>Ga0335085_10000052_pt1 | contig 392309 bp, 340 predicted proteins | sample Lox_Sample_45_FD_206712 | JGI IMG/M metagenome (GOLD analysis project Ga0335085, IMG submission 206712) | Soil microbial communities from Loxahatchee National Wildlife Refuge, Florida, United States - Lox_Sample_4.5 | ecosystem: Environmental > Terrestrial > Soil > Wetlands | place: USA... | reverse complement strand
CTTTCAATTACGCAAGCATGCTGGCAAGCGAGGGCATGATCGAAGAAGCGGCCCATTGGTTCGGGCAGGCGTTGCAATCTTCGCCGCCGGTCACGCGCCGGAATATTCTGCGCGTTCTCGCGCAAAGCCCGCATGCGCAATTGCGCGCGCTGGTTTAACCGAACAACGTGCCCTTGCGCTCAGAATGCGCATCTTCGTGCATCAGAAGCGCCTTCTTCAGCGGCAGCCCCCCGCCATAGCCGGTGAGGCTGCCATCCGCGCCGATGACGCGATGGCACGGCACGATCAGGCCGATGGGGTTCGAGCCATTGGCGAGCCCGATGGCGCGCGCGCCGTTCGGATAGCCGATCTTCTTCGCGAGCGCGCCATAGCTGGTGGTTTCGCCGTAGGGAATTTCCCACAACGCGTCCCACACTTCGTGCTGGAATTCCGTGCCTTCGGCTTTGCGCACGACATCGAAGGTCTTGCGCTTGCCGGCATCATATTCGGCGATCTGTTTCTGGATATCGGCCAGCGCGCGCTCGTCATGAATCGCATCGCGGTCCACGCCCGGCGCACCTTTCGCGCGCAGATGAAAGCGCAGCAAGCGTCCCTTGCCATCCACCCACGCCGCGAAATTGCCGAACCGGCTTTTGATAGTGCTCCAATAGATCTTGTCGCTCATGCTGCGTCCTTCAAGCTGGCCCAGAGATGACAGGTGGCGAGGCTGCGATGCGGCGCGAACGCCTTCATCAGCTTGTCCACCTCGTCATGCGCCGGGCGTTCGTCCATTTTGTTGAGACGTTGCAGCGCGGTTGCGAGCGCGCTGTCGCCCACGGGTGCGGCATCCGCAAAGCCGCCGCGCAACATGAAATAGCGCGCCGTCCAGGTGCCGATGCCGCGCGTGGCGGTGAGTTTCTGTTCGGCGGCGCGCGCCGAACCTTGCGGAAGATTCTCGATATCGAGCTTTCCTTCCGCCACGTCCTTCGCCGCCCCGATCAGATACGCGGCCTTGGAGCGCGAATAGCGGCGCGACGTGAGCTCCTTCGGATCGAGACCCGCGATGCGCTCCGCGCCCGGATGCGTGCGCATGTCGCCGATCTTCTCGCCCGCGAGATGGAGGATTTCGCGGCGAAGCGAAGCGGCGAACGGCACGTTGATCTGCTGTCCGATGATGGCCCAGCACAAACCATCGAAGCCGGTTGGAATGAGCGGCAACCGCAGGCCACGGCGCTTGGCAAAAAACGCCGCCGCTTTGGAATTCTTCGCCACGCGCGTTTCGAAGCCGGAGACATCGCCCATCAATCCAAGCATTTTCAGCGCGGAATTGTGCAGCAGCGCCGCACTTTCGCGGCTCAATTTGCGTTCGGGATGCACGCGGGCCCAGGCGCCCTCGCCTTCCAGCGAAAGTTCCAGCACCGCCGGGCCATCGGGCGTTTGGAGCGCCTTGAAGATGCGGTTCTCGCGCACCCGCTCGGTCGGGCTTTCGCGGTCGCGGTCGTGATAGGCAAGGATTTCGTTGGCGCGGTATGCGCCCGGCAATTGCAGCAGGAACACGCTGGCGCCGCGCAACGCGCGATAAGCGCCCGGCGTCATGCGCGTGAGCGCGAGGAACTGGCGATGGAACACGCTCTCGCTTTCGAAGCCCGCCGCATAGCCGATATCGACGACGCGCTCGTCGCCTTGCAGAAGCGCTTCGGCTGCGTGACGCACGCGCTCGCGCCTGAGCCACGCGGCCGGCGCCATATGGGCGTGATCGCGGAAGAGTTCGCCGAGTTTCGTCTGGCTGACACCGCAAGCATTGGCGAGCGCGCCCGTATCGGCAAAATCCGCGACACGCCCGCGCACCCGCCCGATCAGCCCTTCGAACAGCGAGATATCTTCATCCTCGCCGCGATAGAAGAGATCGGGGCGGCAGCGCTTGCAGGCGCGCAGGCCCGCCGCTTGCGCCTCCGCCTCCGTGCGGTAAAGGCGGACATTTTCCGGCTTGGGCTGGCGCGCGGTGCAGGACGGCAGGCAGTAGATCCCGGTGGAATGCACACCGATGATGAACTTGCCGTTGAACTTCCCGGCGCGCGCCTCGGCGCGGTTCCATGTGAAGGGCTTCGGTAACATGGGAGGAATATAGGATGGATCGGACGGCCTCGCCTCCTGATTTGCCCGTTCCATATTCCCCCCACCCGGCCGCATTCGCTGATGCTCATGCGGCCGACCTCCCCGCGTTGGGGGAGGTGGAAAGCGGTGTTTATTGTTGAAAGCGCGGCCAAATACGCTTCAATCGGGCATGGGCAAACTTCCGCCGATCAACCGCCGTCCCTTCACCTCCCCCAACGCGGGGAGGTCGACGCCTCGAAGCGCGGAGCGCGAAGAGGCGGCGGGTGGGGGGACCGAGTCGCGCGCACGATCGCTCCGAAAGAGCGCGACGGACGCGGAACGCATTTTATGGGCGGCACTTCGGCCATTGAGGAATCAAGGCCTGCACTTCCGGCGGCAAGCACCGATCGGCCGCTATATCGTGGATTTCGCGTGTCACCGCTCGAAGATCGTGGTGGAGCTTGACGGCTCGCAGCATGGCGAGGACGCAAATCTGCGCCACGACGCCGAACGAACAATGTTTCTCAATTCACGCGGCTATCGCGTGCTGCGTTTTTGGAATCTCGATGTGTTCAGGAATAGAGATGGCGTGGCCGAGGCGATCGTGCGGGCGGCGCAAATCCCCCCACCCGCTCGCCCTCGCCAATGCGAGGACGAGCGACCTCCCCACCAGGGGGAGGTGAAGGGATGAGCTTTACTCCGCCGCCACTTGCGGGCCTTCGAGCTGGGCGGGTTCGTTGGCCGCGGCCTGCTCGTCCTGGATGACCTTGTCGCGCTCGGTCGCGACATGGCGAAGCCGCGCCACCGCCCCGCCGGTGCCGGCGGGAATCAGGCGGCCGACGATGACGTTTTCCTTGAGGCCCTCGAGCATATCCACCTTGCCCTGGACGGCGGCTTCGGTGAGGACGCGCGTGGTTTCCTGGAAGGAGGCGGCCGAGAACACCGAACGCGTCTGGAGCGACGCTTTGGTGATGCCGAGCAGCACGGGGCGGCCTTCCGCCACCTTGCCGCTGTTCTCCAGCGCCTTCTTGTTGGCTTCGTCGAGCTCGTTGACATCGACCTGTTCGCCGGCGAGCAGCGTGGTGTCGCCGCCGTCGGTGATCTCCATCTTCTGCATCATCTGGCGCACGATCACTTCGATGTGCTTGTCGTTGATCTTCACGCCTTGCAGGCGATAGACGTCCTGGATTTCCTTGACGAGATAGGTCGCCAGTTCCTCCACGCCCTTGATGCGCAGGATGTCGTGCGGGCTGGGATTGCCTTCGACGATGTAATCGCCCTTCTCGACATAATCGCCCTCGCGCACGCTGATGTGCTTGCCCTTGGGGATGAGATATTCGACGGGCTCGATCTTGTCGCTCTTGGGCTTCACGATGACGCGGCGCTTGTTCTTGTAGTCCTTGCCGAATTCGATGAAACCGTCGATCTCGGCCAGCACGGCGGCTTCCTTGGGCTTCCGCGCTTCGAAGAGCTCGGCCACGCGCGGCAGGCCGCCCGTGATGTCGCGCGTCTTGGCACCTTCCGTCGGAATGCGCGCGAGCACGTCGCCCGCCTTCACGTCCGAGCCGTCCTCGACCGAGAGAATGGCGTCGGGCGACAGCGGATAACGCACCTCGCCCACGCTCGGCAACGAGATGGTCTTGCCTTTCTTGTCGACCAGCACCAGCGCGGGGCGCAGATCCTGCGCCTTGGAGCCCGTGCCGCGGCTGTCGATCACCACCTTGTTGGTGACGCCGGTTTTTTCGTCGGCGACTTCCTTCAGCGTGATGCCCGAAACGAGGTCTTCGTATTTCACGACGCCCTCGACTTCGGTCAAGACCGGCAGCGCGTTCGGATTCCATTCCGCGAGCCGGTCGCCGCGCTTCACGCTCGCGCCCTCGTCCACCTTCAGCTTGGCGCCGTAGGTGATGCGATAAGCCGCGCGTTCCTGGCCCTTCGCGTCAACGATGGCGATCTGCATGTTGCGGCCCATGGCGATCAATTCGCCGTCGGAGTTCTTCACGACGTTGCGGTTCACGATCTTGATCTTGCCGTCATAGGACGCCTCGATCTTCGACTGGCCCGCCACCTGCGCCGCACCGCCGATATGGAAGGTGCGCATGGTGAGCTGGGTTCCCGGCTCGCCGATCGATTGCGCCGCGATGACGCCGACCGCCTCGCCGATATTGACCGGCGTTCCGCGCGCGAGATCGCGCCCGTAACATTTGCCGCAAACGCCTTCCGGCAATTCGCACGACAGCACCGAACGCACGCGCACCTTTTGAATATGCGCGGCTTCGATGCGTTCGGCGACGTCCTCGCCGATTTCCTTGCCCCGCTTGACGATGACTTCGCCGGTGTCGGGGTGTTTCACGTCTTCCGCGGCGGTACGGCCGAGGATGCGCTCGGCGAGCGAGGACACGACCTGCCCGCCGTCGATTTCGGCCTGCACGCTCACGCCCTGCTTGGTGCCGCAATCTTCCGCGGTGATGATACAGTCATTCGCCACGTCGACCAGACGGCGCGTCAGATAACCCGAATTCGCGGTTTTGAGCGCGGTATCGGCGAGGCCTTTGCGCGCGCCGTGGGTGGAATTGAAGTATTCGAGCACGGTGAGCCCTTCCTTGAAGTTGGAAAGGATCGGCGTTTCGATGATTTCGCCCGACGGCTTGGCCATCAACCCGCGCATGCCGGCAAGCTGCTTCATCTGCTGCGGCGAGCCGCGCGCGCCCGAATGGCTCATCATGTAGATGGAGTTCATCTCGATGACGCGATCGGTTTCCGGATCGATCTTCGGCTCGGAGATTTCCTTCATCATTTCGTTGGCGACGAGATCGGTGCATTTCGACCAGGCATCGACGACGAGGTTGTATTTCTCCTTGTCGGTGGTCAGGCCGTCCAGATATTGCTGCTCGTATTCGCGCACGCGATGGCGCGTTTCGTCGATCAGCTTCTGCTTGGCGGCAGGCACGACCATGTCGTCCTTGCCGAAGGAGATGCCGGCCTTGCAGGCCTCGCGGAAACCGAGGCCCATGATCGCGTCGGCGAAGAGCACGGTCTCCTTCTGGCCGCAATGGCGGTAGACCTCGTCGATGATGTGCGAGATCTCCTGTTTGCGCAGCAGCCGGTTCACCAGCTCGAACGGGATCTTGGGATGGCGCGGCAGGATTTCGCCGATCATCATGCGGCCGGGCGTCGATTTCACGCGGCGCATGATGGGCTTGCCGTCGCTGTCGACCGTCTTGTAGCGCGCCTCGATCTTGGCATGCAGCGTGACCGAGCCGGAGAACAGCGCGTGCTCGATCTCGCCGATGTCGTTGAACACCATGTTTTCGCCGGGCTCGTTGTCGCGCTCCTGCGACAGATAATAGAGACCCAGAACGATATCCTGCGTCGGCACGATGATCGGCTTGCCGTTGGCGGGGCTCAAGATGTTGTTGGTCGACATCATCAGCACGCGCGCTTCGAGCTGCGCTTCGAGCGACAGCGGAACGTGCACGGCCATCTGGTCGCCGTCGAAATCCGCGTTGAAGGCGGTGCAGACCAGCGGATGAAGCTGGATCGCCTTGCCTTCGATCAGCACGGGTTCGAACGCCTGAATGCCGAGGCGGTGCAGCGTCGGCGCGCGATTCAAGAGGATTGGATGCTCGCGGATGACCTCTTCGAGAATATCCCAGACCTCCGGCTTCTCTTTCTCCACCAGCTTCTTCGACTGCTTGACGGTCTGCGAGAAACCCTTGGCTTCCAGCCGCGAATAGATGAACGGCTTGAAGAGTTCGAGCGCCATCTTCTTCGGCAGGCCCGCCTGATGCAGTTTCAGTTCCGGGCCGACCACGATCACCGAGCGTCCCGAATAATCGACGCGCTTGCCGAGCAGGTTCTGGCGGAAGCGGCCCTGCTTGCCTTTCAGCATGTCGGCGAGCGATTTCAGCGGGCGCTTGTTGGCGCCGGTGATGACGCGGCCGCGGCGGCCATTGTCGAACAGCGCATCGACCGATTCCTGCAGCATGCGCTTTTCGTTGCGCACGATGATATCCGGCGCTTTCAGTTCGATCAGGCGCTTCAGGCGGTTGTTGCGGTTGATGACGCGGCGATAGAGATCGTTGAGATCGGACGTCGCGAAGCGGCCGCCATCCAGCGGAACCAGCGGGCGCAATTCCGGCGGGATCACGGGAATGACGGTCAGGATCATCCATTCCGGACGGTTGCCGGAATCGATGAAGGCCTCGACCAGCTTCAGCCGCTTCACCAGCTTCTTCGGCTTCTCGCCGCCATTGCAGCCGGCGATCTCGGTGCGCAGATCGGTCGCGAGCTTTTCGAGATCGATGGCCTGCAGCAGCGTGCGGATGGCTTCGGCGCCGATCATGGCGGTGAAGCTGTCCTCGCCGTAATCGTCCTGCGCTTTATAATATTCGTCTTCGGAGAGAAGCTGGCGATCCTTCAGCGGCGTCAGCCCCGGCTCGATCACGACGTAATTTTCGAAATAGAGGACGCGTTCGAGATCCTTCAGCGTCATGTCCAGCATCAGGCCGATGCGGCTCGGCAGCGATTTCAGGAACCAGATATGCGCCACCGGCGAGGCCAGCTCGATATGGCCCATGCGGTCGCGGCGCACTTTCTGCACCGTCACTTCGACGCCGCATTTCTCGCAGACAATGCCCTTGTATTTCATGCGCTTGTACTTGCCGCACAGGCATTCGTAATCCTTCGTCGGGCCGAAGATGCGCGCGCAGAACAACCCGTCGCGCTCCGGCTTGAAGGTGCGGTAGTTGATCGTCTCCGGCTTTTTGATTTCGCCGTGGCTCCAGCGCAGGATCTGATCCGGGCTTGCGAGCGAAATCCTGATCCGGTCGAAGGCGGGGGCCTCCTTGCCGGTGTTGAAGACGTTGAGTAGCTCTTGATTCATTATCGAGCCTTTCTTTCCATTCGCCGCATACCTCGCGGCATCGCGTTTTGTCACCTGGGTGGCCCGCATTCGCGGGCCATGACATCCAGATTTATCCGTTCACCAGCTCCACATTGAGGCCGAGCGAGCGCATTTCCTTCACGAGCACGTTGAACGATTCCGGAATACCGGCTTCGAACGTGTCCTCGCCGCGCACGATGGCTTCATAGACCTTGGTGCGTCCCGCCACGTCGTCGGATTTCACGGTCAGGATTTCCTGCAACGTGTAGGCCGCGCCATAGGCTTCAAGCGCCCAGACTTCCATTTCGCCGAACCGCTGGCCGCCAAACTGCGCCTTGCCGCCGAGCGGCTGCTGGGTCACGAGCGAATAAGGCCCGATCGAGCGCGCGTGGATCTTGTCGTCCACCAGATGGTGCAGCTTCAGCATATAGATGTAGCCGACGGTGACGGGACGGCGGAACGCATCGCCCGTGCGGCCGTCGAACAGCGTGACCTGGCCCGATTGGGTGAGCCCCGCCTGCTCCAGCATGTCGACGATATCCTTCTCCTTGGCGCCGTCGAACACGGGCGTCGCCACCGGCACGCCGGTGCGCAGATTGTCGCCGAGTTCCACCAGGCCGCCTTCGTCGAGTTCCTTGAGGCGCTCGTCGTCGCCATAGACCTGCTTGAGCGAGCGGCGCAGCGATTCGTATTTGCCGTCGCGTTTCACCTTGTCGACCGCATCGCCGATCTGGCGTCCGAGACCCGAGCAGGCCCAGCCCAGATGCGTCTCGAGGATCTGGCCGACATTCATGCGCGAAGGCACGCCCAAGGGATTGAGCACGACATCGACGGGCGTTCCGTCTTCCAGATAGGGCATGTCCTCCATCGGCAGGATGCGGCTGATGACGCCCTTGTTGCCGTGACGGCCGGCCATCTTGTCGCCGGGCTGCAGCTTGCGCTTCACGGCCACGAACACCTTGACCATCTTCATCACGCCGGGCGCGAGTTCGTCGCCGCGGCGCAGCTTTTCGACCTTGTCGGCGAAGCGCTTGTCGAGGCGCTGCTTGGATTCGTCGTACTGCTTGCGCAGCGCTTCGATCTCGGCCATCGCCTTTTCGTTGCGCAACCCGATCTGCCACCATTGATGCTTGGCGATGGTGTCGAGCACGTTCTGCGTGATCTTGGTGTCGGCGGCCATGCCCTTGGGCCCGCTTGCCGCGGTCTTGTTGAGCAGGATTTCCGACAGACGCGAGAAGATGTTGCGCTCGAGGATCGCGAGTTCGTCGTCGCGGTCTTCGGCGAGGCGCTCTTCCTCCGCCTTCTCGATCGACATGGCGCGCTGGTCTTTATCGACGCCATGGCGGTTGAACACGCGCACTTCCACGATCGTGCCCTGCACGCCGGGCGGAACGCGCAAGCTCGTGTCGCGCACATCCGCCGCCTTCTCGCCGAAGATGGCGCGCAGCAGTTTTTCTTCCGGCGTCATCGGGGTTTCGCCCTTGGGCGTCACCTTGCCGACGAGGATGTCGCCGGCCTGCACTTCGGCGCCGATATAGACGATGCCGGCTTCGTCGAGGTTCTTGAGCGATTCTTCGCCGACATTGGGAATATCGCGGGTGATTTCCTCAGGCCCGAGTTTGGTATCGCGCGCCATCGTCTCGAATTCCTCGATATGGATCGAGGTGAAGACGTCGTCGCGCACGATGCGCTCGGAGATGAGGATGGAGTCCTCGAAATTGTAGCCGTTCCACGGCATGAAGGCGACGAGCGCGTTCTTGCCGAGCGCGAGTTCGCCGAGCTGCGTGGAGGGGCCGTCCGCGATGATGTCGCCCTTCTGGATCTGGTCGCCCACCTTCACCAGCGGACGCTGGTTGATGCAGGTAGACTGGTTCGAGCGCTGGAATTTCTTCAGGCGGTAAATGTCGATGCCGGGCTTGGTGGGATCGGTTTCTTCCGTCGCGCGCACGACGATACGGGTTGCGTCGATCTGATCGACGATGCCCGTGCGGCGCGCGGCGATGGCCGAGCCCGAGTCGCGCGCGACCACGTCTTCCAGGCCGGTGCCGACGAGCGGCGCTTCCGGCTGAAGAAGCGGCACGGCCTGACGCTGCATGTTCGAGCCCATCAGCGCGCGGTTGGCGTCGTCGTTCTCGAGGAACGGAACCAGGGCTGCAGCAACCGAAACAAGTTGTTTCGGAGAAACATCGATGAATTCGACCTGATCGGGCGTCGTCATCATGAAGTTTCCGCCTTTGCGGCAGGAAACGAGTTCGTCCACGATGCGCCCGCGAGAGTCGATCGTCGCGTTGGCCTGGGCGATGGTGTATTTCGCCTCTTCCATGGCCGAGAGATAGATCACCTCGTCGGTCACGCGCTTGTCGGCCACCTTGCGATAGGGGCTTTCGATGAAGCCGTATTTGTTCACGCGCGCATAGGTCGCCAGCGAATTGATGAGGCCGATATTCGGGCCTTCCGGCGTCTCGATCGGGCAGATGCGGCCGTAATGCGTCGGGTGCACGTCGCGCACTTCGAAGCCCGCGCGTTCGCGCGTCAGGCCGCCCGGCCCGAGCGCGGACATGCGCCGCTTGTGCGTGACTTCGGAAAGAGGATTCGTCTGGTCCATGAATTGCGAAAGCTGGGACGAGCCGAAGAACTCGCGTACCGCGGCCGCGACCGGCTTCGCATTGATGAGATCGTGCGGCATGACGGTATCGATATCGACGGCGCTCATGCGCTCCTTGATGGCGCGTTCCATGCGGAGAAGCCCGACGCGGAACTGGTTCTCCATCAACTCGCCCACCGAACGCACGCGGCGGTTGCCGAGATTGTCGATGTCGTCGATTTCGCCGCGCCCATCGCGCAGATCGGCCAGCGCCTTGAGGATCGCAAGAATGTCTTCCTTGCGCAAAATGCGCGTGGTGTCCGGCGCATCGAGGCCAAGCCGCATGTTCATCTTCACGCGGCCGACGCTCGAAAGATCGTAGCGTTCGCTATCGAAGAAGAGTTGGTTGAACAGCGTCTCCGCCGTGTCGAGCGTGGGCGGCTCGCCGGGGCGCATGACGCGGTAGATGTCGATCAGCGCCTGCTCGCGGGAGTGGTTCTTGTCCACCGCCATGGTGTTGCGGATATAGGCGCCGATGGTGATGCCGTCGACATTGATGACGTCGATCTCGTGGAAGCCGGCCTCGACCAGCTGGGTGAGGCTCGCTTGCGTGAGCTCGTCGCCCGCCTCGACGAAGATTTCGCCGGTCTCGACATTGACCATGTCGAGCGCGGAGAAGCGGCCCACGAGTTCCTCGTCGGCGAGCGCGATCTGCTTGATGCCGTCCTCGTGCCATTTGCGCAGCATGCGCGCGGTGATCTTGGTGCCGGCTTCGGCCAGGACTTCGCCGGTCTTGGCGTTCTTCCAGTCCGACGAGATCTTGGCGTTGCGCATCCAGCCCGGCTCGAGGGGCGTGGTCCAGCCGCCGTCCTTGGTGTGCTTGAAGGCGATCTTGCCGTAGAAATAAGAGAGGATGTCTTCCTGCGTCAGCCCCAGCGCATAGAGCAGCGTCGTCGCCGGCAGCTTGCGGCGGCGGTCGATGCGCACATGCACGATGTCCTTGGCGTCGAATTCGAAATCGAGCCACGAGCCGCGATAGGGGATCACGCGGGCGGCGAAGAGAAGCTTGCCGCTCGAATGCGTCTTGCCCTTGTCGTGGTCGAAGAAGACGCCCGGGCTGCGGTGCATCTGGCTGACGATCACGCGCTCGGTGCCGTTGATGATGAAGGTGCCGTTCTCGGTCATGAACGGGATGTCGCCCATATAGACATCCTGCTCTTTGATGTCCTTCACCGATTTGGCGCCGGTTTCCTGGTCCGTATCGAACACGATCAGCCGCAGCGTCACCTTCAAAGGTGCTGCGAAGGTCATGGAGCGCTGCTGGCACTCCTCGACGTCGTATTTGGGCTCCTCGAAATGATAATCCACATATTCGAGAAGGGAATTCTCGCTGAAATCCTTGATCGGGAAGACGGAGGAGAAGACGGCCTCCAGCCCCTCGTCCAGCCGCCCGCCATCGGGCTTGGCGACCTGGAGGAACTGGTCATAGGAGGTCTTTTGAACCTCGATCAGGTTCGGCATTTCGGCCACTTCGACCATCTTGCCGAAGAACTTCCGAAGCCTTTTGCGTCCTGTGAATGAGAGCGTCATCCGCTAGGTTCCTTGTCCAATTCCCAATGTGCGAAATCCACCGGCCCTCCGGAGTGGGGCTCTCCGGAGGGGGTGGGTGACCCAAATATGTACGCGTGAGCCGTATTTCAACCGGCCACGCCTCCTTACTTCAGCTCGACTTTCGCGCCGGCGTCCTCGAGCTGCTTTTTGATCTTCGCCGCTTCGTCCTTGCTCACATCGGCTTTGACTTCCTTCGGAGCGCCTTCGACGAGGTCTTTGGCTTCCTTCAGGCCCAGGCCGGTGATCGCACGGATTTCCTTGATGACGTTGATTTTCTTGTCGCCCGCATCGGTGAGAACGACCGTGAACTCGGTCTTCTCGGCCGCAGGCGCTGCTGCCGCAGCCGCAGGACCGGCCGCGGCCACCGCAACGGGTGCCGCCGCCGACACGCCCCACTTCTCTTCCAGCAGCTTCGAAAGTTCGGCTGCTTCGAGGACGGTGAGGGTGGACAATTCATCAGCGATTTTTTCGATCTTCGACATTGTTTCGGTTCCTTGAGGTTTCGGGTTCGAATGTTGTCGCGGATTACGCGGCTTCTTTCTTGGAATAGGCCCCGATGACGCGGGCGAGCTGACCGGCGGGCGCCTGCAACACGCCTGCGATCTTGGTCGCGGGCGCCACAAGCAGGCCGACGATCTTGGCCCGGAGCGCATCGAGCGACGGCAGTTCCGCCAAGGCTTTCACGCCATTGACGTCGAGTGCCGTCGATCCCACCACGCCGCCCAGGATCACGAGTTTCTCGTTGTCCTTGGCGTAGGTCACCGCCACTTTCGACGCGGCCACCGGGTCCTTGCTGAACGCAATTCCGGTCGGCCCCTTGAAAAGGTGAGCGATGCCCTCGGCGGGCGTTCCTTTCAGAGCGCGCATGGCAAGACGGTTCTTCGCCACCTTGAACGAGACCCCGTTGGCGCGGGCGCGCGCACGGAACTCGCCCATTTCGGCGACCGTCATGCCGGTATAGTGGGCGACAACCACGGAGCCGGCGCCGGCGAAGAGCCCGTTCAGGCTCTCGACGAGTTCGGCTTTCTTGGCTTTCTCCACTTGCTCTCTCCTTTTTTGATGGCCTACCGCTTCGCTGCTTGAGGCCATCAATCATTTGATGGCCTACCGCTTCGCTGCTTGAGGCCATCAGTCAACAGACATCCGTGACGATCCGGATGTCCCCTGTGACACGCACTCTGTCCCAGGGTTCAAACCCGATTTTCTCCCCCCGTTTACGGGGGGAGTGCCGCCGTAAGGCGGCGAGGGGGGCATCGCGTTCGCCCCCTCCGCCTCGCTACGCTCGGCACCTCCCCCGTAAACGGGGGAGGAAAGGTTCTTCACCCTGTCTGCGCTGGAAATTAAGTGCCTTATTGGCCTACGGCCCTTTGGGCACACCAGCGGTCTCGGACAGGCTTCTCGGGCGATCGTCCGCCCGAAAATCACTCCCGTCACCCTTCGAGGCGCCTTCGGCGCACCTCAGGGTGACGACTTCAACTCAACGTCATGCTGAGCTGCGTTGCGCCAGCAACGCCTCGAAGCATGACTAGACGCCCCCGCTCACGCCCACGCTGGGGAGCGAAATCTTCACGCCCGGTCCCATGGTGGAGCTCAGCGAAATCTTCTTCATGTAATGGCCCTTCACGCCTTGCGGCTTTGCCTTGGCCACGCCATCGACGAACGATTTGATGTTGGCGACCAGCGCGTCCTCGGCGAAGCTCGCCTTGCCGACGCCGGCCTGCACGATGCCCGCCTTCTCGACGCGGAATTCCACCGCGCCGCCCTTGGCGTCCTTGATCGCGCTCGTCACATCCATCGTCACGGTTCCGACTTTCGGATTGGGCATCAGGCCGCGCGGACCCAGCACCTTACCGAGACGGCCGACGACGCCCATCATGTCGGGGGTCGCGATGCAGCGGTCGAAATTGATTTCGCCCTTCTGCACCTGTTCGGCCAAATCTTCCGCGCCCACGAGATCGGCGCCCGCTTTCTTGGCTTCTTCCGCCTTCGCACCCTTGGCGAACACGGCGACGCGAAGCGCGCGGCCGGTGCCGTTCGGCAGGCTCACCACGCCGCGCACCATCTGATCGGCGTGCTTGGGATCCACACCCAGATTGATCGCGAGCTCGATGGTTTCGTCGAACTTGGCGGTGGCGCGCGCCTTGACGAGCTTCACCGCTTCCTCGACCGCGTAATCCTTCGCGCGGTCGATGCCCTCATTGGCCTTCTTGAAGCGCTTGCTCATGGCTTCACCTCGATGCCCATGGAGCGCGCCGATCCTTCGACCATGCGCATCGCCATCTCGACGTCGTTGGCGTTCAGATCCTTCATCTTGGCTTCGGCGATCTTGCGCACCTGATCCTTGGTGACGGAGCCGACGAAATCGCGGCCAGGCGCCTTCGATCCGCCCTCGAGCTTCGCCGCCTTCTTGAGAAAGTAAGATGCGGGCGGTGTCTTCATCTCGAAGGAGAACGATTTGTCCGAGAACACGGTTATCGTCACCGGAATCGGCATGCCCTTTTCCTGATCCTGCGTCTTGGCGTTGAATGCCTTGCAGAATTCCATGATGTTCAAGCCGCGCTGGCCGAGCGCAGGCCCGATCGGCGGAGACGGATTGGCCGCTCCCGCCGGGACCTGCAATTTCACGTAACCGACAATCTTCTTCGCCACGTCTTCTCCGCCTCCTTAGCGGTTTGCGGTGCAAATGAGCCTGGCTGGCTCTCCCGCGGGTGCTGCAGATCAGACCTTTTCGACCTGCGTGAACTCCAACTCCACCGGCGTTGCGCGTCCGAAGATCGACACCGCCACTTTCAGGCGCGAACGGTCTTCGTCCACTTCTTCCACCACGCCGTTGAACGACTGGAAGGGACCATCGGCCACCTTCACCTGCTCGCCGATTTCGAAGGTGATATGGGACTTCGGACGTTCGGCGCCTTCGTGAACCTGACTCAAAATGCGATCGACTTCGCCCTGGCGCAGCGGCATCGGCTTGTTGCCCTGCCCCAGGAAGCCCGTGACCTTCGGCACGTTCTTGATGAGGTGATAGGCCTCGTCGGTCAGCATGGCGCGCACCAGCACATAGCCGGGCAGGAATTTGCGCTCGGCATTGACCTTGTGGCCGCGGCGGACCTCGATCACTTCCTCGGTCGGAACCAGCACTTCCTCGATCTCCTCGGCGAGACCCTGGATCTGCGCCTGACGCTTGATCTCCTCGGCCACCTTCTTCTCGAAATTCGAGTAGGTGTGGACGATGTACCATTTGGCGTCCGACTTAACGGCGGTAGCTGCGTCGCTCATGTCCCTCGCCTCAGCCCAGCGCGCCCACGAGCCAGCGCTGGCCCATCTGGAAGACGAAATCGACCACGAAGAAAAACACCATCGTCATGCCCACCATGATGAACACCATCAGCGTGGTCACCCATGTTTCTTTCCACGTCGGCCAGGTGACCTTGGAGGTCTCGCGCTGCACCTCGCGGAAGAACTGAACCGGGCCTGTCTTTTTGACCGCCACCGGCGCGGGCAATTCCTTGGCCGGAGCGTCGGCTGTCTTTTTGTTTGCTTCCGCCACGATTGAATCCGTCTCTTGTTCGTGCATCACTTGGCAGGAGTGGAGGGACTCGAACCCCCGGCCTACGGTTTTGGAGACCGCCGCTCTACCAACTGAGCTACACTCCTAGCGGCAAAAAAACAGCACGCCGGGAGCGCCCTCGCCCGCCAGCGCGCCTAACGATTTCTTTGGCGAGGGTTTACCAGTCCGGTTCCTCCCACGCAAGCGTTGTCAAGTGCAAATTTTTTGCAAGAAAAGCCCGGAAAAACCCTCGATTGGGCGGGGCCTTGGCCCATGCTAATCAGGCCCTTCCAGTGAAAGCCGACCGGCCATGGACCCGCTCGCCGAATCGCTCCGCCTCTCGCCGGAACTTTATCCACAGGCGCTGACGAAAGCCGGGCTCAATGCGATCCGGCTGACCGAAGCGGGCTATCGCGAGGCGAGCTTTCTCGATGCGCGCATCCTGGGGCCCGGAATGCCGAGCCGGACCATCCCCTGGGCGGCGGCGCGGGAGGCGGCGGATGCGCTCCCCGAGGCTTGCGATTTCATATTCCACATCGGTCATGGAGGCTCGACGCTGCTCTCGCGATTGCTGGCAAGCCCGCGCGTTTTGCCGCTGCGCGAGCCGGCGATCCTGCGCATGCTGGCGCAGTCGGACGAGGTCTATGCGGCGCGCGGCGATGTCATGTTCCGGCTGTGGTCGCGGAGCTTCGCGCCGGATCAGCGCGCGCTTATCAAGGCGACGAGTTTCGTCTCCGAGATCGCGGCGAAGATCCTGGCGCGGCCATCGAAGCCCCGCGCGATCTTCCTCACCACCAAGCCGGAAACCTATCTCGCGACGATCCTCGGTGGCCCCAATTCGCGGCAGGAAGCGCAGATGCTGGCATCCTCGCGCCGGGCGCGTCTGGAGCAGAGGCTGGGCGCGGTTCCCGCCGCCCGATCCGAAGGCGAGATCATCGCGCAGGGCTGGGCCGCGGAAATGACGGCGCTCGCAGCGCCGCGCGAGCGCGTTCTCCGGCTGGACAGCGATGAATTCTTCGCCGAACCGGCGGCGGCTTTGCGCGCGGCGTTCGATCATCTGGGAATCGAGATTTCGGACGCCGACATCGCGGCCATCGTGTCGGGCCCCGACATGCGCCGCTATTCCAAGGCGCCGGAACACGCCTACGACCTCGCCCTGCGTAACGACGTGCTCGCCGCCGCCCGCGCCGAACATGGCGAGGAAATCAGGCGGGGACTGCGCTGGTTGGAGAAGATTGGACTATAGGCTGGCTTGCCGAGCCGTAGCCGCGTGAAATCTTCGCCGGCCCGGCTTCGCTGCTCCGCAGCTTCGCCGCGCAATTTTCACGGCGCAGCCGTGAAAATTGGAGCGGGTGAAGGGAATCGAACCCTCGTCTTTAGCTTGGAAGGCTATGGCTCTACCATTGAGCTACACCCGCGTCGAACGCGACGTATACAACAGATTGGCTGCCTTGCCATGCATGGCTCGCGGAAGCCTGCCCGGGCTTCGCGCTGACGCGCTTCGCCGCGGCAGTCTCCGCCGCTAGCGCGGCGAAGACTGGCTTGCCGAGCCGAAGCTCGCGAGAAGCAGGCCCGCCTTCGCCCTGAAGGGCTTCGGCGTGGCAGCCTTCGCATCGCTTCGCGAGCGAAGGCTGGCTTGCCAAGGCGAAGCCGCGCGATCCAACTACCGGCCCGGCTTCGCGCTGACGCGCTTCGCCGCGGCAGTCTCCGCCGCTAGCGCGGCGAAGACTGGTGGGGGAGGTTGGACTCGAACCAACGAAGCGATACGCAGCGGATTTACAGTCCGCCCCCTTTGCCACTCGGGACACTCCCCCTTAAGGCCAGCCAAACCGGCCGGGGCGGCGGATATCGGGCAATTGGAGGGGGCGTGTCAACCGAGGATTGGGTGTTCAGCGATATACGTCGCGCCGGTGTCCGATTGTCAGCACCAGCACGACAACCCTGTCATACTCCAAGCGGCAGATTAGCCTGATATCGCCCACTCGATACCGCCAGAGCTCAGCTTTCAGTCCATGCAATGGCTTGCCGAGCTGGCGAGGATCGGCTGACCGTGAAATACGCGTCTCAAGAAATTCAGCGACGCGTGCGCGATCTTTTGCTCCCAGCTTTTTTAGCTCTTTGCGAGCCCGCGGGCTCAGATCCACGCTCCAGACCAAGTTCTGCAATGACTTCATCAAGTGTGTATCTCCGCTTCCCCTTACTCTCCTCATACGCGGCAATACCCAATAGATAATCCTCGCGGTCTTCCAGAAATTCCTGAATAGCCTTCGAGGCGTAATAGCTCTTCCGCCGTCCGGTCTTGGCAGCCAACTCGGTCAGTTTGTCATCCAGCGCGCGAGAAATGCGCACGACGCTGGTGTCCGTCTTTTCGATCTTCATAGTCATCTGATGGTTCTAGCTTACTAGCTTTGGCTAACTTGACTGGCTATCGTTCTTGAAAGCGGTTACACGTGTAACACATGTAACAACCAGAGTAAAGCATCCAAATCCACCTTAAGCTGTATAACCGTGCCATGCCGCGAAACGCCCACCGTCACCGCCCGCCCGCCAGACCCGCCGAGGGTCTCTGGCTTTACGGGCTTCATGCCGTGCGCGCGGCACTTGCCAATCCGCGGCGGAAGGTACTGCGGGCGGTGCTCACGACGCGGGCGGCGGAAGAAATCGGCGCGAAGCTCGTCGGCCGCGTGCGCCGCGAGATCGCCGATGCCGATGCGGTGGCGCGCTTGCTGCCGCCCGGGGCGGTGCATCAGGGCGCAGCGCTTCAATGCGAGAAGCTGCCGAAACTGGAGTTGGAGGATGCGCTTGCGCCCTCCCCTCGCCGCCGCATTGTTCTGGTCTTGGATCAAATCTCCGATCCGCACAATACGGGCGCGATCCTGCGCTCGGCGGCGGCGTTCGGCGCCTCTGCCGTGATCGTGCAGGACCGTCACGCGCCGCCGGAATCGGGCGCGCTGGCCAAAGCCGCGTCGGGCGCGCTCGACATCGTTCCTTACGTGGAAGTGGTCAATATCGCGCGCGCGCTGGAAGAGCTCGGCAAGCTCGGCTTCTGGCGCGTAGCGCTTGCGAACGAAGGCGAGCAATCGCTGAAGGAGGCGGTCTCGGACGGCGATGTGGCGCTCGTGCTGGGCTCGGAGGGATCGGGCCTGCGCCGGCTCGTGCGCGAGCGCTGCGATGTGAGCGCCACCATCGCGATCGAGGCGCAAATGGAAAGCCTCAACGTCTCCAACGCGGCCGCGATCGCGCTTTACGAAATCAGGCGAAGTCAGTAGAGCGCGGCCACCACGTTCTCGCCGCCGTAATTCTCGACGAAGACGAGCACTTTATAACCTTGCGCGTATTCGAGGCGGCCGTTCGCGTCGCGCGCCATCATGCCGTCATTGCTGGTGGTGCGCGTATCGGCATCGAAGGCGAATTCGGGCACGGCGCCCTTGTATTTCGAGCGGATCAGCGATTGCAGCAGGGCTGCGTTCTCGGGCGCCAGGCGGATGCAGCCCGCGCTCGAGCGCGTGCCGAGCAGATCGATGTCGCTCCCGGTCGCGCCGTGAATGGCGAGCCCCGTCATGGATCCGTCCTTCTCCCATTTGAAGAACATCGCATGGGGCATGGGCTGGTCCCATTGCAGCGAGGTGTACTTCACGTAGAAGCGGTTGGGATCGAGTTCGTAATAGCCGCGCGGCGTGAAGCTCGGCGTCAATTGGCCGGCCACGTCGTATTCCAGCTTTTCGCGGCCGGTGGAAACGGGCCAGTCGTAGAGCAGCGCGAGCGACGTGCCCATCTTCTGGAACACGAACATGTGCTGCGCCCAGGGGCCCGTCTCCGCCTTGCTGACATAAAGGAAGAGATCGAAATTCTTGAACATGTCGCTGGTGAGGCTGTCGCGCAGGCGCTGCTGGACGCGGTCGATCTCCGCACTGGTCGAAGGCGGCGCCGATTTCGGCGGCAGCGGCAGATTGTCGTCGGGCAAAACCTGCGGCGCGCCCATTGGCGCGAGCGCCGGCGGCTTGAGGCTCAGGCTCACGCTCGGTTCGGCGGCGGCGATTTTCTGTTGCAATGTTTGAGCTGCCGCTTTCGGCGCGAGCTGCCTGGGCGGCGCGGTGGCCACGCGCTCGGGCGCGGAATGAAGCGATTGGTGGATGGCGTCATAGACCGAGCTTGCTTCCTTGCCCGCGAAGGCGAGCCCCGGCTTCACGGCGTAATCGTCGGCGGCGGCGAGAAAATCTTCGCCCCGGTCGCGCGCATAATAGGATGCTTCATGGACGGCGCGGGCAAGCGGAGGGTTGTGCGCGAGCACGATCGACATCGCAAACCCACACGCCATTATCAGGTAGATCACGCTCAACTGCCGTACCGGCATTCAAGCACCCCACATGACCCAGCCCCTAGAATGTCCCATTTGGGCACATTAACCAATGCAAAAATGGCGTGTAGCGGTGCCATTCGCAACCTTCTTTCGCTTTTTCAGCCCCCTTTCGGCACGCTGGCGAGATCCCGGGCCAGCGTTTTGGCAGCACGCCAATAACAAAATGCCGCAATGAGCCCGGCGACCGGACCAATCAACAACGCGTATCTGAGCGAGTTTGTGCCCATATAGGGATGTAAAACATCGCTCAGGAATCCGACGGCCTGCGGGCCCAGCCCCAATCCAATGATGTTGAGGATGAAGAGAAGAATGGCGGCCGCGGTCGCGCGCATGCGAAGCGGAACGAGCGCCTGAACCATGGTGACGCTCGGGCCCACGAACACCGCGCCCATCGCGGTCGGCACGATCGCGGCGAGAAGCGCGACCGTGGTATTCGGCGCGAGATAGAAGACCGGCGCGAACGGCACCGACAGAAAAACCGCGCCGATCGGCACATAGACATTCCAGCGCACGTCGCGCCGTCCGAGCCGGTCGGCGACGATGCCGGCGAGAAAGGTGCCCGCCCAGCCGCCGACGCCCGCAAGCGCGGCGAAGACGATTCCGATTTGCGCCGTCGTCATGCCGTGCGAACGGCTGAGGAAAGCGGGAATGAAGACCGTGGCGCCATAGCCCGAGAACGCGCACATCGCGCTGCCCAATGCGATGTAACGGAAGGAGGCTTGCGACCACAGGAACCGCGCGACCTTGCCGAACGGTATCTTCAATTTGTCGTCGCGCAGATTTTCGGAATGGCCGCGCAAGGGTTCGCGCATTGTGAACATCACGACGAAAACGAGAACGAGACCCGGAACGCCCGACACCAGAAACGCCATGCGCCAGCCATAGACCTGCGCGATCGCGCCGCCGATGCCGAAGGCGAGAAGAATGCCGATGTTCAATCCCGCCGAATAGAAGGATTGCGCCGACGCGCGGCTTTCGGGCGGATAGAGATCGGAGATGATGGCTTGCGCGGAAGGCCCCGTGCCCGCCTCGCCCACGCCCGTGCCCACGCGCGCCAGCAGCAATTGCCAGAAGCGCGCGGCGAGCCCGCACACCACCGTCATCAGGCTGAAGAGACCGAGCGAGATCGCGATGATGTTGCGCCTATTGGCGCGGTCGGCCGCGAGCGCGATGGGAATACCGAGCGTCGCATAGAAGAGCGCGAAGGTCGGCCCCGAAAGCAAGCCCAGCATCGTGTCGGAAACATGGAATTCGTTCTTGATCGGCTGCAAGAGAATGGAGAGCACCTGGCGGTCGAGATAATTGACCACATACATCAGCGTGAGAATCACCAGGATGTAATGGCGGTACGCGTTCGAAAAGCCCGCGCCCGCGCGGCCGCCTTCCATGGCGTTTGCCGGATTCGTCACGCTCACCTCGTGGTCTTTTTCCGCGCGCCTCTTGCCGGGCGCGCGCGAGCGTAGCAGAAAGGACGCCGCCGGCCAGGAGTTTCGCAAACGTGAGCGCCTTACGCCCCTCCACCCATCTGGAAACCCACGACGTCTCCAACCAGCCGCCGCCCTTCGAGGATGTCAATCTCTTCGCCTCCGACATTGCGCTGCAAGAAGCGGTGGCCGCGGCGGGCGGGGCGGCGCATCGCGCGCGATTGACCGGTTTCGGCGCCAAGGCGGGGACCGCGCAAGTGGCCGAATGGGCGATGCAGGCCAACAGGAATCCGCCGCAGCTTCGCGCCTTCGACCGCTACGGGCAGCGCATCGACGAAGTGGAATTCCATCCCGCCTATCACGAATTGATGGCGCTCGGATTGGACAACGGCATCGCGGCAAGCGCGTGGGAGGGATTGCCGGCCGGCCATGTGCTGCACACGGCCATCGAATTCATCATGGCGCAGGCCGAGCCCGGCGTGTGCTGCCCCATGACGATGACCTATGCCGCCCTGCCTGCGCTGATGCACGAGCCGGAGGTGGCCGCGATCTGGCGCCCGCGCATCGTGGCGTCGAAATACGATCCCTCCTCGCAGCCCGCCGAAAAGAAAAAGGGCGTCACCATCGGCATGGCCATGACGGAGAAACAGGGCGGCTCGGATGTGCGCGCCAACACGACGAAAGCCGCGCGCAACGGCGACGGCAGCTACACCATCGTGGGCCACAAATGGTTTTGCTCGGCGCCGATGTGCGATGCGTTCCTGACGCTCGCTTATGCCGAAGGCGGGCTCACCTGTTTCCTCGTGCCGCGCTGGCGGCCCGACGGCGAGCGCAACGGCATGTACATCATGCGGCTGAAGGACAAGCTCGGCGACCGCGCCAACGCCTCATCGGAAATCGAATATCATCATGCCTATGGGGTGCGGATCGGCGAGGAAGGGCGCGGCGTGCGCACCATCATCGAGATGGTGCAGCACACCCGCCTCGATTGCATCCTCGCGCCCGCCGCTTACATGCGCCAGGCGCTGGCGAACGCGCTGTGGCACACGGCGCATCGCTCCGCCTTCCAGCGGCGGCTGATCGACCAGCCGCTGATGCGCCAGGTGCTGGCCGACATGGCGCTCGAATCCGAAGCGGCGACGGCGGCCGCGTTCCGCATCGCGAAGAGCTTCGATGCGGGTGCTGGCGACGCCGCGTTTTCGCGCATCGCGACGCCCGTCTGCAAATACTGGCTCAACAAGCGCGTGGTGAACCTCACCTACGAAGCCATGGAGGCGCATGGCGGCGCGGGTTACGTGGAAGAAAGCGTGATGCCGCGCATCTTCCGCCAGTCGCCGCTCAATTCGATCTGGGAAGGCTCGGGCAACGTCATCTGCCTCGACGTGCTGCGCGCCATGGCGCGCGAGCCGGATTCGGTTGCGGCCTTCATGGCCGAGATCGAAGCGGCGCGCGGCGCGCGTGCGGCGCTCGACCGCAAGATCGACGCCGTCAAGGACGCGCTGGCGCATCCCTCCGGCGAAACCGGCGCGCGGCGGATGGTGGAGACGATGGCGCTGGCGCTGCAGGGCGCGGTGCTGGCGAAACAGGCGCCCGATTTCGTGTTCGAGGGATTTTGCGCGGCCCGGCTTTCGGATTATCCGGGGCTGTCTTACGGTGCGCTCGAAAGTTCGATCGATGCGGACAAGATCATCGCGCGTGCGATGCCGAGGGTTTGATTTATCACTCCGTCATGGCCAGGCCCGGAGCTTTTGAGGAGGGTCCGGGCCATCCCTTTTACTCTCCCGGAAATTGGATCACCCGGATCGCTCGCAAAAAAGCTCGCGACCGGGTGATGACGGAACATTGAATAAGAGGGAGAAAAAATCGACTCTAGCGGGCAGCCAGATCCTGTTTGACCTCGATGGCGCGCGACAGGAACAGCGCGCGCAACGCATCGACGCTTTCCTGCCGATGGATGCAGCTATTCAAATCGGCGGTGCAGGCCGCGCCCTGGTCCGCGCGCGAAGATGCGCTCGCAAGGCCCAGGTCGTGCGGCGCGAGAATGATCATCACGCCGATCCAGAACACGCCACGCAGAAGCGGCATGACACGTCAGGCCAGCCGCATGGCGCAAGGCGCGTAGGCCATTTCCCGCTCGTCGGCGGAAACCGAACACATCGCCATCCGCTCCAGATCGTCGGCGATGGCGAGTACGATATCGTCCTGAGTCGTCTCGCCGCTCAACACCGCATCGCGCAAGTCCGAAGCCTTCGTCGAAAGCCACAGACGGAACGTCAATGACGCCTCACCAGCCCAATTCTTGCTCATAGCAATTCTCCCTTTGCGACGGATCGCATCCGTCGCGAAGGAAGATGTCGGTTGAGCGCGCGAAATAGTAGTTCGGAAAATCCCCTAAGGGTTATCCCCTACGACAAAAGACAATCGCATCGCGGATTCAATATTCGCCGCACGCATCATTTGATCGCGCCACGCGATTATCCTTAATTTTAGCGATCCGATTAGAATTTGATTATCCAAACTTTCCCGATCTGGCAAAGCCGCGCGGCGCGATTCTGCCCGATTGCGCGCGGGTGCCGCGCCAATCCTTCAATTCGGCCGCCGTCCAGCTCCGTCCGTTCTGATCGCGCAGTCCCTCTTTGAGATCGAAAGCGCGCGCATCGAGCAAATGGCCGTCCTTGTAGCGCTGCAGGATGACGCCGCGGCCCCTGGCGAGTTCGGGAACCTCCGAGAGCGGGAAGACGAGCAGCTTGCGGTTCTCGCCGATGATCGCGGCGTGATCGCCTTCGGCCGGCGCGCAGACCGCCGCCTCGATGCCGGCGGGAACATTCATCACGCGCTTGCCCGAGCGCGTCATGGCGAGCGCGTCGTCCTCATTGGTCACGAAGCCGTGGCCCGATGTGGCCGCCAGCAACAGTTTGCGCCCCGGCTTGTGCGCGAACATGGCGGCGAGATCGGCTTCCGGCGGCAGGTCGATGAAGCTCCGGATCGCCTCGCCGTTGCCGCGCCCGCCCGGAAGCTTCGCGCAATCGAGCGTGAAGAAGCGGCCGTCGGTGGCGAAGAGCATGAGCTTACCGGTGGTTTCGGCATGCACCCAGAAGCGGCGCTTGTCGCCCTCGCGATATTTGATGCTGTCGTTTTCTTCGAGATGGCCCTTGAAGGAGCGCAGCCAGCCTTTTTCGGAGCAGACGACCGTGATCGGCTCGCGCTCGACCATGCTTTCGATGGCGGTGGCTTCCTCGGCGATCTCCTTGAGCTCGGCGATTTCCGCTGCTTTCGCGAATTGCGTGCGGCGCTTGCCGAGCCCGGTCTTCAGACCGAATTTCGCGTCGATCTCCTGCAGCTCTTCGATCAGTTTTGCGGATTTCAGCGTCTCGGAGCCGAGCAGCTTCTTCAGCTCCTTCTGTTCCTTCGTCAGATTCGCATGCTCGGCGCGGATTTCCATTTCCTCGAGCTTGCGCAAGGCGCGCAGCCGCATATTGAGGATGGCTTCGGCCTGGTTGTCGGTGAGCTTGAAGGCCTTGATGAGTTTGGGCTTGGGTTCGTCTTCCGTGCGGATGATCTTGATGACCTTGTCGAGATTCAGATAGACCGCGAGATAGCCGTCCAGCACTTCCAGCCGCGCGGCGATCTTTTCGAGGCGATGCGCCGAGCGGCGCTCGAGCACGTCGCGGCGATGATTGACGAAAGCCTGCAAGACATCCTTGAGGCTCATCACGCGCGGAATGAGACCGGCATCGAGCACATTCATATTGAGGGGGATGCGCGCTTCGAGATCGCTCTGGCGGAACAATTGCTCCATCAAGAGATCGGGCTCGACCGCGCGGCTCTTGGGGCTCAGAACGATGCGGATGTCTTCGGCGGATTCGTCGTGGATATCGTCCAGCAGCGGCACTTTTTTCTGTTCGATCAGCTCGGCGATGCGCTCGATCAGTTTCGATTTCTGGATGCCGTAAGGAATTTCATCGACGACGATCTGATAGGTGCCGCGCGCGCCCTCCTCCTTGAACCAGCGCGCGCGCAGGCGGAAGCCGCCGCGGCCCGTCTTGTAGGCTTCCGCAATCGAAGCCTGGTCCTCGACGATGATGCCGCCGGTCGGGAAATCGGGACCCTTCACATGTTTGAGCAGCGTGCGGTCCTGCACATTCGGATTTTCGATCAGCGCGATGGTGGCGGCGCAGAGTTCGCCCAGATTGTGCGGCGGAATGGACGTCGCCATGCCGACGGCGATGCCGCTCGAACCGTTGGCGAGCAGATTGGGAAAGGCCGCCGGCAGCACAACCGGCTCGCGGTCGCCGCCATCGTAAGTGGCGCGGAAATCGACCGCGTCTTCGTCCAACCCTTCGAGCAGCGCCTGCGCGATATCGGTGAGGCGGCTTTCGGTGTAGCGCATGGCGGCGGGATTATCGCCGTCGACATTGCCGAAATTGCCCTGCCCGTCCACCAGCGGATAGCGCACGGAAAAATCCTGCGCCAGGCGCACCAGCGCGTCATAGATCGCCTGATCGCCATGGGGATGGAACGAACCCATCACATCGCCCACCACCTTCGCCGATTTCTTCGGCGCGGTTGTGGGCGCCAGACCAAGGCGGCGCATGCCGTAAAGAATGCGGCGATGCACGGGCTTGAGCCCGTCTCGCACGTCGGGCAGCGCGCGCTGCGTAATGGTGGAAAGCGCGTAGGCCAGATAGCGCTCGCTGAGCGCCTCGGCCAGCGGTTCGGGCTTGATGTTTTCCTTGATCGTGTCGGCCATCTAGCAACTCTACTTCGATTCGCGCTGAACCAATTCTTCCAGCCGGATTCGCGCCGCCGGCAAGGTCTTGTTGTGGGGTGCGAGCACGCGATCCAGAAGAAAATAAGCGGTCAGCCGCAAGCCTGCGGCGATTTCGTGCCATGAGGCGGTGGCGTTCTGCGAGCCGAGCAGGAATTGAGGCAGCGGCAGAAGCCGTTCCTTGTAGGGTCCCGCCGCGGCGCGCGAAATCGCGCGGCCCGTGCGCGGCGAGAGGAATGCCAGATCTTCCGTCGCACCGGTCGCGGCGCATGCGGACAGATCGAGGCCGAAGCCGAGTTCCTCCAGCAGCCCCGCCTCCCAGCGCACATAAAGCGGGCCCCAATGTTCGAAGCCGTCGTCGGCGATGGCATCGAGCAATATCTCGCCCGCCTCGAACACGGGCCGGTGCGGCTCGCGTTCGGGCAGAACGGCGCTTGCGACGCTGGTGAAGGCGTTCAGCCCCGCCAGCGCCTCGCGATGTTCGAGCATGATGCCGGCCCGCATCTTTGCCGCCTCGATGTGGAAACTGCCGAGATTTTCTTCCAGCCGCGCGCGCCAGGTGACGCGCAGCGAATTTCCCGGCTGAAGCATCGCCTTCGCTTTGCGCGAGGCGCCGCCATGGACGAGCCCCGCATGGCGGCCATGCTCGCGCGTCAGCGCTTCGAGGATGGCGCCGGTTTCCCCAAGCGCGCGCACGGCCAGCACGATGGCGTCGTCGGACCATTCCACCGCCGCTATTCCTCCGGAAATTCCAGACCGATTTCGCGGTAATGCTCGCGCGTCTCGGCCCAGTTTTCGCGCAGCTTGACGAAGAGGAAGAGATGCACGCGCCGGCCGAAGATTTCCTCCATCTCATGCCGCGCCGCTTCGCCGATGACTTTGATAGATTGCCCCTGTTTGCCGAGCACGATGGCCTTCTGCCCCTCGCGCTGGACATAGATCACCTGATCGATCCGGACCGAGCCGTCCTTCTTCTCTTCCCATTTCTCGGTTTCGACCGCGGTGGCGTAAGGCAGCTCGTCATGCAGGCGCAGATAGAGTTTCTCGCGCGTGATTTCGGCGGCGAGCAGGCGCGAGGGAATGTCGGCGGCCTGATCTTCGGGATAAAGCCACGGGCCTTCGGGCATCTTGCCCGCGACCCATGAGGCCAGATCTTCGACGCCATCGCCGTTCCGCGCGGAGATCATGAACACCCGCTCGAAAGCGCCTTCGGCATTCAGCTTTCCGGCCAGCGGCAGAAGATCGGCGCGTTTCATGCCGTCGATCTTGTTGAGCGCCAGCGCCGCCTTGCGCTTCGTCTCCTTCAATCCTTCGATGATCGCCTGCGTGTCGCGCGCGGCGGGGCCTTGCGGATGCGCGGCGAGATCGGCGGCATCGACGATCAGCACCACCGCGTCCGCATCGCCCGCGCCCGCCCACGCCGCTTTCACCATCGCGCGGTCGAGCCTGCGGCGCGGCTTGAAGATGCCGGGCGTATCGACGAACACGATCTGCGTTTGGCCCCGGATCGCCACGCCGCGCACCGGCGCGCGCGTCGTCTGCACCTTGTGCGTGACGATCGAGACTTTCGTTCCGACGAGCCGGTTCACCAGCGTCGATTTGCCCGCGTTCGGCGCGCCGATGACGGCGGCGAAACCGCAGCGTGTTCCGCTTTCGCTCATGCCATTCCCAGCCGCGCCAGCATGGCGCGCGCAGCCGCCTGTTCGGCTTCGCGTTTGGAGCCGCCCTTGCCGATCGCGGGATCGACGCCTTCGACTTTGACTTCCACCGCGAAACGCGGCGCATGATCGGGCCCTTCGCGGCTCAGGGTCCTGTATACGGGCGCCGAGCGCGCGCCTTTCCTTCCTTGCGCCCATTCCTGCAACGCGGTCTTGGCATCGCGCATGTCGGCGTTGAGGGTGGCGAACATGTCCGCCCAATATTTCTCGATGAAGCCGCGCGCCGCCTTCATCCCGCCGTCGAGATAAAGTGCCGCGATCACCGCTTCGCAGGCGCCCGAAAGGATCGCCGGTTTCACGCGCCCGCCGCTGCCCGCTTCCGATTTCGCCAGGATCAGATGATGCGAAAGACCGGCCGCATCGGCCGCCGCCGCGCAAGCCTCGCGCCGGGCGAGCGCGTTGAATTTGAGCGCGAGCGCGCCTTCGGGATCGTCCGGATAGAGATGATGCAGTTTGTCGGCGATGACGAGGCCGAGCACCCGGTCGCCCAAGAATTCGAGCCGCTCGTTCGATTGCGCGGAACTGGCGCTCGAATGCGTCAGCGCGCGGATCAGAAGATGCTTGTTGCGGAAGATGTGACCGAGCGCCGTTTCGAGCCCGGCCAGCTCAGTCGATAACCGTGAAGAGGCGGTCGTAGCGGACCGTCCACGGCCACTTCCAGAATTCCCAGAATCGCGCGCTGCCATTGGTCGAGAAGAAGATGAATTCGGCCTTGCCGACAAGGTTTTCGGCGGGAACGTAGCCCACTCCGGCGCGGCTGTCGTCGGAATTGTCGCGGTTGTCGCCCATCATGAAATAATGGCCGGGGGGCACGATGAAGACATCCGTATTGTCGGCCGGGCCGTTGGGATCGCGGTCGAGGATGTCGTGCGCCCGCCCGCCGGGCAGGAACTCGCGATAGCGCGGCACATGATGCTGGAAGCCGTCGATGTTCTCGACGTAATCGGAGATGCGCTTTTCGGGCACGATCTTGTCGTTGATGTAAAGCCGGTCGTTGATCATCTGGATGCGGTCGCCGGGAAGGCCGATCACGCGCTTGATGAAATCGACCGACGGATCGCTGGGCAGCTTGAACACGATCACGTCGCCGCGCTTGGGCTCGCTCCCGAAAATGCGCCCCGAAAACGGCATCAGCCCGAAGGGGAAGGAATAGCGGCTATAGCCATAGGCGTATTTCTCCACGAAGAGGTAATCGCCGACCAGGAGCGTGTTCTCCATGGAACCGGACGGGATATTGAAGGGCTGGAACAGGAAGGTGCGGATCACGAGTGCGATCAGCAGCGCATAGGCGACGGTCTTGACCGTCTCGACCCAGGATTCCTCTTCCTTCTTCTTCTTCACCGGTTCGGAGGGCGGGACCTTGGGCGGCGGCACGGGGCGCGGCGGCGCTTCGGCCTCGCTTTTGGCGGGCTCGCCCGGCGTTTGCGGCTCGGCCGGCGCTTCGCCCTCCTCGACGGGGGCATCGGCCGCAAAAAGCTGGGGCTCGCCGCCCGTTTCGGTCGTTTCGGTCATGGCGCCAGAAGGAACCGGAAGCTCGCCCAAGGTCAAGGCGACATGGCGCGCTTAACCAGAATCGCCCCGGTTCTGGGGCTGGGCCGCCACGGCGGAGATTATGACAATGGCTTGCGCCAGCGGAAAATCGTCGGTGATGGAAAGCTCGATGGCGAAATCGAAGCCGGAGGGCGTGATCTCGCGCGCACGCGCGAGCGCGCCGCCGGTGAGCGCGATGGTGGGCTTGCCGCCCCGAAGATTGACGACGCCCATGTCGCGCCAGAAGACGCCGCGCCGGAGCCCCGTTCCCAACGCTTTCGCGCAAGCCTCCTTGGCGGCGAAGCGCTTGGCATAGCTTGCGGCGCGATTGGCGCGGCCGTCGGATTTCGCGCGTTCGATATCGGTGAAGACGCGGTCGAGAAAACGGTCGCCGAACCGCTCGATGCTTTTTTCGATGCGGCGGATGTCGATGAGATCGGAGCCGAGACCGAGGATCATTTGCCCTCCGTAGCTTTGGCGAAGGAGGGTGCGCGTGCTTCATCCATCAGTTGGCGCATGCGCCGGATTGACGCATCGAGGCCCACGAAGATCGCCTCGCCCACCAGGAAATGGCCGATATTGAGCTCGCGGATTTCGGGAACGGCGGCGATGGCACCGACGGTTTCGTAACCGAGCCCGTGGCCCGCATGGATTTCGAGCCCGCGCGCGGCGCCATAAGCGGCCGCATCGCGGATGGCTTCGAGATGTTTGCGGCGTTCATTGCCGCTTGCGTCGCAATAGGCGCCGGTGTGCAGCTCCACGACCGGCGCGCCGAGCGCGAGCGCGGCATCGATCTGTTTCCTGTCGGCCTCGATGAAGAGCGAGACGCGGATCTTCGCGTTGCCGAGCGCGCGCAGGATGGGCGCGAGGCGGTTGTGCAAGCCTGCCGCATCGATGCCGCCTTCGGTGGTGCGCTCGGCGCGGTTTTCGGGAACGATGCAGGCGGCGTGCGGGCGATGCTTGAGCGCGATCGCCAGCATCTCGTCCGTCGCAGCCATTTCGAGATTGAGCGGCAGATCGATTTCCGTACTCAATCTTTCGATGTCCGCATCGGAAATATGACGCCGGTCTTCGCGCAAATGCGCCGTGATGCCGTCGGCGCCCGCTTGCGCCGCCAGCTTCGCCGCGCGCACCGGATCGGGAAACGCGCCGCCGCGTGCGTTGCGGATCGTCGCAACGTGGTCGATGTTCACGCCGAGGCGGAGGTGGGTCACGCGAGTCCCCTGCTCCCTGGTTTGATCGCAGGCGTGCCGTGCAGATGCGGTGGAAGTTTATCCGCTTCCCATGCGGGGAACTTCACGCGCGCGAGCGCCACGAATTTCACGCCGAGTTTTGCCTTGCCGCCGGAGCGGTCGATCAGACACGCGGCGGCGACGGGTTTTCCGCCCGCCGCGCGGATTGCGTCCAAACATTCGCGTGAAGAAAGTCCGGTCGTGACGATATCTTCCACCATCAGCACGGGCTGGTTCTTTTCCAGCTGGAATCCGCGGCGCAGTTGGAATTTGCCGTCCTGCCGCTCGACATACATCGCGGGCAAGCCCAATTGGCGGCCCATTTCGTAGCCCGGCACGATGCCGCCGACCGCGGGCGAAACGATGGCCATGAATTTCTGTTTCACCTCTTCGCGCAGTTTTTCGGCCAGCGCCTTGCAGAGTTTGGCCGTGATCTTGGCGTTCTGGAACACCAGCGCCTTTTGCAGAAAGACATCGGAATGCAGCCCGCTCGACAGGATGTAATGGCCTTCGAGCAGCGCGCCCGCTTTGCGGAATTCGTTGAGGACCTGATCCGGCGTCATTCTGTTGCCCCGTCACCCTTCGAGGGCCGCTCGCGCGGCCACCTCAGGGTGACGAAATAATAAACGTCATCCTTCGAGGGCCGCTCACGCGGCCACCTCAGGGTGACGATATAATAAACGTCATCCTTCGAGGGCCGCTCGCGCGGCCACCTCAGGGTGACGAGATAATAAACGTCATCCTGAGGTGCGAGCCGAAGGCGAGCCTCGAAGGATGACGTCACGCCCCGCCCCCGCTGACCGGTTCGCGCACGCGATCGACCGATTCGACCGCGGCGTTCACCCTGAGCGCGCCCAATATATTCTGCAAATGGGCGGCGTCGCGCACTTCGATGTCGATCAGGAATTCGAAATAGAGCGGATTGCGCGCGGTCGTCGCGAGATTGAAGATGTTGCCGCCATTGCTCGCGATCACGCCCATGACGGCGGCGAGCGAGCCGGGCTCGTTCTTCACGCGCATGCGCAAGCGCCCGACGCTCGGCCCGCTTTCGGCGGCATGCGCACCCCATTTCACGTCCAGCCAGTCGGCCATGCTGCTCTCGGCTTTTTCCAGCTCGGCGCAATCGACGGTGTGGATCACCGTGCCTTTGCCCGGAACGAGCAGGCCCACGATGCGGTCGCCCGGCAGCGGATGGCAGCATTCGCCGAGCTTGTAGGAAATGCCTTCGGTCAGGCCGCTGATGGAGATCGCCTTGTCCTTCGGCGGCTCGGAATAGGCGGCCTGCTTGCGCCGTTCGGCGTCGCGCTTGAGCTCGGGGAAGACGGCTTCGAGCACTTCATGGGCGCGCAGCGCACCGCGCCCGACCTGCGCGTAGACATCCTCCGCCTTGGCGAGGCGCAGCTTCTTCGCCACATCCTCGATCGCCTTGTCGGTCAGTTGCTGGCCTTCGTCGGAGAAAACTTTTTCCAGCACCTTGTGGCCGAAGCCGACATGCTCGTCGCGCTGGGCGTTGCGCAAGTAACGGCGGATTTCGGCGCGCGCGCGGCCCGTGATCACGAACTGCTCCCAGAGCGGCGAAGGCGTCGAACCCTTCTGGCGGATGATCTCGACCTGGTCGCCGTTGCGCAGCGGCGTGTGCAGCGGCACATGCACGCCATTGACCTTGGCGCCCACCGTCTGGTTGCCGAGATCGGTATGGACCATATAGGCGAAATCGATGGGGGTCGCGCCGCGCGGCAGCGAGATCAGATCGCCCTTCGGCGTGAAGCAGAAGACCTGATCCTGATACATATGCAGGCGGGAATGTTCGAGGAATTCCTCCGCCGAATCCCCGCGCTCCAGAATATCGACCATGTCGCGCAGCCATTCGAGCGCCGCATCGCGGCCGGTTTCGCGTTCGTCGACGTGCTCGCGATAGCGCCAATGGGCGGCGACGCCGCGCTCGGCGATGTCGTGCATCTCCTGGGTGCGGATCTGCACTTCCACGCGCTGCGTCTCGGGCCCGATGACGGTGGTGTGGATCGAGCGGTAGCCGTTGGTTTTCGGATTCGAAATGAAATCCTTGAAGCGCTCCGGCACCATGCGCCAATTGGTGTGCAAGACGCCGAGCGCACGATAGCAATCGGCGGGCGTCGACACGATCACGCGGAACGCGAGGATGTCGGAAAGCTGCTCGAAATTGAGCTGCTTGTCCTTCATCTTGCGCCAGATCGAATAAGGGCGTTTGGCGCGCCCATCGACCCAGGCTTCGATGCCGTTCTCGGCGAGCTTGCGCTTCAATTGGTCGGCGATGCGCGTGACGCGGTCGCCCGAAGCGGCGGTCAGACGATCGAGCCGGGTGACGATGGAATTGCGCGCCTCGGGCTCGAGTTCCGCGAAGGCGAGGTCTTCGAGCTCCTCGCGCATGTTCTGCATGCCGATGCGCCCCGCCAGCGGCGCATAGATGTCGAAGGTTTCCTGCGCAATGCGCCGGCGCTTTTCCGGATTCTTGATGTAATTCAGCGTGCGCATATTGTGCAGCCGGTCGGCGAGCTTGACCAGCAGCACGCGGATGTCGTTCGACATCGCCAGCATCAATTTGCGGAAATTCTCGGCCTGCTTGGTGCGCTCGGAGAAAAGCTCCAGCTTGGAGAGCTTGGTCACGCCGTCCACGAGGTTCGCGATCTCGTCGCCGAAATTCTCGCGCACGTCGTCGATGGTGACGTAGGTGTCCTCCACCGTGTCGTGCAGCAGCGCGGTCACGATGGTCGCCGCATCGAGCTTCAATTCGGTGAGGATCGCGGCGACTTCCAGCGGATGGGTGAAATAGGGATCGCCCGAGGCGCGGAACTGCTTGCCATGCGCCGTCATGGCATAGACGTAGGCCTTGTTGAGCAGCCCTTCGTCGACGTTCGGGTCATAGGCCTTCACGCGCTCGACGAGCTCGGTCTGGCGCATGAGCTTGCGCTTGCGCGGACGCGCCAGTTGCGCGATGCCGCGCACCGCTTCCGGGATGCCGAGCGACGGAGCCGTCATGCGACTCATTATAAAGAAGAATCGGGCGTCCGGGGCTAGTGGCCCGCGGTCTGTTCGTCGGGCAGCGGGAATAACGGGCTGTTAACCGCGAGCAGGTCGGGCAGCGCCACCGTCACGCGCCCGCGCGGGGGATGGTCCTTGTGGTCGGCGATGCCGATGTCGCGGCGGGCGAAATTGCGGATGACGAAGTAGAAATCCCGCGCGCGCAGATAGCCGACGAAGCCCTTCTCATGCGCCGAGACGAAGCGGAAATTGCCGAGATAGGTGGTCTGGCCGGGGCGGATCTCGAAGGGGACGCGGAAGGTGTCGCCGAAATTCTTGCCGCCCATGCGGGTGAGGAAGGAATCGAGCTGGTATTCGCCGGGATGCAGCGAGCGGACGATCACGTCGCCCACCTCTTCGCCCGCGTGGAAATCGGCGCTGCCGAAGGACAGATCCGTCCAGTCCGGCCGCGAGAACTGGAGCGAGCCGTGGTCGCTGCCATTGACCTCGTCGTAGAAGATGGTGATGGGATCGGCGTTGGAGTCCTTGTTGCTGGAGACGGAAAGCACCAGCCAGCCCGCGTCGCGGCCGTGATATTCGTGGGTGAAAAGCTGCGCCTCGGCCGCCCCCGAAACGAACAGCCCGGCCACCAAAGCCAACACGAAAGCGCGCATGCCGCCTCCCAGCGTTTGAGCCAGTCTAAGCCGGAAAATACCTGTCAGGCAAAGGGCTTGGGACGCGCGGATTGATGTCGGTTTTGTCATTCCGGAGCAGGCGGCGCTTACTCCTCGTAATCCACTTCCGGCTCGGGTTGGGGCTCGGCGCGGCGCTGGGCTTCGGAGGTGAGCGCGCGCAGCAGCTCCTCTTCGGTCACCTGGCGATGCTGCACTTCCTCGCGGCCGGTATCTTCGTCGGAGTGATGCTCCTCCGGCTCGTCGACCTCGGCGTGCTTCTGCAGCGACTTGATATATTCCTCCTTGACCTCGTCGGGCTTGAGCGACTTGTTGGCGATCTCGCGCAGCGCCACGACCGGATTCTTGTCGCGGTCGCGATCGACCATGGGGTCGGCCCCGCCCGAAAGCTGGCGCGCGCGATAGGCCGCCATCAGCACCAGATCGAAGCGGTTGGGCACCTTGTCGACGCAATCTTCAACGGTCACGCGGGCCATGGGGAGGTCCTTTTGTCTTGTCTTTCAAAGGCTTGGGCCAAAGCAGGGGCCGGGCCTTTCGAAGGGCGCGGACATTATACAATTGGGGGCGAGGGGGCAAGGGCGGCATATGACAGGGCGGCTATAATTCGATACCCAATCACAACACCAAGTCGCTGTGAGCCTTCAAATCCCGCCTCACATTATGACCCATGTGATCAAGGTATATTCTGACCCCCTCGCGACGGGCAAATCTAAACGCTGGAACCATGTCGCTATCGCCGGTGACCACAACGATGACAGTCACCATCTGGCGAAGCGCAAGCCGAGCGATATCCAAGCCAATGCGCAGATCGACGCCTTTTTGCTCAATGTTCGGAACGAAATCGTTGGCTGTGAGCGCCCTCGGTCCGTTCCTTTGGATATCACGCAGCGCAGCGTCGCCCAGCGACCATCCATGAACGGCCGTATCGCCCGAGCGAAGCGCGAAATCCGGCTGCATCTCCAGACTTTGTTGAAGACTTAAATTCGGTGCGTGGGCGGGATGCGCGTCCAGATCCAAATTGGCGCCGCTGACAGGATTTTTCAGTCGGCCCGATGCGGGCGGGGCATCGTAGTAGAACACTCTGAGCAAACTGAGCCCCTCGAGCGCCGCGTGCGCCTTGATGCGCGCGACCTCCGCTGTGATCTCCGTTACGGTGGGAAAATGACCGTGCTGTGCTTGCAGTTTCTTCTTGATAAAACCGCCATCGATGAGAATCGCATATCTATCCATTCAGGACCTAAAATAGATTGACCCCGCCTACTCGTGGCGCTTTCACGCCTTCCATCAAGGACGAATAAACGGGGCCGTTTGCTATCAATGAGCAGAATCTACCGACCTTGGGTCCACCGGTCAAACAAGGTATATAGGCGATGTTTCGGGCTCGTTAAAGTGTCGACCTTCTAAGTACTTGATCTGCAAGTGATAACTCCAAGGCCGGACCTCTAAGAGGAGTTCACAACCGTGCGCCGCATCCTCCCCATCCTCCTCATCCTCACCGCGCTCGTCACGGTGATCTATTGGGTGATCTATTTCACCGGCGGCGCGGTGCGCGTCGTCAACGCGCCCTGGTACACCGCCTTCGAATCCAGTTTCCCCGTCGCCGATGCGTGGCTGGCGATCACGGCCTATGCCGCCGGCATCGGCATGTGGCGCGGCGACGGATGGGGCGCGCGTTTCGGATTGCTCGCGGGCAGCGCCCTTCTCTATCTCGCCGCGCTGGACATCACATTCAACATCGAAAACGGTCTTTATGCGCGCCTGCCGGGATCGGGGCCGATGTGGTTCGAGGCGGTGATCAATGTGTGGTCGCTCGGGCTCGGCGTCGCCACGATCGCCGCGTCGTGGAAACGCGCCGCAAATTCCTGACAAGCCGTAAACTCGAACGAAGCCGCTCAGCGTTTGTTAACCACGGACGCGGATCGAAAGCTCCGCGCGGAACCATCGCCCACGCCTTGGATTAACCGGTCAAACCCCGTTTTCCGAGGTATGCGATGACCGGCCCATTCACCCCGAAAACCAGTCAATTTATCGGACCCATTAAGCGGGAACATACCGTCATGGGACCGGACGGCATGCGCCTTTCCATCGCCGATCTGCCGCCGCCCGACACCAAGCGCTGGGTCGCGCGCCGGAAGGCCGAAGTGGTGGCCGCGGTGCGCGGCGGGCTTCTGACGCTCGAGGAAGCGCTTGCGCGCTACAACCTCACGCCGGAGGAATTCGTGGGCTGGCAGCGCGCGCTCGACCGCCACGGCCTTGCGGGCTTGCGCGCCACGCGCGCCCGGACCTACCAGGCGCCGATGCGCAACTGAATCTATTTGCGGTCGCCCAGCGCCTTCGCGGCCTCGACGAATTCGCTCGGCATCATCACGACCGTCATCGTGTTCTGCTCGGCGCCGATTTCGGTCAGCATCTGCATGCGGCGCAGTTCCAGCGAGGCCGGCGTCTTCATGATCTCGTCGGCCGCCTCGCGCAGCTTGCGCGCGGCTTCCATTTCGGCTTCCGCCTTGATGATGCGCCCGCGCTTCTCGCGCAGCGCTTCGGCTTCCTGCGCCATGGCGCGCTGCATGGATTGCGGGATCTCCACATTTTTCATTTCGACGTTCTGGATCTCCACGCCCCACGCTTCGGTCATGGCATCGACGCGATCCTTGAGGAGGGCCGCCAGCTTCTCGCGCTCCTTCAGAACGTCGTCGAGCGTGTGCTGGCCGATGACGTTGCGCAACGTCGTCAGCGCCACCTGGATGACGGCGTTCCTCACATTCTGCACTTCGATCACGGCGCGGTCCGGCCTGACCACGCGGTACCAGATGACCGCGTTCACCTGCACCGGAACGTTGTCGCGCGTCATCGATTCCTGCTTCTCCACGCCGTCGGTGAGCACGCGCATGTCCACCTTCACCGCGCGTTCGACGCCCAGCGGAACGATCCAGAAAAGTCCCGGCCCCTTGGTGCCGGTGTAGCGGCCGAAGCGGAACACCAGCGCGCGCTCATATTGCTGCGCGATGCGGAAACCGGTGATCAGGACGAACGCCACGATTGCGGCTGCGATGAGAATGGCCATGTTGTCCTCCTTCGACGCCCCATTACGTATGCATGGAACGCCCGCGCGCAAAGGCCCCGCGGTCGCCGGGGAATTTCCGGCACTTAGGGGCCGAGCTTATCCACAGATATGGCGGGCAGCGCCGCGATCAGCGCCTCCACGCTCTTTTCCGAAACGGGATGACGCCACTCCGGCGCGATCTCGCGCAAGGGCACGAGCACGAAGTCGCGGCTCTCCATCCGGGGATGGGGCAGGACCGGCGGGCCCGCTTCGATGCGTCCGCCGTAATCCAACAGATCGAGGTCGAGCGTGCGCGGCGCGTTGCGCGCGGAACGGATGCGCCCGAAGCGGTTCTCAATTTCCGCGAGCAATTTCATGAGTGCCGCGGGGGAAAGTTTGGTTTCAAGTTTCGCAACCGCGTTGACGAAGGGCGGATCGGACGCATCGGGCCAGGCCGGCGACGCATAGAAGCTTGAAACCGAAACAGCCCGCGCGGCGTTTTCGTAAAGCATGGCGAGGCTTGCGCGCAATGTTTGTGCCGGGGTGCCCGCATTCGAGGGAAGATTGGCGCCGAGCGCGACCAGGATCATCTTTTTTCTCAAATTTATAAGTTGCGATCGCCGCCTTTTGCCCTAGAACAACGTTTGCCCGGCGGGAGCATTACCGGCTCGGGCGAGGATACTATCAGGAGGCATTGCCATGCTGTTCTACCCGCAGGAAAAACTCGCGCTCTTCATCGACGGCGCCAATCTCTACGGCGCGGCCAAGGGCCTAGCCTTCGACATCGATTACAAGCGCCTGCTCGAACTCTTCGCGCGCAAGGGCGTGCTTGTGCGCGCCTTCTATTATACGGCGGTCGCCGAGGATCAGGAATTCTCGCCGTTGCGCCCGCTGGTCGACTGGCTCGATTATAACGGCTTCGCGGTCGTCACCAAGCCGCTCAAGGAATTCACCGACGCGCAGGGCCGCCGGCGCGTCAAAGGCAATATGGATATCGAGCTCGCCATCGACGTGATGGAAATGGCCGACATGGTCGATCATATCGTGATCTTCTCCGGCGACGGCGATTTCCGCCGCCTGGTCGAAGCGGTGCAGCGCAAGGGCCGCCGCGTCAGCGTCGTCTCCACCATCCGCGCCCAGCCGCCCATGGTGTCCGACGAACTCCGCCGCCAGGCCGACAATTTCATCGAGCTCGAAGATCTGAAGCCGATGATCATGCGCGAAGGCGGGCCCCGCGCCGGCCACAGCCACGAAACCGCGGCGCCCGTCGTGCAATCGGCCTGACGGGCGCGCGCGCTCCCGCTAATGTCGCGGAGCTATGCGCGATTCCGCTTCGCCTCCGTCCGATTGCCCGCTCTGCCCGCGGCTTCTTAAATTCCGCCACGAGAACCGCGCGCGATATGGCGATTACTTCAATGCGCCCGTGCCAACCTTCGGCGGGCGCGAGGCGCGGCTTCTGATCGTCGGGCTGGCGCCGGGGCTGCATGGCGCCAACCGCACCGGGCGGCCCTTCACCGGCGATTGGGCGGGCGATCTGCTCTATGCGACGCTTCTGAAATTCGGGCTGGCGAAGGGCGAATATGGCGAGCGCGCCGATGACGGATTGGAACTGATCGATTGCGCCATCAGCAATGCGGTGCGCTGCGTGCCGCCGGAAAACAAGCCGCTTCCGGCGGAGATCAATACGTGCCGGCAGTTCCTCACCGCGCAGATTCATTCCATGCTCAAGCTGCGTGCGATATTGGCACTCGGCAAGATTGCCCATGACAGTGTGGTCACCGCACTCGGCGCAAAGAAGAGCGCGCATGTTTTCAAGCATGGCGCTTCCTACCACATCGGCAAAGTGACTTTGATCTCAAGCTATCATTGCTCGCGCTACAATACGAATACGGGCGTGCTGACGACGGAGATGTTCGAGCGCGTGGTGAAGCAGGCAAAGGCGGCGGCGTTGAAATAAACGCCTTCCCTCGCCCCCGCAGGGGGAGAGGGTCAGGGTGAGGGGGTGGTCACCTCAAGCTCGCGTTTGATCATCATCAGCATCGTCGCCGGATCGCCGGCGAAGTCCTTGTTGGTCAGCCGGATGATATTGAACCCTTCGCCGCGTAAATACACATCGCGCGCTTTGTCGTAACCCGCTCGCGCCGCGTGAAACGGACCGTCGAGTTCGACAATCAGTTTTCTTTCTGCACACAGAAAGTCAACGATGTAGGGGCCAAGCGGCACCTGTCGCTTGAACTTGTAACCGGCAAGCTGGCGGTTGCGCACCATGGACCAGAACAGTTTTTCCGTGCTCACCGGTTTGCGGCGCATTTCCCGCGCGCGAGACCTGCTCGTCGATCCCGATTTTCTTTTCACGATGGTGCGTAGCGTAACCATCCCCCTCACCCCGCCCTCTCCCCCAAAGGGGGAGAGGGAAATTCCCAATAATTCTTCGACACCTCGTTTACTCAACTATACCGCTCTTCCTTCCACGGATCGCCTTCATTGTGATAGCCGCGGACTTCCCAGAAGCCGGGGCGGTCGGTGGCCGTGAATTCGATCCGCGTCACCCATTTCGCGCTCTTCCAGAAATACCAATCGGGGATCACGACGCGCACCGGCCCGCCATGCTCGCGCGGCAAGGGTTTTCCTTCCCAGCCATGCGCGAGAAGAACGTTCGCGTCGGAAAATACGGCAAGCGAAACATTCGTCGTGTAGCCGTCATAGGATTGAAAGAGGACATGTTTGGCTTCGGGTTTCGGCTTGACGAGATCGAGGATCGTGCGCGCCGAAACGCCCTGCCAGTGATTGTCGTAGCGGCTCCAGGCGGTGACGCAATGGATGTCGCTCGTGAAATCCTCCTGGCGCAGCGCGTGGAATTGTTCGAGCGTGAGCACGGCCGGATTTTCCACCGCGCCGCCGATGCGCAGGCGCCAGTTCTCCGGTTTCACGTCCGGTTGCGCGCCGAGATCGAGCACCGGCCAGTTCGTCACCAGGCGCTGGCCGGGCGGCAGGCGGCCCACATGGCCGAGATCGGGGCGGCCCGTGAGCAACCTGCCCTCTTCCGCCCATTTTTCCTTCGAGCGGATGAGTTTGTCTTTGATGGTTCCGATCAAATCCGTTTTTTCGTCGTTGCTCATAAAAGAACAATCTCCAAAAACACTCCGTCATCCCCCGCGAATGCGGGGGATCCATTTTCCTTCTGCACTATAAAAAATTGGATCGCCCGCATAAAGCGGGCGATGACGGTGTTGGGGTGGCAAGGTGGTTACCCTTTCGCCCGCATCAGCCGCGCCTTATCCCGCGCCCAGTCGCGTTTCTTTTCCGTTTCGCGCTTGTCGTGCAGCTTCTTGCCGCGCGCGATGCCGAGTTCGAGCTTGGCGATGCCTTTGGGCGTGAAATAGAGCCGCAAGGGGATGAGCGTCATGCCTTCGCGCTGCACGGCGGCGGCGAGTTTCCGCGCCTCGCGCTTGTGCACCAGCAATTTGCGCGGGCGGCGCGGCTCGTGATTGAAGCGGTTCGACATGGTGTATTCGGGAATGTAGCAATTGATCAGGAAGATCTCGCCGTCCATCGCGCGCGCGTAAGCTTCGCCGATGGTCGCCTTGCCGGTGCGCAGCGATTTCACTTCCGAGCCGGTGAGCATCAGCCCCGCCTCGATCGTGTCGTCGATGGCATAGGCGTAGCGCGCCTTCCTGTTGTCGGCGACGATCTTGCGTTCGGGCTCTGCCTTTTTTGGCATCAAATAATGCCGGCGTTCGCCATCGCTTCGCGCACGCGCTTTTCGGCCGGTTCGCTCAGCGGCACGATGGGAAGGCGCACTTCATTTTCGCAAAGGCCGAGCAGCGAGGCGCCGTATTTGGCCGGCGCGGGGCTCGGCTCCACGAACATCGCGTCGTGCAGCGGCATCAATTTGTCCTGCAGCGCGAGTGCGGCCGCGAAATCGCCTTTCATGCAGGCGTTCTGGAATTGCGCGCAGAGCCTGGGCGCCACATTCGCCGTCACCGAGATGCAGCCATGGCCGCCATGCGCCATATAGCCGAGCGCGGTTCCGTCCTCGCCCGAAATCAGCCGCCAGCCCTTGGCGCAGGCCAGCCGCTCGCGGCTCGGGCGCATCAGATTGGCGGTCGCATCCTTCACGCCGACGATGTTGGCGATGCGCGAGAGCCGCGCCATCGTCTCCACGCTCATCTCGATCACGCAGCGGCCGGGAATATTGTAGACGAGGATCGGAATATCGACGGCTTCCGCGATCGCGGCGAAGTGGCGGTAAAGGCCTTCCTGCGAAGGCTTGTTGTAATAGGGCTCGACGGAGAGCACGGCGTCGGCGCCCACTTCCTTGGCGTGGCGCGTCAGCGCGATGGCTTCGGCGGTGGCGTTCGAGCCCGCGCCCGCGATCACCGGCACCCGCCCGTTCGCCTCCTCCACGCAAAGTTCCACCGCGCGCATATGTTCTTCGTGGGAGACGGTCGCCGACTCGCCCGTCGTTCCCATCGGCACAAGCCCGTGGGAGCCTTGCGCGATCTGCCATGCGACGAAATTGCGAAACGCCGCCTCGTCGATGGCGCCGCCTCGCATCGGGGTAATCAGGGCGGGGATGGAACCCCGGATCGCTTCGCGCACATCGCGCATCTTATGTTCCAATTTTCAAACATCCGGCGAAAATAACGCAGCCTTGATTGGCGCGGCAAGCACGGACGTCTGGCATAGCGGCCCTGCCGCCCCTATGCTTCCTCCACGTCCGGCGGCGAAGCCGGGCGGCAACGGGTTTGACGCGATGTCGTATTGGCGCGCCGCGATTTTGGGCGTGGGACTGGCGCTTGCGGGCGCCGGCGCCGCATGTGCCGAGCCTGCCGTGCCGGCCAATGCCCATCCGCTCCCCCAGGGCGTCATCGTCAGGAACGGCGCCATCACGATGCAGCCGATCTATGACGACGGCTCGCCGCCCGAGCCCACCGAAGGCTTCGAATACAAGCTCAGCAAGGTGCCCGAACTGAGCGACGCCGATCACGCGCTTTATACGCGCGCGCTGGACGCCACCCGCCGCGGCGACTGGATCGCGGCGCGCGGTCTCGCCGCCCAGGGCCACTCGCCTGCGGCGCGCAAGCTGATCGAATGGCGATACCTGCTCGACAAGAACAGCGGCGCCACCTTCAACGAGATCGACGCCTTCCTCAAAGACAATCCCGGCTGGCCGGGCCGCGACACGCTCTTTGCCCGCGCCGAGAAGGCGATGCCCGACACCATGGCGCCCACCGCCGTGCTCTTCTGGTTCGGCAAGCGCGAGCCCGTGAGCGGCATCGGCAAGATGCGCATGGGCGAGGCGATGATCGCGGTCGGCCGCGCCCAGGAAGGCCGCGACATGATCCGCGACGCCTGGATCGAGAATTCCTTCGATCCCGACGAGGAAGCCGGACTGATCCAGAAACATGGCGACCTCTTCACGCCCGACGTGGACCGCCAGCGGCTGAGCCGTCTGCTCTGGCGCGACGACATCGAAGGCGCGCGGCGCGAGATGGCGCGCGTCACGGCGAGCGAGCAGCAACTGGCCGAGACGCGGCTCAATCTCATCGTCAATCCGCCCTCGGGCGAGCGCATGCTGGCAGCACTTCCCGACTCGCTGCAGGACGATCCCGGGCTCATCTTCGATCGCGCGCGGCTGTTGCGGCTGCAGGGCAAGGACGACGCCGAACCCGCGTTGCTGCTCAAGGCGCCGACACGCGAGCTCGCGCGCGTCAATCCCACCCGCTGGTGGGGCGAACTCAACAACGCCGCGCGCCAGGCGCTGCAGGACGACAATTACCAGACGGCCTACGACCTCGTTCACGACACCGGCCTCACCGAAGGACAGGATTTCGCGCAAGCCGAATTCATGGCGGGCTGGATCTCGCTGCGCTTCCTCAAGGATCCCAAGGACGCCCTGCCCCATTTCGCGGCGCTGGCCGGCGCAAGCTCGCGCCCCATCACCCAGGCGCGCGCCCATTACTGGAGCGGACGCGCCTATGAGGCGATGGGCGATCTGGGCGGCGCCTGGCGCGAATATCGCGAGGCCGCCGATCATCCCGAAACCTTCTACGGCCAGCTCGCGCTCGCGCGCATCCAGCCCGACCCGAAGCTGCATATCGCCGATACGAACGTCGATCCGGCATCGGCCCGCGCCGATTACGAGCATGACGATCTCGTCGCCGCCATCCATGCCCTCGCCGATCTGGGCGAGGAAGGGCTGATGCGCAGTTTCGCCACCGCCTATGCCGACGCCCATCCCGATCCCAAGAACGTGGAATTGCTGGCGGGCGATCTCGTGCATATGGGCTACCGCGAAGTGGCGCTGCGCGCGGCCAAGGAGGCCGGCTACAACGACATTCTCATGCTCGATTACTCCCATCCCGTGATCGATGTGCCCAGATACAAGGGCCCCGGCGATGCGCCCGAGCGCGCGCTGGTCCTGGGCCTGATCCGGCAGGAGACCGAATTCGATAGCGAAGCCGTGAGTGCTGCCGGCGCCAAGGGGCTGATGCAGCTCATGCCATCGAGCGCCAAGCGCGCCGCGGCCAGGGCGCATCTGCCCTATCGCGCCAACGCGCTACTGAGCGACACCGCCTACAACATGCAACTCGGAATGACGGAGCTGTCGCAGAACCTCGCGAGCTGGGACGGCTCCTATATCCTTGCCATCGCGGCCTACAATGCGGGGCCCGGCAATGTGCATCGCTGGATCGACCAGTTCGGCGATCCGCGCGATCCGGGCGTGGATCCCGTCGACTGGATCGAGCAGATCCCCTTCGAGGAAACCCGCAATTACGTCCAGCGCGTGATCGAGAACACGGAAGTCTATCGCTACCGGCTGGCAGGCCACGACGACCCGCTCGAGATCATGGCCGATCTCTCCCGGCCCTGGACGCCGAAGGTGACGGTCCTTCCTTACGCGCCGCCGGCATCCGGCGTGCCCACGCCGGAGCCGAAGCCCTCGGCCGCCGGAGGACCGAGCGAGGAAGTGGCCGCGCGCGTTCCCGATCCCAAGCCCGACGCGACAGCGGGCGTGCTGCCCACGATCAAGCCGAAGACGCCTTGATGCTTCGGGCGCGGAGTTTCGCGCTACTTCCATCCACTGCCGTCATGGCCGACCAACGTGCCGGCCATCCATACACACCGTCTATATGGAGGTTATGGATGGCCGCCACAAAGGCTTGCACTCGGGCCGCGCTTCGCGCGGTCCCGGGTGGCGGCCATGACGGTTGAGAGGGAGCGAAAAGATATTTTTCAATGCACCGACGACAGCCATTCGCGCGCCAGGCGCTGGGCCTCGGCGATCTGGGCGGAATTCATTTCGCGCGAGATCTGCGCGCGCCAGTTCTTGGCGAGCTCCACGCCCTTCATCGCCGCGAGATTGAACCATTTGTGCGCGGCGACGAAATCCACCGCCACGCCCTGGCCGGTCGAATAGGCAAGGCCGAGATTGTAAAGCGCATCCGCACGCCCGAGCTTGGCATCGGATTCGTATTGCGCCAGCGCGTCCACATCCACGCACGCCATCGGCGGAAGCTCCCAACCCGCCGCCCGGATGGCGGCGCTCACGGGGCGATGTTGCTGGCGGATAGGCTAAAGAGCCGTTAACGCAATCGTTCAGATTGTCTTAACGCGGGACGGGCGCGAACGGCGTTGCGCGCGCAGCGTTCTCAAAAAGAAAAGGCCGCGGCGATGCGCGGCCTGTTTTCGAGTTCTTCGGGCGGCGAACCGCCTTCGTTTCGGGCTTGGCCGCGGCTCTCCTTGGAGACCTGCTCCCAGGGCAAACCGCGGCCTTTGCCTTCAGCGTTGCCGCCCTTACATCGGCATTGCGGCCGGGGCAGCCTTTTTCGCGCGACGACGACGACGGCCGCCTTTGCGCTTCGCAGCTTTCTTCTTGCCCTTCTTCGCGGCCTTCTTCTTCTTGCGGCGCTTCGTCTTGCGCGCCGCGCCCTTCGCTGCCGCCTTGCGGACGGTGCGCTTGCGGGACTTTCTCTTCTTCGCAGTCATTGGCATGTGAAACGACTCCTCTAACGTTCGGGATCGTGCGACTCGCACCCCCCAAAACGCGGAGAATATGGGCTAATTCCCATTAACGAAGCAATACTCCCCCACCTTCCATGGTTTTCGCGATTTTGGCGGGATGCATAAAATGCCGATTTCATCGACATTATATCGATCATTCCGTACACGGATCGAATTTCCGCAGAGTGCGGCTCCGCGCGGCGCGTCCCTTGAAATTGTACGAATCACCCCTCGTCGGGCAGTCCGAGTCGGGTCTTGAGGATGGCGTTGACGGCCGCCGGATTCGCTTTTCCGCCCGTCTGTTTCATCACCTGACCCACGAACCAGCCCGCGAGTTTGGGTTTCGCTTTGACCTGTTCGACCTTGTCGGGGTTTGCCGCAATCACGGACTCGACGGCGGCTTCGATCTCCGAAGTGTCCGTCACCTGACGAAGACCGCGCGCATTTACGATATCCACAGGGTCTGCGCCTTCGCTCCATACAATATCCAGTACGTCCTTGGCGATTTTGCCGGAGATCGTTCCATCCGCGATCATGCGGATGATGGAATTGTTCGCGGCCGCACTCGCGGGCGATTGCGAAATGGCGAGACCGTCGCGATTGAGACGGCCGAGAACTTCGTTGATGAGCCAGTTCGCGGCGGCTTTCGCATCCGCGCCGCGGGCGAGATCCTCGTAGAAATCGGCGAGTTCGCGTTCGCCCACGAGCACGCCCGCGTCATAGGCGGGAATGCCGTAATCCTTGATAAATCTCGCTTTTTTCGCGTCCGGCAATTCGGGCAGCGAGGCTTCGATCCCGCGCACCCATGCCTCGTCGAGCACCAGCGGAAGCAAATCCGGATCGGGGAAATAGCGATAATCATGCGCCTCTTCCTTGGAGCGCATGGAGCGCGTTTCGCCGGCGCGGTTATCGTAGAGCCGGGTTTCCTGTTTGATGGTGCCCCCGCTTTCGAGGATGTCGATCTGGCGGCGCGCCTCGAATTCGATGGCCGACGCCACGAAGCGCATGGAATTCACGTTCTTGATTTCGCATCGTGTGCCGAGCGGCGCACCGGGCTTGCGGACGGACACGTTCACGTCGGCGCGCATGGAGCCCTCGTCCATATTGCCGTCGCAGGTGCCCAAATAACGGACAATCGCCCGCAATTTTTTCAGGAACGCCGCGGCTTCTTCCGACGAGCGCATGTCGGGACGCGAAACGATCTCCATCAATGCAACGCCCGCGCGATTGAGATCGACATAGGAATGTTCGGCGTGCTGATCGTGCAGGCTCTTGCCCGCATCCTGTTCGAGATGAAGACGCTCGATGCCGACACGCGCGGTTTCTCCGCCCGCAAGATCGATCAGGATTTCGCCCTCGCCCACGATGGGGTTCTTGTATTGCGAGATCTGATAACCCGCTGGAAGATCGGGATAAAAATAGTTTTTCCGGTCGAACACGGAGGTCAGGTTGATCTTCGCCTTCAGCCCCAATCCGGTGCGCACCGCCTGCTCGACGCAATACTTATTGATGACGGGCAGCATGCCCGGCATCGCCGCATCGACGAAGCTGACCTGTTCGTTGGGCTCGGCGCCGAATTTGGTGGCGGCGCCCGAGAACAATTTCGATTCGGAAAGCACCTGGGCATGGACCTCCATGCCGATCACGACTTCCCATTCGCCGGTCGCGCCTTTGACGAGTTTGCTCATGGCGCGCTCCACCAGCGCGCGGGTTTCGCGGTGAAGTTCGCGGCGGTTTCGATGGCGCGGCCGGCGCGCAAAACGGTTTTCTCGTCAAAGGCTTTGCCGATGATCTGAAGACCGAGGGGAAGTCCATCCGAAGTCAATCCGGCGGGAACGGCGAGGCCGGGAAGTCCCGCCAAATTCACTGTCACGGTGAACACGTCGTTCAGATACATCGCCACCGGATCGGAGGTCTTGGCGCCGAGCGTGAAGGCGGGGCCAGGTGTTGCCGGTGTCAGCAGCACGTCGCAGCGCCCGAAAGCCTGTTCGAAATCGCGCTTGATGAGCGTGCGGATTTTCTGCGCGCGCGCGTAATAGGCGTCGTAATAACCCGCCGACAGCACATAAGTGCCGATCAGGATGCGCCGCTGCACCTCCGGCCCGAAGCCTTCGGCGCGCGACTTCTCATAGAGATCGATGATGTCGCGCGCGCCTTCCGCCCGATGGCCATAGCGCACGCCGTCATAGCGCGCCAGATTCGAGGAGGCCTCCGCCGGCGCCACTATATAATAAGCCGGCAGCGCATATTTGGTGTGGGGCAGCGAGACCTCGACGATCTCCGCGCCTTGCGCCTTCAGCCATTCCGCACCCTTGGCCCACAGCGCATCGATTTCCGGCGGCGCGCCGTCGATGCGGTATTCCTTCGGAATGCCGACGCGAAGCCCCTTCACGCCGGATTCGAGCGTCGCTTCGTAATCGGGCACCGGCAGATCGACCGACGTGGAATCGAGCGGATCGACGCTCGCCATCTGCTTCAGCAGGATCGCCGCGTCGCGCACATTGCGCGTCATCGGTCCCGCCTGATCGAGCGAGGATGCGAACGCGACGATGCCGAGCCGCGAACATCTTCCGTAAGTGGGCTTGAGGCCGACCGTTCCCGTCACCGCCGCGGGCTGGCGGATGGAGCCGCCGGTGTCGGTGCCCGTTGCGGCGATGCACATATGGGCGGCCACCGCGCTCGCCGAGCCGCCGGAGGAACCGCCCGGCACGAAATTCTCGTTCGAACCCTTCGCGCGCCACGGGCTCAGCACCGGCTTGAATGCGCTCGTCTCGTTGGACGAACCCATGGCGAATTCGTCCATATTCGTCTTGCCGAGCATCACCGCGCCCGCGTTCCACAAATTCTGCGTCACCGTGGATTCGTAAGGCGGCACGAAATTCGACAGGATATTGCTGCCCGCCGTGGTGCGCACGCCTTTGGTGCAGAACAGATCCTTGATCGCGAGCGGCACGCCTTCCAGCGCGCGGCCCTCGCCTTTGGCGATGCGCGCATCCGATTCCGCCGCCATCGCTTGCGCTTTTTCCGGCGTTTCGGTGACGAAGGCGTTGAGCGCGCGGCCCGCTTCGATCGCTTTCGAGAACGCGGCGGTCAATTCGCGCGACGAGATCTTCTTCGACGCCAACGCTTCGCGCGCATCGGCCAAGCTGAAATCGGTGGGGCTTGCGGGCAGCATCACTCCACCACCTTCGGCACGACGAAAAAGCCTTCCTCGCTCTGCGGCGCATTGGCGGTGATCGCCGCCGCATCGCCGCCGGCCGTCACCTTGTCATCCCGCATCTTGAGCCGCTGCTCGACCACGCTGGTCATGGGCGGAACACCTTCGACATTCACTTCCTTGAGCTGCTCCACCCAGGCGAGAATCTGGTTGAGCTCCCCCGTCATGGCCTCCACGCGCTCCTCTTTGACGGCGAGGCGGGAAAGCCGGGCGATCCGGCGGACGGTGTCCTTGTCGACGGACATGGGCTTTCATGTGCTAAGAATTGCACGCCCTGCCTAGCAATCGGGGCCAAAACTGGCAAGCGACAGGGAGTCCGCGCTTGAAGATAGCAGCCATCGACCATGTGCAGATGACGGTGCCGCGCGCGCTGGAGGCGGAGTGCCTCGCCTTCTACCGCGAGGTGCTGGGATTGGCGGAGATTGCGAAGCCCGAGGAATTGCGCGCCCGCGGCGGCGCATGGTTTCAGGTGGGCGCGATCCAGTTCCATATCGGCGTCGATCCGGAAGCCTCGCCCAAGAGCAAGCGGCATGTATGTTTTCTGGTGCCCGATCTGGCGGCGGCGCGCGCCGATGTGAGGGCAAAGGGCGTGACGATCGAGGAGGACGGCAAGGCCGAAGGGCTCATCCGCTTCTTCATCTTCGATCCAGCGGGCAATCGCATAGAGATTGGGCAGAGATAATGCTCTATCAGAACAAAAAACATTCCCTCTCCCCCCTTGGGGGAGAGGGTAAGGGTGAGGGGGACAATTTCTCCGCCACTCAAACTTTCGACATCTTACTTGCGTCACAACCCCCTCACCCCGGCCCTCTCCCCCTGCGGGGGCGAGGGAGACGCGTTTTGTTTTTCTCCAGATGAGTGTTGTTTCTCTTTCCGAATTGAAGCCGCTGCTCGCGCCCAATGCGCGGCTGCTCGGTCTCGATCTGGGGGAAAAGACCATCGGCCTTGCGTTGTCCGATACGCTGCTCACCATAGCCACGCCGCTGGAGACATTGAAGCGGGGCAAGTTCAGCGACGACGCGGCCGTTCTCGATGCTCTTATAGATAAGCATGGCGTGGGCGGGCTGGTGATCGGGCTGCCTCTCGGCCTCGACGGCAAGAGCGGGCCGGCGGCGCAATCGGCCCGCGCCTTTGCGCGCAATTTCGCCAAGCGCTCGGAGATTCCCATCGCGCTTGCCGACGAGCGCTTTTCGACGGCGGCCGTGACCCGAACCCTTCTGGATGCCGACGCCTCCCGCAAACGCCGCGCCGAAGTGGTGGACAAGATGGCCGCCGCCTACATTCTGCAGGGCGCGCTGGACCTGATGCGCGGGCCGGGGCTTGCGTGACGGGCTCGGCGCGCCGTATTAGCCTTGGCCGATGACGACGCTCCGCCACGTCACCTCCATCAACGACCTCACCAACGAGGAGGTGGAGCGCGTTTTCGATCTGGCGCGGCGCTTCCTTTCCGAACTGGGCGATACCCGGCTCAAGGGCCGCGCGCGGGGGCGGCGCACCTCGCAGCGCATCGGCCGAAGCGCGCATACCGGCGCCGGACAAATCCTCGCCAACCTCTTCTACGAACCTTCGACGCGCACGCGGCTTTCCTTCGAAAGCGCGATGCTGAGGCTCGGCGGCGGCACGATCACGAGCGCCGATCCGGCCTCGAGCTCGGCGGCCAAGGGCGAAAGCCTTGCCGATACGGTGCGCGTGGTTTCGAGCTATGCCGATGCCATCGTGATCCGCCATCCGCGCGACGGCGCAGCCAAGCTCGCGGCGGAATATGCGAGCGTGCCCGTCATCAATGGCGGCGACGGCGCGCACGAACACCCGACGCAAACGCTCTGCGATCTCTTCACGCTGTCGCGTGAGAAAAACAAACTGAAAAATTTGAACGTGGTGATCTCCGGCGATCTGCGCGGCAGCCGCACGATCCATTCCTTCGTCTATGCGCTGGCGCGCTTCGGCGCCAACATCATTCCCATGCCCGGGGCCGCGGGCATGGAATTGCCGGCGCATGTCGACTGGCGCCTGAAGAACGAATTCAACTGCCGCCCCGTGGCGAAAGGCGAAAGCGCGGTGGACGCGGCCTATGTGACGGCCGTCGAGCCGCATCAATTGTCGCTGATGGCGTCTCCCGAAACGGAACTGGGCGTGAAACTGAAAAAGGGGATCGACGTCGTCTATGTCACGCGCTTCCAGAAGGAGCGGTGGGCCGGCGGGAAACAGGATTACATGAAGGTCGACAGCAATTTCCTCAAGGACAAGAAATACAAGCGCAGCGCCGTGCTGCACCCCCTGCCGCGCGTCGGCGAGCTCGACATCGCGCTCGACAAGAACCGCCGCGCCGCCTATTTCCAGCAGGCCTCCTACGGCGTGCCGATCCGCATGGCGCTGATCTCGATGCTGCTCGATTTCGATGCGGACCACGCGCTCGACAAATTCGAATCCGGCTTCCGCGCGGGCGAATATCCGCTCTACGAGCAGCCGCGCAAGACCGGCGTCAGATGCGCCAATCCCAATTGCATCGTGCACGATCCGCAGGAAGGCATCTATACGGCCAACCGCTTCCACTTCATCCCGTCGAACCCGCCGAGGCTGCGCTGCTTCTATTGCGAAAGCGATATCGAGGACATGCTCGCGGGCCATCGCCGCACGCGCCATTACGAGGCGCCGGGCGCCGACATGACGGCGAAGAAATTGAAGGACGTCGTCTTCTTCGCGGACGCCGCCCAAGCAAGAGCGGCGGGCTATTCGCCGGGACGCGGCGCCAAGCAAGCGGCGGTGGGCTGATGTTCGATTTCGTGCATCCGATAAGCTGGCCGATGCAGGGGCCCTATTATCTGGGCGCGCTCTTGTTCGGCTATCTGCTGGGATCGATTCCGTTCGGGTTGATCTTTTCGTATCTTTCCGGCGCGGGCGATGTGCGCAAGATCGGCTCGGGCAGCACCGGCGCGACCAATGTGCTGCGCACCGGAAAGATATGGGCCGCCGCCGCGACCGTGATTTGCGACGCGGGCAAGGGCGCGGCCGCCGTCATCGTCGTGCGCATGCTCTACGGCACCGACATGGCGATGTTCGCGGGCTTCGGCGCGCTCATCGGGCATATCTATCCCGTCTGGCTCGGCTTCAAGGGCGGCAAGGGCGTGGCGACCGCGTGCGGAATCCTGCTCGCGGTCTATTGGCCGGCCTGCATCGTGCTGCTGGCGGTATGGCTCCTGATGCTCGCGGTTTTCCGCATCTCGTCGCTTTCGGCGCTGACGGCGTGCGTCGCGGCTCCCGCGGTCATGATCCTCTTCCATCAGCCGCTTTACGCGACGCTGACGCTGATCATGGCGCTCGTCATCCTTTTCGCCCATCGCGCCAATATCGCGCGGTTGTTGCGCGGCGAAGAACCGCGCATCGGCGGAGGCAAGACCTAACCACACCTTTATTGTCACGGCCCGCGACTGCGGGCCGCCCAGTTGAATTCTGAAAGACCTCAAAGCTAGAACTGGGTGGCCCGCAGTCGCGGGCCATGACAAATGGGGGCGAAGGAGATTTAATGACCGCTACGTTCCCACCACGCGGCAATGGCGAGCCCGATGCCGAAAATCGCGATGCCGCCGAGCGACAAGATCAGATAGATTTCGTTTCCCTGACTCATTTTCAACTCCCCGAAACACGCGCCAATGAGAACCGATCCCCATTTTTTCGACTTTGATTTCGGTCAAGCCGATGCGAACGCTGAGTGATGCAGAACGCCGCGCCTGGTTGCGACTTGCTCGCACGAGCAATGTCGGGCCGGTGACGTTCGCGGCGTTGATTGCGCGTTTCGGTTCGGCATTTGCGGCGCTCGACGCGGCTGCGCGGATGGCGCAGCGCGGCGGCGGGCGGCTCGAAATTCCGCCGGAGAATGAAATCGAGCGCGAACTGGAATTACTCGCAAAGATCGGCGGACGCATGATCGCCTGCATCGAGCCGGATTTTCCGCGCGGGCTTGCCGCCATCGATGCGCCGCCGCCGATAATCGCCGCACTCGGCCACACCGCACTTCTCGGCCGCGACATGGTGGCGATCGTCGGCGCGCGCAATGCCTCCGCCTTGGGGCGCAAATTCGCGAACCGGATCGCCGCCGATCTCGGCCGCGAAAATCTCGTCGTCATATCGGGGCTCGCGCGCGGCATCGATGCGGCGGCGCATGAGGGCGCGCTCGCGACGGGCACGGTCGCGGTGCTGGCGGGCGGGATCGACGTGATCTATCCGCCCGAACACGCCGCCCTTTACGCGCGCATCGAGAGCGAAGGCGCCGTCGTGTCGGAAATGCCGCTGGGTCGCGAGCCGCAGGCGCGCCATTTTCCCCGGCGCAACCGGATCATCTCCGGCATGGCGCGCGGCGTGGTCGTGGTCGAGGCGGCGCAAGGCTCCGGCTCGCTCATCACCGCCAATTTCGCGCTCGAACAGGGGCGCGAGATCTTCGCCGTTCCCGGCTCGCCGCTCGATCCGCGCGCGGCCGGCGCCAACCGGCTCATCCGCGAAGGCGCGACGCTGACCGAATCCGCCAAGGATGTGATGGACGGCTTGCGGCCCATGCTCGGCCGCGCCTTTCGCGAGGCCTCCGAAGAGCGCGACGACGCCCTGCCCGATCCCGCATCGCTGGACGCCGATGCCGGACCCTTCCGCGAAACGGTCGCCGGCCTTCTCGGCCCTGCCCCGGTCGAGATCGACGAGCTCGTGCGCCAGACGGGCGCCGCACCCGCCGTCATCCTGACCGTCATTCTGGAGCTCGAGCTGGCCGGCCGCTTGACCCGCCACCCCGGAAACCGCGTTTCTCTTGCCTGAAGACCGAATCAGAAAGAATTGGCGAGCAGGCGCTTTGCTTCGCGGGCGGCGGCGTCGAGCAGGCCGGCGAGCACGTGCTGATCCTGCCTCAGTGCGATTGCCTTAAGCGAATCAAGGAGTTCCTTCGTATAGCGCGCGCTTTCGGCCGGCGTCGGCGGGGCCATGTGGCGCGCGAGGGAACGGTCTTCGTTGTGACTTGTCGTGCCGGCCATCAAGAGAAACCTGGATATCGGTCTGTCTTTTACAGTCTAGGATGCGGGTCGGTGTTTTTCAACTAAGAGTTAGTAACACAAAGAAAACATCCGATAATTCTACCAATGGTTGTATCGAATAGGGCCGGGGCCGGTTGACACCCATTCCCCCCATCGACCAGTGTCCGCCCCCGCTCCCCCTTTAAGAGACGGCGGCTCTCGCCATATAGCCCCTCATGAATGTTCTCGTCGTCGAGTCCCCGGCCAAGGCCAAGACCATCAATAAGTATCTCGGCCCCGGCTATAAGGTGTTGGCGAGCTTCGGCCATATCCGCGATCTGCCGCCCAAGGACGGTTCGGTCCGCCCGGACGAGGACTTCGCCATGTCCTGGCAGGTGGATTCCCGCGCCCAGAAGCGCATCAACGATATCGCCCAGGCCGTGAAGGATGCCGACAAGCTGATCCTCGCCACCGACCCCGACCGCGAGGGCGAGGCGATCTCCTGGCATGTGCTCGAAGTGTTGAAGGCCAAGCACGCGCTGAAAAAGGTGCCGGTGGAGCGCGTCGTCTTCAACGCGGTCACGAAGAACGCGGTGCTGGACGCCATCGCCCATCCCCGCCAGATCAACGAAGAGCTGGTGGACGCCTATCTCGCGCGCCGCGCGCTCGATTACCTCGTGGGCTTCACGCTCTCGCCCGTGCTGTGGCGCAAATTGCCGGGCGCGAAATCGGCGGGGCGCGTGCAATCGGTGGCGCTGCGGCTCGTCTGCGAGCGCGAGGACGAAATCGACGCTTTCCGCGCGCAGGAATATTGGACGGTCGATGCGGATATGAAGGCGGGCGCAGGGAACTTCACCGCGCATCTGACGCATCTCGACGGCAAGAAGCTCGAAAAACTTTCGATCGCCAACGAGGCGGACGCTAAACGCGCGGTCGCCGCGATCAATGCGCAGAAATTCTCGGTCGGCTCCATCGAGAGCAAGCCCGTCAAGCGCCACCCCGCCCCGCCCTTCATCACCTCCACGCTGCAGCAGGAAGCATCCCGCAAGCTCGGCTTCGCGGCGAAGCATACGATGCGGCTGGCGCAGCAGCTTTACGAGGGCGTCGATATCGGCGGCGAGACGGTCGGCCTCATCACCTATATGCGTACCGATGGCGTGCAGATGGCGGGAGAAGCCATTGCCGAAGCGCGCCGCATGATCGGCGGGCGTTATGGCGAGCGTTATCTGCCCAAAGCGCCGCGCATCTATACGAGCAAGGCGAAGAACGCGCAGGAAGCCCATGAAGCCATCCGCCCCACGAGCTTTGACCGCGACCCCGGCAAGATCGCCCGCAAGCTGGAAGACGATTCTGCGAAACTTTACGAACTGATCTGGAAGCGCGCGGTCGCAAGCCAGATGGAAAGCGCGGAGCTGGAACGCACGACCGTCGATTGCATTTCCGGCGATGGTAAGATCACGTTGCGCGCGACGGGCTCGGTCACGCTGTTCGACGGTTTCCTCACGCTTTATCAGGAAGGCCGCGACGACGATTCCGATGAGGACGGCTCGAAGCTGCCGAAACTGGCGCAGGGCGAAAAGCTTGGCGTGGAGAAAATTATTCCGGCGCAGCATTTCACCGAGCCGCCGCCGCGCTATTCCGAAGCAAGCCTTGTGCGCAAGCTGGAAGAACTCGGCATCGGGCGGCCCTCGACCTACGCCACCATCCTTTCGACGCTGCGCGACCGCGCCTATGTGCGCATGGATCGCGGGCGGTTTATTCCGGAAGACAAGGGACGCCTCGTCACCACATTCCTCGAGAATTTCTTCAAGCGTTACGTGGAATACAGTTTCACCGCCGATCTGGAAGAAAAGCTCGACGAGATTTCGGCCGGCGAACTCGATTACAAGAAATTGCTGCGCGATTTCTGGAAGGATTTCTCGGCGGCCATCGCCGGCACCAAGGATCTGAAAATCTCGCAGGTCATCACGACGCTGAACGAGATTCTGGGTCCGCATATTTTTCCGAGACCGGCCGACGGCGGCGATCCGCGCAAATGCCCCGCCTGCGGCGGCGGCAAACTGAGCCTGAAGCTCGGGCGCTTCGGCGCCTTCGTCGGCTGCTCGAATTATCCCGATTGCCGCTATACGCGCCAGCTCGGCCAGAACGCGGAAGAAGCCGCCAGCGCCCAGCCGCGCGAGCTTGGCCTCGATCCCGAAACGAGCGAAAAGGTTTCGCTGAGGAGCGGACGCTTCGGGCCTTACGTGCAACTCGGCGAAGACAAGAAGCCGCCGCGCACGTCGATCCCCAAAGGCGTCGATCCCGCCAATGTCGATCTCGAATATGCGCTGAAGCTATTGTCGCTGCCGCGCGATGTCGGCAAGCATCCCGAAACCGGCGAGATGATCACGGCGAATTTCGGCCGCTACGGGCCTTACGTGGCGCATAACGGGCAATATGCGTCGCTGGATTCGGCGGACGAGGTTTTCACCATCGGCCTCAACCGCGCCGTCACGGTGCTCGCCGAGAAGAAGGCGAAGTCGCGCAATCCGCGCGGCTCCGAACCGCTGAAAGATCTGGGCGGCGGCATCAAGGTGATGAAGGGCCGTTATGGACCTTACGTCACCGACGGCAAGCTCAACGCCACGATTCCCAAAGGCAGCGATCCCATGAGCGTGACGCTGGACGAAGCGAACGCGCTCATCGCGGAGCGCGCGGCCAAGACGGGTAAGAAGCCCAAGGCCGCGCCGAAGGAAAAGCCCCCGGCGAAGGCGCCTGCGAAAGCCAAACCGGCGGCAAAAGCCAGACGCAAGCCGGTGGCAGCGGGAAGCGAGTAGGCATTGGCGAAGAAAAACTCGCCCGCTCTCGACAAGGCGCGCGTTCTGGAAGCACTCGCCAAAACGCCCGGCGGCGGCAAGCGCGACCTCGCGCGCACGCTCGGCGTCAAAGGCGACGAACGCATCGCGCTCAAGCGCATCCTCAAGGAGCTCGAAGAAGAAGGCGCGATCGAGCGCGGGAAGAAACGTTCCTATTCGACGCCCGGTGCGCTGCCCGATGTGCTCGTTCTGGAAATCAGCGGACAGGACAATGACGGCGAATTGCTCGCGCGCCCGCAAGCCTGGGAAGGCGAAGCCGAGCCGCCGAAGATTTATGTCGTTCCCGGCCGCGAGCAGGAGAATGTGGCGCAGCTCGGACGCGGCGAACGCATCCTGGCGCGGCTCAGCGAAACGCGCGACGGCTACGAGGCGCGCATCATCAAGCATCTGGGCGCGAGCGTGCATCGCGTGCTGGGCGTCTATCATTCGGGCCCGCGAGAGGGCCGCATCGCGCCCATCGACCGCAAGAGCCGCATCGAATTCGTCGTCGACAATCGAGACCGCGGCGGCGCGCAATCGAACGAGCTGGTGATCGTTGAACCGCTACCTGGCCGCGCCTCGGGCGGGCCGCGCGCGCGTGTGGTGGAACGCCTTGGCAGCATGTGCGAGCCCAAAGCGGTGAGCCTGATCGCCATTCACGCGCATGGCATTCCCACCGATTTTCCCAAACCGGCAATCGACGAAGCGGAGAACGCAAAACCGGCCGATCCACGCGGGCGCACGGATTTGCGCAAATATCCGCTTCTCACCATCGATCCGCCGGATGCGCGCGATCACGACGATGCGGTGTGGGCGGGGCCCGATGAAGATCCCGCCAATCGCGGCGGACATATCGCCATCGTCGCGATCGCGGATGTCGCTTATTATGTGCGTCCCAATTCGCAGCTCAATCGCGAGGCGTCGAAGCGGGGCAATTCGGTCTATTTTCCCGACCGCGTGGTGCCGATGCTGCCGGAGCGCTTGTCGGCGGATTTGTGCTCGCTGATCGAAAATGAAGACCGCCCTTGCCTCGCGGTGCGCATGATCTTCGACAAGGCGGGCCACAAGAAGCGGCACGAATTCCTGCGCGGCATCATGCGCTCGGCCGCGAGCCTGACATACGCGCAGGCGCAAGCCGCGTTCGACGGAAAACCGGATCGCGCGGATGTGGCCAAGCCGCTCGCCGATCTCTGGGCGTGCTACCGGGTGATGGCCGAGGCGCGCGACCGCCGCGATCCGCTCAATCTCGATCTGCCGGAGCGGCGCATTGTTATTGGCGACGACGGCAAAGTGAAATCCATCGCCTTCCGCGAGCGGCTGGAATCCATGCGGCTGATCGAGGAATTCATGATCCAGGCGAACGTCGCCGCGGCCGAAAGCCTGGAGCGCGCGCGCGTGCCGCCGATCTATCGCGTGCACGAGCAGCCTTCGCAGGAGAAGCTTTTTTCCTTCGCCGATTATCTGCGCACGATCGGGATCGCTTTCGCGAAAGGACAGGTGATCAAGCCGGGCGTGTTCAACCGCATTCTGGCGAACGCGAAGAACGGCCCGCATGCCGAAGTGATGAACGATGTCGTGCTGCGCACGCAGGCGCAAGCCATCTATGCGCCCGACAATATCGGCCATTTCGGATTGAATTTGCAGCGCTACGCGCATTTCACCTCGCCGATCCGCCGCTATGCCGATCTCGTCGTGCACCGCGCGCTGATCCGCGCGCTGAAGCTGGGCAATGACGGGCTGACCGATACCGAATTGGGCCGGCTGCGCGACATCTCCGACCACATCTCCATGACCGAGCGGCGCGCCATGGCGGCGGAGCGCGATTCCACCGACCGCTATATCGCGGCCTATATGGAGGATCGCGTCGGCGCCACCTTCGAGGCGCGCGTCACCGGCGTCACCCATTTCGGATTGTTCGTGCGGTTGCCCGAGACGGGCGCCGACGGATTGATCCCGATGAAGCGCCTGGGCGTGGAATATTTCTTCCACGACAAGAACCGGCACGCGCTGATCGGCCAGCGCTCGGGCACAATCTACAAGCTGGGCGACGTCTTGAAGGTGAAGCTGATGGAGGCGGCCCCGCTCACCGGCGGATTGCGCTTCGATCTGGCGGAAGCGAAGAAGCCGATGCGCGGCGCGCCCGCGCCCTTTGTCGCCGGGAAGAAGCGGAGGCGTTAGCCATGCGCGCCGGCCAGGACGCGAATGCGGCCGTGTTCGCGCCTGGGCGATTTCGGTTTCAGAACGATTTCGACGTCGCGTCCCAGCATCGTCAGGAGCCGCATCAACCGTTCGCTGGAAAAATTCTCGAGCCTGCCGTTGAGCAACGCCGACACCTTCGGCTGGTCAATCCCCATCTGGGCCGCCGCCGCGGCCTGCGTGAGCTTACGCTGTTTGATGATGTTGCGGATGTGGCTCGCGAGCTGCGCCTTGGTCAGCTCTTCTTCCGGTTCGGCAAAACCGAGATCGGCAAATACATTGCCGCCGCCCGGCGTCACCGTCATTTCGCGCTTTTTTGCCATTGCTCGTAATCCGCTTTTGCCCGTTTCCACCTGTGTTCGATCAGATCCAGTTCCGATTTCGGCGTAGCGATGCCGCGCTTGGCCTTCTTCTGGAACGCATGAAGCACATAGACGGCATGCGCGAACTTCACGGTATACACGGCGCGATACGTGTCGCCGTCGAAATCATCGACAATCTCCAGAACGCCTGCGCCGTCAAATCCTTTCAGCGGCTTTGCATAAGGCGCCTTGCCGCCGAGCTGTGCCTCCCACGGCGCGCCGCCGACGCGCCGGCGCACAGGCTCCGGAAATTCGCGCAGATCGTCGCGGCTCGTGCCGATCCAGCGCAGCGGTCTGGCCGCTTCCCTGCCCGAAATCATGCGCCTTCCCCATATATGCCTGTTCCGGCATAAAATCAATGGCTGGAATCAATTCGTCCGATCTCTAATATCGCATCATGAACGCACCGTACGATTCCGACAGCGAGGCCGTCGTGCCCGGCGCGATGCGTCCGCGCGATGCCGCCACCCTCATCCTCGTGCGGCGCGAGGCCGAGCCTCGCGTGCTGATGGGAAAGCGTCACGGCGGCATGGCGTTCATGGCGAACAAATTCGTCTTTCCCGGCGGGCGGCTCGATCCGGCCGATGCGCGCATCCGGGCGGGCGGCGATTTGCGTCCCGAGATCGCCGAAAAAGTTGCTTTCGGTATTACGCCGCAAAAGGCGCGCGGCCTCGCCCTTGCGGCGATCCGCGAGACCTTCGAGGAAGCGGGCATTCTGGTCGGAGAACGTTTGGCCGAGATTCCGCGCACGCGGGCTGCTGCGTGGCGCAAATTTTTCGCGCATGGGATTGTACCGCGTCTGGAGGGGCTCGATTTCATCGCCCGCGCTGTCACGCCGCCGAACCGGACGCGGCGCTTCGATGCGCGCTTCTTCATGGCCGATGCGGGCGAGATCGCGCACCAGCTCGACACCGCTTCGAACGAGGAATTGCTGACGCCGTGCTGGGTGACGCTCGCCGAGGCCCGCGCGCTCGACCTGCCCTCGATCACGCGGCGCGTGCTGGACGAGGTGGAGGCGCGGCTCGAAACGGGCCCCCGCCCCGTGCCGTTTTTTCAGTTTCTCCGGGGGAAAGCGAGCGTGACCCACCTCTGACTTGACATCAGAAGGCCGATGGCTAGGTTACCGGCCCTTCGGCGGAATTTTTAGGAGCGCGCCCCATGGCGAAGCCCACAACGGCAAAGATCAGGCTCAACAGCTCGGGCGATACGGGCTTCTTCTACGTCACCAAGAAGAACACCCGCACCATGACCGAGAAGTTCACCATCAAGAAATACGATCCCGTGCTGCGCAAGCATGTGGAATTCAAGGAAGGCAAGATCAAGTAATTTAGCTTGCTCCCGTGACTGCGGCCCGGAACCCCGTTGCGGATGCAGCGGGGTTTCGTTTTTTCGGCCAAGCTATTCTTCTTTTCGTCATGGCCCGGCCCGCAGCATTTTTGCGGAGGGTCCGGGCCATCCATTTTCCTTCACGAAAAATTGGATCACCCGGATCGCGCAAGAAAAGCGCGCGACCGGGTGATGACGGAATGGAACGAATGTGCGGAGAAGCTACGCCGCCTTCTTCGCTTCCACCGCGCTCACGAAATCGCCGATGTGCTTTAAGTAAACCGGCACCAGCGCGTCGGTGAAATCATGCGCCATGCCGGGCACGACGACGAGCTGCGCGCCGGGAATGGAGGCCGCCGTATCCTTGCCGCCTTCGACCGGAATGAGCGGATCGTCCGCGCCGTGGATGACGAGCGCGGGCATGCGCAGTTTGCCGAGCAATTCGTGGCGCGGCTGGGCGGCGACGATCGCCGTCATCTGCCGCGCGATGCCGGCCGGATCGTAAGGCACGCGGTCGACGGCAGCCTCGACGCGCGCGCGCAGCTCCGCGTCCGTCGCGGCATAGGCGGGGCTGCCGATGACGCGCCACGACTTCATGCCCTGCGCGATGCGGTCCTCGCGCGCCTCGCTGGCAGGCGGCGTCATCAGCGCGGCCATGGCTTCGGGCTTCGCCGCGGGAAGGCCGCGCCGCGCGGTCGTCGACATGATCGAAATAAGGCTGCGCGCGCGCTCGGGATGATTGATCGCCACGAGTTGCGCGATCATTCCGCCCATCGAGGCGCCCGCGATATGCGCATCCGCGATGTCGAGTGCATCGAGCAGAGAGACCGCATCCATCGCCATGTCGCCCAGCGTATAGGCCGCGTTTACGGGCTGGCCGCTCAGCGCCTTGCCCATCGCTTCGCTGATATTGGGCGTACCGAAATGCGAAAGATGTGTCGTTTTTCCCACATCGCGATTGTCGAAGCGGATGACGCGGAAACCGCGGCTCCCCAGCCCCTCGCAAAGTGCCGTGGGCCACATCGTCATCTGGGCCGCAAAGCCCATGATTAATAGGATTGCCGGGTCGTCCGGCCGGCCGAAGGACTCGTATTCGATCTGAAGGCCATTGGCGTTCATGCGGGGCATGGGATGATCCTCTTGGTTTTGGTTCCGTTCGCGGCCAAGCTTGGCAGCGCAGCCGAACCATTGACAAGAGCGGCCCGCCACCGCACGAAGCCAAGATGCGCCGAAACCTGGAAAGCCTCTCGAAAACCACGTTCGACCTGCTCGTGATCGGCGGGGGCGTGACGGGGGCCTGCGTGGCCCGCGACGCCGCCCGCCGGGGCATGAAGGTCGCCATCGTGGAGAAGGAAGACTTCGCCCATGCGACGAGCGCCCATAATTCCAAGCTGATCCATGGCGGACTTCGCTATCTGAGGAATTTCGAGCTCGGGCTGGTCCGGGAGTCGCTGAAGGAACGGCGCATCTGGCAGCGCATCGCGCCGCATCTGGTGCAGCCCCTGCCCTTCATGCTGCCCGTTTACAATGGCGGCTTCCGCGCGCGCGCGACGCTCGGCGCAGGGCTGACACTCTACGACACGCTCTCCTTCGACCGCACCTGGCTCGACGATCCGGGCCAGAGACTGGGCGGCCATCGCTGGCTTTCGGCGAAGAAGGCCGTGGCGCGCGAGCCGCTGGTCGAGGGGCCGGGGCTCGAAGGCGCGTTCCTCTATTACGATGCGCAGATGTATGCGCCCGAGCGGCTGGCGCTCGAATGCGTGACGGATGCGGTGGTGCATGGCGCGGAAGCGGCCAATCATCTTTCGGCGGAAAATCTTCTCATGCGCGAGGGGCGCGTGGAGGGCGCGGCTGTTCAGGAGAATTTCTCCGGCGCGCGCTTCGACATCCGCGCCAAGCTGACGCTGCTCGCCGCCGGGCCCTGGGCCGATCTCTTCATCGAGCGCGCGCTCGGCAAACCATCCGTACACAGATTGACGCGCTCCAAGGGCATCCACCTCGTCGTGCCGGCGATGACGCAGGAGACCGCGCTCACGCTCGCCACCGGCGAGGGGCATTTCTTCGTGCTGCCGTGGCGCGGCCATTCCATCCTCGGCACCACCGACACCAATTTCATGGGCCTGCCGGATTCGGTGGGCGTGAGCGAGAGCGATATCGCGAGCTTCATCGACGTGATCAACGCCCATCTGCCCAACGCGCATCTGACGCGCGAGATGGTGGAGCATTTCTATGCCGGCCTGCGCCCCTTGGTGGACGACGGCGGCGCGAACAAGGACACCTATGCCGCCAGCCGCCGCGCCGAACTCATCGATCACGGCAAGGATGACGGGCTCGACGGATTGTTCTCCGCCATCGGCGGCAAATGGACGACCTCGCGCGAACTGGCCGAAAAGACGGTGGATGCCATCGCGGGAAAACTCGGCGGCAAATATAACGAATGCACGACCGCGAGCGCGAAACTGCCCGGCGCGCCCGACGCGCCCTTCGCCGATTTCGTGCGCGCCCAATCCGACGAGAACGAAAGCATCCGCAATATCGAGCATCTCTGCCGGCTCTATGGCGCGCAATTGCCAAAGGTGCTCGAATGCGCGGGCAACAAGCCGGGCATGCGCGCGCAGCTCGCGCCCTCCGGCGATATCGGCGCGCAGATCCTGTTTGCCATCGAAGACGAAATGGCGATGACGCTGGAAGATGTCGTGATGCGCAGGACCGGCATCGGCCAGCTCGGCGATCCGGGCGAAGCCGCCCTCGACGAAAGCGTCTGGCTGATGGCGACGGAGCTCGAATGGAACGCCGCGCGCCGGCAATCCGAGCTCGACACGCTCGCCGCCAATTTCCGCGTGCAGGGCGCGCGCGTCTTCTCGAACGGCAAATGAGCGCATTCGTCGTCGTCAACCCGCATTCGGCGGGCGGGCGCACGGCGCGCGACTGGCGGGATATCGAAAAATCCCTGTCGGCGGCCTACCCGCAGATGTCGGTGGCGTTCACGTCATCGCGCGGCGATGCCACCGCGCTGGTGCGCGCGGCCCTCTCCGAAGGCCATCAGGAAGTCGTGGCCGTGGGCGGCGACGGCACCATCAACGAAGCGATCAACGGTTTCTTCGATGCCGAAGGCGCCACCGCGCCCGATGCCGTCTTCGCCTTCGTCACCAGCGGCACGGGCGGGGATTTCCGCAAGACATTCGGCATCGCGCCCGGATCGACCGCCGCCATCGCGCGGCTGAAGGAAGCGAAGCCCCGCGCCATCGATGTGGGCAAGGTTTCGTGCCTCTCCAATTCCGGCGAGCCGGTGATCCGCTATTTCGTCAATATCGCATCCTTCGGGCTTTCGGGCGCGGTGGTGGATTCGGTCAACCGCGCGCGGATCGCCAAGCTCTTCGGCGGGCAATTCGCTTTTGCCTTCCACAGCGCCGTCGACATGCTGACCTATCGCGACCGCGCGGTGCGCTTACGCGTCGACAATGCCTATGACGAGATCGACACGATCTCGACGGTCGCGGTGGCGAACGGGCAATGTTTCGGCGGCGGCATGCGGGTTGCGCCCCATGCGCGGCCCGATGACGGGCTCTTCGACGTCGTCATCATGGGGGGCGTGCCGAGGGCCCAGGCCATCGCTGACATGAAATTAATCTATACCGGCGAACATCTGAACCGTGCCGGCGTGCGAAGCCTTCGCGGGAGCAAGGTCACCGCCGCGCCGGTGGCCGAAACGCGAGGGCGCGCCGTGCTGATCGAAGTCGATGGCGAGAATGCCGGAAAATTGCCCGCGACATTCGAGCTTCTGCCGCGCGCGCTGAACATCCGCTGCTGAGGAACCATGAGCATCGAACGCAGCAAGATCCAGTGGAACGGATGGGGCTGGGCCGCGCACAAGGATTCCATTCCCGATGCGGCATGGCCCTGGATCGCGGCCGAACTCGGCATGCCGAGCCTGCTGGCAACGCCCGCCCGTCCGCTGGAGGAGATTTCCTTGCCCGCGCCACGGCTCGATGCGGGCGAGCGCACGAAATTCGAAAGCATCGTCGGCGCCGATCGCGTGCGCGACGACAAACACGAGCGCGCCTTCCATGCGCGCGGGCGCTCCTATCACGATCTGCTCTATCTTAGGAGCGGCAATATCGCGGCAGCGCCCGACGCGGTGATCTATCCGCGCGGCACGGACGAGGTTCTCGCATTGCTCGCCTTTGCCAGCGATGCGGGCATCGCGGTCGTTCCTTTCGGCGGGGGCACGAGCGTCGTTGGCGGCGTCAGCGCCAATGCTGGCGCGTTCAAGGCCGTCGTCTCGCTCGATCTTTCGGGCATGGACCGGCTGATCGATATCGATCACGTATCGGGAACCGCAACCGCCGAAGCGGGGATTTACGGACCCGCGCTCGAGAAAGCATTGCAGGCGAAGGGCGTGACGCTCGGCCATTTTCCGCAGAGCTTCGAATTCTCGACGCTCGGCGGATGGATCGCCCATCGCGGCGCGGGCCAGCAATCGGGCCGCTACGGCAAGGCGGAAGACTGGCTCGTCTCCGCCAAGATCGCCACACCGCGCGGGCTTCTTTCGACGGAAGATTTCCCGAAAAGTGCGGCCGGCCCTCGCCTCACCGATTTCTTCGTGGGCAGCGAAGGCGCCTTCGGCATCGTCACGGAAGCGCAGTTTCGCGTGCATGCGGTTCCCAAGGTTCAGGAATTCAAGGCGTTCCTGTTCCGCGATTTCGCGAGCGGGGCGGCGGCGATCCGCGAAGCGGTGCAGAACGATGTGCCCGCCTCGATGCTCAGATTGTCGAACGCCGGCGAAACCTATTTCTATCGCGCCTTCGGCAGAATCGGAAAACCTGCGGGCCTCAAGGACAGGATCGAGAAAGCGATTCTCGACCGGCGCGGTTTCGGCGACCGGCCCTGCGCATTGATCGCGGCGTTCGAAGGCGACGGCGCGGACGCGGCGAATGCGCGCACGCATTTTTCGAAGATCGCCTGGACGCTGGGCGCCATGTCTATCGGTTCGGGGCCCGGCAAACGCTGGCGCGAGACCCGCTTTCATGGGCCCTATCTGCGCGATCCTTTGATGGAACGCGGCGTGGGCGTCGACACGCTCGAGACCGCGACGAGCTGGTCGAAGATCGATTTGCTTTACAATTCGGTGCGCGCGGCGCTGGAGAATTCCATCCGCGAAACCGCGCCGCGCCCGGGCGCGAAGGGCATCGTGATGTGCCACATCAGCCATTCCTATCCGACCGGCGCGAGCCTCTATTTCACCTACATCTTCCCGCGCGTGCTCGACGGCGAGGTGGCGCAATGGCGCAAGATCAAGAACGTGGCGAGCGATGCCATCGCGGCGAATGGCGGCACGCTTTCGCATCATCACGGCGTGGGCGAGGATCATTTGCCGTGGATGGCGGCGGAGAAGGGCGCGCTCGGGATCGATGTGTTGCGCGCGGTGAAGACCGCGCTCGATCCGAAGGGGATTTTGAATCCGGGAAAGTTGATTCCCTGAACTGTCACGGCCCGCCTGAGTCGCGGGCCATGACAATCAGGAATTAAACGCCGCCTTCAGCGCATGGGCCGCGGCGACGAGGGCTTCATGGGCCTGGGGCAGCAGCGCCTCGAAATAGATGAAGGTATGCACCATGTCGGGATAATCGGCGACCGCGACGCCAACGCCCGCCGCGCGCAGCTTCTCGGCATATTGGCTTCCCTCGTCGTGCAGCGGATCGAAACCGCCGAGCATCACATAGGCCGGCGGCAGGCCGGCGAAATTCGCGGCGAGCAGCGGGGAGATTCGCGGATCGCTCGCATCGGCGCCGGCCGGCAGATAATGGCCGAAGAACCAGTCGAGCGTGGCGCGCTCCAGAAAATAGCCTTCGGCGAATTCGCGCAGCGAAACGGTTTCGCCGCCGATCTGCGTCACCGGAAACATCAGCAATTGGAATACGAGCTTCGGCTTGCCCTTCTCTTTCGCCACCTGCGCGAGGATCGCGGCGAGCGCCCCGCCCGCGGATTCGCCGCCCACCGCCAGACGGTTGGCATCGACGCCGAGCTTGGCGGCATTGGCTTCGATCCAGTTCATGGCGGCGATCGCGTCGTCCACCGCGGCGGGATATTTGTGCTCCGGCGCAAGCCGGTAGTCGACGGCGATCACGCGCGCGCCCGCCTCGTTGGCGAGGATGCGGCAGATCCCGTCATGGGTGTCGAGATCGCCGATCACGAAGCCGCCGCCATGGAAGAAGATGAGCGTGGGCAAAGGCTCGCTTCCCGCCGCCACCGGGGTGAAATTGCGCAAGCGCAGATCGCCCGCGGGGCCCGGCATCGTCAGGTTCTCGACCTTGCCGATGGGCACATCCTTGGGACCGACGAGCTGCATCATGGCGGTGAACATCGCGCGCCCGTCGGAGGCGGCGATGTCGGCGAATTTCGGCGCCGGGTTCGCCGCCATCTGGTCGAGGATCGTCTTCAGGAGCGGATCGAGCGGCATTGCGTTTCCTTGCTATTGCGCCGGCGCGAGCTTGACCGAAGCCAGCACCGCCTCGGCGGCCGAGAGCATCAGCTGATTGACCTTCTGATCGCTGATGATGGTGAAGAGCCCGACATTATCGGCATCGAGCCGCACCACGTCCATCTTCATGTTCAATATGTGGCCGTTGTCGCCGCCCATCATGGAATAATAGGTGTAGCCGTCATGGCCGGAAACGGAAATCGCGGGGCCCCGGCCGGGCGTCGTCGCGTGATTGGCCTTCATGGCTTCGGCGGCGGCATCGTCGAGCGTGCCGTCGAAGGGCACAATGGAAAACAGCACCTCCAGATTGCGGTCGATGGAGGAGATGTGGAGATTGCCGTCGTCGCGCACCTCCGCATGCCAGCCGTCGGGAATATCGGCGGTGATGGCGGGCTGGCCCGTTTCGGGATAGCGGATCTCGCCCGCCTCTGCCCCGCCCGCGCAGGCGATCAGCAGGCACGCGGCCACTATCGTCGTCTTCACATTCGCCACTCCTTCAAACCTCCACCACATCTTCGGGGGGCGTGGACGAATAAAGCAAATCAACAAGCCGTTGACGGCGCTCCAGCGTGGCGCGCTGGTTGATATAGCCCTTGTCGGTGATCTCGTGGCCGTCGACGGACGGAGGCTCCAGCATCAGCATCACGCGCTTGATGCGGCCCGACGAGCCGCCGCAATTCCTGTTGTGCTCGGCAAAATGCGCGCGGAGGAATTCCTTCACCTTCGGCGAATGGATCACTTCTTCGGGAGACGAACGCGACGTATCGGCACAGATTTCGCGCGCGGCGCTCATATTGGGCCAGGCGAGCAGCGCGACATAAGGCTTGTCCTGGCCGCAGACGACGCAATCCTGGATGAGCGGAGACGCGGCGCCCACGGCTTGCGCGCGAAGCGTGCCGACCGAAACCCAGGTGCCGGAATCGAGCTTGAAATCCTCCGTCACGCGGCCGTCGAAGACGAGGCCTTTTTCGGGCGCGTGCTCGTCCACGAATTTCGCGGCGTCGCCGAGGCAATAATAATCTTCCTCGTCGAACGCGGCCTTGGTGAGATCGGGGCGGCCCAGATAGCCCGGCGTCACCGTCGGCCCCTTCACGCGCACTTCGAGCTTGGCGCCATTGGGCACGAGCTTGATCGTGATTCCGGGAAGCGGAAGCCCGATCAGGCCCACGCGTTCGGTGATCCAGTGCACGACGGTCACGCCCTGCGTTTCGGTCGCGCCATACATGGTGGTGAAGGGAATGCGGTTGCCGGTGGCTGCGATGGAAAGCTTCTGGATGCGTTCGTAGATGTCCTGGCTGAGGGTGGCGCCGCCATAGCCGACGAAGCGCATCTTCTTGAAGAAATTGTCGCGCAGGACGGGATCGCGTTCCATCGCGTCGGCGAGCCAGCCGAAGGCGATGGGCGCGCTGCCGAATACGAGCGGCGAAATCTCGCGCAAATTGCGGATCGTCTCGTCGAACATGCCGGGCAGCGGCTTGCCGGCATCGAGATGCACGGTTCCGCCGGCGTTGAGATTGGAGTTGAAACCGATATTGCCGGCCGAGATATGGTTCCACGGCATCCATTCGAGGCTTTGCGGGATTTCGTCCAGCTCCTTGTCGGTGCGCAGCGCCTCGGATGCCGCCACCACGGCGCACATCATGCCGTGCGTCTGGATCACGCCCTTGGGCATGCCGGTCGAGCCGGAGGTGAAGAGATATTTGGCGACCGTGCCGTGATTGATCTTTTCCATCGAGGCCGCGACGGCCGGGCCCGCATTGGTCTTCACGAGATCGTCGTAAGAGGTGGTCGCGCGGTCGGAAATCGGGATGGCGGTCACGATTTCGATTCCGTCCTTGGCGATGGCCGCGATGGCACGCGCGTAAAACGGGCCCTGCTCGGCATAGATCATCTTGGGGCGCGTGAGCTCCGCGACATGGCGCAGCTTTCCGTGATCGCCGCTCATCAGCGAATAGGCGACCGACACCGGCGCCACCGGCACGCGCGCCTTCATCGCGCCCAGCATCATCACGGCATGGCGGATGGAATTGCCGGAGATCACCATCAAGGGCGCATCGGGCCCGAGCCCGCGATCCAGCAGCGCCTGCGCCACCGCATTGGCCCGCGCATTGGCTTCGCCATAGGTGATGTAGCGCCACTCGCCCAGCTTGCCGTCGGGCAAGGGCGTGCGCTCGCCGATGAAATTGCGCTCGGGATGCTCGGCCGCCTTGCGTTCGAGCAGATGGGGGATCGAGCGGGCCATCTCGCCCAGCGGATATTTCGAGCTGATGTAGATCGTGCCGTCCGGCCTTTTGCGCATGTCGATGGAGGGCGGCTTCTGGGGCAGCGGCTTGAAGGGCGGCAATTCTGGCTGTTTCTGCTGGATATTCATGGCTTTCCTTCCCGGGCCGGCAGAACTACACTCCCCGGCCGTAATTCGTTATAAAGTCCCGCCGGGAATGGTATTTTCCTGGAGGTCCTTAGAGGTCCCATGCACGGCAAAAGCGTTCTGCTCATCATCGGCGGCGGCATCGCCGCCTACAAGTCCCTTGAGCTCATCCGCCGGTTGCGCGAGCGGGGGTTGGGTGTACGCGCCATCCTGACCGCGGCGGGCGCCCAGTTCGTCACGCCGCTGTCGGTCTCGGCCCTTTCGGGCGAGAAGGTGTTCCAGGACCTGTTCAGCCTCACCGACGAAGCCGAGATGGGCCATATCGAATTGTCGCGCTCGGCCGATCTCGTGGTGGTGGCGCCCGCGACCGCCGATCTCATGGCGAAGCTCGCCAGCGGTCACGCGAACGATCTCGCCTCGACCGCGCTGCTCGCCACCGACAAGCCGGTGCTGATGGCGCCGGCGATGAATGTGCGCATGTGGAACCATCCCGCCACGCAGCGCAATCTGAAGACGCTGAAGAAGGATGGCGTGATCTTCGTGGGGCCGGACGACGGCGAAATGGCGTGCGGCGAATTCGGGCCGGGCCGCATGGCCGAGCCGCTGGCGATTGCGGCGGCGATCGAGAACGCGCTTGCCGCGCCCGGACCGCTCTCCGGCATCAAGGCGCTGGTGACGGCGGGACCGACGCATGAGCCGCTCGATCCCGTGCGCTTCATCGCCAATCGTTCGTCGGGCAAACAGGGATACGCGATTGCCGGCGCATTGGCGGCGGCGGGCGCGGATACGACGCTTGTGTCCGGCCCGGTGGAAATCGTCGCGCCCTCGAATGTCCGTCTGCTGAAAGTTCAAACTGCACGCGAAATGCTGGCGGCATGCGAAAGCGTTTTGCCGGTCGATGTCGGCGTGTTCGCGGCGGCGGTGGCCGATTGGCGCCCCGAACTCGCCGCCAACAGCAAGATCAAGAAAACCGAAAGCGGCGTGTCGCCGGGCGTCAATCTCGTTGCCAATCCCGACATTCTCGCCACCATCGCCAAAGGCGCGAAACGGCCGCAGCTCGTGATCGGTTTCGCCGCCGAGACCGAAGACGTGATCGCGCATGCGAAGGAAAAGCGCGCGAAAAAGGGCTGCGACTGGATCGTGGCCAACGATGTGAGCCCGGCGACGGGCATCATGGGCGGCGACAAGAACACCGTGCATCTCATCTCCGCGAGCGCCACCGAAAGCTGGCCGGAACTGGACAAGACCGAAGTGGGCAAGCGGCTGGCGGCGCGCATCGCGGACGCGTTGAAGGGCAAGGCCGCATGAGAGTGTCGATCATGCGCCTTCCCCACGCCAAGGACCTCCCGCTCCCCGCTTACGCCACAGCGGGTTCGGCGGGCGCCGATCTGCTCGCGGCCAATGAATTCGAAATCGAACTCAAGCCCGGCGCGCGCGCTTCCGTGCCGTGCGGAATCGCGATTGCGCTGCCCGAAGGGGCCGAGGCGCAGCTTCGCCCGCGCTCGGGCCTTGCCCTCAATCACGGCATCACCGTGCTCAACACGCCGGGCACGATCGATTCCGATTATCGCGGCGAAGTGAAGGCGATCCTCATAAACCTCGGCGACGAGCCCTTCCGCATCGCGCGCGGCATGAAGATCGCCCAGCTCGTCATCGCGCGCCACGAGCGCGCCGAATTTGCCGAAACCGCCGAACTGCCCCAGACGCTGCGGGCCGGCGGCGGTTTCGGCTCGACCGGATTGTCCTGAAGCCCAGACCGCAAAGTGACCGATGCTGAAACTTTCTCGAAAAACACTACTTGCCCTTGAAGCCGTCATCGATATCGCGTTCAACGCGCGGCCCGAACCCGTTCAGGCGAAAGAGATCACCGCGCGCCAGGGCGTGCCGCAGCGCTATCTCGAACAGGTGATGCAGCAATTGGTGCGCGCGGGCGTGCTCAAGGGCGTGCGCGGGCCCCGCGGCGGCTATCGTCTGGCAAAGGAGCGGCGCAGGATTTCGGTGGGCGATATTGTGCGCGTCGCCGAAAGCATCGAAGATCAGGAGAACGAGGAGGCCGCTCCCCGCTCCGATCTCGGCGCCAGGATTGTGACGCCGCTGATCCAGTCGCTGCAGGAGGATGTCATGAAGCGGCTGGATGCGGTGACGATCGAGGATCTGTGCCAGCGCGCGCGCGAGGCGGGCGTGGAATGCGGCGGCGGCGTGAGCGCGGATTTTACGATTTGACCAACTTGTCATGGCCCGCAACAGCGGGCCAACCAGGTGACACAATGAACATCCGGGAAGAAAAGAACGCAGCGACGCCTTCAAGACCTTCATGGCTTCAACTGGGTGGCCCGCATTCGCGGGCCATGACATTATGAGTTACGGGAGAGAACAATGAGCGAGAAAAAACCGGGACGTGGACGCGTCTATGATTCCATCACCGAGACAATCGGCGATACGCCGCTCGTGCGGCTTCACCGCATGGCGAAGGAGGCAGGCGCCAGGGCCGACGTCCTGCTCAAGCTCGAATTCTTCAATCCGCTTTCGAGCGTGAAGGACCGCATCGGCGTTTCCATGATCGAGGCGCTGGAGAAACAGGGCATCATCTCGCCCGGCAAATCGACGCTGGTCGAGCCGACCAGCGGCAACACCGGCATCGCGCTCGCGTTCGTGGCGGCGGCCAAGGGTTATCGTCTGATCCTGGTAATGCCGGATTCGATGTCGATCGAGCGGCGCAAGATGCTGGGGCTTTTGGGCGCCGAACTCGTGCTGACCGAAGCGGCCAAGGGCATGAAAGGCTCGATCGCCAAGGCGCAGGAGATCATCGCGGCGACCCCCGGCGCGGTCATGCCGCAGCAATTCGAAAATCCCGCCAATCCGGATATCCATCGCCGCACCACGGCCGAGGAAATCTGGAACGACACCAACGGCAAGGTCGACGCCGTGATCTCCGGCGTCGGCACCGGCGGCACCATCACGGGCGTGGGACAGGTTCTGAAACAGAAGAAGCCGAGCGTGCGCATGATCGCGCTCGAGCCCGAGGATTCGCCGGTGCTCTCCGGCGGACAGCCCGGCCCGCACAAGATCCAGGGCATCGGCGCGGGCTTCGTGCCCGCCATCCTCGACCGCAAGGTGATCGACGAAGTCATCACCATCTCCAACGAGACCGCGTTCGAAACCGCGCGCAAGGTGGCGCGCATGGAAGGAATCCCGGTCGGCATTTCGTCGGGGGCGGCGATCGCGGCCGCGCTCGAAGTGGGCGCGCGGCCCGACATGGCGGGAAAGACGATCGTCGCCATCATTCCCTCCTTCGCCGAACGTTATCTTTCGACCGCGCTGTTCGAGGGGATCGGATGAGGCGCATCCGGGCGCGCGTTCTTGCGCCTCTTCTTCTGCTTCTGACGGCCGCGCCCGCGGGCGCGCAAATGCCGCCGCCCGGCGCGGGGCCAATCCTCTTCGTGAGGGCAGAGATCGAGGACGCCGAATATCTCGGCGGGCTCGACAACCAGACGGCCCAGGACGGCGAGCCCTTCATCGACGGCGCCGATTACCGCGTCAAGCTCAAGATCACCGATGTGCTGATCGGCAAGACGGAGCAGACCGACATCTATCTCACGCTGACGATCACCGATGCGCCGCAAGGCGAGGCGCATCCCGACATCTTCCTTCTCGTGGAGCAGGAGCCGGGCGGCCAGATCGATCCCATCGACTGGGACTATGCCGAAAACGGCGTCTGCATCGACGATCAGACGGCCGAGGCTTACGGAATGGAAAAGGCACTCGCGGAAATCCAAAGCAAATATCCGTGTACGGCGGATGATTAGAGCGTCGCGAGGATATCCGGCCGGTCGGTGCAGATCGCATCGACGCCGCTTGCGATGAGCGCGCGCATGGCGGCGGGATCGTCCGCCGTCCAGGCGCCGACGCCGAGGCCGAGCGCATGCGCTTTCGCGACCGCCTGCGCGCCCGCATCGCGATACATGGGAAACCAGCCCTCGCCGCCCGCGGCCTTGATGGCATCGACGATCGAGCCGCCGTAATTCACCGCGTCATAGCCGCCGGCCCAGGGCGAAATCCCTTCGCGCGCCCAATAGCGCAAGGCGGCGAGCGAGGCCTGCGACGGCGGATCGTCTTCGGCGGGCGGCGGCGCATCGGCGAACCAGCTTTGCGCGAGCGTCGTGAACCAGCATTTGATTTCGGGCGCGATCAGCTTGGCATGCAGCAAGCCCGGCCAGTCGAAGCCGACGAGAATGGCGCGGGTCCCGAAATCCTCGGCGCGCAGAACGGCGATCACCGCTTCGGCCAGCGCTTCGGGGGCGGCGGAAAGCGCGCGATCCGAAAAAGAGGTTTTCAGTTCGATGAAGAGATAAAAGGGATTTTCCGCCGATTTCGCGACCGCGATCACTTCGCGCAGAAGCGGGATGCGTTCGCCATCGGCGGGCGCAAGATCGGGATGGTCGCGCGCGTAATCGCTGGCAGGATCGGGACGGCCGATGTCGAATTCGCGCAGCTCGGCGAGCGTGAGATCCTTGATGCGCGGTGTGGGCCGTTCGATCCAGCGCCCGTTCAAGCGGCAGATCTCGGGCTTCAGGCGATAGTCGTGGAAGACAATCACATGGCCGTCGCGGGAGAGCTGCACGTCGAGCTCGGCGCCGTCCGCGCCCAGGGCTACGGCGTTCCTGAAAGCGGCGAGCGTGTTTTCGGGCTTCAGCCCCGCTCCGCCGCGATGGGCGATGTTCAGCATCGCGCCAGTGTTAGCACGAAGGCCAGTCTTCGTAATAGAAATAGCCGGCCAGCACCCAATGCGCGGCGCGGTCCGGCGCCAGCACCGGAAGATAGACGCGCTCGGAGCTCAGCGGCCGCCCGTCGCCCTGCTGCATGGTGAGCGCATGGATGATCGGCCGCCCGCTATCGATCGCTTCGGCGAGCCATTTGCGGCGCCGCTCGAAGGCTCCTTGCGTATAAAGCTCGGAGAGTGTCGCGCCCTTGATGTCGCGCCCGAAGCGGCGGAGCAGCGCCGTGCCCGCGAGCCGCACGCGGAAATCGCGCGCACGGTCGAGCGGCTCGAGCAGGCCGAGATTGCGCAGCACCGAGGAGAGCGGGCGCGAGGGAATATCGCGGCCGACGACGAAACCGTCTTTCGCCTCACGCCACGCTTTGAGGAGGGTCTGCGCGCCATGGAGCGTCGGCGCGGAGAGCGGCTTTGCCGTTTCCCGATAATCGCGCGCGCGGGGATCGAGGCCTCCCCAGACCTGGCCGAGTGCCTGCATCGACGGATCCCGCTGTCAAAAGCGCCCTCACTTCAACTGCCGGCCCCGGCGCTTGAATAGTCCGCCGTCCCTTGCCGCGGTCTTAAGCAAACTCCGGCATTTCGATTCGGTTTCGATTAAATTTGAATCCGTTTCGCGCCATCTCATTGGCGCGGCCGGTTTTTCCCGATGAAGCCGAAAAGGTGTCCGGCCACATTACGCATTTGTATCTCTTCCGAGCCCTCGGTGATGCGATAGCGGCGATGGTGGCGATAGATATGTTCGAACGGCTTGTGGCGCGAATAGCCCATGCCTCCATGCACCTGCATCGCCTGATCGGCCGCGTCGCACACCAGCCGGTTCGCGCGGTAATTGCACATCGAGACCTTGTCGGAGAGATAAAGCTGGATTTCCGGCCCGCTCATGCGATCCATCTCCCAGGCGGTGCGATAGATCAGCCAGCGCAGCATTTCGCATTCGGTCTGCAGTTCGACGAGCGGCCACTGGATGGCCTGATTGCGCGACAGCGCCTTGCCGAAGGGTTTGCGCGCATTCGCATAATCGACGCTTTCGTTGATGCAATATTGGGCGGCGCCTACGCCGCTCGCCGCCTGGCGGATGCGGTTTTCGTGCACGAAATGGCGTGCCAGCACGAGGCCATTGTCGACCGGCCCGAACACCGCGCCATCCGGCACAAAGACATTCTTGAACGAGACGCGCGCGTGATCGGTGGGCATGTTGAAGGTCCACATATACTCTTCGACCTTCACCCCTTCCGCATCCATCGGCACGATGAAGCAGGTGAGGCCCCGCGCGTCGCCATCCTCGCCGCTGGTGCGCGCAAACACCATGTCGTGCGTCGCCACATGCACGCCCGTGTTCCACATCTTCTCGCCGGTGATGCGCCAGCCATGGCCGTCCTTCACCGCGCGGGTTTCCATCCAGGTCGCGTCGGAGCCGTGCTTCGGTTCGGTGAGGCCGAACGCGATGCGCGCTTTTCCTTCCAGCATGGGCGCGAGATAGGCTTTTTTCTGCTCGGGCGTACCGAAATCGCGGAACATCAGCACTTGCGGGAAATTGCCGACGACGGAACTTTCGTTCTGCAGATCGTTGTGCAGGCCCAGCCCCTTGGCCGCCAGATGTTCGCGGATGATGGCCATGGCAAGATTGCCGATATTCTTCCCACCGAATTCCTCCGGCAGCGCAAGGCGCAGGAACCCGGCCTTGTCCGCCCTGCGTCGCATTTCGCCGAGCAGCGCTTCCCATTCATGCCGCGGCAGTCCGCCATGCTCGAAATCGGTGCGCGCCCATTCGCGGCGGTGATCGAAGAATCGTTCGTTGTCGTCCTGCGCCTGCAAGGGTTTGATCTCGCGTTCGATGAAATCGTCGATGCGGGCGAGAAGATCGGCGATCTCTTTCGGAATCGAAAAGTCCATGGCAGTTCCTCCGATAGCGTTGGCGCGACTCTAGGCGCGGCCGGAGAAACGCACCAGAGGGAACGCTTATTGCGTAGCGCCGTGTTCGCGCAGGAGGTTTTCAATTGCCGGATAATCCTGGCTATCCAGCCCCATTGCGGGCGCCGTCTGCGCCTGATTGAGCGTCGCGCTCAAGGGGGTTGCGCCGTCATGGTTGGCCGCACGCACATCGGCGCCGCGATCGATCAGCAACGTCACAAACTTCAAGCTATGCGAGCCGATGGACAGGAGGAGCGCAGAGGAGCCGTCATTGCCGGTATCGTTGACGCCCGCGCCGGCATCGATAAGAACCGCAGCGATATCGGTATGGCGCGCGGCATCTTGGTCGGTGTCGGCCAACGAAGCGCCCATGCTCAGCCATATCAGCGGCGTATATCCATCGCTTGGCCTGCGCGCTTCGACATTGGCATTGCGCGCGATCAGCAATTGCGCGGCAGCCACGCTGTTGGCATAGCCGAGTGCAGTCTGCCGACAGCAATCATCCCCGCCGCTCCACTCGTTGACATCCGCCCCCGCATCGAGGAGCGCAGTCATATTGGCGATGTTGTCGTAATAAGCCGCGTTCGCCAGCGGCGGCGCCTGCCACGAATCGCAGATCACGTTGACGTTCGCGCCCTGTTGCACAAGCGATGCGATGGTTTCGGGCGTTCCCTTGCCCGCGGCATCGCAAAGTGCGGAATCGAGGGCCGCATCCGCCCAAGCCGGCCCCGCAAGAAAAAGAAAGATCGTTGCCAATGCAAAGGCAAATCGTTTCATGGCGGTACGCCCCCAAAGTCGGAACCCATAGGACGCCCATTCCAACCATCGGGCAATTGTGACCTTCCAGTCACGCCATCGCTGAATGACAGCAATGCAAGCTGAACGAGTTGACTTCGCCCTGTCCCACGCGTAGCTAGGCACAACCGATGCGTGGCATGGGGCCGCGCCCGAATCTGAGCGAGCGAACCGTGGATTGTGCTGTGTCCGTTATGTGCACGCCGATTCCGCTTTTTTGCGGGATTGCAGCTGCCGCTCGAGAGGAGAACGGGGCCTAGGGTAGCGCCCGCCCGTTCGAGGTTTCACCCTCCCGAGCCCGTTCTGCTCCGGAGGGTTTTTCATATCCGCCAAAGCGTTTCGGGTTCGGGCACGAAAAGAAAAGTGTCATGGCCGAATTCGCCGATGTGAACATTGAAGCAGAGACCATCGCCGCCCAAGGCTTCGGCGCCTGGGCCGACGAAGCGCGCGCGCTCGCCAAACTCGCGGGCCCCCTCGTCTTCACCCAGCTCGCCCAGATGGCGATCATGACGACCGACGTCGTCATGCTCGGCCGGCTGAGCAAGACCGCGCTCGCCTCCGCAGCACTCGGCAACACGATCTTCTTCTTCTGCTGGCTGATCGGCTGCGGGCCGGTGGCGGCGGTTTCGCCCATGATCGCGCACATATTGGGCGCGCGCCCGGCCGACCGCGCGGGCGTGCGCGCCGTCACGCGCACGGGATTCTGGTCGGTATTGATGGTGAGCGCGCCGCTGATCGTCGTGATGCTCTTCACGCGCGACATTCTTCTGCTGCTGGGACAAAGGCCGGAGCTCGCCGAAGGCGCGGGCCGCTTCACGGCGGTTCTCTGCATCGGCCTGCCGATGTCGCTCTGCTATCAGGTGTTGCGCAATTTCGCGACGGCGCTGTCCAGGCCCAAATCGGCGTTGTGGGTGATGGTGGCGGCGATCTTCTTCAATGCCGTTGCCGATTACGCGCTCATCTTCGGACATTTCGGATTTCCGAAGCTCGGCATCGTCGGCTCCGGCACGGCGAGCGCCTCGTCCTATGCCTTCAGCTTCGCGGCGATGACGGCGATCGTCTTCCTGACGCCGGCACTGCGCAAATACCGCATCTTCCGCCGGTTCCACCGCGCGGACTGGGCGCGGCTCGGCGAGATCTTCCGTCTCGGCATGCCCATCGGGCTGACCATGATCTTCGAGGCGATGCTGTTCAATTCGGCGACGCTGATCATGGGCACGTTCGGAACCAATTCCGTGGCCGCCCACCAGATCGCGCTCAACGTGCCGTCCATCACCTTCATGGTGCCGCTCGGCATCGGCATGGCCTCCACGGTGCGCGTAGGCCTTGCCGCGGGCGCGGGCGACGGCCATGGCGTGCGCCGCGCGTTCATGTCCGCGATGCTGATGGGCGCCGGATTCATGAGCCTGACCAGCATCGTGATCTGGACGTTTCCCAACCAGATCGCCGGGCTCTATTTCGCCAATGCGGCGGCAAATGCGGATGTGATCGCGCTCGCCGTCACCTTCCTGCATGTGGCGGCTGTGTTCCAGATCGCGGACGGCTTGCAGGTCGTGGGAGCGCTCTCCTTGCGCGGGCTCAAGGATGCGCGCGCGCCGATGTGGATCGCGGGCGCGAGCTATTGGATCGCGGGCGTTCCGGTCTGCCTGTGGCTCGCCTTCGACTGGCACATGAAGGGGCTCGGCATCTGGATCGGGCTCGCCTTTGCGCTTCTGGTGGCGGCGGTCGCGATGTGCTGGCGGTTCTATTATCTGGCGCGGAGATTTTAATCGAGAAGTTTGACACGCTCGCGCCTTGCGCCGGCACGCAGGTCTTCATCCAGAGTGGCAAGCGGAAGGTTCGATCGAAGGGCAAGTTCCAGATAGGCGGCGTCATACGTCGAAAGATTGTAGCGTTCTGCCAGTGTCAGTGTGTGTTCCCAGGCGTGCTGATTGGTTTCGCCGTCGATGGAAATTGGCATGTCGCCGAGTTCGAAAAGCGCCTGACGCCTTAATGTGCTATCGATGCGGCCTCTGCGTTGGGCGAGCAGCAACGCGTTGGCAATTTCAAGCCGCCAACTCGCTGTCACGATAGCGCCTTCGGTTTCCAGGAGTTCCGTAGTGGTTGGAAGCGGGTCACCTTCGTCCGGCGCCACAAATGCGAAGGCAACGGAAGCGTCGAGAACCAGGCCGCTCACGGACGGCCTTCGTCCCGATATGCTTTCCACTCCGCCCAATCAAAGCCTTTGATGCCCGCAGCGCGGGCGCGCTTCTTCATGCGCTTGAGAATGGCGCGCACGGATTTGCCACCTCCGCGCTGTTGTGCCATCGGCACAAGCCGCGCCACCGGCTTGCCGCGCCGGGTGATGACGATCTCCTCGCCGCGCTCGGCGCGTTCCAGCAATTCCGAGAAATGAGTCTTGGCGTCGAAGGCGCCGACATGTTTGTTCATGGGCCAGAACCAACTAGTTTATTAAACTAGTTTATTCGGAAAGCCGCGGCTAGGTCAATGCCGGCCTTGCCTTTCCCGCCGCATCCGCCCCTAAACTCCCCAAAACTATAAGCACCGGGAGAGCGTCCATGCATATTTACGAGCGGCTGGGTTCGGTCGCCGACATACCGCGCCTTCATGCCCAAGAGCGCCCCGATGCCATCGCGCTCGATTTCAACGGCAGGCTGACCACCTATGCCGAGCTCGACGCGCGCAGCAATCGCGTGGCGCAAGGGTTGATCGGGCTCGGCCAGCATCCGGGCGCGCGCGTCGGCTATCTGGGCAAGAATTCCGATTGCTATTTCGAGGTGCTGTTCGGCGCGTTCAAGGCGCGCGCCGTAATCGTGGGCGTCAATTGGCGGCTTGCGCCTCCCGAAATCGCCTATGTGCTCAACGATGCGGGCTGCGAGGTTCTCTTCGTGGGCAAGGAGTATTACGGGACAATCGAAAAGATCCGCGAGGATTGCCCGAAGCTCGAACACGTCATCGCCATCGAGGGCGAGCATCATCTGTGGCCCGCTTACGAGCCCTGGCGCGACGCGCGCCCCGACAAGGATCCCATGCTGCACGTCGCGCCCGGTGACGACGTGATCCAGCTTTATACCTCCGGCACCACCGGCCATCCCAAGGGCGTGCAGCTCACATCCGCCAATTACATGGCGATCCTCAAATCCGCCACCGACATGGGCCTTGCCAGCTATACGCCCGACGACGTCGTGCTCATCGCCATGCCGATCTTCCATGTGGCGGGCGTCAATATCGGCGTCTTGACGCTTGCCCATGGCGCGACGGGGATCGTGCTCGGCGATATCGATCCGCAGGAGATTTTGCGGCTGATCGAAGCCAAGCGCATTTCCTATGCCTTCCTCGTTCCCGCCGTGATCCTCTTCCTCACCCAGCAGCCCAATGTGCGGAAGATCGATTTTTCGAGTCTGAAAAACATCTCCTATGGCGCCTCGCCGATCGCGCAGGATTTGTTGCTCAACGCGCAAGAGATCATGGGCTGCGAATTCCTGCAGGTGTATGGCCTCACCGAAACGACGGGCGGCGGAACGGTTCTGCCGCCCGCCGATCACGAACCTTCGCGGGGCAAGCTGCGCTCCTGCGGCAAGCCCGCGCCCGGCCATGAAGTGCGCGTGGTCGATGCGGCGGGAAAGAGCCTCGGCCCCGGCGAGGTCGGCGAGATCGTCATCCGCGCGCCCAATGTCATGAAAGGTTATTGGAACCGCGCCGAGGCGACGCGCAAGGCCATCGTGGATGACTGGTTCTACACCGGCGATGCCGGATATTTCGACGAGGACGGCTATCTCTACATCCACGACCGGGTGAAGGACATGATCGTGTCGGGGGGCGAAAACATCTATCCGGCCGAGGTGGAAAACGCCATTTTCGGCCATCCGGCGGTCGCCGACGTGGCCGTGATCGGGGTCCCCGACGAGAAATGGGGCGAGGCGGTAAAGGCGGTCGTGGTCAGAAAACCCGGCGCCGAGGCCGACGCCGCCTCCATCATCGCCTGGGCCCGCTCCCGCATCGCGGGCTACAAATTGCCCAAATCCGTTGATTTCATAGACGCCCTGCCCCGCAACCCCACCGGCAAGATTCTTCGGCGGGAATTGCGAAAACCCTATTGGGAAGGACGCGACAGGCAGGTAAACTAGGAATCGCTTCGAGGAACCCGCGGGGAAGGCGGGAGGAGCCGTCAATGCGAAATTCATGGGCCGGTGCGGCAAGCTTCGCGGCCGTTTTGGTGTTCGGGGGCGCGGCGTTCGCCAGCGGCACGCCGTCCGTCGATGCCGAACAATATACCCAACAGGACGTGCCGACGGTCGCGCCCGGCGACGAGATTTCGATCGCCTGCGCGGCGCTGAATTACACCGCGCCCGCCAATGACGTGCGCGTGGTGCTCACGGTTTCGGCCGAGCCCAGCGGCGCGCCGACCGGTTACAAGAAAGTGCTCGCCACCGACGAGCAATTGCTGACAGGCGCGGTGCGCGTGAAGATCCCCGACATGCCCGATCTCGAAAACCACATGGTCGATCTCAACGTCTATGTGGTGAGCGCGGACGGGTCGGAGGCCTGCGACGCCGGCCAGATGAAGATCGCCGACGGCCTCAAGAAGCCCGCGCCCGTGGCGAAGGACAGCAAGTCGTAATTCACTACAGCTTGTAAGGCATGCGGATTCCGGGCTCGTTGCGCGGAAAATCCTTGGCATCGCGCGTCACGAAGAGACGGCCCTGCGTCCGGGCGGACGCCCAAATAATGGCGTCACCCAATTTCAGGCGGTGATTTCGCCGCAACAAGACGGCTTGTTCGGCGACCGAGTCGTCCAACGGGACCATCAAAAACCTGTCGAGAAAAGATCTGATGCCCGGCTCCAGATTGGACGGCGCGCCAATGAGAACTTCAATGCGCGTGATAATGCTGATTGCCGGATCGCCATAGCGCGCGATTTCCCTCTGCGCCGCCGGTATCGCCTTTAGATAGTCCAGCAGAATATTGGTATCGAGAAGCGCCTTTACCATTCGTCCCGCAGCTTGCGCTGATATTCGACGCTATCGATTTTCAAGTCGCGCCAAAGCCCGAACGCCTCGCGCATGTCCTTTTCCGTTTTAGACTGGTGGCGCGCCAAATAGGCCGAAACCGCCTCGCGGATGACGGCCGCGCGGGAGACCCTCTTGCGCTTGCTGAGGCGTGTCAGCTCGCGAAGCTGGGGTTCGGGAATGTCGACAAGCGTGCGCATGGCCGGAATGATATATGATATCGATATCAGATATCAACCCTAGAGCAGCATCCCCGCCGCCAGCAGCCCCAGCGCGCCGGCCGCGACCCAGACCGCGACGCGGATGGTGCGCGTGCGCGCGGCTTGCGCTTCGGCGATGCGGCGCACGGTTTCGGGATGAAGCTTCAGGCCGCCCTCGGCGAGCATGGCGGAGACGGTTTCGGCGTTGCGCAACAGATCGGGCAGATTGCGCGCGAGATGGCCGAGTGCGTTCAGACCTTCCGCCGCGTCGCGCAGGCGCGCTTCCGGGCCGACCTGCTCCATCATCCATTTCTCGGCGACGGGGCGGGCGGCCTCCCACATGTCGAAGTCCGGGTCGAGGCTTCTCGCCACGCCCTCCACCACCACCATCGTCTTCTGCAAGAGCACGAGCTGCGGCTGAAGCTCCATGTCGAAGCGGTGCGTGGTATCGAACAATTGCTGCAGCAGCTTCGCCATCGAAACGTCGCGCACGGGCTTGCCGAAAATCGGCTCGCCGATGGCGCGCAGCGCCTGGGCGAAGAGATCGACCGGGTGGCGCCGCGACACGAAACCCGCGTCGTAATGCACCTGCGCGATGACGCGGTAATCGCGGTTCAGGAATCCCATCAGCGTTTCGGCGAGGAAGCGGCGCATGGCGGGATCGAGACGCCCCATGATCCCGAAATCGACGGCGACAAGGCGGCCATCGCCATCGACAAACAGATTTCCCTGATGCAGGTCGGCATGGAAGAAGCCGTCACGCAACGCCTGCGTGAGAAAACTGCGCACGAGGACGAGCGCCACGCGCTTCGGATCGTGGCCGGCGGCGCGAAGCGTTTCCGGATCGCGGATCGGCGTGCCCTCGACCCATTCGGTCGTGAGCACGCGTTCCGAGGTGCGCTGCCAATCGACTTCGGGAACGTGGAAATCGTCGTCGGCACGGGTGCGCTCGGCGAGTTCGGAGGCCGCCGCCCCTTCCATCCTGAGATCGAGCTCGAGCGCGACGGAGGCCGCCACCGTATCGATCACCGCGACGGCGCGCAGGCGCCGCGCTTCGGCCGACAGCCGCTCGGCCATGCGCGCGGCGAACGCGAAGGCCGAAAGATCGCGCGCGAATTCGGCTTCGATGCCGGGGCGCAGGACCTTTACCGCCACGCGGCGCGAAGGCGCATCGGTGGTCTCGGCCGCGTGCACCTGCGCGATGGAGGCCGCCGCGATCGGCTCGGAGAAGGAGGAAAACATCGCATCGAGCGGCTTGCCGAGCGATTGCTCGATGATTTTTCTGGCGTCTGCGGCCGGGAATGGCGGCAGGCGGTCCTGCAAGGATTCGAGCGCGCGCGCGACATCGTTGCCGACAATATCCGGCCGCGTCGCCAGAACCTGACCGAGCTTGATGTAGGCGGGGCCGAGGCTCTCGAGCGCGCGCGCCAGACGCACGCCGGGCGGGACGGATTTGTCTTCGCTTTCGCGGCTTCCGATGAAGCGGCGCAGCAGTTTCGCCGATGGCGGAAGCGCGTCCTTATATTCCGCCGGCACCAGCGCATCATGTTTCGCCAGCACGCGGGCGGCGTGCATGAGGCGGCGGATGTTTGCGAGCGAGCGCAGCATCAGATCCGCCATGCCGAATGCATTGCGGCGATGCCGCCCGTCATGTTGCGCAATTTCACACGCGAAAGCCCCGCCTTCTCGATCATCTTCGCGAATTGCGCCTGCGGCGGAAAACGGCGGATACTTTCGGCCAGATAGCGATAGGATTCCGCATCCTTCGCCACCATCTCGCCGAGCTTGGGCAAAACGCTGAAGGAATAGCGTTCGTAGAGCGCATCCAACCCCGGCGCATCGACACGCGAGAATTCGAGGCAGAGGAAACGCCCGCCCGGCTTCAGCACGCGGCGGGCTTCTTCCAGTGCCTTCTGGATATGGGTGAAATTGCGGATGCCGAAGGCGATCGTGTAGGCGTCCATGCAGGCATCGGGGATCGGCAGCGCTTCGCCATCGCCGCACACCCATTCGATATGCTGCTCGCCCAGCGCGCGCGCGCGGGCCACGCCTTCGTTCAGCATGTCGGCATTGATGTCGCAGACGGTGATCTCCGCTTCGCCGCCTCTGGCGCGCGCGGCCTCGGCGATGCGAAACGCGATATCGCCCGTGCCGCCCGCCACGTCGAGCACATGCCAGCCGGGCTGTGGATTGAGCCATTCGACCATCGCGTCCTTCCACAGCCGATGCACGCCGCCCGACATCAGATCGTTCATCAGGTCGTAGCGCTCGGCCACCGAGGAAAAGACGCCGCGAACGAGCTTTTCCTTCTCGGTCTCCGGCACCTCGCGGAAGCCGAATGAAGCGGTGGATTTGGGAGCCGTGTTCATTGACTCTTACAATACACTATTGTCATCCCGGACGCCGCCTTGGCGGCGATCCGGGGCGCGACGCTTTGCCGTGGGTCCCGGCTCTGCGCGATGCTTAACGCATCGCCTGGCCGGGATGACAAGGGGAAAATGAATGCCCGAACTGCCCGAAGTCGAAACCGTGCGCATGGGGCTCGAGCCCGCGCTCGAAGGCCACCGCTTCACGAGCGTGGAGACGCGCCGCGGCGGTTTGCGTATCCCCTTCCCGCCCCGCTTCGCCGAGCGGCTGAAGGGACGTAAAGTAAGACGCCTGTGGCGGCGCGCGAAATATCTGCTCGCCGATCTCGATTCCGGCGAAACGCTGGTGATCCATCTCGGCATGACGGGGCGCATGAGCGTTTATGCCGAAGGCCGCGCGCACAAATTCGGACAATATGTTTACAAAACCGCGCCGCCGGATGCCGGTCACGGCAAGCACGATCACGTGGTGATGGAGACGGACGCGCCCGCGCGCATCGTTTTCGCCGATCATCGCCGCTTCGGGCTGATGACGCTGGTGGAAACGGCGACGCTCGACCAGGACAAATTGTTCAAGGGGATCGGGCCCGAGCCGCTCTCCGGCGAATTCGATGCGGAATATCTGAGCGCCGCGCTGAAGGGCAAGAAGACCCCGATCAAATCGGCCATCCTCGACCAGCGCGTGATCGCGGGCGTGGGCAACATCTATGCCTGCGAGGCGCTTTTCCGCGCCGGCCTTTCGCCCAGGCGCATCGCCGCGAAGGTTTCGCCCGAACAGGCGGCGGCGCTCGCGCAGGCGATCAAATCCGTGCTGAAGGAGGCGGTGAAGGCGGGCGGCTCCTCCTTGCGCGATTACCACAAGGCCGACGGCGAACTGGGCGAATTCCAGCATCGCTTCGCGGTTTACGACCGCGCCGGAAAACCTTGTCCGCGGAAATGCGGCGGCACGGTCAGGCGGATCGTACAGGCGGGGCGTTCGACGTTTTATTGTCCGGCCTGCCAGAAATAAAAAGATCTCCCTCTCTCCCGCTAAAGCGGGGGCGAGGGTTTTATTTTTTCGGTTCCCAGAATTCGATCTTGGTGCCGTCGGGATCGAGCACCCAGGCGAATTTGCCGTTGGGATCGGTCTCCATCCGGCCCACGACCTTCACGCCCTTGGCGGCGATCCCGTCGAGAAAGGCGTCGAGATCGTCCACGGCGAAATTGATCATCACGTCGCGCCGCGACGGCTCGAAATATTGCGTGCCCTGCTCGAACGGGCTCCATACCGCATAAGGCGGCGAAGCGTCGCTTCGTTTCAGCATCGCCCCGCCCCAATCCTCGATGGCGATCCCGAGCTTGTCGCGATACCAGGCGGCGAGCGCCTGCGGATCGGCGCTCTTGATGAAGATGCCGCCAATGCCGGTGATGCGCGCCATGAAAGCCCCTTCCTGCGAAACCCAATGATGATACGCCGAAGCGGCGGCCGCACCAGCCGGATTTCAACCCGCCTTCGCCACGGGACGCGGCAGCGCCGCGCCCGTTTCCAGGAGCGATTTGAGGCTCGACAGGATCTGCGGCCAGCCGCCGGAGACCGCCTCGATCAGCTTGGAATGTTCCCTGTCTACGGTGTGCAGGATGGTGAGTTTCACGGAATCGTTGACCTGCTCCAGCGTCATTTCGCAGCGCGACCAGCCTTCCGCCTTCAATTCGGGGCGCATTTCGTGACGCCATTTGATAACGATGCGCCTGGGCTTTTCGATTTCGAGAATTTCGCCGATATCGGCGACGCGGCCGTCTTCGAACACCATCTTCCACGAGGAGCCCTGTTTCCATTCGCTTTCGAGCGTGATGCCGAACCAGTATTGTTTCGTGAATTCGGGTTTGGTGAGCGCCTCCCACAATTTCTCCGGCGTCGTGCGAATATAGGTCACGTAGAGGAATTTGTCGCTCATTTGTCGTCCCTTTCCAGTTTGCGTTTGAGATCCGCAAGCGCGGCCAGCCGGTGGCGCTCGAATTTTCCGATCCAGCGTTCGGCGATGTCGTTGATGGGCACGGGATTGAGGTAATGCAGCTTCTCGCGGCCCTGCCATTGGGTCGCCACGAGCCCCGCCTCCTCCAGAATCCCCAGATGTTTCGTCACCGCCTGACGCGACATCGAAATTCCCTCGCACAATTCACCCAATGTCTGAGCGCTTTTGTGATGCAGCCGGTCCAGCAATTGGCGGCGGCTTCTGTCCGCCAGCGCCTTGAAGACGGCATCCATGCTCATGGCGCTATTATGCAACCATTTGGTTGCATGTCAAGAGGCATGGGAAAATTCGCGAATGGGCAGCATTGCCGTCACGCGCGACATCGCCATTTCCGAGGACGAACTCGAGGAACAATTCGTGCTGGCCTCCGGCCCCGGCGGGCAGAACGTCAACAAGGTGGCCAGCGCGGTGCAGCTGCGCTTCGATGCGGCGCATTCGCCGTCCCTGCCGCCCGGCGTTCGCCAGAGGCTGATGGCGCTCGCCGGCAGGAGGCTCACAAAAGAGGGCGTGCTGGTGATCGTGGCGCGCCGGCATCGCGAGCAGGAGCGCAACCGCGCCGAAGCACGCGCGCGCCTGATCGGATTGATCCGCGAGGCCGCCATTCCGCCCAAGCCCCGGCGGCCCACCAAACCCACCAAGGCCAGCAAGGAACGGCGCATCGAGCGCAAGAAAAAACATTCGCGGCTGAAACAGGCGCGCGCTAAAAGGTTCGAGGAATAGGAGCCCCCCGCATGAGCCACAAGAACATCCTCGTCAAAACCGAAGGACCCGTGGGCGTCGTCACGCTCAACCGGCCTGAGGCGCTCAACGCGCTCAATGCCGAGTTGCTCGACGAATTGATCGGCGTGCTGGAGGAATGGGACGCGAGCGATCGGATCCGCGCCATCGTCATCACCGGCTCGGAGCGAGCCTTCGCGGCGGGCGCCGATATCAAGGAAATGGCGCCGCTTTCCTATATGGACGTGTACAAGGCCAATCTCTTCGCCGGCGCCAATGACCGGATCGCTGCGATCAGGAAGCCCATCATCGCGGCGGTGGCGGGCTATGCGCTGGGCGGCGGCTGCGAGCTCGCCATGCTCTGCGATTTCATCATCGCCGCCGACAACGCCAAATTCGGCCAGCCCGAGATCAATCTCGGTGTCATGCCCGGCATGGGCGGAACCCAGCGGCTGACGCGCTTCGTGGGCAAGGCGAAGGCGATGGAGATGTGCCTGACCGCCCGCAACATGGACGCGGCAGAGGCCGAGCGCGCAGGGCTCGTCTCGCGCGTGGTGCCGCTCGCCGACCTGATGGGCGAGGCGATGAAGGCCGCGAACAAGATCGCATCGCTTTCCCTGCCCATCGTGATGATGACGAAGGAGAGCGTGAACCGTTCCTACGAGACGACGCTTGCCGAAGGCGTGCGCTTCGAGCGGCGCGTCTTCCACGCCATGTTCGCGACCGAGGACCAGAAGGAAGGCATGGCGGCGTTTTCCGAAAAGCGGAAGCCGGATTTCAAGGACCGCTAGGCTCGCATTGATTTCCGCCCCCTGCCGGGCTAGAAGCCCGCCCCTAACCGGATTTCAGGACGCCTCATGCCCAATATCGCCTCGGCCAAGAAACGCGTGCGCACCACCGCCAAGCGGACCGCCGTCAATCACGCCCGCAAGAACCGCCTGCGCACCTTCACCCGCGAGGTGGAAGAGGCGCTCGCCAAGGGTGACAAAGCCGGCGCGGAGGCCGCTCTGAAGGCCGCGGAGCCCGAAATCATGCGCGGCGTGGCCAAGGGAGTTATCCACAAGAACGCGGGCGCGCGGAAGGTTTCGCGGCTCACCAAGCGGCTCGCCAAGCTCAAGGCCTGAGTAAGCCACGCGAATTCTTCACAGATTCAAGACAGCGCGGGTCCGGCCAAATACCGGGCCCGTTTTTATTTGTCCGTGGACTGACATTCGCCGTTCCGTCATCCTGGGGCCATCCCAATGTTAACGGCACTCGGGCTAAGCCCATGATTTGCTGAGGCTTATGGTTTTCCGTATAAAGAACATAGGCTTAGCCGCGGTCACAGAGGCTTCAAAAAAGGCGCACGCGGTGCTTTTTTTAACGAATTCACCCTTCGTTCGGCTTGCACTATGTGCGCCGCCCGTCCTATGGTGCGCCCCTCGGTGGCGGGCAAGAACAATGAAGCCAAAGACTAATAAAAATAATCGCAAAGTATTGGCGGAAATGTCAACCCTGCGCGCCATACGAGGCAAATCCAGAAGTTAGCGAATACTTGACGGGCCTGGGGTCCTTGGGCGTGGCGACGCGCCGCCCGAGCGCCTGTCTTTGGAGATTTCATCGCCATGCCGCCGATCACGCCCAGGCCCGACTATGCCGGCGATGTCGAATGCTCCGACGTCTGGAACATGCTCAAGGCGGAGCCCCGCGCCCAGCTGATCGACGTGCGCACGCGGCCGGAATGGACCTTCGTGGGCCTGCCGGAGATCTCGGCGCTCGGCCGCTCGGTCTTCTGCGCGGAATGGCAGAGCTATCCCGACATGGCGATCGATCGGGATTTCGTGACGAGCGTGGCCGGCCAGCTCGCGCAAGCAGGCGCGGACAAGAACACGGCGTTGTTCTTCATCTGCCGCTCGGGCGCGCGCTCGGCCTCGGCCGCGAGAGCCATGACCGCGGCCGGTTTCACGCGCGCCTACAACGTCGCGGGCGGCTTCGAAGGCGACATGGACGACGAGCGCCATCGCGGCAAGCGCAATGGCTGGAAAGCAACGGGCCTGCCGTGGCGGCAGTCCTGAACAATGGGGAGGAGCACATGACAGGGATGCGTGCCCGACGATGATTTGCGAAGTCCGCACTGCGCTGCGGCTCATCGGTGAAGGGGTTGAAAACGGGGCGGCCGGGCGACCGGCCAAAATGGACAGGGACGATGGGACAGATCACGAGCAAAATGTCGGAGCCGGATTGGGCTCAAATCTGGATTGGGGCGCGCGAACGTCTGCGCAAGGAATTGGGGGATGCCATTTTCGACGCGTGGATCGCGCCGCTGGGATTGGTGAGCGCGGACAGGGGCGAGGTCTGCATCGGCGCGCCCAAGCTTTTCGCGCGCAATTACGTGGCCAATCATCATGCCGCCCGCATCGAGCGGGCGTTGCGCGCCGAGGGTGCGGAGCCCAACTCGCTTTCGATCGTGCTTCAGCCCTCCAAGCCCGTGCTCGTGACCGCGATAGCAGCGCCCGTGCCCGCCTACCGGCCCGAGGAGCCTGACAAGACGGAGCTGCGCCGCGGCCTCTCCAACCGCGTGCTGCATGCCTCGCAGACCTTCGACACCTTCGTGCCGGGCACGGCGAACGAATTCGCCTATCGCGCGGCGCGTTCCTTTGCCGAAGGCGAAACGGCGGAAATCGGGCTCCTCTACATCCATGGCAGCTTCGGTTTCGGAAAGACGCATCTTCTGAACGCGATCACGCTGGAGGCGCGGAAACGCGGGCGCAAGGCGCTGCTTCTGGGCGCGGAGGATTTCATGCGCCAGTTCCTGGGCGCGCTCCAGCGCAAGGACACGCTCGCCTTCAAGGAGGAATTGCGCGGCGCCGACCTTCTGGTGATCGACGATTTGCAGCACATCTGCCGCAGCTCCGTGACCGTGAGCGAATTCCTACATACGGTGAACGCATTCTCCGATCTGCGCCGGCGCATCGTCGTGGCCGCAGACCGGCCGCCCGCCTCGCTCGATGCGCTGGGACCGGATGTGCGCTCCAGGCTTTCGGGCGGGCTCGTGATCGCGCTCGGCAAGCCCGACCGCGCCGCGCGCCTCGCCATCCTGAAGGCGCGTGCGGAGGACAATGCACGGCTGCGGCCGGGCGCCGCCCTCCCGCCGGACGTGCTCGAGCGGATCGCCGATGTCGAGGACGCCTCGCCGCGCGATCTCATCGGCATCTTCACCAAGCTCGCGACCTATGCCGATCTCACCAAGAAGCCGGTGACGATGGAGGTGGCCGAGGAAACGCTAGGCCAGCGCAATATCCTGGGCCGCAAGACCTCGATCGAGGACATCCAGAAAAAGACCGCCGAGTTCTACAAGCTCGACCTGCGCGATTTCCAATCGCAGCAGAGGAGCCGCCGCGTGGCGCGGCCGCGGCAGGTGGCGATGTATCTGGCCCGCGAACTCACGATGCGCTCGCTTCCCGAAATCGGAAAGCGCTTCGGCGGGCGCGACCATACAACGGTGCTCCATGCCTGCCGGCGCGTGGCCGCACTCTGCGCCGAGGATCCGCTCTTCAAGCAGGAGGTGGATTTCCTCAAGCAGGTGCTCTCGAGACGCGGCGAGAACTAACGCATTACCCCCTCCCCTTGCGCCGCAAAGGGAGGGGGAACCCGGTGGTGCAAACGGGGCGGGAAAGACCTGGTTTTCGCCCCCGAAAAGCTATGCGTCGGCACGCGGTCTTGATATAGTGCGGAGCTTGAGTCTCCGCCCGCCGGAAACTCAACAAAATCAAGGGGTTTCCGGCCTCGCCGCCGAGCGGAAAGCGGCCTTGCCGGAGGGTGTTGAACGAAGCTACCGGGACCAAGCGCAAACCGATGAAAATCACCGTCGAACGCGGCGCCTTTCTGAAGGCGCTTTCCCATGTCCAAAGTGTCGTCGAGCGCCGCAATACGATCCCCATCCTGTCGAATGTGATGATCGAGGCCGGCAAGGGCCGGCTGAAGCTGACCGCCACCGATCTCGATATCGAGATCGTGGAATCCATTCCGGCCGATGTGCTGCGCAACGGCGCGGCCACGGCGCCCGCGCACATGCTGTACGACATCGTGCGCAAGCTTCCCGAAGGCGCGCAGGTGCAGGCCGAGTTGCTGGCGTCCGAAGGCGGACGGCTCTCCGTCTCGGCCGGTTCGGTGCGCTTCGAGCTTGCCTGCCTGCCCAAGGAAGATTTTCCGCAGATGACGGCAGGCGCGCTGCCCCACAAATTCCGTTTGTCGGCGGACGATCTCAAGCGGCTGATCGACAAGACGCGCTTTGCGATCTCCACCGAGGAAACGCGCTTCTACCTCAACGGCATCTATGTGCACGCCGCCAAGGAGGGAAAAACCAGATCGTTTCGCGCGGTCGCGACGGACGGCCACCGGCTCGCGCGCTACGAGCTCGATCTGCCCGAAGGCGCGTCCGACATTCCCGGCGTCATCGTGCCCCGCAAGACGGTCGGCGAGTTGCGCCGGTTGCTCGACGATGCCGAAGGCGCGATCGACATTTCGCTCTCCGACACCAAGGTTCAGTTCACCTCCGACGGGGTCGAGCTCACCTCCAAGCTGATCGACGGCACCTTCCCCGACTACCAGCGCGTGATCCCGAGCGGTAACGACAAGGCGCTGTCGCTGGATTCGAAGGAATTCGCGCAGGCCGTCGATCGCGTCTCCACCATTTCGGCCGACAAGACGCGCGCGGTGAAGCTCAATATCGCCAAGGACAAGCTGACGCTGTCGGTGGTCAATCCGGATTCGGGCACGGCGACCGAAGAACTGGGCGCCACCTATAATGCCGGCCCCATCGAGATCGGGTTCAACGCGCGTTACCTGCTCGACATCACCGGCCAGATCGAAGGCAAGGAAGTGCGCTTCCTTTTGTCCGATGCGGGCTCGCCGACGCTCATCGAAGACACCGAGGACACGCGAACCCTCTATGTCCTCATGCCCATGAGGGTGTGAGTTTGGCCAATCAAACATCCTTCGGGGCGCCGCAGGGCGGCGCACCTCAGGATGACGGGATTCCAGATTCCCGTCATGCTGAGGTGCGAGCAGAGCGAGCCCCGAAGCATACGCTCGCCGTGACGCGGGCGATGCTGACCAATTTCCGCTCCTATGCCGCGTGCGAGATCGCGGTTAGCGAACGTCCCGTCGTGCTCGCCGGTCCGAACGGGGCGGGCAAAACCAATCTGCTCGATGCGATTTCGTTGCTCGCGCCGGGGCGCGGCTTGCGCGGCGCCAAGCTCGGCGAGCATAGGCGCAAAGGTCCCGCCGTGCCCGGCGAGGCGCTGTGGGCGGTGGCGGCGAGCGTGACGCAGGACGGCGAGACTTATGAGATCGGAACCGGGCTCGTGCTTGCCGCCAATGGCGCCGAGCGCCGCCAGGTGCGCCTCAATGGCGCGCCCGCGCCATCCTCCGCCGATCTGGGCGAGATCGTGCGCATGGCGTGGCTCACGCCCGCTATGGACCGGCTCTTCATCGAAGGCGCGAGCGGACGGCGCAAATTCCTCGATCGCCTCGTCTTCGGTTTCGACAGCCCGCATGCGAGGAACACCGCGCGCTACGAGCAGGCAATGCGCGAACGCGCGCGGCTTCTGGCCTATGGCCCGCGCGATCCCTCCTGGCTCGACGGACTCGAGAGCGAAATGGCTGAAGCCGGCACGGCACTCGCCACGGCGCGCGCCGATGCGGTGCAACGTTTGAATAATGCGCTGGCCGAACGCGGCGAAGCGGGCGCATTCCCTTCGGCCCAGCTATCGCTCGAAGGCGAAGCCGATCTTTTGATCGCCGAAGAGGGCGAAGAGGGATTGCGCGCACGCCTCGAACGCATGCGCATGCGCGACGCCGAAGCCGGGCGCACGATTTTCGGTCCGCATCTGTCCGATCTTTCCGTGCGTCATGCGCCCAAACGGGCGAATGCGCGCGAATGCTCGACGGGCGAGCAGAAGGCGCTGCTGATCTCCATCGTGCTTGCCCATGCGCGCGCGCTTTCGGCGACGCACGAGGGCCGCGCGCCGATCCTGCTGCTCGACGAAATCGCAGCGCATCTCGATGCGATGCGCCGCGCGGCGCTGTTCGACGAGATCCTCGCGCTGGGCGCGCAGGCCTGGATGACGGGCACCGACATCGCCATGTTCGCGCCCTTGCGCGGGCGCGCCGACATTTTCGAGGTCGCGGACTCGCGGCCGATGCGTGTTCAGAGCGACGAATGACAAACACCAACGGCAATAACGGCAACGGCAGCGACGAATACGGCGCCGAAAGCATCAAGGTGCTGAAGGGGCTGGATGCCGTGCGCAAGCGGCCGGGCATGTATATCGGCGACACCGACGACGGTTCGGGCCTGCATCACATGGTCTATGAAGTCGTCGACAACGCAGTGGACGAAACGCTGGCCGGTTATGCCGACCGCATCGACGTGATACTCAATCCCGATGGCTCCTGCACCGTGCGCGACAATGGCCGCGGCATCCCCACCGGCATCCACGAGGAAGAAGGCGTGTCGGCCGCCCAGGTGATCATGACCCAGCTTCACGCCGGCGGGAAATTCGAGCAGAGCGCCTACAAGGTTTCGGGCGGGCTGCACGGCGTGGGCGTGTCGGTGGTGAACGCGCTCTCCGAATGGCTGGACTTGCGCATCTGGCGCGACGGCAAGGAACATCGCATGCGCTTTCATGACGGCGATCCCGATGCGCCGCTCGCGGTGGCGGGCGAAGCGCCGCTCGTCGACGGCAAGCCCAAACGCGGCACGGAAGTGACGTTTCTGCCGAGCGTCAAGACCTTCTCGATGACCGAGTTCGATTACGCGACGCTGGAACACCGGTTGCGCGAACTCGCCTTCCTCAATTCCGGCGTGACCATCATCCTGGCCGACATGCGCGGCGTCGAGAAGAAGGAAGTCTCGCTGCATTACGAAGGCGGGCTCGAAGCCTTTGTGCGCTATCTCGACCGCGCGAAAAATCCGCTGATCCCCGCGCCCGTGATGATCAAGGCCGAACGCGACAATATCGTCGTGGAAGTGGCGCTCACCTGGAACGATTCCTATCACGAAAGCATGCTCGTCTTTACGAACAACATCCCGCAGCGCGACGGCGGCACGCATCTGGCGGGCTTCCGCGCGGCGCTGACGCGCGTGGTGACGAAATATGCCGACGAGAACACGCCGCAGAAGAAAGACAAAGTGCCGCTGACCGGCGACGATTGCCGCGAAGGTTTGACCTGCGTGCTGTCGGTGAAGGTGCCCGATCCGAAATTCTCCTCGCAGACGAAAGACAAGCTCGTTTCCTCCGAAGTGCGCCCCGTGGTCGAAGGCGTGGTGCTGGAGCAATTGGGCCGCTGGCTCGAGGAACACCCCGGCGAAGCAAGGACCGTGGTGGGAAAAGTGGTCGAAGCCGCCGCCGCCCGCGAAGCCGCGCGCAAGGCCCGCGAACTGACGCGGCGCAAGGGCGCGCTCGACGGCGCCTCGCTCCCCGGCAAGCTCGCCGATTGCCAGGAGCGCGATCCCGCGAAATGCGAACTCTTCATCGTCGAAGGCGACTCGGCCGGCGGCAGCGCCAAGCAGGCGCGCAATCGCAACAACCAGGCGGTGCTGCCCTTGCGCGGCAAGATCCTGAATGTGGAGCGCGCGCGCTTCGACAAGATGCTGTCGAGCGAAGCGATCGCCACGCTCATCACCGCGCTCGGCACCGGCATCGGGCGGGAGGAATTCGCGCCCGACAAACTGCGCTATCACAAGATCATCATCATGACCGACGCCGACGTGGACGGCGCCCATATCCGCACGCTGCTGCTCACCTTCTTCTATCGCCAGATGCCGGAGCTGATCGAGCGCGGCCATCTCTTCATCGCCCAGCCGCCGCTCTACAAGGCGGCGCGCGGCAAATCCGAGCGCTATCTGAAGGACGAGCACGAGCTCGACGATTATTTGATCTCCGAAGGTTCGTCCGGCGCGAGCTTCACGCTGCACACGAACGAGACCGTGTCGGGCGCCGATCTCGATGCGCTGATCGAGGAAGCGCGCGTGGCGAAGGCGGCGCTGGACAATTTCCCGCGTCATTATCCGCGCTTCCTGCTGGAGCAGGCGGCGATCGCGGGCGCGCTCAACCCCGATGTGCTGAACGACGCGGCAAGGGCTACCGAAGCCGCGACCTATATCGCGCGCAGGCTCGATCAATTGTCGGACGAAACCGAACGCGGCTGGCACGGCGAGCCGACATCGGACGGCGGGCTCAAATTCTGGCGCGACGTGCGCGGCGTGCGCGAGGCGGTCGCCATCGACGGCGCGCTGATCGCATCGGCCGATGCGAGGAAGCTCGACCGCCTCGCGGGCGATCTGCAGAAGGCCTATCTCAAGGCCGGCACGCTGAAGCGCAAGGACGAGACCGTCGAAGTGCGCTCGCCATCGCAATTGCTCGATACCGTCTTCGAATGGGGCCGGAAAGGTCTTGCGCTGCAGCGCTACAAAGGCCTCGGCGAAATGAACCCCGAGCAGCTTTGGGAAACCACGCTCGACGATAATGCGCGCACGCTGCTGTCGGTGAAGGTGGAACACGCCGACGAGGCCGACGATCTCTTCGCCAAGCTGATGGGCGATATCGTGGAGCCGAGGCGCGAATTCATCCAGGACAACGCGCTGAACGCCGCACTCGATATCTAAACTTGCGCCTCCACCAGCCAGCAGGCCGCGGGCGCGGACACACCGTGATCCGTCTGATATTTCGCGATCGCGTCTTTCACGCGGGCGCGGATTTTGTCCTTCAGCGCGTCGTCGTCGATCTCGCCCAGCGCGCGCGCGAGCGGACCCGCTCTCAGCGACATTTCGACCGCGCCATCGACATTGGCGCCCATGCGCATGGCGCTGTCGAGCTTTTCGATGCGGATGTTCCTGAATCCCGCCTGTTGGAGGATGTTTTTCACGCGCTCCGGATCGGCGAAGGCGAACGGTCCGGGCGCGGTGGGATCGGGTGGCGCCTGTTCGGGCAGAAGATCGCGCGCGGCCATGAAAGGCACCGACGCCCATTCGTTCTCGGGCGCGCCGCGCCAGCACACGAAAGCGAGCCGCCCGCCGGGCTTCAGCGCTTTGCGGATATTCGCGAAGGCCGAAGGGGGATCGGCGAAGAACATCACGCCGAAGCGCGAGAAGACGAGATCGTTTTCCGGCTCGAATGCGTAATCGGACGCATCGCCCTCGACGAATTTCGCCCGGCTTCTGGCGCCCACGGCACGCGCGCGGGCGTGCGCCAGCATCGGCTTCGAAATATCGACGCCCGTGACCGCGCCTTCGGGCCCCGCCATCTCACAGAGCGCGAGCGTGGTCGTTCCGCAACCGCAGCCGATATCGATCGCGCGCATGCCGGGCTTCACGCGCGCGAAGGACAGCGCCCTGGCGGCGATATCCGCCATGCCGGCATCGAGCATATCCTGCATCGCGACCCAGCGCTCGCCGACGGCGCCGTTCCAGAATTCGACCTGTTGTTCGTTGCCGGTCATGGGGCACCTCGACGTTTGAATTTTGCGCCGTCCTCGGCGAATGCGCGATGGCTTCCGTGGGATGCCTCGCGATAGGAAGTTTCCGCAGTCCGCGATTTGCGCGCGCTCGTCGCCCTTTTCTTTTTGACCGGCGTGCTCGTTACATGAAATTCCACGCCGGCATGTTTCTGGAGCGCGGCGATGATCGCAAGCAGATTGTTGGCCTGCGGATTGCCGCCGGGCCCGAGCATGCGCATGAGGCTTTTGGCGGGGATGTTCAATTCCTTCGACAAGCCGTCGAAACCCATTGTGGCGTTGACGTAATCGCGCAGCACGTCCTTGGTCAGATAAAGTTCGTTGGTGAACATCGCATCCGCGGCTTCGCGCAGCATCGCCTCCCGAAAATCCGGATTGCGCCTCATATCTTCGAGGACGGTTTCCTTGAAGTCCCGTGTCAGTGGCATCTCAGGTTCCATGTTTCCTGTGTTTATAGTCTTTCCAGCGCGCCTGTGCCTGTTCGATATCGGACTGTTGCCTCTTCTTCGTGCCGCCGCCGAGAAGGATCACCAGCTCCACCCCGTACCGCCCGAAATAAACGCGATATCAGGGGCCGAAATCGATCTTCAATTCGCTCACGCCTTCGCCAACGCTCTTAACCCGCGAGACATTGCCTTCGGCCAGCCGGCGCAAAGCGACCGTGACCTTCGTCCGCGCCCGGCCGTCGAGCGACTCACGCCATTGGGCGAACGGGCACCGTCCGGCGGAATCCAGATATTCGCGTTGCGCGATCATGCTATTGGTAACACATACGTTACCATTGTCAAGCCCCGGTTTTGCGCTTCCGCATCGCCAGCGTGCGCAGGCGCAACGCATTGAGCTTGATGAAACCCGCGGCGTCCTTCTGGTCGTAGGCGCCCTTGTCGTCCTCGAAGGTCACGAGGTCTTCGGAATAGAGCGAATAGGGGGACGCGCGGCCGACCACGATCACATTGCCCTTGTAGAGCTTGAGCCGCACCGAGCCGCTGACGAATTCCTGGCTCTTGTCGATCGCCGCCTGCAGCATTTCGCGTTCCGGCGAGAACCAGAAGCCGTAATAGATGAGCTCGGCGTAACGCGGCATGAGATCGTCCTTGAGATGGGCGGCGCCGCGATCGAGCGTGATGCTCTCCATCGCGCGATGCGCCGCGATCAGGATCGTGCCGCCGGGCGTCTCGTAAACGCCGCGCGATTTCATGCCGACGAAGCGGTTCTCCACCAAATCGATGCGGCCGATGCCGTTGGCGCGGCCGAGTTCGTTGAGCACGGTGAGCAGGGCCGCCGGCGAATATTTCGCGCCGTCGATCCGCGTCGGGTCGCCGCGCTCGAAACCGATTTCGACGTAAGTCGGCTTGTCCGGCGCTTCTTCCGGCGAAAGCGTGCGCTGATAGACGATCGAATCCGGTTCCGCGGCCGGGTCTTCGAGCACTTTCCCCTCGCTCGACGAATGCAGCAGATTGGCATCCACCGAGAACGGCGCTTCGCCCCGTTTGTCGCGCGGAATGGGAATCTGGTTCGCCTCGGCGAATTCGATCAGTTTGGTGCGGCTCGCGAGATTCCATTCCCGCCACGGCGCGATCACCTTGATGTCGGGCTTCAGCGCGTAATAGGCGAGCTCGAAGCGCACCTGATCGTTGCCTTTGCCGGTCGCGCCATGGGCCACCGCATCGGCGCCGACTTTTTCCGCGATCTCGATCTGCTTCTTCGCGATCAACGGCCGCGCGATGGACGTGCCGAGAAGATAGACGCCCTCATACAGCGCATTCGCCCGGAACATGGGGAACACGTAATCGCGCACGAATTCCTCGCGCAGGTCTTCGATAAAAATGTTCTCCGGCTTGATGCCGAGCAGCAGCGCCTTCTTGCGCGCGGGCTCCAGTTCCTCGCCCTGGCCGAGATCGGCGGTGAAGGTGATGACCTCCGCGCCATATTCGGTCTGCAGCCATTTCAGGATGACCGAGGTGTCGAGCCCGCCCGAATAGGCCAGCACCACCTTCTTTATGCCCTTCCGCGCCATATCCGCCTCTAAGCCGTTCTGTTTGCTGGCGTTATTCGTTTTCCGGGAATCCGCCACCCCCCCTCCCCCCACCTTCCGAAAGCGGGTCCTGAGCGGAGGGAGAATGGGTTAGATATAGGGGCGCGCCAGAAGGTCAAGCCGATGAATCTGCACCCCGGCAAGTTCCTCGATCCGCACATCACCGCCAAGGGCGAGGCGCGCGCGAGCGTGGCGCTGGAGCGGCTCGAGACGCTGTGGTTCAACACGGGCACGCTCTGCAACATCGAATGCGGCCATTGCTATATCGAAAGCGGGCCGAAGAACGACCGGCTTGCCTATCTGAGCGCGGCCGAGGTCGAAGGTTTTCTGGACGAGATCGCGGCGCTGGGCCGGCCCACGCGCGAGATCGGCTTCACCGGCGGCGAGCCTTTCATGAACCGCGAAATCTTGGCGATGTTGCGGGCGGCGCTGGCGCGCGGCTTCGAGGTGCTGGTGCTGACCAACGCGATGCGGCCGATGCGCCGCTTCGAGCGGGGCTTGCTGAAATTGCGCGAGGAATTCGGCGCGCGGCTCGCCTTGCGCGTGAGCCTCGATCATTTTTCCGCGCGCGTGCACGATGCGGAGCGGGGCGCGCGCGCTTTCGAGAAAACCATTGCGGGAATCGATTGGCTTTCGCGCAACGGCTTCCGCGTGACACTGGCGGCGCGGCATTTCACGGGCGAAAGCGATGCCGAATTGCGCGAGGGTTTTGCGCGGCTGATCGATCTGCACCGCTGGAATATCGACGCATCCCAAATCGTGATCTTTCCGGAAATGGATGTGAATGCCGACGTTCCGGAAATCACCACCGCCTGCTGGGGCATCCTCAACAAATCGCCGTCCGACGTGATGTGTTCCTCGAGCCGGATGATCGTCAAACGCAAGGGGGCCATGCGCCCGAGCGTGCTTGCCTGCACGCTCATTCCTTACGATGCTCGCTTCGAACTGGGCGCGACGCTGGCGGAATCTGCCCGCGAAGTGGCACTCAATCATCCGCACTGCGCGAAATTCTGCGTGCTGGGCGGAGCGAGCTGTAGTGCTAAGGGGTGAGATGGATTTCTGGTACGAATTCGCGAGCACCTATTCCTATCCGGCGGCGATGCGTGTGCAGCGGCTCGCCGATGCGGCGGGCGTGAGCGTGCGCTGGCGGCCGTTTCTCTTGGGGCCGATCTTCGGCGCACAGGGCTGGAACGATTCACCGTTCAACATCTATCCGGCCAAGGGCAAATATATGTGGCGCGACCTGGAGCGGATTTGCGCGGCCGAAGGACTGCCGCTGAAACTGCCGCCCGTCCGCTTCCCGCAAAACGGATTGAAGGCGGCGCGCCTCGCACTCACGCTGGGCGGCAGGATCGGTGCCTTCACCCGCGCGGTTTACACGGCCAATTTCGCGGAGCGGAAGGATATTTCGGACGATGCCGTGCTGAGCGAAATCCTGCGCAAACTGGACGTGAATCCCGAAACCGCGTTCGCAGCATCGAACGCGCCGGAAAACAAGGCCGCGCTGAAGGCGCAAACCGACGAAGCGATTGCGATCGGCATCTTCGGGGCGCCGAGCTTCACCATCGGCACCGAACTCTTCTGGGGCAATGACCGGCTGGAAGAGGCGATTGCGTGGGCGAAACGATAGCCCCTCACCCGGCCCTTCGGGCCGCCTCTCCCATAAGGGGAGAGGGCTTCTTCCCTTCTCCCCTTGTGGGAGAAGGTGGCGAGCGCAGCGAGCCGGATGAGGGGTAAATCAAATCGGCAACCCTAACTCCAACGCGATACCGTCAAGTACGCCATCAAAATTTTCGATCAGATCCACGTTCCAGAAGCGACGAACCCGGAAGCCTTCGCCATTAAGATATTTTGTGCGTACGACGTCATATTCGATATTCTCCGGTGTACCGTGTTGACCGCCATCCAATTCGATCACAAGTTTTTCTTCGAAGCATACGAAGTCCACAACATACGGACCTATCGGTTGCTGGCGGCGGAATTTGAATCCGGCGAACCGGCGATTGCGCAGCGCATACCAAATCTTTCGTTCGAAATCCGTTTGTTCGCGGCGTAGCTTGCGGGCAAAATCGTGCTTCATCTTGACCCCTCACCCGGCCCTTCGGGCCACCCTCTCCCACGAGGGGAGAGGGAATTATTGCGCCAATTCCTGCGCCATCCGCTCCTTCGCGCGCAGTTTGACGCTCTCGCTTTTAAGCTGGCCGCAGGCGGCCATGATGTCGCGGCCGCGGGGCGTGCGGACGGGCGAGGCGTAACCGGCGCGGTTCACGATTTCGGCGAATTTCTCGATCTGCTCCCAATCGGAGCATTCGTAGGGCGCGCCGGGCCAGGGATTGAACGGGATCAGATTGATCTTGGCCGGAATGCCTGCGAGAAGCCGCACCAGTTCGCGCGCCTCGGCCAGGGAATCGTTCACGCCCTTCAGCATCACATATTCGAAGGTGATGCGCCGCGCATTGGAGACGCCGGGATAATCGCGGCAGGCCTGCATCAATTCGGCGATCGGATATTTCCTGTTCAGCGGCACGAGCACGTCGCGGATTTCGTCGCGCACGGCATGCAGCGAAATGGCGAGCGCGGACCCGATCTCCTCGCCCGCCCGCTTGATCATCGGCACGACGCCGGCGGTGGAAAGCGTGATGCGGCGTTTGGAAAGCGCGAGCCCATCGCCGTCGGCCATGATCGCGATGGCGGCTTTCACGTTCTCGAAATTATAGAGCGGCTCGCCCATGCCCATCATCACCACATTGGTGATGCGGCGATTTTCGCCGGTGGACGGCCAGTCATTCAAAGCATCGCGCGCAATCATCAGCTGGCCGACGATTTCGCCCGCCGTCAGATTGCGCACCAGCGCCTGCGTGCCCGTGTGGCAGAAACGGCAATTGAGCGTGCAACCGACTTGCGAGGAAACACAGAGCGTTCCCCTGCCCGGCTCGGGAATGAAGACGGTTTCGAATTCGACGCCCGGACCTGCGCGCAGCAGCCATTTGCGCGTGCCGTCGGTGGAAATCTGTTCGGTCACGATTTCGGGGCGCGCGAGCGTGAAACGCTCGGCCATGTCGCGGCGGAAATCCTTGGCGAGATTGCTCATGGACGCGAAATCGCGCGCGCCATGGACGTAAATCCAGTTCCACAATTGCCGCGCACGCATGGCAACGGCCTTCGCCTCCACGCCCGCATCGCGCAGCGCGGATTTCAATTCGTCCGGCGAAAGGCCGATCAAGTCCACGACATTCACATCCCGCACGCCGAGTGCATCTTCGCCAGCGCGGCCGAAAGGCCGGCGAGCGAATAGGTGTCGCGCGTGAGCGTGCCGCGCGCGGAGGTTCCGGTCACGATGGCCTGCTGGCCGCGGCGCATGGCCTCGATGAGGCGCTTTTCGTCGGAATTCTGCTCGACCCAGGCCGAGCCGCTGTCGCCCTCGTTCTTGGTGAAGAGTTCGAACTTGTCCGAGCCCACCTCGACGGTCACCTTGCTGTCGTCCTTGTAAGGGTAGCCGGGCACGATCTCCGGCTCGGCCTTGGTCTTGCGCGTGGGCCAGTCGCTGATGAGGAAATAGACGGAATCGCGTTTCACATTGCGCGGATCGCTCGTCCTGGGCTGGGCGAGCGTGTAGCAGACCTTGCCGAAACTGGGCGAGGTGGTGGTGTAGGCCGACCAATCCTTGAACATGCCGAGCGAAACGGGATTGTCGTCGGCCCGGCTCGCGCCGGTGGCGGCGAACAGGATGGCGGCCGCGATCAACACAATGTGTACGGACTTCGCTGTCATGGGTGAACCTTCAAATCTTCGCGTTCTCGATGGCTGAATTCCCAAGCGAATTCGGGCTCTTACGGGGGCGCCCGGCGCGACCATAGAAGAGCGGCCACGATACGTCCACCCGCCGGGCAAGATTTGCGCGCAATTCGATCATGTTTCCGCCTTGCACGGCGGCCATATTCTCTGACAGGGGCGAGATGGAGTAAGCGGCGATGTTTGGCAGGCTGATGATCTTCGTTCTGATCGCGCTGAGCCTCATTCAGCCCTGCGGCAGCCCCACGGAAGTGGACGGGGTCTAGCGGGTTTTAACGATCTCCTCCTCGACGTCGCGCAGACGATCCTTGCCGAAGAAGATCTCGCCGCCGACGAAGAAGGTGGGGATGCCGAAGGCGCCGCGCTCCACGGCTTTCTCGGTGTTGTTGAGGAGCGTCTGCTTCACTTCCGGGCTTTGCGCCGCGGCGAGAAGCGCATCCGCATCGAGCCCGGATTCGGCGAGGCTCGCGCGGATCACGTCCGGATCGTCCATCTTGCGCGGCGCTTCCCACATGAAATGGAACACCGCATCAACGTAAGGCGCGAGCGTACCCGCCATCTGCGCCGCGACGCCCGCGCGCATGATCGCGAGCGTGTTCACGGGAAAATTCGGATTGAACTGGAAATCCGTGAGGCCATGGCGCGCGATGAAGCGGCGGATTTCCAATTGTTCATAATCCATCTTGTTGCGGATGCCGGCGAACGCGATCATCGGCGCCTTGTTGTTGGTGAGCTTGAAGATGCCGCCGAGCAGCGCCGGCGTATATTCGAATGTCGCGCCGGTGCGCGCCTCGATCTCCGGAATCACCTTGTGGGCGAAATAGGCATTCGGGCTGCCGAAATCGAAGATGAATTCCACGCGTGCCATCACCAATTCTCCCGGTAAGGCCGAAGATCGAGCTCGAAGGTCCAGGCGTCGCGCGTCTGGGTGTGCAGCATCCAATAGGTCTCGGCCACGGATTGCGGATTCATGAGCTGGTCGGGCGCGATGCGCGCCAGCGCCTGTTCGCCGCCGAACTGCTTGATGCGCTCGCGCACGAAGGCGGTATCGACGCCGGCATCGATGATGAGATGGGCGACATGGATGTTCTTCGGCCCGAGCTCGCGCGCCATGCTTTGCGCCACCGCGCGCAAGCCGAATTTGGCGGAGGCGAAGGCCGCATAACCCACCCCGCCGCGAAGGCTCGCGGTCGCGCCCGTGAAGATGATCGTGCCGCGCCCATGCGGCAGCATCAGGCGGGCGGCCTCGCGGCCCGTCAGAAATCCCGCATAGCAGGCCATCTCCCACACTTTGCGGAACACCCGCTCTGTGGTTTCGAGGATCGGGAAATTCACATTGGCGCCGGGATTGAAGATGCAGACTTCGAGCGGCGCAATGGCATCGGCTTCCTTGAGGAACGCGGTGACGTCTTCCTCCTTGCGCGCATCGAGCCCGCGCGCGACGCAGCGCCCGCCCATGGCTTCGATTTCGGCTTTGAGACCCGCCAGTTTTTCCGCCGTGCGCCGGCCGGCGACAATCGCGTAACCTTCGGCGGCGAAGCGCTTGGCGATCGCGGCGCCGATGAAATCGCCCGCGCCGATCACGGCAACGGTGGCATTGCGTTCGTTCATTCCCGTAATCCGTATCCGACGGAATAAAGCCTGAGCACGATCGCGAACATGATGACCACGAGCCCGATGGTGAGCGCGGCGCCCAGCCCTTCCGGCGCCTCGGTGAAGCCGATCATGGAATGGCGCAGCCCGTTGATAAAGTAGAAAAACGGATTGCCCCACGCCATCCAGCGCAGCCAGGGCGGCAGCATCTTGATGGTGTTGAAGACGCCGCCCACGAAAGACAAGGGCGTGATGAGAAACACGTTGAGCACGGTGAGTTGCTCGAAATTGGCGGCCCACAGCCCCACGATATTGCCGAGCAGGCCGAACACCGCCGACACCGCCACGATCCAGAACAGGAATTCGCCGATGCCGTGGACGGTGGAGGCGCCGAAGACCGCCGCGATGAGGAGAATGCCCACGGCCGTGACGATGGCGCGCACGATCACCACCACCAGCACGCCCGCGATCATCTCGGCATAGGAAAGCGGCGAGACCAGCGTCTCCTCCACGTAACGCAGAAACCGCGAGAAATAGATCTGCGAGGTCGATTGCAGGAAGGCCGCGTTGACCACGTTCAGCATCACAATGCCGGGCAGCACGAATTCGAGATATTTGTGCCCGCCGATCAGCGCGATGCGCCCGCCCACGACATAGCCGAAGATGAAGATGAAGAGCAGCGCCGAAATCCACGGCGCGAGGAACGCCTGGATCGGCACGCGCATCAGCCGCGAAATTTCGCGGCGGATGATCGTCCACAGCCCCACCCAGTTGATGTTCATTGCGCCGCCGCCATGTGTTCGGGCTCCGCGCCCGTCGCGCGCAGATAGGCCGCTTCCAGCCCGCCCGGTTCGGTGAAGAATTCGTTCTTGGGCCCATGCTGCACGATTTTTCCGCCATTGATGATGGCGATGGTGCGGCAGAGGCGCTCGACTTCCTCGAGATAATGGGAGGTGAGAAGGATGGTCTTCCCGTCCGCGTTCAGCTCCTGCAGATAGCGCCACAGATCGCGGCGCAGCTCGACATCGACGCCCGCCGTCGGCTCGTCGAGGATGAGGAGCTTGGGATCGTGGATCAGCGCGCGCGCCAGGATCACGCGGCGCATCAGTCCGCCGGAAAGCTCGCGGAAGCGCTTCTTCGCATGCTCCTTGAGGCCGAAGCGCTCGATGAGCATTTCGGTGCGCGCCTTGCGCTCGGGCGCGGTCATGCCGAAATAGCCGCCCATCCAGTCGATGATCTGATAGGGCGTGGCGAACTGGTCGACATTGTATTGCTGGGGCGAGAGGCCCACGAGCTTCCGCGCCTCGCGGTAATCCTTCACCGCATCGACGCCGTAGATCTCGATCGTGCCGGAGGTGACGGTGGCGATTCCGGTGATGCAATGGATGGTGGTGGACTTGCCCGCGCCGTTCGGCCCCAGAAAGCCGAAGAAATCGCCGGGCCTGACCTCGAGCGACAGATCGTCCACCGCGACGGTGCCGCTGCGATAGACCTTGCGCAGATGGGAAATGGAAAGGGCCGGTGTCGTCATTTTCTGGGAATGGCGTTTTCGGGGGCGCACTATACAGATAGGAGCCCAATTGTCATTCGCAAGCCGCACAGTTTTCCTCCCCCGTTTACGGGGGAGGTGTCGAACGAGCGAAGCGAGGTGAGACGGAGGGGGCGAACGCATCTGAGTACGCCCCCCTCGCCGCCTTCCGCCTTCGCTCTTCGAGCTTCGGCGGACAAGTCGGCGGTACTCCCCCCGTAAACGGGGGGAGAAATTATTTCCGCAAAATCGGCGCGCCCCATTTGTGCGCAGGCGGGATTTCCGCCGCTCCGCCGGGCCGAATCGGCCGCGCCGGGTAGCCGCCCAGGCTGATCAGCCGGTCATACATCACGATCGCGCCCGCCATGCCCACATTGATGGAAAATCTTGTGGGAATCTTCACCACGAATTCGCAACGGGACAGCACGGCCTCGGACAGCGACATGCGTTCGGAGCCGAACACATAGGCGGCGCGCAAGGGGTGTTTGAAGCGGGGAAGCTCGATCGCCTCCTCGGTGATCTCCACGCCCACCAGCCGGCAGCCCTGCGGCAGGCGCAGATCGGCCGCGCCCGCATATTGATAGACGGGCAGATGGCCCGCCGCGGCGGAGGTGTCGCTTTGCGCCTCCGCCAGTTTGACGCGCCCGCCGGCCGTGAAGAAGAAGCTCGCGCCGAAGGCATGGGCGATGCGCAACAGATTGCCGAGATTCATCGGCTTGGAGATGCCGTCCACGCCGATGGCGAAATAGCCGCGCATTCCTTTTTCCCCCGCGATAACTTACTTGTCATCCCGGCCAGCGCGAAGCGCGTGAGCCGGGACCCACGGAGAAACGTCCCGGTGGGTCCCGGACCGGACGCTAGCGCGTCCGTCCGGGATGACAATAGTATGGTGCATGACCAATCCCATCCTCGTCGAGCTCACCCGCGGAGATCTTGTGGAGAGCGTCCACCGGGGCGCGGTGGCGGTTTGCGATGCGAAAGGTACGAGCGTGTTCGCGCTCGGCGATGTGGATGCGGCCGCCTATCCCCGCTCGTCCTTGAAACCGGTACAGGCGCTGCCGCTGGTCGAATCGGGCGCGGGCGTGAGCGAGGAAGAAATCGCTTTGGCCTGCGCCTCGCATTCCGGCGAGCCGATGCACACGGTTCCTATCGCAGCGTGGCTTGCGCGCATCGGCTGCAGCGAACGCGATCTCGCTTGCGGGCCGCATCCGCCGCGTTACGAGCCGGTGTGGGAAGAGATGATCCGGCGCGGGGAACGCCCAAGGCGCATCCACAACAATTGCTCGGGCAAGCATACGGGCTTCCTCGCGCTGGCGCGGCACTGGAATATCGCCACGCAAGGTTACGAGCGCGTCGATCATCCGGTGCAGCAGGCGGTGAAGAAAACGCTTTCCGATCTTTCGGGCCTCGCCGATTTCCCCTTTGGCATCGACGGCTGCACGGCGCCGAATTTCGCGCTGCCCTTGCCGGCTTTCGCGCGGGCGCTGGCGAAATTGCCGGAAGCCGCCGCGGGCCAACGCATCGTCCGCGCCATGACGCGCCATCCCGAACTCGTTTCCGGCACGGGCCGCTGGTGCGCGAAACTGATGCACGCGACGAAAGACGTCGCCGTCAAAGCCGGCGCCGAAGGGGTTTATGCGGCCATCGTGCCGGAGCGCGGGCTCGGCATCGCGCTCAAGATCGACGACGGCGCCGGCCGCGCCGCCGAAACGGCGATCGCCGCCGTTCTCGCCGCGCTCGGATTATTGGCGCGCGATCATCCGCTCCTGCGCACGCCCGTCACCAACACGCGCGACGCGATCGTCGGTGAGCGGCGGCCGGGTGCGGCGCTATTGTGAGCGCTTCGCCTCCTTCGCCGCCTTGTCCGCCTTTTCCATCTCGGGCGTATAGATCTCGATGGTCTTGACCGGGCAATGCTGGTGCAGCGCCATCACATGCGTGAACACGTAATCGCCCGGCGTGATGCAGCTCAATTCCGTGCCGCCGACGGATTTGAATCCCACCGTCTGCCGGAAGTTCAGCCCCACGCATGTGCCCATCAGCGAGAGCTTGAATTTCTGATGGGTGTAATCTTCGACGATGAGCGTATGGTCGTCGGGCGCCTGCCAGTTCAGGATCTGGCCGATGCGCAGGCAGACCTGCGGCCCATCGGTCTTCGTTTCGTCGGCGAGCGCGGGCGCGGCCAGCGCCGCGATCAATCCCGCCGCCAGAAGCAGTTTCAACGTCATGGCACCGATTTCCTTTCGGGAAACAATGCCCCTCGCCCGCCACTATAGCCGATTGCGGGCCCGCCCGCGCCTGCCTTATGGTCCCCGGCGAACAGCCATCGGGAGAATTCGATGAAAGCCTGCCTTTGCACGCATTACGGCCCCCCCGAAGAGATGGAATTGCGCGAGGTGGCCTCGCCCAAACCCGGCAAGGGGCAGGTGCTGGTGAGCGTGAAGGCGTGCGGCGTGAACTTTCCCGACGTGCTGATGATCCAGGACAAATACCAGTTCAAGCCGAACCTGCCCTTCGCGCCCGGCGGCGAGATCGCCGGCTTCGTGAAGGCGCTGGGCGAAGGCGTGAGCACTGTGAAGGTGGGCGATCGCGTCTGCGTCTCCATCGGCAATAGCGGCATGGCGGAAGAAGCGCTGGCGGATTCGCGCCGCTGCATGATCGTGCCGGAGACTGTGCCGTTCGATGTCGCCTCCTCCTTCATGGTGACCTATGGCACGACATGGCACGCGCTGAAGGATCGCGCCGATCTGAAGAAGGGCGAGAATCTCGTCGTGCTCGGTGCCGCGGGCGGCGTCGGCACGTCGGCGGTCGAGATCGGCAAGGCGCTGGGCGCGCGCGTGATCGCGGGCGCGTCATCGCAGGAAAAAGTCGATCTTGCGAAGAAACTGGGCGCCGAGGACGGCTTCGTCTATCCGCCCGTGCCGCTCAGCCGCGATCAGCAGAAGCAAATGTCGGAAGACATCAAGCGGCTGACCAGCGGCCAAGGCGCCGATGTTCTCTACGATCCGGTGGGCGACGATTACGCCGAGCCCGCGTTGCGCGCGATGAACTGGAACGGGCGTTATCTCGTCATCGGCTTCGCGGCGGGGCAAATTCCCAAGGTGCCGCTCAACCTGACCTTGCTCAAGGGCTGCCAGATCGTGGGCGTGTTCTGGGGCGCGATGGCCATGCGCGATCCCAAACATGCCGCCGACAGCATGCAGCAGCTTCTCGACATGATCGCCGCCGGCAAACTGAAGCCGCTCGTCTCGGAACATTTCCCGCTCGCCGATGCCGGCAAGGCCATCCGCATGCTCATGGACCGCAAGGCCAAGGGCAAAGTCGTCGTGACGATGTAATTTCTTGCGATTTTTTGAAATATCGTCATGGCCGCCACCCGGGACCGCGCGAAGCGCGGCCCGAGTGCAAGCCTTTGTGGCGGCCACCCATAAACACAATTCTACACGGAGGGTATGGGTGGCCGGGACAAGCCCGGCCATGACGAAAATATATGATTTCAACATCAATCTGTCTCAAATACTCGACCACAACAGCAGCAGCGCCGCCGCGGCCATCAAGGCGGTCGCGAGCCAGCCGAGGTTCTTGAGCCAGCGCGGCAGCACCAGCGCGCCGCCCGAAACGACGAACATCATCGCCGCCATGATCGGCACCGCGACGATGCCGTTGATGACCGCCGTCCAGAACAGCATGGTGATGGGATCGAACTTCACGGCCGTCAGCATCACGCCGCCGAGCGTGGCCGCGCCCACGATGCCGTAGAATCCGAGCGCGCGATTGGCGGGCAGTTCCAGGCTTCCCCCGATATGGAACGCCTCGGCCACCGCATAGGCGGCCGAGCCCGCCAGCACCGGCACCGCCAGCAATCCCGTTCCGATGATTCCGGCCGCGAAGAGCGCGAAGGTCAACTCGCCGGCGATGGGCCGCAGCGCCTCGGCGGCCTGCGCGGCGGACTGGATGTTCGTTACGCCTTGCGCATGCAGCGTCGCCGCCGTCGTGACGATGATGAAATAGGCGATCACGTTGGAGACGATCATGCCCGTCCAGGTATCCGCCGCGATGTGGCGGAAGGCTTGCGCGTCGCTGAAGGATTGTTCGCGGAATTGATGGCGATGGCTGAGGCGCGATTCCTCGGCTTCCTGCGAAGCCTGCCAGAAAAACAGATAGGGGCTGATCGTGGTACCGAACACGGCCACGATGGTCAGCAGATATTCCTTCTTCAAAGACAGCGCGGGCAGGAAGGTGGAAAGCGCCACCTCGCCCCACGGAATATGCACGCTGAACGCCGCCGCCACATAGACGAACAGAACCATCGTCAGAAATTTCAGATAGCCGGCATAGCGGTGATAGGGAATGAACACTTCCGCCACGAGGCAGACGATTCCGAATATCCCCGCATAAAATAGCGCAGGCCCGTCGATCACAAGTTGCAGCGATTGCGCCATCGCCGCGAGATCGGCCGCAATGTTGATCGTGTTCGCGACGACGAGCAGCATGACGAGGCCATAAAGCACCGGCGCGGAAAGCCGCCTGGCGATGTTCGCCGAAAGTCCCTCTTCCGTTTGCCAGCCGATGACGGCGCTGACGATCTGGATCGCCGCCATGAACGGCAGCGTGAGGAACATCGTCCACGCCAGCGAATAGCCGAATTGCGCGCCGGCCTGCGAATAGGTGGCGATGCCGGAGGGATCGTCATCGGCAGCGCCCGTGATGAGGCCCGGCCCCAGCGAACGCAGGAATGCGCCCGGCGAGCGGTCCGTCATGATTCGTCCCAAGGGCCGTTCATCCCGCCGCCACTATGGCCTTGCGCCGCGCCCGCGCCAACCCCATGTTGGAGGGAAGGGAGGACGCATGTCGATTCTCGGCTGGATTTTCTTCGGACTGATCACGGGCTTCATCGCGAGCAAGATCGTCAACCGCCAGGGCGAAGGATGTTTTTTGAATATCGCGCTCGGGCTTGTCGGCGCGATGGTAGGCGGCGCGCTGTTCACGCTGCTCGGCACCCATGTGTCGTGGCACTTCTTCTCGCTGACGTCGATGATCGCCGCGATTTTGGGCGCGGTGATCGTGCTGTTTCTTTATCACGCGATTACGGGGCGGAGAACGTTGCGGTAGGCTTGTTTATACACATATTGTGTGTATACTGACCGGGCATGGCGAAGAGCTTGTCCAGCCGCGAGATCATTCGCCTGCTCGAAAAGGCCGGTTGGCGCGAGGTGCGCGCGACCGGCAGCCATCATCATTTCCGGCATCCGTCGAGGCCGGGAACGGTGACGGTTCCCCATCCGGTGAAGGATACGCCGCCCGGAACCCTGAAAAGCATCGAGCGGCAGAGCGGCATGAAACTGAGGTAAGGCAGATGCAGCGTTTCTATACGGCCATCATCGAAAAGGCGAAGGACGGCTTCGGCGTGTTCTTCCCCGACCTGCCAGGCTGCACCAGTTTCGGCAGGACGGTGGAACAAGCCGCGAGCAACGCCTATATCGCGGCACAGGCGCATGTGGCGATCAGCCAGGAATATGGCGATGCGATTCCGGATGCACGTCCGCCGGACCGGATTCCGCATGAGCGCGACGTGAAGGAAAAAGCGCGGCTGCTCGTTCCCGTCGAAATGGCCGATGAGCCTGTGCGCGTGAACATCTCGCTGCCGGGCGCGGCGCTGGAAGCGCTCGACCGCACGGCAAAAGAGCTTTCGCTCAGCCGCTCCGGCGCGATTGCGTATCTGGCGCTGGAAAAAGATTCCGCCCGCACCTCCTCCAAAACACAGACAAAACCGTCAAAAAAGCGCGTGAGGGCAGGATCGCTATAGGCGCCATCGTCGCGTTGTTCCGCTGGTGCGCGGTGCCGGAACAAAGGACACCAGAAATGAGCAGTCCATAATTATCGGGGTAATGATTGCAATGTTTCGCCGATCTTTATCTTCTCCCGATCATTAAAATCCATAAAAGGCGTGTTGCGGGCTCTCCCCCATACAACCGTTGAGCAACCCAATTTTCCGATAGCGACATTTCTGGACCTAGTCGGAATCGAGGAAATCGGAATCTCCGTCCAATTTTGACAAATCTCGTCGCGATACTCTCTTTTTACCGACATAAGAATAATATCGGGCGACAGAATGCGAACGAATTCTTTCCAAATTTGCAGACCGCTTTCTTGTAGCTGGCGACGATCTTCTCTACCTAATTTCTGCCACTTCTTTTGGGTAACGATCGGTGAGCACATATCGCTATGGATCGCACGATTGCGGCGTCCTTCAAAGTAAGAAGCGTCGGCGCTCATGAGTATCTTCTCATAATTTGTGAACCATCGTGATACTTCTTGGGCACTATCGACATCAAAATAAGAAGAGCAAACTTTGAAGAGATTTTTGGGATTGAGCTTTTCTAATTTGTAACGATGATCGACACCTGCAAACTCGTTGCTAGAGGGGTTGAGAGCGACGGTAACAATCTTTAGCGGCGACTTTTCATATTGGGCGATGTTGCCGGAGAAAATAATAGGGACGGAATTTCTCGCCGTTAAGGACGGTTTGACCCGTTTGATTTCATCAAACAGCTCAATCGTTTTCGTCAAAAGGCCTAGCAGCGCGCTTTCCAAGTAGCTTTACTCCGCTACATCTTTCGGCAGGTAAATCTCCGAGCCGTGCTCGCGGAATTCGCGCGATTTCTTCTCCATCGCCGCACGGATTTCCGCAGTGGAAAGCCCGTCATTCTGCCCGCGCGCGGCATCGCGCACTTCCTGGCTGATCTTCATCGAGCAGAATTTCGGTCCGCACATCGAGCAGAAATGGGCGAGCTTGGCGCCGTCCGCCGGAAGCGTTTCGTCGTGGAAGGCTTGCGCCGTTTCGGGATCGAGCGCGAGTGCGAACTGGTCGCGCCAGCGGAATTCGAACCGCGCCTTGCTCATGGCGTCGTCCCATAGCCGCGCGGCCGGATGGCCTTTCGCGAGATCGGCGGCATGCGCCGCGATGCGATAGGCGATCACGCCCGCTTTCACGTCGTCGCGGTCCGGCAGGCCCAGATGTTCCTTCGGCGTGACATAGCAAAGCATCGCCGTGCCGAACCAGCCGATCATCGCGGCGCCGATGGCGGACGTGATGTGATCGTAACCGGGCGCGACATCGGTGGTGAGGGGCCCCAGCGTGTAGAACGGCGCTTCGTCGCAGGCGGCGAGCTGGCGATCCATATTCTCCTTGATCTTGTGCATCGGCACATGGCCGGGGCCTTCGATCATGACCTGCACGTCGTGCGCTTGCGCGATTTTGTTCAACTCACCGAGCGTTTCGAGTTCGGCGAATTGGGCGGCATCGTTCGCATCGGCAATCGAGCCGGGGCGCAAACCATCGCCGAGGCTGAACGAGACATCGTATTGCTTGAGCAATTCGCAAATCTCTTCGAAATGGGTGTAGAGGAAATTTTCCTCGTGATGGGCGAGGCACCATTTGGCGAGGATCGATCCGCCGCGGCTCACGATGCCCGTCACGCGCTCAGCGGTAAGCGGGATATGCGCGAGGCGCACGCCCGCATGCACGGTGAAATAATCCACGCCCTGCTCGCATTGCTCGATCAGCGTGTCGCGATAGATTTCCCAACTGAGGTCTTCGGCGACGCCATCCACTTTCTCCAGCGCCTGATAGATCGGCACGGTGCCGATGGGCACGGGCGAATTGCGGATGATCCATTCGCGGATCGTGTGGATGTGGCGGCCGGTGGACAGATCCATCACCGTGTCCGCGCCCCAGCGGATCGACCAGACGAGTTTTTCCACTTCCTCGGCCGCGCCGCTCGTGACGATCGAATTGCCGATATTGGCGTTCACTTTGGTGAGAAAATTCCTGCCGATGATCATCGGCTCGGTTTCGGGATGATTGATATTGGCCGGAATGATGGCACGGCCGCGCGCGATTTCGCTTCGCACGAATTCCGCCGTGATTTCGTCGGGGATCGCGGCGCCAAAGGAATTTCCGTCGCGGATTTTGGCGCGGCCGAGATTTTCGCGCGCCGCGATGAATTTCATTTCTTCGGTGATGAGGCCCGCCCGCGCATAATGAAGCTGGGTGACGTTTGCGCCTGCTTTGGCGCGCAGCGGTTTCAACCCGGCTCTGTCGAATTGCGGAACGGATAAAAGCTCGCCGCGCTTCAGCCCATCGTCTTCGGGCTTGCGTTCGCGGCCCTCATATTCCTCCACATCGCCGCGCGCGAGAATCCAGTCGCGGCGGCGCGCGGCCAAACCCTTTTCGATGTCGATCCTGGCGGCATCGTCCGTGTACGGACCGGATGTGTCGTAGAGCCGGACCGGCGCCTCGCCGCCCGACAGCGCCACCTCGCGGAACGGCACGCCATCCACAAATATCTTTCGCGAGCCCGGCAGGCTCCCGCGCGTGATCTCCGCCGATTTCGGATTCAAAACGGGCTTGTTCATTCGCCTCTCCCTACGCCGGTTCTAACCGGATCAGGTTCAAAGGGACCCGCATGATTGCGATCTCAGCCCTCCGAAGCCTTGGCGAAGGAGGGCGCCCCTGGGACCGCCGATTATTGGAGATATGCTTGCGCCGCACAAGGGACCGCGCGGCGGATTCGATGTATGCTCCGCCGGTTCCAAAAGGGCAAACGGCATGCGGATTTTTGCATTGGGGATGGCGCTGGCGGCCGCCACGCTGACCGCCTCGTGCGGCGGCAAATCGCCGGCGGTTCACGACGCATTGGCGAAAGCCGGTCTTCTGGGACATTGGGCCGACGATTGCAGCCAGCCGGCCGGTCCGCTCGACTTCCACGCCACGTTCTCCGCACCGGCCGCCGGCGCCGGACAACTCGAATTCAATTTTGGCGACGAAAGCAACGCGACCATCTATTCCATTCAATCCGCGCAGCAGACAGGCGGCGGCAAAACCCGGCTCGAAGCCATCGACCGGTCGGACGGGACGAAGGACGAGATCGTGATCCTGCAAAGCGCAAACCGCTTTCAGATCTATTCGAACGTTCAAAGCGACGGGCACGTCTTCATCAAGGATGGCATAATGGTTCCATCCGGCACGCCGGTGAACTGGATGACCCGCTGCGAATAAAGCGATGCGGAAGGCTAGGACGCCGCGAATGCGCGAAATTCGGAAATAAGGGCACGCATGGCGGCATCGACGATCTTCGCGCCCGCTTCGGGGCTTGCCTGCGACGGATCGGAGCCGATGCGCCCGTCGGGGAAGCGGCGGCGGTAATCCTCCGCATCCAGAATCGGCCCTATGGCCGCGATCTTCGGCGACATTTCCACGCGCTTCTGCGCCTCGGGATAAGCGAAATACGTCACGGAGACTTCCGAAGGCGTCGCATGCTGGCCCTCGCCCACCGGAAAGATCTGGCGGCACATTTCCATCACGCCCGGAAGCTCCCACCAATTGCGCAGCTTGCAGACGAGCGGCGGATGGTTCGCGCCCATCCCATTATTCTTTAGGCGGTCGAAACTGATGCCGTGATAGATTTCCGCAAACGCGGCGTTGATCGTGTTCACATTGCCGCCATGGCCGTTGAGCCAATAGATGCGCTCGAAACCGTGGCGCGCAAGCGACGCCGCCCAATCGACCATCGCCGCGATCATCGTGGTGGGGCGCAGGGTGATCGTGCCGGGAAACGCCATGTGATGCTGCGCCTGGCCGACATTGAACGTGGGACCTACGAGAAATCCCGCTTCGTCGCCTGCGCGCCGCGCGATTATCTCGGGGCAGATCGCATCGGTGCCGAGCAAACCGTTCGGCCCATGCTGCTCCGTCGAGCCGATGGGAATGAGGATGGCCTTCGAACTCGCGAGATAGGCCTCGATTTCGGGCCAGGTTGAAAGGTGAAGCTGCATCAGCCGTTTTTCTCCGCCACTTGCCCCGCGCCCGCCATGCCGTAATCTCCCCGCCAAATGCTATCCTAGAAGGAAACGCCATGAGTACCAATCCGGGGCCGCTCAGCGGCATCACCATTATCGACCTGACCGAATTCATCTTCGGCCCTTACGCGACGCAGACTTTGGGCGATCTCGGCGCCGATGTCATCAAGATCGAGGGGCCGGCCGGCGACCGGCAGCGCAACGGCACCAAATACGCCAAACATGCGGATATGAGCTCGCTCTTCATGACGCTCAACCGCAACAAGCGCTCGGTGACGCTCGACCTGAAGACCGATGGGGACCGCGAGCGGCTGCGCAAGCTGATCGCGGACGCGCAGGTCTTCATCCACAATGTGCGCGTGGATGCGATCGCGCGGCTGGGATTCGGTTATGAGGAAGTGTCGAAGCTCAATCCCTCGATCGTTTATGTGCATTGCGTGGGTTACGGCTCGGACGGGCCTTACGCGGGGCGGCAGGCGTTCGACGATCTGGTTCAGGCGGCGAGCGGGGCGGCCGATCTCTTGCCGCGCGTGGACGGCAATCCCGACATGCGGCTGTTGCCGAGTTTCGTCGCCGACAAGGTTTCGAGCCAGCACGCGATCTGGGCGACGCTGGCCGCGCTCTTCCATCGAGAGCGCACGGGCGAAGGCCAATTCGTGGAAGTGCCGATGCTCGAATGCTTCACCAGCTTCATGCTGGCCGAACATCTTTATGGTGCGACCTTCGAGCCGCCCGTTTCGCATCTGGGTCATACGCCCGCGCTGGCCAACGATCGCCGCCCGCTGCAAACCAAAGACGGCCATATCGCCATCCAGCCGGTGAGCCGCGCGGCAAGCGCGAAGTTCCTCGAACTCGGCGGCATTCCCGACGCCTATGAAAGCGACCGCTTCGCCAAAGCGCCGAAGGGAACGCGCGTGGGCATCTATTACGAAATGCTGCGCGAGGCGGCGCTGGCGCACACCACCGAAGAATGGATGAAGCTGGGCGACGAGCACCGCATTCCCATCATGCGCGCGAACGGGCTCGATGAGGTGCTGGACGATCCGCATCTGAAAGCGGTGGATTTCTTCCAGATGCGCGAGCATCCGAGCGAAGGCAAATACCGCGCCATGAAGCCGCCGGTGAAATTCTCGAAAACGCCCGCCACCATCCGCCGCGATCCGCCGCGGCCGGGGCAGGATACGAAGGAGGTTATGGGGGATTGAGGTGCGGCGCAAAATTGTGTACAATGTACACAATTGAATGCGAGGTGTGAGCAATGACCAAACAGATGAAGACGGTGACCGTGACAGCACGGATCAAACCGGCGCTGAACAAGAAGCTGGACCGGTACGCCAAAATCACCGGCCACACCAAATCCCATGCCGTCGAAAAATTGCTCGCGCAACACATCGATTATGAGACATGGTTCATCAAGGAAGTGCAGAAAGGCATCGATTCCGCGAACAGGGGGGAACTCGTACCTCACGAAGAAGCCATGCGGCAAATTCGTGCTCACATTGCCAAGCGCAAACGCGAAAAGCGCAAGGCCGCCTGAAAGCAGATGCCGAAATGGACGCCCGACGCGATTTCCGACATTCAGGATATCTGGGAATACATTGCGGCGGACAATGACGCTCGCCGCCGACCGGACAATCGACAAATTCGAAGCAACCGCGGCGCGGTTGGACGATTTTCCGCGCATGGGTAAGGTCTTGCGCAGACCGAGGGGCCGCCAATTTGTCGTGCCCGGCACGCCCTACAAACTGATCTACAGAATTCGGTCCGGCGAAATTGAGGTGCTCCGTATCATCCATGGCGCCCGCGATTGGCCGCCAAAGGGTTGAAGCTGTCATAAGAGGCGGTCAATATCCGCCCCAAACCCGCGCTTCGAGGAAACCCATGTCCGATACGCTTCTCGCCGTGCCCGCCGAGTGGAAATCGAAGGCCTTCATCGACCGCGCCAAATACGAAGAGATGTATGCGCGCTCGATCAAGGACCCGGACGCGTTCTGGGGCGCGGAGGCCAGGCGCATCGACTGGATCAGGCCGTTCACGAAGGTGAAGAACGTTTCGTGGAATCCGGACAATCTCTTCATCAAATGGTTCGAGGACGGCACGCTGAACGTGGCGGCGAATTGCATCGACCGGCATTTGCCCAAGCGCGCGAAACAGACCGCGATCCTTTGGGAAGGCGATGATCCCGCGCAAAGCCGCGCCATCACCTATCAGGAATTGCACGACGAGGTTTGCCGCTTCGCCAATGTGCTGAAGGCGCACAATGTGAAGAAAGGCGATCGCGTCACGATCTATCTGCCGATGATCCCCGAAGCGGCTTACGCGATGCTGGCCTGTGCGCGCATCGGCGCGGTGCATTCGGTGGTGTTCGCGGGCTTCTCGCCGGACAGCCTCGCGGGGCGCATTCTCGATTGCGCCTCGACAATCGTTCTGACGTCGGACGAAGGCTTGCGCGGCGGCAGACCCATTCCGCTGAAAATGAACACCGATCTGGCGCTCACCCAATGCCCGGATGTGAAAACGGTGATCGTGGTCAAGCGCACGGGCGGCGAAGTGCAAATGCGCGCGGGCCGCGATGTCTGGTATCACGAAGAAGCGGCGAAAGTTTCCGCCGATTGTCCGCCGGTCGAGATGAGCGCGGAAGACCCGCTGTTCATCCTTTACACCAGTGGTTCGACAGGCAAGCCGAAGGGCGTGCTGCATACGAGCGGCGGCTATCTGATGTATGCCGCGTTCACCCATCAATATGTGTTCGATTACCACGACGGCGACATCTATTGGTGTACGGCCGATGTCGGCTGGGTGACGGGCCACAGCTATATCGTCTACGGCCCGCTCGCCAACGGCGCCACCACGCTGATGTTCGAAGGCGTGCCGAATTATCCGAGCACGTCGCGCTTCTGGGAAGTGATCGACAAGCACAAGGTCAATATTTTCTACACCGCGCCGACCGCGATCCGCGCGCTGATGCGCGAGGGCGAAGCGCCGGTGAAAAAGACTTCCCGCAAATCGCTGCGCCTGTTGGGCTCGGTTGGCGAGCCGATCAATCCGGAAGCCTGGCTTTGGTATTACAGGAATGTCGGCGACGGCCGATGCCCCGTCGTCGATACGTGGTGGCAAACGGAAACCGGCGGCATTCTGATTTCGCCGCTGCCGGGCGCGACGGACCTCAAACCCGGCTCGGCGACGAAGCCGCTGTTCGGCATCCGCGCGCAAGTGGTGGATGCGGATGGAAAAGTGCTGGAGGGCGCGGTCAGCGGCAATCTGGTGCTGCTCGATTCCTGGCCCGGCCAGATGCGCACGGTCTATGGCGATCATCAGCGCTTCGCCGACACCTATTTCAAAACCTATCGCGGCAAATATTTCACCGGCGACGGCTGCCGGCGCGACGAGGACGGCTATTACTGGATCACCGGACGCGTGGACGACGTGATCAACGTGTCGGGCCATCGCCTCGGCACGGCGGAAATCGAAAGCGCGCTGGTGGAGCATCACGACGTTGCGGAAGCCGCTGTGGTGGGCTTCCCGCACGACATCAAGGGTCAGGGCATCTATGCTTATGTCACTTTGACTCTGGAAGCGAAACCGTCCGATGCGCTGGCCGAGGAATTGAAGAATTTCGTCGCCAAGCATCTTTCGCCGATCGCCAAGCCCGATGTGATCCAGTTCGCGCCTGGCCTGCCCAAGACGCGCTCGGGAAAGATCATGCGGCGAATCTTGCGCAAGATTGCAGAGGGCGACACCTCGAACCTCGGCGATACGTCGACGCTCGCCGATCCGGGCGTGGTGGCCGATCTGGTGAAGAACGCGAAGAAATAGGCGGGACTAATGAAGCTTTGGGAAATTGGGGCAACTTGCCTAAAAGAAATTCCAGTTCAAAATCTGGATAAGGAAGAGCGCCTGCAAGCATGGATCGCGAACGATCTCGGCTTGCTTGGACTTGACGCTCTATTAGTGGGGAGGGAAGTGCGCACCGCTCACGGCGGACGGATCGATATTCTCGCTCTCAATCGAAACGGCGATTTGATCGTTATAGAAGCAAAACGAAATCAAACACCACGCGAAGTAATTGCGCAAGCGCTCGATTACGCAAGCTGGATCAGAAGTCTTACTACACCCGACATCGTAGAAATTTACCGGGAACATCAAAAGAAAGAGCTTCCATCTGCATTTTCCGAACGATTCGAAGAAGTGCTCCCAGAAAACCTAAACACCAATCACGAAATTTATATCGTAGCTGGATCGCTTGATCCATCATCTCGCCGCATCGTGGAGTATCTGGCTGAAGAAGGCGATCTCACTATCAACACGGCGTTCTTCCACACATTTTCAGTAAACGGCGTCGAATTGTTGGGCACGGAATGGCTGCTAGACCAGGAAAAGGTCGCCGAAAGGACTAAGAATCGCAAACGTGGACCGTGGACAGGGTATTGGTTTGTAAATGCCGGTCCCGATCCAAATGCAGATTGGGAAAATAACAGGAAATTTGGTTACGTAGGGGCCGGTGGCGGCCCCAAATATTCCCGTCCTCTCTTTAACCTATCGGCAGGAGACAAAATCTTTATCTATCGAAAAACCGACGCGGCCCGTGGCTATGTAGGGCTAGGCGAAGTAATTGGCGAGCCGCAACTCCCCGGCGTCGCAATCATTGATAATCATCCGTTCTTCGATCTGCCAATTGATAACCATTGCTTCCAGAAGAATAGAGATGATTTGGATTTGGCAAATTATGTCCTACCAGTTCGTTGGATTAAAACCGTCCCCGAAAATAACGCCCTTCGCTTTCCAAACATATTCGCAAATCAGAATATCGTCTGCCGAATCTACGACGTGGCGACTGTCGAATTTCTAAACAAGCATCTTGGTTGAATATCGGTCATCGCCGTTCAAACGGCTTGAGCCGCACGCGCGTCCGGTGATCGGCGGTCTTGACTTCCTGCCCCTCGGCGTCGAGCCCGCGGTAGTAGAGCTTCTGCCAGCGTTCTTCGTTGGCTTCCGTGCCTGCCTGCTGCAATTCCTTCATGAAGGTATTGCGGGATTCGCTCCAGGCCTTTTGCTGGCGCATCAATTCGGGATTGCCGGTGATGGCCCGGATGCGCGGCGCGAATTGCTCGATCTCGCCGCGCTTCACCGGGAAGAAATGACAGAACGGCTCGCCCGCCTCGAAGCGCACGACATGGCCGGGACGCGTGAACATCCAGTTCATCGTGAAGGTGTAGGGCGCCCAATCGGTTTCGATGATGCCGGTGAGCGGCGCGATTCCGTCCTTCGGGCGGTTGATCGGCCCCTGCACCATCAGATCGTAGCCCGGCTCGGTGCGGAACAGGCACATCACATGGAACGTGAGCACGCCATGCCCGAAATGGCCGAGCGCGGGCGCCTGTTCGCCGGAATCCGAAATCACGCGCACCGCATCGGGATCGGGCCTGCCGCTCCACATCGCCTTGAAACCGGTGGGCAGAAGCATCTCCCAGCCATGGGCATTGGCGATGTTGAGCGGAAGGCAGCGATAGGCGAAGCGCTCCTTCGACGCCTCCATCCAGTCGCGCTCCACCGGCGCCGGCCGGATGGCGACGTCATAGCCTTCCATCGTATAGGCGGTCAGCTCCATGAATTCATCGCTCTTGCCATGTCGATATCGTTTTGCGTGATGCCGCCCGCATCATGCGTGGAAAGCGTCACCTCGACCCGATTATAGACGTTGAACCATTCGGGATGGTGATCCATTTTTTCCGCGAGCAGGGCCGCGCGGGTCATGAACGCAAAGGCGGCATTGAAATCCTTGAAGCGGAATTTGCGCGCGATGGCATCGCGGCCCGCAACCGCCTGCCAGCCGGGCAGCCCCGCCAGCGCGTCCTTGATTTCGAGCTTCTTCATGGCCATCTCTCCTGCCGGACCGATACGGAAATAGCATGCCTCTGCCCGGCCACGAACCCTCGCTCGACGATCTGCAGGCCATGGCGGAGGAGGCCTTCGCCGGCCTGCCGGAGGAATTCCGCGAGCTCACGGGCGATATCGTGTTCATGGTGCAGGATTTTCCCGATTCCGAAATGCGCGCCGGGTTGAAGCTGAAGACCGGATACGAGCTTCTGGGGCTGTTCCACGGCTCGCCGCTCGCCGCGCGCGAGGCCAACCGGGGCAGACCGGACCCGACCATGATCTTCCTCTTCCGCCGTCCGATCCTGAATTACTGGCGGAGCGAAGGCGGCGCGCTGATGGAGATCGTGCGCCATGTGCTGATCCACGAGATCGGCCATCATTTCGGATTGTCGGACGCGGCCATGGAAGCGATCGAGGCGGAGGATTGAAGGTTCTTCACGCTCACTCCGTCATCGCCCGCTTCATGCGGGCGATCCAATTTTTTCTTCCAACCCAAAATAAACTGGATCACCCGGATTGCTCGCGAAAAGCTCGCAACCGGGTGATGACGGAATGGTTTTGCAAAATGAACCTCACCCCGCCAACCCATATTCCCGCTGGGGCGTGTAGATGCTGCCGTCCGATGTGAGCATGCTCGAATAAAGCAGGAATTCGGAAATCTCGAAGGCGGGGCTCGCATAAAGCGCGTGATCGGTAAGGTAATCCATCACGCGGCCGCGAGGAGACGCTTTCAATCGCGCCAGCGTGACATGCGGGGTGAATTTGCGCTGGTCCGCGGGAAGGCCCGCGCGCTGGAGCGCGGTCTCGATTTTCCGTTGCAGGTGCATGAGCGCATCGTTGGCGCGCACGCCCGCCCAAAGCTCGCGCGGATCGCGCCCGCCGAAGGTGCCCACCGCATGCAGCGCCAGCGAAAAGCGCGGCACCGAAATCAGCGACAGCGCATCGTCTATTGCCGTGGCGTCGCGGCCATCGACTTCGCCGATGAAACGCAAGGTGAGATGGAATTGCTCGGGTTTGCTCCAGCGCGCGCCGGGAACGCCCGCCTGCAGGCGCATCAGGCCGGCGGCGATGTCGGCGGGGATCGAAAGCGCGACGAACAGCCGTCTCATCTCGCCCTCGCAAGCCGGCCGAGCGGAAGCCCGCGCCGGAAAGCCATGATCACCGCCGCATAACCGGCGCCGCCGAACGCGATCGCCAGCGCGAGCATCGCTTCGTCATGCAAGAGGCCAGGTTTTGCGATCAGCATTTCGGCCAATGTCGCGCCGCCAAGCGCGCCGCCTCCGGTGACGGCGGCGGCAAGCAAGATGGGCATCAGCGCTTTGACGAAACGCGACTGGATCTCGATCAGATCCCGCCCGCGCGCCATCCAGATCAGCACGCCGACATTGACCCAGGCAGCCAGCGCGGTTCCCAGCGCAATACCGACCGCGCCGAAATGAAATCCCCAGACAAGCGCGAATTTGAGCGCGATGTTCACCGCGACCGCGAGCAATGTCGCGCGCACGGGACTGGCGGTGTCGCCGCGCGAATAGAATGTGGGAGCGGCGATGCGCACCAGCACAAACGCAGGCAGGCCCACGCCATAGGCCATCAGCGCATGGGCGGAAACGATTGCGGCTTCCATGTGAAACGCGCCATGGGCGAACAGCCCGCGCATGATGGTGAGCGGCACCGCGAAATAGGCGGCCACGAAGGGCAGCGTGAACAACAAGCCGAGCGTGGCCGCATCGTTCTGCGCCGTGTGGGCGCGGCTGTGATCGCCCGCAGCCAGCCGCGACGACATTTCGGGCAGCAGCACCGTGCCGAGCGCGATGCCGAGCGTGCCCATCGGCAATTGGTTGATGCGGTCGGCATAATAAAGCGCGGTCAGATCGCCCGACGGCAGGAAGCTCGCGATCAGATTGTCGATGAAAAGCGAAATCTGGATGCTGGCCGAGCCGATGGTGGCAGCGCCCAGCGCGATCAGAAACTCCTTCATTTCCGGTGTCCAGTGCGGCCATGTGATGTGCAGGCGCAAATGGCTGCGCGCCGAGGCGATCACGATGAAGATTAGTTGCAACACGCCCGCGAGGAACACGCCCCATGCCGCCGCATAGGCCGCATCGGGAAAAAATCGCGCGCAGAGCAGCGTCGCCGTCATCGCGATGTTGAGGAACACCGACCACACCGCGGCGGCGGCGAATTTATCGACGGCGTTCAGCATCGCCGACAATTGCACCGCCACGACGGTCATAATCAGATAAGGAAATGCGATGCGCGCGAGCGCGGTGGCAAGTTCGGTCTGGCCGGGATGCGCGGAAAAGCCCGGCGCCATCGCCAGAATGATCCAGCGCATCGCAGCCAGCGCCACCACCAGCAACACCAATTGCGCCGCCATCTGCCACGAGAACACGCGGTCGGCGAATTCCGCCGCCGCGCGCTTGCCCTTTTGCGTGTGCAGTTTCGCAAAGCGCGGCAGGAAGGCGGCGTTGAACGCGCCTTCGCCGAAAATGGCGCGGAAATTGTTGGGGAAGCGGAACGCCACCAGAAACGCATCCGACAGCGGCCCCGCGCCCAATATGTAAGCCATGACGATGTCGCGCATGAAACCCGTGACGCGCGAGAGCAGCGTGTATCCGCCGACCGTGAGCAATTTGCGCAGCATCAGCGCCCCAGAAGTTTCTTCACATAAGGAAGCATGTTCTTCACGATCACCTTCACGCCCGCGGGATTCGGGTGCATCCCGTCGGCCTGATTGAGCCTGGGGTTCATCGCCACGCCCTGCAAGATGAAGGGATAGAGAATCGCCCCATATTGCTTGGCCAGTTTCGGATAAATGGAATCGAATTGCGCGGCATATTCGGGGCCGAGATTGCGCGGCGCCTTCATGCCGCAGAGAAGCGTGGCGACATGCGCGGCCTTGAGCCTGGCGAGAATCGCGGTGAGGTTCTTTTCGGTGTCGGACGGCGCAATCCCGCGCAGCGCATCATTCGAGCCGAGTTCGATGATGGCGGCGTTCGGATGATCGGCCAGCGACCAGTCGAGCCGCGCCAATCCGCCCGCGGAGGTGTCGCCCGAAACGCCGGCATTGATGACCTGCGCATCGATGCCGGCGGCCTTCAGCTTCGCCTGAAGCACGGCGGGAATTTCGGTGCCGGGCGGAAGGTTATAGCCCTGCGTCAGGCTGGTGCCGATCATCAGAATCTTCACCGGCGCGGCCAGGGCGGGCTCCGCCAACAGCAAAATCGCCGCGACAATTCCCAGAAGACGCTTGAACGGGCCGGATTTCATGCCATATCGCCTATTGCGCGAACTGGACCCGCTTATGCAAGCCATCGTTCTGGAAGACATTCATCTTACGTTGGCGAGTGCGGCGGGGCCGGTCAACATCCTCGGGGGCATTTCGCTCAGCGTCGAGGCGGGCGAGACGCTCGCGCTGCTCGGGCCTTCGGGCTCCGGCAAATCCTCGCTTTTGATGGTCGCCGCCGGGCTCGAAGCGCCGACGCGCGGTCGCGTGAGCGTGGCGGGAACCGATCTCACCGATCTCAGCGAAGATGCGCTGGCGCGATTCCGGCGCGGCAATGTGGGCGTGGTGTTCCAGTCCTTCCATCTGATCCCGACCATGACGGCGCTGGAGAATGTCGCCGTGCCGCTGGAACTGATGGGCGCGCGCGATGCGTTCGAGCGCGCGAAGGCCGAGCTCGATGCGGTGGGATTGTCGGCGCGCGTCGATCATTATCCGGGCGAGCTTTCCGGCGGCGAGCAGCAGCGCGTGGCGCTGGCGCGCGCGATTGCGCCCAGGCCCAAGGTTCTTTTCGCCGACGAACCCACCGGCAATCTCGACGGCGAAACCGGCGCCGAAGTCGCCGATCTCATGTTCGCGCTGCACGAGCGCGCGAAATCGACTCTGTTTCTGGTCACCCATGAAGAAACGCTCGCCCGGCGCTGCGCGCGCATCGTGAAGCTGAAGGATGGCCGCATCGTGGCCGATGAGCGGCAATGAGCGGGCTGGCGCTGGCCGCACGTTTCGCCGCGCGCGAACTGCGCGCAGGATTGTCCGGCTTCCGCATCTTCTTCGCCTGTCTCGTTCTGGGAGTTGCGGCGATTGCCGGCGTGGGCTCGCTGGCGCAGGCGATGCTGACCGGCCTCGCGCAACAGGGCGGCGTATTGCTCGGCGGCGATGTCGCGGTGGGGCTCGTGCATCGCGCCGCGGATGCGGACGAGCGCGCATTTCTTTCGCGTTTCGGCCGCGTCTCGGAAATCACCTCGATGCGCGCCATGGCCTATGCGCTGAAGAACGGCGCGGAAGGCGAGCGGCAATTGATCGAGTTGAAAGCGGTCGATAACGCCTATCCGCTTTACGGCGCGGCCCGGCTGTCGCGCAACATCAGGCTCGATGCGGCGCTCGCCTGCGTGCAAAACATCTGCGGCGCGGTCGCCGAACAGACATTGCTCGACCGCCTGCATCTGAAACCCGGCGGCATGATGCGCATCGGCTCGCAGGATTTCCGCGTCACCGCCGTCTTGACCAGGGAACCGGATCGCATTTCGGGCGGGTTCAGCCTCGGCCCGCATGTGCTGATGTCCGAGTCCGCGTTGAAACGCACCGGCCTTGTCGTTCTGGGAAGCCTGATCGAATACAAATATCGCGTGGCACTCGCGCCTTCGCGTTCGATCGCCGAATTCCGCCAGGCGGCTCGCGCGCGCTTTCCCGACAAGGGCTGGGAAATCCACGACCGCAACGATGCCGCGCCCGGCATCAAGCGTTTCGTCGAACAGGTGACGATGTTCTTGACGCTCGTCGGACTGACGGCGCTGGCCGTCGGCGGCGTCGGCGCCGGCGAAGCCGTCGGCGCCTTCCTCGACCGCAAACGCGCCGAGATCGCGACGCTCAAATCGCTGGGCGCCGGCGGATGGCTGATCTTTCTCACCTTCTTTCTGCAGGTGATGGCGATTGCAGCCCTCGCGGTCGCGGCCGGCGTCATACTGGGCGCGGCCCTGCCCTTCCTCGTGGAGGCGCTTTACGGAAGCGCGCTGCCGATCCCGGCGAATTACGGGGTCTATCGCGAGCCGCTTCTGCTTTCCGCCGTGTTCGGAATATTTGCAGGCGCGGCCTTCGCCATCCCGCCGCTCGCGCGTGCGCGCGAGATCGCGCCGGCGAGCCTCTTCCGCGACATCGTGGCCAGATCGCGCGCGCGGGGACGCATGCCCTATCTTCTGGCGGCGGCGGCGGCCGGCGCCGTCGTGATCGCGCTTGCGCTGCTGATCGCGCCGTCGCCGATGTTCGCGCTGTGGTTCATCGGCGGCGTGGCGGGCGGATTGATCGTGCTGCGGATCGCGGCGTTCGGATTGCGCCTTGCATTGAAAAATTTGCCGCGTCCGAAAAATCCCGGCTTGCGGCTGGCGCTCGCCAACATGACGCGGCCGGGGGCTGCGACGGCGGCGGTCGTGGTCGCGCTGGGCCTGGGCCTCACGCTGCTCGCAACCGTTTCGCTGCTCGATTCCACGATCGCCGCGCAAGTGCGCGACAGCCTGCCCGGCAAGGCGCCGACCTTCTTCTTCGTCGACATTCAGCCCGACGAAACCGCCTCCTTCGACGCGACGATCGAGCGATTCAAGACCGCGGAGGATTACAAGCGCACGCCCATGATCCGCGGGCGGATCGTTTCGCTGAACGGCGTCGCCGCGAAGGATGCGAAGATCGATCCCTCGTCGCGCTGGGCGGTGAATGGCGACCGCGGCATCACCTATGCGGCGGCGGAGCCGAACGACGCCCATCTGACGCAAGGCCATTGGTGGCCCGCGAACTATTCGGGGCCCACGCTCATCTCCTTCGATGCGGAGCTCGCCCAGGGCATGGGGCTGAAGCTCGGCGACAAGATGACGCTGAATGTTCTCGGCCGCGAGATCGAGGGCAAGATCGCCAATCTGCGCCACGTCGATTTCTCCAACGGGCGGCAGAATTTCATCCTCATCCTGTCGCCCGGCATCATCGATCATGCGCCCCATTCGTTCCTGGCGACGGTGCGCGTGGCGCCGCGCGAAGAAGAGGCGCTCTACCGCGCCGTCACCGACAAATTCCCCAACGTCTCCACAGTGCGCGTCAAGGACGCCATCGCCGAGGTAAACAAATTGTTGCAGCAATTGAGCATGGGCGTGCGCGCGGCGAGCCTGGTGACGATCCTGGCGGGCCTGCTGGTGCTGGCGGGCGCGCTTGCCGCAGGCCAGCGCCAGCGGCTCTACGATTCGACGGTGCTCAAGGTGCTCGGCGCCACGCGCGGGCGGATCGCCGCGATCTATGCGGCGGAATATGGCCTGATCGGCCTCGTCACGGGGGCGCTGGCCTTGGCCGCGGGCACGCTCGCCGCCGCCGAGATTGCCGATTCGGTGTTCAATGTGCCCTTCGCATTCGATGCGGCTGCCGCCCTTTTGACCATCGTCGGCGGAAGTGCCGCGACGCTCGTTTTCGGGCTCGCCGCCGCCTGGGCGGCGCTCTCGGCGCGGCCGGCCGAAATCCTGAGAAATCCGTGATTTCGTCCGGAAATCCTTGAACCGGAGCCCTTCACATCCGATATTAGGCGGTGACCGGTCCCTCGAGGCCGGTAACGGAGGATTTTGCCAAATGGCCGACTACGAGAACAACATCGTCCGCGGCGCGGGCGTCGCCGCCGGCACATACGACGCCGGACTGCGCGCCTATATGCTGCGCGTCTACAACTACATGCTGGCGGGGCTGGCCGCGACGGGCCTGGCCTCCTACGCGACCTATCTCGCCGCGGTGACCGACAATCCGGCCGCCGCAGCCGCCCATCTGCCCAACGGGATCATGCTGACGAATTTCGGCACGATGCTCTTCGGGCCGCTGATGTGGGTTTTCATCATCGGCTCGTTCGGGCTGGTGATGTTCCTGAGCTTCCGCATCCAGAAGATGAGCGTGAGCACGGCGCGCACGAGCTTTCTCGTCTATGCCGGGCTGATCGGCGTGACGTTCGCCTCGCTCTTCCTCGTCTTCACGCAGACGAGCATCGCGACCGTCTTCTTCATCACGGCTGCGACCTTCGGCGCCATGAGCCTCTACGGCTATACGACGCAGCGCGATCTTTCCGGCTTCGGCTCGTTCCTGTTCATGGGACTGATCGGCATCATCATCGCCTCGGTCGTGAACATCTTCGTCGGCTCGACCATGCTGCAATGGGTGGTGTCGGTGGCGGGCGTGCTGATCTTCACGGGCCTGACCGCCTATGACACGCAGTGGATCAAGAACAGCTATGTGGCGTCGGACGACGGCACGGTCACGGGGCGCAAGGCGATCTTCGGCGCGTTGAAGCTCTATCTCGATTTCATCAACCTGTTCGTGATGCTGCTCCAGCTTCTCGGCAACAGGCGCTAGAATTACGGGTGAGCAAGAAAAGCCCCGGCGGCAACGCCGGGGCTTTTTCATTGCCTGAAAAACTTGTCATCCGCCGCCCTCAATTTGTCACCTTCGGGCCGTTGCAGAGCCGCGATTGCCCACTACATCTGCATCCGTCGGCTGATCGCGACGGTGGAGGGTTCGGACACGAATCAAGCCCCCCAGCCCCTGCCCGGCTTTCCATCTCCGATCAGCCGACGTTTTTGCAGGTCGCGCAATCCGGGCGGCGAACCGCCCGGGCGCGTCGCGCCCTATTAAAGAAATAGGCGTGCAAAGCACGCCGGGCACTTCGCCTGATTGCGCTCCTATCTCCCGATCGCCCGCAAATTCGCGGCCATCTGGCCGAACACGCCGCCCACCGCGCCGACGAAGACCGAGATCGTGGCGCCCGTGGCGATGAAGGATTGCACCGTATCGCCCAGCAGAACGGAGAGCGCGATGCCGGCAAGCCCGCAAATGCCCCCGGCGATGGCGCCGCCCGTGGCGGAGGCAAACCAGCCGCGGCCCCGGTCCATGGCATAGAGATAACCGGCGCTCGCCGAGATCATCATGCCGCCGAAACCGAACACATTCGCCTGCACCCAGTCGCTGTAATGGCCGAGCGCATACATCGCGATCTGGAGCACCAGACCGACAAAAGTTGCCCGTTGCAGGGGTTTGAAATCGATCACGCCAAATCTCCCTTCGATCCCCCAACGCCCCAGTTCCGCCATTGTGCCCCCCGGGCCAAGGCAGAACAAAGGCGGCCGGTCTTGACGGGGCGCGCCAATGACCTAACGGTAACGTTTCCGGCCCTTGCGGGGTGTGCGTGATTTCTCTAAGGGCAGGACGTTCGGGGCGCCGTTCAACCAAATGATCGAAATAGAGGGACTGACCAAGCGATTCGGCCCCATCGCCGCCGTTGCCGGAATCGATCTGAAGGTGGCGAAGGGCGAAGTCCTGGGCTTCCTGGGACCCAATGGCGCGGGCAAATCCACGACCATGAAAATGGTGACGGGATATCTCGCGCCGACCAGCGGTCGCGTGCGCATCTGCGGTCACGATGTGGAGAACGACACGCTCGAGGCGCAGCGCTCGATCGGCTATCTGCCGGAAGGCGCGCCCGCCTATAGCGACATGACGCCTCGCCAATATCTGGGATTCATCGCCGAGGTGCGCGGCTTCCGCGGCGAAAAGGCGAAGGAGGCGGTGGCGCGCGCCGTCGCCAAGACCGAGCTCGATCCCGTTCTCGAACAGAACATCGACACGCTCTCCAAGGGCTTCAAGCGCCGCGTGGGGCTGGCGCAGGCGATCCTGCACGACCCGCCCGTGCTCATCATGGACGAGCCGACGGACGGGCTCGATCCCAACCAGAAACATTCCGTGCGCGCGCTGATCCGCGCCATGGCGCCGCAAAAGGCGATCGTCGTCTCCACGCATCTGCTGGAGGAAGTGGAAGCGATCTGCACCCGCGCGGTGATCATCGATCGGGGCCGCGTGGTGGCCGACGGCACGCCCGCCCAGCTTCTCGCCCGCTCGCGCCATCACAATGCCGTGACGCTCGCGCTGCCGGCGGCGCAGGCGGAGATCGCAAAGACGAAGCTCAAGACGCTCGCGAGCGTGGCGAGCGTGGAGCAGATCGGGCGCAGCAACGGCACGGTCGAACTCACCGCCTTCCCGAAGCCCGGCGTGCTTCTGATCGAGGACGTCAGCGCGCTCGCCGTCGCCGAGAAATGGGACGTGCGCGAGCTTTATGCCGAGGCGGGCCGTCTCGACGAAGTCTTCCGCGCGATCACCACGCATGACGCGGCGCGCGCAAGGGAGCGCGCCGGATGAAATCCGTCTGGCCCATCTTCAAGCGCGAATTCGCGGCCTATTTCGCGACGCCGCTGGCTTACGTCTTCATCGTCATCTTCCTCTTCGCGATGGGCGCCTTCACCTTCTATATCGGCAATTTCTACGAGAACGGGATCGCCGATCTCTCGGTCTTCTTCGGTTATCATCCCTGGCTCTATCTTTTCCTCGTGCCCGCGATCGCCATGCGGCTCTGGGCCGAAGAGCGCCGTTCGGGCACGATGGAAGTTCTGCTCACGCTGCCCGTGCCGCTCTGGGCGACGGTGGTGGGCAAATATCTGGCGGCCTGGGCGTTCACCGGCGTCGCCCTCGCGCTCACCTTCCCCATCTGGATCACGGTCAATTATCTGGGCTCGCCCGATAACGGCGTGATCCTCGCCGGCTATATCGGAAGCTTCCTGATGGCGGGCGGCTACCTCGCCATCGGCGCCTGCATTTCGGCGGCGACGAGCAACCAGGTGATCGCCTTCGTCGTGAGCGTGGTCGTCTGCTTCCTCTTCACGGTATCGGGCGCGCCGCTGGTGATCGATTTCTTCAAGGCGTGGGCGCCGCTCGAACTCGTCACCGCCATTTCCTCCTTCAGCTTCCTCACCCATTTCATCGCGATCTCGTCGGGGGTCATCGATCTGCGCGACCTGATCTTCTTCTTCTCTCTGATCGCGCTGTTCCTGACGGGCAATGTGGTGCTGATCGATTTGAGGAAGATCGGATGAAGCCCGTGTCGCGCCGGCTTTATGCGATCGGCGCCATGGCGTGCGCCGTGGTGATCTTCGCCGGTCTCAACATCGCCGCCGACGCCACCTTCACCACCGAGCGCCTCGATCTCACCCAGAACGGGCTCTACACGCTGGCGCCCGGCACCAAGCACATCGTCGAGAATCTGCGCGAGCCGATCACGCTCAAATTCTTCTATTCCAAGAAGGTGGCGGCCGATTACGCGCAGATCCAGGCTTATTCCAATCGCGTGGGCGATCTCCTGCAGGAATATGCCGCGCTCTCCCACGGCAAGATCATCGTGCGCGAAATCGATCCCGAGCCCTTCACGCCCGCCGAGGACGAAGCCTCGGCCGACGGGCTTTCGGCGGCGCCCACCGAAACGGGCGATTCCGTCTATTTCGGGCTCGTCGGCACCAACACCATCAACGGCAAGGAGATCGTTCCCTTCTTCAGCCAGGATCGCGAGCCTTATCTGGAATACGATCTGACCTCGCTCATCTACCGCCTCGCCACGCCGAAAAAGCCGGTCGTGGCGGTGATCTCCAGCCTTCCGCTCGACACCGGCGCGGGCGGGATGATGGCGGCGCTGCAGGGCCAGGCGCGTCCCTTCGTGATCTATCAGGAATTGCAGCAGACCTACGACACCAACATGCTCGATCCCGATTTCAAGAGCATCCCGCCGGACGTGGACGTGCTGATGATCGCGGCACCGCCCGCGCTCAAGGCCGATCAGGTCTACGCCATCGACCAGTTCGTGCTGCATGGCGGACGCGCGCTCGTCTTCGTCGATCCGCTGTCGGAATTGTCGAATGCGAATTCCGGCCTCGACCAGCAATCGGGTCCTGCCGTCTCCAACCTGCCCGAACTCTTCCATGCCTGGGGCATTTCCTACGACCCCGGCAAGATCATCGGCGACAAAAAACTCGCCCAGGCCGTTCAGGTTTCCGCCGATCCGCTGCAGGGCGTGGCGCGCTATCCGGTGTGGCTGCATCTGGACGCCAAGGAATTCGACCCCAACGATCAGGTCACGGCGAGCCTGCAATTGCTCAATCTGGCGAGCGCGGGCGCGCTGTCGCCGCTGAAGGGCGCGACCACGAAATTCGCCCCGCTGGTGACCTCGTCCGATCAGGCTTCGCTGCTCGATTCCGCGGAGGTGCGCATGGGCGCGCGCCCGCAGGATTTGATGGCCGATATCCATCCGACCGGCAAACATTATGTGATCGCCGCGCGCATTTCCGGGCCTGCGAAGACCGCGTTCCCGGCGGGACCGCCGAATGGCGAAACGGCGAGTACGCCGCAGCTCAAGCAATCCGCAGGCCCGATCAACGTCGTGGTGATGGCGGACAGCGACATTTTCGACGACCGGTTCTGGGTACGCGTCGAAAACCTTTACGGGAGGCGCGTGGCGGCGCCCTTCGCTGACAACGCGGCCTTCGTGCTCAATGCGGTGGAGAATCTGACGGGCTCGTCCGATCTCATTTCGCTGCGCACGCGGGCGACCAACGACCGGCCCTTCACCGTGGTCAAGAAGCTGCAGGCCGACGCGCAGGCGCGCTTCCAGCAGAAGGCCGATGCGCTGCAGGCCAAGCTCACCGACACGCAGAACCGCCTGCGTGCGCTCGAACAGGGCGCTTCCGTCACCGGCGAGCCCTCGACTTCGACCACGCTCACCTCCGAGCAGAAGGCGGAGATCGAGAAATTCAAGCGCGATCTGATCCAGACCCGCTCGGATTTGCGCGACGTGCAGCGCAATCTGCGCCGCGAGGTCGATGCGCTGGGCTCGCTTCTCGCATTCATCAACATCGCGCTCGTGCCCATGCTGGTCGCGCTCTTCGCCATCGCGCTCGCGATTCTGCGCCGCCGCAGACGCGCGCGCGCCATCATGGTGTGATCATGCAGGCGGGCAGCATCTTCAAGGATCGCCGGCGCCGCAATCTCGCGGGCCTGATCGCGGGCGCGGTCGTGATTGCGGCGCTGGCCGCGCTCGCGCTCGCCCGGCAGGCCGAACTCCTCGCGCCCAAGACGGTGGCGCAGACCTTCTTTCCCGATCTGCCGTCGAAAGTGCGCGAGATCGCGCGCATCCGCATCGTTTCGAAGACGCAGAGCTTCGATGTCGTGTTCCGGCCCGAGCGCGGCTGGGTGCTGCCGGACAAGGGCAATTACCACGCCGATTTCGACCAGGTGCGCCAGACCATCATCGGCATGGCCGCACTGCAGACGATCGAGCCCAAGACCGCCCGGCCCGGCTGGATGCATTATGTCGATCTCGATGCGCCGCCCAAGGGCGACGGCGTGGAAATCATCCTTCAGGACGAAAGCGGAAAGACGCTCGCAGCCCTCATCGCCGGAAAGACGGAGGACATCGGCGACGAATCCGCGCAAGGGCTTTACGTCCGCCGCCCGGACGAAAACCAGAGCTGGCTCGTGCGCAGCGTGTTCGTGCCGCAATCCGATCCCGCCCAGTGGATGGACAAGGAGGTCGTGGATGTGGACAGCGCGCGCATCCAGGAGACCGATGTCGATCCCGCCGACGGGCCGTCCTATGAAGTGGTCCGCGACAAGCCGAGCGATGCGGACTTCACGCTCTCGCCCGTCCCCAAGGGGCGCGAGGTCGCCTTCGCCGCGGGGCCGGACGGCGTCGCCCAGGTGCTTTCGGGATTCTCCTTCGACGATGCGGCGCCCGAGCGCGATTTCGATTTCACCGACGCCACGCGAATCGTCACGCGCACCTTCGACGGGCTGGTGGTGGCCGTGCGCATCATCAAACAAGGCGCCGATTACTGGGCGGCGGTCTCGGCCGATTCCGTGCCGGGGCGGGACGCGGCCGCCGACGAGGCCCGCAAGATTGACGGCAAGGCCTCCGGGTGGGCCTATAGGCTGCCTGCCTATAAGGGTCAGCAATTCATGACGAGCCTGGAAAGCCTGCTCAAACCCAAGGACGCGCCCGCGAAATGAGCGCCGAGGCCGGAACGCTCGCGGGCGCCGATGCCGTGCCACTGTTCCTGCGCGATCTCTGGTACATGGTGGGTTTCGCGCGCGATCTCGCGCCCGGCGATCTCAAGCGCCACATCCTGCTCGGCGAGCCGGTGCTGATCGGCCGCATGAAGGACGGCGCGCTCTTCGCGCTTCGCGACATTTGCCCGCATCGCGGCGTGCCGCTCTCGGCCGGGCGCACCATGGACGATGCCACGGTCGAATGCCCCTATCACGGCTGGCGCTTCAAACCCGATGGCGTGTGCGCGGCGATCCCGTCGCTGGTCGAGGGACAGGATATCGACCCTGCGAAAATCCGCGTGCGTGCCTATCCGGCGCGCGAGCAGGACGGGCTGATCTGGATCTTCATGCCGTCGAAGGACGGCAACCAGCCGAAATCCGAACCGCCGAAAGTGGGCTTGCCCGATGCCAAGCCCCGCTGGAGCATCAGCCAGACCTTTGCCTGCGCCATCGATCACGCGGTCATCGGATTGATGGACCCGGCGCATGCGCCTTACGTGCATGGCCGCTGGTGGTGGCGCGTCAAGCCGCGCGTAAAGGAAAAGCACTACGCGCCCTTGCCCACCGGCTTCGTGATGACGCGCCATCAGCCGAGCAAGGCGGCCTACAAACTGCTCGGCGACGTGACGACCGAGATCACGTTCGAGCTTCCCGGCATACGCTTCGAAAATATCCGGGGGACAATCGCCGGGCGGACCGTGGACGTCGTCGGGCTCACCACCTGCACGCCTATCGATGCCGAGACGACGCGGGTGACGCAGGCGTTCTACTGGCCGTGGTGGATGGGCATCATGAAGCCGTTTTTCTGGGCATTCGGCCGCACCTTCCTCTCCGACGACCGGAAAATGGTGGAACTTCAGCGCGAGGGGCTTAAATTCAATCCGTCCCTGATGCTAATTCAGGACTCCGACGTGCCCGCGATGTGGTACCACCGGCTCAAGAAGGCCTGGGCCGAGTCGACCGCGACCGGCGCGCCCTTCGTGAACCCGGTGCGGGAGAGAACGCTCCGATGGCGCAGTTGAGAGAACAGATTGGGTAATGGCCCTCCCGGCACCGGCGAGGGCCTTTTTATAAGAGTGGGTCATGGCGAAGCGTAGCGACATTCACACGGTCCTCATCATCGGCGCGGGGCCTATCGTTATCGGCCAGGCCTGCGAGTTCGACTATTCCGGGGCTCAGGCCTGCAAGGCGCTTAAGGCCGAGGGCTATCGCGTGGTGCTGGTCAATTCCAACCCCGCCACGATCATGACCGATCCGGGGCTGGCCGATGCCACCTATATCGAGCCCATCACGCCGGAATTCGTGGAAAAGATCATTGCGCGCGAGCGGCCCAACGTGCCGGCGGGAAAAGTTTTTGCGCTGCTTCCCACCATGGGCGGGCAGACGGCGCTCAACACGGCGTTGTCGCTCAGAAAGCGCGGCGTGCTCGAAAAATACGATATCGAACTCATCGGCGCCTCCGCCGAGGCCATCGACAAGGCCGAGGACCGCGAACTCTTCCGCGTCGCCATGATGAAGATCGGGCTCGACGTGCCGCGAGGGCAAACGCTGAAAGGTTATCTGCGCCACAAGAAGGACGAGCACGGCAATTTCCAGTACGATCCCGAGAACAATCCGGTGATGGAGCTTTCGCCGGAAGCCTTCGCCCATGCGCTGCAGGCGCTGGAGGAAGTGGGCTTGCCCGCCGTGATCCGGCCCTCCTTCACGCTGGGCGGCACGGGCGGCGGCATCGCCTATAACCGCGAGGAATTCTTCGAGATCGTGGAGAACGGCCTCGACGCCTCGCCCACCAACGAGGTGCTGATCGAGGAATCGGTTCTCGGCTGGAAGGAATTCGAGATGGAGGTCGTGCGCGACCGCGCCGACAACGCCATCATCATCTGCTCCATCGAGAATGTGGATGCGATGGGCGTGCACACCGGCGATTCCATCACGGTGGCGCCGGCGCTGACGCTGACCGACAAGGAATATCAGCGCATGCGCACGGCTTCGATCGCGGTGCTGCGCGAGATCGGGGTGGAGACCGGCGGATCGAATGTGCAGTTCGCGGTGAACCCGGCGGATGGGCGCATGGTCATCATCGAGATGAACCCGCGCGTGTCGCGGTCCTCGGCGCTGGCCTCGAAGGCGACCGGCTTTCCCATCGCCAAGATCGCGGCGAAACTCGCCGTCGGCTACACGCTCGACGAATTGACGAACGACATCACCAAAGTCACGCCCGCGTCGTTCGAACCCACCATCGATTACGTGGTGACGAAGATCCCGCGATTTGCTTTCGAGAAATTCCCCGGCGCGCGAGCCGTGCTCACCACTTCCATGAAATCGGTGGGCGAAGCCATGGCGATCGGGCGCACCTTTGCGGAATCGGTGCAGAAGGCGCTGCGTTCGCTGGAGACGGGCCTGACCGGCTTCGACGAGATCGAACTGGCGGACGATGTGAATTCCATCCGCGCGGCACTCGCGGCGCAGACGCCGGATCGTTTGCGCATCGCGGCCCAGGCGATGCGTCAAGGATTTCCACTGGAGGATGTCGCGGCGATCACCAAATACGATCCGTGGTTCCTGAATGAGATCGCAGGCATTCTCGCCGCCGAATCCGAAATCCGGGCGAATGGATTGCCGAAAGATGCCGATGGCATGCGCCGCCTCAAAGCCATGGGCTTTTCGGATGCGCGGCTGGCAAAACTCTCCAATCAAAAAGAAAAAGACGTGCGCGCGGCGCGGAGCGCGCTCGATGTGCGGCCGGTGTTCAAGCGCATCGACACCTGCGCGGCCGAATTCGCCGCACTCACGCCCTATATGTATTCGACCTATGAATCGCCCATCGGCGGGCGCGTGGAATGCGAAGCCGATCCGAGCGCGAAGAAGAAGATCGTCATCCTCGGCGGCGGGCCGAACCGCATCGGACAGGGCATCGAATTCGACTATTGCTGCTGCCATGCGGCATTCACGCTTTCGGAGCGCGGATTCGAGACCATCATGGTCAATTGCAATCCCGAAACGGTCTCGACCGATTACGACACCTCCGACCGGCTCTATTTCGAACCGCTGACGGCGGAGGACGTGCTCGAAATCGTGGCGGTAGAGCAATCGAAGGGAACGCTCGCCGGCGTGATCGTGCAGTTCGGCGGACAGACGCCGCTGAAACTGGCCAATATGCTGGTCGATGCGGGCGTTCCCATTCTCGGCACCAGCGCCGATGCCATCGATCTCGCCGAAGACCGCAAACGCTTCCAGATTCTGCTCAATGAACTCCACCTGAAGCAGCCGCGCAACGCCACCGCCATGACGGCGGAGGAAACCGTCGCGGCCGCGGCGGAGATCGGCTATCCCGTGATCCTGCGCCCGTCTTACGTGCTCGGCGGGCGCGGCATGGTGGTCGTGCCGGACGAACCCACGCTCAAATCCACCGTGCAATCGGGCGAGCTTTTCCGCATCTCCGGCGACAATCCCGTGCTGATCGACGCCTTCCTGCATCACGCCACCGAAATCGACGTCGATGCGATCTGCGATTCCAATGGCGATGTCTTCATCGCGGGCATCATGGAGCATATCGAGGAAGCGGGCGTGCATTCCGGCGATTCCGCTTGCGCAATTCCGCCCCATTCGCTCGCGAAGGAAACCATCACCGAACTCGAATGCCAGACCATTGCGCTGGCGCGCGCGCTCGAAGTGCGCGGGCTGATGAATGTGCAATATGCCGTGCAAGACGGTGAAATATATGTGCTGGAAGTGAATCCGCGCGCCAGCCGCACCGTGCCTTTCGTCGCCAAGGCCATCGGCATTCCGGTCGCGGCCATCGCCGCGCGCGTGATGGCGGGCGAAGCGCTTTCGTCGTTCGATCTCACGCCGTCGCAGCACAAGCACGTCGCGGTCAAGGAAGCGGTGCTGCCCTTCGCGCGCTTTCCCGGCGTCGATACGATCCTCGGGCCCGAAATGCGCTCGACCGGCGAAGTCATGGGGCTGGACGAGAATTTCGGCCGCGCCTTCGCCAAGAGCCAGATCGGCGCGGGGCTGAAACTTCCGCTCAGCGGCACCGCCTTCGTCTCCGTCAAAGACGCCGACAAGGGCTTCGCGCTCGCGCCGGTGAAATCGCTCATCGACATGGGCTTCGAGGTGATCGCCACGCGCGGCACCGCGCGTTTCTTCGAGGAGAACGGTCTCAAGGTCAAACTCGTCAACAAGGTGCTCGAAGGCCGCCCCCATATCGTCGACGCGCTGAAGAACGGCGATGTGCAGCTCGTCTTCAACACCACCGAGGGCGCGCAGGCGCTGGGCGACTCGCTTTCCATCCGGCGCACGGCGCTGCAGATGAAAGTCCCCTATTACACCACCATGGCGGGGGCGGCCGCGGTCACGCAGGCAATTGCCGCACTCCGTGCCGGTTCTCTTGAAGTCACACCGCTGCAGTCATACAGTTGACACAGCACGCAGCCTGCGAGGGATTGAAAAGTCCAGGCTTTACAAGGTCTTAAGGTACAGAACCCATCCTTGCCTATCCGGTTCGGCGCGAAGGCCCGCCGGAGGGAGAGGGTTTTGCCCCTGTTGGGATTTGAAGGATTATGGAACGCATTCCGATGACGGCGGAGGGTTACAAGGCCCTCGAAGACGAGATCAATCACCTGAAGACGGTCGAGCGTCCGAGCGTGATCAAGATGATCGCCGAAGCGCGCGCCCATGGCGATCTTTCCGAGAACGCGGAATATCACGCAGCCAAGGAGCGCCAGGGCTTCATCGAAGGCCGCGTCATGGAGCTTGAGGACAAGCTCGGCCGCGCCGATGTCATCGATGTCTCCAAGCTCTCGGGCTCGACCGTGAAATTCGGCGCCACCGTCACGCTGGTCGATGAGGATACCGACGAGCGGCGCAAATATCAGATCGTCGGCGATCTCGAAGCCGATGCGAAGAAGGGCCGCATTTCGATTTCCTCTCCCATCGCGCGCGCGCTGATCGGCAAGGGCAAGGGCGACACGGTCGAAGTCGCCGCCCCCGGCGGAGCGCGGAGTTACGAGATTCTCAAAGTCGAGTTTGTTTAGACACCTTCGTCTCCAATAACCCTTCGTCATGGCCCGGTTCCGAGCTTTTTCGCGAGGAATCCGGGCCATCCATTTTTTTCAAATGAGAAAATTGGATCGCCCGCATGAAGCGGGCGATGACGGATTGGGGTTGCGAGCAGCAACAAAAACACTCCGTCATGGCCCGGTCCGAGGCGATAGCCGAGGACTTCCGGGCCATCCATTTTTTCATAACGAAATTAGATCACCCGGATCGCTCGCAAAAAAGCTCGCGACCGGGTGATGACGGAATGTGGGTTATTGGTCAGACGCGTGCTCAGCCAGCCATTTTTCCATTTCTTCGGTTGTCATCATTTTGGGATACCAGTCTGCGGCCAAATCCTTCCAATCGGGGTTATTGGTGCGGATCAAATTGATTTTCCACGTCCGCGGCCATTTCTTGATCCGCTTTTCGCGGTGAATCGCGGCGCCCGCCGTCGCGTGTTCCTCGTAATAGACCAGCATTTTCAGTCCGTATTTCTTCGAGAAGCCGTCGACCAGGCCTTCGCGGTGCTGGTAATTGCGCAGCATAATCTCGTTCGTCATGCCGGCATACAATGTGCCCCACGGCTTGTTCGTGATGATGTAAACGAAAAAACGACGCTCTTTCTTCACGGCCGCCGCGCAATGCTCGCGCCGATCTGCGCCACCTCGGTAAACGCGCCGCCGGGCGAGAGGCGCGCCAGTTCCGCGCGCAGATCATCCTCGAAGGCGGCGCGGCGCGCCCCCAGCTTTTCCGGCGAGGTGGCGGACAACGACAGTGCGCGCCCGATGATCTCGTCGATCGAAAGCGGGTTGCGCACGAAGATGCTCGTCTCCTCGACCTGCGAAAACGGCGAATCGAGCAGCAGCGACTCATGGCTGCGATATTCGGGGTCGCGCCGCCGCTTGCGCCATTGGCTGTATTCGGCGCCGTAGCGCGAGCCGATCTCGCGCACCGCCTCGCGCCATTTGTTTTCCACCGTATCGGGATGGTGATCGGTGAAGATCGCCACCGCCCCGTCGCGCACCACGATTTGGTCGAGAATCTCGAGCGTCTCCTTCCGGTCCATCCAGTGGAACGAGCGGCCCATCGCCACGAGCTTGAAGCGGCCCGAGCCTTCGTGCAGGTCGAAGGACGAACCCTGCCGGAAATCGACCACGACGGCTGCCTCGCGCGCGGCCTCGCGCGCCGCGGCCAGCATGTCGGGCTCCGGATCCATGCCCCGCACCCGCATCTGGGCCTTGGCGAAGGGAATCGCCAGAAGCCCCGGCCCGCAGCCGAGATCGAGCACCGCATCGCCCCATTGCAGGCCCGCGCGCTCGATCACCCGCTCGATCAACAGATCGGGATAGCCCAGCCGGTAGCGGGCGTAATAGGGCACGGTGGTGCGGAACAGGCGGGGCTCGAAGCGCGATTCGTCCATGTGGCGGCTTTGCATGGCTAACTCTGGCACTATACTAGACGACGGTACCGAAAGCGGGAAAGCGTGAATGGCAACCGTCGCACTTGTCGATGACGACAAGAATATACTGACCTCGGTCAGCATGCTCCTGGAGCAGGAGGGTTACCACGTCCGCACCTTTTCGGACGGCGCCGCCGCCCTGACCGCGCTTTCCGCGAGCCCGCCCGATCTCGCCATCCTCGACATCAAGATGCCGCGCATGGACGGGCTCGAATTGCTGCGCCGCCTGCGCCAGAACGCCGATCTGCCTGTCATCTTTTTAACCTCCAAGGACGAAGAGATCGACGAGCTGATGGGGCTGAACGCCGGCGCCGACGATTACATCCGCAAACCCTTTTCCCAGCGCCTTCTCCTGGAGCGGGTGAAGGCGGTGCTGCGCCGCGCCGAAGGCAACAAGGCGGGGGCGCCCGCCGGCGAGCCCAAGAAGGAGGCGCTGGTGCGCGGCAAGCTCGCGCTCGACCCGCAGCGCCACGAATGCACCTGGGACTCCAGGCCCGTCCGCCTCACTGTGACCGAATTTCTCATCCTACAATGCCTCGCCCAGCGGCCCGGCTTCGTGAAGAGCCGCGACAATCTGATGGACGCGGCCTATGACGACCAGGTCTATGTCGACGACCGGACCATCGACAGCCACATCAAACGGCTTCGCAAGAAATTCAAAGCCGTCGACGACAGCTTCGACGCCATCGAAACGCTCTATGGCGTGGGCTACCGCTATCGCGAGGCGTGAGCCGGGCGTGCGCGGAAAAAAACGCTTCTCGGCGCTGACGCGGCGGATCATCTTCTTCAACGGCATCGGTTTGCTCATTCTGATCGGGGGCGTGATCCTGGTGCAATCGAGCCGCGTGGGGCTGGTGGACGAGCGCCTCACCGGCATCAAGCAGCAGGCGCTGATCGTGGCGAACACGCTCGCCGAATACACCACCGACGAGGAAAGCCGGCGCGTCAAGATCGCCGAAGCCGGGCCGCTCTTGCGCCAGCTCATCGCGCCGACCGCATTGCGCGCGCGGCTCTACGGCACCGACGGCAAGCTCGAGATCGACACGCGCAATCTGCTGGCGCGCAACGTCGTGCAGACGATGGAATTGCCGCCGCTCGATTTCTGGAGCCGCATGCGCACGGCCTGGGACCGTTTCTACGACGGCGTGATGGGCGTGCGCCCGTTCGAGAAGCTCCAGCCCTATGTCGAAGCGGGCAAGGACGGGCGCGTCTATTCCGAAGTCGACGCGGCACTTTCCGGCGACACCGCCACCGCCGAGCGCGTCGACGAACAGAACAAGCTCGTGCTTTCCGTCGCCACGCCCGTGCAGCGCTTCAAGGCGATCTACGGCGTGCTCATGGTCTCCACCGAAAGCGGCGACATCGACGACATCCTGCGCGAGGAACGCGCGACCTTGATGGAGGTGTTTCTGGTCGGCTTCATCGTAATGGTGCTGTCGTCGCTTTATCTGGCGGGCTTCATCGCGCGCCCCGTTCGCAAGCTTGCCGAAGCGGCGGACAGCGTGCGCAGCAGGCGGGCGGGCCGCGAAACGATTCCGCTGATGGTGGAGCGCAGCGACGAGATCGGCGATCTCTCCGAAAGCCTCGCCGACATGACGCGCGCGCTTTACGACCGCATCGACACGATCGAAAGCTTCGCCGCCGATGTGGCGCATGAATTGAAGAATCCGCTCACCTCCCTGCAACATGCCGTCGAAATGCTCACCCGCGCCAAGGACGACGACGCACGGCTGCGCCTGATGGAGATCGTGCGCAACGACGTGAAGCGCATCGACCGCCTGATCACCGACATCTCCGACGCTTCGCGCCTCGATGCCGAGCTCAGCCGCGAAAGCGGCGTTCCCGTCGATCTCGCGCATCTGCTCGAAACCATCGTCGAAGTCTACCGGCTCACCGGATTGCCGCGCGGCGTTTCGATTGCGCTCGCGCTCGATCTGCCGCCAAACGCCATCGTCATCGGGCGCGACGAGCGCATCGGCCAGATCTTCCGCAACCTCATCGACAATGCGATCTCCTTCAGCCCCGAAAACGGCACCGTGACCATCGCGGCGCGCGCCTCCGGCAGCACCGCGCGCATCCATGTCGAGGACGAAGGCCCCGGCATTCCGCCGGAAAATCTGGAAAGCGTGTTCAAGCGCTTCTATACCGAGCGCCCCGCCGATCAGGGCTTCGGCAAGAATTCCGGCCTCGGCCTTTCGATCGCGCGCCAGATCGCCGAAGGCATCGGCGGGCGCATCTGGGCGGAGAACCGCAGCGACAGAAGCGGTGCGCTGTTCGTCGTCGAGTTGCCGCTGGTGAGAGGGACGTGATGTTTCCACAAATATATCTGTCATGGCCCGCAAATGCGGGCCACCCAGGTGATAGCAGACGCACATCTTGGAAATTGCGCTCTGTTTCATTTTCGAAATCTGAACGGCGTCAACTGGGCGGCCCGCATCCCGCCTACGCTAAAGCTTCGGCGGGTCAGGAGATTCACATTGTCCGCCGGAGCCTTGGCGAAGGCGGATCGCGGGCCGTGACAATGTAAAATAATGGTCAACATCCACGCATCCTGCGTCCTTCTATCCCGCGCGGGCGAGGCGTTCGGCGCGCCGCGCGACGCAGGAATCCTGCTTCTGGGCGAAAGCGGCGCGGGAAAATCCGATCTCGCGCTCCGGTTGATTGCGAGAGGCGCAGAGCTCGTCGCCGACGACCGCGTGGAACTTTCGGCCGAGGACGGCGGGCTCGTCGCGCGCGCGGCCAAGAATCTCGCAGGGCTCATCGAGATCAGGAATGTCGGCATCGTCGCCCTGGCCTACGCGCCGCAAGCCCGCGTCGCGCTCGCGGCCCTTCTCGGCAGCGCCGAAAATTTGCCGCGCCTGCCCGAGCATGAACGATATCGTCCGCCGCCCGGCATCGCGCTTTCCGAAAATGCGCGCCCGCCCCTGATACGGATTTCCGCGTTCGAGCCCTCCGCCGCGGCCAAAATCGCAGCCGCCGCCGCGGCTTTCGCACATGCACTTTTCCGTGAGAGCGCGGGTCTAAATTAAGGCTTTCCTCGGCCTCCAAGATTGATATGGTTCGCCCCCTTACAACATATGTTCGGGACATGATCGGCATCGTTATCGTTACCCACGGCCGGCTGGCGCAGGAAATGATCTCCGCGATGGAGCACATGGTGGGACCTCAAACCCATCTGCGCGCGGTCTGCATCGGACCCGAAGACGACATCGAACGCCGGCAGCGCGAGATCGCCGCCGCCGCCCATTCCGTCGACATGGGAAACGGCGTCGTCATCGTCACCGACATGTATGGCGGCACGCCCTGCAACCTCGCGCTGACGCTGCTCGAGCGCGGCAGAATCGAGGTGCTGGCCGGCGCGAACCTGCCGAGCCTCATCAAGCTCGTCGACGTGCGCGCCAAGCTGCCGCTCGACCAGGCCGTCAAAGAGGCCATCGAATCGGGACGCAAATATATGCGCGCCGGCTCGGCGGATCTGCACGGGGCCTGACGTGAGCGAGGGGGAGCGCCGTCACGCGGTCGCCACCATCACCAACAAGCGCGGGCTTCACGCGCGCGCCTCCGCCAAGATCGTCGAGGCCGCCGCCCGCTTCAAATCGCACATCACCGTGACGAAAGACGGCCAGAGCGTGGATGCGCGCTCCATCATGGGCCTCATGATGCTGGCGGCGGGTCCGAACTGCAAAATCGAGATCGAGGCGCAAGGCCCCGACGCCGAGGAAGCGATGACGGCGATCCTGGCGCTGGTCGAGGCGAAATTCGGCGAGGACTGAATGCGATTCTGCGGCCCGTTTCGGACAGAGTCCGGGCGGGGATCATTTTCGCCCTTTTTGAAAAGGTAGACACAGCAACTCCCGCCCCGGCGTTTCGGCCGGACGTCTCAAGACGCACAAATCGGGATTTAACGCAGATGGCGATCGGACCGTGACGGTTCAAGGGTGCGCGGAAAATTTATTTTCGCGCGCAGCCTCAGATCACCCGGATGCCGAACTCGCTTCGCAGCTCGCCGAGGCTGCGCGACTGGAAAGAGTCCGGCGGCTGCCACGGCCATTTCTTCTTCATACGGAAGGCTTCGACCACGGCGCGGCCCATGCGCGGCAAGGCTTTCAGCATGCCCCACAGGAATCCGCCGAGCCCCACGTCCTTCAGGATCTTCTGTGCCTGCGGATCGGCGCCGAGATAGAGCGCATATTTCGCCGGCCCCACATCGCAGGAGAGCATGGTGCGCGTATCGGCCATGGCTTCGTCGGCGAGCGTGGTATCGAGCCCGAAAATGACGTGGCACATGTCATGGCTCTTGAAGAGCGCGGCGCTGGCGGGCGGCAGATCGGCGGGCCGGGCGATGATGCCCTCGTTCGCCGCGTAATATTCGGCGAGCCCCTCGGCCAGCGTCAGCGGACAGTCCTGCTCGCGATAGCGCAGGCCATGTGCGGTCGCATCCATGCCCCAAATATACGCCTCAAAGTACGGATTTCCAGGATTTCCCGGTAAATTCCGAGCCAATCAGATAAAGACATGCAGATTTCTTTATATGTTTCTTGCCGCCGCCGGAGCGCCCTGCTATATCGGCGCGCCCGCGAACAGGAGCCCCGCATGCAAGATCACGCCATCAAGGACATCGCGCTCGCCGAATGGGGCCGCAAGGAAATCGCCATCGCCGAGACCGAGATGCCGGGGCTTATGTCAACGCGGGCCGAATTTGGCCCGCGGCAGCCCTTGTCCGGCGCGCGCATCGCCGGGTCCTTGCACATGACGATCCAGACGGCGGTGTTGATCGAGACGCTGAAGACGCTGGGCGCCGATGTGCGCTGGGCGTCGTGCAACATCTATTCGACGCAGGATCACGCCGCCGCCGCGATCGCCGCCACCGGCACGCCGGTCTTCGCCGTGAAGGGCGAGAGCCTCAGCGATTATTGGGATTACACGCACCGCATCTTCGAATGGGCCGATGGCGGCACGGCCAACATGATCCTCGACGATGGCGGCGACGCGACGTTGCTCGTGCATCTGGGGCTTCGCGCCGAGCGCGGCGACACCGCCTTTCTCGACAAGGCGGAGAACGAGGAAGAGGAAGTCCTTTTCGCTGCGATCAAAAAACGGCTGAAGGAGAGGCCCGGCTATTACGAGCGGCTCGCGAAGAGCATTCGCGGCGTGACCGAAGAAACCACCACCGGCGTTCACCGGCTCTATCAGATGGAGAAGGAAGGAAAGCTGCTCTTTCCCGCCATCAATGTGAACGACAGCGTGACCAAATCGAAATTCGACAATCTTTACGGCTGCCGCGAATCGCTGGTGGACGGAATCCGCCGCGGCACCGATGTGATGATGGCGGGCAAAGTCGCCATGGTCGCGGGCTTCGGCGATGTGGGCAAAGGCTCGGCCGCGTCGCTGCGCAATGCCGGATGCCGCGTGATGGTGAGCGAGATCGATCCCATCTGCGCGCTGCAGGCGGCGATGGAGGGCTACGAAGTCGTGACCATGGACGACGCCGCGCCGCGCGCCGACATTTTCGTCACCGCCACCGGCAATGTCGATGTCATCACCATCGATCACATGCGCGCGATGAAGGACCGCGCCATCGTGGCAAATATCGGCCATTTCGATTCCGAGATTCAGGTGGCAAGCTTGCGCAATTACAAATGGTCGAACGTGAAGCCGCAGGTCGACGAGATCGAATTCCCGGACGGCAAGAAGATCATTCTTCTGTCCGAGGGCCGCCTCGTGAATCTCGGCAATGCCATGGGCCATCCGAGCTTCGTGATGAGCGCAAGCTTCACCAACCAGACGCTGGCGCAGATCGAGCTCTTCAAGAACCAGGGCAAATACGGGAAGAAGGTCTATACGCTGCCCAAAGAGCTCGACGAAAAAGTCGCGCGGCTGCATCTCGCCAAGATCGGTGTGAAATTGACGGAGATGACGAAGAAGCAGTCCGATTATATCGGCGTGCCGGTGGCCGGCCCGTTCAAGCCCGATCAGTATCGCTACTGACGATCGATCGTATTGCCGGCGCTGCGCCAAATGATCCCGCCACCGTCATCACACGGTCGCGCGCGCGCGATCCGGGTGATCCAATTTTCGTACGGAAAAATGGATCGCCCGGACCCTCCGCAAAAAAGCTCCGGGCCGGGCGATGACGGAGTGCAGACTGGAAAAGATTGGAGCCGGAAATTTCGGCGCGCGGCTGGCTGCGCGCCTTGCGCGTGATGCTCCGTGCACCGAATTCGCAAGCCCTTGATCCGACTCCGCGATTGGACGCGACTCGATTTAACGCGCGACATCTGGTGGCGCGGCCAACATTTCGTCATTTACGAATTCTTAACCGCAACCGCTGGCCGGACTCACCCGTTCTCCGTATCATGTTGATTCCAATGTGATTCGCCGCATTGGCGGGGGACGGCCGGGAATGAGCCCCGCGTGGGGACAAATGAAGAGCCGTGGGATTCGGGGAGGTGCGCTCGCTCTGGCGGCGGCGCTTGTCCCCCTGCCCGCTCAGGCCGCGGACGCAAGCGGGGTGATCGGCGCGGGCGTGGCGGCGGGGGCGGTGGCGCTGGCGATCGGCGCAGGCCTGTGGGCGCTCGCCGAACAGCGCACGGCCCATGCGTTGCGCCGTCATCTGCGCGGCTTGAACGCGCGGGCCAAAGCGGCATCGGGCGCGCGCGATGCGCTGCTCGCGGCGGGGCGCGAGGCGCTGTGCGTCTGGGGCCGCGACGGCTCGCCCGCCCATTCCTATGGCGGCGGCGAGGCGTTGCTCGACTCGCTGCTTGCAGGCCCCGACGCGACAACCGTTTCCGAAGCCATCGATGCGCTCTCCGACCGCGGCGTGGCGTTCGCCCTCAGCGCCCGCGACAAGGACGGCACGATCCTGCATTTGCGCGGACGCGCGGTGGGCTCGATGGCCGCGGTGTGGTTCGCGCCCGAAAGCGAAGCGGGCGCGCAATCGCCGGAGCTCGCCAATATTCTCGATGCGCTTCCCATTCCCGTCTGGCTGCGTGACAGGACGCTGGCGCTCGTCTGGGGCAACCGCGCCTTCCTGAATTCCGTCGGCGCACCCGATGTGGAGGTGGCGGCGGCCACGCAATTGTCGCTCGACAAGTCCGAGCGCGATCTCGCGAGCGCCGCGCGCGCCGAAGGCCACGCCATGGAAGCCAAGCGCTTCGCCGTGGTCGGAGGCCACAGGCGCGCGCTCGCCTTCACCCATGTGCCGCTCGACGATACGGGCATCGTGGGCGCGGCCATCGACGTGACGGCGGTTTCCAATGCCGAAGCGCGGCTGCAGCAGCATATCGATGCCCATGCCGATACGCTCGACAAGCTCGCAACGGCCGTCGCCATTTTCGGGCGCGATCAGAAGCTCAGTTTCTACAATCGCGCCTTCGCGCGGCTCTGGTGCCTTGCCGAAACCTGGCTCGATGCCCATCCCGCCGACGGCGAAATCCTCGACCGTTTGCGCGAGGCGCGCCGGTTGCCGGAGCAGCGCGATTACCAGGCGTGGAAACGCGCGCGCCTGTCGCTCTACGAACAATCCGGCGAATATCTGCCGGAGGAGCTCTGGCATGTGCCCGGCGGCAAGACCTTGCGCGTGGTGGCGCAGCCGCATCCCTTCGGCGGGCTTACATATCTCTATGAGGACGTGACCGAGAAGCTCGCGCTCGAAAGCTCCTACAACACGCTCATCAAGGTGCAGTCGGCGACGCTCGACACGCTGCAGGAAGGTGTCGCCGTGTTCGGTCCGGACGGCAAGCTCAAGCTGCACAACGCGGCCTTCGCGCGCATCTGGGAGCTGGAACCGGCGAGCCTCGAAGGCGAGCCGCATATCCAGCGCATCGCCGAGATGTGCAGCGCGCGATTTGGCGTGGCGCCTGAATGGCAGCGGCTGGTGGCGGGGATTTCCTCGGGCGCCGAGCGCAGGCGCGACTGGGGCGAGATGGAGCGCAGCGACAAGACGATCCTGTCGCTGTCGCTGGCACCGCTCCCCGATGGCGCCACGCTCGTGACCTTCGCCGACGTCACCGACCGCTTCCGCATCGAAAGCGCGCTGCGCGATCGCAACGAGGCGCTCGAAGCCGCCGACCGCCTCAAATCCGATTTCATCCATCATGCGTCGTTTTTGTTCCGCGATCCGCTGAATGCGGTGCACGGCTTCGCCGATCTGCTCGCTTCGGGCAGCGCAGGCGCGCTCAACGAGCGCCAGCAGGAATATGTCGAGGACATCCTCACGGCCTCCAACAAGCTTGCGGAGGTGACGAGCGACATCCTCGATCTCGCGATGATCGATTCCGGCGCCATGCGGCTCGAGCTTGCGCGCGTCGATCTCTTCGAGCTCTTGTCGCGCGCCGCCGCCTCGCTCAAGCGCCATGCCGAAAGCCTCGACATCGCGTTTACGCTCGATTGCGCACCCGATATCGGGATCGTGATCCTCGATCAGCGGCGCGTGCGCCAGATCGTGTTCAATCTTCTCTCCAATGCCTTCAAATATACCCCGCGCGGCGGCGCCATCGCGCTGGGCGCGCGCATCACCGGCGACGACGTGCAGATCTACGTCTCCGACACCGGCCCCGGCATCGCGCCCGAAGTGAAGGCCAATGTGTTCGAGCACTTCGCGGCCAAGGGGCGGAGCGGCCAGCGCGCGGGCGCCGGCCTCGGGCTCGCGCTCGTCAACCGCTTCATCGAGCTGCATGACGGCTGGGTGGAGATCGACAGCTCCATCGAGCGCGGCACGACCGTGCGCTGCCATTTGCCGCGGCGCTATCACGACGGCGCTCCGGCCGGCGAAACCAAGGTGGCGTAGGCCGCGGGCGTGCTATAAAGGCGGCGCAGTCCACGGTTTTCGGTCATGTCCATTCTCGATCTCGACGCCATCCGCGCTTCGGAAGTTCACCACGCGCCTTACGATTACATGATGGGCAAAGGCGCGATCCGGCCCGAGGCTGTGGCGGCGTTGCGCGAAGATTTTCCCGACATCAAGGCGACGGGTTTTCATCCGCTGGAGCAGATGGAGGTGAAAGGCGCGTTTGCCGAACTCATCCGCGAGATCGAAAGCCCGCAATTCACGGCGGCGGTTTCGGACACTTTGGGCGTGGATCTGCGGCCATACCCGACGCTCATCACCGTGCGCAAGGTATCGGCGGCGCATGAGGGGCGCATCCATTGCGATTCCGAAAGCAAGATCGCGACGCTGCTGATCTATCTGAACGAAGGCTGGCTATCGCCCGACGGCCGTTTCCGCGTGCTGAAGAGCAACAAGAGCTTCGACGATTACGTGGTGGAAGTGAGCCCGGAACTCGGTAGCGTCGTCGCCTTCCGCCGCGCCGATCATTCCTGGCATGGACACACGCCCTTCGTCGGCGAGCGCCGCGTGGTGCAGATCGCATGGGTGCGCAGCCAGGACGACATCGACCGCAAGAAGAAGCGGCACGGGATGTCGAGTTTCTTCAAGAAGATTTTAGGCCGCGAGAAGGCGGAGGCGATGTGAGTGAAAGCAAACTGACCCTCTTCTTATCCATAGCATCAGTTATTGCCGCTGTTGCTTCCGCGATATCTGCGTATTTCGTTTGGCGCCTCACAAACGAACAAACCGAGGTTGCTATTCGTAATCAGTTGCCAATTTTCCAATATAGTATGGTTTCAGCTTCTCAAGGTGCCGCGGTTCCAAGCGAAATAAGAATTGATGTTACGGACGAGGGAATGGCACCAGCAAAGATTGCAAGCTTTGCCATTGCGTGGATCGCAGCAAAGACTCCGCCAAGCACTCCCGACTGGTCAAACAAACGACTCAGTCTATTCAGGCCCGAGAAATTAATAGTGGAGAGGAGCGGTAAATCCGTTTCGAGCGTGTTTCCGATAAAATTGTCCGGACAAGAATTGGCGGCGATTGGGGACAGAGGCGCGTCATTATGGGTTTATGGCTATTTCTGCTATCGTGAATATTACAATCCACTTATTGGAAAGCAGCAACGCTTGCTCCTGCACAAAGCGTGCGAGCAGGACAACGGCACATACGATGACGAATTGAAGGAATACCCAGTAGCTAAACGCTTTGATCCAGCCACTAACGCATTTGTAGATGATCCCGCGTTCGCAGAATCACACGCATATATCGTGAAGTAGTGCGGTCTTATTGCACAGCAACGCGCGACTAAGAGTTGGTTCTTCGGCGTCCAGACATCACCTGGGCCGCGAGAAAGCGGAGATGAGGTAGCATCCGCGTTGTGATCCCCGGCCGAGCATTGCGTTTGCAATGCGAGGGGAAGGGGACCCAGGTCGTTCAGCGAACACGATTTTCAAAATTAAAACACAAGTTCGTCATGGCCGCCCTCGTGGCGGCCATCCATAACCTCCGTCAAGAATCGTGTTTATGGGTGGCCGGGACAAGCCCGGCCATGACGAAGTTTGATTGTTGAAACTGTAAATTCGAGCACCGCGCTCACCGAACCACCTGGGTCGCCCATACGCTGTCGCTATGGGCTCCCTCGCGCTACGCGCTCGCCGGGGATGACAGCCAGTTTATTCGAGCGTTTGCGTTCAATGCTGGCTCTTCGGCATGCGCACCACGAGCCCGTCGAGCTCCGGCGTCACCTTGATCTGGCAGGAGAGCCGCGAATTGGGTTCGAGCTCCTGCGCGAAATCGAGCATGGTTTCCTCCATGTCCTCCTTCGGCGGGATCTTCTCCACCCAGGCCGGATCGACATAGACGTGACAGGTCGCACACGCGCAGGCGCCGCCGCAATCGGCATCGATGCCGGGGATCAGGTTCTTCACCGCGCCCTCCATCACCGACCAGCCCTGGGGCACGTCGACTTCATGCTCTTTGCTGTTGTGCTCGATATATTTGATCTTGGGCATTCGCTTACGCGGCTCCGATGGTTTTCATGGGGATGGATGTGTCGGCGAGTTTTTCCGGCGAGACGATGGCGCCATCGCCGATCAGCTTGCGCCCGACGATATATTCGGGCGCGGCGTTGACGGCTTCCACCGCCGCGACCGCGCCGGCGCGCAAATGGAACACGGCGAATTTGCGGCTCGCCGGATCGCCTCTCAGCACCAATTGATCGCCGGGCCAGGCGAGCCCCGCGATCTGCAATTTGAGGTCGTATTGATCGGACCAGAACCACGGCACCTCGCGATAGGGCGTGGGCTTTCCGGCCATGGCGAGGGCGGCATGCTTCGCCTGATCGATGGCGTTCTGCACGCATTCGAGGCGGATGGGATTGCCGTCGCGCGCGGTGTGGCGCGTGCAATCGCCGGCCGCGAAGATCGAAGGGTCGGTGATGCTCCTGCAATTGAGATCGACGACGATGCCGTCGTCGCAGGCCAGCCCCGCGGCTTGCGCGAGCTCGACATTGGGCACGATGCCGATGCCGACAAGCGCGATGTCGGCGGCAAATCGCGTGCCGTCGGCGACGACGGCTTCGAGCTTGCCAGCGCCTTCGAACGCCTTGACCGACATGGTCATGTGGAATTTCACGCCGGCTTCGGAATGCACACGGGCGTAGAAATCCGAGAGCGGCCGCGAGACGGCGCGCGCCATGACGCGGTCGAGCGCCTCGATCACGCTGACTTCGAGCCCGGCCTTCGCCGCGACGGCCGCCACTTCCAATCCGATGTAACCGCCGCCAACGACCACCAGCTTCCTGCCGGGCAGGAATGCGGGGCGCAAGCGATCGACGTCGGCGATGCTGCGCAGATAATGCACGCCGGGAAGATCGGCGCCCGGCACTTTGATCTTGCGCACGCGCGAACCCGTGGCGAGCAGGAGCTTGTCGTAAGGGAGCGCGCGGCCATCGGCGAGCGCGACAATCTTCTTCGCGCGGTCGATGGCGGCGGCGGCGATGCCTGTCAGCACTTCGCATTTCGCTTCGCTGTAGAAAGCCTCGGGCTTGAGGAACAGCCGTTCGCGCTCGAATTTGCCCTGCAGATAGGCCTTGGACAGCGGCGGCCGCTGATAGGGCAAGAACGGCTCGTCGCCCACGAGCGCGAGCGCGCCGTCGAAGCCTTCGGCCCTGAGCGTGGCGATGGCCTGCGCGCCCGCCTGCCCCGCTCCGATAATGACGATCCGTTCCATACGCCTGCCCGTTCGGCCCGGCGCGCTGGCTAGCATGTCCGGCCCGCCTCCCGCTACGGCCTCGTTGAGGGGGCCGCTGCTTCAGGCTAAAAGCTTGAGGATGAAGACGAAAAGGGCTGGGTTCTCGAAGGAGTTGCGGCTTTCGGGCGCTTCCGCCACGGAAGCCTTGGGCGCGCGGATCGCGAGCGGGCTGGGGCCGGGCGTGGGCGTGGCGCTGGAAGGCGATCTCGGCGCCGGCAAGACGACGCTCGCCCGCGCCATCCTGGGCGCGCTGGGGGTTGCGGGCGCGGTGCCGAGCCCCACCTTCACGCTGGTGCAATGCTATGAAACCGCCAAATTTCCGGTGCGTCATTACGATCTCTACCGGATCGAACGCGAAGCGGAGCTGGATGAATTGGGTCTCGATGAAGCCCTGGACGAAGGGGCGGTTCTGATCGAATGGCCGGAGCGCGCGGGCGCGCGTCTGCCGGAGGATGTTTTGCGGGTGAAGCTTTCGATCCTGCAAGGCGATGCGCGCATCGCCGTGGTTTCGGGGCCCGCGCATTGGGCGAAGATATTCGAGAGTGCGCATGCGCAGTGAAGCGATGAATCAATTCCTGCGCGAAGCGGGATGGGGTGAAGCGGCGAAGGAGCCGCTGGCGGGCGATGCTTCGACGCGCCGCTATGTCCGACTGCGCCGCGGCGGCGAGACGGCGCTGTTGATGGACCAGCCGCAGGATGCCGAAACCCCGGCAGCTCCCGCCCACGCCAGCGCCGAGGAACGCCGCGCGCTCGGCTATAACGCGGTGGCGCGGCTTGCCGGCGCCGATTGCGAGCGTTTCATCGCGGCCTCCGAATTCCTGCGCAGGAAAGGCCTGAGCGCGCCGGAGATTTATGCGGCGCATGCGGCGGAGGGTTTCGTGCTGATCGAGGATTTCGGCGACACGCTTTATTCCGATGTTCTGGCGCGCGGCGAAGACGAGCATGCACTCTACGCGAACGCCATCGATGCGCTCGCCAAGCTGCATGAGGCGCAAGCCCCGGCGAGCCTGCCGCGCGGCAAGCCGCTCTTCGCCTATGACGAAACAGCACTTCTGGCCGAGACCGATCTGATGACCGACTGGTTCGTGCCGCTCGCGCTGGGGCGCAAAGCACGCCCCGACGAAATCGCGGAGCATCGCGCCCTCTGGCAGGGTGCGCTCGAACCCGTGCTCGATGCGGCGCCGGTTTTCGTGCATCGCGATTATCATGCGCAGAATTTGCTCTGGCTGGGCGGGCGCGAGGGCGCAGCCCGCGTCGGGCTGATCGATTTCCAGGACGCGGTGGCGGGCACCAGAAGCTACGACCTGATCTCGCTGCTCGAAGACGCGCGGCGCGACGTTTCGCCCGAACTCGCCGAAACGATGACGCGGCGCTATCTCGCCGCCGTCGACGCGGACGAGGAATCCCATCGCGCCGAAATGGCGGTGATGGCGGCGCAGCGCAACGCCAAGATCGCGGGCATTTTCGCGCGGCTTTACTTGCGCGATTCCAAGCCGCGTTATCTTTCCTATTTGCCGCGCGTGTGGGGCTATCTCAACCGCGACCTCGCCCATCCCGCGCTCTCATCGCTCAGAACGTGGTACGACAAGACGATCCCCCTCGAACGCCGCGGCAATCCGCAAATGGGAGAAACGGTGTGACGGGTCCGACGCGCGCGATGGTGATGGCGGCGGGGCTCGGCACGCGCATGCGCCCGCTCACCAACAACCGGCCGAAGCCGCTGGTCGTCGTGCATGGCAAGGCGCTGATCGATCACGCCATCGACCGCCTCGTGGCGGCGGGCGTCACCATGATCGTCGTCAATGTGCATTATCACGCCGACCAGCTGAAGGCGCATCTCGCCAAGCGCAAGGATGTCGAGATCCGCATCTCCGACGAGAGCGATCAGCTGATGGATTCCGGCGGCGGCATCGCGCGCGCGATGCATCATTTCGAGGGCGAGCCCTTCTTCACCCACAATTCGGATTCGGTGTGGGTCGAAGGCACCGGCCACGCGCTCGACAAATTGAAGGCGCGGTGGAATCCGCAAGCGATGGACGCGCTGATGCTGCTTGCGCCCACCGTGACCTCGCTCTGCTACGAAGGCCGCGGCGATTTCAACATGAGCGCGGACGGGCGGCTTTCGCGCGTCGGCGAACAGAAGGTCGCGCCCTTCGTGTGGACGGGCGTCCAGATCGTGCATCCGCGCCTGTTCGAAGGGCAGAGAAGCGCCAAATTCTCCATCAATCCGCTCTGGGATCGCGCGATCGCCAAGGGCCGGCTGCTGGGCTTACGCCTCGAAGGCGTGTGGATGCATATCGACCGGCCCGATGCGGTGCGGGAAGCCGAGGACTTCCTCGCCGATCTCGCGCCGGCTTGAACCATGGCGAACGTCTTCACCATTCCGGCGGGCGCGCCCTTCGCCGATACGCTCGTGCGCGGATTGCTGGCCCGCATCGATGCGCGCGATCCGATGGCGTTGTCGCGCGCAAGCATCTATCTGCCGACGCGGCGCGGCGCGCGCACGCTGTCGGAAAACTTCGCGCGCGCGATGGGCGGGGCGGCGCTTCTGCCCGACATCCATGCGCTCGGCGAACTCGACGAAGACGAATTCCTGCTCGATCCATCTGCGGAAAACCTTGATCTGCTTCCAAAGATCAAGCCGATACGCGAGCGAATGCTCCTGGCGCGATTGGTTCTGCGCTGGGATCGTGCGCGCGGCGGCAGCTTGAACTTCGCGCAAAGCGCGGCACTTGCCCGCGGCCTTTCGACGTTTTTCAACGAAGTCGAAACGCAAGGCGCGGATCTTTCCAAACTGCAGGACCTTGCACCCGCCGCGCTGGCCGGGCATTGGGCCGAAGTAAAAGAATTCCTTGCCATATTGCACGAATGGTGGCCGGGCGTTCTCGCCGATGAAAAGGCGATGAGCCCGGCCGCTCATCGCAACGCTTCACTCGCCGCGCTGGCGCGACGCTTCGAAAGCAATCCTCCGCAAGAGCCCGTGATTGCCGCGGGCTCGACCGGCAGCATTCCCGCGACCGCGCAATTGCTGCGCGTGATCGCCCAATTGCCGCAAGGCGCGGTGATATTGCCCGGGCTCGACCGCGAACTCGACGAGAAGAGCTGGGCCGAGCTCGATCCCGGCCATCCGCAATTCGGCATGAAGCAATTGCTCGGCGTGATCGGCGCGGCGCGCAGCGACGTGCGCGACTGGCACGATGCGCCCGCGATGCGCGCGCGCGAAACGCTTCTGCGCGAAGCCTTGCGGCCCGCGCCGACGACCGATGCCTGGCGCGCGCTCGCCGAACATGGAGGCGGCGCCATCGCGGCCGGGATCGAGGGGCTTTCCGTCGTCGAAGCGGCCCATCCGGGCGAAGAAGCCGCGGCCATCGCGCTCATGCTGCGCGAAACGCTGGAGACGAAGGACAAGACCGCAGCCCTCGTGACACCCGACCGCAATCTGGCGCGGCGCGTGGCGGCGGAACTCGGGCGCTGGAACATTTCGATCGACGATTCCGCGGGCCGCCCGCTTTCGCACACCCCGCCCGGCACGTTCCTCAACTTGCTGGCGGAGGCGGCGGAAGCGGAATTCGCGCCCGTGCCGCTGCTTGCGCTCCTGAAACATCCGCTTGCTGCCGGCGCCATGAGTGCGGGCGATTTCCGCGCGCGCGTGCGCGAGCTCGACCGCTTCGTGCTGCGCGGCGTGCGCCCCGATCCCGGATTGAACGGCATCGCGAATGCGATTCCGCAAGCGAACGAGGCGCTTTCGGCATGGTTCGCGCGCGTGGCCGCGTTCCTGAAACCGCTGGAAGACATCGCGAACGCCAAAGCGCTTGCGCTCAACGATGCGATTGCCGCGCACATCGAGGTGGCGGAAGGATTGTCCGCGACCGATGCGGAGCCGGGCCCCGCGCGGCTTTATCACGGGCCCGCGGGCGAAGCCGCGGCCGGGCTGATCGCCGAATTCTCGGAAGGCTCCGCCGATATTCCGCTCGCCGATTTCAAATCCTATGCGGCGCTTTTTGCCTCGCTGGCGCAGGAGCGCGCGGTGCGCCCCGCTTTCGGCAAACATCCGCGGCTTTCCATATTGGGGCCGCTCGAAGCGCGGATGCAGAGTTTCGATCTCGTGGTGCTCGGCGGCTTGAACGAAGGCACATGGCCGCCCGCCGCCCCTGCCGATGCGTGGCTGTCGCGCCCGATGCGCAAGACGCTCGGTCTCGAACAGCCGGAACGGCGCATCGGATTGGCGGCGCATGACTTCGCGACGCTGGCGGCGGGCCCGCGCGTCATCCTCACGCGCGCCTTGAAGGAAGAAGGTTCGCCCGCGGTCGCCTCGCGCTGGCTGCAGCGCATCGCGCAATTGTGCAAGGGGCTCGGCGCGCGCCTCGATGCGCATGCGCCTTATGCCGCCTATGCGGCGGCGCTCGATGCGGCGGAAGGACCTGCGAAGCCCGTGGCGCGGCCCGCGCCGCGCCCGCCCGTGTCCGCGCGTCCGCGCAAACTCCCCGTCACCGATATCGAACTCTGGGTGCGCGATCCTTACGCGATCTATGCCAAGCGCATTCTCGATCTCAGGCCGCTCGATGCGCTCGACGCCGAAATCGGGCCGCTCGAACGCGGCAGCGCGATCCACAAGGCGCTGGAGAATTTCGTGCGCGCCCATCCCGATGCGCTGCCCGAAAACGCCGAAGCGGAATTGATTGCGCAAGCGGAAAGGATCTTCCGCGCGCAGAACACGCCGGCGTCGGTTTTGGCGCTGTGGATGCCGAGATTCGAACGTGCAGCGCCCGCCTTCCTCGCCATCGAACGGCGCAGGCGCGCTTTGATCGCGCGCTCGCATCTCGAAGCGCGCGGCACGCGGACATTCGCGGGCCCCGCGGGCGAATTCCTGCTTTACGGCTATGCCGACCGCATCGACGAACTGAAATCTGGCGGCGCCGCGATCGTCGATTACAAGACCGGCAAGCCGCCGAGCATCAAGCAGGTGGAGATTCTTCTGGCGTCGCAACTGCCGCTCGAAGGCGCGATCCTTTTGGAGGGAGGATTTGAAGGCATAGGCGCGCTCGAGCCGAAAGATCTTCTTTATATTCATTTCGCGGGCAAGAAATCGCCCGTGGAAGAGCAACACACCAAGATCGACGCCGAAACGCTGTCGCGCAAGGTGGCGGAAACACTTGCGCAATGGATCGCGCGCTTCGACGACGAAGCGACCGGTTATCCCGCGCGCGACAAAATCGAACGCGCGCGCGAGCATGGCGATTACGATCATCTGGCACGCGTGCGCGAATGGTCGCTGACCGGCTGGGAGGACGGCGAATGAGCGCGCTCGAAGCCGCCCATCCGCGCCGCTCGGCCTGGGTCTCGGCCAATGCGGGCTCGGGAAAGACCTGGACGCTCGCCAATCGCGTGGCGCGATTGCTGCTCGATGGGGCGGCGCCCGAGCGCATCCTCTGTCTGACCTACACGAAATCGGCCGCCGCCGAGATGCAGGGCCGCCTGTTCGATCAGCTCGGATCCTGGGCGATGCTGGCGGATACGGAATTGGCGCTGCGCATCCGCGCGATCGGCGGCGAGGCGGACGATCTTCCGCGTGCGCGGCGGCTTTTCGCGCTCGCGCTCGAAACGCCGGGCGGCTTGAAGATCCAGACCATTCATTCCTTCTGCCAATATCTGCTGACGCGTTTTCCGCTGGAGGCCGGTGTCGCGCCCGGATTTCGCGTGCTCGACGATCAGACGGCGCGCGAGCTGGCGCGCGCGGCGCGCGGCCGTGTGCTGGAACTGGCCGGTTCGCATGAAGGGCCGCTCCGCGAAGCCGTCGCCCGTCTCGTGACGCAAACGAGCGAAGGCCGGTTGCAGCAGGTGTTCGATGCCGTGCTGGGCAGCGACCGGCGCAAGCTGGAGCGGTTCTTCGCGAGCCTCGACGGCGATCTGGCAGGCGCCGCGCGCCGGGCGCATGGCGCGGGCGACGGCGATACGGTTGAAAGCATCGCATCGGAATTCCGCGCCGGGATTTCCGGCGGCGAGATCCGCGCGATGATCGATTGGTTGTCCGGCGGCGGCAAGACGGACGCGAAATATGCCGATATGCTCGCGGAATTTCTCGCCTGCGACGCGGCGCCCGACGCATTCGCGATCCTGCGCGAGATATTCCTCAAGACCGACGGCGAAGCGCGCGACAAGCTCGCGAGCAAGAAACTCGAAGATGCGAACCCGGCGCTCTTCGCGCGATTGGTTTCCGTCGGAGCGGATTATGTGGACGCCGACGAGCGTATGCGCGCGGCGACTGCCGCCTCGCTCGCGGAAGCGGCGCTGATATTGGCCGATGCGGTGCGCAAAATCTTTGCGGAGGAAAAACGCTTGCGCGGCGTGCTCGATTACGACGATCTGATCGCGAGCACGCTGGCGTTGCTCGAGGGCGGCGACGCGGCGGCCTGGGTGCTCTACAAGCTCGACGGCGGGCTCGATCACATCCTGATCGACGAGGCGCAGGACACGAGCCCCGAGCAATGGGAGATCGTGCGCGCGCTGACGGGAGAATTCTTCTCCGGCGAAGGCGCGCGCGACGCATCCCGCAAGCCGCGCACGATCTTCGCGGTGGGCGACGAGAAGCAATCGATCTTCAGTTTCCAGGGCGCCGATCCCGTGCAGTTCGACATCAACCGCAGGCATTTCGAAACCTTCGCGAAGAACGGCGGCGGGGAATTCGTGGGCGTCGAGCTTGCGACCTCACGCCGCTCGGCGCCGGAGATCCTCGCATTCGTCGACGAAGTGTTCGCCGATGAATCCGCGCGCGAGGGATTGACCTCGGCGGGCGCGGCCGTCGCGCACAAGGCGCATCGCGAAACCGCGAAAGGCCGCGTCGAATTCTGGCCCGCGATCAAACCGGCCGAGCGGGCGGAGCGGGACTGGTGGCGCCCCGTCGATGTGGCGTCGCAATCGAGCCCCGTCCGGCTGCTGGCGCAGCGCATCGCGGCGAACATCAAGAATTGGACGGACGGGAAAACGCGCCTTCCCGGCCATGACGCGCCCATCCGGCCCGGCGACATCATGATCCTGATGCCGAGGCGCGAGCCTTTCGCGAGCGAGATCATCCGGCAATTGAAGGAGCACGGCGTTCCGGTGGCGGGCGCCGATCGCATCAAGCTGCCCGAGCAGATCGCGGTGATGGATCTGATCGCGCTCGGCCGTTTCGCGCTTCTGGCGGAAGACGATCTCAATCTGGCGGCGCTGTTGCGCTCGCCTTTGATCGGTATGAGCGAAGAGGAATTGTTTTCGCTTTGCGTGGGCCGCAAGGGATCGCTGTGGCGGGAATTGGTCGCGCGGCGGGAGGAATTCGCGCTTGCCCATGAATTCCTGAGCGAGATGCTGGCGCGCGCCGATTTCACCGCGCCCCATGAATTCTATGCCCATGCGCTCGCGGCGCGCGGCATGAAGAAGCGGCTGCTTCAGCGGCTCGGGCCGGAGGCCGAGGACTCGATCGACGAGTTCCTCTCGCTCGCGCTTTCCTATGAAGCGCTCAACAGCCCGTCGCTGGAAGGTTTCCTGCACTGGATCGAGCGCGGCGAAGCCGAGATCAAGCGCGACATGGAACGCGGGCGCGACGAAGTGCGCGTGATGACGGTGCATGGCGCCAAGGGGCTCGAAGCCGATATCGTCATCCTGCCCGACACCACGACGCTGCCGGACGCGCCGGGCAAGCGCGGCGCGCTTCTCCATACGGAGAACGGCGTCGTCTTTCCGGCGAGCGAGGCGAAAGCGCCGCGCGCGGTGACGGCGGCGAAGGCGGCGGCCGAAGCCGAAGCCATGCGTGAGCGCCGCCGGCTTCTGTATGTGGCGCTGACGCGGGCGAAAGACCGGCTTTATATTTGCGGTTTCGAAAACAAGAAGGGCGTCAGCGAAGGAAGCTGGTACGAGCTTACCCAGCGTGCCGCGCAGTCGCTCGGCGTTCCCGTTCGGCATGGCGATGAAACCCATCATGTGTTCGGCGAGGCGGATATGGAGAAGCTCGCGCAAGCCGCCCTGCCCTTCGCCGGGCGCACAGCCCTTCCCGATTGGGCGCGCACGCCGCCGAAATCCGAGCGCGCGGCCACGCGCATCATCCGCCCGTCGGATGCGCTCGACGAACCTTCGGTGTTTTCGCCGCTGGGTGCCAAAGGCGAAGCGCGCTTCCGGCGCGGGCTTCTGGTGCATGCCATGCTGGCACGGCTACCGGATATACCGCGCACGGAACGGCGCGAAAGAGCGCTCGCATTTCTTCAATCGCGAAAGGTCGAGGCGAGCGAAGCGGAGTCGCTCGCCGATCATACGCTCGCCGTCATCGATCATCCGGATTTCGCGCAAGCCTTCGCGCCGGGCTCGCATGCCGAAGTGCCGGTCTTCGCCGATCTGCCGGAACTGGGACGCATCATCGGGCGCATCGACCGCCTCGCGGTGACGGACGGGCGCGTGCTCGCCGTCGATTTCAAGACCAACCGCCCGCCGCCTGCCAGCATCGAGGAGGTTCCGAAGATATATATTGCCCAGATGGCGCTTTATCGTGCGGCGCTGGCGAGGATATTTCCGGGCCGGCGAATCGCGGCCGCGCTGGTGTGGACCGAGGGCCCCAACCTCATGGAGCTGCCCGAGGCGCTTCTGGAGGCGGAAATCGGGCGTATCCGCGCACGCCTTGACCATGACGAGGGGCGTTCCTAGATTCCATCGGCTGGTCACCAATTTCCCAAGGATTTGCCGATGTCCGCTCCGCTCAAGGTTTCCGACGCCTCCTTCCAGGCCGATGTGCTCAATTCCAAGAAGCCGGTCGTGCTGGATTTCTGGGCGGAATGGTGCGGGCCCTGCCGCATGATCGCGCCGGCGCTGGAGGAACTGGCCGGCGAGCTCGGCGACAAGGTCACCATCGCCAAGATCAATATCGACGAGAACCCGGGCATTCCCACGAAATACGGCGTGCGCGGCGTGCCCACGCTGATGATCTTCAGCCAGGGCCAGGTGGCGGCGACCAAGGTCGGCGCGCTGCCGAAGTCCAAGATCAAGGAATGGATCGAAGCCTCGATTTGATCCCGAGTGTCATGGCCCGCGATCCGCCTTCGCCAAGGCTCCGGCGGACAATGTGAATCTCGTGACCCGCCGAAGCTTTAGCGTAGGCGGGATGCGGGCCACCCAGTTCCCGCTTCTCGGATCGTGCAGAATTCAACTGGGCGGCCCGCACTAGGCGGGCCGTGACAATTTTATTTGGGGTGGAATCGCGTCAGCTATTTTCCGCCAGCACTTTCCCTGCCAGATAGAGCGAGCCGCAGATCAATATGCGCGGGCTTCCTTCGTTGGGCCGCGCCCGCGACCAGGCGGAAATCTGCATCATCGCATCTTCGAGATCGTCGGCGGGGCTGGCCTCGAGGCCCGCTTCGCGCGCCGCATCGTAAAGCTCGCCCGCGCCGCGGCTCGCCTCTTCGCCCGGAATGGTGACGGTGACGGCGTGGCGCGCCAGGCCCGCGAAGGGCGCGAAGAATCCGGCGGCGTCCTTCGTCTTCAGCATGCCGGTGATGAGGTAAAGGGGCTTGGAGCTCTTCTCCTCGAAATCGGCCATGGCGCTGGCGATGGCATGGGCGGCATGGGGATTGTGCCCGCCATCGAGCCAGATCTCCGCACCCTTGGGCGCGAGCTCGACGAGGATGCCGCGCGTCAGGCGCTGCAGGCGCGCGGGCCATTCGGCGCGGGTGATGCCGTCCTCGATGGCGCGCTCGCGGCCCCAATTCTGGCGCGCATGGCGCAGCGCCGCGATTGCCGTTGCCGCATTCTCGATCTGATGGGCGCCGGGCAAACGCGGGCTCGGCAGATCGAGCAGGCCTTCGTCATCCTGATAGACCATGCGGCCATGTTCGCCATGGGCGAAGAAATCCTGGCCATAGGCGAAAACCGGCGCGCCCAGCGAATCCGCCGTACGCAGGATCACATCGCGCGCCTGATCTGCTTGCGGGCCCACGATCACGGGAATGCCGGGCTTGATGATGCCGGCTTTCTCGGCGGCGATGCCGGGAAGTTCGTGGCCCAAAAATTCCTGATGATCGAAGCTGACCGGCGTGATGACGCTGATTGCGGGCGTCACCACATTGGTGGCGTCGAGCCTGCCGCCCAGCCCCACTTCCAGCACCAAGGCGTCCGCCTTGTGGCGCGCGAAAGCGAGAAACGCCGCGGCGGTGGTGATCTCGAAGAAGGTGATGGGAAGATTTTTGTTCGCGCGCTCGCATTCGTCGAGCACGGCGGCGAGCTCGTCTTCGGAGATCAGCGTTCCGGCAAGGCGGATGCGCTCGTGGAAGCGCACGAGATGGGGCGAAGTATAGACATGCACCTTCAGCCCTTGCGCCTCCAGCATGGCGCGCGAATAGGCGCAGACCGAGCCTTTGCCGTTGGTGCCCGCGACATGGATGATCGGCGGCAGATGCCGCTCGGGATGGCCGAGGGCTGCGAGCAGCCGCTCGATGCGGTCCAGAACGAGATCGATGCGTTTGGGATGAAGCGCGAGAAGCCGGTTGAGGATGGCGTCGCTGCTCGCGGCAGCCAGGCTCATGATGCGGCCTTGACGATGGGGGGATTGGGCTTCGTCGGATTGGCGCTGACGATGGCGGGCGCCTGGCGCATGCGCGGCCGCGGTTTCTTGAGCATCAGATGCACGACGCGCGACAGCGTGGCGCGCAGATCGTGGCGGTGCACGACCATGTCCACCATGCCGTGATCGAGCAGATATTCGGCGCGCTGGAAACCTTCGGGCAGGCGCTCGCGAATGGTTTGCTCGATGACGCGCTGGCCCGCAAAGCCGATGAGCGCGCCGGGCTCGGCGATCTGGATGTCGCCCAGCATCGCATAAGACGCGCTGACGCCGCCGGTCGTCGGATCGGTGAGCACGACGATGTAAGGCAGTTTCGCCTCGCGCAGCATGTCGACGCCGATGGTGACGCGCGGCATCTGCATCAGCGACAGGATTCCTTCCTGCATGCGCGCGCCGCCGGACGACGAGAAGAGAATGAACGGGCGGCGCTCGGCGACGGCGGCCTGCATCGCCTGCACCAGCGCCTCGCCCACGCCCATGCCGAGCGAGCCGCCGAGGAAATCGAAGGGCTGGACGGCAACCATCACATTCATGCCGTCGAGCGTGCCGCGCGCGGCGGAGAGCGCTTCGTTGCGCCCGGTTTTGTGCCTGGCGTCTTTCAGCCGGTCCGTATAGCGGCGCTCGTCGCGGAAATGCAGCGGATCGGCCGGCACCTCGGGCTGCGGAAGTTCCTCATAGACGCCCGCATCGAAGATCGCCGCGAAGCGCTCGGCCGGGCCGATGCGCATGTGATGGCCGCATTGCGGGCAAACATTCTGCGCCGCCTCGAGATCGCGGTGGAAGATCATCTCGCCGCAGGACGGACATTTCTTCCAGAGATTCTCCGGCGTTTCGGCCGCGCGGCCCGCCATCAGGCTTTTGATCCGCGGGCGGACGAAATTGGCGATCCAGTTCATGGCGTCATCCTAGCACGGTTCAGGCCCGCGCCGCATGCACGGATTGTGCGAGCGCTGTGCAAAATTTGAGCACGTTCTGCGCGAGTTCTGCGCGCGAGGCGCCGTTTTTTAAGCCTTCGGCAATCTGTGTGACAATGGCCGAGCCCACGACCGCGCCATCGGCGAAGCGCGCGATTTGGGCGGCCTGTTCGGGGGTCTTGATACCGAATCCGACGGCGACCGGTAAGTGCGCCTTCGCTTTGATGCGCGCGACCGCTTGCTCGACTTCGCCTTGCGCGAAATCTTTCGTGCCGGTGACGCCCGTGATCGAGACATAATATAAGAAGCCGCCCGCGCCGCTGGCGATGGTTTTGAGGCGATTGTCGTCGGTCGTGGGCGTGGCGAGTCGCACGATATCGAGGCCGTGCGCATTGGCCGGCGCGCGCAGGACCTGATCTTCCTCGGGCGGCAGATCGACGGTGATGAGGCCGTCGACGCCCGCCGCCGCGGCATCCTTGGCGAATCGCGCGGTGCCATAGGCGTGGATGGGATTGTAATAGCCCATCAACACGACCGGCGTTTTCGAATCCGATTTGCGGAAGCGCTTCACCATCTCCAGCAGCCTTGGCACGCTCATGCCCGCTTCAAGTGCGCGCAGCGATGACGCCTGGACCGCGGGGCCATCCGCCATCGGATCGGAGAACGGAACGCCGAGTTCGATGAGGTCCGCGCCGGCCGCGGGAAGTTCCTGCAATATTTCGAACGAGGTTTCGAGATCGGGATCGCCCGCCGTGATGAACGGCACGAAAGCCGCGCGGTTGGCGGATTTCAGTTCGGCGAAACGGGACTCGATTCTGCTCATAGCAAACACTCTCCCTCTCCCCCGCCGGGGGAGAGGGCAGGGGTGAGGGGGTGGTTCGACTGGTGTATGTGGCTCGCCGCTCGCGAAAATCGGCAAACACGGCGCGCGCGGAGAGGCCCCCTCACCCTGACCCTCTCCCCCAAAGGGGGAGAGGGAATTTTCTTTGTAATCATCATATCACTTCGCCCAACGCAGCCGCCGCCGTGAACACATCCTTGTCGCCGCGGCCCGAAAGCGCGACCACGATGATCTGATCCTTGCGCAGCTGCGGCGCCACGCGCATCACATGAGCAATGGCGTGCGAAGGTTCGAGCGCGGGGATGATGCCTTCGAGTTTGCTGAGCAGCTGAAATGCCTGCAAAGCATCCTTATCGGTGGCCGAGAAATATTTCACGCGGCCCGAATCCTTGAGCCAGGAATGCTCCGGCCCGACGCCGGGATAATCGAGACCGGCGGACACCGAATGGGCTTCCTGCACCTGCCCGTCGCGATCCTGAAGCAGATAAGACCGCGCGCCATGCAGCACGCCGGGCGTGCCTTTGGTGAGCGTGGCGGCGTGATGGGCGGTTTCCACGCCCTCGCCCGCCGCTTCGACGCCATGGATTTCGACTTCGGTGTCGTCGAGGAAGGGATGGAACATGCCGATGGCGTTCGAGCCGCCGCCGACGCACGCCACAATGAGATCGGGCAGGCGCTTTTCCGCATCCAAAATCTGCGCCCGCGTTTCATTGCCGATCACGATCTGGAAATCGCGCACCATGGCGGGATAGGGATGCGGGCCTGCCGCCGAACCGATGATGTAGAACGTGTCGTGCACATTGGCGACCCAATCGCGCAAGGCTTCGTTCATGGCGTCCTTGAGTGTTTTCGAACCGGAGGTCACGCTGCGCACTTCCGCGCCGAGCAGCTTCATGCGGAACACGTTCGGCTTCTGGCGCTCGATATCGACGGCACCCATATAGACGACGCACGGCAAGCCGAAGCGCGCCGCCACCGTCGCCGTCGCCACGCCATGTTGCCCTGCGCCGGTCTCCGCGATGATGCGCGTCTTGCCCATGCGGCGCGCGAGCAGAATTTGCCCGAGGCAATTGTTGATCTTGTGCGCGCCGGTGTGATTGAGGTCTTCGCGCTTGAGATAAATCTTCGCGCCGCCGAGATGCTGCGTAAGGCGCTCGGCAAAATAAAGCGGATTGGGGCGGCCGACATAATGTTTGAGCAACCCGTTCAATTCGGCGTGGAAAGCGGGATCGCTTTTCGCCGCCTCGTAAGCCTTCTCCAGATCGAGCACGAGTGGCATCAGCGTTTCGGCCACGAAACGCCCGCCATAGGCGCCGAAATGGCCCGCGATATCGGGCCCGGTGCGGAAGGAATTGGGCGGCAGGGTCATGATGTTTCCGCCTCATATTGGGCGGCGCGCGCGGCCGTGACGAAGGCGCGGATTTTTTCCGGAGCTTTCACGCCGGGCGCACTTTCGACGCCCGAGGAAACATCCACGCCGGGCGCACGGCTGGTGCGGATGGCGCGCGCGACATTTTCCGCGTGCAATCCGCCAGCCAGCAACCATGGCCGCGTGAAATTGCGGCTCAGCAGGATCTGCCAGTCGAAGGCCGCGCCGTGTCCGCCTTGGCGGTTCGCGTTGGCCGGCGCTTTGGCATCGAAGAGCAGCATGTCGGCGACTTGCTCGTAAGCGGCTACGGCGGCGAGATCGCCCGCCTCCGCAACGGCAAGGGCCTTGATGACATCGACGCGGAAGCGCGTGCGAAGGCTTGCGACGCGCTCGGGCGATTCCTGGCCGTGAAGCTGCAGCATGTCGGCTTGGGCCGCGCGCATCGCGCCTGCAATTTCCTCGTCGGATGCATCGGCCAAGAGCGCGACGATACGCGTGCGTCCGCGCATGCGGGCGGCGAGCGCTGCGGCCTGATCGTGGCTCACCTTGCGCGGGCTTGCCGGGTGGAAATTGAGGCCGCAGAAATCCGCGCCCGCGGAAAGCGCCGCGTCGGCGGCGTCGGGCGAATTGATTCCGCAGATTTTGACCAGAACGGACATGGGGCGCCGCTTATCGCGCGCGCCTCCGGGCAAATCAAGCAAACCCGGGCGGGGCCGTTTTGCTTCTATTTTCCCCCAATTTCGTCATGGCCGCCCCTGTGGCGGCCATCCATAACCGCCTTTCCAGACGGAGTGTATGGGTGGCCGGGACAAGCCCGGCCATGACGACTGTCTAATATTTTGTTTTTCAAGCCATTTCTACGGAGGCGATCTCGTCGGCGATGGCCTTGGCCGCGGCCCGCGGGTCGGCGGCGGCGGTGATCGGCCGGCCGATGACGAGGATATCGGAGCCCGCCTTCAGCGCATCGGCCGGCGTATGGACCCGGCGCTGGTCGGCAAGGGCCGCACCCGCGGGCCTGATGCCCGGCGTGACGATGAGGAACCCGGCGCCGCAGGCCCGGCGCACCGCCGCGATCTCGCGCGGCGAACACACGATGCCGTCGAGGCCCGAGACCTTGGCGAGTTCGGCAAGGCGCACGACCTGATCGGCGAGCGGGCCTTTTTGTCCGATCGGTTCGAGATCGCCGTCGTCCATGCTGGTGAGCACGGTGACGCCGATAATCTTCGGGCGCGGATTGATCTGCGAGGCCGCATCGAGCGCGGCCTTCATCATCGCCGCGCCGCCCGAAGCATGGACGTTGAAGATCGCCACACCCAGTTTCGAAATCTCGCGCGCGGCGCCCGCGACCGTATTGGGGATGTCGTGGAATTTGGTATCGGCGAAAACCGGCAATCCCATCTTGACGATCTTCTCGACGCCGAAGGGTCCTTGCGCGGTCAGGAATTCGAGCCCCACCTTGAAACCGCCGACATGCGCTTTCACGGCATTCGCGATTTCGAGCGCCGCCACCAGATCGGGCGTGTCGAGCGCGACGAAGACGGGGTTTCGAGTCATCGGGGAGGCGGTTTAGGCCCGCGCCTGCGCCAGGGCAAGAGGCCGCGGCCGGGTCTGGAGGACGCTTTGGCGCCGCGTGTCCACAGCGCCACGATCCAGCCGAACAGGATACCCGCCCCGAACACCGCAAAGAGCAGCAGGAACAGCGGCATGTTCGCCGACAGCGCCGGATTGTCCCGCGCGAAAGGATCGAGGCTCACCAGCACGATCTCGCGATTGGCGACAGCCACGACCACCGCGGCAACCGCCACGGGAATCCCGATCGCATAGGTGGAGAGCCTCACGGGCTCGAATGCGAGCCGCCGTTCAGCTTTTCGCGCAACTCCTTGCCGGTGCGGAAGAAGGGCGCGCGCTTTTCATCGACGGAGACGGGCTCGCCCGTGCGCGGATTGCGGCCCTGGCGCGCAGGGCGCACCTTCACGGAAAACGCGCCGAAGCCGCGCAATTCCACGCGATGACCTTCCGCCAAAGCCTTGGTGATCTGATCGAGCACGGTGGTCACGATACGCTCGACATCGCGATGATATAAATGGGGATAGCGCTGCGCCAAACGCGCCACCAGTTCCGATTTGATCATCTCTTCCCCCGCACGCCGAATGCCCTAAGACCCTTCGACAGGCTAACTTAACCTTGTCAGGACTCTTGCGGGCCGTCAACTGATATCGACCGAAGTCCCTGAATAGACAGTGCTTTTCGAATAGATGGCGCGCGGCTGCCACGCCTCGCTTCGGTTGCCCGATTCTTGGGCAGATGGCCCTTAACCAGCAGGCCAAGAAGTGGGCGCGCGAAAGGCGCGGTGTCCCATATCATGACAGCCTCATTCGGAGACGGAGAGATGCGCCTCATCGCGCTATTGGCAATCGCGGGCCTCGTCGCGGGGTGCGACGGGCCAGGCACCCACGAAAGCGCGCAGGCACCGGCCCCGCCGCCCGTCCACTACGCCGCCGCGCCTCCTCCCGCCCAGCCGGTGGCGAGCGCCACTCCCACGACGCACCGCCGCCATTCCGCGCATGGCGATTCGCAGCGTCCGGACAGCGCATACGCCGACGAAGACTCGCCATCCTATGTCAGCGAATCACGCAGCTATGACGAAGACGAGTCGGAGCCGGAAAGCCCGGCGCCGCAAGGCGATCATTACTGGGTCGACGGTTATAGGCGCGTGCATTATGCCGAAGCGCCGGTCAGGCGCGTCGAAGACACGCGAGCGCGCCGCGATCCCTGGCATGCGTATAAGAGCAAGTGCGAGGACAAAGAGCGCGAGTGATACTCCCCCTCCGCTTGCGGGAGGGGGCGGTTCCTCTTATTCCTCTTCCTTCGTCTCGTCCTTGCCTTTGCGGCGGCGAAGCGCTGCGCCCAGGATATCGCCCAGCGAGGCGCCGGAATCCGACGAGCCGTATTGCGCGACGGCTTCCTTCTCCTCGGTGATCTCGCGCGCCTTGATCGAAAGGCCGATCTTGCGGCTGGTCTTGTCGACGCTCGTTACCATCGCATCGATCTTGTCGCCGACGCCGAAGCGCTCGGGGCGCTGCTCGGCGCGGTCGCGCGAAAGATCGGCTCTGCGGATGAAGCTCTTCGCGCCGCCTTCGAGGCTGACCTCGATGCCGCCGTCGTTCACTTCGGTGACGGTGACGGTGACGACCGAGCCCTTCTTGAGCGGACCGGCCTTTTCCATCGGATCGCCGGAGAGCTGCTTGATGCCGAGGCTGATGCGCTCTTTCTCCACATCCACGTCGAGCACCTTGGCCTTGACCGTGTCGCCCTTCTTGTAGTCCGCGACGGCCTGATCGCCCGGCTTGTCCCACGACAGATCGGAGAGATGCACCATGCCGTCGATATCGCCGGAAAGGCCGACGAAAAGTCCGAACTCGGTGATCGACTTGATCTCGCCTTCGATGACGGTTCCCTGCGGATGGCTCGCCGCGAACGCCGCCCACGGATTTTCCTGCGTCTGCTTGAGGCCGAGCGAAATGCGCCGCTTGTTGGAATCGACTTCGAGGACCTGCACTTCCACCTCGGCGCCGGGGGCCACGATCTTCGAGGGCGCGACGTTCTTCTTCACCCAGCTCATTTCGCTGACATGCACGAGGCCTTCGACGCCCGGCTCCAGCTCCACGAAGGCGCCGTAATCGGTGACGTTGGTGACCTTGCCCTTGAAGCGCGCGCCGGGCGGATATTTCGCGGCGACGCCTTCCCACGGATCGGTCTGCAACTGCTTCATGCCGAGGCTGATGCGCTGCGTATCCTGATTGATCTTGATGATCTGGACGGTGACGGTCTGGCCGACGCTCAACACTTCCGTCGGATGGCTGACGCGGCGCCAGGCGATATCCGTCACATGGAGCAACCCGTCCACGCCGCCGAGATCGACGAACGCGCCGTAATCGGTGATGTTCTTCACCACGCCTTCGATGACCTGCTTCTCCTGCAGGCTCGCGACGAGCGAGGTGCGCTCCTCGGCGCGGCGCTCCTCCAGAACCGCGCGGCGCGACACCACGATGTTGCCGCGGCGGCGGTCCATTTTCAGGATCTGGAACAATTGCGCCTGGTTCATCAGCGGCCCGACATCGCGCATCGGGCGCACATCGACCTGCGAACCGGGCAGGAACGCCACCGCGCCGTCGAGATCGACCGTGAAACCGCCCTTCACGCGGCCGAAGATGATGCCGTTGACGCGCGTGCCGTCGTTGAACGCCTTCTCGAGGCGGATCCAGCTTTCCTCGCGCCGCGCCTTGTCGCGGGAGAGCACCGCGTCGCCCAGCGCGTTCTCGACGCGCTCGAGATAGACTTCCACTTCATCGCCGACGCTGACGCCCGGCGGCTGGCCAGGCAGCCCGAATTCCTTCAGCGCCACGCGGCCTTCGGTCTTCAACCCGACATCGACCACCGCGAAATCGTTTTCGATCGCGACGATCTTGCCTTTGATGACGGAACCTTCCTGCGGCGACTGGGTGGTGAAGCTTTCTTCGAGCATCGCCTCGAAATCGGACATGCTCGGCGTGGCGATGGAGGGGGCGGACTTTTCGGCGGCGGCTTGACGGGCCATGTGGTTTCTCAATTCCGATACGTTCGTGCCGGCCCTTTTCACGGGCGGACTTCCAGCGGGCGCACGCCCGCATGGCGGATGGGTTTCGTTTGGGATGTCCGGCCTGCCCGGGAAACGCCGCCGGGTCTCCTTTACCCCTTGGGCGGCGATGTGAGCGATCTCTCGACGATGGCGAGAGCGGCCTTGAACGCGGCGTCTATATCCAATGCGCTCGTATCAAGCAAGACCGCATCGGCGGCGGGCTTCATGGGCGCCGTGGCGCGGGAGGCATCGCGGGCGTCGCGCTCTTTGATTTCGTTGAGAATTGCGGCTTCGTCGCGCGCATAGCCTGCGGCCTTGAGTTCCAGCCAGCGGCGCCGCGCGCGGATCTCGGGCTTCGCGTTCACGAACAATTTGGCCCGCGCATCGGGGCAGACGACGGTGCCGATATCGCGCCCGTCGATGACGGCGCCCGGCGCGCGCGCCGCGAAAGCACGCTGATATTCGAGCAGGGCCGCGCGGACTTTCGGGAAGACCGAGACCAGCGAGGCCATCTTGCCGATCTCGGCGGAACGGATGCGGGGATCGTTCGTCTTCGCCGGATCGATGGCGCGCGCGGCTTTCAGCGCATCGCCTTCATCGTTCGGATCGCCCTTCGCTTCGCTGACGCCGAGCGCCACCAGCCGATACAGCGATCCCGAATCCAGATGATGAAAGCCGAAATGCGCGGCGAGCTTTCTGGCAATCGTGCCCTTGCCGCTTGCAGCGGTGCCATCAACTGCAATCACAATCATTCCCCCCTCCCCTTGCGGGAGGGGGCGGAGCGCGCAGCGTTTCGGGGGAGGGGTTGGCGCAAAGCGCCATCGATAACATCGATCACACCTTCCAAATTCTTCAGCACATCGAGATTCCAAAATCGCAACACGCGGAAGTTTTTGCCGTTCAGCCAGGCCGTGCGGCGCAGATCATGCGTCCTCTGCTCCGCTTCCGCGTGCTGCCCACCATCGACTTCGATAATCAATCTCGCAGGCAAGCAGATGAAATCGGCAAAATACGGCCCGATCTGATATTGATGCTCCCTCCCCCGCAGCGGACTTGCGTCCGCTGCGCCGCTCGGGCGGCAATTGCGCTGTCGCACAATTGCTACTCGCCTTCGCCCCGCAAGGGGAGGGGGGATTTTGCGGCGCGGACGTTTGCGATAGGTCGGCATTAGCGAAATTCCGCTCCGAGACCTCGCATCAAACTCTCGAACTCCGGAAAGCTCGTCGCGATCATGTTGGTGTCGTCGACGGTGACGGGTTCGCGCGCGGCCAGGCCCGCGACGAGGAACGACATGGCGATACGGTGGTCCATATGCGTGGCGACGGTCACGCCGCCGCGCATTTCGCCGCCTTCCACGATCAGCCCGCCGGGCAATTCCTCGGCATGGACGCCGCAGGCATTGAGGCCGTTTGCGATTGCCGCAAGACGGTCGCTTTCCTTGACGCGCAATTCCTCGAGGCCGTGCATGACCGTCCGGCCTTCGGCGAAGGACGCGGCGATGGCGAGGATCGGATATTCGTCGATCATCGAAGGCGCGCGCTCGGGCGGAACCTCGACGCCGCGAAGCGTCGAATGCCGCGCCACGAGATCGCCGATCAATTCGCCGCCGCTTTCGCGCGTCCCGGAGATGGAAATGTCCGCGCCCATCTCCTTCAGCGTTTCGATCAGCCCGATGCGACGCGGATTGAGCAGCAGGCCGGGAATGGAAACCTCCGAGCCCGGCACGATCAACGCCGCCACCAGCGGAAACGCGGCCGAAGACGGATCGCGCGGAACCTCGACCGGCACCGGCTTCAATTCGGCTTCGCCGGCGATAGCGATGGCCTCGCCCTCCTGCCAGGGCTCGACGGAAATCTCCGCGCCGAACGCCTTCAGCATCTTTTCCGTATGATCGCGCGTGAGTGCGTTCTGCAGGATGCGCGTGCGGCCGGGCGCGTTCAGCGCGGCCAAAAGCAGCGCCGATTTCACCTGCGCGGAGGCGACCGTCACATGATATTCGACCGCCATCGCCTCGGCCGCGCCGGTGAGCGTGAGCGGCATCAGCCCGCCTTCGCGCGCGGCATAAGTGGCGCCGAAGCGCGTGAGCGGATCGAGCACGCGCCCCATCGGCCGCTTGCGCAGCGATGCATCGCCGGTGAACACGGCCGTGATCGGCGTCGTCGCCATCATGCCCATGACGAGACGCGAGCCGGTGCCGGAATTTCCGAAATCGAGTTCCTCCGCCGGCTCGCCCAGCCCGCCCACGCCAACGCCCCGCACATGCCAGAGGCCCTCGCCTTCGCGCACGACCTGCGCACCGAAGCGGCGCATGGCGGCGGCGGTGTTGAGCACGTCTTCGGCTTCGAGCAGGCCCGCGATGCGCGTTTCGCCGACCGCGAGCGCGCCCAGAATCAGGGCGCGATGGGAGATCGACTTGTCGCCCGGCACGGATGCGGAGCCGCCGAGCGCGCGGGCGCGGGAAGCAGTCAGCGGGCGGGGTGCGGGCATATCCGGTCCTGGTCAGCGGCGCGCTTTGCGTAGCCTAGTATGAGGCCCGGTCAAGCCCGCCAAAAGCGCTTTGACAGGGCCCGGCAACCGTGGCAAACGACCCAGCCTTCGGAAACCGGACTACACGCGGGAAGCTTCACTTTGGTCAAGGCGGATTTGGGAACCAAGCGCGTCTGCCCCTCTTGCGGCGCGCGCTTCTACGACCTCCAGAAACGGCCCATCGAATGCCCGAAATGCGCATTCAGCTTCGAGCCCGAGGCGCTCTATAAACAGCGCCGCCCGCGCCAGCCCGAGCCCGCGGCCCCCGAGCCCGAAGCGGCCCGCGAAGAAGAAGAAGAGGAGACGGAGGAAGAGGTCGAGGAGGCCGAACCCGAGGAGGCCCAGACGGAAGCCGAACCCGTCGAAGAGGAAGCGCCCGTCGAGACCGTCGAGGAAGAGGCCGAGGAAGAGGAAGAAGAGACCCCGGACGCCGGCATGCGCGTGGTCGAACCCGAAACCGCGCCCGAGGACGAACTCGAGGATATCGAGGACGAGGAGATCGGCGAAGAGGAGGAAGACGCCGGCCTTCTGGAGGAAGTCGAAGAAGACGAAGACGATGTCAGCGGGATCATCGACGCCGACATCGAGAAGGACGAGAGATAACTCAGGGATCGGGCATCAGGTATCGGGTATGAGAATTGAACCAGATCCCTCCGCCCAACCATCTGATTCCTGATACCTGATCCCTGATCGGGGCTGTAGCTCAGTTGGGAGAGCGCGTGAATGGCATTCACGAGGTCAGCGGTTCGATCCCGCTCAGCTCCACCAGGCTTCGCTACGCGGCAGCGGAGCGAAGCCTGCCCGGCGTAGCCCAACGGGCGAAGCCGGGCCGGTTGCCGCGAGCTACGCCTGGCAAGCCAGGCTTTTTTCTATTCAAAGACAGCATAGAATCTGGCCCAGACAAGCTGACGGCCTGCACTATGAAATACGTCTACCTCCTCGAAAGCATTCCTTATCCTGAACAGAACTACGCGGGCCTTGCGGACGATCCGCACGAACGCCTGAAGGTCCACAATTCCGGCGGCTCGCCGCACACGGCGAAATTCAAGCCGTGGCAGCTTGTCTGCTACATCGCCTTCGCCGATGAGAAAAAAGCAACCATGTTCGAACGCTACCTGAAATCCCACTCCGGCCGCGCCTTCGCGAAGAAACGGTTGCGATAAGATAATTCAGACACTAAGCATCCCTTCGCGGAGGGTGCTCATGCCCATCTTCACCGACGCGCGCGCGGTGCCGGAAGGATCGGCCGTCGAGACCGATCTCGCGATCATCGGCGCAGGTCCCGCCGGCATCACGCTGGCGCTTTCGCTCGCCGGCGCGCCGATCCGCGTGCTCCTGCTCGAAAGCGGCGGCGGCGAATACGAGCCCGCCACGCAGGCGCTCTACAAGGGCGGCGAAACGGGCGTGCGCTATCTGCCGCTGGATGCCTGCCGCTTGCGCTTTCTGGGCGGAAGCAGCAATCACTGGGGAGGTTGGTGCCGCCCGCTCGACGAAAGCGATTTCGAGAAGCGCGCCTGGCTTGCACATTCGGGATGGCCGTTCACGCGCGCCGAGATCGCGCCGTATTTTTCGCGCGCGCAAGCGCTGGTCGAGGCGGGCGCGCCGATCTATGACGGACTGAAAGACAGGATCGGAGATCAAATCCCGCTGGGCGCGGGCGGCGTTTACACGAGCTATTTCCAGTTCAGCAAGACGCGCCACGACGTGACGCCCACCGCCTTCGGCGAGCGCTATGGCGCCGATCTGCGCCGCATCGCCAATCTGCAATTGATGGAACATGCCAACGTCACGGGCTTGCGCCTCGCCCACGATGCGAAGAGCCTCGACCGGCTCGAGATCGCCACGCTCGCGGGCAACACATTCACGGTGAAGCCGAAATATGCCGTGGTCGCCGCGGGCGGCATCGAAACCGCGCGGCTGTTGCTCGCATCCAACGATGTGATGAAGACGGGCGCCGGCAATGCGAACGATCTCGTCGGCCGCTTCTTCGCGGACCACGCGATTCCGCGCAACACCGCGACGATGGTATTGTTCGGCGGCAAGATCGCGCCCTATTACAAGACGACGGTCGATGTGACGGGCGTGCATATGCGCGCGACATTCTCGCCCACCGAAGAATTCAAGCGCGAGCGGCAAGTGCTGGGTTCGCTCGCGACCGTCGAGCAGCATGTGGAGCTCGACGCGCTCGGCAAAGCGGCGGTGGCGGAGACGGCGTCCGCGCTCGGCGTGGATGCCGGCAATGCGCGCGCCTTTTCGCTCGGCTGCGGCATCGAGCTCGCGCCCGACCCAGAGCGCCGCTTCACGCTGACCAACGAACGCGACGCGCTCGGCATGCCGCGCCTGCAATTGAACATGACAATCTCCGATGCCGATTTCGCGCGCTATCGCGCGACGATCAAGGAACTCGGCCGTCAATTGCTGGCGGCGAAATCGGGCATGATCAGGCTCGACCGCCGGACGCGCGAGGAATGGCTCTCGGTGATGGATTGGGGCAATCACCACATGGGCACCGCGCGCATGCATGACGATCCCAGGAAGGGCGTGGTCGACGCCAATTCGCAGGTGCACGGGATCTCGAATTTGTATGTGGCGGGGAGCGCGGTGTTTCCGACATATGGTTCCTCCAATCCGACGATGAATCTGGTGGCGCTGACCTTGCGGCTGGCCGATCATCTGAAACAGGTGTTCCGATGAGCGACTGGAAGAGCGCGATTTCGCGGCGGCCGTTTCTCGCGGGCGCGATCGCGGCGGCGGCAGCGGCGGCGATCGGCGCGGGCGCCTACGAAGCCGGATTGTTCCGCGCCCGGCCGAAGGGGCCTTACGGCGATCTGCTTTCTTCGCTCGGCGATCCGGACGATGCGCCCGCGCTCGGCCGCGCCTATCTCGCGCAGTCCAGAAATTTCGACGCGAAGACGGTTGCCGCGCAATTGCGCACGCGCCTTTCCGGACAATCGCTGCGCGAGGTTCTCGGCACCGACGTCACCGGCAACCAGATCGCGGAAGCGGGCGGCTGGGTGTTGCCGGAGACGCTGGCGCTTTTGTGCGCGCTGGCGGCGGTGAACACATAACGCGGATTACGCGGCGGCAGCCGGGACGAGCCCGCGCAGCGAATTGCCGAGGAAGATTTCTTCAGCGGCCATGAGATCGGGGCGCATGAGCACGCGCTCCTTGCATTCTCCGCGTTCGATCAATTGGCGCCGCAAACAGCCGTCGAGCGCGCCGGAGGAAAGCGGCGGGGTGACGAGTTTGCCGCCGCTGCGGGCGAAGATGTTGGTGCGGCTGCCTTCGACCACTTCGTCTTTTTCGTTGCGGAAGATCACTTCGTCGCATGCACCGGAGAGGCGTTTGAACTCGCCGTCGTAGATTTCGCGCCAGTTGGTCTTGTGGCGATTGAGCATGTCGGCACTGACGATACGGACGGGAGAGACCGCGAATGTCCAGAGCGGCTTTTCCGGCGCGAGCGGCACGGCGGTTGCATTGAATTCTCCCGCTTCGTCCAGCGTGAGGCGGATGCGCTTATCTTCACAATCACCTCCCTTTTTCGTCATGGCCGCCCTTGTGGCGGCCATCCATACACGCCGTCCAGATGGGTGTTCATGGGTCGCCGGGACAAGCCCGGCGATGACGGTTTTATTCAGTGTAAGAACTGCTTCGTTCCGGTCGAACGGAATTCCAAATATTTTTGCGGAATTCTGCATGCGCGACAGATGCAAGTCCAATCGTGTAAATCCTTCCGGTCCATGACGCAGCGTTTCGATCAGTTCGAGCGGTTTGCGCGCGGCTTCGAAATAGCGTGCTTTCAGCAGGCATTCGGCATATTCGTCCGAAGCGTCGGAATCATGGACGACGGCGCCGCCGATTCCCAATTCGCCGCGATGGCCGGTTATGGTGAGCGTGCGGATCGCGACGTTGAACCGCGCCGAGCCATCGGGCGCGAAATACCCGATGGCGCCGCAATAGGCTCCGCGCGGGCTCGCTTCGAGCTCGCGGATGATCTCCATGGCGCGGATTTTCGGCGCGCCCGTCACCGAGCCGCAGGGAAACAGCGCGCGCAGGATTTCTTCGACGCTCGTGCCGGGCTTGAGCTGCGCGGCGATGGTCGAGACCATCTGATGCACGGTCGGATAGGTTTCGATGTCGTACAATTTCTCCACATGCACGCTGCCGATCTCGGCGATGCGTCCCAAATCGTTGCGCAGCAGATCCACGATCATGAGATTTTCGGCGCGGTTCTTGGCGCTGGCGCGCAGCGCCTCTTTCGCGGCTGCGTCGGCGGCGGCGCCGATCCCGCGTGCGGCGGTGCCTTTCATCGGCCGGGCAGTGAGCCGGCCCGCGGCCGTCAGATCGAAAAACAATTCGGGCGAGAGCGACAAGATCTGCCGTTCGCCGTCGCCGATGAAGGCCGAATGCGGCGCGGCCGATTGCGCGCGCAATTTTTCGTAAAGCGCGAACGCATCGCCCGCAAACGCGAAACGCGAACGGAAGGACAGATTGGCCTGATAGATGTCGCCCGCGCCGATCCAGCCATGCACGCGGGCGAAACGGGCGGCGTAAGCCGGCTCGCTCCATTCATGGGCGAGCGGACCCGCATAGGCGCGCGTGCGTGGCGCCGCCGGCGGCAAGGCGGGCGCATCGAATATCCCGAACCACAAAAGAGGCATGGCCCGGTCTTGCGGCAGAAGGGGCGCAAGCCGGGGTTCCAAAAGATAGCCGAGCTCGTAAGCGAAATAGCCGGCCGCGTATTTCCCGCCCCGCCTGGCGGCCTCCAGCGCCGCCAGGGCGCCTGCCACCTCGCCCGGCTCATGGGCCGAGATCACCCGTTCGGGGGCCAGAAAGGCGTGATTTTCGAGCAGAACCCGGATCATGGCGCCTTCTGCCCTGCCCGCCCGGCCCCTTCAATCGGTGCGGCGCGCATGGCGGGCAAACTTTTGTGAACAAACCGGGGACGTCTTGATAATGGCTCGCGAATTCCCACATCTATTGCGGAGGCGGCGCCCTTAAGGGGCCGCGAATACCAGTCCGGCGGGCCCGAAGGGGGCGCCGGCAAGGCCGCTCGAGGAGGGCTTTGAGATGACACGGAACATGGCTTTCAACAGCCCGTTTCTTCTGGGTTTCGAACATCTGGAAAGGCTGCTCGAGCGCACGGCCAAGACGGCCGGCGACGGCTATCCGCCCTACAACATCGAGGATGCCGGCGAAGACCGCCTGCGCATCACGCTGGCGGTGGCGGGCTTTTCCAGGGACGAACTCGCCGTCACGGTGGAAGACAACCAGCTCGTCATCAAAGGCAAGCAGTCCGAGTCCAAGGACAAGAATTTCCTCCATCGCGGAATCGCGGCGCGCCAGTTCCAGCGCGCCTTCGTGCTCGCGGAGGGAATCGAAGTCACTGGCGCCGAACTCGAAAACGGATTGCTGTCGATCGAACTGGCGCGGCCCAAGGCGGAAGCCCGGGTCCGCAGGATCGACATCAGGGCAAAGAAAAACGGCGGGGCATAAGGAGGTTCACCATGACCGCTCAATTCGACGAACTGGACGAGATGACGGACGAGAGCTTCGATCCGTCCAGGATCGCTTACATCAAGCCCACCGGCGAGGCCGAAGCGCGCAGGCTCGGCATCATTCCCGAAGGGATCAAGCTGCCCGAAGGCATCACGCTCTATGTGTTGCATGGCGTCGACGGGCGCGTGCTCGGCTTCACCGATGCATATGACAGCGCCTATGGCGCAGCCGTGCAGAATGAATTGACGCCGGTGCGCGTGCACTAAGCTGCACGGAAGAAGTTGGAATTGGAGGGGGCCGGAGCAATCCGGCCCCTTTGTTCCCTACAATCATCTATAGCTTCGTCATCGCCCGCTTTATGCGGGCGATCCAATTTTCTCAAACGGAACGAAAATTGGATCACCCGGATCGCGCAAAAAGCGCGACCGGGTGATGACGGATGGATGATGAAGGGGGTTACGCCGCTTGCGAGCTCGTCCCGTTCGATTTTTCGGTGAGCAGCGCGAAGAGCACTTCCGGCTTCGTCGCGGCGCGGAGTTTTTCGCACGTCTGCTGATTGCGCAAAAGACGCGAGACGCGCGCCAGCGCCTTCAAATGATCGGCGCCCGCTCCTTCCGGCGCGAGCAGCAGAAACACGAGATCGACGGGCTGGCCGTCGACGGCTTCGTATTCGATGGGCGTTTCGAGGCGCGCGAAAAGGCCGACGATCTTGGGCAGGCCCGCAAGCCTGCCATGGGGAATGGCGATGCCCTGGCCCATGCCCGTGGTGCCGAGCCGCTCGCGCTCGGTCAGCGTATCGAAGATGCGCCGCTCGGGAATATGGGTGAGCTTGGCCGCGCGTTCGGCCAGTTCCTGCAGAAGCTGTTTCTTGTTTTGCGCCTTCAACGAGGGAAACACGGCCTCGGGCGCGAGCAGGGTGGAAATCTCCATGATGACCTTCTTTTATCAGGCCGTGCGGATCTTGGCCTTGTCGTGATGGTTCTTCAGGCGGCGTTTGTAGCGGCGGACCTGCTTTTCCATATGTTCGAGGGCTGCGTCGAAGGCGCGGTGGACATCGCTGTCTTTTCCTTCCGATTTCAGCACGACGCCGGAATCCAGATGCAGCGTGCAGTCGGAGCGGAAAACATATCTCTCCCTGGAGAAAACGACATTGGCGTCCGCGCCCCCGTCGAAATGTTTTTCAACCGCTGCAGCGAGCCGCTCTCGAACCTTTCCCGGCAGCGCGTCGCCGATTTCGATCTGCTTGCCTGAAACCCGAACCTTCATGGCCTCTCTAACGGGAGTTACATCGCAAATCTTGCCGCGATATGACGGAGTTCCCCGTACCCGGTTCAAAAAGGCGGCGGACCTTATGTCGCGCTCCCCCGAGAGTCAACGCTCGAAATCAGCGAATGGCAACAGTGTTTTGTCCATTTTGCTTAAGACGGCGGCGCTCCACCGAGGAGGGGATTCGCATGGCCTCGCGATATTTGGCCACCGTGCGGCGCGCAATATTGACACCATCGGCGGTAAGCAGCGCAACAATCCTGTCGTCCGACAGAATCTCGCCCGCTTCGTTGTCGATCATTTCGCGGATGCGGTCGCGCACGGCCTCGGCCGAGTGCGATTCGGCGCCGTTAACCGATTGAATCGCGGCCGTGAAAAAATATTTCAGTTCGAAAACGCCGCGCGGTGTTGCAATATATTTGTTGGACGTGACGCGGCTGACGGTCGATTCGTGCATCGAGATCGCGTCCGCGACGGTGCGCAGAGTGAGCGGCCGCAAATGGCGCACGCCGTAAGTCAGGAATCCGTCCTGCTGGCGGACGATTTCGCTCGCCACTTTCAAAATCGTGCGCGCGCGCTGATCGAGACTCTTCACCAGCCAGTTGGCGCTGTTCAGGCATTCGGCGAGATAATTCTTCGCGTCCTTGTCGCGCGCGGTGGAATTCACCTTGGCGTAGTAGCGCGAATTGACGAGGAGGCGCGGCAGCGTGTCGGAATTGAGCTCGACATGCCAGGCGCCGTCCGGCCCTTCCTTCACGAACACGTCGGGCACCACGGGCTGCACCGGCTCCGAACCGAACGCGAGACCGGGCTTGGGCGTCAGGCTGCGGATTTCGGCGATCATGTCGGCGATGTCTTCGGCATCGACGCCGCATCTAGCGGAAAGACCGGCGACATCGCGGCGCGCCACGAGATCGAGATGAGCGATGAGCGCTTCCATCGCCGGATCGAAATGGCCTTTCTCGCGCAATTGCAGCGCGAGGCATTCAGCCAGATCGCGCGCGCCAACGCCGGTGGGCTCGAAGCCCTGCACGACGGTGAGCACATCCGAGACTTCTTCCAGCGGCACGCCGAGACGTTCGGCCAGTTCGTTCAATTCGATGCGCAAGTAACCGGCTTCGTCTATCGCGTCGATCAACGCCGCCGCGATCAGCCGGTCGTCGGGCGAAAGGGCGGCGATGGAAAGCTGGTCGAGCAGATAATCCTTGAGTGTCGCGGCTTGCGCCAGCGTCCCTTCGAGCGCGTTCTCGCCACCGTCATGGGCAGGCGCGGATTTGAGCGTCGTCCAGTCGGCGAGCGGCTGGCTTTGGGGAGGTGCTGTGTGATCGCTTTCGGCATAGACATCGTCGCGCTCGGCATCCATGTCTTCGGCTTTGGAGAAATCCTCGCGCGACAGCGCGGTCTCCAGATTTTCGCCGTCATTCGCCTTGGCCTTCTCGGCCTCGCGCTCTTCGGATTGGGGCTCGCGCTCGTCGCGCTCCAGCAGCGGATTGCGCTCGAGTTCGCCTTCGACATATTCGGCGAGTTCGAGATTCGACAATTGCAGCAGCTTGATCGCCTGCTGCAATTGCGGTGTCATGACCAGAGACTGGCCCTGGCGAAGCTCGAGCCGCTGGGTCAACGCCATGACAGTTCTCCCACCATGGCGCTACAGCGAGAACCGTTCGCCGAGATAGACCCGGCGCACGTCGCGATCGCCCACGATCTCGCTCGGAAGGCCTTCCTTCAGCACCTGGCCTTCATGGAGGATGTAGGCGCGGTCGATGATGTCGAGCGCATCGCGGACATTGTGATCGGTGATGAGAACGCCGATGCCGCGATCCTTCAGATGTTTGACGAGATCGCGGATATCGGAAACGGCGATGGGATCGATGCCGGCGAGCGGCTCGTCGAGGAGAATGTAAGAGGGATGGGTGGCCAGGGCGCGCGCGATCTCCACGCGGCGCCGCTCGCCGCCCGAAAGCGCGATTGCCGGCGTGTCGCGCACATGCGTCACGCCGAATTCGGCCATCAATTCCTCGACCATGGCTTCGAGGCGCTGGGGATCGCTTTCGATGAGCTCGGCGGTGGCGCGGATATTCTGCTCGGCCGTCAGCCCGCGGAAGATCGAGGCCTCCTGCGGCAGATAGCCGATGCCGAGGCGGGCGCGGCGATACATCGGAAACCGCGTGACATCATGGCCGTCGAGTTCGATCGTGCCGTAATCGGCGGGAATGAGGCCGGTAATCATGTAGAAGCAGGTGGTCTTGCCGGCGCCGTTGGGGCCGAGCAGGCCCACGACTTCGCCGCGATGGAGCGTGAGGCTCACCGCGCGCACCACGGGACGCTTGCGGAAGCTCTTGCCGATGCGATTGACGACGAGCCCCTGGCTGCCCTCGATCACATGGGGCACGGGTTTCTCGGGCGGAGCTTCCGCCTTCGCCGGGCTTAGCTTTTGTTTCTTCTCGTCCATGGGCAAGAACTGTGCCTGTTCGCCTTTAAGGAAGCATGAAGCCTATTTTCCCCCATTGTCCTTCGATTGCGGCGGAGGCGTAAACATTCCCTGAACGCGTCCGCCCGGAAGGCCCGCCGCGCCGAGCTCGGCCTTGCCGGTCGCCAGATCGATGACGAGCTTGGTGCCGCGCATGACGTTTTTCTCCTTGGTCAGCACGACGCGGCCCGACAGCGTGATGGTGCGCGGACCGAGATCGTAGACGCCCGTATCGCCCGTGGCCGTGCCCGACGGCGCGTCGAAGACGATATTGCCCGTGGCCTCGATGCGGTCGGGCTTTCCTTCCGCCACCAGCACCGTGACCTTGTCGGCGCGCAGCTTGAAATCGCCCTGGCTGACGAGAACGTTTCCGCTATAGACGCCGACCTTGGTCTGCAGATCGCCGGAGAAATTGTCGGCCGAGACCGAAATCGGCTGGTTCGAATCATGGGCGCCGAGCGAAAGCCCTTGCGCCTCGGCGGCGGTCGCAAAAAACGCGCAAAGAAGTAAGGGCGCCCATTTCATTTCCGCTTCGCCCCGCCCGCATCGATCGTCATATGCACATTGCCCATCAGGAATATCCGCTTGTTCTGGCGGTCGATGCGGAAACGGTCGGATTTCAGCGTTCCGAGCGGCCCCTGCCCGCGCACCGACTGCTCGCCATGGAGGATGCCGCTCGCCAGATCGACATGCACCGCGCCGGTGTGGATCTCGTAGCCGCTGTCGGAATAGACGGCGACGCCGTCCCATAGCGCGAGCTTGCGCGCCGTCGCGTCGATGAGGCCGGATCTGGCGGTGGCGCTCATCCAGCCGGAATCCTTGAGCGTCACGTCGGCTTCGACATTGTTGAGCCGCGCGCGGCGCGAATTGCGCCCGTCCTGGACGGCGGAATCGGCGGTGACGGTGAAGGGATTGCCGTCGTCGTCGGTGCCGGTGAGCCTGGGCTTGATCATGGCGAGATCGTTGGAGACCTTGCCCAAGCGCTCGAAGGTCATGGCGACGCGGTTGCTTTCGCGCGGCTGCAGCGAATAGGCGGCGACCGCCGCGATCAGCGCCAGCGCCGCCAGCAGCAGCGCGCGCTTGGCGATGGTGACGAAGCGCGTGTAGCGCTGCGCGTCCGTCATGGTGCTGCGGGCATGTCCCGACCAGTCGTGGCGCGGCGCGGTCTGTTCGGCCATCACTGCAGTCCCGCCCTCAGGCAATCGTGGATATGCAGGATGCCGACGGGGCGCTTTTTCGCGTCCTTCGGATCGAGCACGAAAAGCTGGGTGATCTTCTTGTCGTTCATCAGCGCGAGCGCTTCGGCCGCGAGCTGGCCGGGCGCCACGATCTTGGGATTCTTCGTCATCACCGCGGAAAGCGCGCGGCCCAGCAGATCATTGCCCATGTGACGCGCGAGATCGCCATGGGTGATGATGCCCACGAGCGTGCCCGATCTGGTGACGCCGACGCAGCCGAAATGCTGTTTCGCCATCATCAGGAGCGCGTCCTGCATGGTGGCGCTTTCTTCCACCAGCGGCACCGCCTCGCCCGTGTGCATGAGATCGGCGACGCGCACGAGCCCGCGGCCGAGCGAGCCGCCGGGATGGAAATCGCGATATTGCTCGGCGGAAAAACCCTTGCGCTCCATCAGGGCGACCGCCAGCGCATCGCCCAGCACCAGCATCAATGTCGTCGATGTGGTGGGCGCAAGCCCCATGGGGCAGGCTTCCTTCACGCGCGGCAGAAGCAGCTTCACATCGGCCGATTGCAGCAGCGTGGAATCGGCGCGGCTCGCGATGCCGACGAGCGGAATGGAAAAGCGCTTGGCGAAGGTGATGAGATCGGCGAGCTCCTGCGTTTCGCCGGAATTGGAGAGCATCAGCAGCGCATCGGCGCGCGTCACCGCGCCCAGATCGCCATGGCTCGCTTCGGCGGGATGGATGAACTGCGCGGGCGTGCCGGTGGAGGCGAGCGTGGCCGCGATCTTACGGGCGATGTGGCCCGACTTGCCCATGCCCGAGACGATCACGCGGCCTTTGACGGCGACGATCGCATCGACGGCGCGGCTGAATTCGCCATTGAGCGCGGCCGCGAGCGCCGAGATCGCCTCGCCCGCATAATCCAGAACCCTTCGGGCGGCTGCGAGATCGCCCGCCTCTTCGCGGGATAAGGCCGGGAAAATGTCGGCGGACGCCATGAGGATACCCGTTGCTACCGGCGACAGGAGGCCCCCCGCGCTCCGCCCCTTATACACCGGCCCCGCCGAAAAGCGCGGCCATAACGCGAAATTCATGCCAACTACTTAGCAAATTATGAGGCGAGAGGAAGGCCCGTTCAAGCCTAGGATTTTCCTGGGGTAAATTCGATTTTTCCGCCATTAACCCCAAAGCGCCCCGAGAGCGGGCGATCAATGGGCGAAGATGTCGACATCCGGCCAGCCGGCCAGATCGAGATCGGCCCGGGCCGGCAGGAATTCGAAGCAGGCGCGCGCGATTTCGGCTCGCCCCTCGCGCGCCAGCATGGCGTCGAGCGCATCCTTCAGCCGGTGCAGATAGGCGACGTCGTTGGCGGCGTAGGCGAGCTGGCGTTCGGAGAGCTCGGGCGCGCCCCAATCGGAGCTCTGCTGCTCCTTGGAGAGATCGACGCCGAGCAGTTCCTTCACGATGTCCTTCAGTCCGTGTTTGTCGGTGTAGGTGCGCACGAGTTTCGAAGCGATCTTGGTGCAATAGACGGGCGCGACCGTCACGCCCAGATAACGCTTGAACATCGCCATGTCGAAGCGCGCGAAATGGAAGAGCTTCGTCACTTTCGGATCGGCGAGCAGGCGCGTGAGATTGGGCGCGTTATAGCCGCCCGCTTCGAATTGCACGGCATGGCAGACGCCGTCGCCCGACGACAGCTGCGCCAGGCACAGCCGGTCGCGAAACGGATTGAGGCCGAGCGTTTCGGTGTCGATCGCGACGACCGTTCCGAGATCGAGGCCCGGAGGCAGATCGTTCTTGTAGAGCTTGATCTTCATCGTCTGTTCTTAGCGCAGGTTCGATTTCAGTTGAATCACATTCCCTCTCACGTCATGGCCGGGCTTGCTTGCCCGCCGAAGCTGAAAGCGCAGGCGGGCCCCGGCCATCCATAAACACCTTGCTGGACGGAGGTTATGGACGGCCGCCACGAGGGCGGCCATGACGAATTCGGATAATTCAATCCAAAATAACTCTAGCGCCCATGGCCGAATCTGCCAACCGCCCCTTGACGGGAGGTTTATCCGGGCGTATTTAACCGTAGAGTTATTTAACCGAACGGTTCATAAGCAATGCAGCCCGACCGCCTGAGCGCCACCTTTTCCGCCCTCGCCGACCCGACGCGACGGGCGATTCTGGCGCGTCTGGCGCTCGGCGAAAGCTCGGTGGGCGAGCTTGCCGAACCCTTCGACATGAGTGGGCCCGCCATCTCCAAGCATTTGAAAGTATTGGAAAATGCCGGTCTCATCAGCCGCTCGCGCGAGGCCCAGTACCGCCCCTGCCGGCTGGAGCCCGAGGCGCTCAAGACCGTGGACGAATGGCTCGAGGAATATCGCCGCATGTGGGGTGAACGCTTCGACCGCCTCGATGCTTATCTGAAGGAACTTCAAGGCAAGGAGAAAAAGCGTGGCCGGAAAAGATGACGACGATATCGATGCTTATCTGGCGCAGCAGCAAGGCAAATAGGAGACGATCATGCAGATCAATACACATCTGAGTTTCGACGGACGTTGCGAAGAGGCTTTCAAATTCTACGAGAAGGTTCTCGGCGGAAAAATCGAAGTGATATCCACCTATGGCGCATCGCCCATGGCGGGCAACATGCCCGCGGGCTGGGATAAAAAGGTCATCCATGGCCGCGTCAATATCGCGGGCACGATCGTGATGGGCGCGGACGCTCCGCCGGGCCGCTATTCCAAGCCGCAGGGCGCAACGCTGACGCTGAGCACGGAAAATTCCGCCGGCGCCGAACGCTATTTCAAGGCGCTGTCGGAAAAGGGAAGCGTGGGAATGCCCATGGCCGAAACCTTCTTCGCGCACCGCTTCGGCATGGTGACCGACCAGTTCGGCATCCCGTGGATGGTCATTCATCAAAAAATGCCCTGAAGGAGAATAACGATGTCCGCATCGGCGAACGCGGCCCGGCGCCGCGAACTCACGCTCACGCGCATCTTCGATGCGCCCCGCGATCTCGTGTTCCGGGCCTGGACCGATCCCGCCATGCTCGCGAAATGGTGGGGACCGCGCATGTTCTCCAATCCGGTGTGCGAGGTCGATCTGCGCGCCGGCGGCGAAATCCTGATCGTGATGCGCGGGCCGGGCGGCATGGAACACACGATGAAAGGCACGTTCCGCGAAGTGGCGAGGCCCGCCAAGATCGTCTTCGTCAACAACGCCTATGACGCGTCGGGCACGCAGCATCTCGAAGGGCTCACCACCGTCCTCTTCGCCGAGGAGGGCGGCAAGACCAAACTCACGCTCTATACCATCGTCACCGGCCTCACCGATCTCTCCGAGATGATGATGGCCGGCATGAACCAGGGCTGGTCCGAGAGCCTCGACCGGCTGGGCGAATTCCTGCAGGAGGCATCATGAGCAACGCCGCGCACGCCGTCTTCACCATCGAGCGCAAGCTCGACTTCCCGCCTTCCAAAGTGTTCCAAGCCTGGGCCGATCCCAAGGCGAAGGAACGCTGGTTCGCGCCACCCTCCGACGTAAAAACGGAAAGCCGCGAACAGAATTTCCGCGTCGGCGGACGCGACCGGCTGAAGGGCTCATGGCCGAGCGGCATGGTCTCCGAATTCAGCGCCGAATATTGGGACATCGTGCCCAACGAACGCATCGTCTACGTCTACGAGATGCATCTCAACGGGAAGAAGATCTCGGTGTCGCTGGCGACCATCCAGTTCGCGGCCGACGGCAAGGGCACGCGCATGACCGTCACCGAGCAAGGCGCGTTCCTCGACGGCTATGACGATGCGGGCGCGCGCGAGCGCGGCACCAACGGCCTCATGAACCAGCTCGAAGCGTCGCTGAGAGAAGCCGTGTAAGGCCCGCGCGCAATAACCGCAGCGTTTCTTCTGGCATTTCGCGGCCATCGCGGCCTAAATGCGAATCATGGAGAGCAGCGCCGAGACAGAGCGCCCCATCGGGCTTTTGACATTTTCGCTCGTCGCCGTGGGGGTCGGAATCATCACCGGCTTCGGCGCCATTTTTTTTCGCGGCCTGATCGGTTTCATCCACAACCTCTTCTATTACGGCCATTTCGCGATCGCCTACGACGCAAACGTCTATAGCCCCGCAAGCCCCTGGGGGATCGGCATCGCGCTCGTGCCGGTGATCGGCGGCATGGGCGTCGTGTTCCTGGTGAACACATTCGCGCCCGAAGCGCGCGGCCATGGCGTGCCCGAAGTGATGGACGCGATCTTCTACAAGGACGGCAAGATCCGGCCCATCATCGCCATCGTGAAGTCGCTCGCCTCCGCGCTAGCCATCGGCACGGGCTCGGCGGTCGGCCGCGAAGGCCCCATCATCCAGATCGGCGCCTCGCTCGGCTCGACGGTGGCGCAGATCATCCGCATGGAAGCCTGGCAGCGCATCACGCTGGTGGCGGCGGGCGCAGGCGCGGGAATCGCGGCCACGTTCAACACGCCCATCGGCGGGGTGATGTTCGCCATCGAATTGATGATGCCGGAAGTGAGCGTGCGCACCTTCCTGCCGGTGGCGCTGGCGACGGGCACGGCCACCTTCATCGGGCGATTGTTCCTGGGCTTGCGTCCCGCCTTCGACGTGCCGCCCGATTTGTTCATGTCGAACCATCCATCGAGCCTGACGGCGCTTCTGCTTTACGCAGGGCTGGGCGCGGTCACGGGCGTCGCCGCGACGGGCTTCATCCGCGGGCTGCACACGGCGGAGGGATTGTTCGAGCGGGTGAAGAATCCCTATCTGCGCCACGCCATCGGCATGCTGATGGTCGGCTTGATGATGTATGCGTTCCTGCGGTTCTCCGGCCATTATCACATCGATGGCGTCGGCTATTCGACGGTGCAGGACATCCTGCTCGGGGGCATGATGGCCGCGCCCTTCATGGCGCTTCTCTTCGCGAGCAAGCTCGCCGCGACATCGATCAGCCTGGGCTCGGGCTCGTCGGGCGGAATCTTTTCGCCGTCGCTCTTCATGGGCGCATCGCTCGGCGGCGCCTGCGGCGCCATCGCGCAGATGGTATTCCCCCACGCCGGCGTCAGCATTCCCGCCTTCGCGATGGTCGGCATGGCGGCGATGGTGGGTGGCGGCACGGGTGCGGCGATGACCGCCGTCACCATGATCTTCGAGATGACGCGCGATTACGACATCGTCATGCCGATGATCGTGGCGGTGGCGGTCAGCATCGGCATCCGCCGCATGCTGAGCCGCGAGAACATTTACACGATCAAGCTGGTGGCGCGCCGGCATTTCATCCCCAAGGCGCTGCACGCCAACATGTTCCTCATCCGGCCCGCCGCCGACGTGATGGACAAGGATTTCCTTCTCCTGCCCAAGGACATGCATTTCGACGAGTTCCTGCGCATGCCCGACGAGCACCATCACATGTTCCGCCACATCGTGGTGACGGACGGCGACAGGATCGTGGGCACGGTGCGCGTCAACACCTCGCTCCGGCGCGGCCTCGAAGGCTCGTTCACCGGCGTGACGCTCGGCGAGGTCGCCAACAAAGTGTTCGCCATCGCGCGCGCCGAAGACATCATGTTCGGCGTCATCAACCGGCTCTGGCGCAAGAAGGCGATGATGGTGATCGTCGTGCAGGGGAGCACGCGCGTTCCCCATGCGAAAGACGTGATCGGCGTCATCACCAAGGAGCATGTCGCCGATTGCGTGGCCGAGAGCGTGCGGCCTTACGGCCGCGGCACCGTGATGTGATCAGCGCGGGATGACGTCGAAGGCGACGGTCGTGCGGATCTGACCGGAGCGGAACGGAATCGTTCCGTGCCACATGTAAGACGGAAAGAGCACGAGCAGGCCGGGCCGCGGCTCGACCTTGCGCCTGGCGCCGTCGCCGAGTTTCGCGTCGAACGACGGCTCGCCGAATTTGATTGAGCCCTGCCCTTCCGCATCGCCCTTCACCGCATCGGGCACGGCGACATAATAAGCCGAACTAATCCAGCCGGTGGGATGGATGTGATTGGTATGGAAGCCGCAATCGGCAAGCCGCGTCGACCAGGAGCCCGAATAGCCGAATGCGGCCTTGCGCCGCGCCAGCAGCGGATGATCGTCCTTCGCTTTCATCTCGGCGATATAATCGGCGACCGCCTCGTCGATGCGCGCGCGAAGCTGCTCGACGATGGCGTGACCCGCGCCGAAAAGATCGCCGGAGGTTTTCGTGCCGTTGCGCGATGTCTGGTTGATGTGTTCGCGCCGGTCGTGATGGATTTTCTCCAGATATTCGTCCAGCGCCGCGTTGAAGCTGTCCGTGCCGGAATGGCCTTCGGGCGCTTTCAGATCGTAGACCCGCACGAAATTCTCGTAATCGTTGAGCGCGCGTTCGCGTTCGTCGCCGAGCTTGCGCAAGGCAAGACCCCAGAGCGCCAGCGTGAGCTGGTGGTGCGGCGCGCGCTTCAGCGACTCTTCCGAAAGTGCCGCGCTCTTTTCCGCATCGCCCGCGCGGAGCAGGCATTCCGCATAATTCGCGCGCGCATCGATTTGGCCGGGCTCGGCGGCGATGAGGCGCTCGAATTCGCGGCTTGCCGCGTCGTAATCGCCAAGCCGCGTCAGCACCGAACCCAGTCCGTCGCGCGCGGCGGCGTTTTCCGGCTCGAGCGCAAGCGCGCGTGCGAAGGCTTCGCGCGCGTCCTCCAGCCTGTCGCCCAGAAAGAGAAATTTTCCCTTTTCCGTATGGAGCGCGCCGAAGCCCGGATGACGGCGCAGCGCCTCATCGTAAGAGGCGAGGAATTCGGGACGGTTGAGGCGATAGAGCAGCCGGTTGAGATCGCCATGCGCTTTCAGATCGAGCGGATTGCGCGAGAGCGCGCGCAGATAAGCCATCTCCGCTTCCTGCAAGCGCCCCAACATCTGCAACGTGTTGCCGCGATTGAAATCGGCATTGGGCAGATTGGGCGAAATCGCCTGGGCGCCCATGATTTCGGCGAGCGCTTCGTCGTGGCGGTTCTGCTGCGTCAGCACGACGCCGAGATTGTGTTTGAGGGCCGCGACATGCTGGGCATTGCGCCTGGGTTGGGCGAGGCCCGCGCGATAGGCGCGCTCGGCGGCGGCGAGATCGTTCTTCGCGGCCAGCGCGAGACCGAGACCGAAATGCGCATCCGTGAGAGCGAGCTTCAAGCGGATCGCCTCGCGGAATTCGGCGACGGCTTCGTCGTAGCGGCCCATGGCATGCAGCACCTGGCCGAGATGCACATGCGCCTCGGCGCGGGCGGGCTCTTTCGCGAGCGTCTTGCGGTAAAGCTCCTCGGCCTCGGCGAAGCGGCCCTGCACCCAATACATCTGACCCATCAGATGCAACGCATCGGCATGATCGGGCCGAAGCTGCAGCGCGCGCGCGAGCATCGTCTCGGCCGGCGCGAATTCCCGGCGCTTGAGATGCGTCAGCGCCTGCTGCAGCAGCATCGCGATCTGGCGATCGCCGGACATCATCTGCGGTTGCGACATGAGCCCCACCTTTTCGAGGGGGCGGATGTTGGCCCGGCGGCGCAGGGGAGACAAGGGCTGCATCCGGCGTGCCCGGCACGACGAGAAAAAAGCGGACGCAGCGCAAAGTCCTTCCGGAGGAATGCGCCAATTCAATCGCCCCGCCGCATTGCGGATGGAACAAAATCGGAACCGCTGTGCGCGTCAGTCGCCGATACCGATACTGATCGTTGCGAACGGACCATAAAAGCCGGTTGTTCCGGTCTTGCGCGTGTCGACGCCGGTGTCCATTGCGCCGAAGAAGAAATCGCCGCGATAGCCGATGCTGACTTTCGCATTGGGGAATTTCACCGACATGCCCAACATGCCGCCGACATTGGGGACGGTGACATCACGAGAACGGTCGAAAGGTTTGTTCGTCGTGTAGTAGGCCGAATTTGTGTTGTACTTGTGATGATGTCCCGATGTGTGATGGCTGCCTTTCGCGCGCTGATGGCCGAACAGAAGCGCTGCGTTGATTCCCCAATCAATCGTGAGGGCTTCGTCGCTGGGATTGCCCGCAATCGGCACCGATGCATTCCAGGACAGTGTGGGACCTACGCCGGCGAATTCGCGTTGGGCGCGGAATTCGGCGGCATAGGTGCTGAACGATGTGAATGGAAACTTGAAATCGTACTGGGGCCACAGACGGTGCGCACCCGCAATCGTGACGTAACCGAATATGGTGTCGGGGCGCGCATGGATAGTTGCGGACGTATTCGAGCGGAATTGCGCAAAGCGCACGCCGGCATCGACGGTAGAGGAAATATTCCTCCCGAAGAGACCGAGACCTACATCCTTGCCCGCCGAGAAATCCACGATTTCGTGCGTCTGCTTCTGGCTTACTTGTGTGGGCGCAAAGTCCTCACCCAGCTTTCTCTGGGTACCCGTCTTCGGCGGAAGAATGGTCACATACATGTAAGCCGGATAAGAAAAGAACCGCTCGGGCGCGCGGGTATAGTGCATGTATCGCACGAGTTCCTTTCCGGGAGTGACGTTCTTGCGTCCCCCGGAGCGGCCGTACCGCATGGATGCGGAGAACGACCAATCCGAATCGTCCGGCTGGAACGTGATCTTGCCGTCCAGACCCATCGCGTAGAGCGGCGGGCGTTCGTAATGCAGCGGCGATATCGGATCGACGATCGGCGAATCCGGGTTGTTGGCGATAAAATCGGGCACATAGGTATGGCCGAGACCGCTCTGACGATCCAGCTGCCCGCCGAGTTCGATCCAGATCGATGGATTATTCGCGCCGTCGGCATTCGCCGCCGCCAGTGATGAGACATAGGCGCTTAATGCCAGCACGGAAGCGCCGGTCAGCAATTTCCAGCGGATGGTGGCGCGGTTGTCGTTTTTGTTGATGAGTTCGCTCATTGCCTGTTCCCCCCTCACCAGTTCTTCGTGACGCGCACGCCGAAGAGGCGCGGATCAGTCAGGAAAATGTTGGTGGTTAGCCCCGAGTCGTCGCTGTTCAGGAAGTCGCCCGTGATGGCCGTCGTATCGAAGACATTCTTCAGATAGCCCATCACCTGCCAGCCGCTGGCGCTTGTAAGTATCAGCGCAAGGTTGACGTTCGAGTACCCTCGCAGCTTGTCATAGGGCCGGTCGTTGAACACACGCGCCCAGCTTTGCGATTGCCAGTAGAAATCGGTATGCGCGGTCGCCGCCCAGTCTTCCGAAACCGGCAGCGTGTAATCCGCCGACAGCGATGTCGTGAAATGCGGCGCATTCGGCAATTCGTTGCCACCGAGATTCTTCGCGAAGCCTTCGCCTTTGTTCGGCGCCGGACCGGCCCCATTGTTGGTGGCGTTGGGATCGACCGGATCGAAGCCGGGATAGCCCGCGGGCGGAACCGGATCGGGATAGCCATCGATGTCGTTGGTTCCGCGCATCGTCGGATAGGCTACATATGTTGAATCGGTTATGGGATCCGTGCCGTTGTTGTAGGCGGTGCCGCAGGCTTCGGCGAGCATGACATCCGCGTTGCCGGCATAAGTGGTTTCCTGAAGAAATGCGGCGACCACATAGGTCGGCAGAATGCAGTTGGATGCTTGTGTCGGATACGGCCTGACCACAATCCAGTCCGGATTGCCCGCCGTGCGATCCATCAGATCGATGGAGCTTTGGCCGTTGTCGATCCGCGTATCTTCGTAACCGCCCGCGAAATTGAATTTCAGGCCGGGAAGCGGCTCCCACATCGCTTCCAGTTCCGCGCCCTTCACTTTGGCGTTGAAATTGTCGTTGATCGCCGTGCGGTCCACGATGCGCGAAATCTGGTAGCCCGTGTAATTGTAGAAGAAAACGTCGCCGTTCAGCGTGAGCCCGCCATCCAGCAGCGTATTCTTGGTGCCGAGTTCGTAGGCGTCCACAAATTCCGGCTTGAAGGTGAGCGGATGATCGGGTAGCTCGATATTGCCGTCTCCGCTGCCGATGAGGACCGCGCCCGGAGGATTGGCGCCGCCAGCCTTGTAGCCATGCGCGAACGAGCCATAGACAAGCGTTTGATCGGTGAAATCGAGTTTTGGCGTCCAGTCGACCGCGGCGCGGCCCGTGAACTGGTCCCATTTCTGGTCTACCATGCCGCTCTGAAAATAGCCCCAGCCATCGGTCAGCAATTCGCTTGGAATGATGACAAATCGCTTCTCGTCATCGGTCCAGCGCAAACCTCCCGTGAACTTCACGTCGGGCGAAATATTGTAATAGGCCTCGCCGAATCCGGCATAGGAATTGAGCATGTAGGGATTCTGGCTGAGGAAATAATTGTGCCCCATGCTGTTGACGCTGCCGATCGGATTGGGATCGATGTAATTGCACTGGTTCTGCGAAGGCGTGCTGAGATGGAAATTCGGATCGAGCGGCACATAGCCGTCATTGTACGCATGATAATCCAGACATTGGTGGTTATCGGTCACGCCTTGCTCATAAGGCGTGTTGTTTGGAATAGGCCCGGAACTAAGCGTATAGAGCGTCAACGCGTTGATGAATACGAAATAATTCTCTTCCGTCTGGTAATGCAGATAATTGGCGCCCACGCTGAAGTTCAGCGGCCCTTTGAAGTTCGAACTGAGGCGGAATTCCTGGCTCAATTGCCAGGCGGTCTCATCGTTGCGGTCGACGGCGACGATCCTGTCGGCACAACCGATTTGCGGATCGCAGAAGACGCCGTTCGGACTTACGACACCTGAATAACCGCCAATCTTTCCGGTCCCGCCGCCAGCGCACACGGACGAACCGCACATGAATATGCCGGACGACGTGCTGAAACGGTTATAGTCTTCCGTCGAGTACAAATAATCCTGATTGTATCCCGTCTGCGAGGTGAATGTCAGCGATGGCGTCAACGCATAATCGGCATTCAACTCGATGACGTCGTTGCGCGCGCGATAATGCGGATCGACCGTGGATTCGATGTCCCGCAGATTTGTCGATTGCATCGTGCTGGCATAGGGATCGAGATAGGGGTTCAAGGTGTCTACAAGCTTTGCCGCCTTGATATACGGCAAGGAAAAGCCGTCCGGCACTTCGAACGCGGTCGGCGCGTAAAGAGAAGTCGCTTTGCAACTCTGACTGAGATAACTGGCGGGGAAGAAAGCGGCGCCTTCGCCGCCGCCATAAGGACCGCTAGAGGGGATTTGCGGTACCGCCACACCATCCACGGTTGCCGGCGGCGTATCCGTTTCACAGAGCTGCTTCGAAGAACGAAGACGATCATCGCTCTCCTGAAAATGCTCCCAGACGAGATAGGCCTGAAGCTTTTCGGTCGGTCTGAACCCGATGGTCACGCGGCTCGACCACAGATCGCGCCCGTCGATGGGCTGGCCGGTGATCTCATTGAAGCTGTAGCCGTCGCGCTTTGTCCACTCGCCCGCGACACGGATATCGAGCCGGTCGTCGACAACCGGAATGTTCACCATGCCTTCGTAGCGGCGATTGGTGTAATTGCCGAAGTCGGCGGAGGCCATCGCCTCGAACTGATCGGTGGGCTTTGCGGAAATCACATTCACCACGCCTGCCGTCGCATTGCGGCCATAGAGCGTGCCCTGCGGCCCGCGCAGGACGAGTACCTGCGAAACGTCGAAGAATTCCTGTTCGAAGAAATGATTGCGGATGAACGGCGTGTCGTTCATCGCCACGGCGACGGCCGGATCGGTTGTCACCGAAATCGCCTGCGTGCCGATGCCGCGGATCTGGATGTTGTAGCCGGTGAAGTTCGTTTTCGAGAACGTAAGATTCGGCACTTCCTTCACGAGGTCCGGCCCGCCGGCGATTTGCCGCGACGTGAGTTGCTCCTGCGACAAAGCGGTAATCGCGATGGGAACGGTTTGAATATCGCCTTTGATCTTCGACGATGTGACTACCACCGTTTCCACCGCCGCCGCGGCGCGGGTTGCGGGCGCGGCGGAGGCGATTTCGAGTTCGCGCCCGTTCGCGCGCGCCGATTTCGCTTCGTGCGTTTCGGGCACCACGACCAGCGCGTTGCCCTCGCGGCGCGACATGAAGCCGGTGCCGGCCAGGATGCGCGAGAGCGCGACATCGGCGGTGAGATCGCCTTTCACGCCGCCGGTGCGCGCGCCGGCCATGGCGCTGTCGGGCACGACGAGTTCGATGCGCGTCTGCGCCATATAGGCGTCGAGCGCGGTCGCGAGATCGCCGCCGGGAATGTCGAAACGGTCGGCATAGGCGGCCGGCGCGAAAGCCAGCGCGGCGGCGCTTCCTGCCAGTGCGGCCCTGAGAATTTTCGATGTGATCATCGCCCCCTCATTCGCGGTCTTGCCGCTGCTGTTCAAGGCCCGTGAATTCGCCTCAGCGCGAAATCACGATTTCCTTTCCCCGATTGTCGACATTGAGCTGAAACGCCACCTGGACGACGCGCGCGAACAACTCGACGTCCTCCGTGCGAAACGTTCCGAAGATCTTGAGATCGCCGACATCCTTGCTCGCGATCACGAGCTTGACGCGGTTGTAGCGGTTGAATTCGCGCACGACCTCGGCGAGCGGGCGGTGCTTGAACACGAGCATGCCGCGGCGCCAGGCCATTTCGTTGGCGAGTTCGCCCGTCGAGCGGCGCGTGATGGAAACGTGGCCCGCATCGACCATCGCGACCTGGCCGGAGGTGAGCAGCGAGTTCTGCGAAGCGGGCTTGTCGGGCGCATCGAACCAGACGCGCCCCTCCACCACCGCCACTTCCATGTCGCTCTTGCCGCGATGGATGGCGAATTGCGTGCCGAGATCGGTGACACGGCGGTCGCCGATCATGACGACGAAGGGATGGGCGGGATCGTGCTTCACCTTGAAGAACGCCTCGCCCTTGTCGAGCCAGACGGTGCGGCTGTCGGTCGTCATGCGCGCGCGGATCACCGTATCGGTGTTGAGTTCGATCTTGGTGCCGTCGGCAAAGGCGATGGCTTCGTGGCCGCCCACTTGCGTCGAATAGGTGCGCACGCCCGGCTTGAGCAAAAGCCAGGCGCCCGAGCCGATCACCGCCACCAGCGCAAACGCCGCAGCCATGCCGATCAGGATGGGCGTGACGGACCAGCTCCGCCCTCCCCTCGTTTCGCTCGCCGCGCCGCGCATCGCCGCAAGCCGCGCGGTGCGCGACCACGCCGCTTCGAGCCGCCAGAAGGCCGTGCGATGCGCCATGGATTGCGCGAGCCACGCTTCGAGGGCGGCGCGGTCGTCATCGCCCCAATCCTCGCGGTCGCGCCGTTCGAGCCAGCGCGCGGCTTCGTCCTTGATCGCTTTCGCGTTCGTGCCGTGCGTTTGGGGAGCGCTCATTTGGGGCTGCCGCCGTAAAGAATGTCGGCCAGGATCGACATGCCCTTGGCCAGATGTTCGGCGACGGTGGCTTCGACGATGCCGAGACGACTTGCGATCTCGCGGCGCGGAAGGCCTTCCACCCGGCGCAGCATCACCACTTCGCGGCAGCGCGGCGGAAGCCGATCGAGCGCCGCCCAGAGCTTGCGCAATTCCTCGCGGGCACCTGCGCTGCGCTCGGGGTCGGGTTCGTCGTCGACGATGCCGAAGGATTCGAGATCGTCGGCGATCTCGATGGGAATGACGCGCTCGTGGCGCACGCGATCGATGAGCAGATTGCGCGCGGTCGCGAACACAAACGCGCGCGCCTGTTGCGGCGTTTCCTTCAGCGCCGCCTCGCAGACGCGCACATAGATGTCCTGCAGCAGGTCGTCCACGTCGCTGCGATTGCGCCAATTGTGTTGCAGGAACTGCATCAGCACCGACTCCAGCGGAAGCACCTCGCGGATGAACCAGTCGCGCAACTCCGCCGCGGTCATGGCGTTGCCAAGACGGCGAAGATCGGCGTCTCCACGATTGTTTTCCGGTATGTCGCTCATCCCCCCGCCAGCCTTTCGAGGGTTTCGCCACAGGTTACATCTATTCAGACGGCCCACCCGAAGAGGTGTAGGGGTGGCGCGCGAAAAGAGTTTGGGTGCGGCTGCGAAACGGCCGCGATGCGCAACTATTGTTATAAGGAGAAGCGGCTCAGAGCATTCCGGCGATGATCTTGCGCAGGCGCGGGCTGAGCCCCACCGCGAAACCGGCGGCGAGCGCGATCAGAAGCCGCTGCGTGGGGCTCGCCGAGGTGAGATCGCGCACCTGCTCGCCCAGAAGCTCGCCGAGCAGAGCCGCGGAGTCGTCCTTCTTGCGGCGGCGCGGACCGGCGATACCGCCGATGAAGAGAACGACCAGCGCGAAGAAGATCGCGGCGGCGGCGCAAATGAGGGCCGCGACCGGAGGCGAGAAAAACGAGGTGAGCCCGGCATAAAGCGCGACGAAGAGAAACACGGACGCGGCGACGAAGCCGGCCGCCGCCAGCATGATCGTTATGGCCAGAACGGCCGCACGGAAGGCGAGCCGGCGCATATGCGCTATTTCCGGCCGTGCATCAGCATGCCGAGCAGCATGCCGATCCCGAAGGCGGTGGCGGTCGAGGCCACGGGGCGCTTCTCGATCAGGTCGACGATATCGTCGGTCCTGGATTTCGCATCATTCCAGGCGCGTTCGCCGGTCGCGCGCGCGCGTTCGAGCGCATCGCTGCCCGCGTCGCGAAGGACGGCCTGCACCAGTTCGGCGATCTTCATGACGTCGCTTCTAAGCTGCTTCATCTCGGCGGCGAGTGCGGCGACATCGTTGTCGGTGGCGGTGCTCATGATCGGGTCTCTCCAGAGTTCGGGCGATGCTAGCAATCATCCCTTTACATAGCATTTCTGCGTTGATTTGCATCAGTCCCGCGGATTCTGTGGCGGCGGGCCCGGGGCGGCGGCCCGGCGATGGCCTCGGCCACCCATTCCAGCCCCTCGATATGCTGGCAGCCGATAGCGAGCGCGCCCGTCAGCGGCACCGCCAGGAAGAGACCGCCGATGCCCCAGATCAGGCCCCAGAAGGTCAGTGAAATGATAATGGCGAACGGGCTCAAATTCAGCGAGCGGCCCAGCATGATCGTCTCGACGATATTGGTGAGCACGAAATGCAGAAGCCCCAGCACGATCACGATGATGAGCACGGGCCTCAAGGATTCGAACTGCGCCAGCGCCATCAGCGCGGGCAGCACCACGCCGAGCGCGCCCACCGTCGGTATATAAGTGAGCAGGAACATCAGCAGCGCCCAGAAGCCGGCGAAATCCACCCCGAGCGCGACCAGCACGACGTAACATGCCAGCGCCATCACCACCGAAAGAAAGGTGCACACGCCCAGATAGGAACGGATCTGCACCGCCATTTGATGGATGATCTTGCGCCCCTCCGCTTCGGCCGCGCCGTCCTGCAGCTTGGCGAGCTTGGCGGGCAGATATTGCTGCTCGGCCAGAAGAAAGCCCACATAGATCGCCACCAGCACGAGCTCGACGATCGAATTGCCGATGGTCGCGGCCGTCTGGCCCAGGACATTGGCGACATTAGCGTCCTTGAGCGCGCTTTGCAGATCGAAGCTGGGGAAATAATGGGCGTAGGGAAACCGCTTGGCCCAGAGATGTTCGAGCTTCGCTATGTAATAGGGCGAGCGGTCGATCACGGCGGCGGCTTCGTTGGTAAGCACCACGGCCGCGAAATAAAGCGCGCCGCCGATCAGCACGAAGGCCGTGCACCAGGCGAGCCAGGCGGGAAAGCGCAGGCGGCACAGGAATTCGGTGAGCGCATTCAACACCGCCCACATCAGAAGCGCGAACACCAGCGGAACGAAGAGCGGGCGCCCATAAATAAGCAGCACAAGCAGCACCGCGCCGCTCAAGAGCCAGTGGGCAAGTCTTCGTTCGTCGATCTTCATAGGTTGGCGCGCCCCTCAAGTGCTTGAAAATATACACGGGTTCGGGTTCGCGCGAAGCGGGGGGCGGTTTGCGCTGTGCGGGCCTTCGATCGCCCTGCATTTTGCCGCGTAAACTATTGATTAGGAACGAATTACCGGGCGCCGCCTTCCCGATGCCGGCAAGAACGACGCCAAATTGGCGCCCGCCTCTCGCGTTGCCGGAACATCAGCGCTTCGCGGGCGCCGCGGTTTTTTCGTTGTGCGGATGGATGGGCGCGTTCATCTGCGCCATGGAGCGCAGATGCCAGGAAGGGCCTTGCGCTTCCAGGCGCAGCACCGCGATCTTGACGAAATTGTTCACCAGCAGGTAGCCGAGCGAATACGCCCAGATCAGAAGCGCGTAAGTCCAACCGACAGGGGTCACGAACCAGCCATAGACGGCGGCGAACGTGCCGACGATTTGCGTGGTTTCGGTGGCGGCGATCAGCTTCCAGCTCGGGAACGGCCGCTGCCAGAACCAGCCGACATTGCGGGTCACGTAAAGCGTGAAATGGCCCGAAATCACCAGCTTGAGGAAAATCAGCGTCTGTATCTGCGCAAGCGGCAGACGAAGATAGAGTTTCGCGAAAAGAAACAGGCCGAAGGATGCGATCAGCCCCGGTATGCTCAAGGCCGACGCCTCGACCAGAACGCGGCGCATATCCCACTTCATCGGCCGCGGCGGCACGACGACATTGTCGTAGGCGATCATCATGACCGGCAGATCGTTCAAGAGCGCCAGCAGCACGATCATGACGGCCGTGACCGGATAGAAATTGAAAATCACGATCGACAGGAACATGAAAAGAAGAATCCGGACCGTTTCGGCGATGCGGTAGATGGCGTAGGCCGTCATCCGCTCGAAGATGCCGCGCGCCAGCGCGATAGCGCGCGTGATCGTCGAAAGGCCGGGCGCGGTCAGCACCAGGGCGGCAGCCGCGCGCGCGGCGTCGGTTGCGCCGGACACCGCGATGCCGACATCGGCCTGTTTGAGCGCGGGCGCGTCGTTCACCCCGTCGCCCGTCATGCCGACGATGTGGCCCGCGCGCTGGAATGCCTTCACGATGTTGAATTTGTGCTCGGGGAAGACTTCGGCGAAACCGTCGGCGGCGAGGATGCGCGCGTCGTCCTTCTCCTTGCCGTCCTCGGCGAAGACATCGCTGGCATTGAGGATGTTGGTGCCGAGATGGAGCTTGCCCGCGATTTCGCGCGCGATGGCCGCGTGATCGCCCGTCAGCATGCGGATGGAAAGGCCGAGCTTTTCGGCTTCCGCGATGGTGGCGGCGCTGTCGTCGCGCGGCGGATCGAAGAGCGGAACGAGCCCGAGATAGCGCCATTTCCCGGACGCATCGGTCTTGGCGACGCCGAGCGTGCGATAGCCGTGGGAGGCGAATTCCTCGGCCTCTTTGTCCACGCGCTGGGCGAGCGCATCGTCGTGGCCCGCAAGTTCGAGGATGGCTTGCGGCGCGCCCTTCGCCACATTGTAAGTCAGCGCGCCATCGCGGATCTGCGCTTCGGCGCGCTTGTGCACCGGATCGAAGGGCGTGAATTTCAAGACCTGCGCGCCCTGGATGGATTTCGCATCCACGACCTTCAGGATCGCGCTGTCGATGGCGTCGGGTGCGTCGCGGTCGCAGGTCAGCGCCGCCGTGCGCATCAGATCGGCCGCATCGCCCGTGAAGATCACGGGATCGCCGGGCGTCAGCTCCGCCTTGGTGAGCGTGCCCGTCTTGTCGGTGCACAGAACATCCATGCCCGCCATCTCCTCGATGGAGACGAGCCGCGAGACGATCGCCTTCATGCGCGCGAGCAGCGACGAGCCCACCGCCATCGTCACGCTCATCACGGCGGGAAGCGCCACCGGAATCGCGGCGACCGTGAGGATCAGGCAGAAGAGCAGCGTCTCCACCAGGCTGTCGCCGCGCCACAGCGCCACGAGCAGGATCACGGCCACCAGCGCGAGCGTGAGGTAGATGAGGAAATTTCCGATGCGCAAGACCGCCTGCTGGAAATGCGAGCGCGACTGCGCCGTCTCCACCAGTTTCGCGGTCTTGCCGAAATAGGTGTTCATGCCGGTGGCGGTGACGGCGGCGACCATCTGGCCCTGGCGCACGATCGAGCCGGAATAAAGCGTGTCGCCGATTTTCTTGTCCACCGGCAGGGATTCGCCCGTCAGCGCCGATTGATCGAGGCTCGCATAATCGCCCTTGGCCGCGCGCGCATCGGCCGGCACGATGTTGCCGAGCTTGACCATGATGATGTCGCCGGGCACGAGCTCGCGCGCGGGCACATCCTTCCACGCGCCGTCGCGTTCGACGCGCGCGACCGGCGCGAGTTTCTGCTTGAGCGCGGCGATGGCGTCGCTCGCGTTCTTCTCCTCGAAGAAGCCCACGCCCGCATTGATCAGCAGCATGACGGTGATGACGCCGAAATCCTCCCAGCGCCCGACCGCGGCAGAGAGGATGGCGGCGACTTCGATCATCCAGGGGATCGGACCCCAGAAATAGGCGAACAGGCGCTTTGCGAGGCTTTCCTTCTCCTCGGCAAGCGCGTTGGGGCCGTATTGCGCGAGGCGGCGGGCGGCCTCGTCCGCGCTTAGTCCGTGGTCGTAGAGTTCGGTCTGGTCGACATTCTTGCGCGTGTCGTTCATCGTTCCATTCTATGCGGGCTTGACGCTTCGCGCGGCGAAGGCCATCGCGATCAGCGACCAGCCGCCGAAAATGAGATCGATGCCCACGATCAGTCCGAGAATCCACAGCGCCGATCCGGGGAAGGCCCAGACGATCACGGCGGCCAGCAACAAATCGATAATGCCGTTGAAGAGCAGCCAGCCCCATCGCTGCGACAATTGGCGGCGATGCTCGATGGCGAAGAAGATCGTGAGGATGCCGTCGGCGATCAAAAAGGCCGTCAAGACGAGCGTCAGCGAGAGCGCGCCGCCCACCGGCCAGCCGATCAAAAGCGCGCCCGCCACGATGGCGATGATCGCCGAGACCAGCGACCACCAGAAGCCCGGCGCCCCGCGGCCCGCGATCGTCGCCACCAGCCCCACGATGCCGCCGACGATGAAGAGCCAGCCCAGGAAAATCGATACCACCACGCTCGCGAGCGGCGGCACGACGATCGCCGCCGTTCCCAGGATCAACAGGACGATCCCCTCGATCAGGAACAATTTCCAATGACTGTGCATCGCGCTACGCAAGTCGCCGATGCCGTTTTGCGTCATGTCCGTCATGGCCGATTGCCTTCTTGCCGCGCCTGCGATCATACGCTTCTGGCGGCATTGTTGAAGGCAATAGTGCCCATCCGGCGGCCGCTGCGGAGCTCCGGTGGAATTGCTAAAGCGGCCCGACGGCTTACGGCGCGCTGACGGCCTTCGCCTTGGCGCTGGCGACCATGGCGGCCCGGGCCTGCGCGAAGCCCTTGAGCGAGAGCGAGAGCGAGACCGGCTTTCCCCCCATCGCCACGATGTTCAGATGCCCCCCCTGATCGGCGTTGCTCTCGAGGCCCTGGATGAGATCGGCATTGGCGGGACCTTCGACGAAACATCCGCTTCTGTCGCAGCGGCGCAACTGCATCTTGCCCGACGCGAATTGGCCCGCCGCGACCACGACGCCCTGCGAGAAATCGATCCCGAGCGGGACGGCGATCTGCATCACGTAATTATCCTTCGACGGCACATAGGCGATGGAGACACTGGCGACGCGCAAATCGGTATCCTTGCGCACGGTGGCAAACAGCATGTCGCAGGGCGATGGCGATTTGACCGGGAAGCAGCGCACCGTCCAGTCGCCGTAATAGCTGAGTTCCGGCTTGTCGCCGGCGGCAGGCTGTTGCGGGGGCGCAACGGCATGGTGCGGCGCGACGGCGGCGGCGCCGGTGAGCGTGGCCACGGCCAGGATGGTTGCAATCGTAATCGCGCGTTTCACAGCAGCACCCTTCTGAGCCAGGAATGACGATAGGCTTCGGCCTCGTGCATCGCGGCGACCGCGTCGCCATAGCCGTCCATCGGCAGCGCCCAGCCGCTCGTCTTCGTGTTGAGGTTTTCGTAGAAGATCTCGATCTTCTTGGCGGCGAGAATGCCGTCATAGGTTTTGGCGTCCGGCGAGACGCTGGAGATGCAGCCCGATTCATTGCAGGTGCTGTAGGGGAAGGTCTGCATCGTGCCGCCGTCGAGCTTCAGGCCCAGTCCGGGCTGGAGCAGCACGTTGAAGGGCGCCGCCACCGCGAGCCGGCGCTTGTCCTTGTCGGCGGAAACGACGAAGCGCAGCACCATTCCCCCGCTCTTGGGATCGGAGACATTCGTGCTCAGCGTGCACATGCCCTTGTCCGCCGTGGGCGCGGGACAAATGAGCTGCCAGTTCTTGAACACGGTGATCGTGGGCGCATCGGCCGGATGGACGACGAGCCCTCGCGCGACCCAGCCCGCAATCAGCGCCACCACGACCAATCCCGCCCAGACGAAGGGCATGGAGCTTCGCCGCCCGGTCGTCTCCTTCTCCTTTTGCGGCAGTTCGCCCGCCATCGACGCGGCCATTCCGTTCCCTTTCGAGGTTCTTTCGCCCGGCCCTGCCGGACCGGCGGCGGAAGATGCATATAGGCCAAGACCGCCGTCAAGACGGCGGCCCGGCCGGAGGGCCTATCGTGTCATTATTGTCATTGCCGCAGGCATGGTTAGCGGCCGGGGACGGACAGAACGCCCCGGCGGGGCCGGGGCGTTCTCGAGGGTCTCTTCAGTCGAACAGGTCGTACTCGGCCTGAAGGACATAGCCCGTGCGCACATTGACGAGCAGCGCGTCGTCGCCATAGCGCACCCACACATATCCATAAGGCGGATCGGGAAGGTCGTAGTCCCAGTAATCGTCGATCCAGTAGTTCTGCGTCCAGAAGAGCGTCGGCAGGACCATGCCGAAGACCCAGCGCCGGTAATACCAGCCGTCGGGACGGTGATAGGGCGCGCCGTGGAAATGATGTTCGGCGCTGAGATTTTGCTGCCAGTGATGAAGATCGATCTCGGGCAGATGCCCCATCTTCGGCGGCGTCTCGCCCTGATGATACTGGCTCCAGTCGAAGCGCTTCGGCGGGGCGCTGATGGTTTTCATCCGGTGGTGCGTGGTCACATGGGTGACCGGCGCCGTCATGGGCGGCTGTTGCACGGATGGACCGCCGGGTCCGCCTCCGGTTGGACCTCCTGGCGGTCCGCCATGCGGACCCGTCTGCATCGCCGGTCCGGTGACCGGACCGGTGTGAGGCGGCGGCGGATTGTGATCCTTGTGGTCGCCCTTGTCCGGACCCTTGTCGTGATCCTTGTCGCGCTGGGCGAGCTGGACGCCGCCGGCCGCCGGCGCCGCACCGGCCGGCAGAGCGGCGAAGGCAAGCGCCGCCGCCGCCGGAATGATGATCCATTTCATGTCGCGTTCCTCTTCCTGTTGTCCCGCGCGTGACAACGCGGGGGTCCCCACGAAAGCGCACGATACTGGGCGCGAAAAAAGGCCATCTTGCGGCAGGTCAACGAATTATACCGAGGCCCGCTCTCGTCGGATGGCAATAATCAGACATTTCAAACATTTGGTATTCGCATGCGCGCCGCCCGAAGCGATTTCTTCACCGCGGGGTCGGCCGCCAGATCTTCGAGCGCGCGGTGAAGACGCTTGCGCCAGCTCGGATAATCGCTGACGGCGCCGGGCAGATTGGCCTGAAGAAGCTCGCCCGTGAGATCGTCGAGCTGCATGAGAAACAACAGGCTCGGCGCGCGCGCGAGATAGGCATGGATGGCGTCCGACAATTCGGGCGACCATTGCGGCAATTCCGCCGCTTGCGTATCCGTTCCTTCGGCAAGAAGTTTTTCCTCGGCGAGCGCGCGAAGAAGTGCGCGTTTGTCGTCTTCGCGTTCCTTGTGCGCGCGCATCGCTTCCTCCGGCGTGAAAATTCCGAGCCGGGCTTTCTCGGCAATGTCTTCATGCGCCCAGAAACCGCGCAAGGTCGCCAGATCGTGCGTCGACGCCGAGGCGCAGGCGAGATAGGGATATTCCTGCGGGCTTTTGAAGCGCTCTCCCTGTTTCTCGAAATAGAGCACGCGATAGGAAAGCGCATGCGCCCCCGCCATGCGCTCGCGGAAGCCTTCGGGCACGGTGCCGAGATCCTCGCCGATCACGACGCAATTGTTGCGCCGGCTTTCGAGCGCCAGGATCGCGAGCAGATCCTCCATCGGAAAGCGCACATAGGCGCCTTCGGATGGCGGCGCCCCTTCGGGAATGATGAAGAGCCGCGTCAGACCCATCGCGTGATCGATGCGCAGCGCGCCCGCATGGGCCATGTTGGCACGCAGCAGCTTCGTGAAATGCTCGTAGGCGCCCGCGCGCAGGCGATGGGGATTGAGCGGGGCGACACCCCATTCCTGCCCCGCTTCGTTGAAGGGATCGGGCGGCGCGCCGACGGTTGCGCCCCTCATGAAGAGATCCTGCTGCGCCCAGACATCGGCGCTGCTGAGATCGGCGCTCACGGCGAGATCGGCGTAGAGCCCTATCGCCAATTTATGCGCGCGCGCGGCGGAAAGCTGCTCCGCACATTGCCATTGCAGATATTGGAAGAATTCGATGCGCGCGGAATGCGCGGCCGCGAGCTGCGCCGTTTCGGCCGAAGCCGGATCGCGCGCGCCAGCCCATTTGCGCCAGTCGTGACCCGCGAAGTGCTCGGCCAGCATCTGGAAGGTCGCGAAGTGACGCAGATCGGGGCCCGCATTATCGGCGAATTTGCGAAAGCTGCGGCCTCTTTCATCGCTCGCGTGGTTTTTGCCGAAATGCGCGAAGAGACATTCGAGCACCGTCATCTTGGCGCTCGCGACGGAAGCGTAATCCACGGTCTTCGCTGCGCGGGCCTTTGCGATCGCATCGGCAACCGCACCCGATCGCACAAGCGCGCGCGCCTTTTCCGATTCCGCGAAATCGGGAACGGCAGCGACATCGAGATAAAGCGGATTGTGGAACAGCCGGCTTGCCGGCGCGTAAGGACTCGCATAATCGGGCGCATCCAGAAACAGCGCGTGCAGCGGATTGATGCCGACCGCGTCTCCGCCCTCGCGCGCCGTCCACTCCATCAGCGTGGCGAGATCGGAGAAATCGCCCATCCCCCAGTTGCGCGCCGAGCGCAGCGCATAAAGCTGGGCGGAGATGCCCCAATAGCGTCGGCCAGGAGGCGGCAGATGGCATTCCGCATATCCGGCGATGAGCGGCGCCGCAAATTCATTCACCTGCAATCGATGATAACCGGCGGGCGCAGCCGGAAGATGCAGATGACGCAACGCCAGCCGCACACCATCGATCTCCTCGCGATATTCGACCGGCAGATCGGCGAAAGCGCATTCGCCCTCTCGCCGCTCGCCGCTTTCGAGTTCGAGCGTCCAGCGCGCGCTTTGCGCATGTTCGGCCGCGCGGAACGGAACGGCGATGGCGCGTCCTTCGAGTGCGATGACGACAGGCGGCAAAGCCGAACGCCATGGCGCTTCGGCATGCGCTTTCAGGCTAGCGGCGATTTCGCCATCGTTGCTTGCGGCAATCCCCATCGCGGCCAGCAAATGACGCGCGGTATCGGGCGTGCGTTCGTGCAAGCGGCCTTCGACATCCCAGTAGCGCGGTTCGATCCCCGCCGCGTTCGCCAGGCGGTCGAGCGCCTCCATCGCGTCACTCCGCGCCCGCCAGCAGCACGAGCGAACGGCCCTCGACCGCGAACATCGCGCCCGCTTCGTGGGCGGCCGGCGGCGGCTCGTCCTCCAGCGCCGTATCGCAGATGACGCGCCACGCCGCATCCGGCTCGGCATCCGGAAGGCGGAAACGCTCCGCCGATTCGCCCGCATTCATCAGGAGAAGAAAGGCGCGCGCGCCTTCGCTTTGCGGATCGGCGGCATAGCGTGCGCCGAACGCGCGCAGGTCCTTCGCGTTCCAATCCTCGTCCGTCATTTCGCGCGCCCCCGGCGCAAGCCAGACGATGTCGCGCAGCGAACTGCCGTTGATGTGACTGCCGTGGAAGAATCCGGCGCGATGGAAGGCGGGATTCTCCCGCCTTATCGCAATCATACGGCGCACAAAATCGCGGAATTTCCAATCGGTGTTCTGCCAGTCGTACCAGCCGATGTCGTTGTCCTGGCAATAGGCGTTGTTGTTTCCCGATTGCGTGCGCCCGATCTCGTCGCCGCCGAGGATCATGGGCAGCCCTTGCGACAACAGAAGCGTGGCCATCATGTTGCGCTTCTGGCGCGCGCGCAAGGCGCGGATCGCGGGATCGTGCGTCGCGCCTTCCACGCCGCAATTCCAGCTGAAATTCTCGTTCGGGCCGTCGCGATCGTCCTCGCCGTTGGCGGCGTTGTGTTTCGCGTCGTAGCTCACGAGATCCTGAAGCGTGAACCCGTCATGGGCGGTCGCGAAATTCACGCTCGCGAGCGGGCCGCGCGCGAACACGTCGCTCGATCCGGTCAGCCGGTAGGCGAGATCGCCCGGAAGCCCGCCCTCGCCGCGCCAGAAGCGGCGCAGGGTATCGCGATATTTGTCGTTCCATTCGCTCCAGCCTTGCGGAAAAGCGCCCAGATGATAACCGTCGACGCCCAGATCCCACGGCTCGGCGATCAGCTTGACGTTGGCGAGAACCGGGTCCTGCGCGATCGTGGCGAAGAGCGCCGCATGCGGCGAGAAATGATGGGCCTCGCGCGCGAGGCTGACGGCGAGATCGAAGCGGAAACCGTCCACGCCCATTTCGCCCGCCCAGTAGCGCAGCGAATCCATCACCAATTGAAGCACGCGCGGATGGGCGAGGTTCAGCGTGTTGCGGCAGCCGGTGAAATCGAGATAGCGGCGCCCGTCGCCGTCGAAGCAGTAATAGGAGGCATTGTCGATGCCGCGAAAGGAAAGCGTGGGCCCCCGTTCGTCGCCTTCGCCGGAATGGTTGAAGACGACATCGAGGATCACTTCGATGCCCGCGTCGTGAAAGGCGCGCACCATGCCGGCGAATTCGCCCACATCGCCGGTTGAGAGATAACGCGGCTCGGGCGCGAAGAAGCCGATCGAATTATAGCCCCAATATTCGCGCAAACCGCGCCCGGCCAGCGCGGCCGTGGTGGCGAAAGCGTGAACGGGCAGAAGCTCGACCGCGGTGATTCCGAGATCGCGCAGATGGCCGATGATTTCCGGCCGCGCCAGGCCCGCAAACGTGCCGCGCAGTTTTTCGGGAATATCGGGATGGCGCATCGTCGCGCCGCGCACATGCATTTCGTAGATCACGCTTTTTGCGAGCGGCGTTTCGAGCTTTGCGCCGCTTTCCGCGCGCGGCGCGACGACGCGGCATTTCGGCATGAGCGCGGCATTGTCGCGGGTATCGAACGAGAGATCGCCGCGCGGATCGCCCACGATATAGCCGCAATGGATATCGTTCCATTCGAAGCTGCGGTCGAGCGCACGCGCGTAAGGGTCGATCAGGAGCTTGTTGGGATTGAATCGGTGGCCGTTCAGCGGATCATAAGGCCCGTGCACGCGATAGCCGTAAAGAAGCCCCGGCCGCGCGCCGCCGAGATAACCGTGCCAGATATCGCTGCTGCGCTCGGGCAATGGCAGGCGCGTTTCGCGGCCGCTATCGAACAGGCAAAGCTCCACTTTCATGGCGTTGGCGGAGAAGAGCGCGAAATTCACGCCGTCGCCGTCGAAAATCGCGCCCAGGGGGTGGGGCATGCCAGCGGAGAGCATCACGTCGGCATGTTCTCCGGTGCGAGCACCACGACGGCGAGCGGGGGAAGCGTGAGTGCGAGCGATTGTGGATGGCCGTGCGACGGAATCGCTTCGGTGGCGACGCCGCAATTGCCGACACCGCTGCCGCCATAATCCGCGGCATCGGTGTTCAGGCGCTCGATGTAGCGCCCGCCCGCCGGAACGCCGATGCGATAGCCGCGCCGCACCACCGGCGTGAAATTGCAGACCACCGCCACGAATTCGCCGTCGGCGCGGCGCAAATAGGAGATCACGCTGTCCTCGGAATCGTTGCAATCGATCCAGGCAAAGCCGCTAGCCTCGCAATCGCGCCGGTGCAGCGCCGCGCACCCGCGATAAAGCGCGTTCAGATCGCGCACCAACTTTTGCACGCCGCCATGCAGCGAATCGGCCGTCAGATGCCAGTCGAGGCTGGAATCGTGATTCCATTCGCGCGCTTGCGCGATCTCGCCGCCCATGAAGAGGAGCTTCTTGCCCGGCTGCGTGAACTGGAACGCGAGATAGGCGCGCAGATTGGCGAATTTCTGCCAGCGGTCGCCCGGCATCTTTCCGAGCAGCGAGCCTTTGCCGTGCACCACTTCGTCATGCGAGAGCGGCAGGATGAAATTCTCGCTGAAGGCATAGAGCAGGCCGAAGGTGAGCTTGTCGTGATGGAATTTGCGGTGCACCGGATCGTGCGAAATATATTCCAGCGTGTCGTGCATCCAGCCCATGTTCCATTTGTAGCCGAAGCCGAGCCCGCCGAGATAAGTGGGCCGCGACACCATCGGCCAGGCGGTCGACTCCTCGGCGACCGTCATGGTTCCGGGATGCTCGCCATAGCAGAGCTCGTTCATGCGGCGCAAAAAGCCGATCGCTTCGAGATTTTCGACGCCGCCATGGACATTGGGAATCCATTCGCCTTCCTTGCGGCTGTAATTGCGATAGAGCATGGAGGCCACCGCATCCACGCGCAATCCGTCGGCGCCGAATTGCGTGAGCCAGTAAAGCGCATTCGACAGAAGATAATTGCAGACCTCGCGGCGGCCGTAATTGTAAATCAGCGTGTCCCAATCGGGATGGCGGCCCTCGCGCGGATCCCGATGTTCGTAAAGATGGCTGCCGTCGAAAGTGCCGAGCCCGTGCGGATCGTTCGGGAAGTGGCCGGCCACCCAATCGAGGATCACGCCCAGACCTTCCTCATGCGCGCGCGCGACAAAGCTTCGGAAATCGTCGGGCGTGCCGTAGCGGCTGGTCGGCGCGTAAAGCGCCGTCGGCTGATAGCCCCATGAGCCATCGAAGGGATATTCGCTCACCGGCATCAATTCGATATGGGTGAAGCCCATGTCTTTCGCATAAGGAATGAGCGTGTCCGCGAGCTCGCGATAGGTGAGGCTGCGATTGTTTTCTTCGGGCTTGCGCCGCCACGATCCCAGATGCACCTCATAGATAGAGATGGGCGCGTCGCGCGCGGCGGACGCAGCATGGGTGACCGGCGCGCCGCGCGGCAATCCCCACACGACCGATGCCGTATTGGGCGGGCGCTCCGCCTCGAAGGCGTAAGGATCGGCCTTGAGCAGGACATCGCCATCCTTCGTCTTGATCTCGAATTTGTAGAGCGCGCCCTTGGCGACGCCGGGCAGGAAAATCTCCCAGATGCCGGCGCCGGGATGCAGCCGCATCACATGCCTGCGCCCGTCCCACTCGTTGAACGGGCCCACCACACTGACGCGCCGCGCATTGGGCGCCCACACTGCGAAATTGGTGCCGGCCACGCCCTGCCATTCCATGGGATGGGCGCCCATTTTCTCATAGCTACGCCAATAATCGCCCTCGGCATGGAGATAGGTATCGATCTCGCCAAAGATCGAGGGGAAGGAATAGGGATCGGCGACCGTTTCTTCGCCCGCACCATTGGCAATGCGCAACCGGTAGGCGAACGGTTTGCCCTCGCCCACCTCGCCGCCGAACACGCCGCCCGCATGGATACGCTGAAGCGCACCCATGCGCTCGCCGTTTCCCGCGCGCACAACCGCGACTTCGGACGCCGCGGGCAAAAAGGCCCTGACCACGAGCTTTTTTCCTGCCGCATGCATGCCGAGAAACGAGAAGGGGTCGCAATCGTCCCCCGCCACGATCGCGGCGACTCGTTTGGAAACATTCTTTGCGGCACTTGCGGGCATTGGCGTCCTTCGATTGCGTTACGCAGATGACACATAATTTAACGCAAGGCCAAGCCAATCGTGATCGAAATCAAAGTTCATGGAACCATGCAAAGCAATGATCCGTTAGTCATCCGCAAGGCGCGGGGGTTCGATGCACGTGCTCTTCGTAACATCGGAGGCCTATCCTCTCGCGAAATCGGGCGGATTGGCGGATGTTTCGAGCGCGCTGCCGGCCGCGCTGTCGCGGGCGGGCATCGATGTGCGCATCCTGATGCCCGCCTATCCGGGCGCGGCCGGCGCGCTGAAGAACGCGCGCGTCGCCGCGCGCCTCCCTCAAATGTTGGAAATCGGCAATGCATCGCTGATCGCGGGCGAATTGCCGCATTCGGGCGTGCCGGTCTGGCTGGTCGATGCGCCCGCGCTGTTCGACCGTCATGGCGGGCTCTATCAGGACGAAGCGGGCCATGACTGGGCCGACAATGCGCGCCGCTTCGCCTTCCTCGCCCATGCGGCCGCGCATGTGGCGCGCGGAATTGCGGGCTGGAAGCCCGATGTCGTCCACGCCAATGATTGGCATGCGGGGCTGGTGCCGCTGCTTTTGGCGAAGCGCGCAGGCCCGGCGAGCGTGTTCACGATCCACAATCTCGCCTTCCAGGGAAATTTTCCGGCCGACGCGCTGCAGGCGATCGGAATTCCCGGCGACGTTTTCCATTCCGACGGCCTGGAATTTTATGGCCAGGCGTCTTTCCTGAAGGCGGCGCTGCGCTTCAGCGACAAGATCACCACCGTCAGCCCGACCTATGCCGCCGAAGCGCTCGGGCCGGACGCGGGCTGCGGGCTCGAAGGAATCTTGCGCAGCCGGGCCGGCGATTTTTCCGGAATCCTGAACGGCATCGACACCGATTTCTGGAATCCCGCCACCGATATTCACCTGCCCGCCAATTACAGTGCCGGAAAATTGTCGGGCAAGCGCGTGTGCAAGGCCGAACTGCAGCGCGAATTCGCACTGCCGCTCGCGCCGGAAACGCCGCTCATCGGCTTCGTCAGCCGCATCGCCCATCAGAAGATGGCGGATGTGATCCTCGACGCCATTCCGGCGATCGTGGATTGCGGCGCCCAGTTCGTGCTCCTCGGGCGTGGCGATCCCGTGCTGGAAGCCGGTTTCGCGGCGATGGCGCGGCGCTTTCCGGAGAATGTGGCGGTGCGCATCGGCTATGACGAACCGCTTGCGCATCGTCTGCAGGCGGGCGCGGACATCCTGCTCGCGCCGGCGCGCTTCGAACCTTGCGGGCTCACGCAACTTTATGCCCTGCGCTACGGCACGATTCCCATCGTGCGCAAGACGGGCGGGCTCGCCGATACGGTGAAGGACGCGAGCCCCGATGCGCTGGCCGACCGCTCCGCGACCGGCTTCGTCTTCGAGCATGCCGACCGTTCCGGCCTGCTTTATGCGGTGGGCCGCGCGCTCCAGCTCTACAAGGAGCCGCTGACGTGGCGCCGCCTCATGGCGCAGGCGATGGCGCAGGATTTCAGCTGGACCGCGAGTGCCGCGAAATATGCGGTGCTCTACTTTGAACTGTGCGGTGTTTCGACGCTGGAGATGACAAAAGATCGTTCGAAAGCGGAACCGGATGCGCTTTTGAGCGTAAGCGTTGGCATATGATAGCCGGAGACGAGCCGTGATACGCGAAGAGATCATCCGCCGCAGAAGCTACGAAATCTGGGAGCGCGAAGGCCGCCCCGACGGACGCTCGCTCGAACATTGGCTGCGCGCCAAAGGCGAGCTGGAAGCCGAGCTTCAAGGCGCCGCAAATCCCTGGCGCAATTTCGTGATGCCGCGGCTCCCCGCGACGCGCCGGCCTGAGCGCGTGATGTCGGTGCGCATCACAGCCAACGACACGGCCGTCATCGCTGCCAGGCGATAAGCGGCATTTCCAGCGGAACATGGGCCTCATCGTGGTGCGGCACCACGCGGACGGTGTAATCCTGCGCGGGCCGCGCCAGCGCGACCTCTCCGCCATAGAGATAGCCGTTCAGCGTTCCCGGTATCGCGCGCTCGCGATGCAGGATGACGACTTCGGCGCTCTGCCCCTCCTTCTCGTCGGCGAATAGCTGAACCTGCACCGCGTCCGGCGAAACTTCGCCCAGCGACACCGGCACCGAAAAGCGCCAATGCTCGTCGGAGCGCGCGATCGCCGGGTGGCCGATATGCAGGCTCGGCCAATGGCGCTCGAGCTCGTCCGACCATTTGTCAAGCGTGCGTGCCAGCGCGCAATCGTCGGCCATTCTTTTGCGCAGCATTTGCGCCTGCGGCAGATAGGCCTCGACATATTGGCGCAGCATGCGCGGGCTTCCGAACTCGGGGGTCAGGACCGACATGCTCTTGCGGATGCGCTGGAGCCAGGCGCGCGGCAATCCCGCCGCGTCGCGGTCGTAGAATTCCGGCACGATCTGATGTTCGAGCGTGTCGTAGAGGCTTTCCGCATCGAGCGCGTCGATCTCGCTCGCATCGCCGCCGCGGCCGTCGCCGATGGCCCAGCCCGCGCCCGTCTCATAGGCCTCGTCCCACCAGCCATCGAGGATCGAGCAATTGAGCCCGCCATTGACGAGCACCTTCATGCCGCTGGTGCCGCAGGCCTCCCATGGCCGCCTCGGCGTGTTCACCCAGACATCGACACCCTGCACAAGCTCCTGCGCGAGCGTGATGTCGTAATCCTCCAGGAACACGACGCGCCTGCGATAGCGCGGCATGTGGGCGGCCTCGATCCAGGCGCGGATCATCGCCTTGCCTTCGATATCGGCGGGGTGCGCCTTGCCCGCCACCACGATCTGCATCGGCATGTGCTCGTTGGTGAGAAGCCGGTCTAGGCGCGCCATATCGCGCAGCAAAAGATTGGGGCGCTTGTATTCGGTGAAGCGCCGCGCGAAGCCGACCGTAAGCACGTTGGGATCGAGGGCGCTGTCCGCCTGGCGCACCACCTGGGGCTCGAAGCCGCGCTCGCGCAGATGCGTGGAAAGCCGCTCGCGCACGACGCCGATCAGACGATGGCGGCCCGCGCCGCGCATCGCCCAGATATCTTCGTCCGACACACAGGCGATGCGCTTGCCGAGATCCTGCGGCATGCTGCGCCAGCGTTCCTTGCCGCAGGCTTCCGTCCAGATGCGGTCGGCCTCGGCGGAATCCCAGGTCGGGATGTGCACGCCGTTGGTGACGTGGCCGACAGGCACTTCGCAGGCCGGCCAGCGCGGGAAAAGCGGCTGAAAGATGCGCCGGCTGAATTCGCCGTGCAGGCGGCTGACGCCGAGGCAGAGCGCAGCCCCGCGCTCGGCGAGATAAGCCACGTTGAATGGCTCGCGCACATCGTGGGGATCGACACGGCCGAGCCCCAGAATGTCGTCCAGCGTCACGCCGCTGCCGGCAAGGTCTCCTTCGACGTAAGGAAGATATTTGCGCAAAAGATCGGGCGCGAAGGAATCGAATCCCGCCGCCACCGGCGTATGCGTGGTGAAGACATTGCCCGCGCGCGTCGCCCACAGCGCCTCCCAGAAGCTCAGCTTCTCGCGCTTGGCGAGCCGGCGCGCGCGCTCGATGATGGCGAAGGCGGCGTGACCTTCATTGATATGACAGATTTCGATTTCGGGATGCAGCGTCTCGGCCACGCGCCAGCCGCCCACGCCGAGCACGATCTCCTGCATCAGCCGGATTTCGCTGCCCCCGCCATAGAGCTTGGCGGTAATGCCGCGATCGGCCGGCGAATTGAGGAAATCGTTGCTGTCGAGCAGATAGAGCTTCACGCGGCCGACCGTCGCCTGCCACACGCGCAATTGCACGACGCGGCCGGGCAGCTCGAGCGCGATCCTGAGCCAGCCGCCTTCCTTCTGGATGACGGGTTCGACGGGCATCGCGGCGGGTTCGTTATAGGGATAGAACTCCTGCTGCATGCCCTGCGCATCGACAATCTGATGGAAATAACCTTCCTGATAGAGAAGCCCGATGCCGATCACGGGCACGCCGAGATCGCTCGCGGTCTTCAGGAAATCGCCGGCCAAAACGCCGAGGCCGCCGGCATAGAGCGGCAGCACGCTTCCGAGCCCGAATTCCATGCTGAGATAGGCGATGCCGCCAAGCGCATCGCCATCATGTTCGGCCGCGAACCAGCCCGGATTCTGGAAATATTGCGCGCGCGCGGCGGTGAATTCGGCGAGCTTGGCGAGGAATTCCTTGTCGCAGGCGAGCTTCTCCAGCCGCTGCGCGGAGGCGTTCTGCAGCACGGTCCAGGGATTGCGCGTGCGCTTCCACAAGGGCTCGTCGACATGTTCCCACAGCGCATCGCCCTCATGGCTCCATGTCCAGCGCAGATCGAGCGCGAGATTGCGAAGCGCGGCGATTTCGGGGGGCAGATCGGGAAGCGGAAGCGCGACCATATGCGCCATCCTCACAATTCATGGCGAAAACGCAAGAATTTTCGCGCGCGCAAAACGAGTAAACGGGATTGCCCAACAAACGTTGCGCGAGATCAATATCGGGCGCACGCTGAGCGTCCATCCTGCAAGCGAACCCGGAGCGCGCAGATGTCGGATTCGCAAAATTATATCCGCTGGTTCAAGGACCTCAGGATGAGCGATGTGGCGCTCGTCGGCGGCAAGACGGCCTCGCTCGGCGAATTATATGCGGTCCTGACCGCCGAGGGATTGTGCGTGCCCAACGGCTTCGGCATCACCGCTCAGGCCTATCGCGACGCGCTCGACCAATCAAATGCGTGGCCGCGGCTGAAAGCGCTGCTTGCCGGCCTCGACAAGGCGGGCGTGCGCGAGCTCGCCAAACGGGCCCATGAGGCGCGCCGCGTCGTCTATCGGGCGACCGGAGGAGCCGCGCTGCGCGGCCAGATCGCCAAAGCCTATCGCGAACTCGAACGCGAATATGGAAGGAATGTCTCGGCGGCGGTGCGCAGTTCGGCAACCGCCGAAGACCTGCCGACCGCCAGCTTCGCCGGCCAGCACGACAGCTTCATCAATGTCGAAGGCGAGGACAAGGTGTTCGATGCCTGCCGGCGCTGCTTCGCCTCGATCTTCACCGACCGCGCCATCGTCTACCGCAACGACAATCATTTCGAACATTTCAAGGTCGCGCTTTCGGTTGCGGTGATGAAGATGGTGCGCTCCGATCTCGCCTCCAGCGGGGTGATGTTCACGCTCGACACCGATTCCGGATTCCGCGATGTGGTGCTCGTCACCGGCATATACGGGCTGGGCGAGAACATCGTGCAGGGCCGCGCCGATCCCGATGAATTCTATGTGCACAAGCCGACCTTCGCGGCGGGCCATCGCGCGGTGCTGCGCCACAATCTCGGCGAGAAGCAGATCAAGATGATCTTCGCGCGCGGCAAACACGGCGCCACCACCGAGAACCGCTCGGTGCCGCATATCCAGCGCGCGCGCCTCTGCCTGAGCGACGCGGACGTGTTGAAGCTCGCGGGCGACGGCATCGCCATCGAGAACCATTATTCGCGCGTCAACGGACGGCCGACGCCGATGGATATCGAATGGGCGAAGGACGGCAAGGACGGCAAGCTCTATATCGTGCAGGCGCGGCCCGAGACCGTCGCCTCGCAGCGCGCGCCCGATCAGTTGCGCACCTATTCGTTGAAGACGAGCGACAAGCCGATCGTCTCGGGGCGCGCCATCGGCGACCGAATCGCGAGCGGCAAGGTGCGCATCGTTTCGAACGAAAACGAGCTCGCCAAATTCCGCCCCGGCGAAATCCTCGTGGCGGCCACCACCACGCCCGATTGGGAGCCGGTGATGAAGAAGGCGGCCGGCATCGTCACCGATCGCGGCGGGCGCACCTGCCATGCGGCCATCGTCGCGCGCGAGCTCGGCATTCCGGCCGTCGTGGGAAGCGAGAGCGCGACAAGCACGCTGAAATCGGGCGCGCCGGTCACGATCTCCTGCGCGGCGGGCGAAATTGGGCATGTCTATGCCGGCGCGCTCCCCTTCGAAACCACGATGCTGAAACTATCCGAAATTCCCAGGCCCAAGACCGAGATCATGATCAATCTCGGCGATCCCGATCTCGCGTTCCAATCGTCCATGCTGCCGAACGACGGCGTGGGCCTGGCGCGCATGGAATTCATCGTCAACGAATTCATCGGCGTCCATCCCATGGCGCTTGTCCATTTCGGAAAGCTGAAGGACGCGAGCGCCCAGCGCAAGATCGCCGCACTGGTGAAGAATTATGAGAAGCCGCAGGATTTCTTCATCCGGAAATTGTCCGAAGGCGTAGGCACCATCGCGGCGGCGTTTTATCCAAGGCCTGTGATCGTCAGGCTTTCCGATTTCAAGACCAACGAATATGCCAAGCTGCTGGGCGGGGCGGAATTCGAGCCGGTCGAGGACAATCCGATGCTCGGATTCCGCGGCGCATCGCGCTACGCCCATCCGGCTTATGCGGGCGGCTTCGCGCTCGAATGCGCGGCGCTCGCGCGCGTGCGCGGCGAAATGGGGCTGACCAATCTGAAGATCATGGTGCCATTCTGCCGCCGCGAGGAAGAAGCCAGACGCGTGCTCGACGCCATGGCGAAGAACGGATTGAAGCGTGGGGAGCGGGGGCTCGAAATTTATGTCATGTGCGAGATCCCCAACAATGTGATCCGCATCGATGCGTTTTCCGCGCTGTTCGACGGCTTCTCCATCGGCTCGAACGATCTCACGCAATTGACGCTGGGCGTCGACCGCGATTCCGAGATCGTCGCCTTCGATTTCGACGAGCGCGATCCGGGCATGACCGAGATGCTGCGCCTCGCCATCGAAGGCGCGCACCGCAACAAGCGCCATGTCGGCATTTGCGGCGAGGCGCCGGCCAATTATCCGGAAGTCGCGCAGCGGCTCGCGCAATGGGGGATCGATTCCATCAGCGTCAATCCGTCGAGCGTCATCAAGACGTTCAGGATCGTCGCCGAGGCGGAAGAGGCAACGAAGATTCCGCGGCTCAGGGCCTGAGCGTTTCGAAAAATTTCTCGAGAACCTGAATCTGGCCTTTGGTGATCTTCTTCTTCGCCTCTGCGCGGGCGAACCATCCGCCGCGATCGGCTTCCGCAAAACTTCGCATCTTTCCCGAATGCGGCGGCCATTCCAGCTCGAAGAGATTGCTCTTGAGTTTCGCGGGATCGAGATCGCCTTCCAGCGTCCACACATGCAGCCGCTTGCCGCTGGGCAGGCGGAATTCGCCCAGCGCATCGAACGGCCCGCTGAGCGTGGCGCCCGTTTCCTCGCGGAATTCGCGCCGCGCGGCGGCGAGCATATCCTCGCCCGGATCGGCAAGGCCCTTGGGCACGGACCAGGCACCCTCGTCCCTGTTCTTCCAGAACGGGCCGCCGGGATGAACGAGGAACACTTGCGCGGCGCGGCCGCGCCCGCGATGAAGCAGGATGCCTGCGCTATGGAGGGCCATCGCACGCGTCTTCGAGGTTTCCTTGCGTTTTTATAATGCGCCGCGCACGCGAAGTTGACCTAAATCAGCCGTTTCGCCGCGCCCATGCGTTTCACTCTCAGACCTTATGACAGGTGAACCGCCATGCCGGAATCAACGCCCGTCGTCGATATCCGTGAACTGACGCGGCGCTTCAACGGGCTCCTCGCCGTCGACCGCGTGACGATCGCCATTCCGCAAGGCGAGATCTTCGGCCTCATCGGCCCGAACGGCGCGGGAAAAAGCACGCTCATCCGCATGCTGGCGACGCTTCTGCCGCCGAGCTCGGGTTCGGCGACGGTCGCGGGCTACGATATCGTGCGCCAGCCTGCCGATGTGCGCCGCCAGATCGGCTATGTGCCGCAGCTTCTGTCGGCCGACGGTTCGCTCACCGGTTACGAGAACCTTCTGCTCTCGGCGCGGCTCTATCGCATCGCGCGGCACGAACGGGCCGAGCGCATCCGGCGCGCACTCGCCTGGATGGAGCTGAGCGACGCGGCCGACCATCTCGTGAGCCATTATTCGGGCGGGATGATCCGCAGGCTCGAGATCGCGCAAAGCCTGCTTCATCGTCCCAAGGTCCTGTTCCTCGACGAGCCCACCGTCGGGCTCGATCCGCTGGCGCGCGAAACGGTGTGGCGCCATGTTCTCGACCTCAAGAAAAGCGCAGGCACCACGATGATCGTGACCACCCATCGCCTGGACGAGATCAACGAATATTGCGACCGCATCGCGCTCATCGACCGCGGGCGCATCGTCACCATCGGCACGCCTTCGGGTCTGCGCGCGCAGATCGGCCCGGACGCCACGCTCGACGACGTTTTCATCAAGCTTGTCGGCGCGCGTTCCGAGGCGGAAACCGAACGCGGCTTCGGCGAGGAAAGGCGCGCGCGTCGCGCGGCGGAAAAACATGGATGACGCGGCTGATATTGCGGGCCAGATCTGGGCGGTGGCGGCGGCCGAAATCGAGAAGCTGCTGCACGATCCGCTCGAACTCGTCACCCGCGCGGTGCAGCCGGTGTTGTGGCTTCTCCTCTTCGGCGAGGTGATGGCGCGCGTGCGCGGCGTGGCGCCCGGCAATCTGCAATATCTCGATTTCCTTTCCGCCGGAATCCTCGCGCAGAGCTGCCTGTTCGTCGCCATTTTCTACGGCATTTCCGCGATCTGGGAGCGCGATCTGGGCGTGCTTCAGCGTTATCTGGTGAGCCCGGCGCCGCGCTTTGCGCTCGTCGCGGGCAAGGCGCTATCGGCGGGCGTGCGCGCGCTGTCGCAGGCGCTGATCGTCTATATTCTGGCGCTCTTCCTCGGCGTGGGCATCGATCTTCATCCCTTGAGCGTGCTGGGCGTGATCGCGGTCATCGTGCTGGGCTCGGCGCTGTTTTCCACCTTTTCGCTCATCATCGCCTGCATCGTCAAAACGCGCGAGCGCTTCATGGGGATCGGGCAGGTGCTCACCATGCCCGTCTTCTTCGCGAGCAATGCGATCTATCCGCTTTCGCTGATGCCGGCATGGCTGCGCGCGGTTTCGCAGGCCAATCCCCTGACCTACGAGGTGGATGCGCTTCGAAGCATGATGCTGACGGGCGGCGTGTCGGAGTATGGCGTGGCGCTCGATTTCGGCGTGCTGGCCGGCGTGGCCGTGGTGCTGACGGCGATCGCCGCGCGGCTATACGGGCGAATGGGATATTGAACGTTCAGCCGTGGTAATCCCAGAAATAGATCGGGACTTCGCCGCGATAAAGGGTGATGAGCGCGAAATCGTCGCGCAGCTCCACCTCCGCGCGGCGCCAATGTTCGAGGCTTTTGTCCTGCGGCTTTCCCTCGCGCTGCCAGATCTCGTAGGCGCGCTTGCGGATGGCTTCGGCGGGAATATGGCGGACGGGATAGCTCATGGCTGCAGACCCTTTTCGCGCGGCGGGGCGCGCCGCGCATTGGCGAGAATCCGGCCGAGCGGCAACGCGCTGTTGCGCGCGAGCTGGCCGCGCAGGCGATGAAACGCGTCGCTGGCGCGGGCGAGTTCGTTCGCGGCGCGATCGAGCGCGGCACTTGCCTGCGGTCGAGGCGCGGCCCCCAGCCCGTGACGCGCGGCGCTCAGATAATTGCCCAGCGTCTGCAAACGCTCCGCCAGTTCGTGCACCAGCGCGGGCGTCACATCGGGCTGCGAGCGATCTTCCATCGGCACCCGGTCTCCATCGCCGCCCGGTCACCGGACGGCGTTCACCCAAGCGGACGGGGCATTTTGTCTTTTGATTGCCGGTAAAGCCCCGGCCGGTAAATATTTAGGAGACTAAATACAGCATTTGCGCGACGATCTGTCCACAACCATACAGTTTCACGAATATAACGGATGTTCTTGCGCCGCTTTTCCGTCGCCGGCGTGATGAAACAGGCGATCGAGCTGGCGCTGGAGCGTGGAATAGCATTCGCAGGCCGTGGCTTCGAGGCCGCCGCGATCGGCGATCGTGACCTTGCCGTGCGAATATTCGACATAGCCGGCCCGTTGCAAAATCTTCATGGCGACGGAAACGCCCGGCCGCTGCACGCCCAGCATCATGGCCAGGAATTCATGCGTCAGCGGAAAGGCGTCGGCATGCGCGCTGTCATGGGCGATAAGAAGCCAGCGGCAGCAACGCTCTTCCAGCGAGTGCAGCCGGTTGCAGGCGGCGGTCTGCGCCAGCCGCTCCATCATGACATGGATATAGCGCTGCAGGAGATCGGCCAGCGCGTCGTACTGCGCCATGATGTGCTCCAGCGTCGTGCGGGCGATGACGAAGGCCGAGCCCGGGATCTGCACGATGCTGTCGAGCGCGGCTGTGGGATCGCCGAACAGCGCCTCGGGCGTGGTGAGTCCCTCGCTGCCGGTGGCGCCGACTTCGATGGTGCGGCCGTCCTTCATCGTCTTGACGAGCGAAACGAGGCCCCGATTGACGAACCAGATCTGCTTCACGCCCTCGCCGGAGCGGCCGAGCACCGCGCCGCGATTGAGCTCGACGGGATGCATCTCGGGCAACAGCGCGCTCAGCACGGCCTGCGGAAGCGCGAGCAGGAAACGGTTGGCGATTTCGTGGTTTCTGATCGAGAGAGCCATGAACTCCACCCGGCTTGGCCGCTGAGACCGGTTTAGTCGTCGTTAACGGTATGATCCGCACGGCTCGCGCCTGCGATCCTTATTCCAGATCAACCGGCCTTATGCGTAGAAATACGATTGGGGCATTTCGGGCCGGCGCCAAAAGCAGCCCCGCTATGGATTTTTTATAAATCCCGCCCCGCCCGCGCCTCGAATTTATATGCCGCGCCGCCCGATAGTCCCGCAACGATCATTTGCGGGAACAACGATGCGCGGACATGGCCATGAGCCTTACCCCGTCTGGAAACAATTGCCGCTGGACCCGGACGACCGGAAAAACGCCCCGGATGCCGTTTTGCGCGAGATCGGCACGATCCTCGCCGCGGCGCTGGGAACCGCCTTCGTCGTCAATCTTCTGCTCCTCACATTCGGCATCGGCTGAGAGCGCAGATGACATTCCTGCGCTTCATTCCGGAAACCACCAATGTCGATTTCGTCAAATGGCGCTTTGTCGCCTTCGCGATAGACGCCATTTTGCTCATCGTTGCGGCCGCGTTCATTTTCACGAAAGGTTTCAATCTCGGGATCGATTTCTCGGGCGGCGTTCTGATCGAGGCGAAGGCCGCCCATACGATCGATATCGCGGAGGTTCGCGGCGCGCTGGGCAGCCGCGGCTTCAACGACATCCAGGTCCAGTATATCGGCGGGGGGACATGCGACAGGCCGGCCGATTCCTGTGTATTGATCCGCGCAAAACCGAGCGAGAACCAGAGCGAGAGCGCGGTTGCCGAAACCATCAAAGCCAAGCTCGGCTCGCAATATGTCATCCGCAATTCGCAGGTGATCGGGCCGAAGGTCAGCAACGAACTGTTTCATGACAGCGTCATCGCCACGCTTTTGGCGGTTGTGCTGATATCCATTTACGTCGCGGCGCGCTTCGAGTGGCAATATGGCGTGGGCGCGCTGATCGCGACCGGACACGACGTGTTCGTCACCGCCGGCATGTATTCGGTCCTGCAACTCGATTTTTCGATCACCTCCGTCGCGGCGCTCCTGCTGCTCGCGGGATATTCGATCAACGACACCGTGGTCGTGTTCGACCGCATCCGGGAGAACCGACGCAAATTCAAGCGCATGCCGCTCGCCGAGCTTATCAATCTTTCGACGAATCAGATCGCGACGCGGACCACATTGGTTTCGGCGGCGACTTCGCTCGCGATTCTGCCGCTCCTGTTCTTCGGCGGCCCGGCGCTGCTCGATTTCTCGGCCGCCATCCTGTTCGGCATCGTCGTGGGAACGTTTTCTTCGACCTATGTGGCGTCGGCGCTCCTGCTCTACCTGCCGCCCATCGGCGGGCGGGCCCGCGAAGCGGCGGCATGAGTTCCGGTTTTATAGGGAATCGCTATTTCCGGAGTCTCCGTCCCCACTCGAATCTTTATCCCTTGAGGGCCATTTTCAGGGCCAGGCCAATCGGCAATCCCATTGGCAAGGAGAACGGCAATGATCAAGAACGTTCGCACCAAAGGCGGCGAGCCCGGCGACAGGACAACGTTTTCACGCGCTTTCCTCGACATCGGAGTGACGCTTGGAATGTTCACGTTGATGATCGCCGCAATCGCCGCATTCGGTTGAATCCTGCCCGGTTGCACCCGGCTTGAGGCAAATCAACGAGAGCCGGGCGGCCGGGTTCATAATCCGGCCCGGTCCTCGAGGCACTCCCGGTCTATATGGAATTTATATTTTGCCGGACCGGCCGCGCCCTCGAATTTATACGCGCTATCTGCGATTTCAGTCGTGAAAACCGGAGACTCACATGTTCGACGCCATCATGATCGGAACGGGGATCGGCTTCTTCGTTCTCGCGATCATCTACACCGTCGCCTGCGAGCGTTTGTGAGGGCCAGGCCATGATCGACTACGCTCTCGCGGCAATCGTTACGGTCGCCATCCTAGCCTATCTCGTCTACGCGCTCATCCGCCCCGAGCGCTTCTGAGGAACTCTCGATGACAACGAATGGCTGGTTCCAGATCGCGATCTTCGCGATCCTCGTAACCGCAAGCGTCAAGCCGCTCGGCGGTTTCATGGCGCGCGTGTTCCAGGGCGAGCGCAATTTCCTCTCGCCCGTCCTCGTTCCCGTCGAGCGCGTCATCTATGCGATCTGCGGCGTGAAGGAGAACGACGAGCAGCACTGGACGGACTACACCATCGGCATGCTGATCTTCAGCGTGTTCAGCTTCCTTGCCGTCTATGCGCTGCAGCGGCTTCAGAATGTGCTGCCCTTCAATCCGCAAGCCATGGCGGCGGTGACCCCCGATTCCTCCTTCAACACCGCCGTGAGCTTCACCACCAACACGAACTGGCAGGGCTATGGCGGCGAAACCTCGCTGAGCTATCTCACGCAGATGGCGGGGCTCACCGTGCAGAACTTCGTTTCGGCTGCGGTCGGTATCGTGCTCGCGATCGCGCTGATCCGCGGTTTTGCGCGCCGCTCGGCAAGGACGGTGGGCAATTTCTGGGTCGATCTGACGCGCTGCGTGCTTTACGTGCTGTTGCCGCTCTCGATCGTCGTGGCGCTCGTCATGATCTGGCAGGGGTTGCCGCAAAACCTCGGCAGCTACACGACGGCGACGACGCTGGAAGGCGCCAAACAGGTGATCGCGCAGGGACCCGTCGCCTCCCAGCTCGCGATCAAGCAGCTCGGCACCAATGGCGGCGGATTCTTCAACGCCAATTCCGCCCATCCCTTCGAGAATCCGAACGCCATCACCAATCTGCTTGAACTCTGGGCGATCCTCGCGATCAGCGCGGCGCTCACCTACACGTTCGGCAAGATGGTGGGCAATACGCGCCAGGGCTGGGCGATCTTCGCCGTCATGGGGCTCCTCTATCTCGGCGGACAGACGGTCTGTTACTGGGCGGAAAGCCAGCCGAGCGCGAAGCTTGCCGCGCTTCATATCGATCAGGCGCCGAGCAATCTGCAGTCCGGCGGCAATATGGAAGGCAAGGAAGTCCGCTTCGGCATCGCCAATTCCACGATCTGGGCGACCGCGACGAGCGATGCCTCCAACGGTTCGGTCAACTCCATGCACGACAGCTATACGCCGCTGGGCGGGCTCGTTCCCATGGTCAATATCCAGACCGGCGAAGTGATCTTCGGCGGCACCGGCTCGGGTCTCTACGGCATGCTGCTTTTCGCGGTCATCGCGATGTTCGTCGCAGGATTGATGGTCGGCCGCACGCCGGAATATCTCGGCAAGAAGCTGGAAGCCAAGGAAGTGAAGATGGCGATCCTCGCCATGCTGGTTACGCCGCTTTCGGTTCTGGGCTTCACGGCGCTCGCCTGCGTGCTGCCGGCGGGGCTTGCCGGGCTGAACAATGCAGGGCCCCACGGCTTCAGCGAAATCCTTTATGCCTTCAGCTCCGGCACCGGCAACAATGGCAGCGCCTTTGCCGGGCTTTCCGCCAACACGCCCTTCTACAACACGACCATCGGGCTTTCGATGCTGCTCGGCCGCTTCCTCTGGATCGTGCCGATGATGGCGGTGGCCGGCTCGCTCGTGCAGAAGAAGATCGTGCCCGAATCCGCGGGCACCTTTCCGACGACGGGATTGATGTTCGTCGGCCTGCTTATCGGCGTGATCGTGATCGTCGACGGTCTCACCTTTTTCCCGGCGCTCGCGCTCGGCCCCGTGGTCGAGCATTTCGCGATGCATGCCGGAACGCTCTATTGAGGCTTGAAAACCATGGATGCACCTCTGGGTATTGAGAAGATCCGCAAGAACATGCCGGTTTCGACGCTGACCGACACGCGCATTCTCGTGCCGGCCGTCGGCGCCGCGTTCAAAAAGCTCGATCCGCGCCACATGATTTCCAATCCGGTCATGTTCTGCGTCGAAATCGTCGCCACGCTGACGACGCTCCTCTTCATCCGCGATCTCTTCACCGGCGGGCCCAATCTCGGCTTCTCGTTCCAGATCAATCTCTGGCTCTGGTTCACGGTGGTGTTCGCCAATTTCGCGGAAGCCGTCGCCGAAGGCCGCGGCAAGGCGCAGGCCGCGTCCTTGCGCAAAACCAAGACCGAGGCGTCCGCGAAACTGCTCGACAAGGGCGGGATCAAGTGGCGCTCGGTGCCGGCGACCTCGCTCAAGCGCGACGACATCGTTCTCGTGGAAGCGGGCGATCTCATTCCGAGCGACGGCGACGTGATCGAAGGCGTCGCCTCCGTCAACGAAGCCGCGATCACCGGCGAATCCGCGCCCGTCATCCGCGAATCCGGCGGCGACCGCTCGGCGGTCACCGGCGGCACGCAAGTGATCTCCGACTGGATCAAGGTGAAGATCACGGCGACGCAAGGCCACACCTTCCTCGACCGCATGATCGCGCTGGTCGAAGGCGCCGAACGTCAGAAGACGCCCAACGAGATCGCGCTCAACATTCTGCTTGCAGGCATGACGCTGATCTTCGTCTTCGCGGTCGCCACGATCCCGAGTTTCGCGGCCTATGCGGGCGGCCATATCACGGTGCTGGTGCTGGTGGCATTGTTCGTGACTTTGATCCCCACCACCATCGGCGCGCTGCTTTCGGCCATCGGCATCGCGGGCATGGACCGGCTTGTGCGTTTCAATGTGCTCGCCATGTCGGGGCGCGCGGTGGAGGCGGCAGGCGATGTCGACACGCTTCTGCTCGACAAGACGGGCACCATCACGCTCGGCAACCGCCAGGCCGCGGAGTTTCTCGCACTTCCCGGCGTCGATGCCCGCGATCTCGCCGATACGGCCCAGCTCGCCTCGATTTCCGACGAAACGCCGGAGGGCCGCTCCATCGTCGTGCTGGCGAAGGAGAAATACGGCATCCGCGGCCGCGACATGGCGCCGATGCATGCGCGTTTCATCCCGTTCTCCGCGCAGACGCGCATCAGCGGCGTCGATATCGAAGGAAGCTCCATCCGAAAAGGCGCGGTCGATGCCGTGCTTGCGTGGTCGGGCGAAAAGGGCCCCAATGCCGATGCCGTCAACGCGCTCGCCGACCGCATCGCGCGCACCGGCGGCACGCCGCTCGCCGTCGCGAAGGATCGCAAGCTCCTGGGCGTCATTCACCTCAAGGACATCGTCAAGGGCGGTATTCGCGAACGTTTTGCGGCACTGCGCAAGATGGGCATCCGCACTGTGATGATCACGGGCGACAATCCGCTGACGGCCGCCGCAATTGCCGCGGAATCGGGCGTCGACGATTTTCTCGCGCAAGCCACGCCCGAGACGAAACTCAAACTGATCCGCGACGAACAGGCGAAGGGAAAACTTGTCGCCATGTGCGGCGACGGCACCAATGATGCGCCGGCGCTGGCGCAGGCCGATGTCGGCGTCGCGATGAACACAGGGACGATGGCCGCGCGCGAAGCCGGCAACATGGTCGATCTCGACAGCGATCCCACTAAGCTCATCGAGATCGTGGAGATCGGAAAGCAGCTCCTGATGACGCGCGGCGCGCTCACCACCTTCTCCATCGCCAACGACGTGGCCAAATATTTCGCCATCATCCCGGCGATGTTCGTGGCCTTCTATCCGCAATTGCGGGCGCTCAACATCATGGGCCTGCATTCGCCGCAAAGCGCGATCCTGTCGGCCATCATCTTCAACGCGCTCATCATCATCGCGCTGATCCCGCTGGCGCTGCGCGGCGTCTCCTATCGCGCGGTCGGCGCGGCCGCGCTTCTGCAGCGCAATCTGCTCGTTTACGGCCTCGGCGGCATCGTCATTCCGTTTGTCGGCATCAAGCTGATCGACATGCTCGTGACCGCCATCGGCCTTGCGTGAGGACACCATGCTGAAACAAATCCGCCCCGCCCTTTTGATGCTCGCGATCATGACGCTGATCACCGGCCTCGCCTATCCGCTCGGCATGACGGGCCTGGCGCAGATCCTCTTCCCGCATCAGGCCAATGGCAGCCTGATCACGGTGAACGGCAAGGTGATCGGCTCCGAGCTGATCGGCCAGAATTTCGCGAGCCCGAAATATTTCCACGGCCGTCCTTCGGCCGCGGGCAATGGCTATGACGCAAGCGCGTCGTCCGGCTCCAATCTCGGGCCGACATCGAAGAAGCTGATCGACCGCGTGACGGCCGATGCCGCCAAGCTTCATGCCGAGAATCCCAACGCGCCGATCCCGGTCGATCTCGTCACGGCCTCGGCCAGCGGGCTCGACCCCGATATCACCCCGGCGGCCGCCTATTTCCAGATTCCCCGGATCGCCAAGGCGCGAAACATGGCCGAAGCCGATATCCGCAAGCTGGTCGATGCCCATATCGAGGGCCGCTTCCTAGGAATCATCGGCGAGGCGCATGTGAACGTGCTCGAGCTCAACATGGCGCTCGACGCTGCACAGCATCCCGGAAAAGTATAAGATTCATGCCGGAGCGATACCGGCATGAATGAATCGAGACCCGACGAAACCCGGCCCTCGCCCGAGGCGCTGCTGCAGCAGGCGGCCCTCGAAGGACGCGGCCGGCTGAAGGTTTTCCTGGGGGCGGCGCCCGGCGTCGGCAAAACCTACGAGATGCTGCAGCAGGCGCGCCAGCGCCGGCTCGAAGGCGCCGACGTCGTCATCGGCGTGGTCGAAACGCACGGCCGCATCGACACCGATCTTCTGACCAAAGGCTTCGAATCCATTCCGAAGAAGCGCGTCTCCTACAAGGGCCGCGTGCTCGCCGAGATGGATATCGACGCGATCCTTCAGCGCAAGCCGGGGCTCGTTCTGGTCGATGAGCTCGCGCACACCAACGCGCCGGGCAGCCGGCACCCCAAGCGTTATCTCGACGTGGAGGAATTGCTCGCTGCCGGGATCGATGTCTATTCGACGCTGAACGTGCAGCATCTGGAAAGCCTCAACGACGTGGTGGCGCGGATCACGCGCATCCGCGTGCGCGAGGTCGTTCCCGATTCCATTCTCGATCACGCCGACGAAATCGAGCTCGTGGATCTGACTCCCGAAGACCTTCTGCAACGGCTGAAGGAAGGCAAGGTCTATGTGCCCGAGACCGCCGAGCGCGCGGTGCGCCATTATTTCCTGCCGGGCAATCTCGCGGCCTTGCGCGAACTGGCGCTCCGGCGCACCGCCCAGCGCGTGGACGAGCAGATGCTCCATTACATGCGCTCCCACGCGATCCAGGGGCCGTGGGAGGCGAGCGAGCGCGTCCTCGTCTGCGTCAACGAGCGGCCCAACAGCATCGCGCTGGTGCGCTTTGCACGGAGGCTCGCCGACCGGCTGCGTGCCTCATGGTCGGCGATCTATATCGAAACCACGCACAGCGAACGCTTGAGCGAAGCCGAGCGCGACCGCATCGCCGAGGCGCTGCGCGTGGCCGAGCGGCTGGGCGGACAGGCGGTCACCCTTCCCGCCGCCGACGCGGCCGAAGCGATCGTCGAATATGCGCGCGCCAACAATTTCACCCATATCGTGCTATCGATCGCGCGCCGCTCCAGGCTCGCCGATCTCTTCCGCCGCGGCTTCGCGCAGGAGCTCATCCGGCGCGCCTCCGACATCAGCGTGCACATCATCCCGCAGGAAGACGAAACCAAACCCGAAACCCGTCCGCGTCGCGCACTCGCCGAGCCGGCGGCACCCAAACCGGCGCTGCTTCCCGAAACCTATGTGGCAAGCGGGATCGTCGTGCTGCTGGCGCTGGGCGTGGGCCTTCTGCTGCAGCAGTTTCTCGCCGTCACCAATATCGCGCTCGTCTTTCTCACCGGCGTGCTTGTCGTGGCCGTGCGTTACGGATTGTGGCCGGCACTCGCTGCGAGCTTCCTGAGCGTGCTCGCCTTCAATTTCTTTTTCCTGCCGCCGCTTTACACCTTCACCGTCGCCGATCCGGAAAATGTGGTGGCGCTGTTCTTCTTCGCCGTCGTCGCCGTGATCGCGAGCAATCTGACCGCGCGGGTGCGCACCCAGGCGATGACGGCGCGCGCGCGCGCCCGTACGACGGAGGATCTTTATATCTTCAGCCGCAAGCTCGCGGGCGTCGTCGAGCTCGACGATCTTCTCTGGGCGACCGCCTATCAGATTTCGCACATGCTGAATTTGCGGGTCGTGCTGCTGCTGCCCGAAGGCGAAAGCGTTGCGATCCGGAGCGGCTATCCGCCGGAGGATATGCTGGACGACGCCGATCTCGCCGCGGCCAAATGGGTTTGGGAGCATGGCAGCCCCGCGGGCCGCGGCGCGGATACGCTGCCCGGCGCCAAGCGGCTTTTCCTTCCCATGCGCACGGGCCGCGGGCTTGTGGGCGTGGTGGGGCTCGACCGCGACAAGCCCGGCCCGCTTCTGACGCCCGATCAGCGCCGGCTGCTCGATGCGCTGGCCGATCAGGCGGCCCTTGCCATCGAGCGCATCCAGCTCGCATCCGACATCGACCGCGCGCGCATCGCCACCGAAACCGAGCGCTTGCGTTCCGCGCTTCTGACCTCGATCAGCCACGATCTGCGCACGCCGCTCGCCTCGATCCTCGGATCGGCGACAAGCCTCGAAGCCTATGGCGACACGATCGACAAGAAACAGCGCGACGAACTCGTCGGCACCATCGCGGAGGAAGCCGGGCGCCTCAACCGCTTCATCGCCAATCTTCTCGACATGACGCGGCTGGAATCGGGCGCGGTGCAGCCGCGCGCCGAAGCCGCCGATCTCACCGACATCGTGGGAAGCGCGCTCGCCCGCGCCGAAGACGTGCTTTCGGCGCATCGCGTGAAGACCGATCTCGCGCCCGATCTGCCTCTGGTGAAGCTCGATCCCGTCCTGTTCGAGCAGGTGCTGTTCAACCTTCTCGACAATGCGGCGAAATACACGCCCGCCGGAACCGAGATCCGCATCGCCGCCAGGCCCGAGGACAAAACCGTCCGTGTGCAGATTATCGACGAAGGCCCGGGCATTCCCCCCGACGCGCTGGAACGCATCTTCGACAAATTCCACCGCGTGCAGGCCTCCGACAGCCAGCGCGCAGGCACGGGCCTCGGCCTTGCCATCGCCCGCGGTTTCGTCGAGGCCATGGGCGGCTCGATCGCCGCATCCAACCGCACGGACCGCTCGGGCGCGATCTTCACGCTGACGCTGCCTGTGGCCGCGGGAGCACAAGAGCCCGCGCCCTGAAGGCGCGTCCTCATACAATCTTCATGACCTGTGTTTACCGTTTGCGCCTTCGCAGGCTTCGCGCTATTGCGCCGGCACGGCTAGACTGAGCCGACGGCATCGAAACGGTGGCCCATATGGCGGTTCTTGTAACGGGCGGCGCAGGCTATATCGGCAGCCACATGACCTATGCGCTCACCGACCGCGGCGAAGAGGCGGTGGTGCTCGACAATCTTTCGACGGGCGTGCGCAGGCTGGTCTCGGGTCGCGCGCAATTCGTCGAGGGCGATGTGGGCGATGCGGCACTTCTCGATCGCATCATCGCCGAACATGGAATCGACTCGGTGATCCACTTCGCCGGTTCGGTCGTCGTGCCGGAGTCGGTCGAGAATCCGCTCAAATATTACGCCAACAATTCCTGCGCCTCGCGCGCGCTGATCGAGGCCTGCGTGAAAGGCGGCGTGCAGAATTTCCTTTTCTCCTCGACGGCGGCGGTTTACGGCATTCCCGATACGGCGCTGGTGAACGAGGATGCGCCCACCCAGCCAATCAATCCTTACGGCCGTTCCAAGCTGGTGACGGAATGGACGCTGGCCGACGCCTCGGCGGCGAGCGATCTGCGCCATGTGGCGCTGCGCTATTTCAACGTGGCCGGCGCCGATCCGAAAGGCCGCACGGGACAATCGACGCCCAACGCCACCCATCTCATCAAGCGCGCGGCGCAGGCGGCACTCGGCCGCGTGCCCCATCTCGACATCTTCGGCACCGATTATCCTACGCCCGACGGCACGGGCGTGCGCGATTATATCCATGTGAGCGATCTCGTGGCAGCGCATCTCCTCGCGCTCGATGCGATGCGCGCCGGATTGAAGGCCGCGACCTTCAATTGCGGTTATGGCCGGGGCCTCAGCGTGCGCGAGATCATCGACACGATGGAACGCGTCTCCGGGCGCACATTGCCGGTGCGCGAGGCGCCGCGCCGCGCGGGCGATCCGCCGGCGCTGGTCGCCGATTCCGCGAGACTTAAGAAAGCGCTGGACTGGCAGCCGCGCTATGACGATGCGGAAACGATCGTTCGCTCGGCATTGGAGTGGGAACGGCGGCTGAACGCGTAAGTGTTTTCGGCCGTCAGATATTCAAGCCGGATTTCGATTGCCGCGGCGGCGGTGCCAGCCGATCCCGCCCACGAGCAACATGCCCGCCAAGAGCAGCGACCAGGTCGGCGGCTCCGGAACGTCGGGAAGCCACGCCTCGCCCTGGATCACGTCGTTGCCGCAGGTCATCGCCCAGGCGAACGCGAAATCGTCGCCCAGAAGACCGTCATCCACGATGTCGAAGGTGATCGTGCCGCTGCCGACCGTCCAGGTTTCGCTGGTTCCGGCCACGGGCCCCGAACCGGGTGTGAACTGCACCGCCTGACCGGAGCGGAAATACCAGCCGCAACTCGAGTTCAACGGATAGGTCTGGAAGTTACAGCTGCCGACATTCGAATTCACGACCGTGCCGCCGCTCGTCAGATAGAGCCCGCCGCTGCCCGAAGACGAGCCCGGCACCATCGGGATCGTGGCCGCGTATTTCCATTCGCCAGGCACATAGACATCGGTCGCATAATTCGGAGCCGTGCCGGTCGGGTTCCACGCATTGTAGCCCGGCGTGATGAAGAGCACGCCGTAACCGGTGCCATCCGCCGCGGCGGTGCCCGGAACGCCGGCATAGTTTGTGTCGATGGTGATCTGGAGCGTGTCGCCGCCCGGGCCGACCCGTTCGATCACCGCATCCGTAATGTCGAACACATTGGTCGGGCCGATGACGTCGGAGCCGTTATAGGTGTTCGTTCCGCCATAATAGACGTCGGGAACGACCAGGGGGGTCGCCCAGGCCGGCGCCGCAGCCAAGCCGGCCAGCGCGGCCAGAACACCGCCGCAAGCCAGATTTCGCAATCTCGAGAACACGGGAACCCCTGAATTTCAATGTCAGCTATGATTTGATAGCAACTTCCACGCCATCATTTGTTTACCTTCTTTTTGGCGGAATCCAGCCTTCTTCCGGTTTACCTCTTTTGGCGAGTTGTAAAGTTTCATGACAGTTTCGCGCCGCCGGGCCGCACCGGTCAGAGCCGGGCCCCGGCAGACCGCTCCACGAACCCCAAAAACATCCACAGGAGCCAAAGCGGGCGGCTGAAATCGCGCAGACCCTGGCGGTGGCGGGCCAGCAGCCCCTCGACATGGGGGACGTTGAGATATTCGCCGAGTTCGTCCTTGCGCGCCGCGAGCGCGCGGCCGAATTCCGCGCCGAAATCCTGACGGAACCAGCGCGCCAGCGGAACCGAGAAGCCCTGTTTCTTCCGGTAAAGCACATCGCGCGGCAAGAGCGGCTCGAGCGCGCGCTTGAGCACGACCTTGCTCTCGCCGCCGGCGAGCTTGAATTTTGTGGGAAGGCCGAGCGTCCATTCCACGAATGTCGGATCGAGCATCGGCACGCGCACTTCGAGGCTGTTGGCCATGGCCGTGCGGTCGACCTTGGTGAGTATGTCGCTCACCAGCCAGGTCTTCAGATCGATATATTGCGCGACCGCGACGGGATCGTCGCCCGGCGCATTTTCCATATGATGGCGGATGACGTCGCTCGCGCGATAGCCGTCGATCGCGCGGCCGAGCTTAGGCGAGAAAAGCCGCGCGCGCGCGTCATCGTCCATGATCGAGACGTTGTGGAAATAGCCTTCGGCGGTGTCGGCGCTCAATTCGCGAAACGTCTGACGCGCACGGAAGATGCGGGGCGCCCAATCGAGCTGCGGATAAAGCCGGCCGAGCGCGCCGAACACCGGCTCGCGCAACGCGCCCGGAACGGCCGCGCGCAGCGCCTCCTCGCGGCTGTGGAAGAGATAGCGCAGATAACCGGCGAAGAGCTCGTCGCCGCCGTCGCCGGAGAGCGCGACCGTGACATTGCGGCGCGCGAGCTTGGAAAGCCGGAAGGTCGGAAGCGCCGAACTGTCGCCGAAGGGCTCGTCGAAAATCCCGGGCAGCGCCGCGACCGTCTCCATATCGTCGCCCTGCACGGTTTCGACGAATTGGCGAAGCCCGTAGCGCGAGGCGACCGCCTCCGCATAGGCGCGCTCGTCCACTTCCGGCTCGTCGAAGCCGATGGTGAAGCAGCTCACCGCTTCGGGCACCGCGCGCGCCATCATCGCGGTGACCGCGCTCGAATCCACGCCGCCCGAGAGGAACGCGCCCACCGGAACATCGGCGACGAGTTGCGATTTGACCGCCGCGGCAAGCCGCTCGCGCAACTGCGCGGCGCTGTCTTCGAGGCTGCCCTCGAAACGCTCCGAAGGCACGGGCTCCCAATAGCGGCTGAACGACGGCGTTCCGCCGCGGCGAAGGATGAGCGTGTGACCGGCTTCGAGCTTCTTCACGCCTTCGAAGATCGTGCGCGGATCGTTGATGTAGCCGAAGGCGAAGAAATCCTCGATGGCGCAAGGGTCGAGCTTGCGCGGCAAAAGCGGATGCGCCATCAACGCCTTGAGCTCGGAGCCGAAGATCAGGCTGCCGTTCGGCAGCATCGCATAATAGAGCGGCTTTTCGCCCAGCCGGTCGCGCGCCATGAACAGCGTCTGCGCATCGCGGTCCCACAACACGAAGGCGAACATGCCGTGCAGATGTTCGACCGAAGCCCTGCCCCACTCCACCCAGGCGCGCAGGACGACCTCCGTGTCGGAGCGCGTGACGAAGACATGGCCGCGCGCGGCGAGCTCGTCGCGCAATTCGCGGTAATTGTAGATCTCGCCATTGAAGACGATGGCGATGCGGCCTTCATTGGTGAACATCGGCTGGCCGCCGGTCACAAGATCGATGATGGCGAGGCGGCGGTGGCCGAAAGCAAGGCCGGGCTCGAAATGGAATCCTTCGCCGTCGGGGCCGCGATGGCGGATGGCGTCGTTCATCGCGCGCACGAGCGCCTCGTCGGGCGGACGCGTCTCCGTGAAATCGAACCAGCCGCTGATGCCGCACATGCTAGTTTCGTCCCGCCTGCTTCAACCGCGTCTCGATGGCGCCGAGCGAGCCGAGCGCCGCGCGCAGCCGCGCGCGCGCATCGTCAAGACTGGTCTCGACGGTGGTGGACACCGCAACGAGCGCCGAGCCGTGCCCGCCGGAAAACGCGCCCCGCAACCTGTCGAGCTTGACGTCGACGCCGCTGGTGGTGAAGCGGCCATCGCTCCAATAGGTCCACCAGATGATGCGCGTGATTCCGCCCGACGCGATCACGGTTTCGCCGAGATGCACCATGCGCCCGTCGAGCACGGCTTCGGCCGTTCCTTCCGAAAGCGGATGCCAGATGTTTTCCTTCCACAATGTGTTCGTCGAGGTGATGAGATTGTGCTTGCCGTGTCCCGTCGCATAATAATTGACGAAGACATCGATATCGGGTGCGCCGGCCTCGCGCATGGCAAAATCGAGACGCGCATCGGGCGCGGCGTAGCTCGGAGACCAGCCGTCCGACGGCGGGCCCATGCTCCAGCCCACCGCCTCAATGGGTGCGGAAAAACCCGCTTCATCGACCGTCACCGGCTTGTGGTTTTGCCAGTAAAGCACTGACGGCACAAAAGAAATTGCAACCAGCGTCAGGGCAATCGCAAGCGCGAAAGCATGCCGGCGCTCGGGCACCGCGACCGGCTTCTTGCCTTCGCCCTCCTCCGGAATCGGATCGGCAAAACGCGTGCCGATGAACATCAGCACGAGCAGGATCGCGACCAGAAACCCCCAGCCATAGACGATGTGATCTGCGCCATGCGCGATCTTGTTGTCGCTCCAATGGGCGATGAGAATGATTCCGAGCGCGCGAAATCCGTTGGCGATCACCGGCACGGTCATGCAAGCGAAAAGGAAAAGCGCGATCTTGTACCATTTGCGATAGGTCAGATGCGCGAACAGCACGCCAACCGCGATCGTGGCGATGAGGAAGCGCAAACCCGCGCAAGCCTCGGCCACCTGGTAATCGCCATTGGTCAATTCGATGACATAGCCTTCGGTGTAGTGCGGAATGCCGAGAAGATTGAGGCCAACATTAATGAAATGCGTGGTGAAGCTTTGAAGCGGCGCGATCAGATAGCCGCCGGTCGGAACGAGGAAAAAGAGAAACAGACTCGGGAAAAGGATCTTACGATAGACCTCGAGGCCGAGCACGGCCAAGATCAGAACCTGCAACAGGCCGATGAGCGCGAACTGCTCGGCTTCGTTGATATGGGCGAGCGTTCCCGCCAGCAGAAACAGAACCAGCGGCGGAGCGAGCCACAGCGCGCGGGGGAACGCGGCCGGTGTCATCGCGGCGAGCGCCCGACGCTTGCGCCAGACGAAATAGCCGGAGACGGGGATCACGAGAAAACAATGCGAAAAGGTCGGCGACACCCACCACACGCCGACGGCAGCCTCGATCGCCTGCGCATTGAAGATGCCGAGCAGCAACACGAGCACGCCGAGAACAACCAGATGCGCGGTCCAGGCGCTGCGCCACCATGCGAGCGGGGCCGCCCTGTTAACCTCGATCTCCGGGTACTCCAAATTCACCCCACGATCCTCGCCTATTGTTTTTCAAGGAATATCTCGTCCATTCGCCGCCAGCGGAATTCCTGCAACAGGCGGGCCAATCTGCCTTGCATCTTTTCGAGATTGAGATAATGGCGCAAACGCGATTTCCACGGCGCGGCCTTTATGCGCGGCTGGCCGGGATCGATTTCCCAGGGATGGAAATAGAACACGCAAGGCTGGCCTTCGCGCCGGCTGACGCGATCGAGCGCACGCGCGCTGAGCTCGTAAGGCAGCAGCCGGAAATAGCCACCACCGCCGCAGGGCCAGTTGCGTCCCCAAAGGCGCAGCGACGTGACGGGGATTTCCAGAAAATCCTGTCCGGGCAGCGGATGAAAGGCAAAGCGCGGACCTTCGGGAATTCCGTAATTGTCGTGCGGAATCGGATAGGTGCTCGAACTGTAGCGATAACCGGCTTCGGCCAGCGTATCCATTACCCAAAGATTCTCGCGCGACACCGAAAAACACGGCGCGCGAAAGCCCTTGACCTCCGCGCCGCTCACATCTTCCAGCACCGATTTGGCGCGCGCGACATCGGCCCGGAATTCGGCGCGCGTTTGCTGGTCGGCGCGGTTGTGATTGGAACCGTGCGAGGCGAGCTCATGCCCTGCCGCCACGATCTTGCGCACGACGGCAGGATAGCGCTCGGCGATCCAGCCCAGTGTGAAGAATGTGCCGCGCGCTTTCGCCCGTTCGAGAAGCTCCAATATGCGATCGACATTGGCTTCGACGCGGCAATCGTGGCGCTCCCAATCCTCGCGATCGATGACGCCGAAGAAGGATTCGACCTGGAAATAATCCTCGACGTCGATCGTCAGCGCATTGGCGCCGCGGCGCGGCGGCGGCGCGGGCCGCGCATGCCAATCCGCGATGACGGAAGCCGGATCGCGCGCGGGCCTTGGCTCTATGACGGCATGTTCAGTCACGGTCGCTCCGCTCGGGCCCGAGCATGATCTCGGCCAGGCCCATGGCGATGCGCCGAAGCGATTTTTCCTGATGATCGAGCCTGCGTTCGACGCTGTCGATGCGGTCGGAGAGCACGTTTCCATTCGCGTGCGCGGGTGCGGGCGCGGGATGATGTCCGTTGGGCTGCACGAATGCGCCCCCGGTCTCTTCGCGTAAGTCGGCCGCGACACGCGCGACATCCTCGCCTGTGAAGGCGTGCAGATTGTCGAGGAAGCCCAGAAGCAGGAGCCGGCTGCACAGCGTGTTGATGCGGCGGGGAATTCCGCCCGTGTGCACGAAGACCGCCTTCATCGCATCGTCATGGAATACCGGATCGCCCACCCAATCGACCTGTCTCAGGCGATGGTTGACATAAAGCCCGCATTCTTCCGGGCTCAGCGCGCCCAGATGATAAGAAGCGATGACGCGCTGGCGAAGCTGTTCGAGATCGGGATTGGCGAGCGTCTCGCGGAATTGCGGCTGGCCGATCAGGAAGATCTGGCAGGGCGACATGTTGCCGACCTGGAAGTTGGACAGCATGCGCAGCTCTTCCAGCGTTCCCGCCGAGAGATTCTGCGCTTCGTCGACGATGAGCAACGCCTTCTTGCCCTCGCGGTGAAGCTGCTCGAACAGAACCTGCAGCCGGCGCAACACCGCGTCTTTCTCAGCCGGGATATCGGTGATGCCGAGGCTGGCCGAGACCATGCGCAAGAGTTCATGGCCGGTCAGAAGCGTGGTGACGATATGGGCCGGCGCGATGCTTCGGCTATCGAGCGTGGCGCAGAGATGCTGCACGATGGTAGTTTTGCCCGCGCCCACATCGCCGGTGATAACGATGAATCCTTCGCCGCGGTTGAGGCCGTACATGAGATGCGCCATGGCCTGGCCATGGACCCGGCTCTCGAAATAGAAGCGGTGATCCGGCGTGAGCAGAAAGGGTTCGCCCTTGAGGCCGTAGAATTCCGTGTACATCGCCGCTATCCCAGCGCATGCGGGGCCGCGCCCCGATCATGCCTCTTACGATTTGTCCCGGCCATAGCCGTAATAATAATACGGATAGGAAAGCGGCCGCTCCCATTGCGGCGAGCGGTTGAAGAGCAGGCTGATGCTGGGGCAGGACGACACCTCCGCCAAGGCCTCCTCGACCTGATGGCGCGAAGCCTGGCCGGAGGCCACCAGCATGATCAGGTGGTGTGCATGGGCGACCATCGACGCCGGCTCGGACGCCGCCAGAACCGGCGGCGTGTCGAAGATGACGATACTGTTCTGGAAGCGTTTCGACAGCATCGCGCAGATGTCGGCCATGCGGCGGCTGGCCAGAAGTTCCGGCGTGGTTTCGTGGTGCTTGCCCGCGAAGAGCACATGCAGGCCGGGCAGATCCGCGCAAGGATGGAGAACCTCGTCGATGCGCTCGCGCTTCTCAGTCAGGAGCTCGACCAGACCATCCTGATCCTCGCCATGGAAATAATTGGCGACGGAGCCGCGCACCACGTCGCCGTCGACGAGAATCACATTGAGATTGCGCTCCGCCGCAAGGCCGATCGCCAGATTCATCACCGTGAAGGTTTTGCCTTCGCCGGGAAGCGCGCTCGTCACCATGATCACGTTGCGCGTCATCGCGCCGGTGTTGGGATCGCGCGTCATGGGCAGCAATTTGCGCTTGAGCGAACGGAATTCGTTGTAGGTGGACGAATTCTTGTTGTCGGGCGTGGAGATGCGCGAGGCGCGCAGCTTGGCGTAATCGAGACTGACCGGCTCGGCTTCGCTGCGCGCCGGCTTTGCTTCGGCACGCGCCGGTTCGGGCTCCTTGCGCTGGACGGCGGCCGCGCCGTTGACCGCCATCGGCTCTGCGAACGCGCTTTGCGCCCGCCCGTTGGTTTCCTCGCGCAGTACCGTCTCTCCGGCGACCGCAGGCGGCCGCTCGAGGGCTGCGCGTTGCATCGCCCGCTGGATCAGGTTGAGGCGCGATGTCGGTTCGCTCATATGATCCCCGCGCCGGCCGCAACGGCGGTGTGGAAGAAACCAAGGACGATCAGATAACTCGCGACCAGCAATCCAAGCCCTGCGACAAAGAATGTCGTCGAACGCACCGCCGCAAGGGTGTCAGCCCCCGTATGCACCATCGTCACCGATCCCAGGACCGGAAGCTCGAAGGCTTCCCGCAATTGTTCGATGCTCAGGAAACGGCCCGAGAACTGGCCGAGCACGAAGGCAACGCCGCCACCCGCTGCAATGCCGAGAAACAGCACCGCCGCGTTGAACACGAGGCGATTGGGCGCGACGGGGCGATCGGGCCTGATGGGCGGGGAGACGACGCGGAACGTGAAGGAGGATTGCTGGTCGCCGGCGGCTTGTGTGATCTTCGCGGATTCGCGGCGCGACACCAGTTCTTCGTAATTGTTGTGCAGTACCTGATAGTCGCGATCGAGATCCTCGTATTCCCGCTGAACCGTGATCGCCTCCTCAGCCGTCTTCTGGGCCTCGGTGAGCCGCGTTTGTGCATCGCTCAGCCGGCTGCGATCGACGGCAACCTCGCTTTCGATATCGGCGAGCTTGGACATGATCACTACATAGCCGGGATTGGAGATGCCTTCGGTACCGGCGCTGTCCGTGCCTGTCTGTTGCGTCTGCAGTTGCTGGATCAGCCGCTTCTGCGCCACCACGTCGGGATAATCGTCGGTATATTGCGTGCGAAGCGTATTGAGTTTGGAGATCGCGGCGGCCAGCTGCGTGCGGCGCCCCAGAGCCGTGCTGTTCCCGTCCATCACCGCGGGCAAGGGCGAATCCACATTCAAGGTCTGCGGCGTGGCCGTCAATTGCGCGCGCAGCGAGCGCTCGCGGTCGACGGCCTCGTTGAGCGCGTTTTGCGCTTCCGTCATCTGGGCTTTCGCCTGCACCACGCCGCTTCCGCCGCTCACCTGATCGCCATTCGGCGTGCTGGTGAAGAAATCGAGATGGGAGGTCTTGAAATCGGCCCTGCGTTTGTCGGCCGCTTCGAGCTTCTGCTCGTAACTGGCGATCTGATTGTCGAGGAAGCTTCCCACCTGGTCGGCATCCCGGCGCTGGCCGCCGAGACTGGAATCGATCAGCACGGACACCAATGTCTGTGCTACGGATTGCGCGTTGGACGCATCGCGGCTGCTGTAGGAGATGCTGTAGAGGTCCTTCGCCGGCAGGCTTTCGAGCGACACGCCGTTGCGCAGGCTCGCGATGGCATCCTGCATCTGCGCGGCCGACATCGACGCAGCCTTCGGATTGGTCGCGCGCACGATGCTTTCCATATTCGGATCGGTGAGCAGCGTCTGCAGCATCACCTTGATTTCGTCGTCGGGATCGGTGGTGACCGCCAGCCCCTTCAACAGCGGCCTCAACATGGTGTGCGTGTCGATATAAACCTTCGCGACCGACTCATATGTGTTGGGAATGAGCGCAACGCCCAGCCATCCGACGACGCAAACCGCCCATGCCGCCGCGAGCCCCTGCCAGCGATACCGCCAGGTCGCGCTCAGATAAGCAAATAGCCTGAGCCTCCAGCTTTGCATTGACACGATCCTCGTCCGACACGTCTTGGGAGCCGCCCCGGCCGCGCGCATCGGGACTTCAACCCGGCCGCAACCTGATGTTTGGAGGCTATCAACACTCATCTAATACTATCACCCTGCCAACCGGCAAGACCGCCCCCCTTTCGCGGTTAATGGGCGTGTGCGCGTGTTGGCAATCGTGAAAGAAATGCGGCAATCCGGCCGCCGTTTCAGACTAACCGACATTAAGAAATGGTAGAAGAAGGCATGCGTTCAGTGCATACAACCGGCAGAAACGGCCAATGCGCGGAGCGGTCCGGGCTTGGGATTTGCCTAGGAAAATGCGACCGTCCCGCGCAATTCCTCCGCAGACAGACGACCAGGCCCATGCGCAGACCCGTTGAGGTACCCTTATGAGCGACGGCGGCGGGCGCGGGCCCGGAATGCACATGCTGCGCGGTTCGGCCTGGATGATCGCATTGCGCTGGGCAATTCGCCTTACCGGTGTGGTCAGCACGATCGTCCTCGCCCGGCTTTTGACGCCTAAGGATTTCGGCGTCGTCGCCATCGCGATGATCGTGGTGGGCATGTTCGAAACGCTCAACCTGACGGGGCAAGGGCTTGCCATCATCCGCCACGAGGATCCGACGCGCGAGCATTACGATACGGCCTGGACGGTCACCGTCCTCATCGGTTTTGGAATTGCGGCGGCCATCCTCATCGCTGCGCCGCTGACAAAAATATATTTTCATGACGAGCGCTCGATCATCGTAATGCAGTGCTTGGCGCTGCGCGCGATCATGGGCGGGTTCGAGAATATCGGCACGCTCGATTTCCGGCGCGACCTCAAATTCGGCCGTGTCTTCGGCTACAATTTCTACGCCAAGCTGATTTCATTCGTCATCACGATCGTGGCGGCGGTCATCTTGCGCAATTATTGGGCGCTGGTCGCCGGAATCCTGAGCGGCCAGTTCGCGCGAACGATTCTGAGCTATGTGATGCATCCCTACCGGCCGCGAATCTCATTCGCGAAAATGTCGGAAATCTGGTCGTTCTCGATCTGGACCTTCATTCGTTCGCTGGGCAGCTATTTCCTGACGCAGGTGGACGTGATCGCGGTCGGCGGCGTGGCGGGCGCGAGTTCAATGGGCCGCTACACAATGGCCAAGGATATCGCCTCCAGCCCGACCTTCGAAATCGTGACGCCGATGGTTTCGGTGCTTTTTCCCGTCATGGCACGCTATCAAAACGATCCTCCGCAGCTGCGTCAGCTTTATTTGCGCATCCTGGGCTGGGCGACGATCATCGGGGCTTCGACCGGAGTCGGTATCTGGCTCGTGGCGCCGGACATGGTTCCTCTCGTGCTCGGCTCCAAATGGGTCGACATCACGCCGCTCATCGGATGGCTCGCCCTCAATGCGAGCGTCGCGACGCTCAACAGCGGCGCCTACACGACGCTCGACGTGATCGGACTTCCCCATTTCGGCGCGCGGCTGCAGTGGGTTCGCGTCGCCGTTCTCGCAGCGGCCATGTTTCCCGTGGCTTATTGGACGCACAGTTTGCTGACGCTGGTCATCACGAGGTTCGTCGTGACGGCGGTTCTGGTGCCGTCGCTTTTGATCGTCACCGGCCGGCGCACGGGCGTCACCTGGCGCGACTACGCGTCCGCGCTCTGGCGGCCGTTCATGGCGGGCGTCACGATGGTCTTGGTCGTGTGGCCGCTCAACGAGATCCTGCCGGGCGGGCCGGTGCGCCTGGTGCTCGATATGGTGCTGGGCACGCTCGTTTACACGGGCACGCTGATGGCGCTGTGGAATCTCAGCGGCCGGCCCGTATCGGCCGAACGGGATCTTCTCTCACTCCTCGAACGCGGACAGATCATGTTTGGCACTATCCGAGCCCGCGTACTAAAAGCGGCCCAATGACATTGGCGAGCGGAAGGGGAAGCCGCTTCCAGAGCGCAATCAATCTCGCATAGCCGGGATTGCTGGGATTTTTCTCGGGCAACATCGCGCCTTGCGGCAGGCGATATTCGTATTCCAGCCATTCGGGCTCGAAGCCCCAGTTCTTCTTGAAGGCGAACGCACCTGTGCCCGACCTGCTACGCCCGAAATCGAAGCGGCGAAAACCACGCTCGGCTGCGCGCCGCATTACCTCCCAGTATAGGAAATCGTTGGCGCCGTTGCGCCGCGCGGCTGCAAGCCCGCCGCCGTAATAGGGCATGACCGTGTCCCGGAAATAGAAATTCATCACCGTGCTCAGCGCCGTTGCATCCTCTCGCACGACAACCACGTCGCAATCGGATCCGAAGGTCTCGCGCAGGCGCGAGAAATAGCGTTTCGGAAAGACCGGCGTGCCGAGATTGCGCACGCTCTCCGAATAGATTCGAAAAAGCGTATCCACCCCGCTTTCCACTTCGCTGGAAAGGCCGCCGGCCAGCGTCTTGCGCACGACGGCACGCTGCTTGCGCGGAATGGCGCGAAGGTTTTCGTCGCTGCTCGGCGAAATCTCGCGCGCGAATGTCGCGTAGAGGTCCTTTCTTGGCGTCCATCCGGGGCGTCCGGCCTTGCGGCTGCGGAACTCCAGCGAGCCCGCGTTCAAAGCGTCCATCAAGGCGATCGCGGCTTCGTCCAGCGCCGCCCGGCTTTCCGCATCGGCCGCAAGCGGCCCGCCTTCGACGCAGAAGGGAACGGAAATGAGAGCGTTTCCGAACAGGAGACTTTTCTGATGGGCGAGCGGCAAGATGCCGGTGATCGCGCCCGCGCGCTCGGCGATCAGGTAATGGGGAGCGAGCCGGAAGACATCGCGGAAAATGCCGCGCCAGCCGAAGCGATGGAAGAACGTGGCGTTGGGCGCGGCATACACGAACGTGTCCCAGCCGTCGGCGTCCGAATCGCGCGCCGGCCGGATCGTCACAGCGCCGCCCGCCCCGGCACGCGGGGAATCCACAATCACGTTCATCGTAGGAATGTCAGAAGGTGGTGCGAATACCAACGATCGCGACCACTTCGGACAATGGCACGTTCGTGACCACCTGGCCCCGAGATTCGCGATGCAGATAGCGTCCGGTGAGAAAACAATCGAAATTCTCGCCTAGCACGTAGGTTAATCCGGCGTCGGCATTCAGGATTCGATCATGCCCGCCGAACTCGTTGGCGTAGGAGTATGATACCCCGGCATGTCCGGTCAAATCCTCGCGCATCTTGCGCGTGACGTTGAAGCGCGCGCCGTAGACCCAGGATTTGCGCGGCAGCATGCTGGTCGAAACGCTCACGCGCTCCCGATCATTACCGAAGAATGACAAACCGAATTGGGTCCGCTCGCCCTGATGCAGAAGGGCGAGCCGGGCCTGGCGTTCATGGTTGATCGAATTGTCGAGCGCAAGCCCGTTCAGCGAAATCGGCGATGAGGTGGCGAATTGCGGGAACAGCGCCTGTTCCTGTGTTTGCCAATAATAGGATTGCGAATCGGAAAATGCGCCTTCGGCCGAGGCCGCCAGCGTCGACAGGTTGGAGAGGATATTGCCTTGCGGCGTGCTGATGGAATCGGTCAGGGATCCCTCGACCGAGGACATCGCCGTGATGTCCCAGTGCAGCGATCCAATATACGCGGGAAAGCGGTTGCGGACCCCGGCCTCGGCCGTCACATTGAAAGTCGGTCCATAGGCGAACTTCACGCCGCTCAGCGCGACAGGCCCGGAGAGGCTTTGCGTCAGGGCGATCGAAGCACGGTAGCGCTCGTAACCGGCCGTGGCCAGCAACGTCACGACCCGGTTGAGCGCGTAGGCCGCATCGACCGTGCCCTCATCGCGCTCCTCGGACTGCGTGGTCTGGCGCATTTTCGTGTACGAACCCGTCAGATCCCATTGCAGGCGCCCGAAAAACGTCCCGCTCGATATCTTCTCGGTCGCATCGGTCAATGTGGAGTTGCGCGCGGGCGTGATGGGTAGCGGCGGGCCCGTGTTCGCGGTGGACGGCGTTTGGAAGAACACGCCGCCTTCGCTCACTGACGCCTGTGAGACCGCATAATCGCCGATGTGGAACGCGAATTGAGGCTCGGCGATATAGCCATAGGTGTTGCGGTTGTTGATGTTCGAAACCGAACTTTCATTCGCCGAGATGGCACCGACGCGGCTGAGCGCGGTGGGCGTCGCGAAAGCGGTGAGATTGAGAAAGAGGTGATCCTGGACGATCTCCGCCCTCGACGTGAAATTGAGCCGGTTGATCAATTGGTCGAGCCGGTGGAAGCGGCTGTAGTAGTCGCCGGTGAGCGTGTAGTGAAGGTCGCTCGTGAGCATTGCCCCGGCATAATGAAGGCCGAAGCCAATTCCGCCGCGCGTGAAGGTGTCGGGCTTGCCGATCGAAGTGCCCTGCTGGCCTCCGGCATTGGTCGTGTAGCCTTCCGACAGATCGAGCGCGCCCGCGAGCTGCAAGGCCGGCGGATTTGTTCCCGACTGTGTGGATGTGGTCGGGCCGGGTATGTTTGGAGCCTGGACGGGCTGGACGGCTTCCGCAAATGCGTGCACCGGCAGGGCCGCGCACGCGGCGATCACCGCGCAAAAAAAGCCCGCACGGCTCAGGCCGATTTTCGTTTTTCCGCCGGGCCGGATCGCGTCTGGCCCTGGCCCAAATCGCAGGCAAACCGCCACAGCACTTTCCCCTCGGAACCGGCCGGTCAGAAATAGGTCTGCGGGATGATGATCACATCGCCCGGTTCCAGAGGCACGTTGGCCGACACGTCACCGTCCTGCAGCAGCCTGTCGAGACGCAGCCGATAGCTTCTCTGCGCACCGTCCACCGTCCTGACGAGGGTCGCCCGGTTGCCCGCCGCGAACTGCGTCAGTCCACCGACGGCAATCATCGCATCGAGCGCGGTCATGTCCCTGCGGTAAGGAATGGCCTGCGGCTTGGCCGCCTCGCCGACCACGCGAATCTGTTCCGAATAAGGGCCGACAACCGTATCGACCAGCACCGCCACGACCGGCTCGGTCACGTATTTCTTCAAGCGGTCCTGGATATCCATCGCCAATTGTGTCGGCGTTTTTCCGGCCGCTTCGACGTCGTTGATCAGCGGAAGCGTGATCATCCCGTCGGGCCGCACCGTCAGCTGCATCGACAGATCGGCGTTCTGCCACACGAGAATGTGGAGACCGTCGCCCGCGCCGATATGATATTCCGGCGCTTGCGTCACCGATGGCGGCGGCGGCGGCAGGCTGCCGCCACAGGCGCTGAGGAAGGCCGCGCCGGCAAGCATCGCGACATATGCGGACAAGCGTCTGAAAAATTTGGTAGCGCGTGACGTAGGCCGAGTCATTGCTGCCCCCTTTCAAATCAGTTCTGCGCCAAAATAGCCCATAAGATATGGTTTCTCCAACATATTCACGGGCCGGACAGTTCGGCCGACTATATTCGCCTGCTCACATTTGGTCAAAACGGGACACTGCCCTGTATGGAAATTGTTCAGCGCGCATGTAAACCGGTCACACCTCCCGCATAAACGCACGCCGGGACGCCTTTTCTGCCCGCGCCTCCCCTCCTATGTTATTGTTTATGCACGTTAACCAAGCAAGGAGTGTCAATTTGAGTTTGGTACGCCCTTTGAATAATAGTCCGCAGGTTAATGCGGTTGTTACACTGAAAATTCACTAAGAGAAGAACGGGCAACTTGGTACGCCTTCGGGCGTTGGGTGAGCGAAAGGAAAAGACGGGGATGGGGGAACTCCTCACATCTGCAAATCTCGCCGGAGTGATCGCGGCGCGCGGAGATGGCGTATCCGACAACCGGACCCGCCGCTCGGTTGCGCCCGACGAAGACAGCGCGCCTCTCAATCCCGACGTTCCGCTCCGCCGCCGCCTGCTCCCGAGCTCGGCGGTGATGCTCGCCCTGCTCGACCTGCTGTTCATGACGAGCTTCATGGCGGGACTGATCTTCTCCATCTACGACAGGCTTGGCTTCCGCTCCCTCACCGGAACTACGAGCACGGTTGCCGCCATAGTTCTCGCCTCGCTGGCCCTGGCCTATGCGACCGGATGTTATCGCCAGGATTCGCTCGTCGATTTTTCGATCGCCACGACGCGACTGGCCGTGGGCCTCGGCGTGGGCGTGGCCTTCCTCGTGCCCCTGATCCATTACGGGCTGGGCCTCGAATTCCACGCGCTCGCCTTTCGCAGCATCAGCCGCAGTTTGACGATCGTGCTGGTGGGCGTCGGCGCGGGGCTATGCGGCGGCATGCTGAGCCGCATCCTCTTCATGGCCATGGCACGGCGCCAATGGTTCCACCGTTCGATTCTCGTGATCGGGACCGGCCGTCGCGCCCGCCATCTGCGCGACATCCTCGAGCGCGCCGACCGCCGGCTGACGCAAGTGCATTTCCTGACGGAAGCCTATCTGGGCGGCGAGCCCCCCACGGACGTGCCAGGACGCCCCATCAATGCCATTCCCGGCGCGCCAAGCGCCCAGGAACTGGCGGCGGACCTGCATATCGACCAGGTTGTCGTCGCGGTGGATGATTCACGCGAGCTTTATTTCGACGATCTGTTGCCCTGGAAGGCGAACGGAATTCCGGTCTTCGACTTCAACACCTTCCTCGAACGCGAAACAGGGCGCGTCGACATCACCTGGACCGAGCCCGACTGGCTGCTCTACTCCGAGGGCTTCCGCTTCGGCCATCTCGACCGCGCGCTGAAGCGCTTGATGGATCTCATCATCAGCGCGGGCCTGCTGGCGATCACCTTTCCTGCGCTTCTGATCGTGGCCGCGGCGATCGTGTTCGACGATTTCGGGCCCGTTTTCTACCGGCAGCAGCGCGTGAGCCATCGCGGCCGGCCGTTCTGGATCGTGAAATTCCGCACCATGCACGTGAACGCCGAGCAGAACGGCGCGCAATGGGCGAGCGAAGACGATCCGCGCATCACGCGCGTGGGCCGCATCCTGAGACGCACGCGCGTCGATGAGATCCCCCAATTGCTCAACGTGCTGAAAGGCGAAATGTCGCTCGTGGGGCCGAGGCCCGAGCGGCCTGTTTTCGTCGACGATCTTTCCAAGCGTATCCGGCTTTACCATCTGCGCCACAGCGTGAAGGCCGGCGTGACCGGCTGGGCGCAGATCAACTATCACTATGGCGCCTCGGTGGAGGACGCCACGCGCAAGCTGGAATACGATCTTTACTATCTCAAACATTTCAGCGTTATGCGCGACATATCGATCATGCTACAGACGTTCCGCATCCTGGTGTTCGCCAAGGGCGGACGCTAGGAATGGCTGGACGCGGAGCGCCCTGCTGAGGCTGACCGCGAGAGATTTCAGAGCAATCGTTGCATGCGCATTCTGACGGTATTCGGCACGCGTCCCGAAGCGATCAAGATGGCGCCGGTCCTTAGACGCCTGGCCGATGCGCCGGGCATCGATTCGCGCGTCTGCGTCACCGCCCAGCATCGTCAGATGCTGGACCAGGTGCTCGAACTCTTCGGCATCGTTCCAGACTGGGACCTCGATCTGATGCGCGCGGGCCAGGGGCTCACCTACATCACGACCGCGGTGCTGGAGGGATTGAGCCCCATTCTGCGCGACTGGCGGCCCGACCGTATTCTCGTCCAGGGCGATACGACGACGACCATGGTGGCGAGCCTCGCGGCCTTCTACGAGAAGGTTCCGGTCGGCCACGTCGAGGCGGGCCTGCGCACCGGAAATGTATTTTCGCCCTGGCCCGAAGAGATGAACCGCAGGCTGACCAGCGTCATCGCCGATCTTCATTTCGCGCCCACCGAGCGCTCCAAGCAGAACCTGCTGCGCGAGGGTGTCGATCTGGCGCACATCACGGTCACCGGCAACACCGTCATCGACGCATTGTTCGATACGGTTGCGATATTGGACGCCGATCCGGCGCGCACCGCGGCACTCGAAGCCGCCCTGCCGCGCACCACGCCCGGCAAACGCGTGATCCTCGTCACCGGTCATCGGCGCGAGAATTTCGACGGCGGCATCGAGCGCGTGGCCCGCGCGCTGTTGCGCCTTGCGGGCCGCGGCGACGTCGAGATCGTCTTTCCCGTGCATCTCAATCCCAATGTGCAGGACGTCGTCCACGCGGTCCTCGGCGGACGCAAATCGATCCACCTGATCAAACCGCTCGATTACCTGCCCTTCGTTCATATGATGCGAAAAGCGGATCTGATCATCACGGACTCCGGCGGCGTGCAGGAAGAAGCGCCGTCGCTGGGCACGCCGGTTCTCGTGACGCGGGACACGACCGAACGGCCGGAAGCGGTGGAGGCGGGCACGGTCGAACTCGTCGGCACCGATGCGGATCTATTGGTGGCGCGTGCCAGCCGTCTGCTCGACGACGAAGCCGCTTACGCCGCGATGGCCCACGCGCACAATCCCTATGGTGACGGCCGCGCCGCCGGCCGGATCTTGGAGGTACTCACGTCATGAACAGTTTCGAACGCATCGCCGTCATCGGGCTCGGCTATATCGGTTTGCCGACGGCGGCCGTGTTTGCCGAGAACGGGATCGAGGTCCTCGGCGTCGATATCGATCCGCGCATCGTCGACACGGTCAATGCGGGGCGGCCCCATTTCGGCGAGCCAAACCTCGACGCGCTCATCCGCCGCGTGGTCGAAAACGGCAAGCTGCGCGCATCCACCGAGGTGGGACCGGCCGATGCCTTCATCATCGCGGTGCCAACGCCGCTGCGCGGCCATGGCGAGACGCCGGCACCGGATCTGTCCTACGTCGAAGCAGCCAGCCGCGCCATCGCGCCCGTGTTGAAGAGCGGCAATCTCGTGGTGCTCGAATCCACCTCGCCCGTCGGCACCACGCAGCGCATGGCCGAAATCCTGGCCGAGCTCAGGCCCGACCTGACCTTTCCCCAGCAGAACGGCGAAATGGCGATGGTGCAGATCGCCCATTGTCCCGAGCGCGTTCTGCCCGGCCGCATTCTGGAAGAAGTCGTCAACAATCCGCGCGTGATCGGCGGTCTGACGCGCAAATGCGCGCAGCGCGCGCTCAGCCTCTATCGCATCGTCGTGCGCGGCGATTGCCGCGTCACCATGGCGCGCACGGCCGAATTGTCGAAGCTCACGGAAAACGCCTATCGCGATGTGAACATCGCGTTCGCCAATGAATTGTCGCTGATCTGCGACAAGATGAAGATCAATGTGTGGGAACTCATCGAGCTCGCCAATCTGCATCCGCGCGTGAATATCCTGCAGCCGGGCCCCGGCGTCGGCGGGCACTGCATCGCCGTCGATCCCTGGTTCATCGTCGCCACCAATCCCGGCGAAGCGAGGCTGATCCGCGAGGCGCGCGAGATCAACGACGAGAGACCGGAGATCGTCTGCGCCAAGGTCCGCGCTTCGTCGTCGGAGTTGAAGCACCCCGTCATCGCCTGCCTCGGGCTTTCCTACAAGCGCGATGTGGACGATCTGCGCGAAAGCCCTGCGGTGGAGATCGTCAGGCGTCTCGCCGAGGAGAAGATCGGCGAGTTGCTGGTCGTGGAGCCGCATATCTCCAAGCTTCCGGCCGAGCTTTCGAAGCTGGGCCTCGAGCTCCACGATTTCGACATGGCGATCGAACGCGCCAATGTCGTGCTGCTGCTGGTCGATCACATGAGTTTTCTTCAGGTGGATCGCAACGTCCTGAAGGACAAATTCGTGATCGACACGCGCGGAGCCTGGTAGGAGCACCGCGCGGGGCTTGATTTCGGAAACGGCAAACCGCTCATATGGCCCTCATGCGCATCCTGCACATCCTCGATCACTCGCTTCCGTTGCAAAGCGGTTATGTCTTTCGCAGCCTGGGCATCCTCTCGGCCCAGCGCGGTTTCGGCTGGGAGACGATCCAGCTCACCACGCCGCGCTATAATTCATCCGCGAATGTCAGCGAGACGGTGGACGGCTGGGAATTCCAGCGCTCGGCGGTCAATTTGAAATTCTCCAAGGTGCCGGTCGTTCGCGACGCGCTCGAGATGCGCGCAACCGAGCGGCGCATCGGCGAGATCATCGCCACCCACCGGCCCGATATTCTTCACGCCCATTCGCCGGTCTTGAACGGCATTCCGGCTCTGCGCGCCGCGCGCCGCGCGGGCTTGCCCATTGTCTACGAAGTGCGCGCGTTCTGGGAGGATGCCGCCGTCGATCTCGGCCGCTCGCGCGCGGGCGGGCTTCGCTATCGCGCCGTGCGCGACATGGAGACCTATGTGCTGCGCCGCGCCGACGCGGTCGTGACCTTATGCAATTCAGTGCGCGAGGAAATCGCCGCGCGCGGCATTCCAGAAGACCGCATCGGCGTGGCGCCGAACGCGATCGACCTCGATTACTTCGGCGAGATTCGCCCGCGCGACGAGGCGCTCGCTCAAAAGCTCGGCCTGTCGGACCGCACGGTGCTCGGCTTCATCGGCTCGTTCTATCACTACGAAGGTCTCGATCTGCTCATCGCAGCACTTCCCCTGATCCGCGCCGCCCGGCCGGATGCCGTGCTTCTGCTGGTGGGAGGCGGGCCGCAAGAGGAGCGGTTGAAAGCGAAAGCCGCGGAAATGGGTTTGGGCGATACCGTGCGCTTTGTCGGGCGCGTGCCGCACGGCGAAGTGCGCCGCTATTACGACCTGGTCGATTTCTTCGTCTATCCGCGGCGCAAGATGCGGCTTACCGATCTCGTCACCCCGCTGAAACCGCTCGAAGCGATGGCGGCGGGGCGCATCGTGGCGGCATCGGATGTCGGGGGCCATCGCGAACTGATCAGCGACGGCGAAACCGGATTCCTCTTCCCGTCGGACGATGTGGTGCGCATCGCCGAACGGCTGATCGAAATCATTTCGGCGACCGGAAAGCACGCACGCATGCGCGAGACGGCGCGCCGCCACGTCGAGACGAGCCGGACATGGCCCAGCTGCGCCGCCGTGTACCGCGACGTCTACGCAAGAGTGCTGCGCCGGCGGTCCTAGAGATGCTCTCGATCCTCACCGTTACGACGCTGTTTCCGAACCCCGTCCAGCCCACGCTTGGCGCATTCGTGGCGGCGCGACTGGAAAAGCTCGTGGCCAGCGGCGAGGCAAAGACCGAAGTGATCGCTCCGGTGCCCTGGCTGCCGTTCTGGATCCGCTATCCGCCGGCGGGGCGCCTCGATCTCGTGCCCCAAAAGAGCATGCGCGGCGGGCTCACCGTGCATCATCCGCGCTATCTCGTCGTGCCGAAGATCGGCATGACGCTGACGCCATACACGCTTTATTGGGCATTGAAACGCAAGCTCGAAACATTGCTCGAAGAAGGCAAGCGCTTCGATCTGATCGATGCGCATTATTTCTATCCCGACGGCGTTTCGGCGGTATGGCTGGCGCGGCATTTCGATATTCCCGTGACCGTCACAGCGCGCGGCACCGACATCAGTCTCATTCCCCAACACGCCACGCCGCGCCGAATGATCTGCGATGCCGCCGCCCATGCCGACGGATTGATCACCGTTTGTCAGGCGCTGAAGGACAGCCTTGTCGAGCTCGGAACAGCACCCGAGCGCGTGACGGTCTTGCGCAACGGCGTCGATCTCGAATTGTTCAGACCGATGGATCGCGATAAGGCGCGCGCGGCATTGGGACTTAACCGGCGCACGCTGGGAAGCGTGGGCTGGCTGATCGAGCGCAAAGGTCATCATCATGCGATCCGCGCGCTGGCGCGGCTGCCGGACACCGATCTTCTGATCGTGGGCGAAGGACCGGAGCAGGTCGCGCTCGAACGGCTCGCGGCGAAGGCGGGCGTGGCCGATCGCGTGCGTTTTCTCGGCCGGATCGATCAGAAGCGCTTGCCTGAGATTTACAGCGCGATGGATGCGCTCATCCTCGCATCGAGCCGCGAAGGCTGGGCCAATGTGCTGTTGGAAGCGATGGCTTGCGGCACGCCGGTGGTGGCCTCGGCCGTGTGGGGCACGCCGGAAGTCGTGGCCGCGCCGGAAGCGGGCGTGTTGATGAAGACGCTCGATGCCGAAGGCGTGGTCGAAGGCGTCACGCGCCTCTTCGCCGCCTATCCCGACCGCGCCGCCACGCGCCGCTATGCCGAGGGATTCAGCTGGGATGCGACCACGCAAGGCCAGCTTGCACTATTCAGGCAAATCCTCGCGCGGCGTCAGCCGAAGAGCTCGGCGTAAGCCGACGCCATCGTCTTTTCGTCGAAGCGTGTGCGCGCAACCTCGCGATTGGCCGCGCCGATGCGCGCGCGCAAATCCGGATCGCGCGCAAGGCGAAGAAGATTCTCGGCATACGTGCCGCTATCCGCCAGTGGGACCGAGACCATCTCCGCGTTCTCGGGCGCGACCATGAACGGCAGGTCGCCGACGTCGAACGAAAGAACCGGCAGTCCCGTCGCCATCGCTTCGAGCACGCTGAGCGGCATCTGCTCGGTGTCGGAGGTGAGCGCGAAGATATCCATCGCGGCCAGGAAATCCTCCGGCGCCGAGGTCGCGCCCGCGAATTGGACGCGCTGCGCGAACGGGCTTTTCGCGGCGGCCTTCTGCAGAGCCTCGCGCTCGGCGCCGTCTCCGACGATGACGAGCTTCATGCGTTTGGCCGGTTCCCGCGCCTGTGCCTTGCTGAAGATTTCGATCAGCCGGGCAAGATTTTTCTCCGGCCTCAATGCCGCAACCGTTCCTACGACGATCTCGTCGGGATTGCGCGATTGCGGTCTGGGCGCAAATCGGGCGCAATCGATGCCGTTGGGAATATAACGAACCCGCGCCCGCGGCAGCCGCCAGATATCGAGCGCGATCGTTTCCAGCCGCCGCGAGGGAACGGCGAGGATCGTGCGCGCCTCGTCGAGCACGTAATGCCGCGACAAGACGCGCCTGCGCAATTGCTGCGATTTCTCCTCGGGGCCGAAACCGTCCTCGATGTGAATATGCGGCAGCGCGGGCCAGAACCGCTTGGCGATGCTCCAATCCATCGCACCCCAATTGTAGGTCACGAGAACGTCGGGCGCGATGCGCCGCAAGGCGCGAAAGGCGCCGAGCGCGCTTCGAAGCGTGGATTTCGTCTTGAAGGCGCCGGGGATGCAGTCGATCTCGACACCGCGCGGCAGCCGCGAAGCCATGGTCCGGTCGCCGTCGACGGAGATCACGCTGTGCCGGTAACGGGTACCATGCAGCCGGACCAACTGGGCGAACCGCAATTGCGAGCCGCCCACCGCGAAAGTGGGAAAAACATGCAGCAGATGACGGGGGGGCGTACCGGTCGTGACTGTCATGGATTTACCGAAGCGGCCGCCTTGCCGTTGTGCGTCAACGCGTTGAATTGTAAAAAAACTTTACCGTCCGGGGTGAGTTCATTTGAGTGGCGCTTGCGCCCCTGATAGCAGTAACGGGCTGAAATTGTAAGAACCTGATGGAACAGGCATTTTCCTTCTACGCGGGCCTTGCGGCCGCGCTCGGCTTCATGGCCGCGGCGGTGCTTTTCGCTGCCCGGGGCAAGCGCTCCTGGCCCAATGTGCTGTTTTCGCTGGCGCTGCTGCTGACCGGGTTTTGGGCGTTAACGGTTGCGCTTGCCAATTCGGGTTACCCCACATGGGACCGCCTGCGCCCCACTTTCGGCGCGCTGCGCGACGCGGGCTGGTTCGCGGCCACCATCGGCCTGTTGCGCCAGGAAAGCGAGCGCCAGTCGCTATGGCGGCAGCTGGCGGTCGTGGCCGGGCTGATCATTCTGGCGGATCTGGGCTTTGGGCTGTCGGGTGCCGCCTTCAATACCGGTTTGGGTCTTCGCATCGGCTTGTCGGCGATCCAGCTTGCCGTCAGCGTCATGGGGCTCATCCTGATCGAAAATCTCGTGCTCAATCTTTCCTCGCCGCGGCGCTGGTCGGTGAGGCTGATGGCGATCGGATTGACCGCACTCTTCAGCTACAACATCGTGCTTCGCATTCCCGAATTCCTCGGCAGCGAATCCATCGAAGGCTTCGTCGCCGCCCAGCCCCTCGTTTACCTGTTGGCGCTGCCGCTTTTCGTGGTGACGGGCGTGCGCAACAATTCGCTCAAGCTGCAGGTGCATTCCTCGCGCAATGTCGCGTTCCATTCGGCAACGCTGATCTTCGCCGGCATCCTGCTGCAAGGCACGGCCGTCGCAGCCTATTACGTGCGTTCCTTCGGCGGCGCGCCGGCAACCGCCCTTTCGATCGTGCTCGTTTTTGCGGGCATTCTCACGGTCATCGTCGCGCTCAGCTCGCGCATGGTCCGCACCCAGATCCGCACCTTCATCAACGAAAATTTCTACAGCTATAAATACGATTACCGCCTCGAATGGACGAAATTCATCCAGGCGCTTTCGCAATATCAGGAACAGGGCGCGCCCGAGCGCGCGCTGCGCACGCTGGCCGATCTGCTGGATTCGCCCGGAGGCGTTTTGTGGGTGAGGAGGCAGGGCTGGCGGCAATACATGCCCCTCGCCTCCTGGTCGTTCGGCGAAACCTTCGGCCCCATCGACGCCGACGATGCGCTGCTGGCCGATCTTCGCGACGAGAAGATCGCGTTTCTGGATTTCACCACACGCGAAGAGGATGCGCTGACGGTGACCTGGCGGGAGAGATTTCCGGGCGCCTGGATCGCGGTGCCGCTGCATTTTCGGGGTGAACTGATCGGCTTTGCGCTTCTTCGCAAGCAAGGGCTGGCGCGGCGCCTCGATTGGGAAGACCGCAACCTCGTCAGCCTGATCGCGATGCAGCTCGCACTTTACCTCGTTCACGAGCAGATCGCGCAGGAACTTGCCGATTCCCAGCAATTGGTCGAATTCAACAACCGCGTGGCATTTGCCTTGCACGATCTCAAGAATACGATCGGACAGCTCAATCTGGTGCTCCACAATGCCACCCGCTTCGGCGACGACGCGCGCTTCCGCGCCGATATGCTGGCGACGATCCGGCAGGCCGTGGACAATCTGCAAACGCTGATGGGAAAGCTCAGGAACGAACCCGTGGCGGCGGCGGCGCCGATGCCCGAAACGCGCGTCGATGTCTGCGGGCTTCTGGAGCGCTTCGCCGAGCAGAAATCCTCGCGCGGCGTCGTCTTCGGCCGGGCCGACGGACCGATCTTCGCCGAGATCGCAAAACCCGACGAATTCCAGGGTGCGCTCGAACATGTGCTTTCCAACGCGCTCGAAGCCAGCCCCGCCGGATCGAATGTGTGTCTCAGCGTGGATCGCCAGAACGGGCGCATTCGCGTGCGCGTGGAAGATCGCGGCCCCGGCATGAGCGCGGATTTCGTGGCCCAGGAACTTTTCCGGCCCTTGCACACCACGAAAAAGAAAGGCCTCGGCATCGGCGCCTATCAGGCGCGCGCGATCATGCGCAATCTGGGCGGCGACATGGAAGTGCAAAGCACGCTCGGTGAAGGCACGACCGTTTCGCTGTTCCTGCCGGCCTGCGCGGACGCCGAACGCGGGGCCGCATCGTCATGACCAAGGTCAGCGCCAGCCGCAGCGCCGAACGCGCCACGACGCAAATCCTGCTCGTCGAGGACGACGCGGGCCTGCGCCGGCAGATGCAATGGGCGCTCGATCCCTATCAGGTGATCGGCGCGGGCACCGCCGCCGAAGCGCTCAAGCAGTTCGACAGCACGATCCCCATCGTCATTCTCGACATGGGCCTTCCGCCCGATCGCGACGGCGCGTCGGAGGGATTGAAGGTGCTCGATGCGATCCTCAACACCGCGCCGCAGACCAAGGTCATCATCGTCAGCGGCAATGCCGATCGCGACGTGGCGCTCGCGGCGGTGGCGCGCGGCGCCTTCGATTTCATCTCCAAGCCGGTCGAGATCGAGGTGCTCAAGCTGATCGTCGAGCGGGCGCTGCGCATGTACGATCTGGAAGAGGAAAACCGCGCGCTGCGTGTCTTGCGCGAAGGGCGGCTGCCCGGCATCGTCTTCGCCTCGCCCGCCATGGAGCGCGTGGCGCGCACGATCGAGCGCGTAGCGCGCACGGATGCGAGCGTCATCATCCTCGGCGAAAGCGGCACGGGCAAGGAGCTCATCGCATCGGCGCTGCACAAGGGCTCGCAGCGCAGCGAAGCGCGGCTCGTCGCCATCAATTGCGCGTCGATCCCGGAGAATTTGCTCGAAAGCGAACTCTTCGGCCATGAGCGCGGCGCCTTCACCGGCGCGATCAAGCAGACGATCGGAAAATTCGAGCTCGCTGACAAGGGCACGCTCTTCCTCGACGAGATCGGCGACATGCCGATGGCGCTGCAGGCCAAGTTGCTGCGCTTCCTGCAAAGCCGGCAATTCGAGCGCGTCGGCGGCCGCCAGACACTGAGCGTGAATGTGCGCGTGATCTCGGCCACGAACCAGCCGCTCGCCACGCTCGTTTCGGAAGGAAAATTCCGCGAAGACCTCTATTACCGCCTGAACGAAATCCTGGTCGAGCTTCCGCCGCTGCGCGAGCGCGAGGGCGACGCCATCCTGCTCGCCCAGCATTTCCTCAATCTCTACAATCGCGAGATGTCGCGAAATCTGCGCGGCTTCACCGAAGAGGCGCTTGCCGCGCTCGGCGCGCACGCCTGGCCGGGCAATGTGCGCGAGCTCGAACATCGCGTGAAGCGCGCCGCCATCATGGCCGACGGGCCGCTGATCACGCCAGAGGATCTCGAACTCGCACAGTCGGCAACCGCGCGCAGTCTCAATCTGCGCGATCATATGCGCGAGCTCGAATCCTCGCTGCTGCAGGAGGCACTCGCGCTCGGCGGCGGCAATATCTCCAAGGCGGCGAAGCTGATGGGCATCAGCCGCCAGCAAATCTACAATCTCTTGGCCGCGCAGAAACAGCGCGCCTAAAACGGGAGTTCGATCCGTGGCGACAGATGAAACCAAACCCGCCTCCAGCCGGCGCCGGCGCGCGTTGATGACAAGTGCGGCCGTGATCGTCGGCCTCGGCGTGATCGGTGTTGGAGTCTATAAGACACCTTTCGGGTGGCGCACGGTTCATTCGCTGCTCGCAAGTCTTTCGGGCACGCACGACAGCCAGTCGCAGTTCGAAAAGCTGATGAACCAGGCGCGCCAGGCGCTCGTGCAAAATCATCCCGACGTGGCCATCATATTCCTCAAGAACGCGGCGGCTGCGGCGCCTAAGACCGGCGAGGCGCATTTCGAACTGGGCGAAGCGCTGCTCAAGGCGGGCGATGCGGCCTCGGCCGAGCGCGAATTGCGCGGCGCCCGCCAGCTCGGCGCAGCCGATGCCGACGTGCTTCCCGATCTTTTCTTCGCCATGCTGGCGCGTTCCGAAGGCCAGCAATTGCTCGCGCAATTTCCCGCGCCCGCCGACGGCGACAAGAGCGCGCTCGCGTCCATGACGCTGAGGGCGCGCGCCGTCGCGATGACGCAGACGGGCGATTCGGATGGGGCCGCCGCATCGCTCGACCGCGCCCTGTCGTTCGACAGAAGCCCGCTCAACCTCGTCGCGCGCGCGCAGCTCGCCCAGAGCACGGGCGATGCCCAGCTCGCCATGGGACTGATCAACGAAGCGCTCTCCAAATCGCCCAAGGACGCCTCGGCGCTGCTCACCAAGGTCGACCTGCTGATGCAGGCGAACAAGACTGGCGAGGCGCTTGCCGCCGCCAACGATCTCGTCAAATACAATCCCGACAGTCCCGAAGCGCTGATGACGCGCGCCGGCGTCTATCTGCAGCTCAAACAGCACGACAAGGCGATGGCCGACATCAATGCGAGCCTCAAGGCCGTGCCCGGCATGGCGCTCGGCGTCTATTACAAGGCGCTCGCCGCCGAACAGGCCCAGAACGTGAAAGAAGCGTGGGACCTCGCGCAAAGCCTGCCGCCGGCCTTCGTCAATTCGCGCGCGGAGATCGGCTCGGCGGTGAGCCAGATGGCGATCAATGCCGGCCATATGGAAATCGGTACCAGCATCCTTTCGGCGACCGTGCTCAATTATCCGAAGAACACCGAGGCGCGCGTGCGTCTGGCCGAGCGCTATCTGCAATTGAAGGATTCCAAACGCGCGCTCGACACGCTGTTGCCGGTGAAGGATTCCACCGATCCGCGCATCATGGTGCTTCTCGGCCAGGCCTACGACCTCGACCACAATTACGCCAAATCAATCGAATATCTGGAAAAGGCGAGCGCCACCGGAATCGGCGGCGATCTTTTGAAGCGCCAGATCGCCGTCTCCAATCTCGAGGCGGGAAATCTCGACGAGGCGATCGCCGAGCTTGCCAAGCTCAACGAAACGGCGCCCGGCGACCCGCAAACCGCGGGCCCGCTGATCGACGCCTTCCTGCAGATGAACCAATACGGCAAAGCGCTCGACGTCGCCTCCAAGCTCGAAACGGCCGCGCCGAAGAATCCCTATGGGCCGCTTTTCCAGGGCCAGCTTCTGATGCGTCAGGGCGATATGGACGGCGCGGTTTCCGCCTTCTCGCACGCGATCGCGAACGATCCGAAATTCGTTCCGGCGATGTATGAGCGCGCCGCCGCCCTTGCCGCGCGCGGCGATCTGAAAGCCGCCGACGCGGATCTCAAATCGCTTCTCGCCGTCGATCCGAACAATATGGTGGCCCAGATCAAGATTGCGCAGATCGCGATTCAAGCCGGCCAGATGGACAAGGCCGAGGCGCTTCTGAAGCAAGCCGCCGCCGCGCATCCCAAAGACGTCTTGCCGACATTGGTGCTCGCCGGGTTCGAGGTGCAGCAAGGCCATCTCGACACGGCCGGCACGGTGATCGCGGATTTCCTGAACAAGGCGCCCGACAACGCCAGCGCGCTCGCCATGCAGGGCGAAATCCAGCTCGCGGCCGGGAAGTTCGCCCAGGCCGTCACGACGTTCCGCCAATTGGCCAACACCTATCCGCAATCGCCGCAGATCCAGATGCTGCTGGCGGGCGCGCTGGCCAAGAGCGGAAACGCGAAAGACGCCACGAGCGCTTATCGCCAGGCAGCCCAACTGGCTCCGACCGCGCAAACGGCGTGGGTGGGCCAAATCCAGACGGCGCTCGCGAACAAGGACAATGCGCGGGCGCTGTCGGTCGCGCAGGATTACGCGACCCAGCAGCCGGGACCGGCCAGCGCCGATACGCTGGCGCGCACCTATGCGTCGCTGAACAGGATGAGCGATGCGGTCAACGTGCTCCAAGACAGCCTCGCCAAATATCCGAACGGCATGAACCTCATTTCGCTCTCCGCGCTTTACCGCAAACAGGGCGACGCAACGAAAGCCGATACGATGCTTACGGATTGGGTCGCGAAGCACCCCGACGATCTGGGCGTGCGCGCGGCCTATGCGGAAGCGCTTCTGTCCGGCAATCCCACGGGCGCCGAAGCGCAATATCGCGCGATCCTGAAAGCGCAACCCTATAATCTGACGGCGCTCAACAATCTGGGCTGGCTGCTGCAGCTTTCCGATCCGAAAGCGGCCCTGCCCTATTGCGAACGCGCCGCGAAGATCGCACCCGATTCTCCGTCCGTGCTCGACACGCTGGCGTGGACCAAGTGGCAATTGAACGACAAGAACGGCGCCCTCGTCCTGTTGCAGCACGCCCATGCGATCGACGCGAAGAACGGCGAGATTACTTATCATCTTGCCGTTGCGCTCGACGGCAACAACCGGCACGCCGATGCGAAGAAAACACTCTCGGAGCTTCTGGCATCCAAGCTCGAATTCGGCGACAAGGATGCGGCGAAATCGCTCGATGCGAAGTGGCGCTAGCGCCGCGTTCGTCGAAGTTCGACCGGTCGGTTCGGGGCAAGAAGATCAGTTCCGGACAAAAAAATTCGGCGGCCAAAGGGCCGCCGAATTCCAATCCAAATTCCGTCGATCTCGCCTTAGACGATCTTCTTCTTGCGGAACTGCAGGAAGCCGAGGCCCAGAAGCGCTGCGCCCAGAAGAGCCAGCGTCGGCGGTTCGGGCACGCGAATGAGCTTGTCGTCGGCGCTGATGCTGGCCGTGTGGTTCGCCACTTTGACCGACAGGTTGATGACCTCCGTGACCGAATAGGGACCCGTCAGCGTATAAAAGCTCGAAAAAACGTCCTGGTTGGCTACGGTCGTCTGCCCAAGCAAATCCGTCTGGAGACCCGAATCTGTCGGGTCCAGATAGAAGCTTCGCGTCACATTGATGTTGGTCAGTGACGAGGACGAGAAATTGCTCTGAAAGTTGAAAGTGCCCGGCGATCCGTCGGACAGATTCGTCTCCGTGAATGTCAGGGTTATAGGCTTTCCCTTGCCGTTCGTCGAGATCGCCAGGGTTCCCGAGTCCATCAGGTCGGGATCTCCCAGAGAATCGATGCCCGCCAGCGTCAGGCTCACGATGTTCCAATTTCCCGTGGGCCCGCACGCGTTGCAGGTGTAGCTCGTAAAATCGTTGGCCGAGTCGGTTGCGACGGTGGTTCCGTCGAACTTGATGATCAGATCGGCGTTTGCAGGCACAGCCGACAATGCGGCTGCGGCGGCAATCGCCCCGGCGAAAATCTTCGAAACCGTCTTCATGTCAAACTCCATCTTAAAGAGCGCAGCCAACTCGCCGGTGGTCGTCCGTGCTGCACATTTCGTTGATTACGCGATCTGCTTCTTGCGGCGGCGCAGGAAGCCGAGCCCAAGCAGTGCGGCACCGATCAGAGCCAGGGTCGGCGGCTCCGGAACCTTGATGAGCTTGTCGTCGGCGCTGATGTTCGCCGCTGTGCCCGACTTTATAACCGTTAGATCGATTTCTTCCACGATCGAGTAGGGACCCGTCAGCGTGTACGGAAGGGAAAACACGTCCAGATTCGAGCCCGTCGTCTGTCCGAGCAAGTAAGTCTCGGCCCCGCCGTTCAGCGGATCGAGGTAGAAGCTGCGCGTAACGGTCAGGTTGGTTAGCGCCGACGACGAGAAGTTGCTGTCGAACAGAACCGACCCGGGCACGCCCTGGTTCAAATTCGTTTCCGTGAACTTCAGCGTGAGCGGGGTTCCCAGACCGTTGGTCGAAATCGCCAACACACCGACATCCGCCAGTTCGTTGCCGCTTCCCAGGGCGACGTTACCCGCGAAGGTCGTGCTTACGATATTCCAGTCTCCGACCGCGCTAGCATAGGACGTGAACGTGTTCGTCGGATCCGTCGCGACGTCCGATCCATCGACGTTGATGATCAGATCGGCATTTGCCGTACCCGCCGCCAGGGCGAACATCGCGCCTGCGGCTGCACCCATCAAAATCCTCGAGAAACGATACATTTTCCACCCACCTCACGCCCTGGTCGGGGGCGTCGTTGCGCTGGCTCCAAACAGCCAGGGTCCTACCGTGCGGATTGGTAGCAAGAGCTATACCAGTTTCACTTTTCTTGGTGTTTCAATATCTTATGGCAAGATCAGCCCAAGAATGACGGTAATTTGTAAAGAGATTTTACATATGAAAAGCCAACGCATGGCTGGAAATTGCAAATTGGCCGGCCGATCAGCCGTCCCTGCGCCTGCGCCGCAAAGCCTCCAGGCTGTCCCAATCGACCGTCGCCCCGCCCGCCTCCGGCTGCTCGGCCGCCTCGATCGCGTTGCGGGCGGCGTCGTTGAGCCTCACCAGAGCGGCCCAGGCGGCGCGATTGGTTGCCCGGGTGTCGAGGCTCGCCAGGGCGTCCAGCGACGGCTTGAGGTCCGCCAGGCCCTCCTGGGCCAGTTGCCCAGGTTCGCCGTGCCCCAGCTGGGCGATGCGTCCGCACAGGGTCCAGTTCTGGACGCTGAGAGGGTCGTCCGTGCAGGGGAGCGTTCCCAGCATGACCCGGATCTCCCGGCGCAGGGTATTAAGTCTTTCGAGGCGAGGCTGGCCGCCGGCCGCGGGGCCGCCCTGCTCCACCTCAACGGGCGCCGCCGGGCGCGAAGCCTCCGCCGCCTCGACGAGGGGGCGCTGCAGCCGTCCCACTCCATTTTGCGGGAACACATTGAGGCGGGCCGCCTTCAGGATCGCCGAGCCCCAGATATGGGCCGCCACCAGCAGGATTATTGCCGACGCCAGAACCTGCCAATCGTGAAGCCAGTGCACGAGTTCGCCGAACGCGACCGGAAAGACCGTGAACGCCACGAATTGCAGCCACGACCCCAACCCGGTTGCGAGATGAACGAGCGTACCCAACGCGATTTTTCCGTTTATTGTCCGCGAAGCTTGTCATAGCGGCGCAAGCGGCGCAATTGCCGACGCAGTCACGGTAAATTTCGCGCCGCGGAAATGCGCGTCGGCAAAATGTCGCGAACGATCGCGGCGAGGCCCGCCGCACTTTTCCGGTTCCCGGCGATAACGCCGATGCGCTCGCGCTTTTGACCGAGCCAGTCGCGCTTATAGGCGTCGTCGCCACGGCCGAAATCGATTTCGCGAAGATTTTCCTCCGGGATTAACGTCGACATCATCCAATGCGTCAGCAATGTTCCCGGTGAATATTCGGTGGCGTCTTCGCGATGGGCGAGTTTGAAGATCGTGGCTTTGCGGCCGCACACGAGCCAGATCTGCGCCGCGACGGGCCTTTCGGCCAAAATCATGACGCCGACACGCACAAACTCTTCGCGCGATAATTTTTTGATCATGTTGGCAATGAAGTGCGGATGCGGCTCGGCCGTCTTCCAGGAGGCGCGGTAAATCTCCTCGTAGATCGCAATCGCCCCTTCGAAATTCTCGCGATAGCAGCGGAAGTCCGCGCCCTGCCCGCGCGCCTGGGCAAGCTTGCGTTGAACGGTTGCTCTCAGGCGCGACGGGCGCGCGGCCCAATAGCTCTCGAAATCCGCGACCGGCTCGAACCAGTTCGCGAAATGGCGGTACTGAGCCGAGATCAATCCCGATTCCCTCAGCCCTTCGAGAAAGGCGGCGACGCCGGGGGCATCCTTATCCATGGCATCCAGCCGCAACACGCCGCCCGCGTATTCGCGCGCGCGCACGCCAAGCATCCGTGCCCATTCGGGCTCGGGCAAAGCGGGCGCATAAAGGGTCGTATAGGGCGCGGTGAGAGCGCGCGTTCGCGCACCCTTGCGCGCAAGCGGCAGCGCGCCTCTCGTTGCTCCATTTTCGGACAGAGCGGCCATGATCGCTTCCTCGCCGGGATCGAGCGTCGTCTCGGCCAGCGACTCGAACCAGCCATAAGAGCCTTCGGCCGAAATGGGCCGCTCGAACAGCGCGGTTAATGGCGAATGCTCCGAGAGCGGAAGAATTACGATCTCGGCCATGAGCGGGCGGCGCCTTGCTGGAGAAAGCGGTGAATAAAACCGCGGCGGCTTCAATCCGGCCGTGCGGCCCCTGTCGACTTTACACAATATTAACGCGCGCAACGCCAGATTCGCAGCGCTCGTCTTGATCGGAGCGGGGAGCGATTGTGGGCAGCATCCTTTTCTCAGACTGGCTGAAGATCGCCCTGGGCGGCTGGGTGGCGATTTCGCTGCTGGCGGCGCCCCTGGTGGGACGCTTCCTTGCGGGCGCACTACACGAGCGCGCCGCAGACGAATCACGCCGCCCCGCCGCTCGTCCTACGAGGCAAAGCCGCAGGCGGAGCCCCGCGCCAGGCGCGGTCGCTGCACCCTCCAGCCGTCCCTGAACGATTCTCACACGGCCTCTTGCGGCACTGCCTGACGCGGCGGCGACCAGGCCGGCCGCTTCTCTTTCGCATCGAGCAAAATTATCTCGCGTAACGGCAGCAGCAACGCGACCTCCATAATGAAGAGATCGTAATAGGCCATGCTGAGCGCCGCGCCTCCGACGCAGAACACGAACAGGCTCGCCTGAATGGCGACCGCCAGATCGTGCGCCCATCGTCGTTCCGGGACGTTTCGCGTGACGGAAACGATCTTCGAGCATCGCAGGAACGCCGCGGCGAGGATGATCAGGTAGATCGCCAAGCCGATGAAGCCGTGTTCCCCCAGGACCTGGAAGTAGATGCTGTGGGCGGCGTGCGGCGTATCGTTGGGCAAATATTGATGATAGAGCGCGGCCAATTGGGGGCCGTAGAAGCCGGCGCCGAAGGGGAAATGATCGGTGGCGTACCGGTACGCGACATACCAGGCGTCGAGCCGTCCCGTGAACGATTCGTCCTGCTGGGCATGTTGGATCGTATCTATTCGATCGAAGAAGTGCTGCGGCATGAAGTTCAGCGCGAAGAGAGCCACCACCGCGATGACGCCGAGATAAACGAACCGGTTCTTCGCGCGCCACAACATGAACATGCCGAGCGCTGCAAGCCCGATATAGGCACCGCGCGAATAGGACCCGAGGATCGATATGACGGTTAGCCCGATACCGGCCAGCAATCCGTTTGCGACCAGCTTGTTTTCCGACTGGGCCCGCAAGTAAAGCGCAAGCGGCAGCGACATGAGAAGCGCGAGCGCGAGCTGGTTGTTGTCGGCGATGATCGTGCCGCCGGGCCCGACGACGTGATAAAATCCGCCGGTCATTATCGTGAAGAGCCCGCCTTTCACGCCGTAATAGAAAAGCGAGAGCACGCAGATCCACAGAAGCGCATGAATGCGCACGCGCGAGGTCGCGGTGGCCGCGATCAGCAAGGCCAGGACCAGCGTCTTCCACGTCCGGTCCCAATAGGGCCACGACCAGGACGTGTCGAAGGCGAAGAAGGAGTTGAACGTCATCCAAACGAGGAAGACGACCAACATCCAGAATATGAATCCGGTCGCAGGCGTTTTGCGCTCGCGCGACAGGAACCAGGCGCCGAGCGTGACGATGGCGATGGCGACATTCAACGGCGTCCACCGGATGAAGCCGTAAGCTTCGCGGTGCGGCTGCTGCAGCGTGAACCACGACCACAAGAGCACCCCGGCATAAGGGTAGCGCACGGTCATGCCGAGACCGCCCAGAATGCCGATCAGAAGAACCAGTGCACGCACAAACGGGTTTCCTTTGGGTGGCCGTCCGCGGGTGGAGGGCGAACGGCCCGCCGCCTCGCGGACGCAAACGCTGCCATCGGCGCCTTAACCAAGGCTAAAAGGCTCCGGAACGGCCTGTAACCCAGTAACGCCGAGCGAAAGATCATGCCAAGGCCCGCGGCCAGATTGCCATGGATGCAGGCCGTCAGGCCGATTCTGTTGAGCCGTGCGCCCAGGATCGCGCGGGCTTGCCTGCGGCCGAGCCGGCCATCCAGCGCCTTCAGGTGACGCTCGATCATGGGCAGCGTGTAGGCATATTGGTCGGACAGCCGCCAGCTCGAAAGGCTTTCGGGGCGCACATGCACGCGCACGAGGCTCTCGGGCACATAGGCCGGCGGGCCCTCGAGCGCCAAGCGGATCCACATGTCCTGATCCTCGGCCACCTTGAGCGACTCGTCGAAACCTCCCAGGCGCAACAGCAGCTCCCGGGGCGCCATGACCGTGGGGCTCGCCACGAAATTGACGGCCAAAAGAGCCTTCCAGGCATCTTTCCCGGCGATGACGGGATGGCTCCGGAAGGTGTCGCCCAACGAGCGCCCGTCCGGTGCAAACTCCTCGGAGGCGCAGAAAACGAAAGAAGCGTCGCGGGCCTCTGACAGTGCCGCTGCCTGCCGTTCGAGCTTCGCCGGCAGCCACTCGTCGTCCGCATCCAGGAAGGCGATCCAGTCGCCCGCCGCCGCCCGGACGCCGGCATTGCGGGCCGCTGCCGCGCCCAGCCGGTTCGGAAAGACGAGGATGGTGACCCGGCCGGCATAGGATTTGGCCACGGAAGCCGTGCCGTCCGTACTGGCATCATCGACGACGATGATTTCGCTGGCGCGACGGCTCTGCGCCAGAACGGAATCGAGCGCGCGGGCGAGTGTCGCTTCGGCATTGTGCGCCGGGATCACAACGGACACGGAAATATCACCGTTCATCGGACCTCATTGCCGGTGGCGCGTCCGGCCTGCGGCGGCAAATCGGCCCGGCCGCGCGGGAGAATCCAGCCTTCCATTCACCACACGAACAGTTTCTAATGTCCACCGTCCGACGCGAATTGGTATGTCCTTCGGGCCTTTTCGCTGCCGGTCACGCCTGCGGCGAAGGGGCCATCGGGCGCCCGTGGCGGGCTTGCGGCAGGAACTTGCATGAACGTCCAGATTTCGCAGCAGCCGACGGACATGGCCGCGCATTCGCCAGACAGCCCCGCCGTCTCCATCGTGATCCCGACGCGCAACCGGCCGCAATATCTCGCCCGTCTGCTTGCCTGCGTGCAGGAGCAGGATCTGCAGGATTTCGAATGCATTGTCGTGGACGACGGATCGTCGGAGGAAACGACCGCCGCCTACGATGGAATCTGGCACAACCTCGATAGCCGCTTCCAACTGCATCTGAGAGAGGGCGCGCGCGAAGGGCTCGGCCCGTCGAAGATGCGCAACAAGGGCATCAAACTGGCGCGCGGGATGTATGTCGCACTTTGCGACGACGACGATCTGTGGATCGCCAAAGATCATCTGAGCACGGCCGCAAGGCTCATGGCGCAGCACGGCGCGGATCTCTATTTCGCGAACATGCAATACAGCAGCAACGGCGTCGTTAACAATCCCGATCATTATGCGGCTGTAATGAAAGCTTTGACATCTCATCGCGTCGACGGCGCGGCGGACGTCTTCGAAGTGTCACAGAGAGGCATGGCGGCGGTGCTGCGTCATCGGACGCTCCACTCGAACACAATCGTGGCGTCACGGAAAACGCTCCTGGATACCGGCCTTTACTGGGAGAAGACAAACTTCGCCGAAGATCGCGATATGGGATTTCGTCTGTTCGATAGCGCACACAAGACTCTGTTCCGGTCGACGGCCGTCGCGCAGGTCGATGTCAGCCCGCACACCAGTCTCTATCGCTCCTTTGCCCGCGAGGAAAAAGCGCTGTTCGGCATACTTACGACGCTGCATTCGGAAACAGTCGTACAGAACCCCGCATTGCGCCGCATTGCACGCGCGGTGCGGGCATGGGACACGCTGGAACTCGCTCGCGTGGCGGCAGCAGGCGGGCGCATGGGTCAGGCCCGTGCGTTCGCTTTCGAGTCGTTCCTCCTGCATCCGACCGCCGCTGCGCTGGGTACGCTTTTCGAAAGCATTTTCCGCCGTCCGGCGCGGGCGGCGGCAGAATCACGTGTCGAAGACGAATTGGAACCGCGTTGAGGGCTCTTCCAATCGTGTGTGCGCCCATGGTCAAACGCTCTCGAACGTCGAACCAGCGAATCCAGAATGCCCGGCCGCATATCTCGACTAGCTGGTGTTCGAGGTCACCGATAAAAGGATTACACTAGTGATTGTCATAGGCATGGGAACGGGACGGTCCGGCACGAAATCGCTGGCCGCGTTTTTGAACGCGCAACGCCAGGCATGCTGCTTTCATGAGTTGAACCCCTATCCGGTGCGGTTTGCGACCACGCCGCGCCCCATTCTCAATACGGTCGACGAATTCCAGGCGATCCTCGATGGCGGCGATCCGTCGATGTTGACCGCGGGCCTTCCGAACCCGGTCATCGCCCAAGCCTATGACCGGCTCTGCAAGATGCGCGATCTCAGGCTCATCGGAGATATCGCGCTCTACTATCTGCCCTATGTGGAGCGGATCGCGAGCCACAATCCGAACGTCGGCTTCATCTGCATGCGGCGCGATATCGAGCAGACCGTCCGGAGTTTCGCGGCGCGCATCACCGGCAATACCTGGCCGTCCAAAATTCTCGCCGACCGTCTCTCCGCGCTGATCACGGGAATGAAACAGAAGACCGATCGCAATCCCTGGATGGAACATGACGGCTCGGTCTGGCGCGTCGATCAGGTGTGGGACAAATGCTATCCGAAATTCCAAGCGAAAGACCGGATCGACGCGATCCGCATGTACTGCCGCTATTATTATGCGGAATCGGAAAAATTGGCCGGGAAGCTCGGCGGCCGCTTCCGCTTCGTCGATCTGAACGACCTCAATGCGCGCAGCGTGCAGGCCGGCATATTGAGCTTCGCCGGCGTGGAACCATCCGATCACGTCTATCTCGACGTACACGAGAACCAGACGTCATAATGCGCTGCCTAAGCATAAGCCTCGACGAAGCTGGCGGACACGGCATCGCAATAGGCGATATCTTCCGCGCTCAGCTCATCGCGATAATTTGCGACTTGTCCGCGCCGCACCTTGAAGCTGTTCGGATCGCCGGGATCGGCCGGCAGCAGAATATCGCCATATTGCGCCCGGTAATCGCCGCTGCGCTCGCGCTCGCGCATTTTCTCGAACGTGTTGTTTTCGACGGTGGCTTCGATGGCCGCCCGCTCCGCCGCCCGGCCGAGGAATTCGACGACACGCGAGAGCACCGCCGACGCGTCGGCTTGCATATCCTCGTAGCGGATGACGAGCACATGCGGCCGCGTCTTCGCCAGATCGAGCCACATCGCATTGTAATGGAGGATCTTCGCGACCCCGTGACGGGGATCGCGAATGAAATCCGATATCGTGCCAGGATATCCGCCGAGCCGCCGCGCGACCTGGTAATAGCCCGAGACCGCCGTGTCGCGCGGATCGCGATACAGGAAGACTATACGCCCCAGGCTTTCGGCCTCGAGCGTGTTCAGCTCGCCGAAATGGACAGACGTCTTATGCTCGGCGCCCGCATGCGTGTAGAGCAACCGGATGTTGCATTCGTCGAGCATAACGCGCAGCCAGGTCCGGCCGGATTTCGGGAAGGAGACGACCGCATCCGGGCGTCTATGCAACCATGGCTTGAATCTGTCCAACATATTTCCACACCCTCAGAGACGGCCAACCCGTCCTATCTGGCGCCCTGCCGCAATCAGACAGGAATCGTCGGACGTTGCTTTTTTGGTGACGCCGAATTCAGCCCCAATGTATATTGCATAATGTACTCATATATACGAGATGTCCATAGTATAGCCATGTTCTGTTCATCTTGGTAACGTCGAGATGAGGCTGGGTCGATGAGCAGCGGCAGTGCGGATCGCGGGCGCGATGCGTTCGTCTACCTGTCGCGCAATCCTTCAAAAACGGCACGAAGGATATCGAAGCTCCATGCATCGCTCAGCAACGCGATGCCTTCGATCGATTTTCATATCGCCGGTTACGACCGCGCGGGCCAAGCGAAAACTTCCACGCTGCGCATCGGAGCCGCCGAAATTCCCTGCACGATTTACAATCTCGCTTCGGCGCTCGCGATCGGCTATCCGGCCAAGGTGCCAGGACCGTGGTTCAATCTCATCCCGGGCAATTGCGACATTCCGATCTTGCTGTTCTGGCGGGAGCACCCCGAATATCGCCGCATCTGGGTGATCGAAGACGACGTCGAATACACCGGCGATTTCGGCAACCTCGTCAAAACGCTTTCAGAGACGAATGCCGGCGCCGATCTCGCCTGTACGCATCTGCGGGTGCTTCCAGGGAACTGGGCCAATGCACACATGTTCGCGACCGGCCGCGACACGCTTCCCGAGAATTTTGCCCACCGCGTATGTTTTTTACCGTTCTTCTGCATCACGGACCGGGCGCTGGAAGCGATCGACGCCGCCTACCGGCGCGGCTGGGCGGGACATCACGAGATGACGTGGCCAGCCCTGCTGGATCTGGCGGGCATGCGCATTCGCGACATCGGAGGATCGGGGCCTTTCGTAGCGCCCGAAGATCGCGATCAGCGATACATCGATCGATCGCCCGGCGACTTCTCCAAGAACGGCAGTTTCGGAACCATGAATTTCCGGCCTTTTCCAGGCTTGCGGAAAAACGTCCTGTGGCATCCGGTCAAGCCGATCCCGACCTGGCTTTTCCGCAGGCGCAAGCGCTTCACGTCTTTGTTGCGATGGAATCTGATCCGCTTCGGCATTGTCCGGGATACGGAAGATTCCTCCGGCTGACGCCTCGAGCAAAACCTGCCGGCGCCATGCTCAGCCTCGCCCGCGAAGCGGGTCGAGGATTCTCCGCGCCAAATCTTCGGCGCGGAAGGCTCGCGTCGGTTTGCGAAGCCTGCGCCAGCAAAGCTCGTAGCGCTCCGGACCGAAGGATTGCTTGAGGCGGTTTGCGCCGGCGAGAAAATCGTATTGCGTCATGCCCGCGGCTGCATAATGCGCCATCGCGAGCGCATGACAGACGTAACCCGGACGAAGCTCCGCTTCCGAATCGTCGAAACCGCTCTGATAGGAAGACACGGTCCCATTGCGCCGGAAATTGTAGAGGTAGCCCAGCGCATAGCGGCCTGCCGACACGCGCATGAGATCGACATTTCCCTCCTCCAGCCCGCGCGCGATGAGCGCGCGATGAAACATTTCGAAGAAGGGGTCCGCGAAGGCGTGGCGGCGCCCGCGTCGCGTCCAGGAACGCATATGCATCGCCTTCATCGCGTCGAAATATTCGAGAGCCGATTTCGTATCCCGGGCGATCTCCAGCGAAAGCGGTCCTTTGCGCTCGCAGGCGCGCAGGCTGCGGCGAAGCTGCTGGCGCGCATTGCGGCTGAGCAGCGGTTCGATCCCCGCCCTTGCGTCGACGCTTGCAAGCGACGTGCGGAATGCGGGGCTCATGCGATCGGCCCGCAGAAGCTTTGAATTCGCGTTCGTCAACGCACCCGGTTCGATGCCCGGCAGGGCGAGTTCGTCCGCGTCATCGCATTCCGCTTCAAACCAGCGCAGGAGCGCCGAGTAGATCTCTCCGCTCGCGCTGTCAGCCGAGGCAAAGCCATTGTGCTCGATCATGATGCAATCGAGCGCGGGATCGCCCGAACCGTTCAACCAGCATTGCCTGACCGGAATTATGCCGTGCAGCTTCGTTCGTCTGCGTGCCAACAGGGCGATCGCCACGGCCTCGGTTCCTCGCATCGTCTTCAACAGGGAGGGCGCGGATGCGGGCGGAAGCGCGCGAAGCCAGGTGCCGATCCACGTCCAGCTCACGAAGAAGGAATGCGTACCGGTGGCATCCAACGCCCGCCACATGCGTTCCAAATCGTCGAGAGGCGGGAGCGGCTCCAGGACCATTCGCAAGTCCGGCCCGGCGGCAGCATCGTTCATTCCTGCTAAGCGCGAGGGCCGCGCTCCCCGTCAAATCGAATTCATATGTTATATATCGCCGGGCGGATAAATACTTACTTATTCGCCGGATGCTCCGGCAGGGCGGCGATGGCCGCCGCCAGTCTCTTGACATGGACGGCTTGCGAAAGCTCGCGCTCCGCATAGGCGCGCGCGTTGCGCCCGAGGCGGGCGCGCAATTCCCCGTCGCTCGTAAGCCGCAGAACCGCGTTTCGCAGCGCATCGGCATCGTTGCAGGGAACGGTAAGGCAATTTTCCTCGTGATGCAGATAATCGCGAACGCCGCGCGAATCGCTGACGACGACCGCCTTTCCGCAGGCGAAAGCTTCCAGAAGCGTCGTGATTCCGCCGGGATGAAGCGTGTCGTGGAGCGGAAGCACGACCAGTTTCGCACGCTGATAGAGATCGCGCAATTCGCGGTCACCGAGCTGCTCGCGAATAACCGAAAGGTTTGGACGCGACGACGGGTCCTCGCTCAGCAGAGACGTTCGCACGACCATCGGGACCGGCACGCCGGCCAGGGCCGCCATCAACGTGGCGTAATCGCGAGAAACATCCCCCCCGACACTTAGAACAAAATCGCCCTCCTTCGCGGAATCCGGGCGATGGAATTCCGTATCCGTCTGCTGAGGAAGGAATTCGACAACGGCATCCGGCCTGTAATTCTTGACGATGTCATCTGCCTGACCGCGAGCAAAGGTGAAGATGGCGTCGGCACGCGCGATGCAGAATCGCAGAATGCGCTCGCGCACACGCCATTGCGTTCCGACCCCGATGTCGACGATGACGACGCGCGCCTTGAAACCGAGCAGCCGGCGCAACGCGAGAATGACCAGGGATCCGGATTCGAAATAGGATATCACCGCCTTCGCATTTCGCCTTCGCAGAAGGACGCGAAGCGCCCGCACCATATCGATGCTTTTGAATACCGGGTGCAGCGACGCCAGCGGGTTCCATGGCCAGCGGTTCAGGTCGGCGAAATCGACCCGGTAACCGAGCGACTCGAACCCCTCGACAATGCCGGCGATGCCGCGATTTCCATCCGCGCGCGCGCCCGTTTCGAGCGGCCGGCCACGCCGGTTGGGCGGCAGCATCACGATCAGGCCGCGATTTCCGCCATCGCCTGTTCCCGACGCCATCACGGATGGTACAGCTTCGATGCCGGCCATGCGGCACTATCCTTGCCTAGCCGTCGCGCAGGTCTCTTCGAATATGTCGGTGACCGTCGCGGCGCGCCCGCCGAGCTCGCCCAGAAAGAATTGATAGAATTCCTCGAACCATCCCAGAAAACGGTCGCGGTCGGCGAGCGTGCGCACATAAGGCGTGTTGCCAGGCACAATGGAAGGAGCGTGATACGAAAGCGTAAAGACGGTCGTGCCGCGCTTCAGAAGCGTGCGGACGAGTCTTTTCGCGTCGGACACGCTCGTGCCTTCCGGCGTCAACCTTATGCGCTCGAAGAGGCCCGAGCGCGCCATCATTGCGCGTGTGAGGGCGTGGCGGCGGTCCCTACCGAACAGCATATCCGTCACCTTGCGCATGCGACCGGCGCCGCCGGTGAGGCGGCCGACATAGCCCGATGTGAGCGGCAATTCCAAAAGCCGCCGTTCGGTGTCGAGCCAATAGGGCATCGTCGGATAACCGAAAAATGCCGGGCCACCTTCGTGGCGATAACTATGTTCCGGGACGACGCTGCTATCGACGCGATAACCGAGCGAGCTCAGTGCCTTCAGCGTACCCGGGCCGACGCCATAGCGGCCGGCGCGATAAGTGGTCGGCCGGACGCCGAAGCGCTCGGAAATAGCGTCCGTCAGCGTCTTCAGTTTGGCGAATTCGAGCGCGGCGGGCAGATTGCAGGCAAAGCTGTTGTAGAGATTGACGATCTCCTCGAACGGCGGCGTTACCCAGGGATGAAGCTGGGTGCCGATCTGGCAGAGCCCGTCCCTCAGGCATTCGGACAGGAACGCCGAGCCGGCATCCTGCGTCACGATGGGATATGTCACCAGATAGATCGGAACGATTCCATATCGCTCGAAGACGCGATGAAGACGGTGTTGCTCGCCCATGGCGGCCACGCTTCGCGCGTTGTGCGAGAGCGGCTGCGACCAGTCGAACTCTTCTTCGGCATCCGCGGTCGTGATGATACACGGCCGTCCGTCGCGGCCTTGCGCGAGCGGTACTTTCGTCCGTCGCGCTGCGAAAATGCCGGTGACGGCGCCCTGTCCCGGGACCATTTGCGCAACCGGCCGCGAGTCAGCGCTTGTGCGTTGTCCGGCCGCCAGCAGATCGTCGAGCATTCCGGCGACGGAGCTTGTCAGCGCTTTGGCGCTGAAATTCGCCGTGAACCACGGCGATGGCGGGTGCGCGCCCGGAGGCAGTTGCAGCAATTCGAGGATCTTCGCATCGCTTGCCGCCTCGGGCGCCGCGGGATCGATCGCGAGAAAGGGAATGCCGCTGCGCGCGAGCATCCGCTCGACGGGCGAATTGTGCGGCGTGTAGGCGAGGATCGGCCTGCCGGATCGAATGTAGTCGAGCAGTTTCGACGGTACCTGGAACGATGCGTTTCGTTCGTTGACGTCGAGCAGCAGAAGATAATCGGCCTCGGCGGTTTCGCGCAGGGCCTCCTTGCGCGGCACCAGACGGTTCTCGAACTCCAGAAGGCCGCGTTTGCGCATCCGTTCGAGAAGCGCTGCGTGCGTCGCGAGTATTTCCGGATCAACGGGCCCGACCAGTTTCACGCGCAACTTGGACGGATCGACATTGAGGCGCTCGAGCGATGCCAGCAACTGACCGGGATGACGCCCGCCATAAAGGCTTCCGATATGGGCGAGCACACGATGGGAGCGCGCACTCGGCCGAACCGGTTCGAACTCTTCGTCCGGATCGAAACTGTTCCACGACACCGAAATCTTGTGGGCCCATTTCGGGTAACGCTGGCGCCATACGGCGGCGACGGCATCGGTGTTGGCGACCACCCGGTCGGCGCGCCGGAAAATCGTCCGTTCGACGATGATATCGTAAGGATAGGGCCAATTGCGCGTGCGGAACGGATTGTCGCGCACCGGATCCTGGAAATCGGCGATCCACGGCAGGCCGAATTTCGACTTCAGCCAAACGCCCGCGAAATGCGATGCCAGGAACGGCGAGGTGGAATAGATCGCCTCGATCTTTTCCGATGCGATCAGTTGGGCGGCGGCGTCCGCCGCGAACGGAACCCACGGCCAGCGATCGTTATAAGGCGCGGCCACCCGCATGATCCTGCGTGCCACGCCGGATGCCGTTGACGCGCTCGGAGACACATTCTCGCCGGGAACACGGCGCACGGTCGGCTCGGAATTCGAGGCGCCCTCGCCGCTCGACGCGACCACGAAGGGATGAAATCCGTATTCGGGAAGATAACGGAAGAGCTGTGCCGGACGGACAGCCGCCGGCGTGTTGTCCGGCGGAAATGCGTGGCTCAGAATCAATATATTGCGCATTATTGCGAATTCGCCTGGCTGCCGGCGCTCTGCGCGCGATCGGCCTTGCGTTGGGACGTCAGGAGTTTGCGCAGGTAACGAAACATCCGCGTCTGAAACGAAAGTGCCCGCAGAACGGTGAGGCAATAAAGCCGCGCGATCGCGAAAGCCGCCCGCCACTCCGGACCTCGATATTTGAGGGCATAACCGTGACGCTCGAGATACGGCGCCATGGACGCCTCCGCGACGAAGATCTCCCAAGGCGACATTTCGCGCTTCCAACGCTCGATATCGGATGCGTCGGGTTTTCTGCCGAGCTTGCCGTGGATCGACATCTCGCGCTTCGGAACAAGCCGCGAAACCTGCCCTTCCCAGGATAGCATTTGCGGCTCGAACTCTTCGCCCAGGAAAGCACAGATCTTCCGCACGATCGCTTCGCTGTCGCCGATCATATCCTCGTACCGCACGCTAAGAATTTTGCTCGCCAGCGCGGAGCGGGACCAGCGCGTTTCGTACGCAAGCGCTTCCGTCCATTCGCGCGTATTGTCGTGCAGCAGCGGACCATACCAGCCGGTGGACTGAAACGATTTCGCCACGTCGCGCCCGTCACGAACGAGATGAATGAAGCGGGCGTCCGGATAGAGCTTCGCCAGTTCCGGCACGATCTTGATATAACCCGGCGTCTTGTCGCCCCAGCGGGTTTTGCCTTCTTCCTTAAGATGCTTTCGATAGACGATCTCCACCACGTCCTTGAGATACGGTTCCTTGACGCTTGTCACCTCCTGGCGGAACGCCGACGCATCCACACCCATATCCGGCCAGCGATAATGGCCGGTCATGATGGCAATCGCTTTTTCGACAGCGGACGCGTCGAGAGGCCGTTCGAGAGGGATCTGTTCGCAGAGCGGAATTAGAAACCAGGTTTCGGGCGGGATCGCGATACGCGAATGGGACGCCAAAATCATTCGAAGCAGGGTCGATCCCGATCGGCCCGACCCGACGATGAAGAACGGCGCGTTGCTCATAAACTTCGCCCTTGAGGCTAACCGCGCATGGAAGGTGGCGGGAGCCGACGGCCCTGAACCAGCTTTTACCAGCCGGTGTCTATCCTAGGGGCCGAAAGTGACCACAATGTAAGCGTATCGCAATCTGACTGCCAACACCTCGGCAGAGCAATGATTTCGAAAATAGGTAAACATGGCGCGAAGCAAGAGATGCCCAAGTTTTGCCCCGAATACTTGACCCGAGAGGGCGATCGCGCGAAGTAACCTGCCCGAGGCGAAAAGCGAGAATTCCAATGTCACCATTTCGAATGATGGTGGCTTGCTGTCGGCGCACCCCGTGCGCGGGGCGGGTCTTCGCGCTTGCCCCCATAATGCTCTGCGCATTGGCAGGACAAACTTACGCCGACAGCTCGCAACGCGCGATCCAGACCTATGTACTGGAAAACCAACCCGGCAGCATGGAGCGGGATGTCCCCGTGACGTTCGGTGCGGTGTTCGCGCCCGGCGATATCCCGGCGGGATCGTCGGTCATCGCCGTCAGCGCGGATGGCAACAAGCTTCCGTTGCAAGTCGACGCGAAGGCTCATAACGCCGACGGGTCGTTGCGACACGCGGTCCTGACGCTCGATCTTCCGCATTTGCCGGCGGGCGAGGATTTTTCCGTCATGCTCGAACGGGGAGCCGCCGCCGGCGGGACACCGATCGGGCTGCCGGCGCTGCCGAAGGATTTCGACGCGCGCGTAGATCTGAACGCCGGCGGGAAACATCTGACCGCTTCCGTCCGCGAATTGCTCGCGCATTCGGTGCCAAAATTGTGGCTCGATGGACCGCTGGTGACGGAATGGTGGGTCGCGGGTCCCTTGCGCGATGCAAGCGGCAATGCCGATTCACATCTCAGCGTGCAATTCGGCATTCGTAGCTATGGCGACGGCCGCCCGCTCAGAGTTGAGGTCGATGTCGAAAACGACTGGACCTGGGTCACCGATCCGATGACGGAGTTTTACGATGCTTCCGTCGAAATCGACGGCAAGTCGGTCTTTGAAAAGCCGTCGATGGTTCAGCCGGCACAGACGCGCTGGCGAAAGGTGTTTTGGACCGATCCGGCGAACGCGCCCGATGTACTCGTCAAGCCTCAATTGAGCTATCTCGAAGAGGTCGGAGTGGTTCCGAATTACGACCCCGATATCCAAGCGAACGATCTGAGTTTTGCCGCGCTCGAGCGCCTGTACCGCAAGCGCGACAGTTCTCCCATGAGTTCCGGCATCATCGAGCGAGGGATGCCAAGTACGGGCGAACGGCCCGATATCGGCCCCTTGCCGAGCTGGACGGTTTATTTTCTTGTGAGCGGATCGAAGCTCGGGGCCGACATCATGTATTCCGCGGCCGATCTGGCGGGCAGCTTCCGATCGCATTATCGCAACATCAAGACGGGCAATCCGACGACGACCGAAGAGTTTCCCAACATTTCGACGAATTACAATTATGTCGGCCGGCCCGGCCATTTCCTGCAGCGGCCGATCTCGGGAGGTTACAAGGACAATCTTTATCCGGAAGCCTCGCACGAGCCCTCGCTCGACTTCGTTCCCTACCTCCTGACCGGAGAGCACTATTATCTCGAAGAACTCATTTTCTGGTCGCAGTGGAACACGTGGGGCACGGCGCCCGGAACCCACGGTTTCGCGAAAAGCCTCATCGGCTGGGACCAGCCCCGCGCACAGGCATGGTCTCTGCGCACACTCGCGCAGGCAGCCTATATTACGCCCGATTCAAATCCCGCCAAGCAAACGCTTTTGCGCGAGCTCAAAGCCAACGCAGAATGGTATGACAAGAAGTTCACCGACAATCCGAGCGCCAATGTTTTTCATGTCGCCTATGTCGGCAGAAAGGGAAGGGGAATACCGCCCTGGATGGACGATTTCATCACCTGGGCCGCGGAATATACCGTGAAGCTCGGCTTCGACGAATGGAAGCCATTCGCCAAATGGAAGACGTATTTCCCGGTCCAGCGGATGATCAATCCGAATTTCTGCTGGATTCTCGCTTCGCCCTATCACTTGCTCGTGGAAAATCCCGACCAGAGCTTCATCGCGAGCTGGTCCGAGTTTTACCGACAGAACCTCGTCAAAAAAGTCAAGACGCAGGTTGACCCCAAGACCCTCAAATGCGGCAGCGACGAAATGGCGGAGGCTCTTGGCGCCAAGCCAGGCGAAATGCTCGGCAACGCCAAGGCGCGGGAAGGCTATCCCGCGCAGATGCAACCCGCTCTTGCCGCTGCAGTCGATGCGGGAGAACCCGGTGCGAAGGAAGCTTGGGCGAAGTTCCAGGCGCGTGGGGTGAAGCCCGGTAAAGGCGTCGACCCCAGATGGAACATCGTTCCGCTTTCGCAACGATAAGGCGAACCGTTCGAGTTTGCGCTCACCGACACCAGACGCGGTTCGGCGGCACCGCGAATATTTCGGCCAGTTTCGGATGAAGAAAGTGCTGGAAAGGCTCGCCAAGCCGTTCTCCCAAGCTTCCCGGTACAAGATGGGCAGTTGAGATGACTGCTTCGACCACCGTTGCGCCGGCGCCATAACCGATCGGCGTTAGCGTGCCGATGCGAGTCCAGCACGATGGGGCCGGATGAAGCGGGATTTTCTCGGGCTCGTGATCGAGCGCCTCGCGATCGATGACGACCTGTATTCCCTGGCGCGGTCGCGGCGGCGCGTTTTGCAGTTCCGACAGTTTGAGGATATTCGGCTTGGCCGTCAGCGATCGCAATCGGGCATGAAAAAGCGAGAGGTGCGCGATCCGGGTCGTTCCGTAGATCTGAATTCCCGGATGCGAGGCGGCATAGGCCTCCGCTGCCTGCCCGGCCGCGACATAGGCTCGCGCGTCCTGTTGGGCCAGGGCGGACAACATAAAACCGCCCACGACATAAGCGGCAAGCAGGGACTTGCGTGCCCACGAATTCACCTGCGAAAGCCCGAACGCTCCCATTACGGCCAGCGGCGCGAGAAATATGGTCATGTAGTTCGATTGCTTCATCACGAAGCGCAGCGGCGAAAACGAAACCGGCACGAATGAAAAAGCGGCGATAAGCCCCGCGAGCCACACGGATGCGAAGACAGCGAACTTCCGCTCGCCGGCATTCATGTCGCGCCAGCGCAGCGCGAGATGCGCCGCTCCGAACGCGGCCAGATAGCCCGCCAGCCAGACGTGCTGAATGTTTCCGAACAGATAAGCGAAATAATAGAGCGGATGGTCCGCCGTCTTCGAACCGCGCCATCCGGAATTCACGGTGGCGTGCATCACGGTCAGGTTATGAAGCGGGTCGCCCGAAACCGCCCACATCAGCGCGCAATTTGCGGCGAACGCGAGCAACGCGCCGCCGGCGCAATAAAGCCACTGCCACGACCACCGTCGCACGGCGATGGCATAAATGGGGAACGCCAGGAGAAAGAGGACGGAAGCTTCCTTGATCCAATATGCGTAACCCGCCGCCAGACCGGCAGCGAAATAGAGCCAGGAGCGCCCCCCGGATTCCGCGCTCCAGAAGAGCACGAAGGTCAGCGTGATCGCGAATGCGAGCAGCGGATCGGCATGAATGCTCGTCGCCATCTGCACATGCAAGGGCAGAAACGACAGCAGCACCGAAGAATAAAGCGCCGTGCGCTCGCCCCACCACGGACGCACCAACACCGCCACCAATGCGATCTCGCCGATCGAGCACAACAGCGGCACGAGCGCGGCCGACATCAGGCTGGGGCCGAACAACGCAATCGCGCCGGCGATCGGGATATTCACGCCATAGCGGATGGCGCCGATATAGTTGCTCGACGTCCAGATGCCGTGAGAAATTTCCAGCGCCCTGTTGAAATAGACGACGTCGTCGGATGCAAACATTCCCCGAAAAAAGACGAGCCGCATCGCAGCCGCAACGGCCAGGATCGCGCCCAATTTGATCCAGAACGGCGAAACTCGTCCGCGCGCGAAGAAGTCCACCCCTCGCGGCCGAAACGACTGTGATGGATCCGCCGTCGTCACGGCGCCTGCTCCAGATAGCGGACGCGTTCGCGCCGGAAGGCAAAATAACGGCTGCCGAGATAAAACAGGATCGTGTACGGAGGCACGCCCATCAACTGAGCTATGTAGCCGTTCACATGAAAGTCCTTGATGAGCGCAAGCACGGTCAGCAGATTAACGAGATAGGCGCCGGCGAATATCATCAGGAATCGCAGAGCCGCAGGCACGACGGCGCCGGAATGCTCGAAGGTCCATCTGCGGTTCAGGACAAAACTCACCATGAGGCCGACGGCATAACCTGCGGCGTTGGCGGCGACGTCGCCCGTGCCGAACCATTTCAGCAAATAGATGATCGAGATGCCGACGGCCGTATTGGTGAGACCGACCGCGATAAATTTGAGCGGAACGTGGATCGCGGCAAAGGCGCGGCGATGCGGCGAAAGCCCCGGCTTCGCGCCGGCGTCCGCAGCGGATTCGTTCGACCCGGCCAGGCTCATGGAGGTCAGGCCCCGCCCAATTCGCTTACCAGTGAAACGACCTGGCCGGCCGTTTCGGAGTTTCGCACTCCGGCGGACTGGGCTGCGTCCGGCGGCGTCAGCCTTTCGATGAGAAATCTCGGCCGCGCTTTCACTTCCGCATAGATTTTGCCGAGATATTCGCCGATCACGCCGATACAGAAGATCTGGATGCCGCCCAGGAAATACATCGGCAGCACGACCGACGCCCATCCCGGCACCGCATTGTCGCTGAAAAAGCGCACCCAGAGTACCCACGCGCTCACGGCCATCGCGCCCGCAAAGACCGCAAATCCGAGGAAGGTGATGAACCGCAGCGGCACGACCGAGAAGGACGTGATCGCTTCGAGGGCCAGCGCGATCATTTTGCGAAGCGGATATTTGGATTCGCCCGCAAATCGCTTGGCGCGATCGTAATAGACGATTTCGGAGCGGAATCCGAGCAGCGGAATGATGCCGCGCAAGTACAAGTTCACTTCGCGATATTGTTTCAGATTCTCGACCGCGCGCCGACTTAGCAACCGATAATCGGCATGATTGTGGACCGAATCCGCGCCCAGCGCGCGCATCAGGCGGTAGAAGAGATCGGCCGTCACGCGTTTGAAACGGGAATCGGTTTGCCGTTGACGGCGCACGCCATAAACAATCTCGGCGCCGGCGCGAAAGCGGTCGACCATCTCTCTTATCGCGCCGATGTCGTCCTGGAGGTCGGCATCGATGCTGACGACGGCGTCGCCTTCGGCCGTGAACAATCCTGCAAGCAGCGCGTTCTGGTGGCCCCGATTGCGCGATAGCTTGATGCCCCTCACGTGGCGGTCTTCGCCGGCAAACTGTTCGATCAGCGCCCAGGTCCCATCCCTGCTTCCGTCATCGACGAAATACGCCGCGCTGTCGCGCGAAATCTTGCCCTCGGCAACGAGATCGCGGATGAGCGCGTTCATCCGCCGTCGCGTCTCCGGCAGGACCTGCTCTTCGTTGTAGCAGGGGATTACGATGGCAAGGGCCGGTTGGCCGCCCATGCGAATTCCCGCGATCCGTGTCTTCGCACTATAGACGAGCGCACGCCGCGTTGACACGGCCAGACAGAATTGGAAAAACCGTTCTTCTCGCATTTGGTTTATAGCCAGCCGGATCGGTTGGACCGGCACGCTCCTTCGAGCGGGGCGCGACGGCCTCGGGTGGCCAATCAGGCCTGAACTGTCCAAATTTTTTACAGGTTTCGCCCCCCTGGGTGAACAAATCCCCAAAAACATGTACGTTTGTCCATGGCATGCCGTTTGCGTGCATGTGGATAAGCGCGTCCGGTTTCCGGGCCGGAAGCTGGGTTTTGCCTGGGTAGTCGCGGGGAGCAGAAACGCAATGACAGCGCGGCCAGACAGCCGCTCCGTGGGTCTTATGCTTTCCGGCGTGCCGGAAGGGATGGCGCTCGACCGCGCGGTGGCGTCGCCCGCGGCACGCGACGAACTGGACCGCCAGCTCTGTCTCCACGAGATCATCCAGACCTGGGTCGCGCGCACCCCCGATGCGCCGGCCGTGACCTTCGCCGGCCAGACGCTCACCTATGGCGAATTGAACCGGCGCGCGAACCGGCTTGCCCGCCGCCTCACCGAGGAAGGCGTGGGCATCGGCTCGCTGGTCGGCGTGTCGATGAAGCGCTCGCTCGAAATGATCGTCGGCCTTTTCGCGATCCTGAAAGCGGGCGCGGCTTACGTTCCCCTCGATCCGCGGTTGCCGCGCGAAAGGCTTTTGTTCCTGCTGTCGGATGCTTCCTTGCGCGTCGTGCTGACCAACGGCACGCATATCGATGCCGAAGGCGTTAAGACCATCGATCTGGCGGAAACGCGCGATCAAGAAACCTCGCGTCTCGACGACACAAACGTCGAATCCGGCGCCGACAATGACGACCTCGTCTATGTGATCTACACCTCCGGTTCGACCGGCGAGCCCAAGGGCGTGATGGTGCCCCATAAGGGCGTGGTCAATTGGCTCGTCTGGATGCGCGAGGTGTTCGAGGCGACGCCGAAGGACGTGGTGCTCAAGAAGGCGCCGCTGACTTTCGATGTGTCGGCCTGGGAGCTTTTCCTCCCGCTCATCAGCGGTGCGCGGCTCGTGCTCGCCGACAGCGACCGCCAATACGATCCGCGCTATCTCGCCCGCCTCATGTCGTCCGAAGGCGTGACGATCGCCCAATTCGTGCCCTCGCTGCTGCGTCCCTTTCTGGAACAGAAGGACCTTCCCGATCTAAGCCGGTTGCGCCATGTGATGTGCGGAGGCGAAGTCTTCAGCCCCAAGCTTGCGAACCTCTTCCTCGAGCGCCTGCCCGCCCAGGTCTGCAATTCCTACGGGCCCACGGAATGCTCCATCGGGGTCACGCGCTGGCCCTGCCGGCCGAACGAGACGCGCGAATCCATCCCCATTGGCTATGCCATCGACAATACCGAGCTCTACATCCTCGATTCCGAATTACGCCCCGTCGCGAAAAACGTCACCGGCGAGCTTTACATCGGCGGGATTTGCCTCGCCCGAGGCTATCTGAACCGCCCAGAGCTTACCGCCGAACGCTTCATCGCCAATCCGTTCCGTCCGGGCGAGCGCATGTATCGCACCGGCGATCTCTGCCGCTTCCTCGATGACGGCAGCATCGACTTCCTCGGCCGCGCCGACGATCAGGTGAAGATCCGCGGCGTGCGCATCGAGCTGGGCGAGGTCGAAAAAGCGATTGCGGCGCACGAAGGCGTGCAGGTCGCGGCCGTCGTGGCGGACGGTGCGGCGGATTCCGCGAGCCTCGTCGCCTATGTCGTTCCGGCCGAAGGTACGGCGCTCACCGATCGCGATCTGCGCGGTTTCCTGCGCAAGAAGCTGCCGCTCGCGATGATCCCGTCCGATTTCTATTTTGTTCAGAGCCTGCCGGTGTCGGCCAATGGCAAGCTCGACCGCAAGGCGCTCAAGGTGAACCGTCCGGCCGCTCCCGCGGCGCCGGCCGATGCGCCGCGCGACGAGATCGAGGAGCGCATCAAGGCCATCTGGTGCGATCTTCTGGAGCGCGATGATTTCGGTGTGCGCGACGATTTCTTCGATTGCGGCGGGGATTCCTTCGCCGCGATGCAGCTCTATCTGCGCATCGAAGAAGAATTCGGGCTCAGCAACACGCTCGATGCGCTCGATGTGCTCACCATCGAAAACCTCGCCAATGTCTTGCGCGAGAAACCGGCGGCCGGCGCAACCAAAGCTTCCGCGCAAGAAGGACGGCGCATCGGCGGCGTGCTGCTCAGGCTTGCGAGCCTCGAGGACATCGAAGGCATCTGGCGCGTCTGCACCCGCGCCTTCGCGCCTTACGCCAATGCGAGCCTCGACGATTTCCGCGCCCTTTGCGATCACCGCTGGCTCAAAAATCCCGCGCGCAGCGACGACGATCCTTTCGGCTGGGTTCTGGAGGCCGATGACGGGCGCATCGTGGGCTTCCATGGCCTTGCGCCGACGCGGCTCAAGGTCGGCACGCAGACGATCGACGCCATCGCGCCGACGACCTGGGCCGCCGATCCGGGCTTCGCGCGCGCCGGCCTCGCGCTTCTTTCGACTTATCTCGATTGGGGCGCCAACCGCTTCCTGCTCAATACCACGGCCAATTCCATCACCAGCGCCATGCACGAAAGCGGCAATCGCGGCATGACGAAGATCCCGCTTGCGGATGTCGACCGGCGTTTCCTCTGGCTGCTGGATGCAAAGCCGCTGGTGCGCTGGAGGCTGGGCGAAACCGACGGATCGGGCCTCCTTCGCAAGGCCGCTTCGTCGCGCTTCGTTACTTCCCTCGCGAGCGCGCTTGCGCCCTTTGCGCTGGGCATCGTCGGCGGCGCGGGTGCCGCGTGGCGCGCGAGCTTCAAGCGCAACCGCATCGAATTCGCTTGCAAGCCGCTCGCGGTGGAGCCCGTCGCGCGCTTCGGAGCCGAATTCGACGAGCTGTGGAACAGGCTCAAGAACCATTACGACGTCACGACCGAACGCAGCGCCGAAATGCTGAACTGGCGCCATATCGATACGCCGCGCCTTCTCGGCCGCTCTTACGCGCTGGCGGTCCGCGAAAACGGAAAGCTGCTCGGCTATGTCGCGCTGCGCGAGCCCTCGACCACGGCACCCGGTCATTTCATCGTCACCGATCTCTTCTATGATCCGTCGCGCCCAGACGCGATGCAGAATCTGATGAACGCCGCCTTCGAATTCGCTGCCGCGCATGGGGCATCGGTTTTCGAAGTGTTCGGATTCCATCCCTTGCTCAACCGCGAGCTCACGGGCCAACATCCTTACGTGCTGCGCCGCGCGCAGCTCGAACGGCTGGGCCGCGAACGATCGCTGAAGAATATCGCAGCCGCTCTGTTCGGCCGCGACAACACATCCAGCTCGACTTACTGGTACCGCGCGCCAAGCACCGAATTGCGGGAGATCTGCGCAACCGGATCGTGGTGGCCGTCGGGTATTGACGGAGATTTGAATCTATGACGGTGCACAGCGTAAAGCGTGAGGAAGACGCGGGCGCGTTGTCGAAGGCCGTGGCGTGGAAAATCCATCCGGCCATCGGATTCGCGCGGGTGGGAAACAGCCCGTCCGGATTCTTTTTCGGTCCCGAAGCGTTTGCGCCTGAAAGCGCGGCAGAGAAATTCCGCGACGAGGGCGATACCCAAGCCATGCGTCTTCCCGGCGTCAAGCGCCAGGCGGCGCTCTTCCGCGTCTATGCCTATGACGCCAAGGGCAATTGCCTGGGCGAAGTGACGGCGCAATCGGGCGCAATCGCCTGGCGCGTGGCGCTCGCCAACCGGAAAGCTTCGGGCGCGAGGGCCGCCGGCCGCGGCAAGCCCAACGGACACGCCCAGCATTTGCGCAACCAGCAAATTCCGGCGCAGGAAAGATGGCGCCTCGATATCGCGCCGCAGCCGCGCCATGTGAGCGGAACGCGCCAGCGCGCGGTCTTCGACGACGGCCGCTTCATGGATGTGCCCGTCTCGTTGGGCGAAATCCGCACCGATGCGGAGGGCCGCCTCATCGTCCTTGGCGGCTCGGGCAAGGCGCACACGTACGATGCGGCCAGGCGCATCGTCAGCGCGCAAGACAATGACTACTGGTACGACGACGTTTCCGACGGGCCGGTGACCGCGACAGTGACGCTGGCCGACGGGCGCACGGTCGAGGCCGCGCCCGCCTGGGTGGTCGTGACGCCGCCCGACTACGCGCCGGGCGTTTCCGGCATCGCAACCCAATTCGACGTGCTCGCCGACCACGCGGTGCGCAAGGGCCAGATCGCCAAATCGGCCAAGCCCAGCTTCCGCGGAGACATCCTGCCGATCCTCGAACGCATCGCGGCGCGGCAATGGATCGACCGTCAGGCGCTCGTGGCGTTCGGCCATGAAGGCGCGCTCGATCTCCAAGCGATGATGTCCGCTCTGGCGATCAACGACGCCACGAGCAAATTCGCGCGCGAGGCCGTGTTCCAGGCCATCGCCAGGCAATGCGAGCGCCCGCTCGCCGAACGCTGGCTGAGACTGACGCCCACGCAGTTCGATATGCTGCAGCTCTGGGCCGAGGGCGCGTTCGAATCCGATTGGCCGGCGGTGAATGGCGTGGCGAATTCGCCTTCGCCGGAAACGCTCGACCGCGCGGCGCTCGAGGCCAGCGCCGGCGGCGCGCTGTTCCCGAGCAGCGACGAGATCGGTGACATCTTCCTGCCCGGGGAATTCCGTTTCGACCATGCCAAGCTCTCGGCCGGCGCGATCACGCAAGCCATGCCCTGCCCGTGGCAGGCGGGAATTTTCGATGGCGCCTCGCCATGGCAACCAGTCAATCCTCCGCGCGACATACTGCCCGCGGCCGTGGCCGAACAACTGCGCGAACTCGATGAAGCGATCGCGGGCCTTCCCAGGGACGGCGAAGACGACGACGAGCTCAATGCGCTTAAGGAACGCCGCCAGCGCCTCTGGATGAGCCGCGAAGCCTGGGCGCGCGGTCTTGCCGAGCGTTTCCCCGCAAGTGCGGAAAGCCTCGTGAAGGAATGGCAGCATCTCGGCTTCGTGACCGCCGTGCCCGGCAGCGAACCGGAGCTTTTCGCCGAACGCGAGCGCGGCCCCTATCTCGGCAGCCTCGCCGAATATTTCCACCGGCTGGTCAATTTCGAGGAGAATCTCGATTTCGCGCCCAAGGCGCTGGAGATGGCCTATCAGATGCTGGCCGACGCCAAGTTCGGCGCCGAGGACAATTACGCGCCCTTCCGCTATACGCCAGCCGGTTTCGACGAGCGGCTCGACAAGATCTATGCCGACCGCGTGCGCCGCGACATGCACGGGCCGATCCCGTGGGAATCCGGCGAGCTCTCGTGGAACGCCATCGCCGATTATGACGGCGACGGCGAGCCGGTGTGGAAATCGCGCCGCTTCCATGTCGGCGCGTTCTCCGACAAGGCGTTGCGCGAGCGCTTCAAGCAATATGCGCCGGAAAATCTGACCGACGGCGCCTGGCTGCAGAACGTGGTCGCGGCCGCGCCCATGGACGCGGTGCAATCGCGGCTCGCCAGCATCTGGCTCGACGAAGCCGGCGGCGGCCATATGGAGCTCAATCACGCCAACGTCTATGTCGGCCTGTTGCGCAGCCTTGGCGTCTACATGCCGCCGGTCAATTCGCGCGAGTTCATCGAACAGGATTTCGTGCCCTCGGCGTTCCAGAATCCCGTGTTCCAGTTCTGCGTCGGGCGTTTCCCCAAACGCTTCTTGCCGGAAATCCTCGGCATGACGCTGTTCATGGAATGGGAAGCGACGCCGATCTCGACGGGCATCGCAAATATGATGGCCGAGCGCAAGATCGATCCGCAATATTATCGCATGCATGCCGGCATCGACAACATCAACGCGGGCCATGGCGCGCTCGCCAAGGAAGCCGTCAAGCTCTATCTCAACGCCAAGCAGCAGGAAGGCGGCGACGATATCGTGCAGGAGCATTGGCAGCGCATCTGGCGCGGTTATGTCGCCTGGGCCACGCTCGCCAACGGCCATGACGAGATCGTCGAGCGCATGATGGTGGTGGACAAGAAGCAGATCCATCTGGACTCCTCGCTTCTTTCCGCGGCCGACATCCTTCCCGCCTTCGCCGCCGCGGTTCACGCCTCCGACGATCCGGTCTCGCGCCATTTGCGCGGCAGGCTCGAGCCCGCGACGCGCTCGATGCTCTCGGCATGGAATGTCGCCGAGCCGCTCCCCGCGATCCTGGCCGAGGCGCTGCGCCACGACGCGAACAAATGCATTTGCGAGGGACTATACGATCACGCGCGCTTCGCGGGCGTTCAGCTCTCGCCGCACACCGCGGCACTTCTGGAACATCAGCCGCAGCACCGGGCCGATTTCATCGAGTTCGGCCGCTGCCTGCTGGAGGACGCCTATCCCGGCGGCATCGCGCGGCGGACGGGTTTCCCGGACATCAAGCGCCACTACGCCGAGAAGATGGCCGGCCTCATCCGCGCCAAGGCTGTGGTCGCCATGTCGTCCCACCACCGCGTGAGCTGGCTGAACGATGCCTTCAACGAAGGGCCCGAAACGGTGATGAAGGCGCTCGCCGCGCGCGGCTTCATCGATCCGGCGCAGCCCGCCATGAGCCGCCTCTTCGAGAAGACCGGCTTCGACGGGCCGATGTACAAGGTCTTCAGCGAGGAGGACCGCATCACGATCATCGACTGGATCGAATCGCTGCGCGCAGATTCTTCGGCGGTGGTGCGCCCCGAACCGATCAAGGCGCCTTTGCGCGCACCCGCCAAATACGAAGCCGCCCAGCGCGCCTTCCGCGAGCGCAAGGAACCGGCCGCGCAGGCGCCTGTCGCACCGGAGCCCACGCTCAGCGAACGCCAGGCCAAACTCGGGATCCGCTCGGTGCATTGACCACCGCTCGCCCGCCGCGTTATCGAATGCGCGGGGGGCGCGAACGCTCATGGAAATCCTCTACATTTCTCATTGCGTGCCCTGGCCGCCCGACAAGGGCGACCGCATTCGTGCGTTTCATACGCTCAGCCGCCTGGTCGAGCATCATCGGGTGCATCTCGCCTGTCTTTCGCGAAGCGCGGAGGAAGCCGCGGCGCAATCGCCGCTGAAGGCGCGGCTCGCCTCGTCGCACATCGAGGTGCTCGATATTCTCCGGGCCGTGATGCGCGGCTTCATCGGATTTGCGCGCGGCGGATCGTTCACGACGGCATTCCACACGAGCCCCGCGCTCGCCGACTATATCCGCTCGCTGATCGCAAGCCGGCCGATCGAGGCGGCCGTCATTCTTTCTTCGTCGATGGGCGGTTACGCGCCGGAGCAAATTCCCTTCCTCGCCGATTGGGGCGATGTGGATTCGGAGAAGCGTCTCCAATACGCGAAAATCCGCTTTCCCGGATTTGTGCAGCGTCTCGAGGGCCTGCGCATGCGTAAGGACGAATGCGAAATCTCCCTGCGCGCGCGGCGCACTTTCCTGACCACGCCCAATGAATTGCAATTGTTCGCCTCGATCGCGCCCGGCGCGCGCGCCGCGCTTTCCGGCAACGGCGTCGATACCGATTATTACGATCCGCGCGGCGGAATCGAGATTCCAGCCGATCTCAAGGCCCGCAAGTTCCTCGTCTTCGTCGGCATGATGGATTATTTCCCCAATGTCGACGGCGTGCGCTGGTTCGCCGAGACCGTGTTTCCCGTTTTGCGCGCGCGCGAACCCGATCTTCGGGTATATCTCGTCGGGCGCAATCCCGCGCGCGAGGTGATCGGCCTCGGCCGGCAGGACGGCATCATTGTCACCGGCGCCGTGCCGGACGTGCGTCCCTATCTTGCCGCGGCGCGCGCCGTCATCGCGCCTTTGCGCATCGCGCGCGGCGTGCAGAACAAGGTGCTCGAAGCGCTCGCCATGGGAAAGCGCGTGTTGGCGTCCGATGCCGTGTGCCGTACATTCAATCCCGCATTGCCCGAGGGCGTCATGACCTGCCGCACGCCGGACGACTATCTGAAAGCTCTCGCCGCGCTGCCGACGGACTCAGGATTCGACATGGAAGTGGCGGACGCGGCGCGGAAGCGGTTTTCGTGGACTGCGAGTCTCGATCCGATCGTAGCCGCGTTGGACGAAATCGCGTGCGAACGGAAGACGGGCGCGCGTCAGGCGGTCTGATGTCTCCGCCCAAAAAACCCTCGCAGATTGCGCGCCACCCGCTCTCTCACGCGTCCCTGAATGAGAAAAATCCGCTCGGCGGCTGTCGGCGCGCGTCCGAGGATCGCATTGCGATGCGGAAAGCGCCCGAACCACGCAACGATCCGCCGGTGACGGCGCGCGAGCTTCAGCCATTCGCGGAATTCGCGCGATTGCGCATCACCGCACGCCGCCGCAAGCCGGAGGAAGTATTCGACGCTTCTGTCCTGATCCGCGAGCCGCTCCGAATGAAGCAGCGGAAGATAGAAGAAGAGGCGCTCGACCGGCGCGAGCGAGCGGTCGGCACCCGCGGCCAGTCCTTCGAGACATATTTGCGCTGCCTGCGCATCGCACGCATAGGCCTTTGCCATGCCGCGAAACACATTCCGCGTGAATTGATCGAGCAGGATGATGAGTGCGAGCCGCCCGCGAGGGCTTTCCTTCCAGCCGTCGCGCGCGCCGCTGGCGGCCTGTTCGAGATCCGCTCCGAAGCGTTCGGCAATGCTGCGGTCGAAATTCGCATCGCTGCCGAACCAGCGCACCACATAGGGCGACAGATCGGCGTCGTTCCGCAGGCTGTCGGCGAACCAGAAGCGCAGAATCTCCTCGGCGCGTGTCATCTCGACTGCGCCGCGTCCTGCGCAATCAGGTCGGAAAGGTCGAGCTTCGCACAAACCTCGCGCAGATCGAAATTGCGAACGATTTCTTCCTTCATGTTCCGGCGCACATCCGTGCCGCCGAGTTCGCGCCGCCCCACATAGGCCTTGTTTCCGATCTTCGTGAAATGTCCCTCTTCGTATTCCTTGCCGGGGATGGCAACGACATCTCCGCCGGCCTGCTTGCGCCAATAATAAATTCCCGCTCCGTGATCCCAGTAATAACGCCGCTTGATGCGCTTTCCGTCCGGCTGATTGGGATGGGCCCAATAGGCCATCCACCAGCCGCAGCCTTTTTCGAATTGGTCGCGGCTCGCGCCGCGCGTCGTGCAACCGATGAGTTCCCAATAACGCTTGTGGCGCTCGCCGAAGGAGTGACGAAACGCCGGAGCGACCCATGTCGCGGCCATTTGTCCGTCGTCGAGCGCTTCGAAGATACCCGCAAGATGGCGCATCTTTTTCGGCCTGACCAGAAGATCGGAATGCCAGAAAGCCACGCGCTCGCAAAAGAGAAATGCGAATTCGAGCGGAAAATGCGGATAAAGGATTGGCAATCCGAGATTTCTGTTGAAATCGAAAATGACGGCATTCGGCAGTGCCCGCCTGGGCGCGCCTGCGCGCGGATCGAAGCCGACGACGGGCGTCCAACCTGCTTGGGTGACCAGCTTCTGCTGGACGAGGCACCAATCGTTGTTGACGTTCCAGCACAGCCACGGCCGCTTTATCGCGCCGAGCTCGCGGCCCCAACCGGCCGCAATTTCCATCAGCGCGTCGAGGTCGACGTTTAGGGCCCTGAACGAGCGCCAGTTGCCCTGCCCGAAATGCGCGAGCTCGAAATCATAGTCGGTGTAGCGTGCATATTCGGGATTAACGATCTTTCCGGGAAGAGCAAGTGCCGTCGCCATCGCGCCCTCAAGATGTTTTCGTGACGACGTTTCGATAGCGCAGCGGCTCTCGCCGTTGTCGCGCGCGCGCCTGCGGTCTATTGTGGCCGGACGATGCGCGCACCGAAGCAAAGACAAGACGGCAAGCAACGGCTGCGTGGCCGGGCATACGGAAAATTCGCATGCGCATTGACACTGTTTGCCCTTCTCTCAAGCGCCGCACCGGCGGGCGCGGACGAATTCATGGTCGGACCGGATCAAGCCTATAGGGCTCCCAGCCAGCTTGCGAGCGTGGTGCGGCCCGGCGATACGGTCAAGATCGCGCCGGGACTCTATCACGACTGTACTGTCTGGAAGACGGACGGCATCACCGTCGAGGCAACCGGTCCCGGCACGGTCCTGAGCGACAAGGTCTGCCAGGGCAAGGCCATTTTTGTGATCCATGCCGACAACGTGACGGTGCGCGGCATCACATTCGAGCACGCGCGCGCGAAAGACCGCAACGGTGCCGGCATTCGCGCCGAAGGCACGAATCTGACGGTCGAACAATCGACCTTCATCGACAATGAGGACGGGATCCTCGCCGGCGCCAATAAGGCCAGCACGATCATCGTGCGCGACAGCGAATTCGATCATAACGGCTCTTGCGTGGGCGAATGCGCCCACGGAATTTATGTCGGGCGCATCCAGCTCTTGCGAATAGAGCATTCGCGCTTCCTCGATACCCAGGTCGGCCATCACATCAAGTCCCGCGCCTTCCGCACCGAGATCGTCGGCGACACGATCGAGGATGGGCCCGACGGGACCGCGAGCTACGAAGTCGATATCCCGAACGGCGGCGCAGTCGTGATGACCGGAAATGTGATCGAGAAGGGACCGAAGAACCAGAACAGTTCGGCGGTGGTGAGTATCGGCGAGGAGGGCATAAAGCAACCCTCCCCCGAATTGCTTTTCAAAGATAATGTTTTGACCAATGACGGCCCGCCAACAGCTTTCGTCAAGAACCTCACTTCGACACCGGCGCAGCTGATCGGCAACATTTTCAAGGGCAACGCGGTCCGGCCGCTCATCGGCGACGGCACGGCGCTCTGACCGTGCGCAGGCTCGGCGCAATCGTGTCGGTCTCTATATTCTGCGCTGCGGCGACGCCGGCTCTTGCCGCGCCGCCGCCATGGTCCGATTTTCAGATCATCATGTGGCAAACGAAAACACCTGCGCAGTACAAGGCTCTTCGCGCGCTCGGCGTGACGGCCGCCATGGTGCAGGCCAACCGAAGCGGCGAAACGCCGGCCGATGCGCAGCAAAAAGTGGCGCCAATCGTGGCCGTGGGTCTACACCTCTATGTCGAAAATATCGCGACCGATTTCTATTCGGCCTATCACCGCTGGTTTCCCGACAGACCGAAGAACGCCGAATACCTTGCGGTTCAGCGCGCGATCGCCGTAGATCCAAACGACAAATCCGCCTTTGTCCGTAAGCCTAGCCTGTCGGATGCGCGCGCGCTCGGTAAAATCGAGAAGCGGCTCACCGATACCGTCCGCATTTACGCGCCTTATCGTCCGCTTTACTTCGACCTCGGCGATGAAACCGGAATCGCCGATCTTTCCGCTGCCTGGGATTTCGACTTTTCGGCATCGTCTCTGTCCGGCATGCGCGCGTGGCTGAAGGAACAATATGGAACACTTGCCGCGCTCAATCGCGAATGGGGCACGCATTTTATGCGCTGGCAGGACGTCGTTCCATCGACGACGACCGAAGCCATGGCGCGCAGCGATGAGAATTACGCGTCATGGTCGGATTTCAAGGCATGGATGGATGTCGCCTATGCGCGTGCCGTCGCGGCCGGAACGAAGGCGGTGCACGCTGGCGCGCCCTGGGCACTGGCGGGAATCGAAGGCGCGCAAATGCCCGGCTGGGGCGGATATGATTACAGCCGGCTCGCACCCGCCGTGGACGTGATGGAGATCTACGATTCCGGTGACAATGTCGAAATCGCGCAATCATTCAATCCACGACTTGTCATTGTGACGACGTCCACCTGGGCGAAACCCGATGCGGAACATCAGGCCTGGCGGGAATTCCTGCGCGGGGCGCGCGCCATGGCGTTGTGGGACGGCAAGGATCAGTTCGTCAATCCCGACGGATCGCTCGGCCCGCGCGGAAAAGCGGCATCCGCATTCTTTTCAGCCGCGCACCGAGGACCTGCCCGTCTCTTGCTGGCGAGCGAGCGCCACAACGATCCCATCGCCGTGCTTTACTCGCCGGCGAGCTTTCGCGTCCAGTGGATGCTGGACCATCGCGCGCTCGGTGCCGCGTGGACGCAGCGCAGCGCGTCGGACGAGAACGAAGACAATGCCGTGCGCGCGGCGCGGCGGCGCACATTGCTGCTGCTCTCGCAATTGGGATTCACCCCAGGCTTTGTCAGCGACGAGCAAATCGCGCACGGGCTGCTGACAAAGGGCGGTTACAAGGTATTGATACTTCCCCAGGCACTTGCGCTGTCGGGGGCTGCCGCGGAAGAGATCCGCGCATTCGTGCGCGCCGGCGGATTCGTTGTCGCTGACGGCGATGCCGGTACGTTCGATGGTCACGGCCGGCGACTAATGCGTCCGCTGTTGTGGGACCTTCTTAACGCTCGGACCGATCGCGCTGCCGTTCTGCCGGACGACGGCTCGGCCGCGAAGGTCCAACTGGGAAATCTCTTGACGGCGAGCGGCCTTGTCGCGACCGCGCGCATCGGCTACGCGTCCGACGATGCTATGCCGGATGTCGAACAATATGTCTTTCGAAACGGGGAGATGACTCTGGTGGCGTTGCTCGCGAAGTCGACAGCGGAGGACGGCGAGCGCGTGGCGCGTGTGATGCTCGCCCTGCCCCATCTTGCTTATGCGTATAACGCACGATCCGGTGCATTGCTGGGGCGCACGCGGCGGCTGGAACTGAACGTGGAGAGCAATTCACCCACGATCGTCGCTCTGAGCGCCAGGCCCTTGTCGCCGTCAATGCGCAAATCGCGTTTCGATCTCGACTACGCGCCCGAACCCTGAATTCGGCAGCCCGCGTCAGCCCGGATTGGTTTTGTCCGATACGGCATTCCGTCTGTTGCGCTTGGCGGGCGACGGCTGGGAATCCGAGTTTTTCATGGCGAGCAATCCCGTCGTTGGCTCGCTATCCTTTACCTTGTCGTTGCGGACGTACCACCACAGCACGATGAAGACGCCAACGATCGAAAGAACGTAGTAGATTCCCTGCATCGGAATGTTCCGGCGCGGCCGCCCGCGAGACTTACACCATTCCCGCCATTGGCAAAAAGACGCCTGACTGCCGGCCGGGGTCGGCCGGGGCTTTATGTCTAAACTTTTGACGATTTTACAGTGCCGCTTTGGGGCAATCCCCCGATTTCCCTGTCGAATCAGTCCCCAATATGTACGGCTTAAAATTTGCATAAGTCAGGCCGTCCTAGTGCCTGGGTAATGGGTAATGAAATTTCACGGCTGGCCGCTGGGCTTCTGCCTGGTTTTTGCCTGTGGGCTGAGTGCGGCCCAGGCGAGCCCTATTACCATTAGCCAAACCGTGACCCTGAGCGGCGCGTTCAACGGCCAGTTCGACATCAACGCACTGCTACCGTCGGGCACCACGATCTCCGACTACACTGTGGTGTCGGCAAGCGTGTCCGGGTCCGGCTTTTCTTCGCCCGATCCGGTGGAAACGTCGATAGTAACCGACACGCTCAAGGATTCGACAACGGATGCCAACGGCATCACGCACAATTATTATCTGGAACTGACGACGGTCAACGACATCGACGACGTAGAGGACGAACTCACGCTCTATTTGCCCGGAACGGTCTCTCCGACGGATACATTCGCGGGTCATGACTCGGCAACCTCCTCCTCGGACGATACCGGGCACGCAAGCCCCTACTTCCCCGTCGGCATCGACTTTTACTCCTATCAAACGAACATCCACCGTTCTTCCCTTTACGGCGGGATTACGCTCGGGGGCGCGCTTTCGCCGGGGAGTCTGAACAATCTGGGCTCGGACGGCATCCTTCCCTTCACTTTCGTGGAAACGGAAGGACAAGCTTCGCCGAGCCTGGCTGAGCTGGACGTGACACTCGATCGGATTCCCAATCCCCCGGTCGCGGTTCCCGAGCCCACGAGCCTTGCGCTGCTCGGCGGCGGTCTGGCCGGTCTCGCTGCCGTCCGGCGTCTGCGGGCGCGGCGCCGCCGCAAATCTGTCTAGACCGGTCGCGCGGTTTCGCGCGGCCAGCCTCCCCAAACAAGCGCATAACGAAAAGGGCGGTGGTCTCCCACCACCCCAAGTTCATGCAAGCAAGCGTAGATCAAAAATTCTTGGTGATGCGCACACCGACCAGGCGCGGATCGGTCGTGAAGATGTTGGTGGATAGCGCCGTATCGTCGGAATTCAGGAAGGCGCCGGTGATCGCCGTCTTGTTGAAGACATTCTTCACATAGGCCAGGACCTGCCAGCCGTCAGAATTGGTGAAGATCAACGCGATGTTCGTCGTCGAATAGCCGCGCAGCTTGTCATACGGGCGGTCGTTGAAGACGCGCGCGAAGCTCTGCGATTGCCAGTAGAAATCGCCGTGCAACGTGCCCGCCCAGTCGTCCGACAGCGGCATGGTGAAATCGCCGGTGAGCGACATGGTGAAGTGCGGCGCGTTCGGCAGCTGGTTGCCACTCAGATCCTTGGCGAAGCCCTCACCGTGATTGGGCGCCGCGTCGGGGTTGAATCCGGCATAGCCCGGCAAAGGATTGCCGAACAGATCGGTGCCCGGATTGGGCACATAGGGGCTGAGCGTCACCGGATCTTCGTCGAAGGTATAGGCGTCGATGCAGGTGTAGGCCAGGGAATCGCCGTGGCCTGCAAGCTGTTCGTTGATGACATCGCGAGGCACGATACAGTTCGACGTCTGCGTCACGAACGGCTTGACGACCATCCAGTCGGAATTGCCGGCGGTGCGATCCATGATGTCGATCGCCGATTGGCCGCTGTCCACGGTCGCGTTTTCATATCCGCCATTGAGGCCGAATTTCAGGCTCGGCAGCGGATTCCAGGTCGCCTCCACTTCCGCGCCCTTGACCGTCGCGTTCACGTTCATGTTCACGGCGGTGCGGTCGATGATCTGGGAGATCTGATAATTCTTGTACTTGTAGAAGAAGAGATCGGCGTTCAGCACCACGGCGCCGTCGTCCAGAGTGTTCTTCGTCCCGAGCTCGAAGGCATTGTTGAATTCGGGTTTGAAGGTGGCCGGATGCGTCTGATTGCTCGGAGAGGTGATGTAATAGTCGGCGCCGAACCCGGTGCTGATCGGGATCGCGCCCGGCGGATTGGCGCCGCCGCCCTTATAGCCGTGCGCATAGGAGCCATAGACCAGCGTCTGATCGGTGAAGTCCAGCTTCGGCGTCCAGTTGATGACGGCGCGGCCCGTGAATTCCCGCCATTCCTGGTCGATGACATTGGTGACCGGATAGCCCTTGTAGGCGATCAGCGCCCAACTCGGAATCACCTCGAAATGCTTGCGGTCGTCGGTGTAGCGAAGGCCGCCGGTGAGTTTCAGATCGTCGGTGAGATTGTAATAGACCTCTCCGAAACCCGCCCAGGACTTCAGCCTGTAGGGATTCTGGCTGCGGAAATAATTGTGGCCCTGACCGTCGACGCTATTCAGCGGATTGGGATCGATATAGGCGCAACCCAGGCCCAGAAAGGTGGTCTGTCCCAATAGCGTGTGATCGGTGATGGCCGGCTGCGGGTCGCAGGCGTCGGCCAGCACGGGATCGAACGGGATATGGGGGGCATCCGCCGGAAACGAGCCGCCGAAATAGCCGTTGAAGTTCTCCGCCATCAACGTGATGGCATTGGACATGATCTGATAGTTCTCGAGCGTGTGGTAGCTCAGATAGTTCGCGCCCAGAAGGAAGTTGAAATCACCGCTGAACGAGGAGGCCATCCGCACTTCCTGATAGAACTGGCGCGCGGTTTCGTCGGATATGTCCTGCGCCACCAGCCGGCCCGAGCAGCCGAGCTGCGGATCGCAATATTCCTGATCCTGGCCTACGAGCGTGCTTCCACCGGGATCGAGGAATATGCCGGTCGTCGTGTTGTAGCGGTTGAAGTCTTCCGTCGAGTAGAGGCTGTCCTTGTTGTAGCCCGTTTGCGAGGAAAGCGTCAGCGCGGGCGTCAGCTGATAATCGACGTTGAATTCGAAAGTGTCGTTCTTCGCGCGATAGATCGGATCGATCAGCGAGCTGATGTGGCGAAGATTGGACGATTGGGTGACGCCCGCATAGGGATTGGTTCCCGGCGCCATATAGGGACTGAGGAGTTCGAGCGCCGCGATAAACGGAATCGATGACGCATTCGGTGTGCCGTAGGATTCCGGCGAATAGAGCGAGGCGCCATGGCAGCCCTGCTGGAGCCAAACGCCACCATAATTGCCGAAGTCATCGAAATCCGGAATTTGAGGGCCGGCAGGGCCGTCGACCACCGCGGGCGCTTCGTCGCGCGCGCAAAGCTGCTTGCCGGAGCGAAGCCGGTCATCGCCTTCCTGGAAATGTTCCCAAATCGCGGTTGCCGTCAGATCGGCGCTGGGATGGAACAACAGCGACACGCGCGACGACCACAAATCGCGGCCGTCCGTCGAATGTCCGGTCTCGTCGTTGAAGGAGTAGCCGTCGCGTTTGGTCCACTCGCCGGCCACGCGCAGATCGAGCATGTCGCCCGAGATCGGGATGTTGATCATGCCTTCGAGGCGGCGATTGTTGTAATTGCCGACGTCGACGGAGGCCATCGCTTCCCAATGATCGGTCGGTTTGGCGGAGATCACATTGACGACGCCGGCGGTTGCGTTGCGCCCATAGAGCGTGCCTTGCGGGCCGCGTACCACTTCGACCTGGCCGACATCGTAGAATTCCTGCTCGAAGAAATGATTGCGCAGGAAGGGGATATCGTTGAACGAGACTGCCACGGCCGGATCGGTCGTGACCGAGATGGCTTGCGTGCCGATCCCGCGGATTTCGATGTTGTAGCCCGTGAAATTCGTCTTGGAGAAGGTGAGATTGGGCACTTCCTTCACCAGATCGGGCCCGCCCGCGATCTGGCGTGAGGTCAATTGTTCCTGGCTGAGCGCGGTGATTGCGATCGGCACGGTCTGGATGTCGCCCTTGATCTTCGAGGAGGTGACGACGATCGTTTCGACGGCGGATGCGGCATGCAGCGGTGTGGCGTCCGCGATTTGCGTCTCTTGCGCCGGTTCGGCCTGTCTGGCCGGTGCGCGCACAATTGCGACGGCGCCGGACTGGTCGCGCTGCATGGCGAAACCCGTGCCATCCAGTATGCGCGACAGTGCGGCGATGGCGGTGAATTCGCCTTTCGCGCCATGGGTGGAAGCACCGCGCACGGCATTCGCCGGATAAAGCAGCTGCACGCTCGTTTGTGCCGTGTAGGCATCGAGCGCGGTTTTCAAATCGCCGCCCGGAATATTGAACCGATCCGCATTGGCCGCGCCCGCGAACGCAAGCGCGCCCACGCTTCCCAACAGCAGCGATTTCAAATAGCCCGACGTTTGCATTGTTCCCCCAATTGTTCCAATCCGTCCCCCGCCTACCGGAAGAGGATCAGTTCCGCTCCGTTGTTCGCCACATGAAGGCCCAGCGCCGTGCGCGCCACGCGCGCGAACGCCTCGATATCGTTCGTCCCGAATGTTCCGCCGATGGTTTCGCTGGCGATCGCGGGATCGGCGATCACGAGCTTCTTGCTGTTGTAGCGGTTGAGTTCGGCGGCGGCGTCGGCAAGCGTCGTGTTGTCGAACACGAGCACGCCGCGCCGCCAGCTCAAGCCCTTGGCAAGCGCGCGCTGCGACGCATGCGTGACGCGCATCTTGTCTTGCGAAACGGTCGCCACATCGCCCGGAATCAGCATCGCCGATTGCGAAGCCTGCTGGCGGTCGGCCGGATCGAACCAGACGCGCCCCTGCATGACGGCGACTTTCAGCCCGCCCGGCCCGCGCCGCACGACGAATTGCGTGCCGAGATCGGTGATGCGCCTGTCGCCCACCATCACGACGAAAGGATGGGCCGCATCGTGCTTGATCTGGAAAAAGGCCTCGCCCTTGTCGAGCCAGACCACGCGTTCCTGCGTCGTCATGCGCGTGCGCAAAGTGGTGTTCGTGTTCAATTCCACTTTCGAGCCGTCGGCGAAGGAAACGACTTCGTGGCCGCCGACTTGCGTGGAAAACACGCGCTCGTTTGGAGGCGAAAGCCGTGTCGCCACAACGCCGCCGATCGCCGCGGCGATGACGAGCGCAGCCGCGATGCGCAGCATCAGCGGCAGGCGGCGCGCGCGCGCTTCTGCCGGCGGATGCAGCGCCGACAATTTTTCCGAGCGGCACCAGGCCTCTTCGAGCCTCAGGAAGGCCACTTCATGTGCCGGCGATTGCGCGAGCCACGCGTCCAGCGCGTCCTGATCTTCCGCGCTCCAGCTCTCCGGGTCCTGGCGCTCGATCAGCCATTCGGCGGCGCGCGCCTCGATCTCCTGCCGCGTGTCGATCGTGCCGGGCTCGCTCATGGCACTTCACCGAAGAGATGGTCGGCGAGCGCGCGCGCCCCATCAGCCAGATGGCGCTTCACGGTCTTCTCGGCGATGCCCATGCGGCTTGCGATCTCGTGGCGCGAGAGCCCGTCGACCTGTCTCAGCAGCATGGCTTCGCGGCAGCGCGGCGGAAGGTGATCGAGTGCCGCCTGCAGCCGGCGCAGATCGTCGCGCGCGATCGCCGAGCGGTCGGGCCCGGGCGCGCTTTCGGCCACGTTCAGCGCGTCGAGATCGGCGACCGCCTCGATCGAGACGACATGTTCCTGGCGCACGCGGTTGATGAGGAGATTGCGCGCGGCCGCCAGCAGAAAGGGCTTCACGTCTCGCGGAATTTCCCGCTTCGCCGCTTCGAAGACGCGCACATAGACGTCTTGCCTCAGATCGGCGATCTCGGCCTTGTTGCGCCAGTTGCGGCGGAGATACTGCATGAGCACGGCTTCCAAGGGCAAAACCTCGCGCACGAACCAGGCGCGCACTTCCGGCGGCGTCACAGGGACGCCGGCGCGCACGCCACCTCGATTGAATTCCTGACTATCGACCATCCAATTCCCGCATCTGGAAGGTCACGGATCACATGGTGTTAGACACGCCAACCGCGAAAACGGCCCAAGCCGATGGGCGGGAATTATAGCGGGCGGGGCTGGCGGGTATTCGTTTTCTGGATTCGGCCGACCCCCCTCCCCCCCTGGTCAATTTTCCCAAGGAGAACAGCGGGTTGCGCCCGACCGATATGGGTATCCTTTCGCACCGCACAAGAGGGCGCGGAGCAGGCTTTTTCGAGAATTTCAGCTATCCGCCCAGGCCGACGGCGACGTTCAGATAGGGCCCATAGAAGCCGCGATCGTATTTTTTCGCGGTCGCCTGGCCGCCATCGATCGCATTGAAGAACTCGTCGGCGCGATAGCCGAAGCTGATTTTGGCATCGTTGTAGCGCACCGAAGCGCCGACATAACCGCCGAGATTGGGCACGGTGACCTTCTTCATGCGTGAGATAGGCGGCGGCGAGGAATTGTAAATGGCGGTGCAGTTGACGGCCGCAAAGCCGTTGAAGCCAGGGCATTTCTTTTCCGAAACGGCCTGATCGATTTTCACCCGCTGACGGCCGAACAATTCGGCGGCGTTAAGGCCCCAATCGAGCGCGACTTCGCCATCGGTCTCATTGCCCAACAGCGGCAGGCTCGAATCCCAGGTGAGTTCCGGTCCGATGCCATGGAAGCTGCGCGCCTCATTGGTCGTTCCGTCATAGACTTCGCCATATTTGGGGAAGGACGGCGGATAATGGATTTTCGTCGGGAAGTTGTAGTGAGGATCGGCGTTCAGTTCGGAACGCAGCCTGGTATCGAACTCCGCGATCCGCACTCCGCCGCCGATGGTTCCAATTCCGACATCCTTGCCCAGCGTGAAATCGAGAATCACATGCCGTTCGCTTGCGCTGGCGCGTGCATCGGCGAATTCGGGATCAAGCGCCTTAAACGGACAGGAACGGGTTGGGCTGAAGTGCGATTGGAGCCACTCGCAAGTCACGGTTGACGGAATACCGAAATAGTTTGCGATGTAGGAAGGGAAAGCTATCTCGTCCGCCGTCTTCGCGGGTAGGCTCTTGTGCAAAACTTGGCTGCGCGCCGAGCGGCCATAGCGGATGCCGGCCTTCAACACCCAATCGGAATCCTCGGGCTGATAGGTCAGCGCGCCTTCCCAATCGAAAGCGGCGCCCGGCGCCTTTTCCGCCGTGACAGGATTAAACAGTCCGGCGGGCATCATGGACGCGAAATCCGGATTGAATTTCTGCCAATTGTCCTGAAGTTGCGAGAAACCGCCGCCGACGGTCAGCCAGACCTGCGGCCGCTTCCCGTCCGTGCCGGAGAAGAGATCGAACCCGCCATCGCCGCCATCGAAATGCTTGGTGATGCGCACGCCATAGAGACGCGGATCGGTGAGGAACACGTTCGTCGTCAGGCCCGTATCGTCGCTGTTGAGGAATGTGCCGGTGATCGCGGTCGTGTCGAAGATGTTCTTCACATACCCCATCACCTGCCAGCCGGAGACATCCGTCAGGATCAGGGCGAGGTTCGATGTGGAATAGCCGCGGATCTTGTCGTTCACGGCATTGAACACGCGCGCCCAGCTTTGCGATTGCCAGTAGAAATCGCCGTGCAGCGTCGCCGCCCAATTCGCCGAAACGGGCATGGTGAAATCGGCGGTGAACGATGTGGTGAAGTGCGGCGCGTTCGGCAATTCATTGCCGCCGACATTCTTATAGAAGCCGGTGCCGCCGTTCGGCGCCGGGCCGTAATCGACTCCATTATACGTGTTCTGCCCGGTATAGGGATCGTTCGGATCGTTTCCGGCGCGCGGATCGAAGCCCGGATAGCCCGGTGGAAGAGACGTGGGACCGGACAATGTGTAAGTCACCGGGTCCACACCGAGATTGTAGGCTTCCGTGCAGGCAAAGGCGAGCGAAGCGGCCTGATTGGCCAGCTCGTAAGCGATGAGATAATCGGGCAAGACGCAGTTCGACGCCTGACCGGGGAACGGCTTTACAAGATGCCAATTGGGATTGCCGGCCGTGCGATCCATCAGATCGATCGCTTTCTGGCCGCTGTTGATCCTTGTATCTTCGTAGCCACCGGCAAAGCCGAGCTTCAATCCCGCCAATGGCTCCCATGTCGCTTGAAGTTCCGCGCCCTTCACAGTGGCGTCGAAGTTCAGGTTCACCGCGGAACGATCCACGATATAGGAAATCTGATAGCCCTTGTAATTATAGTAGAAGACATTGCCATTGAGCGTCACGGCGCCGTCCGCCGCCGTGTTCTTCGTGCCCAATTCGAACGCATCGTTGAATTCCGGCGCGAATGTCCTTGGGTGCGTCGGATTGCTGATGCCGCCGCCCGCATAGACGGTGAGAACGGCGCTCGGCGGATTGGCGCCACCGGCCTTATAGCCATGCGCGTATGACAAATAGATCATGCTCTGATCGGTGAAATCGAGCTTCGGCGACCAGTTGAGAACGGCGCGCCCCGTCCACTCGCGCCATTCCTGATCGAGATTGCCGGTCGAAGGATAGCCGAAGCCGCGCGTCAAAAGTTCGCTGGGCACTTCGATGAAGTGCTTCTGGTCGTCCGTCCAGCGCAGGCCGCCGGTGAATTTCAGGTCTTTTGTGATGTCGTAATAAGCCTCGCCGAACATCGCATAGGAATTCAGCGTGTAGGGATTCTGACTCAGGAAGTAATTATGGCCCGCATTGTCGAGCTGCGAGAGCGGATGGGGATCGATATAGCCCAGGCAATCTTCCACGCTGGTGGGAACATTCGGATCGGCGTATTGATGGCCATAAGGCACGCATTGCGAATTGATGTCCGCGAACGGCACCCATGGCTGCCGCCGGCCATAAAGACCGTCTCCCGCCGCATACATGGTCAGCGTGTTGAAGAAGACGTAATAATTTTCCTCCGTTTCATAATGCAGGTAATTGCCGCCCACGCTGAAATTGAACGGGCCCTGGAAATCGGACGAGAGCCGCACCTCCTGGCTGAGCTGCCACGCATGTTCGTCGGACAAATCCTCGCCGACGAGCCTGTCGCTGCAACCGAGTTGCGGATCGCAGAAATAAGCGGTCGGTACGCCCGTATCGCTGCCATGGCCTGCGGCGGCGCAAGTCATGCCGATGGCGATGGTTCCATCATCGCAGCGGTAATTGCCGTCGCGCACGGACGCCAGCGGATAGGTCGGGAACGGATAAACCGAGGTCTGATCGCCAAAGATGCCCGGCGCGGTGTTGAAGCGGTTGAAATCCTCGGTGGACCACAGGAAGTCCTGATTATAGCCGGTTGCCGAATTGACCGTCAGGGACGGCGTGACGCGCCATTCCGCGTTCAGTTCCAGCGTATCGTTCTTCGCCCGGTAGCTCGGATTCAGCGTCGATTGGATATCGCGCAGATTGTGCGATTGCGTCGTGCTGGCATAGGGATCGACTCTGCCGGGAAGAATGTTCAGCGGGTTGAAGATCGCAAGCCCGAAGCCCGCGCCGATGAGCCCGCCATAATAAGGCAGCGACAGCGCGTTCGGCACCTGGAACGCATCCGGGCTGTACATCGATGTGGCAACGCAACCCTGACCGAGGAACTCCACGCCTATCTGCCCGTCCGCGCCGGCCGCCGTCGAAACGCCCATGATGGACGATGGCCCATTATCGCGTTTGCAAAGCTGTTTGGAGCTGCGCAGGCGGTCGTCGTTTTCCGCAAAATGTTCCCAGATCAGATCGGCGGTGACGCCTTCGACCGGCTTCCAGCGCAGCGTCGCGCGGGTGGACCACAGATCGCGGCCGTCGATGGGCTGGTTGGTCAGCGTGTTGAAGCTGTAGCCGTCGCGCTTGGTCCATTCGCCGGCGAGGCGGATCGCGAGCTTGTCGCCGACGACGGGGATATTGACCATGCCCTCGTAACGGCGGTTGGTGTAATTGCCCCAATCGGCGGAAAGCATGGCTTCGAATTCGCCGGTCGGCGTCGCCGAGACGACGTTCACCACGCCCGCGGTGGCGTTGCGGCCGTAAAGCGTTCCTTGCGGCCCGCGCAACACTTCCACTTGCGAAACGTCGTAAAATTCCTGCTCGAAGAAGTGGTTGCGCAGGAACGGCGTGTCGTTGAAGGCAACGGCGACCGCCGGATCCGTCGTCACCGAAATGGCCTGCGTGCCGATGCCTCGGATTTCGATGGAATAGCCGGTGAAATTGGTTTTCGTGAAGGTCAGGTTCGGAACTTCCTTCACCAAATCTGGGCCACCGGCGATCTGCCGCTCGGTGAGCTGTTCCTGCGAAAGCGCGGTGATCGCGATGGGAACGGTCTGGATGTCGCCCTTGATCTTGGAGGACGTGACGACCACCGTTTCCACATTCGCGGCGGAGGCCGCCGCCAGTTTCACCGATGCATCGCGCGCGGCGTGCTCCTCCGCGCGCGGTCCGGCCGTATCCTGAATGACGGCGATGGCGCCGGTGGGCGTGCGCTGCGGCTTGAAGCCGGTGCCTTCGAGGATGCGCGAAAGCGCCGCCGCCGCGGTGAGCTCGCCCTTCGCGCCTTTCGTGCGCGCCCCTTTGATCGCTTCGTCCGACACGATGAGCGGAATCACCGCCTGCACCGAATAGGCGTTGAGCGCGGTTTCGAGATCGCCGCCGGGAATGTTGAAATTCGCGGACCAGGCCGTGGTGCTGAGCGCTGCGAGCGATGCCCCGCCCGCCAGTGCCGCTTTCAGATATTTGGTTCCGTTCATGACGCCCCCCTAGTTCGCGGACGAACGCCCGCGTTCGCGCTTCAGCGCGAGATCAGTATTTCGTTTCCGCGATGTTCGACCTTGAGACGGAACACGGTCTGCGCCGCATCGGTGAATGCATCGATGTCGGCGGTGGGAAAGGTTCCGTCGATGGTCAGATTGCCCGTGCCGTCATCGGCGATGACGAGCTTGCGCTTGCTGTAGCGGTTGAATTCGGCGGCCGCCGCCGCAAGCGTCGTGTGCTTGAAGATCAAAAGACCGTTGCGCCAGGCGAGCTCGGCCGCGACGGCGGGTGCGAAATCCTTCGTCACCGAAACCTTGCCCGCAACCGCGGTCGCGACTTCGCCGGCGGACAGCATCGCCGATTGCTCGTGGGTTTGTCTTTCCGCCGCATCGAGCCAGACGCGGCCCTGCGTCACCGTCACCTGCAGCTTGCCGCTATAGGCGCGCACGAGGAATTTCGTGCCCAGATCGGTGATGCGATGGCCGTCCGCGATGACGATGAAGGGATGCACGGTGTCGTGCTTCACCTGGAAATAGGCTTCGCCCTTTTCGAGCCAGACCACGCGCTCTTCCGTCGTCATGCGGGCGCGAAGCCGCGTGTCGGTGTTGAGCTCGATGCGGCTGCCGTCGGAGAAGGTCACGGTCTCGCGGCCCCCGATCCGGGTCGCGTAAATCCGGTCCTGCGGCCGGGTGAGCGCATAGATCGCGCCGCCCGCGATCGCCGCCACGATCGCGAAGACGGCCGCGATCTTGACCGCCGTCGAGGCGAAGGGCGGCCTTGCCGCTTGCGGCGCCGGCGCGCGCAAGGCGCCCAGCAGATCGGTGTGGCCCCACGCCCCGTTCAGCCGCCAATAGGCGATGCGATGGGCCGGCGCTTCTTCGAGCCAGGCATCGAGCTCGGCTTGCGCCGCCTCGTTCCAATCCTCGCGGTCGGTGCGCTCCACCCATTCCGCGGCCAGGGCGTTGACGTCGCGCGCGCTCATGGCTCGGCCCCGTTCGTGCCGCCATAGAGCGTCTCCGCAAGAGCGGCGATGCCCTTGGCCAGATGCTCGGAGACGGTGTCCTGGCTGATGCCCATGCGGCTTGCGATCTCGGGCCGCGACAGGCCCTCGATCCGGCGCAGCATCACGACTTCGCGGCAGCGTGGCGGCAGAAGATCGAGCGCCGCCTGAAGCCGGCGAATGAGATCGCGCGCGGCTACGTCGCGCTCGGGCCCCGGCACCTCGATGGCCGCGCCCAGCGCGTCGAGATCGGCCATGGCCTCGATGGGCACGATCTGCTCGCGCTTGACCCGGTTGATGAGGAGATTGCGCGCCGTCTTCAGCAAAAAGGCTTTGGGCTGGGCGGGCCGTTCCTTCTGCGCCGCCTCGTAGACGCGCACATAAACGTCCTGACGCAGATCCTCGATCTCGGCCTTGTTGCGCCAGTTCTGTTGGAGGAAATGCATCAGGATCTGCTCCAGCGGAAAAATCTCGCGCAAAAACCAGGCCTCCAGCTCGGACGCGCTCATGCGCGCGCCTGTTGCGAGCGGCTCGGCATTCGCCTCATGCATCGTTGGTCTCTCGGCCATAGGGCTGGAGATTAGGACTGGCTATAAGACAATCGGAGCGGAAAACTTTGGGGGTGGGGCGCGCGATTTTTCGCGGGCGCTGGCGAGAGCGCGCGGCGGGCCCGGAAAGCGCCATGTTTGCGCCGCAACAACGCAGGCGCGAAAAGACGCGGGAGGAAATTAAGAGGTAGGCGGGAGGCGCCCTAGCCGCCCAACCCGACGCTGAGGCTCAGATACGGCCCATAGAAACCGCGGTTGTCTTTCTTCGCCACATATTCGCCGCCGTCGATGGCGCCGAAGAATTCATCGGCGCGATAGCCGAGGCTGACTTTGGCGTTGCTGTAGCGCACCGACAGGCCCGCATATCCGCCGAGATTGGGGACAGTGACGCGGCGGGAACGGTTATAGGGATGCGCCTGCGTGGTGGTGATGAGGCAGCTATTGAGGTACCCCATGCCGTGTTCATAGCATGTCGATGAATGGTGATGCAGATTGGCGCGCTGGCGTCCGAACAGGATGGCCGCGTTCACGCCCCAATCGACTGCGATCTCCCCGCTTTGCGTATCGCCAAACACGGGTTCCGATGCATCCCACATCAATTCCGGGCCGACACCGTTGAAACCGCGTGTCTCTTGCACGTCCGTATTGTAGATGGAGTGATGCAGCTCGAAGGTCGTGATGTCGGGTGTAAACAAATAGTTGGGATCGGAATTGAATCGGTCGGCGTTCGTTGAACGGAATTGCGCGACGCGCATACCCGCGCTCAATGTCTGCTTGCCACCTTTGCCGAACAGACCCAAGCCCACATCCTTGCCGAGCGTGAAATCGAGAATCATGTGACGCTCGGATTCGTGGACATTCGAGTCAACGAAATTGGCATTGTCCGCCGTACAGTATTTGTTTGGCCTGGCCGGGCACACATATTGATAATTGGCAGAATAATAAATGCCGTAGCGCGTCGGCAGCGGCTCGCTCTTGTGCACGGTCTTGTTACGCGACGTGCGGCCGTAGCGAATTCCAGCCTTGAGAATCCAATCGGAGTCTTCGGGCTGATAACTAAGCGAACCTTCCCAATCGAGTCCTGTGGCCGGCGTCTTCTGAAGTTTTGCCGGTTGGGGCAAATCGCCCGGAAGAAGCGAGGAGAATGTCGGAACATAAGGCTGCTGCGTTGCGCCCATCATGGCGAGATTACCGCCGAGCGTCAGCCAGATTTGCGGGCTTTTGCCGTCCGTATCTGAGAAAATATCGAAGCCGCCCGGATTGCCGCCATCAAAATGCTTCGTAATGCGTACTCCGTAGAGCCGCGGATCGGTGAGGAAGATATTCGTGGTCAGACCGCTGTCATCCGAGTTCAGGAAATCGCCGGTGATCGCGGTCGTATCGAAGATGTTCTTCACATAGCCCATTACCTGCCAACCGGAAGCATCGGTCAGGATCAGCGCCGCGTTCACGCTTGAATAGCCACGGATTTTATCGTAAGGCCGGTCGTTGAACACGCGCGCGAAGCTTTGGGATTGCCAGTAGAAATCGCCATGCAGCGTGGCCGCCCAGTCCGCCGAAACTGGCAAGGTGTAATCGGCCGTAAACGACGTTGTGAAGTGTGGTGCGTTGGGAAGCTGGTTGCCGCCGACATTCTTGGCGAAACCTTCGCCATTGTTCGGCGGCAGACCGAGGCCGTTGTTCACCGTAGCCTGATTGACGGTGGAATCGACGCTCAAGGGATCGTAACCGGGATATGTCAGGGTTGGATAACCGGGCCAACTTACGGTCGTAGGATAGGAGCCAGCCGAATAAGGATTCCCGGTGACCGGATCGATATGGGCCGAATAAGCAGAGCCACAGGTGGAGACGGCGGGATTGCCTTGTTCGCCATGATAAAATGCGTATGCAACAACCAATGTTGCTGCCACATATTCCGGAACGATGCAGTTCGAGGATTGACCAACCGAAGGCTTCATCACCACCCAGCCCGGCACGCCCGCCGTGCGGTCCATCAGATCGATGGCATATTGGTTCTTGGCGATGTCGGTATCTTCGTAACCGCCGGCGAACGAGAATTTCAATCCCGAAAGCGGCTCCCAGGTCGCTTCCAGCTCGGCGCCCTTCACCGTCGCGTTGAAATTCAGATTGACCGAGGTGCGATCGACGATCTGCGAAATCTGGTAGCCCTTGTAATTGTAGAAGAAGACATCGCCATTCAGCGTTAGTCCGCCATCCAGAAGCGTATTTTTGGTACCGAGTTCATAGGCGTCGATGAATTCTGGTGCGAACGTCGCCGGATGAACCGGGAAATTGATGTTTCCGGAGCCAGAGCCGACATCTGCATTGAGCAGAAGCGCGCCCGGTGGATTGGCCCCGCCTGCCTTGTAGCCGCGCGCATAGGAGGCATAGAACATGCTCTGATCGGTGAAGGAAAGTTTCGGCGACCAGTTGGCGACGAAGCGTCCTGTCCACTCGTTCCATTTCTGGTCCAGCGATCCGAGCGAAGGATATCCATAGCCCCTGGTCAAAAGTTCGCTGGGAATTTCGAGGACGTGTTTTTCGTCGTCCGTCCAACGCAGGCCCGCCGTGAGCTTCAGTTCCGGCGTGACATTGTAATAGGCTTCGCCAAAGCCGGCATAGGAATTGAGCACATAAGGGTTCTGGCTGACGAAATAATTGTGGCCGTCATTGTCGAGACTTGTGATCGGATTGGGATCTATATATTGCGGCGATTCTGTCGGAATTGAGTTTAAGTTGGTGATATCGGTCTGATAAGACCTGCCATTGTGGAGGCAATAGAGGTCATTCGTCACGTTCGGGACATAGGGGCGAGAGCAACCCACATTGTCTAGCGAAATCATCGTGAAGGTGTTCGAGAAGACGTAATAATTCTCCCATGTTTCATAATGCAAATAGTTGCCGCCGGCACTGAAATTCAAAGGACCGCTGAAATTGGATGCCAGCCGGAATTCCTGGCTGAGCTGCCAGGCATTTTCGTCCGACAGATCCTGCACTACGAGACGGTTGCTGCAACCGAGCTGCGGATCGCAGAACACGCCGTTCGAATCGATCGCGCCTCTGGCCTGGCCGGGAACGAATATGCCGGGCGACGTGTCGAAGCGGTTATAGTCTTCGGTGGACCAAAGGAAATCGCGATTATAGCCGGTGTCGGAATAAAGGGTTAGTGCGGGCGTGACGTTCCAACTCGCATTGAACTCCAGCGTATCGTTCTTGGCGATATATTTCGGCTCGATCGCGGATTGGATGTCGCGCAGATTGGTCGATTGATTCACCTGCGAATAGGGATCGATAGTGGTGTTTATAAAGCCGAGATAGGACGCTCCGCTGATGAAGGGCAACGAGAAACCGTTCGGAACCTCAAAGGAATCCTTCGAATAAAGAGAGGCTGGCGAGCAGCCCTGGCTGAAATAAGCTTGATTTATAGTGAAAACATTGCCCTGGGCTGCAGGCATGGTAATGAGCGTGCCATCGGCGGCCCGGAACGTACCGGCATCCGTCAGGCTCGAAGCGCCCGGCCCGAAATCCGTCTTGCAAAGCTGCTTGCCGGAGCGCAGGCGGTCGTCGTTTTCCTGGAAATGTTCCCAGATGAAATCGGCCTCTATGCTCGATGTGGGTTTCCAGCCGAGCGTGACGCGGGAGGACCAGAGATCGCGTCCGTCGATCTGCTGGCCGGTCGTTTCGTTGAATGAATAACCGTCGCGCTTGGTCCATTCGCCGGCAATGCGCAAGTCGAGTTTATCGCCGACGATGGGCAAATTGACCATGCCTTCATAGCGGCGATTGGAGTAATTGCCCCAATCGGCCGAAAGCATGGCTTCGAACTGATCGGTCGGTTTGGCCGAGACGACGTTCACCACGCCGGCGGTCGCGTTGCGTCCGTAAAGCGTGCCTTGCGGTCCGCGCAACACTTCGACCTGCGCGACGTCGTAGAATTCCTGTTCGAAGAAATGATTGCGGATGAACGGCGTGTCGTTGAACGCCACCGCGACCGCCGGATCGGTCGTCACCGAAATCGCCTGCGTGCCGATGCCGCGGATTTCGATATTGTAGCCGGTGAAGTTGGTCTTGCTGAACGTTAGGTTTGGAACCTCTTTCACAAGATCGGGTCCGCCGGCGATCTGGCGCGATGTCAACTGTTCCTGCGAGAGCGCGGTGATGGCAATCGGAACGGTCTGGATGTCGCCCTTGATCTTCGACGAGGTGACCACGACGGTTTCGACGGAAGCCGCGGCATGCGATGGTGTAGCGGTATCGGCAAGCGTCGTAACGGGCGCGCGATCCGGCCTGTGCACATAGTCATTTGTGATGACGATCGCGCCGGTATCGCGTTGCGCGACGAAACCCGTGCCCGCCAGGATGCGCGAAAGCGCCACTTCCGCCGTGACATTGGCGGTCACGCCTCTGGTGTGCGTTCCCTTCACGGCATCGGAGGCGACGATGAGCGGCACGCCCGCCTGTTTGACATAGGCATCGAGCGCCGCTTTCAGATCGCCGCCCGGAATGTCGAACTGCTTGGCCATGGCCGGCGCCGCAAGCATCAGGCTGCAGGCCCCGCCGAGAAGCGCCGTCTTCAGAAATCCGCCGGTCATTGTCCCCCCTTTTAATTTCCGCCGTCCCCCGCGCCTCTCACGCAAGGATCGGCGCACGATCAACGCGAGATCGTCGTCTCCTGGCCTTGCCGCACGATATGAAGGCGAAAGAGCTGCTGCGCCGCGCGCGTGAAGAGCGCGGTGTCGTTCGCCGGAAACGATCCGTCGATCTTCAACTGCGCCACACTATCATCCGTGATCACGAGCTTTTCGCGGTTGTAGCGGTTGAATTGCGCGACCGCGTCGGCCAGCGTCGTGTTGTTGAAGACGAGCATGCCGCGGCGCCAGGCGAGCTCGCGCGCCAATTCGTCGGAAGGCTCACGCGTCACCGTCAGGGCGTCGCCGCTCGCGACTGCGACGTCGCCGGTCGTCAGCAGCAGCGAAGCGTCCTTCTGATCCTTCGGAACATCGAGACGCACGCGGCCCTCCACCATCGCCACCTGCAGGCGGTCCGCGTTGGCGCGGATGGAGAATTTCGTTCCCAGATCGACGATGCGGTGACGATCGGCGACGACGGTGAAATTCCGCGACGCATTGTGCTTGACGTCGAAATAGGCTTCGCCGCGGTCGAGCCAGACCGTTTGCTGATCCGCGCTGACGCGCAAACTCGTGCCGGTGTTCAGCTCGATATGCGTGCCGTCCGCGAGCGTCAGGACCTCGCGGCTGCCGATGGCCGTCGTGAATTCGTGCTCGGCATGGGCACGCTGGAAATAGACCGTTCCGAGGCCGGCCGCCGCGATGGCGATCGTGGCCGCGATCTTCAGCATGATCGGGATATGGCGGCGAAGCGGCGACGGCGAATTTTCTCGCGGCAAAGGCCCCAGCGCCGAAAGCTTCTGCGTGCGCTCCCACGCCGCATCCAATCGCCAATAGGCGACCCGGTTGACGGGAGATTCCGCGAGCCAGGCCTCGAGCGCAGCCTCGTCATCCGCCGACCACGCGCCAGAATCGCGGCGCTGATTGACCCACTCGGCCGCGCGAATTTGCACGTCGTGCAAAGGCGCGGCCCGCTTTTCTTCCGGCGAGGATTGCGGATTCATCGGCGCCCCCGCGAATTCGGTTGCGCGCCATAAAGCGCATCGGCCAGCGCGCGCAATCCTTCGTTGAGGTGCCATTTGATGGTCACTTCGGAAACGCCGAGCTGCTTTGCGATCTCGTCGCGCGAAAGGCCCTCGACACGCCGCATGATCACGACGGATCGCGTGCGCGCCGGCAGCTCGTCGAGCGCATTCTGCAATTTCCGCAAATCCTCCCGCGCGATGACATTGCGCTCCGGGCCCGGCTCGTCGAGCGCGAAATCGAATGTCTCCAGTTGCGATGCGAATTCGATGGGAACGATCTTGTCGCGCCGCACGCGATCCACCAGCATGTTCTGCGCGGTCCTGAAGAGAAAGGATCTCGGATTGTCGGGAAGGCTCTTGCCCGCCGCCTCGTAGATGCGCACGTAAACGTCGTGCACGAGGTCGGGAATGTCGCTCTCGTTGCGCCAATTGCGGCGCAGAAACAGCGTCAACTGAGCCTCCAGCGGCAGAATGATGTCCACAAACCAGCCCTGCAGGTCGGCCGGATTCACAGCCGCACTCGCATGCCGCAGTCCTTCGTCTTCGCAACCGTTTTCCGGCGAGTTGCCCATCCTCCGAGGCTTTCCGCGTTCGAGGGGCCGTCCTTCAGGTTACACTCTTAAGACGAGCGGCGTTCGCGGAGGGTGGGCAAAATTCTTGCGCCGCCGCCGGATGGCCGCCGTCTACATCGGCGGCCTCTCCGCAGGGAAGGCGCATTGAGAGATCGCGGGCGATTCGGCGCGAAAACCTGCTGCCGCGCGGCTAGTCCCCGAGCCCGATGCTGATCGAGGCATAGGGGCCATTGAAGGTCACGTTCGATGTCTTGCGCGCATCGATGCCGGTGTCCATGGCATCGAGGAATGTGTCATAGCGATAGCCGAGGCTGAATTTGAAGTTCGGATATTTGAACGACACGCCAACAGAACCACCGAGATTGGGCACGCTGACGCTTTTGGAGCGCGTGCTGTGATGACTGTGGCTTGGGAGGCGTGAATAGAGCGGATGGAAGTCCCTTGCCCTTCCGACACGGTGGGCGGTTTTGTAATAGGCGCTTGTCGCGTGATCGGTCTTCGCTTTCTGCCGCCCGAACAATTCGGCGCCGTTGACGCCCCAATCCAGTGTCAGCTCGCCATCTTCGATATTGCCGGCAATGGCTGCCGATCCTTCCCAAGACAGAGATGGACCCACGCCCCTGAAACTGCGCGTCGCGTGACCCGACAGCATATATTGATGGAAACTGAAGAACGGTCCGTAATTGAGACTAGGCGTGCCGGGAAAACGACCTATGACCGATGGCCGCCCGGTCGCATGAAGCGACGAATTCGACGTGAATTGGGCAAACCGGACGCCCACGCTGATCGTGGACTGGCCATGTTGTCCAAACATCCCAAGCCCGACATCCTTGCCGGCACTGAAATCGAGGATCGCGTGTTTTTCCTCATGCGGCGATTTTATATCCGCGAAAGCCGAAACATATGCCGGGAAATCTGCGGTAGTGCCATAAAAATAAAACGTGGCAGAAGGTTGTACGATCTGATGATGGAGATGCCGGTTGCTGTGCGAGCGGGCGTAGCGGATGCCGGCGGAAAACACCCAGTCGGAATCTTCCGGCTGGAAGGTGATCTTGCCGTCGAGCCCGATTGCATAGCGCGGCTGACGCTGTCCGCTGATGAAGATGTTGCCTGAATATGGGGCCGGCGTGGGCGTGATGGCAGCCATGAAGGGCGCGGTGATGGGGCTGCCGAGCCCGTGCATCATATCCAGTTCGCCGCCCAACTCGATCCAGACTTGCGGGCGGTCCGTATCTCCGGCATTCGCCATGCTTGCGGATGAAACATAGGCCGTCAGCGCCAGCGCCGAGACGCCTGTGAGCAGCTTCCAGCGGATGGTGGCGCGGTTGTCGTGTGTGTTGATCAGTTCGCTCATTGTATGATTCCCCCCATAATCAAAATTGTCATCCCGGACGCGCGGAGCGCGATCCGGGACCCATCGCGACGCGGCACCATGGGTCCCGGCTCTGCGCGGCTTACGCCGCTTCCGCCTTCGCCAAGGCTACGGCGGACAAGTGGCCGGGATGACAGGTGAGGTTGTGTGGCGGGATTGTTCCTCATGGCGCTCACCAATTCTTCGTGACGCGCACGCCGAACAGGCGCGGATCGGTCAGGAACACATTGGTGGTCAAGCCGCTGTCGTCCGAGTTCAGGAACGTGCCGGTGATGGCCGTGGTGTCGAAGACGTTCTTCAGGTAGCCCATTACCTGCCAACCCGACGCACTCGTCAGGATCAGTGCGAGGTTCAGGTTCGAGTATCCTCGAATCTTGTCGTAAGGCCTGTCATTGAACACACGCGCGAAGCTCTGCGACTGCCAGTAGAAATCGCTGTGCAACGTGGCCGCCCAATCCTCCGAAACCGGCATTGTATACTCACCGCTCAGCGATACGGTGAAATGCGGCGCGTTAGGCAATTGGTTGCCGCCGAGATCTTTGGAGAACCCGGCACCATTGTTGGGCGCCGGGCCATAATCGACACCGTTATATGTGTTCTGCCCCGTGTAAGGGTCGCCCGCAGTGCCGGCGGCGGGATCGAATCCGGGATAGGCGATGCCGTTATAATAGGCCGGATTTAATGCGGAATACGGATTGTGGGCGCCGCCAGGTGGCTCGTTCCCGACAAAGTCTGGAAGAACATAATAAGGGTCTCCGCCATTGTAATGATAGAAACCCTGTACGACGGGATCGAGCCCGGTTGCTTTATTCACGCCGCCATAGGCATATTCGCAAGACGAAACATACGGGTTGCCTTCGCCAGCATTCAGGCCGGTGCTAATCATCGCGGCAACAACATAAGCCGGGAAAATACAGTTCGACGGCTCGGTCACGAAGGGCCGGAATACCATCCAGCCGGTACGACCGGCCGTGCGATCCATCAGATCGACGGAAGACTGGCCATTGTCGATGCGGGTATCTTCATAACCGCCCGCGAAGTTGAATTTCAGGCCGGGTAGCGGCTCATAGGTCGCTTCCAGTTCCGCACCCTTCACCGTCGCATTGAAATTCAGATTGATTGAGGTGCGATCGACGATTTCCGAAATCTGATAGCCACTGTAATTGTAGAAGAAGATATCTCCATCCAGCGTCAGCCCGCCGTCCATGAGCGTGTTCTTCGAGCCCAGTTCGTAGGCGTCGATGAACTCGGGCTTGAAGGTCAGCGGATGAACGGGAATGCCGCTCGGGGTGCCATAGCCATAGATGGCCGCACCCGGCGGATTGGCGCCGCCGGCTTTATAGCCATGCGCGAATGAACCGTAGATCAGTGTTTGGTCCGTGAAATCGAGCTTCGGTGTCCAGTTCGCCGCCAACCGCCCCGTAAGCTGGTTCCATTGCTGATTCACCACGGCGATGGGCATGTAGCCATAGCCATTGGCCAGAAGCTCGCTGGGAATATCGATGAAATGCTTCTGGTCGTCGGTCCAGCGGATGCCTCCCGTGAGCTTCAAGTCCGGGACGACCTGATAATAGGCTTCGCCGAAACCCGCATAGGAATTGAGCACGTAAGGGTTTTGGCTCAGGAAGTAATTGTGGCCTTCGCTGTTGACGCTGCCGAGCGGATTGGGGTCGATGTAATAGCAGGTCGATGTCGGCTGGCCGGCGCCATGAAGCGGATTGTTGTATTGATAGCCGAAGCCTCCCGAGTGGACCTCAATACCAGGATAGGAGTCCAACAGGCATTGGTGATTGTCCGATACGCCGGCCTGCCATGGATCCGCTATGCGGCCTGTGGCCGAAGTGCCGGCAAACATGGTGAGCGTATTGGCGAAGACGAAGTAATCCTCCAGCGTCTCGTAATGCATGTAATTGCCGCCCACGCTGAAATTGAACGGGCCGGTGAAATTCGAGGCGAGACGGAATTCCTGGCTGAACTGCCAGGCGCGTTCCGTGGAAATATCCTGCGCGACGAGCCGGTTGCTGCAACCGAGCTGCGGATCGTCGAAATACCAGGTGCCGTCCTGCGGGACGGTAAAGTACGGGTCCGGCGGGGTGGTAGGAACGCTGCAATCGGGATAGGGGGACACGAGGGTTTGCTGTTGGCCGAGCGTGACACCGTTACCCGTCGATTGGAATACGCCGGGCGCGGTGTTGAAGCGATCGTAATCTTCCGTGGACCAGAGATAATCGTTGTTGTAGCCGGTCTGCGAGGAGAAGGTCAGCGCGGGCGTGACATTGTAATCGACATTGAATTCCAGCGTGTCGTTTTTCGCGATGTAGCGCGGGTCGATCTGCGTTTGGATCTCCCGCAGATCGCGCGAGTTCTCGGCATTTGCGGCATAGGGATCGATGGTTTTCAATCCGCCGCTGTACCAGCCCGCCACGACAAGCGGCAGCGCAAAACCGTAAGGCACTTCGAAATCATCCGCCGAATACATCGATGCCGGCAAACAGGCCTGGCTGAGAGAGCCCGTCGTGACCTGGAATGCCGCGTTGCCGCCGCCTGAGGGTTCCGGCACATGCACGCCAAGGACATTCGTAATGGCCGGATCGTTTGCCGGATTGTCCGTTTTGCACAATTGTTTGGCGGTGCGCATACGGTCGTCGTTTTCGCCGAAATGCTCCCAGACGAGATAGGCCTGCACCTTGTCGGAGGGATGCCATCCGAGCGTGACGCGCGTGGACCATAGATCGCGGCCATCCACCGGGTTGCCAGTGTTTTCGTTGATCGTGTAACCGTCGCGTTTCGTCCATTCGCCCGCGATGCGCAGATCGACGCGATCATCGACAATCGGGATATTGACCATGCCTTCATAGCGGCGATTGGTGTAATTGCCCCAATCGGCGGAAAGCATGGCTTCAAATTGATCGGTAGGCTTGGCCGAAATGACGTTGACCACGCCGGCAGTTGCATTGCGGCCATAGAGCGTTCCTTGCGGACCACGCACCACTTCGACCTGGTTTACATCGAAGAATTCCTGTTCAAAGAAATGATTGCGGATGAACGGGATGTCGTTCAGCGCCACCGCCACCGCCGGATCGGTCGTCACAGAAATCGCCTGCGTGCCGATGCCGCGAATGGAGATTGAATAGCCGCTGAAGTTTGTTTTGGTGAATGTGAGGTTCGGGACTTCTTTCACCAGATCCGGACCACCGGCGATCTGGCGGGCGGTCAACTGCTCCTGCGACAGCGCCGTAATCGCAATCGGAACCGTCTGAATATCGCCCTTGATCTTCGACGAGGTGACGACCACCGTTTCCACGGCCGCAGCCGCACGGTCCGCAGACGCGAGCCGGACGGCGGTGACCGGTTGAAGCTCGGAATGCTGCCGGGCGGGCCTGTCCTTGACGATGCCGATGATCCCGGTCGCATCCCGTGTCGCGCTGAAGCCCGTGCCGCGCAAAATTTGCGCGAGCGCTTCGGCGGTGGAAAGCTCGCCCCTGGCGCCGCGCGTCAGCACGCCGCGCATTTCGTCTTCGGGATACATGAGCCTGACATCGGCCTGTTTCATATAGGCGTCGAGCGCGTGCTTGAGATCGCCGCCGGCGATGTCGAATTCGTTGGCATGCGCGGCTGCGGCAAGCGCGAATGTGCAGGCCCCGCTCGCCAGCACCAGTTTGAGCAATCCCAGTCCGCGCATATGTCCCCCTCTATTGTGTTTGCGCATGCATGCCCCCTCAGCGCGAGATGATGATCTCGCCGCCGCTCTTCTCCACATGAACACCGAAGATCTTCTCCGCCACGCGCGTGAACGCTTCGACGCCGTTCACCGGAATCGTCGCGCCGATGATGCGCCGGCGCACATCGGGATCGGCAATCACGATCTTTTCGCGGTTGTAGCGATTGAGCTCGGCCGCGGCATCGGCGAGCGTCGTATGATCGAACACCAGCACTCCGCGCCGCCAGCCCAGCGCATCGGCGAGTTCCTGCGCGCTGCGCTTCGTCACCGACATCGAATCCGGCGTGGCCACGACCACATCGCCCGGCGTCAGCACCGCCGATTTCGCCTCGCGATTTGCGGAAACGAAACGGGCGCGGCCTTCGACCAGCGCGACCTCCAGATGATCGGCCCCGTCGCGCACCGTGAATTTCGTGCCCAGATCGACCACGCGGCCGTCCGCCGCCGTCACCACGAATGGCCGCGCGGCATTGTGCTTCACCTGGAAATAGGCTTCGCCGCGATCGAGCACGACCAAACGCCGGTCCGCGCTCGCACGGATGCGCAGCGCCGTATTGGTGTTGAGTTCGATCAGCGAACCGTCGCTCAGCCGGACGGTCTCGCGCCCGCCCACGGGCGTGGAAAACATCTGGTCCTGCGGCGTGCGGAAATAATTTGCCGCCGCGACGCCCGCCAGAGCGATGATGCAGAAAACCGCGGCCACCCGCATGAGGAGCATCCAGCTCCGCGACGGAGCGGATTCCGATTCCGCATTCGCGGAGCGCAACGCCGCGAGCCGGTCGGCCCGCTGCCACGCATCGTAAAGCCGCAGATAAGACACGGCATGTGCGGGCGAAGCCGACAGCCATTGCTCCAGTTCCGCCTGATCGGCCGCGCTCCAATCCTCGCGATCGCCGCGCTCGATCCAGCGCGCGGCCTCGGAATCGATCCGATTCATGCCATGCCGGAGCTCGCTCATGGTTTTTTCTCCGGCGGCGCGTGCAGCCATTCGGCAAGCACATACGCGCCGCTGGCCAGATACTCGGCGACGGTTTGCTCGGCGATGCCCATTCGGCCCGCGATTTCGCGGCGCGAAAGCCCTTCGATCTTGCGCAGCACCATCGCCTGGCGCGAACGCGGCGGAAGTTGATCGAGTGCTGCCTGCAAGCGGCGCAATTCCTGACGCGCCGCGACGCTGCGCTCGGGCCCGGGCTCATCCAGCACGATGTCGAGTTCCTCGAGATCGGCGACCGCTTCGATGGAAACAACCTGTTCGCGGCGCACGCGATCCACCACCAGATTGCGCGCGGTGGCAAACAGGAAGGGGCGGACGGGATGGGGAATCTGTTTCAGCGCGGCTTCATAGACGCGCACATACACATCCTGCCGCAAATCCGCCGCATCGCTTTCATTGCGCACGCATCGCCGCAGGAATTGCATGAGCTGAGCCTCCAGCGGCAGGACTTCGCGGATGAACCAGGCGTTGATGCCGGACACGGCCATGACCACACCGGCGCCAAGCACGCCGGTTGGTCCGCGGCCGGACTCGTTGCGCTCAACCATCCCCCGGTTTGCCCTGCCCTCTTGAGAGCGCCGATTTTACGCCCTCACTGGGATGAACGAACGGGCGCGGCGGGATGTAGGGATGGGTTTGGCGGATTTATTCGGGATGCGATGCTGCAGGGCACAAATTTGTGCGATGCGGCCAAAGCAAAACGGGCGGTGGAACGCGCCACCGCCCGGAGTTCCGAGGAACTTTATAAGCCTAGTCGCCCAGCCCGATAGAGATGGAGGCGAAGGGGCCGTAGAAGCCCGTTGTGCCTGTCTTGCGCGCGTCGTTGCCCACATCCATCGCGCCGAAGAAGAAGTCGCCGCGATAGCCGAGGCCGATCTTTGCATCGGCATAACGGAACGACAGCCCGGCAAACCCGCCGAGATTGGGAACGACGACGTTGCGCTTGCGGTCGAAACTGCCGGATTTGAATTGGGTCGGATAGCCAAAGAGGCTTTTGACATAGATCGTGGACGTATGATGGCTTCCGCTGGCGCGCTGCTTGCCGAACAGCAGGGCGGCATTTGCGCCCCAATCCAATGTGAGTTCTCCGTTTTGCGTGTTGCCGGCCAACGCCGCCGATGCGTTCCAGGAAATCGATGGACCGACGCCGCGAAACTCTCTCGCCGATTCGTTCGTCAAGCCATATCTGTCTGATGGAAGAGGGGTATTGTAGTAAAAGTAGTAGCCGAAGTAATAATGGGGCTCTTTTTCATAATCGCGTCTGGGGCGCATGTGCAGCGTCGCGCGGGACCGGGAGGAAAATTGCGCGAAGCGCAGGCCGGCGCTCACAACGGATGAGCCGCTGCCGAACAATCCCAAACCGACATCCTTGCCGGCCGAGAAGTCCAGAACCATATGCTTCTGATGCGATTCCGATTCCAGATCCGCATAGGCATGATGAAACTGATTATGGCCCGTATAGTATCGGCAGCAGCGAATGGCGTAGCCGGACGTAAGATATAACACTTTGCTCCGATAAGTTTCTCCGGGCGTGATCTGGCGGCTGGTCTTCGTGCGGTTGGCCCGGCCATAGCGGATCGCGGCGGAGAAAACCCAATCGGAGTTTTCCGGCTGGAATGTCAGGGCTCCGCCCATGTCCACGCCGCTGCTCGCGGGATTCAGCGATTTCAGGTTGAAGCCTTGCAGGGCCGGCGATGAAAGATTTTTCGTGACGAAATCGGGAATATAGGCATCGCCCTGCCCAGTTTCCTGTGCCCATTGACCATCAAGATCGATCCAGACAGTCGGGCGGTCGCTGTCGTTGCCTGCGGCGAGTGCCTCTCCCGAGCAATAGGCAGAGGCAAGAAGCGCCGCGGCCGAAGCGCCAGTGAGCAGTTTCCAACGGATGGTGGCGCGGTTATCGTGTTTTTGGATCAGTTCGCTCATTGGTGTATCCCCCTCACCAGTTCTTCGTGACGCGCACGCCGAACAGGCGTGGATCGGTCAGGAATACATTCGTCGTCAAGCCGCTGTCGTCCGAGTTCAGGAAGTCGCCGGTGATTGCCGTCGTGTCGAACACATTCTTGAGATAGCCCATCACCTGCCAACCCGACGCACTCGTCAGGATCAGCGCGAGGTTGACGTTCGAGTACCCTCGAATCTTGTCATAAGGCCGGTCGTTGAACACCCGTGCCCAAGACTGCGACTGCCAATAGAAATCGCTATGCAGCGTGGCAGCCCAATCTTCCGAAACCGGCATGGTGTAATCCGCCGATAGCGAAGTGGTGAAATGCGGTGCGTTGGGAAGCTCGTTGCCGCCGAGCGGCTTGGCAAAACCTTCGCCATTGTTCGGCGGCAAGCCAAGGCCATTGTTGACCTCCGCAGGCGCGTTCGGATCGACGCTGAGCGGATCGTAACCCGGATAGCCTGGAACCGGATCGGGCGTATAAGCGAGACCCGTTCCTGGATCGCGATATACCAGCGGACCATTGCCATAAAGCGTCCGCAGTCCGTTATAGGCGAGGCCACAGGCACTAGACACGCCTTCGCCTTCCGCGGGTGTGACAGTACCGCTGATAATCGCCGCAACGACATAATCCGGCAAGATGCAGTTTGAAGCTTGCGTCACGAACGGCTTGATGACCATCCAGCCGGGCGTGCCCGCCGTGCGATCCATGAGATCGATGGAGCTTTGTCCATTGCCGATGCGCGTGTCTTCATAGCCGCCGGCAAAATTCAATTTGAGACCGGGCAGCGGCTCCCACATCGCTTCCAGTTCGGCGCCTTTCACCGTCGCATTGAAATTGTCATTGATGGCCGTGCGATCCACAATGCGCGAAATCTGATAGCCCTTGTAATTGTAGAAGAAGACATCGCCATTCAGCGTCATCGCGCCGTCGAGCACTGTGTTCTTGGTTCCGAGTTCATAGGCATCGACGAATTCCGGCTTGAAGGTCAGCGGATGATCGGGAAACCCGATGGTTCCGTAATCGGCAGTGAGAAGCGCCGCTCCGGGCGGATTGGCGCCGCCGGCCTTGTAGCCATGCGCATAGGATGTATAGACCAAGGTTTGATCGGTGAAGTCGAGCTTCGGCGTCCAATCGAGAGCCGCGCGCCCGGTGTACTTCTCCCATTTCTGATTCAGGGCACCGGTAACGAAATAACCCCAGCCATTCGTCAGCAATTCGCTCGGAATTTCCACGAAATGCTTTTGATCGTCGGTCCAGCGCAAGCCGCCCGTCAATTTCAGATCGGACGTTATGTTGTAGTAGGCCTCGCCAAACGCCGCATAGGAATTCAATACATAGGGATTCTGGCTGAGGAAATAATTATGGCCCTCGTTGTTCACCCTGGGGATCGGATTGGGATCGATATAATTGCATTGGTTGAAATTGGCTTCGCTCAATCCCAGCCGCGGATCGAGCGGCTCATAGCCGGTCCCTCCGTAATCACCGTTTGCCCCGAGACATTCATGATTATCCGTGACGCCGGGCACGTACGAACCGAATGACTCCAGCGTGTACATTGTGAGCGTGTTGATGAAGACATAATAATATTCGTCAGTTTCATAATGCAGATAATTGCCGCCGGCGCTGAAATTGAACGGCCCTTTGAAGTTCGAGGCGAGACGGAATTCCTGGCTGAGCTGCCAGGCATGTTCGTCCGAAAGGTCGATGGCGACCAGCCTGTCCGCGCAGCCCACCTGCGGATCGCAGAACACGCCGTCGTTACTGATTTCGCCTGTCCTGCCGCTTCCGGGGATGAACAGCCCCGGAGAGGTATTGAAGCGGTTGTAGTCTTCTTCCGACCAGAGGAAATCCTGATTGTATCCGGTCTGCGATGTGAGGGTCAGCGAAGGCGTTATCGCGTAATCGGCGTTGAATTCCAGCGTATCGTTATTCGCCTTGTAACGCGGATTCACAGTGGATTCGATGACCCGCAAATTTGTCGATTGCGTGGTGCTCGCATAAGGATCGAGCTGCACATTGATGGTGCCTTCAAGCACCGCCGCCGTGACATACGGCAAGCTATGGCCTTCCGGCACTTCGAAAGCATCCTTCGAATAAAGCGACGTGGCTTCGCACCCTTGGCTCAAATACATTGGAGCTTGATAGGCGCCGCCGGCCAGCGAATTATTGGTTATCGCCGGCACAGGCACGCCGTCGATCGACGTTGGGATCGGATCGGTCTTGCAAAGCTGCTTGCCGGAACGCAAGCGGTCGTCGTCTTCCTGGAAATGCTCCCAGACCAAATATGTCTGGATTTTGTCGGTTGGCTTCCAGGCTATCGTGACACGGCTGGACCACAAATCGCGTCCGTCGATGGAGCTGCCGGTGATCGCGTTGGTTGAATACCCGTCGCGCTTCGTCCATTCCCCTGCCACACGCAGATCGAGCCGGTCATCGACGATGGGGATGTTCACCATGCCTTCATAACGGCGGTTCGTGTAGTTGCCCCAATCGGCGGAGAGCATGGCTTCGAACTGGTCGGTGGGTTTGGCGGTGATGACGTTCACCACGCCCGCGGTCGCGTTGCGGCCGTAGAGTGTGCCTTGGGGTCCGCGCAGGACTTCGACCTGGTTTACGTCGAAGAATTCCTGTTCGAAGAAATGATTGCGGATGAACGGAATATCGTTCAGCGCCACCGCGACCGCGGGATCGGTCGTGACCGAAATCGCCTGTGTTCCGATGCCGCGAATCTGAATCGAATAGCCGCTGAAGTTTGTTTTGGTGAAGGTAAGGTTCGGAACCTCCTTCACCAGATCAGGGCCACCCGCAATCTGGCGGGCCGTCAATTGCTCCTGCGACAGCGCCGTGATCGCGATGGGAACCGTTTGGATGTCGCCCTTGATCTTCGACGATGTGACAACGACCGTTTCCACGTTCGCTGCCGCCGCGCGCGAAGGCGCCGCTTCCGCGAGCCGCGTTTCGGGCACAATCCGTCCGGGCCTGGCTTCCGCCGGCTGCGGCACGACGGCGATCATGCCCGAGGAATCCTGCCGCGCGACGAACCCCGTGCCGCTCAAAATGCGCGCGAGCGCCACGTCCGGCGCGAGATCGCCTTTGGCGCCCTGGCTGTGCACGCCCCGGACCGCATCGGCCATCACGACGAGCGGAACGCCGGCCTGCGCGATATAGGCATCGAGCGCGCCCTTGAGATCGCCTTTCGGAATGTCGAAATCCCTGGCCTGCGCGCCGGTCGCGAGCGCGATGAGGCTCGCGGTTGCCAGAAGTGCCGATAAACGAAGCTTTCTCATATTCCCCCCAGCTTTCGAGTTCGAATTCATTCCCCGCTAGCGCGCGATGACGATGTCGCGCCCGCGCTCTTCCACGCGCAGTCCAAGAAAATCGCGCGCCACGCGCTTGAATGCCTGAATGCCGTTGGTCGGGATCGACGCCACGATCTTCAGATCGGCGACGCTCGGATCGACCACCAATTGCTCGCGGTTGTAACGGTTGAGTTCGGCGGCGACATCGGCCAGCCGCGCATTGTCGAAGACGAGCAGATCCTGCCGCCAGCTCAGCTCGCGCAGCAATCGCGCCTGCGGCACCTTCACGATGGAAAGGGAATCGCCCGTCGCAAGCGCCACGTCGCCGCGCGTGAGAATGGCCGAGCGCGCGGCCTTGTCGCGCGGCTTTGCCGGCTCGATCCGCGCCTTGCCTTCGACGAGCGCCACTTCGAGCTCGCCGGTGTCGCGGCGCACAAGGAATTTCGTGCCGATGTCGACCACGCGCTTGCCCGCCGCCGTGACCGAAAACGGATGGGCGCCGTCGTGGCGGATCTGGAAATAGGCCTCGCCGCGATCGAGCCAGGCCGAGCGCTGATCCGCCGAGACCCGCAACACCGTATTCGTGTTGAGCTCGATCTTCGAACCATCGCCGAGCGTGAGGATTTCGTGGCCGCCGACGGGCGTCGTCCATGTCGTCTGATGCTGGACCTGAAAATATCGATAACCGCCCAACCCCAGCGCCGAAACCAGCGCAATGGCGGCCGCGCTGCGAAGGACAAGCGACCAGCCGCGGCGCGGCGCGCCCGTTTCGTCCGTGGCCGGCGCCCCGCGCAATGCCGTCAAGCGCTCGGTGCGATTCCAGACCGCCATCACCCGCATATAAGCCACGTGATGCGAGGGCGATTGCGCGAGCCAGCGATCGAGTTCCGCCTGGTCCTCTTCGCTCCAATCCCACAATTGACGCCGCTGCATCCAGCGCGCCGCATGAAGGCGCACCTCATGGGCGCTTTCTCTGGCCTGCGGGATGGGGCGTTCGCCGCTCACGATCCACCTTCGCCGAGCAGCACGTCGGTCAGCGCGTTGAGACCGGCAGTGAGGTGATCGGAGACCGTGGTCTCCGCGATCCCCAGGCGCTGGGCGATCTGGCGGCCGCTCAGCCCTTCGATGCGGCCCAGAATGAAAACTTCGCGGCAGCGCGGCGGCAGCCTGTCGATCGCCGCCTGCAGCAGCCGCAATTCATCGCGCGCCATGACATGGCGTTCGGGCGAGGCCGCATCGAGGGCGACTCCGAGTTCGTCCAGATCGGCGACGGCTTCGATGGGAACGATGTGCTCGCGCCGCACCCGGTCGATGACGAGATTGCGCGCGATCGCGAAGACGAAAGGCCGCGCGGGCTTCGGCATGCCGCTCAGCGCCGCCTCATAGGTGCGCACATAGACTTCCTGGCAGAGATCGTCGAGATCGCTGCGGTTCTGCCAGCTGCGCCTCAAGAATTGCATCAAGTCCGCCTCCAGAGGCAGAACCTCACGGATGAACCACGCTTCGAGCTCGGATGAAGGCACGACGATCCCTTCGCGGATTTTCTCCACGGTTTCCCGTCCGGATTCCGGTGCCTCGGCCATCCCTGTCTCGCCTAGAAGGGGTTCGATTCTAGGCCACACCGGGATCAACGATTGAGGGCAATCGAGTTACGTGTGGGGGGAGCGGATTTTTTGGACGCGCTGCAGCGCGGCAATTCCAGCCAAATCCTTGGTTTCGGCTTGCCGGGCGCGCGGGTCCCCGAATTGAACCTCGAAAATTGGGAGGGGGATCCCCCCTCGCCTGCCGCCGCTCGGCGGACGGCTCGACGGGCCCGGGCGTGAGCCCAAAAGGCGCGAGCCCCGCGAGCTTTAGATGGGCTCGCGGGGGCGCGGGTTCAAGCGGCGCTAGCCGCCGAGGCCGATGGAGATGGAGGCATAGGGACCGAAGAAGGCGCGATCTTCCTTCTTTGCCGCATCGATGCCGCCATCGATGGCGCCGATAAACATGTCCGCCTTATAGCCGACCGAAAGTTTGACGCTCTCCAGCCGGTATGAAATCGCGGCATAGCCGCCCAGATTGGTCACGCTGCGGGAGCGACGGCGAGCGACGGTCGAATGATTGCTGCCATAAACCGCAGTGGAGCCAGTATAGGACACACGATGCGGTGCGCGCGTCTCATGGGTGCCGCGCGTGCTTTGCTTGCCGAACAGAATGGCAGCGTTCGCGCCCCAGTCGAGCCAGAGCGATCCGTTCTCTACCGTGCCCGCGAACGGCGCAGCCGCATCCCAGGAGATCGACGGCCCAATACCGCTGAACTGGTGGCGAATGTCGGACGTGCCGTGGAACACATTGGCGCGATATCCCGAAAGGGTGGTATGCGAACTCAATTGGACATCGGATCTCGAGTCGAAATGCGCATAACGCGCGCCGAGGCTGAAAACAGAACTTCCGCGAGCACCGAACAAACCGAGGCCCACGTCCTTGCCCGCATGAAAGTCGATGATAACATGGCCCTCCATGTTTCGCGCGGTGGCTTCATAAAAAGCAAAAGGCCCGATCGCATAACCGTAAGACGGCGTGATGGCATAGGGCGGCGGCTGGCTGTGTTCGTGCTGGTGGCGCAGCACCCGGCCATAACGCGCGGCCGCCGACAAAACCCAGTCGGTGCCTTCGGGCTGAAAGGTGAGCTTGACATCCGCATCCCACCCCATGTGTGGTCCGCGCTGGAGATCGCGGGGAGAACCAGTCTCGAAATCGGAACGCTGGGTGGCGAGCATGTATGACGGCGTGAAGAGGTCGTGTGCGTCGGTAAGCGAATCGAGCCCGCCGCTGAACTCGATCCAGATCGGTGGATTATCGGTATCGTTTCCAGACCCCTCGGCGGTGCTGGTCATGGCGATCAGCGCAAACGCCGAAGCCGTCATCAGAAGCTGCCGACGATAGGTCCACCCTGTCGCGTTTGCATACATTGATCCGCTCATCATTTCCCCCTACCAGTTTTTCGTGACGCGAACGCCGAACAGACGCGGATCAGTGAGGAACACGTTTGTCGTCAGGCCAACATCGTCGCTGTACAGAAAGTCGCCGGTAATCGCGGTCACGTCGAAGACGTTCTTGACATATCCGATGACCTGCCAGCCATCGCCACTGGTGAGAATCAATGCGAGGTTCGTGGTGCTATAGCCGCGCAGCCGGTCATAGGGATTGTCGTTGAATACGCGCGCCCAGGAAAAAGCCTGCCAGTAGAAATCGCCGCGCAGTGTGGCCGCCCAATCGGCGGAGACAGGTATGGAATATTGCGCGCCGAATGAAGTAGTGAAGGGTGGCGCGTTGGGAAGCTTGTTGCCGCCGAGTTGCTTGTCGAATCCCGCCCCGCCATTGGGCGCAGGACCGGCACCGGCATTCGTTGCGTTGGGATCGTTGGGATCGAACCCGGGATAGCCAGGCGGCGGATTATAGACCGGATCCTGCCCCGGCTTACCCTGGATTCCGTAAGCGGTGGGACATGCAAGTTCGGCATCAAGCGCCTGAAGGAAACCTGTTTGCTGCAAAATAGCTGCAACCACATAGGTAGGTAGTACGCAGTTCGATGTCTGGGTAATGAACGGCTTGTAAACGACCCAGTTCGGATTGCCCGCCGTGCGGTCCATCAGGTCGACGGCCTCATCGCCCTTGTCGAGGCTGGTGTTCTCATAGCCGCCGGCGAAATTGAACCGCAAGCCCGGCACCGGCTCCCAGGTTGCTTCCACTTCCGCGCCCTTCACCTTCGCGTCGAAGTTCAGATTGATTGCGGTGCGGTCGATGATTTCCGAAATCTGATAACCCTTGTAGTCGTAATAGAATATATCTCCATTCAGAGTCAGCGCGCCATCCAGCAGCGTGTTCTTGGTGCCCGCTTCATAAGCGTTGATATATTCCGGATTGAAGGTAAGCGGGTGAATGAGTGTCTGCGTGATGACGGGCGGCGGCGGATTGGCACCGCCCGCCTTGTAGCCGCGGGCGAAGGACGCATAAACCAGAGTCTGGTCGGTGAAATCGAGCTTGGGCGTCCAGTTGGCGACAAGCCGTCCGGTCATTTTCTTCCATTGCTGATCGACAGAAGCAACCGTCGGGTAGCCCCAGCCCGGTATTGCGATCCAGCTCGGAATTTCGAGGAAATGTTTCTTGTCATCCGTCCAACGCAGGCCCGCGGTGAGCTTCACATCGGGCGTCAGCTGATAATTCGCTTCGCCGAACCCCGCATAGGAATTGAGCACGTAGGGGTTTTTATTAAGAAAATAATTGTGGCCCTGATTGTTCAGGTTGGTGATCGGATTGGGATCGACATAGGTGCATCCGAACGGCTGAATGTCGGCGCCGACTGTATAAACATGCGGGATAGGTTGGCCATTATAACACAGATCGGGAAATGTACCGGGCGGCGCCGACGGATTCTGCGCCAGCGCGATCGCGGTAGCCGCGTTGTAGAAGACGTAGAAACTTTCTACGGTTTCATAATGCAGGTAATTGCCGCCGACAGTGAAATTGAGCGGCCCGGGGAAGTTCGAGGCAAGACGGAATTCCTGGCTGAGTTGCCAGGAATGTTCCAGCGACATGTCCTCGCCCACCGCTTTGCTCGAGCAGCCCAGTTGCGGATCGCACATGACGCCACCCGGCTGGGCCGAATTGTCGGCGAAAATGCCGGGCGCAGTATTGAAATTGTCGAAATCCTGTGTGGACCTGAGCAGATCAGCGCCGTAGCCGGTCTCCGACGAAAATGTCAGCGCCGGCGTCACGTCATAATCGGCGTTGAACTCCAGCGTATCGGCTTTGACGTTGTAGGTCGGCGTCAGAATGGATTGTATCACGCGCAGATTGCGCGATTGCACCGTGCTGGCATAGGGATCAGTCAGGCCGTTGAGCGCGCCGAAGTAAACACCCGCCACAATCAATTCGTCGGATATGCCGTTAGGCGTCTCGAACGCCTGCGGAGAATAAAGCGAGGTCGGCAAGCATCCTTGGCTCAATTGGTTTTGCATCGTGCTACCGAAGAAGACGCCTGCATTCGTCGAATAGGTGATGCCGGTCGTGGGATCGGTGATCGAGGTCGGACCTACATCCTTCTTGCACAATTGCTTGCCGCTGTTCAGACGATCGTCGTTCTCGCCAAAATGTTCCCAGATAAAATCGGCATGCACTTGCTGGAGCGGTCTCCAGCTCACGCTAAGACGGCCCGACCACAGGTCGCGACCATCGATCGGCTTGTTGGTCGTTTCATCGAATGTATAGCCGTCACGCTTGGTCCATTCGCCAGCAAGACGCACATCGAAGCGGTCATCGACAATCGGAATATTGACCATGGCTTCGTAGCGCCGATTGCTGTAATTGCCCCAATCGGCGGACACCATCGCCTCGAACTGATCGGTGGGCCGTGCAGTGATGATATTGACGACGCCCGCCGTCGCGTTGCGGCCATAAAGCGTGCCCTGGGGCCCGCGAAGGACTTCAACCTGACCGACGTCGTAGAATTCCTGCTCGAAGAAATGATTGCGGATGAAAGGTGTGCCGTTGAAAGCAACCGCAACCGCCGGATCTGTCGCGACCGAAATCGCCTGCGTCCCGATACCGCGGATTTCCAGATTGTAACCGGTGAAATTGGTTTTCGAGAAGGTGAGGTTTGGCACCTCCTTCACGAGATCGGGTCCGCCCGCGATCTGGCGCGCCGTGAGCTGCTCCTGCGACAGCGCCGTGATCGCGATCGGAACGGTCTGGATGTCTCCCTTGATCTTGGACGACGTAACGACGATCGTTTCAACGCTTGCAGCCGCATGCGCTGCAGCGGTAGGGCTGGCGTCCGCGATACGTTCTTGCTGCGCGTCGCTCGCGGGGCTGCGGGCCTCGCGCGCGATGCCGACCACGCCCTGCGAGTGACGATAGGTGACGAAACCGGTGTCGGCCAGGATGTGCGACAGCGCTTCATCCGCCGACAGATCGCCGCGCGCGCCCCTCGTATGCGCGCCCTTGATGATCTCGTCCGACACCAGAACGGCCACGCCCGATTGCCGCGCATAGGCGTCGAGCGCGCTTTTGAGATCGCCCGCCGGAATATTGAATTGCTCGGCAAGTGCCGCGCCCGAAAGCGCCAGCGCCGACACGCCGCCCACAAGAAGCGATTTCAGCAAGCGATATCTCATTGGTCCCCCCGTGGTGCCCCTAGCGCGAAATCAGGATGTCGTTGCCGCGCCGCGCGACATGCAGAGCCAGAATGTGCTGGGCGACGTCGGTGAACGCTTCGACATTGTCGGCCGGAAACGTTCCGTCGATGGTGATGCCGGCGGCGGCCGGATCGGCGATGACGAGCTTCAGCCGGTTGTAACGGTTGAATTCCCGCGCCGCATCGGCGAGCGGCGTCTTGTCGAACACGAGCACGCCGCGCCGCCAGCTGAGCCTGCTTGCAAGCGCGCGGACCGGTTCCTGCGTGACGTACATCGAATCCGTCGTCGCCGTGGCGACATCGCCGGGCATCAGAAGCGTCGACCGCGCGTCGGGCCGCGCGCCCAATTCGCCCACGCGCACCCTGCCCTTCAGAAGCGCCACTTCGAGTTTGTCCGCATCGCGGCGCATGACGAATTCGGTGCCCAGGTCGGTGACGCGATCATTGCCCGCCAGAACCACGAAGGGATGGGCACCATCGTGCTTCACCTCGAAATAGGCTTCGCCCTTCACCAGCCAGATCGTGCGATCCTCCGTCGTCATGCGCGTGCGCAGGATCGTGTCGGTGTTGAGTTCGATGCGGCTCCCATCGGCGAAGGTCACGATCTCGCGCCCGCCGAGCGGCGTGGCAAAGGTGCGGATCTGCGGCTTGGGCGCGATCATGTGCGCGCCGAAGCCGAGCGCCACCGCCGCCACGAGCACGGCGGCAATGCCCGTGATGATCGCGCGCGGCGGCAACCGCTTCGCGCGCGCGGCTTTGGCGATCGCGGGCGCCGCCGCCACCAGCCGCTCCACGCGCGTCCACGCATCACGCACGCGCCAATAGGCAATCAGGTTGGCGTTGGATTGCGCGAGCCACGCGTCCAGCTCCGCCTGATCGGCGGGCGACCAATCGGCGCGATCCTGCCGCTCCAGCCATTGCGCGGCGCGCGCCTTGATGTCTTTGGTGTGGGGGTTTTGCCGCGCTTCGCTCATGGCTTGCTCCGTTCGCCATGAAGAAGATCGGCCAGTGCATACATGCCTTCGGTGAGATAGACCGACACGGTTCCTTCGGTCAGTCCGAGACGGCTTGCGATCTCGCCGCGCGAAAGACCCTGGATGCGGCGCAGGATCACCACGTCGCGGCAGTGCGGCGGCAAACGATCCACCGCCTCGCTCAGGCGGCGCAGTTCGTCGCGCGCGATGACGCTGCGGTCGGGACCGGGCGCATCGATCGCAATGTCGAGTGCGTCGAGATCGGCGACCGCTTCGATCGGCACGATCTGGCGCGAGCGCACGCGGCTGATGAGAAGATTGCGCGCGGTGGTGAAGACGAACGGCTTCGTCTTTTCCGGAATCTGCGTCAGCGCGGCCTCATAGACCCGCACATAAACATCATGCAGCAGGTCTTCGATGTCGCTTTCGTCGCGCCAATTGTGACGCAGGTATTGCATCAGGATCGCCTCCAGCGGCAAGACTTCGCGCAGGAACCACTCCATCACCTCGGGCGCAGCCATGTTCGCGCCCGCGCACCAAAGGCCCGCGCCCTCAAGGTCATGTCCGGTTCGATCAGCCATTCCCCGCCAGCTTGCCCGCCATTCGAAGGCCGGTAAGAGCCTACATCTACTGAGACGCCGGGCGGCGGAGGGTCTTAATATCGGGAGGTGGAATTATTTGCGGGCGCGGCGCAGCAGAGGCGCGTTCGCGGGCGCAGCAGAATTCGGGCGCGGGCCGGAAAAAAATTCTGGCCCCCTCCCCCCCGCGGGGATAAGGGAGCCGCAAGTGCTTGAAAAATCGCGATGTGAGCGAGGATAAGCATGCGCGCTTATCCCCGCGCCATTCTTTAGAAAGTGGGAAGTACAAGCGCGCCGTTCAAGAGGACGCGGGATCGTTTCTTGCTGCTAAACGATCCCGTTGCGCCGTCAATCCCCGAGGCCGACGCTGATGGAGGCGTAGGGGCCATAGAAGGCGCGATCTTCCTTCTTCGCCGTATCGATGCCGCCATCGATGGCGCCAAAGAACCAGTCGGCACGATAACCGAGGCTGAGCTTGGCGTCATTATACTTGAACGATAGCCCCGCAAATCCGCCGACGTTCGGCACGGTCACGCTGCGCGAGCGCACCTGATCCGCGGGGATATTGCGGTAAGACGTCGTTCGAAAGTTTCGTCCGCTAATATTATAATATTTTCCCTGATGATAATGCGAGGTAGATTGATGATGCACCTTGGCGCGCTGACGCCCGAACAGAAGTGCGGCATTTACACCCCAATCGAGCGCGAGTTCTCCGTTCTCCGGATTGCCAGCTATCGCTGCAGACGAATTCCACGAAATCGAAGGACCGATGCCATGAAAGCTGCGGGAAGCCTTAAGCGAGGCCACGTTGGTGTGATAGTACCCTGAAAGAATGAAATGATATCCATAGTAATATTTGACTTTCGCATGAGCATCGGGATCCGATTTCAGCGCAATATTCGACTTCGAACGAAACTGCGCAATTCGCACGCCAAGGCTCACGGTGCTTGAACCGTTGGCGCCGAACATGCCGAGCCCGACATCCTTGCCTGCCTGAAAATCGAGAATGAGATGCTTCTCGCTGTATTGTGCGGCCGTATCTGCGAACTTCGATGCCAGCGGATATGTGATGTAATGATGGCCGCTATACCCATATTTGCTGTTGGGCTGCGGTGTCGTTTGCTGATGAAACCCGTCGTGGCGCGCAGAACGGCCATAGCGGATCGCTGCCGAAAATACCCAGTCGGATTTCTCCGGCTGGAATGAAATCTTGCCCGATTCATCGAAGCCATAGAGCGGTGGCTGCTCAAACTTCCGCGAAGGCAGGAATATAGAAGGTCTGCCATCCATCAATGGCGGCGCGAAAGCCTCCTGACCGTCATCCAGGCGGCTCAATTGTCCGCCCAGTTCGATCCAGATTTGCGGCTGGCCGGACTCGTCGGCCCACGCGATGCTCGCGGGTGAAACACAAATGGTCAGCGCGAGAGCCGACACGCCGGTGAGCAACTTCCACCGGATGGTGGCGCGGTCGTCATACTTTTGGATCAATTCGCTCATTGGTGCTTCCCCCTCACCAGTTCTTCGTGACGCGCACGCCGAAGAGGCGTGGATCGGTCAGGAACACGTTGGTGGTCAAACCGCTGTCGTCACTGTTCAGGAAGTCGCCAGTGATGGCCGTGACATTGAACACATTCTTGAGATAACCCATGACCTGCCAGCCGCCGGCGCTTGTTAGAATGAGTGCCAGATTCGTCGTCGAATAACCGCGTATCTTGTCGTAGGGCCGATCGTTGAATATCCGCGCGAAGCTTTGCGACTGCCAATAAAAGTCACCGTGCAGCGTCGCCGCCCAATCTTCGGAAACAGGTATCGTGTAATCCGCAGCCAGCGACGTCGTGAAATGCGGCGCGTTGGGCAATTGATTGCCGCTCAGGTTCTTGCTGAACCCCTGACCGTTGTTCGGCGCCGGGCCATAATCGACGCCGTTATACGTATTCTGACCGGTGTAGGGATCGCCTGGCGTGCCGGCTCGCGGATCGAATCCAGGATAGTCGGGCACGGAGTATCCTTGCCCAACGCCCGGATAGGCCACGTAGGGCTGGAGGGTCAACGGATCGTCGCCGAGACTATATGCGTCACCACATGCCGCGTTGATACCTGAGGATGTATAGCCAGCGGAATCCGTAGTCTTCAGCATTTCTACGATGACATAGACCGGGAGCACGCAGTTCGACGCTTGCGTGACAAACGGTTTGACCACCATCCAGCCGGGATGGTTGGCCAAATCGGCGCGATCGATCAAATCGACGGAGCTTTGGCCGTTGTCGACTCGCGTATCCTCATATCCTCCGGCGAAATTGAATTTGAGACCCGGTACGGGTTCCCAACTCGTCTCCAGTTCCGCGCCGCGCACTGTCGCGTTGAAATTGTCGTTGATCGAGGTGCGATCCACGATGCGCGATATCTGATAACCCTTGTAATTGTAGAAGAAGGCATCGCCGTTCAACGTCAACGCGCCATCCAGCAAGGTATTCTTCGTGCCAAGTTCGAACGCATCGATGAATTCCGGTTTGAACGTCAGCGGATGGATCGGATTGACGACATCGCCATGATCAGCATACGTCAGCAATGTCGCGCCCGGTGGATTGGCGCCGCCTGCCTTGTAGCCATGCGCATAGGAACCGTAGACAAGCGTCTGATCCGTGAAAGCGAGTTTCGGCGTCCAATCCAAAGCAGCGCGCCCAGTTAACTGATTCCACTGCTGGTTCACCATACCGGTCACCGGATAGCCGTAACCAGGCACCAGAAGCTCACTTGGAATCAATGTGAAATGCTTCTGATCGTCGGTCCAGCGCAGGCCGCCCGTGAATTTCAATTCCTTGGTAAAATCGTAGTAGACCTCGCCAAAACCTGCATAGGAATTTAGTACGTATGGATTTTGGCTCAGGAAATAATTGTGCCCTTGATTGTTAAGGCTGGTGATCGGATTGGGATCGATATATGAGCACCCAAAAGCCCCGTTATCGGCGGTGATGTGGCTCGGTATGTTGAGATTGACGTTTTGCAATCCGCCGCTGAGACAATTGGAATTATCGGAAACGCCCGGATCCCATGGCATGGACTGCCACCTGTCGGCAGTCGTGCCGTTAAGCCATCCATAGGCCGCCATCGTCAGCGTATTCACAAAGACGTAGTAGTTTTCCTCCGTCTCGTAATGGAGATAATTGCCGCCGACGCTGAAATTCAATGGCCCGGTGAAATGCGACGCCAGTCGGAACTCCTGGCTCAATTGCCAGGCTTTTTCATCCGAAAGATCCTGCGCCACCAGCCTGTCGCTGCAACCCAATTGCGGATCGCAATAAACGCCGTCGGGAATGCAGGTGTAGGTATTGCCCGACGCCTCCGGATCTTTGCCTTCCGTATTGATATATGCGCCCGCCTCCGGCGTGCACACGGCACCGATAGGCATACCCCGGCATTCGCCGTCCGTACCGCGGCAACGGCCAAGACCATTGGGATCGGGCGAGGTGAGAGAAAGACCGTTCCGGTCATAACCATTGCCGGGATTTCCCTGCGGCGTTTCGTAGAAGAACGCCCCCTCGGTCGTATTAAAGCGATTATAGTCTTCTGTTGACCACAGAAAATCCTGATTGTATCCGGTTTGCGAGCTGATCGTCAGCGTTGGCGTGACGTTGTAGTCCGAGTTCAGCTCCAGTGTATCGTTTTTCGCTTTGTAGATCGGATTCAGCGTTGTTTCGATGACCCGAAGATTCCGTGACTGCGTGGTACTGGCATACGGATTGAAATTGCTATAGACGGACCAGAGCGGCGCACCTTTGTCCGAAAGCGCTTCGTAATATGGCAGCGATTCGCCATTCGGCACTTCGAAAGCATCCGGAGAATAAAGCGAACTCGGCAGGCAACCCTGGCTCAGGAACGGCCCCGGCGTATAAACGCGCACAATTTCGCCGCTTGGAACCGGCACGCCATCGATCTCCGTCGGCGTCGGATCGGTTTTGCACAACTGCTTGGCCGTGCGCATGCGGTCGTCGTTTTCCGAGAAATGTTCCCAGACAAGATAGGTTTGGAGATTCCCGCTCGGCTTCCAGCCCAATGTGACGCGGCTTGACCAGAGATCGCGGCCGTCGACCTGACTATTGGTGAGTGCATTGGTCGTATAACCATCGCGCTTGGTCCATTCACCTGCGACACGCAGATCGAAACGGTCATCCACAATCGGGATGTTCACCATGCCTTCATAGCGGCGGTTGGTGTAATTGCCCCAATCGGCGGAGAGCATGGCTTCGAACTGATCCGTCGGCTTGGCGGTAATGACATTCACAACGCCAGCGGTCGCGTTACGGCCGTAAAGCGTGCCCTGCGGACCGCGCAGAACCTCGACCTGATTGACGTCGAAGAATTCCTGCTCGAAGAAGTGGTTGCGAATGAAGGGAATGTCGTTCAAGGCCACCGCGACCGCGGGATCGGTCGTGACCGAAATCGCCTGTGTGCCGATACCACGGATCTGGATGTTATAGCCGGTGAAATTGGTTTTCGAGAAGGTGAGGTTTGGAACCTCTTTCACCAAATCCGGCCCGCCAGCAATCTGGCGCGAGGTAAGCTGTTCCTGGCTCAGCGCCGTGATCGCAATCGGAACCGTCTGGATATCGCCCTTGATCTTCGAAGACGTAACCACGACGGTCTCCACGCTCGCGGAAGCCGCGGCAGCCGCCACGCGCAGCGGCATAATATTCTCGCTGTGCTGGGACGCTTTCGGAGAAGCTTCTTGTCGTACAATGCCCGTTACGCCCGAAATATCCTCCTTGGCGACAAAACCCGTGCCACTCAAGATTCGCGTAAGTGCGGTGGAGGCGGCCAGATCGCCCTTCACGCCGCGCGTGCGCACGCCATGCATCTCATCGGTCGGCACAAGCAGATGGATGCCCGATTGCCGGCTGTATGCGTCGAGCGCATTTTCCAGAAGCCCGCCCGGCACGTTGAACTCGGTCGCGTGCGCGACGCTGGCAACGGCCGATATCGCCGCCGCACCCATGATGCCGAAAACTCTATGCTTCGTTCCTGGCATTAAGCCCCCCATCGGTTCGGCTGCTCCGCAGCCCGCGCCTTCTTCAACGCGAGATGACAACCTCGTCGTCGCGATATTCGACATTCAGTCCGAGAAAGTTCTGCGCCATGCGCGCAAACGCACCGACATCGGTCGCCGGCAGCGTGGCGTTGATCACGCGCGATCCGGCGTCGCTGTCCGCGATCACGATCTTCTGGCGGTTGTAGCGATTGTATTCATTCGCGACCTCCCTAAGAGTCGCGTGATGGAACACGAGCACGCCGCGGCGCCAGCTCAGTTCGCTTTCAAGCTCTTGCTGAGATTTGTGTGCGATCGAAAGACCGTCGAGTGTCGCGACGGCCTCGTCGCCGGGTGTCAGCACTGCGGCTTTGGCTGCGCTGTTCTCGGATGCCGGGCTGATGCGCGCGCGGCCTTCCAGAAGCGCGACCCTCACGCGCTTTCCTTCTTCGCGGATGGTGAATTCCGTGCCGAGGTCGGTGACGCGCTGCCCCCGCGCGATCACCGTGAACGGATGGGCGCGATCATGCTTGATCCGAAACAGCGCCTCGCCCTTCACGAGCTCGACCCGCCTCTGGCCGCCCGCGAAATTCGTGCGCAGTACGGTGTCGGTATTCAGCTCGATGCGCGATCCGTCCGACAGCCTGATCAATTCGCGCCCGCCGATCGGGGTCGCGTAGGTTTTGGGGCCGCTCTGCGACATCACGAAGCCCGCCGAGGCGCCAAGTGCGACCACCGCCACAACGGCCGCAGCAATGCCGAACGAGAGCACGCGCCGCGGCGGCGCCTGGTGTTTGGCATGGAGCTTCTGCGATTTCAGCGCATGCAACCTGTCGGCGCGCTCCCAGATGGATTCGAGCCTCCAATAGGCCGCCCTGTGCGCCAGCGATTGCGAAAGCCATCGGTCGAATTCGGCTTCGTCTTCGGTTGTCCAATCGCCGCGATTCGTGCGCCGGATCAGAAAAACCGCCGCTCGCGAATCGATCTCCAGCGCAGCGCGGGGCGCTTCCAAATGATCCGGACTGCCACTCACGACGCCCTCCCCGCTTTGGGAATGTCTCGCAGCATGATTTCGGCCAGCGCCTGGACGCCCTCGCTGAGGTGGCGCTTGACCGTGCGCTCGCTGGTGTTCATGCGCTCGGCGATTTCCCGAACCGAGCAGCCTTCGACCCTTTGCAGGATGACGGCGGTGCGCATGCGTTGCGGCAGCCTGTCGAGCGCCGTCTGCAGCTTGCGCAATTCCTCGCGCGCCATGATCGCGCGTTCCGGAGCGGGTTCGTCGATCGCGATGTTGAGTGCATCCAGATTTTCCACCGCTTCGATGGAAACGATCTGTTCGTGGCGCGCCCGGTCGATCAGCAGATTGCGCGCGACGGTAAAGACAAGCGCCTTCGTTTGCTTCGGCATTTCCTCAAAGGCGGCGGCGCAAATGCGCATATAGACATCCTGTCGAAGATCTTCGATATCGGCCTTTGACCGGCCGCTGCGGCTGAGGAATTGAATCAAGACCTGCTCCAGCGGAAGCACTTCGCGGACGAACCATGCCTTCACTTCGGCCATGCGCGCGCCTTCGCGGGAATCGTTCACTCCAGCGTCCGCACGATCAGTGTCCAGCTTTTCGACCATCCCCTCGGCTTCCCCGCACCAGGGTCACGGTTCATGTCCTCGCACATTAAGACGGGCGACGGGCTGGCGAGTGCCAATTTTCCGGATTTGAAAGAATGTGTCCGCGGATGTTCGAAATCACCGCGCGTCTTCGACCGGCGGCCGATGCCCTTCGCATCCGCAATATCCGCCGGTCATCGGATCGAATTTCAGAAAACGAAGGGCAATGGATCGCTTCGAGCTTCGTCTTCCGGCCACGCCCCGATGAACCACTGCCCTGAAATCAGCCGGCCGCGAGATAAAGGCGGCTCGAACATTCAGGTCCGCGCGCGCCTAATCGCCGATCCCGACGCTGATCGCGGCGAACGGGCCGTAGAAATCGCGATCTTCCTTCTTCGCCGCATCGATGCCGCCGTCGAGCACATTGAAGAAATAGTCCGCGCGATAGCCCAGCGTGATTTTCGCGTCCGCATAGCGCCAGGACACGCCGGCAAACGCGCCGAGATTGGGAACGGTGACGTTGCGTGAACGCGCGGGCGGCGTGGAAGCGACTTGATATGCAAAGGTTCTCGAAAACCAGAGGAAATGTGCCTTGGACGTATGATGATGAATTTCCGTCCGCTGCCGGCCGAACAAAACGGCGCCATTCACGCCCCAGTCCAGCGAAATCGCGCCATCCGCGGAATTACCGGCGATATCGGCCGACGCATCCCACGACAGCGATGGCCCCATGCCGGTAAACCGTCGCTTGGCGGCGAAAGACGCGTAGAATCTGTTGACGCCACCCACATATGTGCCAGTGGGCAAATTCGTCGGCTGAGATTTTATATCGACATGGTTGCGGGAATTGAATTGTGCGATACGCACGCCCGCGCTGACGACCGAACTTCCACCGCTCCCGAACCGGCCAATGCCCACGTCCTTGCCCGCCTGGAAGTCGAGAATGAAATGCCCCTCGCTGCTTTGCGCCGATAAATGTTGATAGGCGCTATAAAGCGGGCCGCTATATTTGCTCGTTGCGATCGAGGGATGGCCTTCGCGTGTCTCGCTGCGGCCGATCTTGCCGTAGCGGGCGCCGAGCGAGAGGACCCAACCGCTTCCTTCAGGCTGGAACGTGATTTTGGCGCCTTTGTCCCAGATTGTCGGCGCCGCTTTTTCGATATCGAGCTGCGATATGCCGTCGAATGGCGATTGCGACATGAAAGGCGCAGAATACAATTCGGCGCCGGTCTGCTGCTCGGCGAACTGACCGTCCAGTTCGAGCCAGATCGACGGATACGACGCATCCTCCGCCTTTGCCGTTCCTGCCGACGAAACATAAGCCGCAAGTGCCAGAGCCGACGCACCCGTAAGCAGCTTCCACCGGACGGTGGCGCGGCTGCCGTTCTTTTGAATCAGTTCGCTCATCGGTGTTCCCCCCTCACCAGTTCTTCGTGACGCGCACGCCAAACAGGCGCGGATCGGTGACGAACACATTCGTCGTCAGCGCGGTGTCATCCGAGTTGAGGAACGCGCCGGTGATCGCCGTCGTGTTGAAGACATTCTTGAGATAACCCATGACCTGCCAGCCATCGGCGCTGGTCAGGATCAGTGCGAGGTTGACGTTCGAATACCCGCGCAATTTGTCGTATGGGCGGTCGTTGAAGATTCGCGTCCAGGATTGCGATTGCCAGTAGAAATCGCTGTGCACGGTCGCCGCCCAGTCTTCCGAGACGGGGATCGTGTAGTCGGCCGATAGAGACGTTGTAAAATGCGGTGCGTTCGGGAGCTCGTTGCCCCCGACATTTTTTGCGAACCCCTCGCCGTTATTCGGCGCGGTCGAAGGATCGAAGCCTGCATTTGCGAAGACGCCCTGATCTTCTCCGGCGAAGAAAGCCGCAAGTCCCGTCGCATTGTATGCCGCGTCGCAAGCGCCATCCAATCCTTCCGGGAATATTCCCGGATAAGGATCGAGTTGGATGATTTGCCGCACGACGTTCGCCGGAAGAATGCAGTTGGAGGTATCGCCGTAGAACGGCTTGACGACCACCCAGCCCGGCTGGCCCGCCGTGCGATCCATCAGGTCGATCGCCGACTGGCCCTTGCCGACCGTTGTATCTTCATAGCCGCCCGCAAAATTGAATTTCAGGCCCGGGATCGGCTCGTAGCTCGCCTCGAGTTCCGCGCCTTTGACCTTGGCGTCGAAGTTGAGATTGATCGACGTGCGATCCACGATCTGCGAGATCTGATAGCCTTTGTAATCGTAGTAGAACACGTCGCCGTTCAACGTCATCGCGCCGTCGAGCATTGCGTTTTTGGTGCCAAGCTCGTAGGCGTTTATGAATTCCGGTGCGAAGATTGCGGGGTGCGCGACAGAGGCTTGCGAGTCGGTGAAATCGACTTCCGGCCGTGGCGGATTGGCGCCGCCGCCCTTGTAGCCGCGCGAATAGGACGCGTAAACCAGCGTCTGGTCGGTGAAATCGAGCTTGGGCGTCCAGTTCACGACGCCGCGCCCGGTCCACTCCTTCCATTCTTGCCGGACCACGCCCTCGATGGGATAGCCGCCGCCCAACAGGAAGGTCCAGCTCGGGATCTCCCAGAAGGTCTTCTGATCGTCGGTCCAGCGCAGCCCGCCGATGAGTTTCAAATCGGGCGTGAGCTGGTAATAAACCTCGCCGAAGCCCGCATAGGAATTCAGCTCATATGGATTCTTGCTGCGAAAATAATTGTGTCCTTGCCCGTCCAGATGACCGATGGGATTTGGGTCGATATAGGTGCCGATGGATCTTTGGTCTATTTGATCGCCGCCGCAACCGAAGACCGTGCTGACGCCCTGGCCCGCGATCCTGTACGGTTCCGGCGCGATCGGAATTGCCGTAACATTGCTCGCATTCGAGTGGCAGATCAAATAGTCGCCGGGGCTCTGGCCGTTCGTAAGTTGCGTGAATGCGGTCAGAAGGTTGAAGAACACATAATAGTCCTCGACCGTCTGATAGTGCATATAGTTGCCGCCGACACTGAAATTGAACGGCCCCTTGAAGCTCGACGCCAGACGGACTTCCTGCGAAAGCTGCCAGGCGCGCTCGTCCGACAAGTCCTGCGCGACCATCGAACCGGAACAACCGAGTTGCGGATCGCAATAAATGCCGTTGGGCGCGATCGGCGTGGCGCCGATGGCGAATGACGCGGCATCGGGAAAAAATATCCCCGCTGTCGTGTCGAAGCGGTTGAAATCTTCCGTCGAGAACAGAAAGTCCTTGTTGTACCCGGTCTGCGACGTGAGCGTGAGAGCCGGCGTCACCGCAAAATCGGTGTTCAATTCGAGTGTGTCGTTCTTCGCGCGATAGGACGGCTTGATCAGCGACTGGATGACCCGCAGATTCCGGGATTGCGTCTGGCTTGCATAGGGATCGACATCTTTCAACAGGAAGTCGTGACCTTCTCCGCTGAAGGCGCTCGCGGCGAATTCGCCGAGAGCGACGAAGGGAATAGTCTGGCCGTTCGGTGTTTCATAAGCGTCTTTCGAATAGAAGGATGCGGGCAAACATCCCTGGCTGAGCCATGTCTCGGTGAAGTCGGTAAAGAAACCCGCAATGCCGTAATTGCCGCCTTGCAGGCTGCCCAGATCGAAACCGTCGATCGACGACAGGCCAGGATCTTTCTTGCAAAGCTGCTTGGCGGAGCGGACACGGTCGTCATCTTCCTGGAAGTGTTCCCAGACCGCATAAACCTGCATGTCCTGAACCGGCTTCCAGCCGAGCGTCACACGCGTGGACCATAGATCGCGGCCATCCACATTCGTATGCAGCGACGAATCGTAAGTGTATCCGTCGCGTTTCGTCCATTCTCCGGCCACGCGCAAATCGAGGCGGTCGCCGACGATCGGGATATTGACCATACCTTCGTAGCGCCGATTGGTATAATTGCCCCAATCGGCGGAGAGCATGGCTTCAAACTGATCGGTGGGCTTGGCGGAAATGAGGTTCACGACACCGGCTGTCGCGTTGCGGCCATAGAGCGTTCCTTGCGGTCCGCGCAGAACTTCGACCTGGGAAACGTCGTAGAATTCCTGTTCGAAGAAGTGGTTGCGGATGAACGGTGTGTCGTTGAACGCGACCGCCACGGCCGGGTCGGTCGTCACGGAAATCGCCTGCGTGCCGATGCCGCGGATTTCGATGTTGTAGCCGGTGAAATTCGTTTTGGAGAACGTCAGATTCGGCACTTCTTTTACCAGGTCGGGACCCCCGGCGATCTGGCGAGAGGTGAGTTGTTCTTGCGAAAGCGCGGTGATCGCAATCGGGACGGTCTGGATATCGCCCTTGATCTTGGAGGACGTGACGACGACGGTCTCCACACTTGCCGACGTCGCGGCGGCCACGCGCACCGGCGTCGCTTCTACGTCGGCGCGCCGCGGAACCGGTATCTCGCGCACAATTCCGATCGCGCCCGACGGCGTGCCGCGCGTCTCGAACCCGGTGCCGGCCAGAATGCGTTCCAGCGCCACGCGCGCGGAAAGATCGCCTCTTGCCCCGCGCGTATACGCATGCTCGACGACGTCCTGCGCCACGATCAGTTGCACGCCGGTCTGCGCCACATAGGCGCCCAGTGCGGTTTTCAGGTCGCCTGCGGGGATATCGAAGCTCTCCGCTTGCGCCGCGGAGGCAAGCACGATCGCGCTGACACTTCCGGCCAAAACCGCGCTCAAACACGACAATCTGGTCATCGTCCCCCCTGTTTCCCGTCTCTTTGCGCTCCAAGCCGTTCCACTAGCGCGAAATCAAAATCCGATCCCCATGCGTGACCGACTTGAGACCAAAGACGGCTTCGGCAAGTTGCGTAAAATCGTTCACGTTGTCGGCGCGGAATGTGCCGTAAATCCTCAAATCCGCGACGGCGGGATCGGCGATTACGAGCTTCTGCGCGTTGTAGCGGTTGAATTCGGCGGCGGCGTCCGACAGGCTCGTGTTGTCGAACACCAGCGCGCCATGGCGCCAGCTCAGCGACAATGTCAGCGCTTTCCGCGGCGCATGGCGGACGGAGATTTTGCCGGCGACCGCCGTCGCAACTTCGCCCGGCGTGAGCAGCGCGATCTGCGAGGGGTTGTCACCGTTGGTGGCGTCCACCGTCACGCGGCCTTGAAGCACGGCCACGCGCAGCTTTTCGCTGTCGCGGCGCACGGAAAACTGGGTACCCAAATCCGTCACGCGATGATTTCCCGCCATCACGACGAACGGATGGGCGGGATCGTGCTTGATTTGGAAGAAGGCTTCCCCGCGCTCGAGCCAGACGATGCGCTGATCGGTCGTCATGCGCGCGCGCAATACCGTGTCGGTATTGAGTTCGATCTTCGAACCGTCAGCGAACGAGACAATCTCGTGCCCGCCGATCGGAGTTGAAAAGGTGCGGTCGTGCGGCCGCAACACATAGTTCGCCGCCGCCAAACCCACTATCGCCGCCACCACGAATCCCGCCGCCAGCTTCAGCAGCGTCGGCGCAAAGCGAGCGGGCGAGCGCCCAACCGGCACGGCATTCTCGCCCAGAGCAGCCAGCCGGCGCGTGCGCATCCACGCCGCTTTGAGACGCCAGAAGGCGACTGTATGAGCGGGCGAAGCCGCGAGCCATTCTTCGAGCGCAGCCTCGTCGCCTTCGTTCCAGCTTTCCGAAACGCTGCGTTCCAGCCAAGCGGCCGCATCGGCTTCCACTTCGGTAGCGTTCGCGAGAGTGTCGAATTGGGGATCGCTCACAGCTTCCTCCCCGATTCGGGATATTCGCCGTAAAGAAAATCGGCGATGGCCCGCATGCCGTTTGTGAGATGCCGCTTGACGGTCTCTTCGCCGACGCCCATGCGCATGGCGATTTCGCGGCGCGATAGCCCCTCGATCTGCTTCATCACCACCGCCTCGCGCGAACGGTTCGGCAGATGATCGAGCGCTTGCTGCAGCCGGCCCAATTCCTCGCGCGCCATCAGCGCGCGGTCGGGGCCCGGTTCGTCCATGGCGATTTCGAGCTTGTCGAGATCGGCGACCGCCTCGATCGCCACGATCTGCTCGCGCCGCACGCGATTGATGAGCAGGTTGCGCGCCGTCGCCAGCACGAAGGCGCGCGTGGAATCGGGAATGCGCTCGCGCGCCGCTTCGTAAACGCGGACGTAAACCTCCTGGCGAAGGTCGGCGATGTCTGCCGGATTGCGGCAATTGCGGCGCAGGAATTTCATCAGCACGGATTCCAATGGCAGCACTTCATCGACAAACCAAGTTTCCAGGACAGAGCCGGTCATCGCCGGGCCCTGATGGAGCAGGTCAGCGTTGTCACGGTTTGATTCCGGTATCTCGACCATCCCTAGCCTGCGTCCTGCCTTTCGAGGGCCGGCCCACACCTGGATAGACAAATGGCGCGCGCGCGCGGGTGAATGCCCCACCGAAATTATATTCGATGGAGGCGATTCCGCGGCGCGCCGCTGCCGAGAGTGTGCAACGCACAAACGCTGCGGCGCCAAAGCCGCCAGACGCGGATGTCGTTGTTTGAAATGCCGCCGGTAGGGGGAAGATCCCGGCCATGGCGGGCGAAGGGGACTGGAGTTATTGGCCTAACTAATTGAATCTAAAGAGATCTGTTGCGAGGCCAAACGCGGCTGTCCTGCATGCGCTGCAGCAATGCGGCGGATTTTCGGGAAAACAGAGGGGTGGCCGAGCCCGCCACCTCTTCCGATGCTTTGCGCAAGCGAGGCTAGTCGCCGATACCGATGCTGATGGAGGCGTAGGGGCCGTTGAATCCAAGTGTCGTCTTCTTCGCCGTGTCGATGCCACCGTCGACAGCACCGAAGAAATAGTCCGCGCGATAGCCAACGCTCACCTTGAAATCCTCGATGCGATACGAGACGCCGATAGAGCCGCCGAAATTGGGCACTGTCACACTGCGCGAGCGCATCCGATCGAAGGTCTGCGGCGGATGCGACGCCGGCGCGGTGTAGTGCGTCGTCTGCGAAGGATAACCCGGTTTCGGGTAATAATACTTCATATGAAATCGATGCTCTGTCGTGTGATGATAGATTTTGGCTTTCTGCTTTCCAAACAAAACGGAACCGCTAATTCCCCAATCGAGTGACAATTCGCCGTCGTGGGAATTGCCAGCAATCGGCGCAGAGGCTTTCCATGACAAAGATGGACCAACGCCATGGAAGCTGCGCGTCACATCGCCGTGGAAGTAATAGGCGGTGAAACGGATTTCAGGTATCGGAACGAACCCCGCCAGCAGATAGGCATAACCTTCGGCATCGGGGCGCGCCCGGACCGTGACGTCCGAATTAAAATCGAACCTTGCTACTCGCACGCCCGCGCTCAATACCGACTCACCTTGATGCCCGAATATTCCCAATCCCACATCCTTGCCGGCCTGAAAATCAAGCACCATGTGATGCTCGGACTGCCTGATGCGGGTTTCCGCATAATCCGCCGAAGTCTTTGTAAAATAGCGATTTAGATAGCCCGGGGGATAGTATGGATACAACACGTCATAGACCGTGTACATGACCGGCTTTTGTGCATGCACAGTCCGCTTGTTGTTGGATCGGCCGTAGTGAATGGCCGCGGAGAAAATCCAATCGCTGTCTTCCGGTTGAAAGGTGATGCTTCCGTTTTCGCCATAGGAAAAGCGCGATGGCTTCTGTAAGGCAATCGGCGAACCTTCGCGATAGACATCCGGCACCGGCGTGATCGTCATGAAATCCGGTTCGAAGCGGTCGCCTGTGCCGCTGAGCCCGTCGAGACTACCGCCGAACTCGATCCAGACCAGCGGATGATTTGAGTCTTCGCCGGCCGCTGCCGGCGATGCGGCGATCAGAACCAACGCCGACACGCCTGTCAGAAGTTTCCAGCGGATGGCGGCGCGGTTGTCGTTTTTTTGAATAAGTTCGCTCATTGATGCTTCCCCCTCACCAGTTCTTCGTGACGCGCACGCCGAAGAGGCGCGGATCGGTCAGGAACACATTGGTGGTCAAGCCGCTATCATCCGAGTTCAGGAAGTCACCCGTGATCGCGGTTTTGTCGAAGATGTTTTTGACATAGCCAATGACCTGCCAGCCCGATGCGCTCGTCAGGATCAGTGCGATATTGGTTGTGGAGTAGCCACGTATTTTGTCATAGGGCCGATCATTGAAGATGCGCGCGAAACTCTGCGATTGCCAATAGAAATCGCTGTGTACTGTGGCCGCCCAATCTTCCGACACGGGCAGCGTATACTCACCGGAGAGCGAAACCGTGAAATGCGGCGCATTGGGAAGCTGGTTGCCGCCCAAATCCTTGGCAAAGCCCTCGCCATTGTTGGGTGCGGTCGAAGGGTCAAACCCCGCGTAACCCGAGATGGGCTCAATGTCACTGCATGGCTTGAATGGGTCTATGCTGCCGCTGACGCAACGCTCCGTCGGCGGACCGCTTGTGTCAAACGGAAGATCGGTGATCGGATCGACACCAATATTGTATGCAGTACCGCAAGCCTGCAGGATGGAGCCAGGACTATCCGCATCTGCATTAATGATGCCGTACTGAATTGCTGCAGCAACCACATAAGTCGGCAGGATGCAATTCGAAGCCTGCGAGATGAACGGCTTTATGACCATCCATCCGGGCGTGCCCGCCGTGCGATCGATCAGGTCGATGGAGGACTGTCCGTTGCCGACGAGGGTATCTTCATAGCCACCGGCAAAGTTGAATTTGAGGCCGGGCAAGGGCTCCCATGTTGATTCCAGTTCGGCGCCCCGCACGGTCGCATCAAAATTGAGATTTATGGACGTGCGATCCACAATCTCCGAAATCTGGTAATCCTTGTAGTTATAGAAGAACACGTCGCCATTCAGCGTCAGCGCGCCATCGAACAGCGTGTTCTTGGTGCCGAGTTCGTAAGCATCGATAAACTCTGGCCGGAAGGTGAGCGGATGAACCGGCTCGCCGATGGTGCCTGCTTCATACACGTCGAGCACGGCGCCCGGCGGGTTCGCGCCACCAGCCTTGTAGCCGTGCGCGTAAGAGCCATAGACCAGTGTTTGATCGGTGAAGTCCAGCTTGGGAGTCCAGTCCGCTGTGAAGCGGCCCGTAAGTTGATTCCATTCCTGATCCACCGCGCCAGTGCTGCCATATCCGTAACCGTTAGTCACGACTTCGCTCGGGATATTGACGAAGTGCTTCTTATCGTCCGTCCAGCGCAATCCACCAGTCAGCTTGAGTGCCGGCGCAACCTGATAATACGCCTCGCCAAAACCGGCATAGGAATTGAGCACGTAAGGATTCTGGCTGAGGAAGTAATTGTGGCCCGCATCGTTCAATTTTCCGATGGGATTGGGATCGATATAGGCGCAGGAATCGATACCGGGTGCCCCGCCACCTTTTGCAGGATCGGGAAATGCAAAACCTCCAAAATTCTGTGTGAATACGGTTGGTGTCAAGCATTGATGGCCATCCGTAATGCCGGGCATCCAAGGTTGGAGGCTGGGGTAGAGTCCGGCTTCGTCGGCCGTTTGATAAGAGAAAATTGTGAGCGCATTGATGAATACGTAATAGTTCTCTTCGGTTTCGTAATGTAGATAATTGCCGCCGACGCTGAAATTCAGTGGCCCGTTGAAATTGGACACCAGGCGAAATTCCTGACTGAATTGCCAGGCATGTTCTTCGGATAAATCTTCGGCCACAAGCCGATCGGAGCATCCGAGTTGCGGATCGCAGAAGGTCCCGCCGGGGCGTCTGTCGCCGCCGTTGAAACTCCCGTCCGGGTTGGGCGCACAGGGCGCGCCGATGCTTACGGTGCCATCGTTGCAGACGTAATTGCCGTCAAACGTGGTGGAGTTAAAAAGATTGTAGGGATAATCGGTGCTGTACACGAACAATCCCGGTTGCGTATTGAACCGGTTGTAATCCTCCATGGACCACAGGAAATCCTGATTGTATGCAGTCTGCGAAGTGAATGTGAGTTCCGGGGTGACATTGTAATCGGCGTTAAATTCGAGCGTGTCATTCTTGGCCTTGTATGCCGGATTGAGCGCCGATTCGATCACGCGCAGATTACGCGATTGCGTCGTGCTGGCGTAAGGGTCGATGAATGCATTGAGTTCGCCGCCATAAATTCCCGCCGCGATGTAAGGCAGCGTATAGCCGTTCGGCACCTCGAATGCATCGGGCGAATAAAGACCCGTCGGAAGACAACCTTGCGCGAAATAGCCGCCAATATCGGATGCGGAAACATTGCTATCACCTGGCGCCGGTACCGGAACGCCGTCAATTGTCTGTGGAAGCGGCGACGTCTTGCAGAGCTGCTTGCCCGAACGCAGACGATCATCGTCTTCCTGAAAATGTTCCCAAACGAGATAGGTTTGAACCTTTGCCGTCGGCTTGAAAGCGATGGTGACGCGGCTGGACCACAGATCGCGGCCATCAATAGGTGCATCAGTGATCGCATTGAACGAATAGCCGTCGCGCTTCGTCCATTCGGCAGCAGCGCGAATATCGAGCCGGTCATCCACGACGGGAATGTTCACCATGCCTTCGTAGCGGCGATTGGAATAATTTCCCCAGTCGGCAGAGAGCATCGCTTCGAACTGATCCGTCGGTTTAGCGGAAATCACGTTCACCACACCGGCCGTCGCATTGCGGCCATAGAGCGTACCTTGCGGTCCGCGCAGCACCTCGACCTGCGAAACGTCGTAGAATTCCTGTTCGAAGAAATGATTGCGGATGAAGGGAATATCGTTGAAAGCAACGGCCACCGCCGGATCGGTCGTCACCGAAATCGCCTGCGTGCCGATACCGCGGATTTCGATGTTATAGCCGGTGAAATTGGTTTTGGAGAACGTCAGATTCGGCACTTCTTTCACCAGGTCCGGCCCGCCCGCAATCTGACGAGACGTCAATTGCTCCTGTGACAGCGCCGTGATCGCGATCGGAACGGTTTGGATGTCCCCCTTGATCTTCGACGACGTGACCACAACCGTTTCCACGCTCGCCGCGGCTTGGGCGGATGCAAGACGCAGCGGGGCCAGTTCCGGTTGCGGTTTCCGGATCGGCACGTTTGATTGTGGAACAACCACGATCACGCCGGATTCGTTGCGCGCGGCAAAGCCCGTGCCGGCAAGGATATGCGTGAGCGCGGATTCGGCGCTCAATTCGCCTATGGCGCCTCTGGTCCTGGCTTCGCGTACGTTATTGGCGCCGATCAAAAGGGAGACGCCCGTCTGCGCGATATAGGCATCCAGCGCGCTCGCGAGATCTCCCGCCGGAATGTTGAATTGCGTGGCGCTCGCGCCGTTCGCCAGCAGCAGAGCGGCCGCGGTTCCCGTCAACGCCGCCCTGATGAATTTCAACCTGTTCATTTGCCCCCCTTATCGAGCCAATTTCCTCGTCTCCGCGCCGCGCACCGGCCCATTTGCCTGTCAACGCTGGATCAAAATCTCGTTTCCCTCATCGCTCACGCGCAAACCGAGCGCATCGCGAACCGCGCGCGCGAAGACATCGACATCGCGCAGCTGGAACGTTCCGTAGATTTTCAGCTGGCCGACCGCCGGATCGGCGATGACGAGTTTGCGCGTGTTGTAGCGGTTGAGCTCCTTCACCGCGTCCGCGAGTGCGGTGTAGCGGAAGGTGAGCACGCCATCGCGCCAGCCCAGCTGATCCGACAGGCGTTGGCGGGATTGCCTCGTCACCGAAAACGAATTGGCGGTCGCGACGGCTTCGTCGCCCGGCTCCAGGAGCCTGCCCGGCGCTTGCGCATCGGCCGCACCAACGCGCACGCGCCCTTGCAGCAACGCCACTTCAAGGCGCTGCGGCCCGCGGCGGACGAAGAACTTGGTTCCGAGATCGGTAATGCGATGATTTCCCGCATAAACGACGAACGGATGGGCCGCATCGTGTTTCACCTGGAAATACGCCTCGCCCTGATCGAGCCAGATCGTGCGGCTCGCGGTCGTCATGCGCGCGCGCAGCGTGGTGTCGGTGTTGAGTTCGATCTGCGTACCGTCGGCAAAGGTCACAAGCTCCCGGCCGCCGACGTCGGTGGAATAAATCCGGTCGCGGGGCCGGGACATGTAGCTGATTGCGGCTGCGCCGATCGCGGCAACCATCACGAAGGCGGCCGCGATGCCCATGACGGCGGGCCACTGGAATTTGCGCCGCGCCGGCATCTGCCATTCGAGTTCCGGCGCGCGCAAAACGGCCAGCCGGTCGGCGGATGTCCACGCGCCTTCCAGCCGCCAATAGGCGACGACATGGGCGGGCGATTCCGCCATCCAGGCGTCGAACGCGTCCTGATCGGCTACGCTCCAGCTTGCGCTGTCGCGGCGCTCCAGCCATTCCGCCGCGCGCGCCTCCACATCCGTGGCGCCGGCATTCCCGGAAAAAATGTTATGGGGAGCGCTCACGGCAACCTCGCAATATCTTTGGGCTCGCTATAAAGCGCATCGGCGAGCGCGCGCGAACTATCCGCGAGACGGCGGCTCACCGTGCGCTCGGTGACGCCGAGCCGGCTCGCGATTTCGCGCCGCGAAAGACCTTCGATTTTCCGCAATAGAACGACTTCGCGAAGCTCGACCGGCAATTTGCTCACGGCCGCGCGCAACCGGCGAAGCGCCTCGCGCGCCATGACGATGCGGTCCGGACCTGCTTCGTTGGACGCGACGTTCAGAGCATCCAGATCGGTCACGGTATCGATGGGAATAATCCGTTCGCGGCGGACGCGATCGATGAGCAGATTGCGGGCCGTGGCGAAGACGAACGCTTTGGTCTGTTCGGGAATGCCCTCTCGCGCCGCCTCGTAGAGGCGCACATAGACCTCCTGCCGAAGATCGGCCACCTCGCCCGGGTCGCGCCAGTTTTGACGCAAGAACTGCATCAGCATCGTCTCCAGCGGCAGCACGTCCTGGATGAACCAAGTCTTCAGCGCATGCGCGGGAACGCTCACGTTCCGGCAGCGCAATTCGGCGCGCTCACGACTGGTTTCCGGCGTATCTGTCATCCCCGTCCGATCTGCCTCCCCAAGGTCAGAGCTTCGGGTCACATGGATGAGACGAACTTGCGCGGCAAACGAGACAGGGCCGCCAACGGTTTGGTGAGCGAGTATAATCCCCCCGGGGCGCATGACCGAGGAGATGGCGTAAGTGCCTATGCCGAAGGGAAAATTCCCGGCCTATTGGATCGGGCCGTCGAGACGCGCCCCGCGATATTGCGTTGCACGATGTATTTCACAAAAGCCGGACGGCGGATTTCTCCGCCGCCTTTCTCGGGTTGCTGACCGGCTGCTTAGTCCCCGATCCCGATGCTGATCGAGGCGAAGGGACCGTAGAAGCCGCGGTTTTCCCTTTTTGCCGCGTCGATGCCGCCATCCATCGCGCCGAAGAACATATCCGCGCGATAGCCGAAACTGATCTTTGCGTTGTCTGTGCGCCACGACACAGCGGCATAGCCGCCCAGATTGGGAACAGTGACTCGCTTGCTGCGGCTTATAGGGGCTGAGTTGTGATTGAGGGCCGTCGGATAGCGGCTTACGTAGGGAACGCTCGTTGTCTCGTGCTGACCGCGAACCGATTGACGGCCGAACAGCAAAGCGGCGTTGATCCCCCAATCGATGTCGATCCGGCCGTCGGAAGTGTTGCCTGCGACGGCTGCCGTGCCATCCCACGACAATGACGGGCCGATGCCCGTAAAACTCCGTTTGGCGTCAAAGGTGGCGTTGAAGCGTGTATAGGTGCCGACGTAGTAATTGAAATTCTGCGGCCGCGACTCGAAGAAGGAATGCGCTCTCGAATTGAATTGCGCGATGCGTACGCCTAGGCTCATGGTGGAGCTTACGCCCGTTCCCAAGCCGAAATCACGCCCCGCCTGAAAGTCGATGATTGCGTGATCCTCGCTGCTATCGGCTGTGATGTTTTGAAATGCCCAGTGCCTGTAATAATAAGTTTGCGCGGTCAGTTGATCCAGATAGTCGTGACGGTGGCTTCGTCCATACCGGACTCCGGCCGAGAGCACCCATGCGCTGTCTTCGGGCTGGAACGAAAGTTTGGCGTATTCGTCCCAGCTTGTCGGCGCCTGCCTCTCCACTCTTCCCGGCGACACCACTTCGAAGGGCGGACGCGGCATCGTGAGTGTGAATGGCGGAAGGAAATCGTCCTGACCATTCTCGTTCCACGCCAACTGGCCGCCCAGATCGATCCAGATCAGCGGATGGTCGGCATCTTCGGCTTTGGCAATACTCACGGATGAGACATAGGTTGCCAGTGCCAGTGCGGAAGCGCCCGTCAGCAGTTTCCAGCGGATGGTGGCGCGGTTGTCGTTCTTTTGGATCAGTTCGCTCATTGGTGTTTCCCCCTCACCAGTTCTTCGTGACGCGCACGCCGAACAGGCGCGGATCGGTGACGAACACGTTGGTCGTGAGCGCCGTATCGTCGGAATTCAGGAATGCGCCCGTGATGGCTGTGGTATTGAAGACGTTCTTCAGATAGCCCATGACTTGCCAGCCGTCGGCGTTCGTCAAAATCAGTGCCAGATTGACGTTCGAATAGCCGCGCAGCTTGTCGTAAGGCCGGTCATTGAAGATTCGCGTAAAGCTCTGCGATTGCCAGTAGAAATCGCTGTGCAGCGTCGCGGCCCAATCTTCCGAGACCGGAATCGTATAATCCGCGCCCAGCGACGTGGTGAAATGCGGCGCATTGGGAAGCTGGTTGCCGCCCAGATTTTTCGCGAAGCCTTCGCCGTTGTTCGGCGCGGTGGAAGGATCGAAGCCCACGGCCGCGAAAGCGGTATAGTCGTCGTGTGTATCCTCCAAAAAGGATCCGCCGCCGAGGTAAGCCGCATCGCAAGCGGCCACGAGGGGCCTGATTCCCTTGCTCTGCACAATCTGGCGCACGACATCTGCGGGCAAGATGCAATTGGACGTTTCGGCCACATAGGGCTTGACCACGACCCAATCGGAATGACCGGCGGTGCGGTCCATCAGGTCGATGGCGGACTGGCCGTTATCGACGCGCGTGTCTTCATAACCGCCGGCGAAATTGAATTTCAGGCCGGGCAGCGGTTCCCAGCTCGTTTCCAGCTCTGCGCCCTTGACCGTGGCGTTGAAATTCAGGTTGATCGAGGTGCGGTCCACGATCTGCGAAATCTGGTAACCCTTGTAGTCGTAATAGAAGACATCGCCATTCAGCGTCATGCCGCCGTCGAGCAACGTGTTCTTCGTGCCGAGTTCGTAGGCGTTGATGAATTCCGGCGCGAATGTCGCCGGATGGGTGACAGAAGATTGCACGCTCAAAATATCGGATATCGGCCCTGGCGGATTGGCGCCGCCGCCCTTGTAGCCGCGCGCGTAAGAGGCATAAACCAGCGTCTGGTCCGTGAAATCGAGCTTCGGCGTCCAGTCGGCGACGAACCGCCCTGTCCATTCCTTCCATTCCTGATCGACGATGCCTTCGACCGGATAGCCGCCGCCGGCTTCGTAGGTCCAACTCGGAATGTTCCAGAATCTCTTGCGGTCGTCGGTCCAGCGCAAGCCCGCCGTCAGCTTCAGATCGGGCGAAAGTTGATAATAGGCTTCGCCAAATCCAGCATAGGAGTTGAGCTGGTAAGGATTCTCGCTACGGAAATAATTGTGGCCCAGTCCGTCAAGTTGACCAATCGGATTGGGATCGATGTAGGTCGGGTTGTCACTCGTGCCTAAAAATCCGAATCCGTAACAGCCGAGTGCGGAAGGAAGGGCGACACCGCCCGCGTAGTCGCTGTTAAGGAGAACCGGGTTCGTCGAAATCGGCAGAGGATAAAGACCGACTGGAACCTGAGGTTGGTATCCATAGTTGCACTTCGAGAATTCGCCGGGGTTCTGCCCGTTGGTGAGTTGTATTTCCTCCGTAAGCAAATTGAAGAAGACATAATAGTCTTCCGTCGTTTGATAGTACATGTAGTTGCCGCCAAAGCTGAAATTGAACGGCCCGGAGAAATGCGAGGCGAGCCGCACTTCTTGGCTGAACTGCCAGGAATGCTCCTGCGAGAGGTCTTCGGCGACCATGCTGCTGGAACAACCGAGTTGCGGATCGCAATAGACGCCGCCCGGCGCGATAGGCCCCGTGATACTGGGGTCGTAATAGGGTTTCCCGGGAACACCACCCGCGATTGCGACGTCCGGATTGAATATGCCCGGCGCGGTATCGAAGCGGTTGAAATCTTCCGTCGAGAAGAGAAAATCGGTGTTGTAGCCGGTTTGCGATGTAAGCGTCAGCGACGGCGTGACGGCGAAATCGGCGTTCAATTCCAGCGTGTCGTTCTTGGCGTTGTAGTGCGGCCTTATCAGCGATTCGATGACGCGCAGATTGCGCGATTGCGTCTGGTTTGCGTAAGGATCGACGTCATTCAGCAGATAATCGCCAATCTCGCCTGTGTAGTAATTGGCAATGCCATTAGTTATGAACTCGCCCAACGCCACGAACGGAATGACCTGCCCGTTCGGCGTTTCGAACGCATCCTTCGAATAAAGCGAGGTGGGCAGGCAGCCCTGGCTGAGCCAGGTGCGAACGCCATCGACGTTGAAGTCAGCCGGCAAGCTTCCATTGGACTCCGGCAAGTTGGTTTCGTTGAGATCGAAGCCATCGACCGATGACAGGCCCGGATCTTTCTTGCAAAGCTGCTTGGCCGAGCGCACACGGTCGTCGGCTTCCTGAAAATGTTCCCAGACGGCATAGACCTGAAGATTGTGAACCGGTTTCCAGCCAAGCGTGACACGGCTCGACCACAGATCGCGGCCATCCACTTGCGTACCCAACGAACTGTCATAGGTATAACCAGCACGCTTCGTCCACTCGCCGGCGACGCGCAGCTCCAGGCGATCATCGACGATCGGGATATTGACCATGCCTTCGTAACGCCGGTTGGAGTAATTGCCCCAGTCGGCCGAAAGCATCGCTTCGAACTGGTCGGTGGGTTTGGCCGAGATCACGTTCACAACGCCCGCCGTCGCGTTCCGGCCGTAAAGCGTTCCTTGCGGTCCACGTACCACTTCGACCTGATTGACGTCGTAGAATTCCTGTTCAAAGAAGTGATTTCTGATGAAGGGAATATCGTTGAAAGCAACAGCCACCGCCGGGTCGGTCGTCACCGAAATAGCCTGCGTACCGATACCGCGGATCTGGATGTTGTAGCCGGTGAAATTGGTTTTCGAGAATGTGAGGTTCGGAACTTCTTTCACCAAATCGGGACCACCCGCGATTTGGCGCGACGTGAGCTGCTCCTGCGACAGCGCCGTGATCGCGATCGGAACCGTCTGAATATCGCCCTTGATCTTGGAGGATGTGACGACGACGGTTTCGACGGATGATGCGGCGTGAGACGGGATAACGGCTTCGGCCAGCATGACCATGGGCCGCGCTGCTTCGGATGTTTTCTTGCGCTCGCGCACGATTTCGACGACGCCGGAAAGTCCCGGCGTTGCGATGAAGCCGGTGCCTTTCAGAATCTTCGAAAGCGCGGCTTCGGCCGGCAGATCGCCCTTCACGCCTCCGGTCTTGACGTCCTTCACCGCGTTAGCCGCGACAACGACCGCGACCCCCGATTGCGCCTGATAGGCGTCGAGCGCGGGTGCAAGATCGCCGCCAGGAATATTGAAATTCGCGGCGGAGGCGCCGGTGCCCGCCAGAACCGCAATCGCGATTCCTCCCATCAGCCGTGCCTTCAACGATTGGTATTTCATAATCCCCCCTGTCCTGGACTGTCTGACGCGCTTTAGTGCGTCAAAATGATTTCATCCCCATGATTTTCGGCATGTAATCCGAAAAGATTTTTCGCGACATGCGCGAATTCCGCCAGGTCGTTGATCGGAAGCGTTCCGTTGATCGTCTCGGTTCCCGCGTTCGGATCGTCGAGAACGATTTTGGTCTGGTTGTAGCGATTGAATTCAGCCGCGGCTTCGGCCAGCGACGTGTCATGGAATTCCAGCATTCCGCTGCGCCATGCGAGCGAAGCCGACAGCTTCTGCAACGGCTCCTTCTTTACCGAGACGCGATCAAGGGACGCGGTCAGTACCTCGCCCGGTTTCAGGAATTCCGGTTTCTCGCTGCCCAGCGAATCCGGATCGAAGCGCACACGGCCCTGGAACAGCGCGAGTTTAACATCCGTCTTTTCGACGCGAAGCGAGAATTCGGTTCCGAGATCGACGACGTGGTGTCCTTGCGCCGTGACGATGAAAGGCCGGGACGCATCGTGATGGACGTGGAAATAAACTTCGCCTTTCTCGACGCTAATGGCGCGCTCCGTGCCGCCCAGCGCGACGCGCACACTAGTGTTGGTATTGAGTTCGATGCGCGAGCCGTCGCGCAGCGTCAGAATCTCGCGGCCGCCGACAGGCGTCGAATAAGTCTCGGCGCGTGGCGCGGTGAGATACACCGCGGCAAAGCCTCCCATGCCAAGAAGCAAGCCAAATACCGCGGCGATCTTGAGATAATGCCCACCGGTCGATGGGCCTTGCGGGATATCCTTCTCATCTTCCGGCGGTCGCAATGCGGCAAGACGCTCGGTTCTGCGCCAACTCGAATTCAAGCGCAAAAACGAAACCCGGTGGGCGATGGACTCGGCAAGCCATGCTTCGAGCTCGGCTTCATCCTTCTCCGTCCAGTTGCCGGAATCGCGGCGCTCGACGTAATCGGCCGCGCGCATATCGATGCTCGGCATACCGGCTTCGTCGTTCCAACGGCTCATGGGCGCCTCCGGATATTGGAGGGTTCGCCGTGCAACGTGTCCGCAATCGCGCAAATGGCGCGCGATAAGTAGCGGCTGACGCTGACTTCGTTGATGCCCATGCGGCGCGCGATCTCCGCGCGCGTCAAGCCGTGAATGCGCCGTAAAATAATTGCTTCGCGCGCCCTGGGCGGCAGACGGTCGAGCGCGGCTTGGAGATGGCGCAGCTCGTCGCGCGCAACAGCGATCCGCTCAGGTCCAAGCACGTCCGCCACGGAGCCGAAATCTTCGAGATTTGCAGCGGCTTCGATCGGTACGATCCGAGCCTGCTTCGCTTTATCGATCAGAAGATTGCGCGCCGTTGTCAGCAGGAATTTGCCGGCGTGTTGCGGGATTTCCTTCTGCGCCGCTTCGTAGATGCGCACATAGATGTCCTGCCGGAAGTCCGGGATGTCGCTCGGATTGCGCCAATTGCGTTCCAGATACTGCATAAGCGACGCCTCAAGCGGCAGGATTTCTCTTTCGAACCAGTCGTCTACCGCGGACACAGCCATTCCCTTGGCCGCGCCCGCTAACGGCGCAGTCACTGCGGATCGAAAGTCCGTTTTCCTGTCCATCCCCTGCCCTTCCCCCGCCAATCGAGGAATTGGATCGTGGGGGTCTCAATGGGATTGACGACCCAGAAGAGAAAAGTGGACAACGCGAGGCGAAAAAAGATCAGGCGGCCTGCGCACCGTGGCGGGCGCTCTTCGTGCTCGAACGTTACACTTTACTATAGTGCCGCGCCGGTCGCGTGCGTAAGCGACGTCTCACGACGTGCTGCACCGCGGCAAGCTCGCGGGCGCGCGGGAAGGACGAATCTTCAGGGATTGGAAATTATGGTGCAGACGAGGACTAGAGCTATTGTCTTAAGCTATTGAATACAAAGAGATAGACCTTCGGGCCCAGATCTGGATACCAACATAAATGCCAATACGGGCAACCTTAGCATCGTCTTGGCAATTTCGCACATGAGCCAATTCGGTCTCCGAAAATGCGAGCGGTGAGTCGCCCCACCGCTCAGAGTTTTGCGAACGAGCCCGGCTTCGCTTTGCAGCTACGCCGGGGCCAGCCGGGGGCGGCTCGTCGCGGCGTAGCCATCAGGCGAAGCCGGACTGGCTCGCAATATATATAGGCGCTTAATTCCCAATCCCGACGCTGAAGCTCGCGTAAGGCCCGTTGAACGTCAGGTTCGACGTCCTGCGCGCGTCGATGCCGCGATCCATCGCGCCGAAGAAAATATCCGCGCGATAGCCGACGCTGACTTTGACATTGGTGTAGTTCATCGACAGTCCCGCGAACCCGCCGACATTGGGCACCGTCACGTTGCGCGAGCGCGTGCTGTGATGAACGTGCGGCGGTGAATAGGACGGCAACGCGTGATGGATATAAGCAGACGCGGTCTTAAAGTAGCCTGCCGTCCTGTGATCGGTTTTTGCCTTCTGCCGGCCGAACAGCATGGCTGCATCGATGTCCCAATCGAGCGTGAGTTCGCCATCCTGCTTGTTGCCCGCAAGAGCCGCCGACGCATTCCAGCTTAATGACGGGCCGATGCCCTTGAAGCTGCGCGCCGTATGGGCGGTCATCGTGTATTGGTGTGGAATTGAGATGTAAGAGGTGTAGTATTTTGGCTTAAAGCCAAAGAGCACTTTCGGTCGCGCGAAGATGTTGATCGCCGAGCCTTCCTTGATGTCCATGATGCGCACACCTGCGCTGATGGTGGACGTGCCGTCATGTCCAAATACGCCGATGCCGACATCCTTGCCCGCACGGAAATCCAGTATCGTATGACGCTCACTCGATAGTGCCTTGACGTCACGCGCCATCTCGGTATCGAAGTTTGTGGACGTGTAGATGCTGAAAAGCGTGACTGGCGGGGCCGCGCTCTGGTGGCGTGCGTTCCGTTTGGCGTGGCTGCGGCCATAGCGGATGCCGGCGGAGAATATCCAGTCCGAATCTTCCGGCTGGAACGTGATCTTGCCGTCGCCGCCAAAGGCAAAACGCGGCGGTGCCTGATCGTGGGTGAAGGTCGTTGACCCATAGACCTTGGGCGTCGGCGTGAGATACATGAAGGGCGCGGTGAAGGGACTGGAAAGTCCCTGCATCATGTCCATATCCCCGCCCAGTTCGATCCAGATGGTTGGGCGGTCCGTATCATCGGCCCTCGCCATAGCGGTGGAAGAGACATAGGCCGTCAGCGCCAGCACCGATGCACCCGTGAGCAGCTTCCAGCGGATGGTGGCGCGGTTGTCGTGTTTTTGGATCAGTTCGCTCATTGTGTGCTTCCCCCCTGAAGCATGCTGACAATCTCAAAGCTGTCATTCCCGGCCGAGCGAGGCTTCAGCCTCGCGAGGGGAAGGGAACCCAGGACTCGACGCAGCTCGCCAATGTCAACACCTGGGTCCCCTTCCCTCGCATCGCGCGGAAGTGCGCGATGTTCGCCGGGGATGACAACCGAGGTTTGATTTGCGTTTCTCTTTCCCATGGCGCTCACCAGTTCTTCGTGATGCGCACGCCATAAAGGCGCGGATCGGTCAGGAACACGTTGGTGGTCAAACCACTGTCATCACTGTTCAGGAAATCGCCGGTGATGGCGGTGACGTCAAAGACGTTCTTGACGTATCCCATCACCTGCCAACCCGATGCACTCGTCAGAATCAGCGCAAGGTTCGTGGTCGAGTAGCCGCGCAGCTTGTCGTATGGCCGGTCGTTGAACACACGCGCGAAGCTCTGCGATTGCCAGTAGAAATCGCCATGCAGGGTGGCCGCCCAATCTTCCGACACCGGCATCGTATAATCGCCGCTGAGCGACACCGTGAAATGCGGCGCATTGGGCAATTGGTTGCCGCCGAGCGGTTTGGAGAAGCCTTCGCCATTGTTGGGCGCGGGACCATAATTGACGCCACCGTAGGGATTCAGTGCGTCCGGACTGACCGGGTCGTAACCGGGATAGGTGAAATCCGGATTTATGCCATTGTGTATGGTAGCGGGGTAATTATACGTACCCGCACCTCCGTTTCCCTGGCCCGGTGCAACGACGTAATAGGGATGTCCGCCGTTATAGTAATAAGTACCCAGCGTTACCGGATCGAGACCGGCATGATAGGCGTAGTCGCACGCGGAAACTGCGGAATTGCCCTCGCCCCCCGGCACCTCCATTAGCGCCCTCACGACATAATCCGGGAAGACGCAGTTCGACGAGCTTGTTGGGAAAGGCTTCATCACCATCCAGCCGGGGTGACCGGCCGTGCGGTCCATCAGGTCGATGGAACTCTGGCCGTTATCGATGCGCGTGTCTTCGTAACCGCCAGCGAAATTGAATTTCAGACCCGGCAACGGTTCGTACATCGCCTCCACCTCGGCGCCCTTCACGGTGGCGTCGAAATTGTCGTTGATCGCGGTGCGATCCACGATATGGGAAATCTGATAGCCCTTGTAGTTGTAGAAGAAGATGTCGCCGTTCAGTGTCAGCCCGCCGTCAAGCAGCGTGTTCTTGGTGCCAAGCTCGTAGGCATCGATAAATTCGGGATTGAAGGTCTTAGGATGATCGGGAACGCCGGAACCTGTCACCGCGGGGTTGTAGTCGTTGAGCAATGCGCCCGGCGGATTGGCGCCGCCGGCCTTGTAGCCATGTGCATAGGACGTGTAGATCAGCGTTTGGTCGGTGAAATCGAGCTTGGGCGACCAATTGGCGGCAAGGCGGCCCGTAAGCTGATTCCATTGCTGATTCACCACACCGCTGGGCAGAAAACCGATGCCTTGAACCAGAAGCTGGCTAGGAATGTCGATAAAATGCTTCTGATCGTCGGTCCAGCGGATGCCGCCGGTGAGCTTCAGATCGGGCAGGACGTTGTAATAGGCTTCTCCGAAGCCAGCATAGGAATTCAGCACATAGGGATTCTGGCTGCGGAAATAATTGTGGCCCTGGCCGTTGAGGCTGCCGAGCGGATTGGGATCGATGTAGTAACAGGACGCGCCCGGTGTGCCCGAGGAACCATTTGAATCGTGATATTGGTCGATCCCGCCTAAATGATTCTCCAGGCATTCGTGATTGTCCGAAACGCCCGCCGTCCAGGCCGGTAGACCGCCGCCGAGATCGAAGTTGTAGGGTGCGGAGATGGCACTGAACAGCGTCAGCGTGTTGGCGAAGACATAGTAATCCTCAACCGTTTCGTAATGCATGTAATTGCCGCCCACGCTGAAATTGAACGGGCCGGTGAAATTGGAAGCCAGCCGGAATTCCTGGCTCAATTGCCAGGCGTGCTCCTGCGAAAGGTCCTGCGCGACAAGTTTGTTGCTGCAACCCAGTTGCGGATCGTCGAAATAATAGGTGCCGTCCGACACATGGGGACCGGGGCCCACGCCACAATCGGTATAAGGGACGGTGGCGGTGTTGTTGCGGACGTTCGAACCACCGCGCGAAGAGGTGATGAAAATCCCCGGCGCCGTATCCAACCTGTTGTAGTCTTCCGTGGAATAGAGGAAATCCTGATTGTAGCCCGTCTGCGAGGTGAAGGTGAGCGCGGGCGTGACATTGTAATCGGCGTTGAATTCCAGCGTATCGTTTTTGGCGACATAGCGCGGATTGATTTGCGTTTCGATGTCTCGCAGATTGGGCGAGTTCACGGCGCCGGCATAAGGATCGCTGATGGCCATCGCACCGGAAACCCATGCCGCCACGACATAGGGCAGCGCATAGCCATTGAGCACCTCGAACGAATCCGGCGAATAAAGCGATGCCGGCAGACAACCTTGGCTCAGATAGCTTGTCGTAACTGTGAAAGCCATATTTACTGCGACCGCGCTGCTGCGGCTGAAGCCTCCAGCAGCTTCCGCCGGGGTCTTAACAGGCAGGCCCAGAATGCTCGACGGCCCCGGATCGGTTTTGCACAATTGCTTGGCCGTACGCATGCGGTCGTCGTTTTCGGAGAAATGCTCCCAGACGAGATAGGTTTGCAAATTGTGCAACGGCTTCCAGCCGATGGTGACGCGGGATGACCACAGGTCTCGGCCATCGACAGGCTGGCCGGTGTCTTCGTTGACGGAATAGCCGCTGCGCTTGGTCCATTCGCCCGCAATGCGCAGATCCACGCGATCGTCAAGGATGGGAATATTGACCATGCCCTCATAGCGGCGATTGCTGTAATTGCCCCAGTCGGCTGAGAGCATCGCTTCAAATTGGTCGGTTGGCTTGGCGGAAATGACGTTCACGACACCGGCGGTCGCATTGCGGCCGTAGAGCGTTCCTTGCGGGCCACGCAGGACTTCGACCTGATTGACGTCGAAGAATTCCTGTTCGAAGAAATGGTTTCTGATGAACGGAACATCATTCAGCGCCACCGCGACGGCAGGATCGGTCGTAACCGAAATAGCCTGAGTCCCGATTCCGCGGATTTGAATGCTATACCCTGAAAAGTTCGTTTTCGTGAACGTGAGATTCGGCACCTCCTTCACGAGGTCGGGACCACCCGCGATCTGGCGTGAGGTGAGCTGTTCCTGCGACAGCGCCGTAATGGCAATCGGAACAGTCTGGATATCGCCCTTGATCTTCGACGACGTGACGACAACGGTTTCGACGGATGCCGCGGCATGGGCCGGCGTGACAGCGTCCGCGACCTGACGTGGCGGAGGCGCGGCCATGATGATGTACGACCCGTCATCGCGCCGGTATGTGAGACCAGTGCCTCGCAACATATGTGATAGCGCGGCATCTGGATCGATGGTGCCGGTAACACCGGGCGAGCTTTTGGAAGCCGTCAGCGTCGAATCCGCGATGATCTCGAATCCGCTTTGCGCGCCGAACTGCGCCAAAGCCTTGGGCAGCGCCTGTGCGGGTATATTGAAGCTGTCTCCCGCCTGCGCGTGAGCGGCGCTCAAAAGCGCGGTCAGACCCACAATGGCCGTACCCGCCAGCAGCCGGCTGCGGCGATTTCCAAACGATGAAGAATGCACGTTTCCCCCTTCCCCGATGCGGGACCCAGGCCCGTCATCATCAAAGAGGCGATGCGGAAAAAACCATGCAGCCCGGCTATGGGCGATGGTTCTTCTTCCGAGGCGCCCCTAGAACAATCTCCGTCTCTGTGTCCGAAAGGACACGCGCGAACCTGTAAGCCGTCACGAGCTTCACAAAGCCGTCCACGTCGCCTGTACGAAACACACCGTCGATCGGGATGTTGGCGACCGGCTGTTCGACGACAATTTTCCTGGTCGAATAGCGGTTCATTTCCGCCGCAACGTCACCGATCGGCGTCGCGATGAACGTCAAACGGCCGTCAATCCAGCCAAGCTGATGGGCTTCCGACGTGAGATTCACAGGCTTGAGCGTGCGCTCGCCGCTCTTCCATGTCGTCAATTGCCAGCCGGCGATCATGGCCGTGCGCTGTTCATCATTCGCAGCCCCTGGCGCACCCACGATGACATGACCTTCGACCAGCGTGACCTTGAAGCGATCCGGATCGACGCGCACATCGAACATGGTGCCGGTCGCGGTTACATCGCTACCGTTGACCGACACGACAAACGGCCGCGACGCATCATGTGCCACGCGGAAGAACGCCTGGCCTCGCACCAGAGCGATAGAACGCTGCGCCGCGGTTTCGCGCACGCGAATGACCGTGTTGGTGTCGAGCGAAACGATGGACCCGTCTGGCAGCTTGACCGTCTTGATCTCGCCCACGACCGTCCGGATTTGCTCGGTGTAGGGCCTTGCGAGAAGATCGTGCAGTCCAGCGTGCGAGAATCCGTACCAGGCCGCCAAAGCCAGCGACGCGAATGACGCAAGGCCGAACCCCGCGAATTTTAGTGTGCGCATACGCGCGGGATGGTCGTTGCGGGCGCGCTCGCGGATCGCCAGGATTTCGGGATCGCTTGCAACTTCGCGCGCCAATTCCCATGCCTGCGCGACCCGCCGGAACGCAGCGTCGTTTTCCAGATCGGCGTCGAGCCAGGCCTGCATTTCGCGCAACTCGTGCACCGTCATCTCACCCGAGCGCCGGCGCGCGAACCAGTCGGCTGCCACTTCAAGCGGCGTTGCGGGGATATGGGCGAGTTCGCTGGTCATGGCGCTCCTCCCGTTTCTTCCGTGATAAGGGCAAGCGCGCGCGCCACGAGTTTGCCGACCGCGCTCACGGAAATGCCGAGCTGACGCGCGATAGCCGAATAGGTCATGTTCTCGAAGCGGTGCAGTACAAAGGCCTCGCGCGTGCGCGGGGGCAAGTTTTTGATTGCAACGATCACGCGCGTGACTTCCTGGCGCGAGATCAGAATGCGTTCGGGCGAAAGGCTTTCATCGACACCGCCGACATCGCCGTCCAATAGCGACGTTGCGGTCCCCCGCCGTTTGGCCAGCAAATGCGCAGCGATCGTGAAGAGATAGCCCTGCACATTTTCGACAGGTGCTGCGCCCCCGCGCCGGTGCATGGCCAGGAACACGTCCTGCACCAGCTCGTCGGCCTCCGCGGGTGACACGCGCTTGAGGAAATAACGGCGCAAGCCGGGCCCATAGCGCAGCATCCAGGTCTCAAGGTCGCCCTTGAGTTCCTCCTCCCGCCCGGTCTGCGCGCCCTTGCTCATTTCGAAACCCCGGCCGCCGGCATGGCGGCCCTAACCCTCTAAGAGGCGGGTTTCCCGAAATTATGCAGCCGAGGAAGAGGCGAAATCTAAGCGATTTTTTTGCAGTGGCGAAGTTGTTTGGTGCTCGAAGAGGACTGAGGCTGGCGCGGTAAGCTATTAATATTACACGAGATTTCCAATCAGATTTATGATGAGTACCAACGGAAATACCAACATCCAAATATTTTCCCGCCGGTTCGAATCCTTCGGCCCGCTCGCGGAAATTATTCCAGATCGTGTCAGCGAATCGTCTTAGCTGCTCTTGCAGCTATTTGTACGGGCGGGATGAACCGGCATCAAAAAAATCTCGGGTGGCGCCCTCTCACCGCCCGAAATTTGCGAACAAACCGGTTCAGCCTACGGCCACGCCGGCCGGAGTATCATCGCAATATGATGAAGCTCAGTCCCCAAGCCCAATAGAGATCGAGGCATAAGGCCCATAGAAGCCGCGGTTCGCCGATTTGCGCGTGTCGATGCCGCCGTCTTCCGCGCCGAAGAAGAAATCGGCGCGATAACCAACGCTGATCTTCGCATTCGGATAACGGAACGACAGCCCCGCAAAGCCGCCGACATTCGGCACGGTAACGGATTTGGAGCGGGCGGGATTGCCGTAGCGGTGATATGGTATACTGGTTATGGTTTTAAACTCACTGAACTGATAACTCCAATTGTGACTGCGGAGCGTTGATTGGGTATCATGGTGACTCCGAACCCGCTGCCGGCCGAATAACAGCGCCGCATTGATACCCCAATCGACCGTCAATTCTGCCGATTCCTTGCTTCCCGCAAAAGGCGCAGACGCCTCCCACGACAGAGAAGGACCGATGCCACGGAAGCTACGCGAGATGCTTTCATTGGCTGCATAAACGTGCCATGCCCAGATCGGAAATTTGAAGTGCCCCCTGAAAAAAGATGGAAATGGCGATGGCAGCCTTGTCTCGTATTTATACGAGACGTCGAACTCGGGGTTGGCGCCGAGCGCGACCTTTGCGGATGACGTGAATTGCGCATAACGCACGCCAGCGCTAACCACGGACGAGCCGTTTCCACCGAGCAAGCCCAGGCCGACATCCTTGCCGGCCTGAAAATCAAGTATCCTGTGATGCTCGTTGTGACGCGTATCGGAGTCGACCAATCGCGTCGAACGAACCGGCTGTTTGCTTTCATTGTAAATATGAATTGGCGCCGTAATGCTTATAATTTGTTCAACCGAACTGACATGGTAAGTCTGCGCATGAATGTTCCGTTTGCCGCCCGAGCGGCCGAAGCGGATGGCTGCCGAGAATATCCAATCGGAATCTTCGGGCTGGAATGTGATTTTGCCGTCCGCGCTGATCGAAGATAACGGCGGACGCTGCGCTGCTGTCAGCGATGGGAAAATACTTGTATCCACATGCGAAACGAAGGGCGGCGCGAAACGCTCCCACGGATCGTTCATCTGTTCGAACTGGCCGCCCAACTCGATCCAGACTTGCGGCCGATCGCTGTCCGCCGCTGCGGCCACATCGCCTGACGCAATGTGGCCTGCCAGCGCCAGCGCGGATGCGCCGGTCAGCAGCTTCCACCGGATGGTGGCGCGATTGTCGTTCTTTTGGATCAGTTCGCTCATCGTTTATTCCCCCTCACCAGTTCTTCGTGACGCGCACGCCGAACAGGCGCGGATCGGTCAGAAACACGTTGGTGGTCAAGCCGCTATCGTCGGAGTTAAGAAAATCGCCCGTGATGGCTGTCGTGTCGAAGACGTTTTTCAGATAGCCCATCACCTGCCAGCCCGATGCGCCCGTCAGAATCAGCGCGAGGTTGACATTCGAATAGCCGCGCAACTTGTCGTAAGGCCGGTCGTTGAACACGCGCGCCCAGCTTTGCGATTGCCAATAGAAATCGCTGTGCAAGGTCGCCGCCCAATCCTCCGATACCGGAAGCGTGTATTCAGCCGACAGCGATGTCGTGAAATGCGGCGCGTTGGGAAGCTCGTTGCCATCCAGTTTCTTGGCAAAGCCGTCGCCATTGTTTGGTGCGGGACCATAATCGATCCCGTTGTAGGTGTTCTGCCCCGTGTACGGATCGCCCGGTGTTCCGGCGAGCGGATCGAAGCCGGGATAATCTGGAACAGGTGTGCCATTTGAGCTGTAGCCGGGAAAGGGCGTATAGGTTGCAGACGGCACAGGATCCTCGAACGCGGTATAGGCTATGCCGCAGCTTCCCGAGACTTGAGCTCCGCCCTCGATGAAAAGGTATTTCACGACATAGGCAGGCATGACGCAGTTCGAGGCCTGCGTCGGAAATGGCTTCAGCACGACCCAGTTCGAATTTCCAGCCGTGCGATCCATCAGGTCGATGGAGCTCTGGCCGTTCTTGATGCGTGTGTCTTCGTAGCCACCGGCGAAATTGAACTTGAGGCCCGGTGCAGGTTCCCACATTGCCTCCAGTTCGGCGCCCTTCACCGTCGCATCGAAATTGTCGTTGATCGAAGTGCGATCCACGATGCGCGATATCTGGTATCCCTTGTAATCGTAATAGAAGACATCGCCATTCAGCGTGAGCCCTCCATCAGCCAATGTATTCTTCGTGCCCAATTCATAGGCGTTGATGAATTCCGGCTTGAAGGTCAGCGGATGGATGGGTTCTACGGCTGCCGCGCCAAGAGCTCCGACACCGGGTAGTTCCGCACCAGGCGGATTGGCGCCACCAGCCTTATAGCCATGCGCGAAAGAGCCATAGACCAGTGTTTGATCTGTGAAATCGAGCTTCGGCGTCCAGTTCGCGGCGAAACGTCCGGTCCACTGATTCCATTTCTGGTTCACAACGCCGCTCGAGGGATAGCCGTAATTGTTTGAAAGCACCTCGCTCGGGATATCGATGAAATGCTTTTCATCGTCGGTCCAGCGCAGACCGCCCGTCAGTTTCAAATCCGGCGCGATGGTGTAATAAGCCTCACCGAAGCCGGCATAGGAATTGAGAACATAAGGGTTCTGGCTCAGGAAATAATTGTGCCCCTGATTGTTGAGTTTGCCGATGGGATTGGGATCGATATAGCCGTCGCAGCTCGTCACATTGCCGGGATTGTTAAGATCAGGAAATGCGTGACCATGCGGAAGATTCTCGCTGTTATCGGAAACGCCCGCCACCCAGCTATCGGCGATGCAGCCGGCGTTGACTAGTGTGATCGTATTGATGAATACATAATAATTTTCTTCCGTTTCATAGTGCAAGTAATTGGCGCCAACGCTGAAATTGAAAGGTCCGCTGAAACTGGACGACAGACGGAATTCCTGATTCAACTGCCAGGCATGTTCGTCCGAAAGGTCCTCCGCCACGAGACGGTTGGAGCATCCAAGCTGCGGATCGCAGAAATAGCCGGTTGGGACAGCGAACTGGTCACTGTTGCATGCCGACGGGTCGTCAAAATAGCCCCCTTGCGTCGGGTAACACGAATAGTGCCCGTCGGGTGTGACGAGCACGTTATCGGGATGGAAGAAATCAACCTCGAATATGCCGGGCGACGTGTTGAACCGGTTGTAATCCTCTGTGGACCACAGAAAATCGTGATTGAACCCCGTTTGGGACGTGAAGGTCAGCGCGGGCGTGACCGCATAGTCGGCATTGAGCTCTATGGTATCATTTTTGGCATTATACGACGGATTCAGGGTGGATTCGATATCACGCAAATTGCGGGATTGCGTCACGCTGGCGTAAGGATCGATAAATGAATTCAATTGGCCTGTTAGAGAGCCGAACAAACCATAGCCTGAAACACCGCCGAAATAGGGCACCGAAAATGCATTCAAGACCTCAAAGGCGTCCGGGCCATAGAGCGATGTGGGGAGGCAGCCCTGGCTCAGATATCCAGCGCCCAGAAACGCATCTTGACCGAGCACAGTCCCGAGCCCGGGATCCCTTTTGCAGAGTTGTTTGCTCGAACGGATGCGGTCGTCATTTTCCTGGAAATGTTCCCACACCGCATAGATCTGCAAATTCTCCACTGGTTTCCAGCCAATTGTGACACGGCTCGACCACAGATCGCGGCCGTCGATGGGCGAATTGGTAAGTGTGTTGAAGCTGTAACCGTCGCGCTTGGTCCATTCGCTCGCGACCCGCAGATCGAGACGGTCATCGACGATAGGTATGTTCACCATCGCCTCGTAGCGGCGGTTGTGATAATTGCCGAAATCGCCGGAAGCCATCGCCTCGAATTGATCGGTCGGCTTGGCCGAAACGACGTTCACCACGCCGGCTGTCGCATTGCGGCCATAGAGCGTTCCTTGCGGCCCGCGCAGCACTTCGACCTGGCTGACGTCGTAAAATTCCTGCTCGAAGAAATGGTTGCGGATGAACGGCATGTCATTGAATGCCACCGCAACGGCCGGATCGGTCGCTACCGAAATTGCCTGTGTTCCGATGCCGCGGATTTCGATGTTGTAGCCTGTGAAATTGGTTTTAGAGAACGTAAGATTCGGCACCTCCTTCACAAGATCGGGACCGCCAGCAATCTGCCGTGAGGTCAATTGCTCCTGCGACAGCGCAGTAATCGCAATCGGAACCGTCTGGATATCGCCCTTGATCTTTGATGATGTAACGACGACGGTCTCCACGCTCGACGCTGCGCGTGTGGAATCCGTCAACGCCATCTGCTGCACAGGAGCGCTTTCCGTTTCTTCACGAACGATACCGATTGCGCCAGAGCTTGTGCGCTGCGTGCCGAAACCGGTTCCGGCGAGAATTTTTTGAAGCGCCACATCCGGCGGCAAGTCGCCGCGGGCGCCTTGCGTGCGCACGCCCGCGACCGTGGCCGGCGGATACATCAGCACCACGCTCGCCTGGCGCATATACGCATCGAGCGCTACTTTCAGGTCACCGCGCGGGATGTTGAAATCATGCGCTTGCGCCAGCGCGGAAGCGAAAGCCAGCGAAGTCGTGCCGATAAGCGCGCTCTTCAAACCTTTGAACATCATATCCCCCCTTCTTTGCCGTACACGCTCAGACTTTTCTTGCGGTCACGGACGAGAAATCACGATTTCACCATTCCTGCGTTCGACTTGGAGTCCGAGCACGCGATGAGCGAGCTTCACGAAATCCTCGACACCATTTATTGGAAACGTCGCACTGACGCGCGTTTCGGCGGCGGCGGGGTCGGCGATCACGATCTTCTCGGAGCTATAGCGGCTGAATTCCGCCACGACTTTCGAAAGCGGCGCGTCGTCGAACACGAGCATTCCATGCAACCAGCTGAAATCGCTCGACATCGCCTGCAACGATTGATGTGTAACCGACGTCGAGTTGGCGGTCGCAACCAGCATCTCGCCTTTCGAGAGTTTCAGCCCGCGCTCGGGATTGGGGTCATCGGCGTTGGCCACGCCGACACGGCCTTCCATCACCGACAATTCCATCCGCTCGGGTTTGCGCAAGATCACGAATTTCGTGCCGATATCGGTGACGCGCTTTCCAGCCACCCACACAGTGAAGGGCCTTTTCGCGTCGTGCGTGACTTCGAAATAGGCCTCGCCCCTGTCGAGCCAGACCTGGCGCTCGGCACCCGTCGCCAGAATGCGCAACGATGTGTCCGTATTCAGTTCGATTTGCGAACCGTCCGAGAGCGAGAGCGTTTCTCGCTCGCCCTTGGCCGTGCTGTAGGCCTTAGCTTTTGGTTGCCACGTATAAAGCGCCGCCGCACCGCCGATGACCGCGAAGAGCACGAACGCCGCAGCAGCGCGCAACACAAAACGGCCCGCGCCGCCCTCGGCACTGCCATCATCTTCGCGTTGACAGGTGCGCAACGCCACCAGTCTGTCGGCGCGGCCCCATGCTAATTCAAGCCGGTGATAGGCCACACGATGGGCCCAGGATTGAGAAAGCCATTCATCGAGGGCGGTTTGATCCTCCGCGCCCCAATCCCAGAATTCGCGGCGCTGCAGCCAATCGGCTGCGCACGCATTAATGTCTTTGGCTGTGGCGGTTTCGGGATGGCTCATGCTTTCCCCCGCGGACCGTCGCCAAGCAAAAGATCGGCGAGAATCGAAATACCATTGGCGAGATGTTCGGATACCGTGCCTTCGGCGATGCCCATGCGGCGCGCGATCTCGCGTCCTGTAAGGCCCTCGATCTTGCCCAGGATCACGGCCTCGCGGCAGCGCGGAGGGAGCCTGTCGAGCGCGGCTTGCACCTGGCGCAACTCATCTCGCGCGACCAGTGCGCGCTCCGGGCCCGGCGCGTCCATCGCGACGCCCAAAGCCTCGAGATCGGCTACCGCTTCGATGGGCACAACCTGTTCGCGCCGCACGCGATCGATCAGAAGATTGCGGGCCGTCATAAGCACGAAAGGCTTTGCCTGGTCGGGCAATTGATGCTGCGCCGCTTCGCAAACGCGGACATAGACCTCCTGCCGGAGATCTTCGATATCGCCTTGTACGCGCCAGTTGTGACGCAAGAAATGCATCAAAATTGCCTCCAGCGGCAGAACTTCGCGGACAAACCATTCCACGACTTCGGACGCAGATGTTCCCACGCCGGTCGTGCCCGCGTTCTTTGAGTCGATGTCAGATATTCCGGCCATCCCCCGCGAGCATCCCGCCTTTCGAGGGTTCCAAACCAAGGTTACGCCGATTAGACGAAGAGGCTTTGCGGAGTTTAGGGTCGGCCGTGCGAATTACTGCGGCGCAAAAAATGATGGATGGGGCCGTCCATCGCCGCAGCCCTTTTGCACGAGCTGTTCAAAAGAACACAACTATATTTTTGACATGTATCGCCGGCGCAGCCTTAAGCCGCGAAGCGGCAGGTTACCCTGCCGCCCGAGTTGAAATCGAGAATTGGCGGCGCTAATCGCCTATGCCGACGCTGACGCTGGCGAATAGCCCGTTGAACCCGCGAGTACTGTTCAGATGCGTTGCACCGCCGGCATCCAGCGCATGAAAGAAAAAATCGGCGCGGTAACCGACACTCACCTTAAAGTCAGAGATACGGTAGGAAATTCCAATCGTGCCGCCAAGGTTCGGCACCAATACGCGCCTGTCCGATAAGGATTGCGAGGTGTCATTGATGGCAGTGTCACCAATTAGCTGATTGCAAAAATATCTGTAGTAGGCGGCGTAACAATGCCTTTGGCCTGCGGTATCGTGGTGGGTATTTTTCTTTTGCCTTCCGAAAAGCACGGCAGCATTCGCGCCCCAATCTAGTGAGAACTCGCCTGCTCTGGAATTCCCAAACAAGAGTGCCGACGCATCCCAGTTCAAAGAAGGTCCCACGCCGTTAAAATTGCGTACCGCCTGAGCGTTGCCGCGCAGATTGTCCCAAAGCTGGCGATAACCCCACCTCGTACTGCTCGGATTAACCGCGATAGGAGAAAAATACTCAAAATGGGCATCCGGTATACCATTGAACTGGCTGATTTTTTGCGCCGTGTTTATCTGCGCGTAGCGCGCACCCAGACTCACGGTTGACGTACTTCCCCGGCCGAACAATCCCAAGCCGACATCCCGACCAACCTGAAAATCGAGTATGAGATGGCTCTCATTGGCGATGGTATCGGCATGGATGTAGTTGGTATGTTGTTTGAGAATTGCTGGATACGTATAGTAGCGCCCTTGAAAAAGAATGTAATAGTTGAGACCGTCCGCCGCGCCCGCAGGTGCGGTCTGGTTAAGGGTACTGAATCTGTCCTTCGTGCGTCCATAGCGAACGGACGCGCCAAACGTCCAATCGCTGCCCTCAGGCCGGAATGTAATTCTTCCTTCATCGCCATAGCTGTGCGGCAGCTGCAGTTGCTGGACCAGAGGCCCCGTAACGCCAGACTGCGGCACTGACGGGCCAAATGGCAAAGGGAAACTACCAGCTGAATCGGTAATATGATCGGCTTCCCAACCCAGTTCGACCCAGAGCATAGGCTCGCCGCTTTTTTCGGCTGCAAGTGCCGGCTCGGCACCCTGGAGCGACACAATCAGCGCCATGGCGGAAACCGTCGCCAGCAGATGCGATCGCGATCCGCCGCATCTTGTATTCATCGAATTGCTCATTTCTCCCCCCAATCAAAAGTCGGACGGCGATACGCCGACGCTGATGCTGGCAAATGGGCCATAGAACCCTCGTGTCGTCTCATTCCGCGTATCGATGCCGCCATCGATCGCGCCGAAGAAGAAGTCGCCGCGATAGCCAATACTGAGCTTTGTGTTCGTGAAGCGGAACGACATGCCAACGGAACCGCCAACATTCGGCACGACCAGGGACCGGCTGCGATTGTGGTTCAGAGGATGATCGTAAACAGACTTCGCGCGGGAACCATAAAAATACTGGTCATCCCAATAGCGGTCCGTCACGTCGCTGTTTCCCCTTGCGCGCTGGCGCCCGAACAAAGCCGCGGCATTGGCCGACCAATCGAACGTGATTTCCCCGTCGTCCGGATTGCCAGCGAGCGCCGCCGATGCATCCCAGGATATGGACGGCCCTATCCCCTGGAATTTTCGTTCGTTCCGTGCGTAGGCAACATAGGTACTGAAATGCTCGACTGCGTTGCGCGCATAGAAGCCTCCGAAATGGCGGGTGGGATAACGCCAGTGGAAATCGGGATCGCCCTTGATGCTGACGCCCGATTTGGAAGCAAGCTGCGCGTAGCGAACCCCTAACGCGAAGGACGATGTTCCATCATTTCCAAATCTCCCAAGCCCCACATCCTTACCGGCCTGGAAATCGGCAATCGCATTGGTCTCGTTGTTGCTTGCGGAAAAATCGGAGAAACGGGCAGCATCGGGAGATCTGCTACCCGAAAGATAGAATGAATAGGCTGGGTAGCTCTCGAAGAATTTGCCAGGCGCCGGTGTCGTTTGCTGATGATTGCCGGCGCGGCCGTGCGACCGGCCATAGCGCACAGATGCCGAGAATATCCAGTCCGATCCTTCGGGCTGGAACGAAATCTTGCCTTCTCCGCCATAGCCGTAAGACAGAATCTGTTGCGGCTTGAGAGTCGAAGAAAACCCTGCGGCTGTCAGCGCGTCCATGAACGGGGCATGGAACAGATCGCCGATGCCGTCGACCTTGTCGAAATGCCAGCCCAATTCGAGCCAGACAGTTGGCCGATCCGCATCTTCGGCGTGGGCCTGCTTCATGCCTGGAAGCACCGAAAGCAACGCTACAGCCGAAACGGTGCCCAGAAGCTGGCGGCGATATTTATCTTGTTTGTTCCTCATGGCCTTCCCCCTCAAAAATTCTTGGTGATGCGCACGCCATAGAGGCGCGGATCGGTGAGGAACACGTTGGTGGTCAACCCCGTGTCGTCGCTGTTTAGGAAGTCGCCGGTGATCGCAGTCGTGTTGAAGATATTCTTGAGATAACCGAGAACCTGCCAGCCATCCGCGCCTGTGAAGATCAGCGCGAGGTTCACATTGGAATAACCTCTCAATTTGTCATAAGGCCTGTCATTGAAAACGCGGGCAAAGCTCTGCGATTGCCAATAGAAGTCGCCGTGCATGGTTGCCGCCCAATCGTCGGATACCGGCACGGTATACTCGGCGGTCAGCGATGCGGTGATGTGTGGCGCATTCGGGAGCTGATTTCCGCTGAGGTCTTTGTCGAACCCTTCGCCATTGTTCGGCGCCGTGAGAGGATCGAAACCCGCATAGGCGCCCGGCGGTATCGGATCGCCATGCGCATTGGTCGTGGGATTGGCGACGTAAGGTTGGCCAGTGGCGGGGTCGAGGTTTCCGACATATGAATTGGCGCAAGCGTCAGAAACCGATGGCGCCACGTTGGAGATCATATAATTGATGACGTACAGAGGTAAGACGCAGTTGGAAGCCTGTGTCGGGAATGGCTTCACCACTATCCAGTCCGGATGATTTGCGCTATCGGCGCGATCGATCAAATCGATAGATTTGGAACCTTTGGCCAGCCTCGCATCCTCATAGCCGCCCGCGAAGCTGAATTTCAGGCCCAGCGCCGGCTCCCAGCTCGTTTCCAGTTCCGCGCCTCTGACCGTCGCATCGAAATTGTCGTTGATCGATGTGCGGTCCACGATGCGGGAAATCTGATAGCCTTTGTAATCATAGTAGAAACCGGTGGCGTCAATCACCAACGCGCCATCCAGCAGCGTATTTTTGGTGCCTGCTTCATACGCATCGATGAATTCCGGCTTGAACGTCAGCGGATGGATAGGGCTTATGATATCGAAGTTATTGTATCGCAGCAGCACGGCGCCCGGCGGGTTGGCGCCACCGGCTTTATAGCCATGCGCGAAGGAACCATAAATCAATGTCTGATCGGTAAAATCCAGCTTCGGTGTCCAGGTTGCATTGAAGCGCCCGGTCCATTGGTTCCATTTTTGATCGACGACGCCAGTGCTCGGATATGCAATGCTTTCCACTATGACTTCACTTGGTATATCGATGAAATGTTTCTCGTCATCCGTCCAACGCACCCCCACAGTGAGCTTCAGATCGCTGGTGACGTTATAGTAAGCTTCGCCGAAGCCGGCGTAGGAATTCAGTACGTATGGATTCTGGCTAAGAAAGTAATTATGCCCTTGATTGTTGAGACTCGTGATCGGATTTGGGTCGATATAATCGCAAGAACTTCCAATTGTACTGCCGGGCGCTTCATAGTCGAAAATCAGGCATTGATGATTGTCGGAAACATTTGGTACCCATTGATAATCCGCGGGGCCCTGGAACGCATTCAACCGCGCTGACGCACTTACAGCATACAATGTGAGCGTGTTGATAAAGACGTAATAGTTTTCTTCGGTCTCATAATGGAGCAAATTTCCGCCAACGCTGAAATTCAGGGGGCCCAAAAAATTCGATGCAAGCCGGAACTCCTGGCTAAATTGCCAGGCGTGCTCATCGGACAAATCCTCTGCAACGAGCCGGTCGCTGCAACCGAGCTGCGGATCGCAGAATGTGCCGGTGGGGCGGCAAAAGCCTAGATTATTGCAATATTGCCCGCCGTCAGGAGTGATTTCTCTGCGCTGATTGCCATTCGGCGTGGTCGGATCGGAATAGATGAAAGCGCCGGGCTGTGTGTTAAATCGGTTATAATCCTCTGTCGACCACAGAAAATCATGATTGAATCCGGTTTGAGAAGTCAAAGTCAGTTCCGGATCAATGGTGTAATCGGCAGCCAGCTCTATCGTGTCGTTCTTTGCCCTGTAGGTTGGATTCAACGTCGACTCGATCACGCGAAGATTGCGCGACTGAACTGTGCTGGCATATGGGTCTATTCGGGCATTTACAGGCACGCCGAGATTTGCGAGAGCGCTGAAGTAAGGCAGCGCATAGCCATTGGGAACCTCAAAAGCGTCTGCAGAATATAGCGAGCTGGGCAAGCACCCCTGACTCAAATAGCTGCCAGCCGAAAATGCATCGCCATCGCTCGGGATAAGGCCGTGATCGGTTTTGCACAATTGCTTGCTGGAGCGGATGCGGTCATCGTTTTCCTGGAAATGCTCCCACACAAGATATGTCTGCAGTTTTGCAAAGGGCTTGAAGCCGATCGTTAGACGGCCCGACCAGAGATCGCGTCCATCAATGGGCGAACTTGTCAACGAATTGAAGCTATAGCCATCGCGTTTGGTCCATTCGGCCGCCGCGCGAATATCAAGACGATCATCTACCACCGGAATGTTGATCATTCCTTCGAAGCGCCGGTTGTTGTAGTTGCCTGCGTCGGCCGAAAGCATCATCTCGAACTGTTCGGTCGGCTTGGCCGAAATCAAGTTCACCACGCCGGCGGTGGCGTTGCGCCCGTAAAGCGTGCCTTGGGGACCGCGCAGCACTTCAACCTGCGAAACGTCGTAGAATTCCTGTTCGAAGAAATGATTGCGGATGAACGGAATATCGTTGAACGCCACTGCTACTGCCGGATCGGTCGTCACCGAAATGGCCTGCGTGCCGATGCCGCGGATTTCGATGTTGTAACCTGTGAAGTTCGTCTTCGAGAACGTAAGGTTCGGCACCTCCTTCACGAGATCGGGACCGCCAGCGATCTGGCGCGAAGTGAGCTGTTCCTGCGACAGCGCCGTAATCGCAATCGGAACCGTCTGGATATCGCCTTTGATTTTGGACGATGTGACGACAACCGTTTCGACGGACGCGGCGGCATGGGCAGGGGCCGTCTCCGCGTACAGCGTCTCTTCCGCTCGCGATGTTTCAGGCTGTTGCTGCCGCACGATCCCGACCGCGCCGGATTGATCGCGTTGTGTCGTAAAACCTGTGCCGGCTAGAATATGGGCAAGCGCGGCGGATGCCGTCAGCTCTCCCCGCGCGCCATTGGTGTGCGTGCCCCTGATCTGCTCGTCCGACACGATCAGCTCAACGCCGGTTTGCGAGGAATAGGCCGCGAGCGCGGAGACGAGATCGCCGCCGGGAATGTTGTAATGATCGGCATAAGCCGCTTGCGATACGCCCGCCACGCTTGCGCCGCAAATCAACACCGCCTTCAGATAAGATAACCTTTTCATGATCCCCCCTTCGCTGTCTCTGCGCGCCTCAGCGCGAAATCACGATCTCGTTTCCATTTTCGGCAACTGTGAGACCCAGCACGCCATGCGCCAGCCGCGCGAATGCATCGACATTGGTTGCGTGAAACGTGCCGTCGATTTTCATCCGGCCGACGTCGTCGCCTGACACAACGAGCTTGCGCTGGTTGTAGCGGTTGAACTGGACAGCAGCTTCCGCGAGCGTCGTTTGCTTGAAGACGAGGACCCCGCGCCGCCAACTCAATTCGCTGTCCAACTCGCGCTTGCTTCTGTGCGTCACCGAAACGGCATTGGCCGACGCCATCGCCACATCGCCGGGCATCAGAAGCGTGGATTGCGAGGGCTTGCGCGCATCGAGCCACACGCGCCCCTGCTCCACCGCGACCTGAATTTTCGCCGCCGCGCGCCGTACGACGAATTGCGTGCCCAGATCCGTGATCCGGTGATTGCCGGCGGTGACGATGAAGGGATGCGCCGAATCGTGGTTGACCTGAAAGAACGCCTCGCCCTTGTCGAGCCACACCTGGCGCTGATCCGACGTCATCAGCGTGCGAACGACCGTATCGGTGTTCAGTTCGATGCGTGTTCCATCGGAAAACGAAACCACTTCATGCCCGCCCACCGGCGTCGAATAGCTGCGCTCATGGGGGGAGGCGAAATATTTCGCCGCGAACGCCCCGCTCACGATCGCCAATGCCACAAAGCCCGCCGCCAGTTTCATCATGGCTGGCAAGGGACGACGCCGAACCGCTTCCTGGCGCGGCGCGGGGAACGCGGAAAGCCATTCGGTGCGCCGCCACGCGGCATCGAGCCGCCAATACGCCACCTTGTGCGCGGGCGATTGATCCAGCCACGCATCCAGACGCGCCTGATCGCTTTCGCTCCACTCATCGGCGTAATTGCGCTCGGCCACCCATGCCGCGGCCTGGGCATCAATATCGCCGGCGCTCGCGGCGGCCTCCATGTCACGAACGGGATCGCTCATGCGTTTGCCTTTTTGCGGGGATCGTTGCGATAGAGCATGCCGGCAAGCGCGCGCACGCCTTCGGCCACATAATCTTTGACCGTACCTTCGCCGATGCCCATGCGCGCCGCGATTTCCTTGCGCGAAAGCCCTTCGACCTGCTTGAGCACGATGGCCTCGCGGCAGCGCGGCGGAAGGCGATCGAGCGCCGCTTGCAGGCGGCGCAATTCCTCGCGCGCGATGACGTTCTGGTCCGGCCCGGGTTCGTCTTTCGCGACGCCCAGCGAATCGAGATCGGCGACCGCCTCGATCGGCACGATCTGTTCGCGCCGCAGCCGGTCGATCAAGAGATTGCGCGCCACCGTGAACACGAAAGGCTTCGCCGGAACGGGAATTTGCTTTTGCGCCCCCTCGCACACGCGCACATAGATATCCTGAAGCATGTCCTCGACATCGCCGTGGTTACGCCAGTTGTGATGGAGAAACTGAATCAACATCGCCTCCAGCGGCAAAACCTCACGCACGAACCAGGCCTGCACGTCAGAGGCAGTCATGGCTCCGCCCTGACCGGGCAAGCCGGTGCATTCACGGCCCTGTTCCGAAATTTCGACCATCCCCCGTGAGCGTCCCTTCACCCAAGGGCCCGAAGCGTTGGGCTACAGGAATTAGAACGAAGCGGAACGGCCGATGGGAGGGAAATATTTTGGATGCGCATGCGAAAGGAATGGTGCCGCGCAATGACGGCGGCCCGCGCGAAAGGCAGAAAGGGCGGTGGATCGCTCCAGGCTTGCCCTGCGGCTACACCCGGATGAACCACCGCCCCAAAATGGCTAAGCCGCAAGTTGAGTGCGGATCAGGTCGCTATCGCCTGTGCGGACCTAATCGCCGATCCCGATGCTAATGCTGGCAAACGGGCCGTAGAAGCTGCGGTCTTCCTCCTTGCGCGTGTCAAGCCCACCGTCGATGGCATTGAAGAAGAAATCGGTTCTGTAGCCGATGCTCACCTTGGCATTGGGATAGCGCCAGGACAGGCCAGCAAATCCGCCGAGATTGGGAACGACGACCTGCCGGCTTCGATTGATCGATGCTGGTGTCTGATAGATCTGCACTTTATAAAGGGTGCCGGAATAATACACTTCATTTTTTGCCGTCCGGTGATGACCTCGTACCTGTTGGTGCCCGAACAGGACCGCACCGTTCACGCCCCAATCGAGCGTGATTTCGCCGTCCTGCGAATTTCCGGCCAGCGCAGCCGACGCATCCCATGACAAGGACGGTCCGATGCCGGTGAATTTCCGCGCGGCGGCAAAGGTGCCGTAAAATCTATAAACGGGATAATAATCGAATATATTGGCGTTCGTCGGCTGATAGGCGATGTTCGTAAGGTTTCGCGATTCGAGCTGCGCATAGCGCACGCCGAAATCGACAGCGGAGCTTCCGCCGCTCCCGAATTTGCCAAGCCCCACATCCTTGCCGGCGCTGAAGTCCAGAATCATGTGACTTTCGGAATTTTTCGCCGAAAGATTCTGATAGGCGTTGTATTCGACAAAATTGTAATTGGTCGGCGTGCGCTGCGCGGTGCGCTGATCCGAAATCCTGTCCTTGCTGTTTCGGCCAAATCGAATGGCTGCCGAGAATGTCCAATCGCTCCCCGCGGGCTGTAGCGATATTTTCGCCATACCATCCGCGCTGGTCGCGGCGGGTCTCTCGGTCGTCGCGGGAGATTCGGTAATGAACGGAAGGCGCGAATTGCCCAGAACGAATGGAGGCAGATAAGGCTCCTGGCTGTTCCCAAGTTGGGTGAATTCGCCGCCAAGTTCGATCCATACGACCGAATGATCGCTATCCGCGGCGATGGCAGGTTGGCTCGCGCAAACCGCCATCATCAGCGCCGCGCCGGACGCCGTCGCCAACAGCTTCGCCTTGAAATCGCTTCCGCGCGTGTTTGTTGTCTTGCTCATGGTTTCCCCCTCACCAATTCTTCGTCACGCGCACGCCGAAGAGGCGCGGATCGGTGACAAACACGTTGGTTGTCAACGCGGTGTCATCCGAGTTCAGGAACGCGCCGGTGATCGCCGTCGTGTCGAACACGTTCTTGAGATAGCCCATGACCTGCCATCCATCGGCGCTGGTCAATATCAGCGCGAGATTGACGTTCGAATAACCGCGTAGCTTGTCATAAGGTCGGTCGTTGAAGATTCGCGTAAAGCTCTGCGATTGCCAATAGAAATCGCTGTGCAATGTCGCCGCCCAATCCTCGCTGACGGGCATGGTGTAATCGGCTGATAGTGAGGTCGTGAAATGCGGCGCATTGGGAAGCTCGTTGCCGCCGAGGTTCTTGGAAAAGCCCGCCCCGCCATTGGGCGCGGTGCTGGGATCGAAGCCGGTTTCCCCGAAGGCCTCTTCGTCCGATCCTCCGAAGGCAAATGGATCGCTCGTCAACTCCGCGGGGTTATAGGCAAAATCGCAAGCGAGCGCGAGGCCATCGAAAATATCCGCAGAGGGATCATCCTCTACGATCTGCCGCACGACCTTGGTGGGCAGAATGCAATTCGACGTGTCGGCTATGAACGGCTTGACCACCACCCAACCGGGCTGGCCGTTCGTGCGATCCATCAGGTCGACTGCACTCTGGCCGTTGTCGACACGCGTGTCCTCATAACCGCCCGTGAAATTGAATTTCAGGCCGGGTATCGGCTCATAACTGGCTTCCAGTTCCGCGCCTTTTACCGTGGCATTGAAGTTGAGATTGATCGAGGTACGATCGACGATCTGCGAAATCTGATAGCCCTTATAGTCGTAGTAAAACACGTCGCCATTGAGCGTCATCGCGCCGTCGAGCAGCGTATTCTTCGTTCCCAATTCATAGGCATTGATGAATTCGGGCGCGAAGGTCGCCGGATGCGTGATGAGCGTCCCGGCGCCTAGCAAATCCCCGGCCGGTCCCGGCGGGTTGGCGCCGCCGCCTTTGTAACCGCGCGCATAGGAAGCATATACGAGTGTTTGATCGGTGAAGTCGAGCTTCGGTGTCCAGTCGGTAACAAAACGCCCCGTCCATTCCTTCCATTCCTGATTGACGACACCTTCCACCGGATATCCACCGCCCAGCAGGAAGACCTGGCTAGGAATGTCGGTGAATTGTTTTCTGTCGTCGGTCCAGCGCAAGCCGCCCGTCAGTTTCAGATCGGGCGTCAACTGGTAATAAACCTCACCGAAACCGGCATAGGAATTCAGGCTATACGGATTTTCGCTGCGGAAATAATTGTGCCCGTGCCCGTCAAGATGATTGATCGGATTGGGATCGATATAGGAGCCGATCCCGGGAATGCCCTGACTACAGGCGAAGTTTGACGGCAACTCTGCGGTGACGCCGAAAAAATTGATGTAAAAGGGCACGGGCTGAATGGGAACACCGCTACCGGCTGACGGCCCCACGCACAGATCGTATCCTGCAGGCCCGGGCCCGCCGCCATCGATGTCCTGCTCGATTGCCGTGATCAGATTGAAGAGAACATAATAGTCCTCGACCGTCTGATAATGCAGGTAATTGGCGCCAATGCTGAAATTCAGCGGACCGCCGAAACTCGAAGCCAGCCGTAATTCCTGAGAGAACTGCAAGGCGTGTTCCTGCGACAAGTCTTCGCCCACCATGGCGCTGGAACAGCCAAGCTGGGGATCGCAGTAATGGCCATTCTGTATCGGGCTTGGGAGTTCGCCGTATTCAGTACTGCCTATCCCTTCTCCGAATAATCCGGGCGCAGTATCGAAACGGTTGAAATCCTCCGTCGAATAGAGAAAGTCCTTGTTGTAGCCGGTCTGCGAGGAGATCGTGAGCTGCGGTGTCACCGCGTAATCCGCATTGAATTCCAGCGTGTCGTTCTTGGCGCGATAGGCCGGTTCGATTGCCGATTGAATGACACGAAGATTGCGCGATTGCGTTTGGTCGGCGTAGGGATCGATTGGTTCCAACATTGTGCCGATGCTCGAGTCTCCGGCGAAGAGAAATTCGCCGGCGGCGACAAACGGTATCGTCTGGCCGTTGGGAGTCTCATACGCGTCACTCGAATACAGTGATGTCGGCAAACAGCCCTGACTGAGCCACGTCTGCGCGAATTGTGGAAACACGCCATCGTTATTCAAACTCTCAAAACTGACGCCATCGATCGACGTGGGACCCGGATCCTTCTTGCAGAGCTGCTTGGCGGAGCGTACGCGGTCGTCATTTTCCTGGAAATGTTCCCAGACGAGATAGGTCTGCACTGTGGAGAATGGCTTCCAGCCGATAGTAACGCGGCTCGACCACAGATCGCGTCCATCGGTTTGCTTGCCGGTCGTCTGATTGAATGTGTAGCCGTCGCGTTTGGTCCATTCGCCGGCCACGCGCAGATCAAGCCGGTCATCCGCGATGGGAATGTTGACCATGCCTTCGTAACGGCGATTGGTGTAATTGCCCCAATCGGCGGAAAGCATCGCCTCGAACTGGTCGGTGGGCTTTGCGGAAATCACATTCACCACACCTGCCGTCGCGTTGCGGCCATAGAGCGTGCCTTGCGGGCCGCGCAGAACCTCGACCTGCGATACGTCGTAAAATTCCTGTTCGAAGAAGTGATTGCGAATGAATGGTATGTCGTTAAACGCCACCGCCACGGCCGGATCGGTTGTGACCGAAATCGCTTGCGTGCCGATGCCGCGGATTTCGATGTTGTAACCGGTAAAATTCGTTTTCGAGAACGTAAGGTTCGGGACTTCCTTTACGAGGTCCGGTCCGCCGGCGATCTGCCGCGATGTGAGCTGCTCCTGGCTCAGCGCCGTAATCGCAATCGGCACCGTCTGGATATCGCCTTTGATCTTCGACGACGTCACCACCACCGTTTCCACACTCGCCGCTGCATGCGCGGGTTCTGCTTCCGCCAGGCGGGTCTCGTGAACGGGCTGCGCTTCCGAATGCCGGGAGGCGCGCACGATGGTGATGACGCCCGAGGCCGAATTGCGGTCCGTCACAAGGCCCGTGCCCGCCAAAATCCGCGACAGGGCGGCATCCGCGCTCAGATCGCCCTTTACGCCTCTGGTGTAGGAACTGCGCACGGCATCATCGGCGATCAAAAGCTGCAAGCCCGTTTGCGCGGTGTAGGCATCGAGCGCCGCGGCCAGCTTGCCGGCCGGAATATCGAAATCATGCGCCGCCGCCGCTCCCGTCAGCGCCAGAAGGGCAGCGCTGGATGCCAATGCCCGTTTCAAAAATCGCAGACTTGTCATAGTCCCCCCTGTCACATGTTGGCGCCGGTCAGCGCGAGATGACGATTTCGTCCCCATCGTCCTGCGTATGCAGCCCGAAGATTTCGCGGGCTGCGGCGGTGAAAGCCCTCACATTCGTCGTCTGGAACGTGCCGTAGATGCGCAATTGCGCTACCGCGGGATCCGCGATCAGCAATTTCTGGCGGTTGTAGCGGTTGAATTCGTTCGCCGCGTCCGCAAGCGTGGTGTGCTTGAAGATCAGCAAGCCCCGCCGCCAGCTCAATTCCTTCGCCAGCTCGTTCGCCGGCTCCCTGGTCACGAACATCGTGCTGCCGGTGGCCGTCAAAGCCTCATCCGGCATCAACAAGGTGGACGGGGACCTCGACTTCTCGGCACTGCTGCCCACACGCACGCGGCCTTCCAGCAGCGCAACCTCCAGCCTGTCGGGATCGCGCCGGACAAGGAATTTCGTGCCGAGATCGGTGATGCGATGTCTGCCCGCCACGACATAAAAGGGATGGGCGGGATCATGCTTGACTTCGAAATATGCCTCGCCTTTTTCGAGCCAGAGAATTCGCTCGTTCGTCGTCATGCGCGCGCGCACAACCGTATCGGTGTTGAGTTCGATCTTCGAACCGTCCGCGAATGACACGACCTCATGGCCGCCAACGCCCGTCGCGTACGTCCTGTCGTGCGGCCGCGGTAACATCGCCACGATGCCGCCACCTACAAGCGCCAGAATAGCGACTGCCGCTGCAAGCCGCAGCAGAACGGGCCAGATCGTTGGCCGTGCGGCGTTCTCCGGATTTTCGGACATCAGATGGGGAAGTGCGGCCAATCTGTCGGCATAGCGCCAAGCCGAACTCAGGCGCATATAGGCGACTTCGTGGTGCGGCGATTGGCCGAGCCAGGCATCGAGCGCGGCTTGATCGTTTTCAGACCAGCTTCCGCTTGAGCGCTGCTCGAGCCAGGCTGAGGCCTCTGTCTCAATTTCAGCGGCGCTCAACGGCGACATTGCATATGCGGTAAGATCGCTCACGGATTATCTCCCTGAGCGCCGGCACGTCCGTAGAAAATATCCGCCACCACGCGCATGCCATGCATCAGGTGCTGGCGAACCGTGTCTTCCGCGATCCCCATGCGCGAAGCGATTTCACGGCGTGTAAGCCCTTCGACCTTGCTCAGCACGACGGCTTGACGCGCCCGCAGCGGCAATTGGTCGATTGCCGATTGCAGACGGCGAAGCGCATCGCGCGCGATCGCGGCGCGTTCGGGGCTTGCATCGTTGGAAGCGACATCGAGCAACTCAAGATCGGCGACCGCCTCGATCGGGACGACTTGCTCGCGCCGCACGCGATCAATGAGCAGATTGCGTGCCGTAATCAAAACGAAGGCGCGTGCGGAATCCGGAATTTTCTGTTTTGCCGCTTCGAACACGCGCGCATAGACTTCCTGGCGGAGATCGGCGATCTCGCCCGAAGCAATGCGGTTGCGGCGAAGGAATTGCATCAAAAGCATCTCCAAAGGCAGGACTTCGCGGACAAACCAGTCGCGTGCATCCGGCGCGCTCACGGCAGAGCCCGCACGGCGCAGATCGATGTTTTCACTGCCGGTGTCCGAAACGTCCGCCATCCCCCGCTGCCTTCCGAGGGCTAGATTTCCAGGTCTCACTAGGAAGGACGAAGATGCCCCCGGGACCGAGGTATATTGCTCTTAATTTCTGTCGAATGAATTGTAGCGGTGCAATCTCGGCTCAGTTTTGCTGCGGCGCGGGAAATGGCGAGGAATTCCGCGCGGCCTCAGGCGCTTAAATTGGTGTGTATGGAGCAAACGCCGTCGTGAAATTTCTTGGAAAGCCAAGGAACGACACAAGTGAGGGCATGTGCGTCAGACAGCGCGATGAACGCCTCGAAGCGGATCGTTTAGCCGTCGAAGAACGTGCAGCGGAACTGCTAGCTGCGGCTTCGCTTGCAAGGATAGACCCGATCATATTTGCTGGAAAAATTCTTATCTCGGACGTCGCCGTAAGGCGTCACCGGTACGGGGAAAACCCGGCCATGGTGCCAGAAGAGGACTCGCAAAAGTCCTGTAACCTACTGACATCCAACACTTCTGTCTCCCGCGAAAAGCTGCCGTACCCAGGCCGTACCCAGAAATTTTGCGGCTGGTCGAGTTCGAGTACGAACAGCCGCGAACGACCCGGATAACACGCAGATTCTACAGCGCTGCTGCGATCTCTGAAAGGCGCTTCTTGCCGTGCTAAGGAACTTCTCCAAATAGCAATGCAAATTCGCTGTCGTGCTTTTCAGCTTGGAAGATTGCGGCCTTTGGATAAAGGCTGCGTGTGATGTCGATAATTTCGCTCCGGTCTTCCGGTGTCATTTTGCAGCCTAAATACACGGCCCCCACCTCTTCGGGAGCATAGGGCAGGATTTCATGGCTAAGCGATTTGTCGCGCAGCGTTGTGATTACGCGCCACTCCTTTTCGTAACGCCACACTTCGCTTTTACTCAGCGTAATGGTTTCCAAGACGGTCAGCCGCGCATCATAAAAGTCCAACAGCGAAGAGAATTTCAAACGCGGCATATGCTCCGAATAGCGAACGGGCTGCGCCAACATCAGCGGCGAATCAACTTCTGGCAGCGACAAAAACTTAACGACTGCTCCGGTGTGATTGTGCGCGTAGTGCGACCACATCAACAGATTGTCGTGCGTCTCAGACACGCAAAGTATCGCAGTATCTGCCATGATGCTGCGAATCTCGGCGCCGTTTTCCGGTGCCATCGCAGCCACCCGCTGCATCCCCTCGCGTTCGCCTTCCAAAAGATCAGCCAATTCTTCCGGCGTATATTTGAAGTCGGGGTTTGCTGCATGTACTTGCCTGATTAGCTCCATATCTGGCGTCTGCGGCCCAAACTGATTTGGTTTGAACGGCGTTGGCGAAGACACCACACTAAGGAAGTGCTCAAGGTTTGCCTTGGCAAGTTCTTCCGTGGGCTCCTCAAAACGCAGATTGAATTGGTTATCAAACGGATCGTTGAACACAAAAGGCGTAGACCATTTGCGCGTCGTGTTGCGCAAGGTGAGCTTGGCGGAATCCGCCGTGTAATATTTGAAAAACCCATCCTTGTCGTGCGTTGGAGTTATCATTTTGCGCTACCCCGGTAGGCATCTTGCCGCCACGCTCTTTGGTAATGCGCGGCGTAGCCCTCAACAGGCACCTTTGCGATGGCGCTAACCTGTCCCAAACAATGGCTCAGGTGGTCGCGGAGCCGTTCCAGCGCATCAAAGTAGGCGTCACGCAGATGCGGCGGGCGATGGAAATCTGACCTGTCGGGATGTGGCTGCCCAACGTAGGATCGGCGCAAGGCTTCTTCGTATGTAAGAAACTGCCGCACGGCTTGCGCCATCATTTCCAGCACGGCGTACAGCGGGCCGTCCTGCAGTTCGGCTAATTCTTTCTGCTTCTCCACAAGTATGGCGCGTATCTCTTGCAAGGATTTCAGCGAGCTATCCACGCACCCGTCGCAGCACTCTTTGGCTGACAACACGCGCCTGTCGTGCAGCACTACCAGCGCGTCGCGCGCGACTTTCGTTTCCTTGGCTGTGGGCTGCACGGTAACGCTACCGAATGGCAGCGTGAGCGTCACATCGCCCAAATGGTTGGTGATGGTCCTGCGGGCGCGCTGCAGAAGCGCCGTCAAATCAAACTTCAGCTTGCCTTGGGCCATCTTCCACCTCGGGTCAGCGCGGCAACAGCCCGTGCGCTGCTATGAAATTGTCCGTGAACAGGTCGGCTCGCCGGCGACCAAGCAGTTCTTCGTAGAACTCACTGTAGTAGCGATGCAGCACCGCGTTGATCGCTTCGGGCGTTGTTTCGGCTAGCGGATAAATGCGCCGGAACGCTTCTTCGTAGATTGGTCCAACAACGTAACCAGCGGGGTGACGCGGGAAAGAGACGTGCGCGCCAAGTATCCCTTTAATGCCGAACTCCACCATGAACGGCGGCGCAAGCCCGTACTCGCGCGTGGCCACGGCCACATAGTTTTCAAGAGTCTGACCGTATAGCTGCTCCATCGTCACGGCAGGCACGATGTACGTTTGCTCTACCGGCGCCGATGGGCGTTCCTGGCTGGCATGCACTGGAAAGAGCCGATTGTTCATGCCCCACAGCTCGCCCGACGCAAAGCCCTGCGTGAAGCTGGCAATGTCATGCGATGTTGATGGGACAAAGAATATTGCGCCGTGCTTGTTGCGCTGCGCGATGGCGCCGTTCCATTCTTTGTTCATCGGCAGCGGACGCGCCTGTTTGAAGACGTCCAGAACGCGCGCGTTGCCTACGCTTGGGCGACCGTTCTGCGGGATGAGCCGCAAGTACATGAAGCGGTCAGTATCGAACCTGTACTCCTGCTCTCCGGGGTTGCCCATATTGGCCAGCACTTCCCCACGGGGGAAGAACGTCATCCCGGCCGATACAGGCAACGGCTGGCGCGGTGCCTGCACCTGTGCTGGCATATGGATGACGTTGAGTGTCTGTATGGTATGCGCAGAGATCCCACCTGACTGGTTTACAGACAGCAAAAGTTGCGCACCGCTGCTCGCATCGGACTCAGCCATCGCGCCCGCCCCGTGTTCGTGCTCGGCTTTCATGCTGGCCAGCCTTTCCACTGTGTAGGCCACGGCGTCATCGTCGATAACTGTGTGATGCAGGCTGCACATCAAAATCAGATTGTCGTAGGCGTGCCGCTGCTCGGCGGTTTGATTCGCGTCGTAGCGTGGACCGTCAGGGCTTCGTGCTTTGATGTGGCATATCTCGCCGACAACCGTTTCGCCTTCGATAAGGCGGTTCTCGCACTTGGGAAAGGCGCAGCGGTTGCCCGAGTGCGCGAACAGGCGCTTGATCGTCGCTACGCTTGGGCCTGTGGGTTCTGACTTCGCCATTGGTACTATCTCAGGCTTGGGAAATCTTCGCCGCTCAAGTAGACGCGGCCATCGCGCGTTACCTTGCCAGCGTCGATCGCGTTGGCTGCTGCTTCCAGCATCGCACGGCGGTTCTTCTCAAACGCAGCGACAAACTGTGCGTCGTTGTGGAAATTCCCCCGTTCCAGATCCTCTAACGGCTCACGCTCTACGCACACAATCACGCGCTGGCCCTTCCACTCCACGGTGAAAGGCAACACGCCGCTGGCCATTTTCGTCGGACGCACAATTACGTTGGGCAGTCGAGCGACTAGACGCACGCCGGGGCCATTGTCCGCATCGCCAGGCAAGAAGGTGACGCCCTCATTTTCGAGCGCCCTAACAATGGCCTTCATCGCGCCGACTTCATCGCCGCGGCGCTGCCCTTCAACGTCACGTACAGAGTTCAGCCCAACCTCGGCGGACGTGGCCAGTTCTTCTTGCGACATACCTACTAGGGCACGGGCAGCACGGACTTGCGCGGGAATTATAGGTGCAGCGGCCAAGACCGCCTCCACTGGATGGGCTTCTTCCGCCCGAAAGTAGAGACGAAAAACACCTACGTCAAGGAGATTGAAAACGCTGGGTAGGAGAGTTCAGGCTGCTCGCCGGTCGCGCGGAGTTCGGGTGGCGAAGTGCTTGATATTTGTAACATGACGAATTACTCTACTTACGAATTACTAACGTAAGTAGATACTAATGCAAGTAGACAGTTTCGACAGCCTCGCGGAATATATCGCCACGCAAACCACCAAGGGAGACTTGGCGGCGGTGCCGATTCCACTCGTTGCCGAACACCTGAATGTTTCGTCTCCCGCAGTTGCCGCCATGCTCAGCGATGGCAGATTGGATGGTGTACGCATCGGGAAGAATACGCTCGTCACGCTCAGCAGTTTGCAGGCGCGGCAGACGAAGCGTGCCGGTCAAGAAAGCACGGTCCACAAATTTCTAATGAAGCGCGCGAAAGAAGGCGTGCGCGCGGTCTTCTACGAACCGGTCATGGCCCAAGTAGGGATGTCGCCGCGCGTTCCTGCCGACCGTACCCGCATCGGGGGCATATTGGGCGCGATTTCGGAAAAGACTTATGCCGAAGATGGCGTGCTGTTGTCGGTGCTGGTCCATCAGAAAAAAGCCGGGACCACTCGCCCCGGCAATGGTTTCTTTGATTTAGCGCGCGCCCTCAAATTCAACTGGAAGGACGATGACGCCTTCATCAAAGAGCAGACTGACAAGGTGCTGGCGGTGTATTCGTAGCCGCTAAGAACCGTGGTACGATGACAACTGACGATATCAAGGTAATGCAGCAAACGACGCTCACGATAGCGACGCCGGAGTTCATGGCTGCGCACCCGGAATTGCATCACTACACGAACTTCGACGGGCTACGCGGCATCTACGACAGCAACACGCTCCGCGCTACACACTACCTGGACCTGAACGATTCCACTGAGGTCCGACTCCTCCAGCAGCCGTTGGCGGATGCGCTGAATGCGCGCTTCACGGAAATCGTGCGCGAACGTCAGCGCGATAGCTTCCGCATACGCCGTGCGGTGCAAGACGTCGGCGGATTACAAAAGGCCGCGCGGAGTTTGGCGGATGATCTGGTTGCCAGCATGTATCGGGTGACGTTTGATCCAGCCTCCGATTGGGCGTGCGAGCCCTACATTGCATCTTTCTGCACGCATGCGGCGGCAACGGCGGCCTATGAGCGCGACAACGGACTGCTAAGTCAGTGGCGCGGCTATGGTGGCAGCGGCGGCTATTGCATCGTGCTAGATACGCCCGTGCTGAGCGCGATGCTCGGTGCTGAGTTCGATGCTTACTACTATGTGCATATGAATATCGCGCCCGTGAACTACGCTGTGCAGAACGCAACAGTGGACCACCTTTTTCCGGACTTGATGGCGCGGTGTGAGCAATTCGTTTCGCACCTCATCGACAATCCCGGCCAGTCGCCCGCTGGCGAAGATGGCATCGTGCCATTCGTTGTCGGTGCCACGTTGTACAAGCATCAGGGCTTTCGCGAAGAATGCGAAGTGCGTGTTGCGGCCATGCCGGGCACGGACAAGATGCTCAAACAGGTGCAAGCCGAGCATCCCGAAATCGGCGCGCCACAGGTCAAGTCCAATGAAAGCGCAGAGCGCAGAGGTCGCAAGCGCCGCTTCATTTCATTGCTCGATAAGACCAAGCAACGGCTCCCGATCAAACGCATCATCGTAGGGCCGTCGATTAATCAGAGCGAGAACATTGCGCGGGCCGAACAGCTTGTCGGCAGCGATGTAATAGTTACGGCTTCAGTCACGCCGTTCATAGATTAACGTACCCGGTCGGGCGTGCCCGCGTGCTTCTGACCGCGTGACAGAGTTCCGCTCCCGCAACAGTCCGCAAGAAGAGCAGATTCGAGGCCATGTGCGGATCTCCTACTTCGCAAGCCCAAGAAACCGGAGCAGCGACGGCACGCGCACGAGCCGCCGCCGTCCAATCCTGATGCTGTCCACTGCTCCGCCATCGATGAGCTCGTAAAGCTTGGTCTTTCCAAATCCGACCGCACTACACGCTTCCGCAATCGTGCAGGTCGGCCGCTCCACAAATGGAATGGTGGAACTGGAAAACTTACTCGTTGCGCCCAAGGGCGCGTCAACGTTGGCCTTCATGCCGTATCCTCCGCCTACACCCTTCTATTCCAAACCAGTTGCGCCTCTTCGCCGTCCTTGCCATGAAACATGGCAGCCGAGATCGGCTCCGGCAGGCTCGGATCATCGATCTGAACACTCAGATAGTCTCTGGCATCGTCGCCCTTTGTCCGCTGATTCCAAGCGGCACCAAGCTCCGAATGTCCTGCGAAAATACGGAATGCTGGCGACCGATCGTTTTCGCGATTGTCATTGGGCACGAACCTGGCTTTGACGTCGATGGTCAAGGTTCGGATTGCGCCGCTCCAGCCGCCGTCCTTTGTAGGCGCAAACGTTCCGATGATTGCCATACTGATCTCCTTGGCTTTGAGTGAACTACTGCTGTTGCTGATCCCGTGTCTGCCGGCGAGACCTCCGGGGTTCCGGAGGCGTGTCGCCTCCACCGTTCTTTCGGACCTTGGCAAAGCCGCGGTCTGCCGACAGGAAGCTGTCGATCATGTAGGGGACGAGCTCCGCCACTTCCTCGTCCTCGCCATAGGCTTCGCGGTAAGCGGCGGCATAGGCCAGCAGCGCGTTATTCGTCTCGGGCTGCAGCATGATCGTGAGCTTCACTGGCTTACGGTCAGGCAGTCTTGCGAGCTTCAGTTCGGGCATGGTCGTCTCCTTCAGCCGGGGTAGGGTCGCAGCACGAGATCCTTGTGGACGATCACGCGCAGCGGCCAACCGGGCCGCACCTTGATGGTGGGTTGGATGTTCAAATTCTTCTGCGTGAGTTGCTGGCCTGCTTGATTGACGCTGTCTTGTGTGGACTCGCGGATCGAAAGCATGAGATCGCTCTGGCCGCTCAGCGACAGCTCGCTGCCAACGCCGAGAAGAGTCGAGATCGCGACACCCTTGATGAGTGCCCAGGTATGATAATCGACGTCGTCCTCGAGACCGGAATAGCCTTGCGCGTCGGTCGCCGGCAGATTGTCGATCTGGATCGACGAGCCGTCCGGCATGATGATCCGCTGCCAGACGACCAGCGCTCGGCTCTGACCGAAAGCAATCACGCTGTCATAGGTGCCGATAAGCCGTGAGCCTTGCGGGATGAGCAGCGTTTGGCCGGTGACGGTGTCGTAGACGTTCTGCGTGACCTGGCCCACAACGAGACCGGGCAGATCGGAATCCAGGCCGGTGATCAGGCTCGCGGATATTAGCGTACCCGCCATCACCTCATAGGGCGATGCCGGATCCTGGATCGCATGGGGATTGTAGATGGCACGATCGTCATGGGCGTTGACGAAGTCGAGCTTGCGCTGCACGTCGCCCGGATCGCGCGCGGGGTCCAGCGCAACGCGGTCGCTTGGCGCGGCCGCAGGATCAATGCCCGGGATGACGCCGGATGCCGCCGGCAAAATTGAGCCGGCGTCGCCAGCATGGCTGGCACC